>ERZ838399.1-NODE-1-length-506121-cov-10.691394_pt1 | contig 506121 bp, 487 predicted proteins | sample MGYA00519683_ERZ838399 | MGnify/ENA primary metagenome ERZ838399 (study PRJEB31850, sample SAMEA3708833) | human gut metagenome | biome: human gut; feature: human-associated habitat; material: faeces | place: China | collected 2014 ...
TTATCCTCTGCTTCATCGTTTCCATCATCGTTATTCCGATGGTTTGGCCTTTCTTCCCCGGTTAATTGGGACGACTGAGGAAGAATTGTACATAAATTTCTCCTTTTTAAAAACAGAAAAGCGCTCTTAAGAGCGCTTTTCTGTTTTATCTATATAAAACTATAAATATATCTCTTGTTATAATTATTATCTAACCAATAGTTCGTTAAGCAGTTCTTCAGTTAAATCAAGTTCGGTATAAACGGTAATACCGTTTTGTTTCAATAAAGCACTGGTTACGCCATCACCGTTCATAAGTGTACCGTTAAAATTTCCGTTATAAATTTTCCCTGTACCACAGGAAGGGCTGCGCGCTTTGAGAACCGCAAATTTTATTTGTTTTCTGCGGGCGACTTCCAGAGCAGCTTCAGCACCTTTGATAAAATTTTCTGTAACATTATAGCCAGCATTGTCGTATACTTTAGCAGTGCCGTTAAGAACGTCGCTGCCATCACCGCCGGTAATTTCTGCTGGTAGACGTGGTATAGTAAGCTGTCCCAGGCATTCTGGACAGATCGGTATAAAAAGACCACAATCTTTATATTTGGCAAGCAGTGTGCAGTAATTGCTGCTGCCGTTGTATTTTACTTTTGCTCCTAATAAACAAGCACTTATAAGTAACATAAGCACACTCCTTTACTGATTAAATATTAACTTAAGTGTGAATTTTTGGCAACCTGAATTGACAGAGCATGCCAAAACTGGTAAGGTAATAAAAGGGAATGGGGTACTCCCTAAATGACTTTAGTCGTTTGAACCGCTTAGAGTTGATAAGCTGATGACTTCTGCCGTGTAGGCGAAGTATCGGCTTTTTATTTTTTTGTAAAGGTGGAAGAAAGATGCAGGAATTATTAGCAGTGGCGCTCGGCGGCAGTATTGGTGCCGTAAGCCGTTATTTGGTTACAAATTATATTTTTATACGCTGGCATTGCCACTGGCCTTGGGCTACTTTTATTGTCAATGCGGCAGGCTGCCTGGCAATGGGATTTTTAATGGTGCTGATTACAGAGAAAGGTTTGTTGACCCCTTATTGGCGTTTATTATTGTGCGTTGGTTTTCTGGGAGGATTGACAACATTTTCTTCATTTAGCTATGAATCGCTGACGCTGCTGTCAGAAGGTAATCTGGCAGGTGCCGGTTTGAATATTATTGGCAGTGTTGTCGTGGGTGTTGTTTGTGCTTGGTTTGGTGCAATGGCAGCGCGCTCTTTATAAAAAACAGCCGGCTTTTAAACCGGCTGTTTTTTAGACATTGATATGGTATTATTTTACATTGTTTTTAGCTGTGTTTAAGATAAAAATAGAAGATAGGATTAGGATCATGCCAAGGATTTTAGCAGTTGTCAGAGATTCTCCAAAAATAAAAATGCCAATAGCGGCTGCGACCAGTGGTTCTAAAGTAGCAAGAATAGATGCCTGACCTGCATCTACATCCTGAAGACCGCGAGTGTAAAGCAGATATGGGGCCACAGTACAGATCAAGGCTATGGCAATGGCACCGATAAGAGCACGCAAATCTGCAAGCAAGGTGAAAAGCTGTAATGGTTCAGCCATAGGTAATGCGGCGATGGCCGCAAAATAAAATGTGTAAGCGGTAATTGTAAGTGTGTTGTAACGCCTTAATGCCAGTTTACTAAAAATACTGTACAGGGCATAACCGATACCAGAGGCAAGTCCGAAACCAAAGGCTTCTAAGGTCAATGTCATTTTGCTGCTGAAGATACCAGTAATAAAAGTACAGCCGCAGAAAGTTGACAAAAGTGCCAGCATTTTGCAGCGTGTAAATTTTTCGCGAAACAAAAATATAGAAAGCAGCATTACAAAAACCGGTGCTGTATATAAAAGCAGTACTGCAATAGAGATTGAACTGCTTTCGATAGAGCGGAAATAACAGTAGTTGAAAAAGACCAGGCTGAAAATTCCTGTTCCGATAAAAAGCCAGCTGTCACGCCAGCGGATTTTTAATAACTTAGGATCTATTTTAAAAATAACAGCAGTCATCAGTACAGCTGCAAATAATACCCGCAGAGCAACTATCTGCAGTGGCGAGAAACCGCAGGCGGTTAAAAATTTGAAAAAAAGAGCGATAAGCCCCCATAAGCTGGCACCGGAGATGATCGATATATAAGCGCTTTGTAACATGCTAAACCTTCTTTTTTTATCTAAGATATTTAACAGTTTAGCATACAGCTGATAAAAATAAAAGCACGGCACCGTATAAAAGATGCCGTGCTTTTTATTATAGAAAGGCACAGTAAACTCTGATTAATGCATCAGATAAAAATGGGTCTCAATCAAAGCGTTGAAAAATTTTTTGAATGTCATGATAAAGTCCTCCTTAGTTAAGACGAAAATGTATTTTAATGCTTCGGTGAAATAAGCTGTCTGAAAATTGTAAATCAAAAAATGCATTACCCTATTAATAAATTATAACATAAAATAATAAAAGTGCAATTATTTCACAAAAAAATAACAATTATAAAAACAAAAGTCTTTAACAAGCGAATAGAAAAGAATGCGATGAAACGTCCCAAAGGGACTATAAAAGTCCCTGTATAAACAAAAAATGTATATAAATTTAAAATACCCGCCAATAATAGCATAATTATTAGCGGGTATACAAAGCTTCAATAAGTTTTCGATTGTAGTAAAAAAACGGAATGAAACTTACAATAAGTTAAATTGAAACAGTTGATTATGATTTTTGTTTTAAAGTGTCAACAGTACAGAAGATTTTTTTGTTCTTTTTATGAGCAGATGGTTTTGATGTGAATCCTTTACCGAAAACGTCGTTGGCATCTTGAATGATCATAAAGCAGCCAGGATCAATATCGCGTACGATCTGTTTGATTTTTGCGACCTGTGTAAGTTTGGCAACAACTAAAAGAACTTTACGCTGCTGATGTGTGTAGGCTCCTTCCGCATAAAGGTAAGTAACGCCGCGTCCAATTACTTCAATTATGCCGTTGCCTATTTCTTCATAATGTTCACTGATGATAATAATGTTTTTCTTGTAATCAAATCCATCTGTAAATGCATTGCAGGTTTTGAACATAACGAAGAAGGCAAGCAGAGTATAAAGCACTGCCTCTAAACCAAAGTAGAAAACGCCGATAAACATTAAAATAATATTGAACATAAAGCCTGTAGTACCAATGCTGATACTGTAATGTTTGTTGATAATCGCGCCGATGATATCAGTGCCGCCGCTGCTGCCGCCTACTCTGTACATCATTGCTGCACCGATTCCATAAATAACGCCGCCTGCAATACAGGCCAGCATGGGGTCATGGACATAAGGTGCTTTTTCAGCTAAGAAATGGAAGGCATCAAGCGAAACTGAAAAAACAAGCATACCATACAGAGCGCTGACAATATAGGACCGATCCATGAATTTATAGGCAGCGACAAATAAAGGTATATTTAAAAGCAGACTGGTAATGCCCATTGGCAGACCAATGAGATAATATAGAATAACAGAAACGCCGCCGATGCCACCGCTGATGAGCTTATTGGGCATATAAAAGGCGTTAATGGCAATACCCATAAGGACGCAGCCTAAGGTGACCATAAGATAGCGATATAAGTGCTGACGCATAAAAAAGCTCCTTTGTGCAAATTTTGCGAATATTGTATACATAGTAGCACTTTTTAGAAAAAAAGCAATGTTGTGGGTGATAGAAATAAGTAAAATTTTTGAAAAAAAGACTGAAAACACAAATAAAACAGAAAAAATTTATAAAAATGTTCGAATTATCTTGCGACTACACGCGAAGCAAGATAAAATATATTGTATACAGGAAAACAATCGAGGCTATATTATGGAAAAAATATATGAAACAGCTTATGCAAAAATAAACTTAGGACTGGATGTGCTGGGCAAGCGTTCCGATGGTTACCATGAAGTACGAATGGTGATGCAGAGTGTTGGTTTGAGCGATGCAGTGGAAATTGAAGAAGGTGAAGGACTTGTGGTTGAAACAGATCATAGTGGTCTTGCCGGCGGTCCTGATAATCTGGCATGGAAGGCAGCGGAGCTTTTAGCCCGTTGCTGTGGTAAAATCCCGAACGTTCATATCAGACTGAACAAAAAAATTTTTTTAGCAGCCGGACTTGCCGGCGGTAGTAGTGATGCGGCAGCAGTGATGCGTGGACTTAGCCGGCTCTGGCAACTGGATTTGACGGCGCCAGAGCTGGAAAAGTTAGCGGCGGAGCTTGGTTCTGATATTCCTTTTTGCATTACAGGTGGAACAGCTCTGGCAGAGGGGCGTGGTGAAATATTAACGGAATTGCCGGAAGCGCCTGAACTACTTTTGGTATTGGCAAAGCCGAAGCTTGAAGTAGCAACTGGCTGGGTTTATGGTAATTTCCGTCAGCAAAAGGTCAATCAAAGACCTGATATTGACGGTATTATAAAAGCTTTGGAGCAGAGTGCGACAGGACTGCTGCTTGAGAGTTGCGGTAATGTTTTGGAAAGCGTTACGATACCTGCGCATCCGGTCATTGCCGAGATTAAACAGAAGATGCTGGCGGCAGGAGCAACGTGTGCTTTAATGTCAGGCAGTGGGCCTACAGTTTTTGCTGTGGCGGAGAAAAAAGAGATAACTGAGAGAATTTTGACAGAGTTGTCAGAGCTTGATCTGGAAACTGCTGTTACTACTACTGTACAAAAGGAGAGGATCTGAAGATGAGTGGGCACCTTAGACCGATTAAACTAGACAGTTACAAACCTCTGCGTGAACTGGTATGTGAAAATATCCGTCAGGCTATCATTGATGGTACTTTTAGTCCCGGTGAGCGTTTAATGGAAATCCAACTGGCCGATGAAATGGGCGTCAGCCGCACTCCTGTACGCGAAGCTATCCGTAAGTTAGAACTGGAAGGCTTTGTTGTAATGATCCCCAGGCGCGGTACTTATGTAGCAGATATTTCTATTAAAGATATCAATGAGGTTTATGAAATTCGTACTTCACTGGATGTTTTGGCAGCAGGTCTTGCTGCAGAACGTATTAATGATGATGAATTGGAAACATTGCAGCGGCTTTTAGTAGAAATCGGCCAGCATATTGAAGAAAATAATATGGATAAAATAGTTGAAGTAGATATTGCTTTCCATGATGTTTTATATCAGGCCAGCCGTAATGAAAGACTGCGTAATATAATTAATAACCTGCGTGAGCAGATTACAGTTATCCGCGGTCGTTCGATGATGTATCCGGGTCGTTTGGCGGATACGATGGAAGAACATCGCGCTCTCGTTGACAGTATTGCTGCCCGCGATGTTGAAAGAGCACAGAATGCTGCACGTATACATCTGGAAAATGCCGAGCATACTTTGCTCAAAGACATGGTTGAAAGTCATAATGAAAAGAAGAATAAAGAATAAAACCGAAAGAGGTTAAGTGGTATGTATAATGCGGTTATTTTGGCCGGTGGGAAAACGCCGTGGCTGCAAAAAGCCGTTGGAACTAATATCAGAGCGCTGGCTCCATTAGGTGGACGGCGGATGGTAGAGTATATTATTGATGCTTTGGATCAAAGCGGACAGATCGGCAGGATCATAGTTGCGGCTGATGGAAGTCAATGGGAGGCGGCAGTATTGCCGCAGCGTGCTGAACTTGTAGCCGTGGAATCCAGTTCAATGCCTGAAACAGCTGCAGCTGCAGCTGCATTATTGCCTGCAAACAGTAAAATTTTATTTGTTTGTGACGATATACCTTTGCTGACCTCTGCGGCCGTGCAGGATTTTTTGAAGCAGACTGAGGCTGTGGAAGCAGATGCTTATTATCCTGTGATTCCTGAAGCTGATTGTGTAAAAGCTTTTCCTGGTGCCGAACGTACTTATGTTACCTTACCTGAAGGTAGATTCACCGGCGGAAATATGATGCTGTTGAATGCTGATGTTATTTCCGGCGGGGTAATAAAAGCCAAAGATATTTTTGTCCGCCGCAAAAAACCTTGGGAGTTGTGCGGTTGGTTAGGTTTTGGTTTTGTGCTTAAATTCCTGCTGCACAGGTTGACTCTGTCAGATATAGAATTGCGGGCGTCAGAGTTGTTGGGATTTAGCGGGAAAGCTGTAGTTTCGCATTATCCCGAGATCGGTATGGATGTGGATAAAGAAGAAGACTGGCAGCTGCTGGAAAAATATTTTAAGAATAGCAAGTAGAAAAGAGGGGCGCTATGGCTCGAGTCAAACGTATGGAACGTGTAGTTGCTTTGACAAAGCAGCTGGTGGACCATCCGTATCAATTGTTTTCATTTACTTATTTTTGTAAAAAGTTTGAGGTTGCTAAATCGACCTTAAGTGAAGATGTTTTAGCTGTGCGTGCCGGATTGGGAGCCTATGATTTGGGCAGAGTTGAAACTTTGGCTGGCGCTGCCGGAGGAGTGCGTTTTATTCCATGTCATTCCGAAAAAGCTAATGAGGAATTTTTAACAGAGCTGGCTTTGCAGCTGGCTGAACCAGAAAGAATATTGTCAGGCGGTATGATCTATATGACAGATCTGCTGTTTAAACCGCAGCTGGTAATGCGTTTGGGGGAGATTATAGCTCAGCGTCTGCGGCATTTAGAGCCGGAATACATTATGACTGTGGAAACTCGTGGTATACCTTTGGCAGTTTTTGTTGCTCGTGCTTTTAATATTCCGGTGGTTATGGCCCGACGTGTTGGACAGATTACTGAAGGTTCTACGGTAAGTATTAATTATGTGAGCGGTTCATCCAAACAGATTCAGACAATGGCTTTGCCGAAACGTGCTTTACCAAGTTCCGCGAGGGTTTTGGTGATCGATGATTTTATGAAGGCCGGCGGTACGGCACGTGGAATGGCAGAACTGGCGGAAGAGGTTGGTGCCAAAGTTGTAGGAAAAGCATTTTTCATTGCGACGCAGGAGCCGGAAAAGAAAATGATTGATGATTATACGGCGTTGTTTGTTTTAAAGGATATTGATACAGAAAATCGGAAGATCGATATCAGTCCGTTATGAGGGGATGTAAAAAATGACAAAAGATCAGGTAACTTTGAAAGATGTGGAAGCTGCTTCCAAACGATTGGCAGGTGTAGTGCATAAAACACCTTTGGAAAGCAGTCATATTTTTAGTGAAATGGCAGGGTATGAAGTACTACTGAAGTTTGAAAATATGCAGCGTACAGGATCGTTTAAAGTACGTGGAGCTTCAAATTGTATTCAGACCTTAACTAAAGAACAGCAAGCACATGGCGTTATTGCCGCTTCGGCGGGAAATCATGCGCAGGGCGTGGCGTTAGGAGCTCAGGCTGCTGGTATTAAAGCAACTATTGTTATGCCTGAAGGAGCGCCGCTGGCGAAAGTTGAAGCTACAAAGGGTTATGGCGCTGAGGTTGTCTTAAAGGGTGGAGTTTATGATGAGGCTTCTGCAGAGGCTGTACGTCTGCAGAAGGAAACAGGTGCAACTTTAGTTCATGCTTTTGATGATCCGGCGGTAATTGCAGGACAGGGAACGATTGGCCTGGAGATTTTAGAACAATGTCCGGATATACGGTCAATAGTTGTTCCTATTGGCGGTGGAGGTCTTTTGGCGGGTATTGCCACAGCGGTTAAATCTGTAGCGCCGCATGTCAAAGTGTATGGCGTTCAAGCCAGTGGTGCCCCGGCAATGTATTTATCCAAGCATGCTGGCAAGTGGGTAGAAACTCCGGAAGCACAAACGATTGCTGATGGTATTGCTGTAAAATCTCCTGGTAAAATCACTTTTGACTTGATTCAAAAATATGTTGATGATATTTTTGTAGTTAAAGACGATGATATTGCGGCGACGATACTGCTCATGATGGAGCGGGCGAAGATGATCAGCGAAGGTGCCGGTGCTATTGGACTGGCAGCTATGCTGCATGGTAATATTCCCCACGCGGATAAAACTGCGGCTGTTATCAGCGGTGGTAATATTGATGTAAATATGATTTCCAGGATTATTGAAAACGGCTTGGTAAAATCGGGGCGTCGTATTAAGCTGTTGACACATCTGACTGACAGACCCGGCGAATTGCGTCGTTTTGTTTCGTATATCGAAGAGTATAAAGCTAATATCGTTTATGTTTATCATGAGCATGCTGGACGTAACCTGCCTATTGGTCAGACACAGGTAGAAATGGATCTGGAAACGCGTGATCACGCTCATGCGGAAATTTTGGTGGCGGCTTTGCGTCGTGCTGGTTATCGAGTAGAATTACTGTAAAAATTATAGTTGTTATTTTAGAAGCGGAGGTCTATCCATGTCAGAGTTAGTGGCGGTTATTTTAGCGGCAGGCAAAGGAACCAGAATGAAGTCCAAGTTGCCGAAGGTTTTACATAAAATTGGCGGAAAACCTATGCTGCAGCATGTACTTGATGCTGCTGATGCAGCAGGGGCTGCCCGGAAGGTAGTGGTCGTGGGTCATGAAGCAGAACTGGTAGAAGCAATGGTTGGCGAGCAGGCACAGATGGCTTTGCAAGCTGAACAGCTTGGTACTGGACATGCAGTGATGCAGACGGAAGCTGTTTTAAAAGATTTTTGCGGTACGGTAATGCTTATTTGCGGAGATACGCCGTTATTAGAAGCAGCAGAGCTTAAAAAGTTTTATGAAGGCCATGTAGCGTCACAGGCCGCAGCAACAGTATTGACTGCTTTCATGGACGATCCAGCAGGGTATGGACGTATTATACGCGATGCAGACGGCAACGTTTTGGGTATTGTAGAAGAAAAAGACGCTGTCTTAGAACAAAAAGCAATCAAAGAAATCAATACAGGAATTTATTGTGTAGAGGCGCCGTTGCTTTTTGAGGTGCTTGCTACTTTAACTTGTGATAATGCGCAGGGTGAATATTATCTGACCGATGTTCTGGCAAAATTGAACGCAATGGGTAAAAAAGTCGGCGGTGTTGCTACTGCTGACAGCGATATGATCATGGGCATCAATTCTCGCCGCCAATTGGCAGAAGCAGAAAACATTATGCGTCAGCGGATTCTGAATAAACTGATGGATGACGGTGTAACGATCATGGATCCTGCCAGTACCTTTATCGAAAAAGGTGTTGAAATAGGTCAGGACACTGTTATTTATCCATATACCTGGTTGGAAGGGACTACGAAGATCGGTGAAGATTGCCAGATTGGTCCTAATGTTCGGTTGACAAATGTCAGAATCGGGAATACTGCGGAACTGCAATTTGTTTATGGACACGACTGCGAAGTACAGGATAACGTTGTGATCGGTCCTTATGTGCATTTGCGCCCTGATACTGTTATTGGCGATAATGTGAAGATTGGCAATTTTGTGGAAGTAAAAAATTCTCATGTTGGTACTGGCAGCAAGCTGCCGCATCTCAGTTATATCGGTGACAGTGATATCGGCAGTTCTGTCAATATTGGCTGTGGATGTATCACTGTAAATTATGACGGGAAGAAAAAACATCGCACTATTATTGAAGATAATGCGTTTGTCGGCTGCAACAGCAATATGGTTGCTCCTGTTACAATTGGTGCCGGAGCTTATATTGGAGCAGGATCTACGATCACTAAGGATGTACCGGGAGATGATTTGGGTATTGCCCGTGCGAAACAGAAGAATATTGAAGGCTGGGCTGCAAAATACCGCAACGGCTGATTTTACATAAAAAAACGGTTTTTAGTACTTGTGGATTTGTAGCTAATAGTTGTATACTATTAATGATTAACTAAACCTTAAACATTCTTGGAGGGATGGGACAATGTTGTCAGATGAGAATAAACTCAGAATTTTTTCCGGTAATGCCAATCCTGATTTGGCACGAGAGATCGCCGCTTATTTAGGTACTACTGTTGGCGATGCCGTTATCAACCGCTTTAATAACGGCGAAGTACAAGTAATGATAAATGAAAGCGTGCGCGGCAAAGATATTTTCATCGTGCAACCTACCTGTGGCCCGTCCGTTAATGATAACGTTATGGAACTTTTGATTATGGCGGATGCTTTTAAACGTGCTTCTGCCAGCCATATTACAGCAATCATACCTTATTACGGTTATGCACGCCAGGACCGTAAAGCCCGTGGGCGTGAGCCTATTACCGCCAAGTTGATGGCTGACCTGTTGGAATCGGCAGGAATTACCCGTGTCGTAACTATTGATTTGCACGCTGCTCAGATTCAAGGCTTCTTTAATATACCTTTTGACCATATGCCCGGCGGTCCGATTTTGGCAGAATATATCAAAGAAAAAAATCTTGACGATATGATTGTGGTTTCCCCTGATCTTGGCGGTGTCAGTCGTGCCAGAAATATGGCTGAACGTCTGAACTGTGGTCTGGCTATTATTGATAAGCGTCGTCCTGAACCGGGCGTAGCCGAAGTAATGAATCTGATTGGTTCTGTAGAAGGTAAAACTGCTATTTTAGTTGATGATATGGTTGATACAGCAGGGTCTTTGACAGAAGGTGCCCGGGCTTTGAAGAAATTTGGGGCCAAAGAGATTTATGCCTGCTGTACACATCCGGTTCTTACTGATCCGGCCTTAAGCCGTATTGCGCAATCAGATATTACAGAGTTGGTTGTTACTAATACTATTCCTCTACCTCCTGCTAAGAAACATCCGAAAATTAAGGTTCTTTCGGTGGCACCTATTCTTGCAGAAACTGTATTACGTATTTTCAACGACTGGTCTGTCAGCCAGTTATTTGAAAAATAAGAAGTTTATTTAAGCATTTAAAGAGGCTTGTCCCTGCGGGCAAGCCTCTTTAACATAAGTTAGGAGAAGGTTATGCGACTTATTTATATAATAGGACTGCTGACAGTTATTGGTACGGGTGCTTTATGGTGCGGCTGGTATGGTATGGCCAGGCGCAGAATTGCCGCCATGTTGGCGGCTGTCTCTATACTTGCTGGAGGAGTACTGCTGTTACTGGCAGTTTTACCTGATTATAGTTTTTACGGTACAACTGTAACACATAATTTCGCTGCCGGTAAAAATGTGGCTTTAACTTTTGATGATGGTCCTTATCCCCCTTATACAGATGAACTGCTAAAAATATTGGAGCAGCGTCAGGTCAAAGCGACTTTTTTTATGGTTGCTGAAAATGCTGAAAAGCATCCTGAACTGGTAGCGAAGATTGCTGCGCAGGGGCATGAGATTGCTTTACATGCATTGAAGCATCGTGACTTTTTGAAATTGAGTTTAGCGGAGCAGCAAAAAGATATTGCTGCAGGCAAGAGGATTTTGGAAAAGCTGAGTGGACAGAAAATCACATTAATGCGTCCGCCGCATGGGTTTCGCGATTGGGCTGTGATCGATACACTGCAGAAAAATGGTCTGACAGCAGTTAACTGGTCAGTGATACCGCGTGATTGGACAAACCCTGGAGTTTCAGTTATCGTTGACCGGATAATGGAACAGATGCATCCGGGGGCTATCATTCTGCTGCATGATGGTGACAGTCCTAAATACGTTGCGTCCAGAGAAGAAACAATACAGGCAGTATCAGTCATTATCGACAAACTGTGTGCGGAAGGGTATAATTTTGTTACCGTCAATGAACTGATGCAAAAAGGAGAATGACATGAAACTTATTGTTGGTTTGGGTAATATCGGAAAAGAATACGAAGCTACCCGTCATAATATTGGCTTTATGGTGCTGGATGAACTGGCCCGCCGCTGGGGTGTAAATACTTGGAAGAATGACCGCAATGCTCTGTGCGGGGAATATCGCATACCTGAAAAAGTACTGCTTTTAAAGCCGACGACATATATGAATCTGAGCGGTGTTGCAGTAGGTGCCTATGCGAACTTTTTCAATGTTGATCCGCAGGATATTGCTGTGGTTCAGGATGATCTTGACTTGCCGACAGGGCAGGTCAGAGTTCGCCGCAAAGGAAGTGCGGGTGGACATAATGGGATTAAATCCGTGCAGGAACATTTAGGAACAGGTGAATTCCCGCGTTTCAAAATTGGCATCGGGCATCCTGCCCATAATAATAAAGCTGTGATTAAGCATGTTTTACAGCGCTTTGGTGCTGAAGAACAGGAGCTTGTAGCGGAGGCAGTGGAGAAAATGGCGGATGCTTTAGAGTTGTGGCTGCAGGGAGATATGGATGCTGTAATGCAGGAATATAATAAAAAGCCGCCTAAGCAAAAATCAGAGTCAAATGAAACTGTTAAAGAATAAATTTGGTATAATTTCAAATATTTTTCTTTGTCTGCTGACGAATCAGATGTATACAGAATAAAAAATAGCAGGCTCTGCTGTTGTGGTTACAAGTGCAGCGCCTGCTATTTTTGTTGGCCGATTTATTTTTTATGTTTATGGCGCTCATAGCGCAGACGTCCTTCTTCAAAAGCGCGTTTTTCTTCTTCTGTTTCCAGAGTCAGTTCTGGTACTTTGGTGGGACGGCCTTTTTTATCAAGCGCTATCATAGTGAAGAATGCAGTCAAAGCCCGTTTTTTACCTTCTGTTTCCAGGTCTTCGACTTCTACTATTACGACTATTTCCATGGAGCTATTGCCGACATAGACTACCTGTGCTGTACAGATAACCAGATCGCCGATAAAAATCGGCAGGTGGAATTCTACTTCGTCTACCCTGGCTGTAACAACATTAGTACGTGCATAGCGGCGTGCCGTAGCATAAGCCGTAGAATCCATCAGCTTGATGATCTCGCCTCCGTGGATATTGCCGGCTACATTGGCCTGATGCGGCATCATGACCTCGCTGATGACGAGTCTGCTTTCAGAGGATGTTTTTTTCAAGATTTAGAACCTGCCTTTCTTATAAGTGAAAAGATCAAGAGCTGCATAGCTCAAACTTTGTTTATTTACGTGCACATTAAAAAGAGTGCTGCATCCTGAAATGCTTGCTGCGCTTATTATAACCCTTCCGTAGTTGTGGTGCAAGCAGGTAAAAGTAAAGTTTCTGAAAATAGTTCTTGCATAGCTAGGGGTACTATGGTATACTTTATAAGCGTTAATATAGAATTATGATGTATAGTCATATAATAGTTAGACAGTAAAGTGAGGTGCAATCAGAATGAAACAAAACATCCATCCGAAATATGGTGAAGCTAAAGTAACCTGCGCATGCGGCAATTCTTTTATGAGCGGCAGCGTTAATCCGGAATTGCGTGTTGACGTTTGCTCTAAATGTCATCCGTTCTTCACCGGCCAACAGCGTAACTTAGCTGCTCGTGGCCGTATTGAAAAATTCAACAAACGCTACAATGTAGAAGAAAAATAATTACACCCACAGCAGAGCGAAAGCTCTGCTGTGTTTATATCCGAAACTTTTAGGGAGATATTGTCATGGAAAAGAAACCTAATGTTGGCGGACAAGCTGTTATTGAAGGCGTGATGATGAGGGGAAAGGATAAAATTGCTGTAGCTGTAAGGCAGCCGGATGGGGAAATTGCTATTGATGTTGGGCCGGCTAACAGTATTACAGACAAGTATCCTTTTTTGAAAAAACCATTGCTGCGCGGCGTAGTCGCCCTTTGTGAATCTTTATATCACGGAATGAAGGCGCTGGCTTATTCGGCACAGGTTTCCGGTGAAGACGACGAACAACTTGATAGTAAGGAAATGGCTATGACGATCGCATTTTCGATTGTTTTGGCTGTAGTTTTGTTTATTATTATTCCTACTTGGTCAATGCGCTTTTTGAATGCATGGACTCATGACCATATGATTTTGAATTTAGCCGAGGGCGCATTGAGGATGCTGATTTTTCTCGGATATATAACTGCTATTTCTTCGATGAAGGATATTCAGAGAGTGTTTCAGTACCATGGTGCTGAGCATAAGACGATTTATACTTATGAGGCAGGTTTACCGCTGGAAGTAGCGAATGTACGTCAGTTCAGTACACTGCATCCACGCTGCGGCACTAATTTTCTGATGATTGTAATGCTGATCAGTATGTTCGTTTTCACCTTTTTAGGGTGGCCGAATCTGTTTGAACGTATTATGTCACGGATTATTCTGATGCCGGTTATTGCTGGCGTAAGCTATGAGATTATTCGCTATGCAGGGTCGCACATTGATTCAGCCTGGGTTAGAACAGCTATCTTTCCGGGCCTTTGTCTGCAGAAGCTGACGACACGTGAGCCTGACGACTCTCAGATTGAAGTGGCAATCGCTTCGCTTAAGGCTGTGCTGCCGCCTGAAGAATTGGCAGAAAAGCAATCTACAGGAGAAAACAATGCTGGATAAATTACAGGCAATTGAAGATAAATATCTTGATTTAGAGGCTAAGATCAGTGATCCTGATATCATCGCTGATCAAAAAGAATGGCAGAAGTGTACTAAAGCTCATGCTAAGCTGACTGATATCGTAACTGTTTTCCGCGAATATCGTGATTTGGTAAAAGCAAAAAATGATGCGGAAGAGATAATTGCTGCTGGCGATGACAGAGAACTGACAGAAATGGCTTATGATGAATTGAAAGAGCTGAAGCCGCAGTTGGCTGTATATGAAGAACGGTTAACTGTTTTACTGTTGCCATCTGATCCCAACGATGATAAAGATGTTATTGTAGAGATACGAGGCGGTGCCGGCGGTGACGAAGCCGCTTTGTTTGCAGGCGTACTTTTTAGGATGTATACCCGTTATGCAGAAGCTAGGGGCTGGCGCATTGAAATTATGGATTCCAACCCGACTGAATTGGGAGGCTTTAAGGAAGTTGTTTTCCAGATCTGTGGTGACGGTGTTTATGGCCGAATGAAATTCGAAAGCGGCGTACATAGGGTTCAAAGAGTACCGGAAACTGAGTCACAGGGACGTGTGCATACTTCTACTGTTACGGTGGCAGTACTGCCTGAGGCTGAAGAGGTTGATGTGGAAATCAATCCTGCCGACTTAAGGGTGGATACTTATCGTGCCGGCGGTGCAGGTGGCCAGTATGTCAATAAAACCGAATCAGCAGTGCGGATCACGCACTTACCGACAGGTATCGTAGCTCAATGCCAGGATGAAAAATCACAGCTCAAAAATCGTGAAAAATGCATGCGCGTTCTGCGTGCCAGAATTTTGGAGAAGGCGCAGGAGGAGCAGCGGGCGGCTACGGCTCAGGACCGTAAAAGCCAGGTTGGCACAGGCGACCGCAGTGAACGTATACGTACCTATAATTATCCGCAGGGTCGTGTGACCGATCATCGTATCGGGCTGACTTTGCATAAACTTGATATTGTGCTCAACGGCGAGATGGATGAATTACTGGACGCGCTCCTTACGGCCAAACAGAGCGAGCAGCTGCAGCAGGTGAAATAATATGGAAAATAAACCCTTATGGACGATTACAAGGGTTTTGGAATGGACAAAGCAGTATTTCGCAAATAAAGGGATCGAAAATCCGCGTTTAGATGCTGAAATACTGCTTTGTGCTGTTCTAAAATGCGAAAGAATAACTTTATATGTACATTTTGATCAACCGTTGGATGATACTGAGTTGGCTGAATATCGCAGTTATGTTACGCGGCGCGCTAACCAGGAACCATTGGCGTATATTTTAGGAACCAAAGCTTTTATGAAGCACAGCTTTAAAGTTACTCCTGCAGTACTGGTTCCGAGGCCTGAAACGGAATTGCTGGTAGAAAGTGTTGCTAAGGCTGCTGTGGGAGCGGGTGCTGAAAATTTACTCGACATTGGTACAGGCAGCGGTGCTATTATAGTATCATTGTTGGATCTTTTGCCGCAGTCAAAAGGTACGGCTGTCGATATTTCAGCTGCTGCATTGGTTGTTGCTGGCGAAAATGCCGAAAATATCGGTGTCGGTGAAAGATTGACGTTAGTTGAATCAGATCTGTTCAGTAAGCTTGATTGTAATAAAAAATTTGATATTATTGTTTCAAATCCTCCTTATATTCCGGCTGCGGCTATTGCAGGTCTGGCAGCCGATGTGCAGAAGGAACCCCTTGGAGCGCTGGATGGGGGGGCTGACGGACTTGATTTTTATAGAAGAATCGTTTCCGGCTGTGAAATATGGCTTCAGCCGGACGGGTTGCTGGCTTTTGAAGTTGGCATCGATCAGGCGCAGTCGGTTTGTCAGTTATGCCGCCAGGCTGGACTAATAGTAACGGCAGTGCGTAAGGATTATGCAGAAATAGAACGTATGGTTTTTGCGACGAGAGAAGGTACTTATTATGCAGACCATTTACTGGAATTTACAAGCTGATAATGAAACAGAAATTTTAAAGGCAGCGGGTTGTTTATTAAGGCAAGGCGAAGTAGTTGCTTTTCCTACGGAAACTGTGTATGGTCTGGGTGCTGACGGACTGAATGGTACAGCTGTGGCTAAAATTTTTGCAGCCAAAGGACGCCCAGTTGACAACCCTTTGATTTTACATATTGCCAGAGTAGAGGATATTTTGCCGCTGACAAGTGGACTTACTGCTAATGCCCGGGCATTGATGCAGTCATTTTGGCCAGGACCGCTGACTTTGATCGTAGCTAAGTCTGATTTGATACCTGACGAGGTCAGTGCCGGGTTAGACACAGTAGGTGTAAGAATGCCTTCGCATCCTATAGCAGCAAGGCTTATCAAAGAGACAGGTCGCCCTATAGCAGCTCCTTCAGCGAATATTTCTGGTAAACCAAGTCCTACGGACGCTTCTGCTGTTTGGGACGATATGCAGGGAAAAATAGCTGGTGTAATTGACGGCGGCAGTTGTGGTATTGGTGTCGAATCGACTGTAGTAGATACGACTTCAGCAGTACCGATGATATTACGTCCTGGCGGAATTACCCGTGAAATGTTGGAAGAAGTTTTAGGAGCAGTAGAGATTGATCCGGCGCTTGAAGGAAAGGGTGATTTTAAACCTAAAGCACCTGGGATGAAATATAGGCACTATGCTCCGCAGGCAGCAATGTATTTATTTGAAGGTGAAGCTATCAGCAATATGCTGCCTATAGTGACGGCGACTGCCGCTCAGGGCATTAAAACAGGTGTTTTATGCAGTGAAAAAATTGCTGTTCATATTCCTGAAACTGAAAATATCTTGGTAAGCTCGTGGGGGCAGGATATTGAAAGCCTTGCAGAAAAGCTTTATAGTCTGCTGCGTGGTTTCGATAAACAGAATGTACAGATGATTTTTGCTGAGGGTGTCAGTGAAGACGGTTTGGGGCTGGCAGTAATGAACAGACTTCGTAAGGCGGCAGGTTATCAAATTGTGACCGTAGTCAACGGAAGTCTTTGTTCAAAAAGCGGTACGCTTTTGCCTGAATTTATGTTAAAATAACATTATGATTTAATTTGTTTAAAACATGAAAAGTGTATAGAAAATATTTAGAGGTGACTTATATGAAAATCGCGGTTGGCAGTGATCATGGCGGGATCCATTTAAAAAATCATATCAGGGAGTATCTGACTGCTAAAGGTATTGAAGTGCTTGATTGTGGTACTTATACGGAAGAATCTACAGATTATCCCGATTATGCGGCTAAAGTCTGTCAGGCTATTAATACAGGCGAAGCCGAACGGGGTATTTTGGTTTGTGGTACTGGTATTGGTATTTCTATTGCTGCTAATAAAATTCACGGTATCAGAGCGGCTTTGTGCGGCGATGTATTTTCTGCCCAAATGAGCCGTGAGCATAATAATGCAAATGTGCTGTGTATGGGTGAGCGCGTTATTGGCGTGGGACTGGCAGAAATGATAACAGATACCTGGCTGCAGGGTGAATTCGCAGGTGGACGTCATGAACGTCGTGTTGACAAAATAGCTGCCCTGGAGGCGATGCGGTAATGCATACTGCAGAAATAGCTGCACAGGTAACAGCTGCGGCACAGGAGCTGTTGCAAATAGGTGCGGTCAAAGCAGGGCAGGTTTTAGTTGTTGGTTGCAGTACCAGCGAAGTGATTGGTGATAAAATAGGTACTGCTGGCTCCATGAAAGTTGCTGAGGCGATGTTTGCCGCATTAATTAAGGTGACTGAGGCGCATGGAGTTTTTTTAGCGATCCAGTGCTGTGAACATTTGAACCGTGCTTTGGTTACGACAAGGGATGCTGCAGAGAAGTATGGCTGGCAGGAAGTTACTGTGCGGCCTGTACAGCATGCAGGCGGCGCAATGGCGACAGCAGCATATGAAAATTTTGTGGAACCCATTATAGTTGAAGCAATCTCGGCTCATGCGGGCCTTGATATAGGGCAGACGCTGATATGTATGCATCTTAAAAGAGTTGCCGTACCTGTACGTTTGTCGGAATCTAAGATCGGCGAGGCTGTGCTCACCGCGGCATGGACGCGTCCGCCTTTAATCGGTGGAGAACGTGCCAAATACCCAAGATAAAATATTGATTTGGAGGGAGTAATTATGAATCTGGAAAAATTAGCTGCTGTCGATCCTGAAATTAATGCTGCTATTTGCGAGGAGCTTGGCAGGCAAAGAAATAAAATAGAATTGATCGCATCCGAAAACTTTGTTTCTCCTGCAGTAATGGAGGCGATGGGTACTGTTCTGACTAATAAATATGCTGAGGGGTATCCCGGACATCGGTATTATGGCGGCTGTGAATATGTCGACAAAGTGGAAATACTGGCTATAGAACGTGCAAAGAAACTATTCGGTGCTGATCATGTCAACGTACAGCCACATTCTGGCGCTAATGCAAATACTGCTGTTTATTTTGCCTTTCTGAAGCCAGGTGATACTATCATGGGAATGAATCTGTCTCAGGGTGGACATTTATCACATGGATCGCCAGTAAATATTTCCGGCAGTTATTATAACGTAGTTCCTTATGGTGTTGATCATGATACTGAGACTATTGATTACGATGCTTTGGCACAAACTGCTGCTGAAACAAAACCTAAAATTATCGTTGCTGGTGCCAGCGCCTATTCCCGAATCATAGATTTTAAACGTATGTCAGAGATAGCGCATAGTGTCGGTGCTTTACTGATGGTTGATATTGCGCATATTGCCGGACTTGTAGCCGCTGGTTTACATCCCAGCCCTGTTCCTTACGCGGATATCGTTACGACAACTACACACAAAACACTGCGCGGTCCGCGCGGCGGCCTGATTATGTGTAAGGAACAGTATGCTAAAGCTATTGATAAGGCAATATTCCCTGGTATTCAGGGTGGTCCTTTGATGCATATTATTGCTGCCAAGGCAGTTGCTTTTGGTGAAGCTTTAAAACCTGAATTTAAAGTATATCAGCAGAATATTCTTGATAATTGCAGAGTATTCGCGGAAGCTTTGCAGGAAGAAGGCTTCCGTATTGTTTCAGGAGGTACTGATAATCATCTGATTCTGGTTGATGTACGCGGTCAGAAGCTGACTGGTAAGATAGCAGAACATTTATTAGATGAGGTTGGTGTAACCTGCAATAAGAATACGATTCCGTTTGATCCTGAAAGTCCTTTTGTTACAAGTGGTATCAGGTTGGGTACTGCTGCCGTCACTACACGCGGTTTTAAACAGGAGGATATGCGTGAGGTCGCCGCAATCATTGGTTTAGTTTTGAATAATCCTGAAAATGAGGAAAAACATAAGGAAGCGGCAGCTAGGGTAGCGGGTTTATGTGCTAAATATCCTATGTATCCAGGCTTCTAAATTCAGGAAGGAGATTTTAATGATGCAAGTTACAGTTGTAGATCATCCGCTTATTAAACAAAAAATTACTAAAATGCGTGCGGAACATACTTCTTCACGTGATTTTCGTGAATGTCTGGATGAAATAGCAATGCTTATGACTTATGAAGTGGCTAGGAATCTGCCGTTGCAGGAAGTTGAAGTTGCCACTCCGGTAGCTAAAACTACAGGTTATAAAGTAGCTGGCGATATTTTTGTTGTGCCTATTTTAAGAGCTGGTTTAGGATTGCTGACAGGCGTATTGAAGATGATTCCTGATGCACGGGTAGGTTTTATTGGTTTATATCGTGATGAAGAAACTTTAAAGCCGATTGAATATTACTGCAAACTTCCTGATAATAAAGATGGCGTGACGATTGTGGTTGATCCGATGCTGGCAACCGGAGGCAGCGCTGCTGCTGCGATTTCGATGCTGAAGGCGCGCGGTTTAAAAAATATTCGTTTTATGTGTTTGGTGGCAGCTCCTGAAGGAGTAAAGGTTATGAATGATGAGCATCCTGATGTGCCAGTTTATACTGCCGCCTTAGATGAAAAACTTAATGAACATGGTTATATCGTTCCCGGACTTGGCGATGCCGGTGATCGTATTTTTGGTACACATTGATGTATGATGACAGACCTGACTGGGACAATTATTTTATGGAGATAGCCCAGGTAGTAAGCAAGCGCTCCACTTGCCTGCGTCGCAGCGTCGGTGCTGTTATCGTCAAGAACAGACAGATAGTGGCTACCGGTTATAACGGTACGCCTTCTAAACTTGAGCATTGCTCGGTGACAGGTTGCCTGCGTGAACAATTGAAAGTACCCTCCGGACAAATGCATGAATTATGCCGCGGTATCCATGCTGAGCAGAATGCCGTTGTTCAGGCCGCTTATCATGGCGTATCCGTTAACGGAGGTACGTTGTATTGTACTCATCAGCCGTGTGTTGTCTGTACTAAAATATTGATCAATGCTGGTATTGAGCGGATTGTTTATGCAAATCCTTATCCTGATAAATTGGCTGAGGAGATGTTGAAAGCTGCCAATATGAAGGTAACGATACTGCACGATGAAGATTAAAATAAATACAGCATTGCGGTGCTTTTTGAAGGCATTGGCAGTTGCTGTATTATTTTTCCCTAAAAATGTTGCTTTCGCAACAAAAAAATCAAAGAAAAAATGTTCAAAATGGTATTTTTTTGATATACTATTACACAAGAATGACCTTTATAAGAAGAATGTAGAATTTTTAGGTATAAATAAGCGGCTTTGAACGCTATGAGGTGAATAATTGCAAGTGTATATTTTAGCTTTTGTGATAGCTCTTTTTACCAGTTGGCTTTTGACACCTTATGTCAAAAAATTGGCTTTTCGTATAGGTGCATTAGATAAGCCTGACGGAAGAAAAGTTCATAAAGGCATCATGCCGCGATTGGGTGGTCTGGCCATTTACCTTGGGTTTGTAGTAGCTGTTTTATGCAGCATGCATTTGTCTAAGGATGTAATGGCGCTTTTGCTTGGCGGTACGGTGATTCTGATAGTCGGCATTATTGATGATGTTTATCAGCTGCCGGCAAAGGTTAAGCTGTTGGGGCAGATTGCTGCCGCAGCCGTATTGGTGTTGTTTGACATTCGTATAGAATGGCTTAATAATCCCTGGGGTGGGTATTTTTATCTGGAGTATCTGTCGATACCGTTTACGATCTTTTGGGTAATCAGTTTTACCAATGTTGTCAATCTGATGGATGGTTTGGATGGATTGGCAGCCGGAGTCGCTGGTATCGCATCAATAACTGTAATTCTGGTAGCTATTCAGCAGGGATTTTATCCTGTTGCTGTAATTACAGCTGCCTTGGCTGGCGGTATTGTAGGTTTTATGCGTTATAATTTTAATCCGGCAACAATTTTTATGGGTGATACCGGCAGTATGTTTATCGGCTATATGTTAGCGGCTATTTCTATTTTTGGCGCTGTTAAAAGTGCGGCTACAATAGCTTTGATTGTGCCGGCCATAGCTTTAGGTTTGCCGATTATGGATACTGCGTTTGCTATTGTACGCCGCTACACGAATGGCAGACCAATTTTCCAGCCGGATAAAGGACACCTGCACCATCGACTGCTGGCAATGGGAATGACGCAGCGTCAGGCTGTTTTACTGATGTATATCATCAGTGCTATACTTGGTATTGCTGCAGTATTGCTGACCGAGGTTGGCGGTTATTATGCGGTAATAATTATAGCGCTTATTATTACAGCCGTAGTTTTCGGTGCGAAAAAGATAGGTATTTTGAACGATCGTTAATTATTAATCTCAGTAAGCTGATTTGGTAATCCATTTCATACCGTATTGAATAGTTGGGAGACGAAGTCGTGAAAAAAATCAAGCTAATGACAGTTTTCGGTACGCGTCCGGAAGCAATCAAAATGTGTCCGTTAGTTTTGGAAATGCAGAAATACCCTGATTTTATTGAACCAATCGTAGCTGTGACGGCGCAGCACCGCGAAATGTTGGACCAAGTGCTGCAGTTATTTGCAATAAAGCCGGATTATGATTTGAATATCATGACCGCTGGACAAACTTTATATGACGTTACTGGCCGGGCTTTGGCAGGATTAAAGGACGTATTGGCAGAGGCACAGCCTGATATGGTGCTGGTGCATGGTGATACAACTACGACCTTTGTCGGGGCTTTGGCATCTTTTTATGCCCAGATTCCAGTGGGGCATGTAGAAGCCGGACTGCGGACAGGAAACAAATTTTCTCCGTATCCTGAAGAAATGAATCGTAAACTTACCGGAGCCATTGCTGATATACATTTTGCTCCTACCTCTACCAGTAAGAATAATTTGCTGAAAGAAAATATTGATCCGGCGGCAATCGTAGTGACTGGTAATACGGTAATTGATGCGTTGCAGACTACAGTTAAAGCTGATTACCGGTTTACGGACTTTGGATTGCAGAAAGCTCTTGCAGGAGGAAAACGCCTGATTTTAGTTACAACGCACCGCCGCGAAAATTTAGGTGAACCGATGCGGCATGTTTATCAGGCTCTGCGAAAGGTTTTAGAAAATCATCCTGATGTTGAAGCAATTTTTCCGGTCCATAAAAATCCTAAAGTAAGAGAAATTGTTGATGAAGAATTGGGTAAGCTTGCGCAGGTGCATTTGATTGAGCCATTGGATTATGAACCTTTTGCCAATTTGATGGCGAAGGTAGATATTGTGCTGACTGACAGCGGAGGGATTCAGGAAGAAGCTCCTGCCCTTGGCAAACCTGTATTGGTTCTTCGTGACACTACGGAGCGTCCTGAAGCGGTTGATGCAGGTACTGTAAAGCTTGTTGGCACTGCTTATGATGATGTATTGAGAGAAACAAGTCTGTTGTTGGATGATAGTAAATATTATCAAAGTATGGCTGAAGCTGCTAATCCGTATGGTGATGGCAGGGCCTGCGAGCGGATCATCAGAAAGATTTTGCATGAAAATGGTTATGACATCAAAATTTTATCTGAATTCAGTCCTAATTAAGATAGACAAAAATTGTGAAAAATATTAAAATTATTATGATTTATTCTTGATTTTTTCCAAAATGCCTATTTTGTTTTTATATTTAGTTGAAGCCGGACAGTTTTATGAGGTAGTAAAAACTGATGAAAATGATTGACTTCACCCCTTTAGTAACAATGGGGTATAAAAAAGTTCTGACAAGATTGGCTATTGCATCTTTTGCAGTAGCTCTTGCCGTGAAAATGGCGGGTTATCAGGAGCTGGCTTCCGGGCTTGCTTTAGGCGGTGCAGTTGGGCTATTGGATACGTTGATTATGTTTGTGGGGATTCAGCGTTCACTGCCGCAGGGAGAGCCAGAAGCGGCGCTTAAAACCATGAAGCGCTTTCGTTGGGTCAGAAGAATAACAGCCGGTGCTTTAGTTATTGTGATGTTAAAGTTGAAATACCATGTTTTTGGTGTATGCATGGGGTTTCTGCTGATACATATATTTTTAATATTTAATCTAATATTTATCGCGTACCAGCTCAATAAAAAGCAGGGCGTGAAGAAAGGAGTGTGAGAGAATGGGAACAGAAGCAGCTGCTATGGCTAAAGAAGCTGAGAACGCAAATGAGATAATTCATTATTTTGCGCAGGAATGGGCGCCAGGAGTTGTAATACATATGCAAACCATGTATATGACATGGATTACAATGGCGATCGTGTTTCTACTGTTCTTTATTGCTTCTAGAAATCCGAAGCTGGTTCCAAGTGGCTTGCAAAACGGAATGGAGTTTTTTATTGATTTCCTAAACGGATTGATGGAAGAGACTTTGGGGATGAAGGGACGCAAGTATATGGCGCCGTTTATGATCACCTTGTTCATGTTCATTTTCATTGGCAATGAACTTGGTATGCTGCCGCAAATCGGTGTACATTGGACTTCCCCGACCAATGATATCAACACTGTTTTTGCGCTTTCTTTAATGGTAGCCTTTGGCGGATATGCAGTTGGTGTGCATCAGCAGGGAATAGGACATTTTAAACATTTTATCAGTCCTAAACCAGGCTTTTTACCGATCCACCTTCTTGATGCTATCACAAAGCCGCTGACCATGGCCCTTCGTCTATTTGGTAATATCCTGGCAGGCGAAATTCTGTTGATCGTTTTGTATCAACTGACTCCGTGGGTCATCCCGGAGCTTTGGGTAATGTTCAGTTTGTTTATCGGCTTCTTGCAGGCCTTTATTTTTACGATGCTTGCTTTAAGCAGCTTTGCCATCGCATTTCATGATGAGCATTAAGCATTAATCAACTCTAAAATTTTTCTTATTTTGAAAGGATGAATGAAATGACTGAAAACGCAATCATTACCGCTGCATCTTTAATCGGCGCGGGTCTTGTTTGTTTAGGCGCTGCAAACGGCGCTGGTACTGGTAACGGTCACCTCTGCGGCAGAACTATCGAATCTATGGCTCGTCAACCGGAAGAATCCGGTAAATTGATGACTACTATGCTGATTTGTGTAGGTTTGGTTGAATCCATGCCTATCTTGTGCTACGTTATCGCTATCGTTCTCGTATTTGCTAACCCCTTCATTAAATAATTTCGTAATGGAAAACCAGAAAAGGAGCGTGCTATAATTGGTTAATTTTAACGCTACACTTATTGCGCAGGTCCTGAACTTTTTGATTCTCGTTTTCATTCTTGCGAAATTTGCTTATAAACCCCTGATGAAGATCATGGATGACCGCAAGAATAAAATTGCCGGCGATTTAGCTGCTGCTGAAACTGCTAAAACTGATGCTGAAAGCATTAAAGCAGAATATGCTGCTAAATTAGCTGCTGCACGTCAAGAAGCTCAAGCCATTATCGACAATGCGCGTAAAACAGCGCAAACTGCGCACGATAAGATTCTTGCTGATACTAAAGCAGAACAAGATCAAATTGTGAAAACTGCTAAAGAAGCTATTGCTCTTGAGAAAAAGCAGGCTCTCAGCGAAATTCGCGCCCATGTTATCAATCTTAGCCTGGTTGCTGCCAGCAAGATTGTTGAACAAAAATTAGGCTCTGAAGAAGACAAAAAATTAGCAGGCGATATTGTTGATGCTGTATTGAAACAATAATTTGCTTGTTGCTCAATAGGCCGGACGAAATTAACACCGCCCTTTAGCGAAAGGCGGTAATAATGAGAGCCGGTATACGGAGGTGATTGGTACAATTATGAAGAGTGAAGAAAATATTGCTTTAATTAAGCAAGAATTGTCCGACTTCAAAATTGATCTTGGTTCTATTAAAGAACTCTTAGATGTAAAAGTTACTACAGCTAAAAAATTAACTGTAGATGAGTATCAATCCATTTCTGCAATTCTTACCGAAAAGTTAGGCCGCGACATTTTCCTTAATAAAAATGTTGATCCTTCTATTCTCGGTGGTATCATCGTTCAAATTGGCGACAAAGTATATGATGCTTCCGCACTTCGTAAACTGAAGAAAATGGAAGTTGTTATGAATGGTATTGACGTTCATGACTATGCTTTGGAAAAACCAGAAGCAATGACTGATGCTCTCAGCGAAAAGCTGGAGAATTACAATGTGGATGTTAACTTAGAAGAGGTCGGTATAGTTGAAAAAATCGGTGACGGCATCGCTACCGTTATCGGTATGAAAAACGCTATGGCCGGCGAATTGGTTGAATTGCCGAACAATGTTTCCGGTATGGTACTGAATCTGAATCCTGACTCTGTTGGTATCGTTTTAATGGGTGGCGAAACCCTCATTAAAGAAGGCGATTTGGTTCGCCGTACCGGCAATATCATGGATGTTCCTGTAGGCGAAGCTTTGCTGGGTCGTGTTGTCAGTGCTATTGGTGCTCCTATCGATGGCAAGGGCGAGATAGCTTATGCAGAAAAACGCCCTGTTGAATCTCCTGCTCATGGTATTGCGGATCGTGAATCTGTTGATACTCCGCTGCAAACTGGTATCAAATGTATCGATGCTCTCGTCCCTATCGGACGTGGTCAGCGCGAACTTATTATCGGTGACCGTGGCACAGGCAAAACTGCTGTTGCTATTGATACTATTATTAACCAAAAAGGCCTCGGTGTTATCTGCATTTATGTAGCTATCGGACAAAAGGCTTCCAACGTAGCACGTATCGTTCGTACTTTGGAACAACATGGGGCTATGGATTATACTATCATCGTTGCAGCTACTGCTGCTGATTCTGCTCCTTTGCAGTATCTGGCTCCTTATGCTGGTGTAACAATGGCAGAATACTTTATGGATCAGGGCAAAGATGTACTTTGTGTATATGACGATTTGTCTAAACATGCTGTTGCTTATCGTGCTATGTCCCTGCTGCTCCGCCGTCCTCCAGGACGTGAAGCATATCCCGGTGATGTATTCTACTTGCATTCCCGTTTGTTGGAACGTGCTGCTAAATTGAATAAAGAACTTGGAAATGGTTCTATCACCGCATTGCCTATCATCGAAACACTGGCTGGTGACGTTGGCGGCTTTATTCCTACTAACGTAATTTCTATTACTGACGGTCAGATCTTCCTGGAATCTGAATTATTCTATTCCGGTATCCGTCCGGCAATTAACTCAGGTTTGTCCGTATCCCGTGTAGGCGGCGCGGCTCAAATCAAAGCAATGAAATCCGTCGCAGGTACTCTGCGTTTGGACTTGGCACAATATCGTGAGCTTGCAGCGTTCGCTCAGTTTGCTTCCGATCTTGATAAAGCTACCAAAGCTCAGCTGGATCGCGGCCAACGTTTGACTGAAATACTGAAGCAAGGCCAGTATGTGCCGTTGCCGGTAGAAAAACAAGTTATGGCTATCTACCTCGGTACTAAAGGTTATTTAGATGATGTTGCAGTAAAAGACATCACTCGCATGGAAAGTGAATTCCTTGATTTCATGGATGCAAACCATCCTGAAATTGGTGCTTCCATCCGTGACGAAAAGAAAATCACCGACGAAAATGAAGCAGCTTTGAAAAAAGCGATCGTTGAGTTCAAGGATACCTTTATTGTCAGTGAAGGTAGGTGATTGACTGATGGCTACTGCACGCGAGATTCATCGCCACATGAAAGGCATCAAAAATATTGGTCAGATCACTAAAGCTATGAAAATGGTTGCTGCCGCCCGATTGCGTAAAGCGCAGGAAAAAGCAGGTTCCAGCCGCCCATATGCTTTGAAGATCAAAGAAGTATTGGCTAATATTGTTTGTGATAAGGGCATGGTGGCCGGATTAGACGCCAAAAAGCATCCTTTGCTGCAAAAACGCGAAGTCAAAAAAATCGGCTATTTGGTTGTATGTTCTGATAAAGGTCTTGCCGGTGCTTATAGCAGTAATGCTTTAAAAAAGGCAGTTGCCGAGATTTCTGAAATTGAAGGAGACGTAGTTATTATCACCAGTGGACGCAGAGCAAGAGATTTCTTTACGCGTCGTGGTTATAATGTTATTTCTTCGCATCTTGGCTTCTCTGATAAACCCAGTTACAATGATGCTGTGGCTATCGCTACCGATGCGGCTGAACGTTTCGGTGATATGCAGTTTGATGAATTGCATATTGTTTTTACTTTATTTAAAACCGCTCTGTCGCAAATTCCGACAAGCGATATCATCCTTCCGGTAGAACCACCGGAAAAAGAAACCGGTGCAACTAAGAAAAGTGTCGAATACCTTTTCTTACCCGAAGCTGAAGAAATTTTGAAGGTTTTGGCACCGCGTTATCTTGAAACTATTGTTTATGCCGCACTGGTACAATCTGCTGCCAGTGAATTGGGCGCTAGAATGACCGCGATGTCTTCTGCTACGGATAATGCCGGCAAGCTGGTTAAGAATCTGGAACTGTCTTATAATAAGGCACGTCAGGCACTTATTACCCGTGAGCTCAGCGAAATCTGCGGCGGCGCCGAAGCATTGAAACAACAATAAGAATAATTCGTAGGGAGGCTAAAACCTTGAATACTGGTAGAATAGTACAAGTTGTTGGCCCTGTTGTTGACATTGAATTCCCTCCGAAAAGTATGCCTGCAATCCTGAACGCTATCAAAATCGATGGTACAACTGACGATGGTAAAGTGAAAATTCACCTTACCTGTGAAGTTATGCAGCATATCGGCTACAATGTAGTCCGTGCAGTTGCAATGAGTTCTACCGATGGTCTTGTTCGTGGAATGGAAGCTGTTGATACCGGTGCACCAATCAGTGTTCCGGTTGGTCCTGGTACTTTGGGCCGCATATTTAACGTATTGGGTGAAACTGTTGACCACGACGAGAGAAAAGTTGATGCTGCCGACTACTGGCCTATCCATAGACCGGCTCCGACTTTCGACCAACAAGCTACAACAACTAAAATTTTAGAAACCGGCATTAAAGTCGTTGACTTGATCGCTCCGTATGCACTTGGCGGTAAGATCGGTCTGTTTGGCGGCGCAGGTGTTGGTAAAACAGTTATTATCATGGAGCTCATCCATAATATCGCTACCGCTCATGGTGGTTATTCCGTATTTGCAGGCGTTGGTGAACGTACACGTGAAGGCAACGACTTGTGGTGCGAAATGAAAGAATCAGGAGTTATCGATAAGACAGCTCTTGTTTACGGTCAGATGAACGAGCCTCCTGGAGCTCGTATGCGTGTAGGCTTGACCGGTTTGACTATGGCGGAATATTTCCGTGATGTTGGCGGCCAGGACGTACTGCTCTTTGTTGATAACATTTTCCGCTTTATCCAGGCTGGTTCCGAAGTATCCGCATTGCTTGGCCGTATGCCGTCTGCAGTAGGTTATCAGCCTACTTTAGCTAATGACATCGGTGCTTTGCAAGAACGTATTACTTCCACCAAGACTGGATCTATTACCTCTGTACAGGCTGTATATGTGCCTGCGGATGACTTGACTGACCCTGCTCCTGCAGGAACATTCGCTCATTTGGACGCTACCACTGTACTTTCCCGTCAAATTGCAGAGCTTGGTATTTATCCGGCAGTTGACCCGCTTGACTCCACCAGCCGTATCCTTGATCCGCTGGTTATCGGTGAAGAGCACTATAATGTAGCTCGTGGCGTACAAGCTATTTTGCAACGTTACAAAGAATTGCAGGATATTATCGCAATTCTTGGTATGGAAGAATTGAGCGAGGACGACAAGCTGACTGTTGCCCGTGCTCGTAAAATCCAAAAATTCCTCAGCCAAGCATTCTTTGTTGCTGAACAATTTACTGGTACTCCCGGTCAATATGTTCCGCTGAAAGAAACAATCCGCGGCTTCAAAGAAATCCTGGAAGGCAAACATGATGATTTGCCGGAAGGTGCTTTCTATATGGTTGGTACCATTGATGATGCCGTTGCTAAAGCTGAGACTATGAAGGCTGAATAATGGCTAATTGTATGCAATTAGAAATTGTCACTCCGGATAAATTGCTTTTCAGCTCCGATGAAATTGTATACCTGGGCCTCCGCACTAATGATGGCGGTATTGGCATCGAGGCTAACCACATTCCTGTTATTGCCAGCTTGGACATCGCGCCGATGAAATATCGTCTGGCAGATGGCACAGAAGGTTATGTTGCGATTTGTGGTGGTTTTATGGAAATGAACGCTAATAAATGCACTATTCTGGCGACTATTGCTGAAATGGCTGACGATATTGACAAAGCCAGAGCAGAAGCGGCTAAAGAACGTGCTGAAGAGCGTTTGAAAAATAAGACCGAAAACCTGGATGTTAACCGAGCTCAGTACTCTCTGAGAAGGGCTATTGCCCGCTTGGGTGCATACAATAAATTAGGACGTTGATCGCATACGACAATTAAATTAAAACCCACTGTGTAAAACAGTGGGTTTTTTACTTGCTAAAAGAACTTTTCTATAGTATTCTGTTGATAAAGGAAGGTGATCAGAAGTGTCGGATCCAATTATGGATATTTCGGGAAATAAAATGCTGCATCTGAAACAAGATCTCGCGTTTCTGCGCCAACGTTTGGCTGAGTGTTCTGAGGAAAGTGCTAAGCAAAGCATTCGCAGGGAGATTATGGAAAAAGAAACTTACTATAATATCCTGGCAGATCGCCAAAGATTAAGCAAATAAAAAACTACCAATCAAATGATTGGTAGTTTTTTATTTGAAAATTATTCTTTAATTAATTTTCCGTTTTGCATCTTATAACAGAAATTTTTGTTTTGATCCCAAAAATTGATACAAATAGAGGAGCCGGCTTGCAGTTCAAAGCGGAGTTCGCTTTCACTAAGCAGATTCTTGTTTATACAAAGGCGGGCAAGTTTATCCAGATCAGCTTCCGGAAGTTCACTTACAGGAACTAAACGATCGCGAGGATATGAATTATTACTGGTACTGATAATGTCCATATAAACAATTTTACCTGTAATATAATCAGAAATTGCTTTAAGCAAAGCATCGATCCCGTCTTGATTAGAAGGGAAAAAACGCGGCGTTTTGAAGTAAATTACTTTGAATTCGTGATCAAAATCATTGCTGAAAATATTGATAGGCAAACCGCCGTTAGGGTTATGGATTGTGATCACTGCTTCATTGGCAGTAGGGATTTTGAAGTCTATCTTTGCATCAGGGCAAATGTGCGAAAGCTTGTTCTGAAGCTCGCGAGCTTCTATTTCTGCATTTATCATAGTTTTTCATCTCCTTTAATCAATATTATAACACTTTGACGCTGTAAACTTGCGAAGAAACTGTGATAAATGTGAAATTTTTCAAAACCATTAAAAGTCATTGTACAAGTACATCAAAAATGATAAAATATTACAGTAAGTTTTATTTTATGGAATTAACTTGTTTTGTATAAATATAGAATTTTTTAGGGGGCTATCTGGGTGGAGAAATTAGTTGTCAAAGGCGGTAATCGTCTGACAGGCTCTGTGAAAACTAGTGGAGCAAAAAATGCTGTATTGCCTATTATTGCTGCGTCGATTTTGGGAAATACCCCAAGTCGTTTAGAGGAGATTCCTGCTCTTGATGATGTACGTACGATTTGTGCTGTTTTAAATTGCCTTGGTATCAAAGTCGATGCCAGTGAACCCCATGTACTGAATATAGATAGTACGGAAATAACTTCCTGTGAAGCACCTTATGAGTTGGTACGCTGTATGAGAGCATCATTTCTTGTCATGGGTCCATTGTTGGCTCGTAAAGGAAAGGCGCGTATTTCGCAGCCTGGCGGCTGTGCGATTGGTACACGTCCGATTGATCTTCATTTAAAAGGTTTTGAAGCTCTTGGCGTAAAAATAGAACAGGGACATGGGTATATTGAAGCTACGGCGCCGAATGGGTTAGTTGGAACTACTATTTACTTTGATTTCCCCAGTGTTGGTGCTACGGAAAATGTGATGATGGCGGCCGCTTTGGCAGAAGGAACTACTATCTTGGAAAATCCTGCGGAAGAGCCTGAAATAGTAGATCTGGCTAACTACCTGAATCAAATGGGAGCAAAGATCCGTGGCGCAGGCACGAATGTTATCCGCATTGAAGGAGTAAAAGAGCTTCACGGTGCTGATCATACAGTAATTCCTGATCGTATTGAAGCTGGAACATATATGATTGCTGCTGCTATGACTGGCGGAGATATCGTTGTAGAGAATGTTCTTACAGAACATCAGAAACCTTTGATTGCCAAATTGCGTGAAGCCGGCGTAACAGTTGAAGAAGATGTCGACAGAGTACGTGTGGTAGGTGGAGAAAAGCTTAAGGCTATTGACATAAAAACCTTGCCTTATCCTGGTTTCCCTACAGATATGCAGGCACAGATGATGGCAATGATGGCGATCGCCGAAGGTCGCAGCAAAGTCACTGAAACAGTATTTGAAAATAGATTTATGCACGTGGTGGAATTAAACCGTATGGGAGCAAGTATTACTGCCGAAGGTCGCAGTGCAGTTGTTGATGGTCCGGCAAAGCTTACAGGCTGTCAGGTGCGGGCAACGGATCTACGTGCAGGGGCAGCAATGATTTTAGCTGGGTTGGTTGCTGAAGGGACAACCGAGATTTGTGATATTTATCATATCGATCGCGGTTATGAAGAAATAGTAGCTAAACTTCAGGGATTAGGCGCTGATATTAAACGTGTTGGCGGGAATGATTAAAAGCGGGTGAAAAAATGTTTTTTAATAGTGTTGATATAGGTATTGATTTGGGGACTGCCAATATTTTGGTTTTTATCAAAGGTAAGGGGATCGTTTTGAATGAGCCTTCTGTTGTGGCAATTGATAAAGACAAAAATAAGATTTTAGCCGTAGGTGAAGAGGCGCGCCAGATGATTGGACGTACGCCCGGCAATATTGTTGCCATTCGTCCTTTGAAAGAAGGCGTTATTGCCAACTATACAATTACCCAAAAAATGCTGGAATACGTAGTTAATAAAGTTGCAGGTAAAAGTTTTTTCAGTAAACCGCGTATTATGGTATGTATCCCTACCGGGGTAACTTCAGTTGAGAAACGTGCTGTTTTAGAAGCTACGATGCAGGCTGGGGCTTCGAAAACATATTTGATAGAAGAGCCTCTAGCAGCAGCTCTTGGAGCAGGTTTGGATATTGCAGCTGCAGCTGGCAGTATGGTTGTCGATATCGGCGGCGGAACTACTGATATTGCCGTATTAAGCTTGGGTGGGGTTGTTATTGACGCCTCCTTGCGGATTGGCGGCGATGCTTTTGACGAAGCTATTATCAGGCATGTCAAACGCATTCATAATGTTTTGATTGGTGAGCGTACAGCAGAGGAGATAAAAATTAATGTGGCGACGGTGCATCCTGAAGGAAGGCAGGTAGAGCAGGAGGTTCGCGGACGTGATCTGGTGACTGGACTGCCGACTACTATCAAAGTTACGTCTGAGGATGGTCGTAAGGCTTTGAGAGAGTCTGTTGCATCACTGGTTGCATCAGTAAGATCAGTTTTGGAAAAATGTCCGCCTGAATTATCAGCGGATATAGTTGACAAGGGGATTTATCTGACTGGCGGCGGTGCGCTGTTGGATGGTATTTCCCAAGTATTGAAGGACGAAACCGGTATTGATACTTATGTCGCTGAACAACCGCTTGACTGCGTCGCTTTGGGGACAGGTAAGGCTTTAATCGATTTGAATAAACTGCGTCCCGGTTCTATTGTTGGTAACGGTAGTTTGTAAGTGCTAATACACAGTCCTTGCGGCTGTGTATTATTTTTTAGGAGGTTCGATAAAATGTTGCAGACAAAATATTTTTTAAAAATAATATTAACGGCACTTTTGATTTTGCTTCCTGTTCAGGCCTGGGCGGCGACAGTAAATAAAATGCGTTACAGCAGCAGCCCTACACGGGTAAGGATTGTACTTGATACTGATGAAAAAGTTAAGTACAAGGATGAGAAACAGGGTTCATCAATAGTAGTGAATATTGATGCAGCTGTTGCTAAAGAAATGAGTGAAAAGGTCAAAGACCCAATCATTAAAAGCGTGGTTTTGAAAAAAGACGGACGTAAGGCGTCTAAATTGGTTGTGTCTCTTAATAAAGAGCAGCAGTATAAAGTATTTGCATTGCAGCAGCCAAACCGTATTGTTTTAGATATTTACCGTATCCTGGTGACTAAAAACACAGTGAACCAGGGCAAAGGATTGCAATATACCTTCTGGCAGGATGATATGGAAGGTCTGCCGATTCAGATGCATATTTTGGAAGTAGCACCGAATAGTGATTATAAAATACTGCCGTTTTCGGGAGCTATAGACAGGAACGGACGTGGAAGGCTGCTGAAAGCCGTTAATACTTTAGGGGCGAAAGCAGCTGTCAATGCTTCATATTTCGATACCAGCGGCTGGATTATTGGTAATCTAAAAATCGACGGCGAGTGGCTTGGTATGGAGGATAAGGCCCGCAGTGCGTTTGTTATTGCTGACGGCAAACCGCAAATTATGAAAGATCTGGCTTATAACGGTAGTGTTATGCTGCCGGCATTGGGCGTAAAACTGCATGTTAAAGGGATCAACAGGGAACGTATTGCGGAGGATGTCGTCATTTATACACATTATTTTGGCCCGTCGACACGAACAAATAGTTTTGGCTGTGAGGTACGTATTAAAGATGGTAAGGTCGCTGAAATCAGTAAAGCAGGGAACCTGCGCATAGACAAAAACAGTGTGATAGTTTCCGCGCATGGAACTAATGCCAAAATACTGGAACAGCTGCAGATTGGCGATAGAGCCAGTGTTCAGCAAACATTAGGGGATACTGTTGCTGATAAAGCTGAAGTGGTTTTGGGTGCAGGTCCGATGCTGGTAGAAGACGGCAAACGAAATGTGCGTTCTGTCAGTGAGCAGATTGCCGGAGATATTGCCTATGGCAGAGCTCCAAGAACCGCTATTGGGGTAAAAAAAGACGGTACTGTGGTGATATTGGTAGCAGACGGACGCCGTACTAATTCTGTGGGGATGACGTTAGATGAAGTTGCTCGTTATATGATTAAACTAGGGGCGGTATCAGCACTTAATTTTGATGGCGGCGGGTCCAGTGAAATGGTACTCAATAATAAGATTTTAAATAATCCTTCTGACGGAAACGAACGGGCTGTCAGTGTAGGCTTAGGCTTATTCTCTAAGAAGAACTGACTTGTCAAAGCTAAATTAGAATAGTATAATACAATATAGGGAGATATGCAGAAATCCCGATGCTTCCTCTTGGAAGGAGTGAGAAAAATGAAAAAAATTAACTGGAAAGTTATTGCAGTGTTGACGGTACTTTGCATTTTAGGCGGAGCTTATACTTTGGCATTCGCAGATACTTCTGTAGATCAGAAAACTACTTTGAATGGCGTTGTTTTGGCAGATGGGCTGGCTGCTGTAGGAATGCAGGTCAGTGAAGGTCAGGTATTGGTTAAAGTCAAAACTATTGCCGGTCCTGCGCCTGCAGCCAGAGCTAATATTGCCGGAAAAGTAACTGCTGTTTTGGTTAAACCGGGCGATAATATCAGCAACGGACAAACTGTGGTGCGTATAGCGGCTAATTAAGAACAAAATTGAAACCGGCGTGCTGCTCTGCTCACGCCGGTTTTGCACTATTATGGAGAGTTATGAAAAAACAGATATTTATTTTAAGCTTAATAATCTGGTGTCTCAGCAGTGCGCTGGTTTGTGCAAATGTGCCGCTGATGCCGGTAGAGGATATTGTTCCGGGTATGCGCGGTATTGCGAAGACCGTCATAGAAGGAGACACTATCGAAGAATTTAATATAGAAGTTTTAGGTGTCATTGGTAACGATGCTATGGGGCATAATATTTTGATTAAAGCCAGTGGTGATGTTATTGATCGCAGTGGTGGTATTGCTCAGGGCATGAGCGGGAGTCCAGTCTATATTAATGGCAGACTTGCCGGCGCGGTGGCATTCGGCAAAGCTTTTACCGATCCCAAGTATTGCTTTTTAACGCCTATAGGCAGGATGCTGGATCTTTTAAATGAACCGGCACCGCGTCCGTCAGAATTTTTACCGAAAAATACACCTTTGATGGCAGGCGGTTTTACAGAGTCAGGTGTACGTTATTTGAGTGAAAAGCTGGAACCGTTTGGACTGAAAGCAACAGGTGTCGGCGGCAGCGGCTCTTTTTCGAGCACGCAGCCTTTACAGCCAGGAAGTGCCGTAGGTGTTTCTTTAATGCGTGGTGATATCCAGTTAGGGGCGTTGGGAACAGTTACCTGGGTTGGCGATGACGGTGAAATTTTGGCATTTGGCCATCCTTTTATGCAGCGCGGTGATTCCTGTTATTTTATGAATAAGGCCTGGATTTTAGCTTCTCTGCCCAATTTGGAATCAGCTTATAAAGTTGGTAATATAGGTGAAACTATTGGTACTATCACTCAGGACCGCAGTGCTGGAATTGCAGGTAAGATCGGTCAGGGTCCGCCTGTTGTACCAGTGTATGTTTCTGTTACTGATGGAGCCAGAGGCATCAATAATAGCTCACGTGTGGAAGTTATAGATGATGAAGTTTTGCTGCCGGCAATGCTGGATGCAGTAGCTTATAATACTGTTGCTAAAACTATAGATCGTGAAGGCGGCGGCACAGCAAGATTTTCTTTCCGTATTGATGGCAGAGGTGATATCAGCGGGCCGATCAATGTTCAGCGGGAAAATATGTATTATGCAGCGGCAGGAATCGGCAAACTGATCAATCAGGAATTGGTGGAAGCAGGAACGATTTTAACACAAAATAAATTTGAAAAAGTTGATATTTACGGAGTCAATATCAATATTGTTCTTGATGATAAAGCAGAAGTAGCCGAGATTATCAGTGCTGCAGTAAGGGAAAAAGAGGCTGCACCTGGGGATACTGTCCATATTGATGTGCAGCTGCAGCCTTACAGGGCGCCAAAAGTTACGAAGACCGTACTGTTTAAGATACCGAAAGAGCAGCGGGAAGGTAAATTGCCTCTGACTGTCCGCGGCGGCAGCTCACTGGCATGGATTCAGAATCTGCTGAGGAAACAGCGTGAAGAGGATGTGCCGGCACAGCAGAAGGATAATCGTAAAACTTTAAATGATTTTATAAAAAGCATCAACGAAGCTGATCAGAATAATGATCTTATTGTGGATATTGCCGCCGGCCAGGGCGCACCTAACGCAGCAATGCAGTCGGGTGGCGGATTTGCGTCTATGCTTGAGGGCAGTCCGATGAAACAAAAAACTACAATGAATTTTATTGTTGACGGTACAACAGATATTGTTATTGATGTAGTAAAATAATTTGTTGACAGAAGCCATAAAAAAGCCATAAAAATAAAGTATATTTAAAAGCAGGGAATTTGAAGTAAAAAATTGAATTATAGACAATTATTGTTTTATTTGTGAGAGAAAGGAGCTTTCGTAATGCTGCAGACTATATGTAACGACATAGGCAAGATTATGCTTGAAGGCTGTGCTAATGCCGGTCGGATGATGCTGCTCTTTACGGATACTCTTAAGCGTATCAGCAAGGCTGACGGGAAGGAAACCGTCAGACAAATGGCGAAGCTGGGAGCTGATTCACTGCCGATAGTTATGATGACGATACTTTTTACAGGTATGGTTTTTTCTGTACAGACAGCGAAGGAATTTGTACGTTTTGGTGCTTCTTCCTCAGTTGGCGGTATTGTAGCCATTGCGATGGGGCGCGAACTGGTACCGGTCTTGACAGGTGTTGTCGTTGCTGGTCGTATTGGTGCAGCCATTGCTGCGGAAATCGGCACGATGAAAGTAACAGAGCAAATCGATGCATTGAAAGTAATGGCTACAAATCCTACAACTTATCTGGTTGTGCCAAGATTTTTGGCAATTGTTTTAATGATGCCGGTGCTGATTGTTTTTGCTAATACAATTGGTAATATTGGCGGTTGGCTGGTTTCTCATTATTATGCCGGAATTAGTACTTTTACTTATATAAATTCTATAAAAATGTTTGCTGAGCCATTTGATATGGTCGGCGGTATGCTTAAAAGTGCTGTTTTTGGCGGTATTATTGCTATTGTAGCCTGTTATAAAGGGCTGGGTGCCAAACAGGGTGCTGAAGGTGTTGGTATCGCTACGACTGGTTCAGTTGTTTTATCTATAGTCCTTATATTTATAACTAACTACTTTTTGTCAATTTTATTGTATGTTTAAAGGAGGTACTGCCTGTGGCAGAACCGATTATCAGTTTTAAAAAATTAAATATTACTTTTGGTGAAAATGTGGTTATAAATAATATTGATCTGGATATCAGACAAGGGGAGACTCTCGCCGTTTTAGGTCCGTCGGGCAGTGGTAAAAGTACTGTTTTACGCGCAATGATAGGTTTGCTGCAACCTACTGCCGGAGAAATTTTTGTTCAGGGGGAGCAGGTAAGTTCTCTGGATGAAGATGGCTGGAACAAACTGCGTCAAAAGATGGGAATGGTATTTCAGTATTCTGCTTTATTCGATTTTTTGACAGTTGGTGAAAATGTTGCTTTTGGACTGCGCCAGCATACTGATAAAAGTGAATCAGAAATTCAAGGCATCGTTGATGAGATGTTAGAACTTGTTGGCTTGCCTCAATCAAAAGAACAATATCCGGCTGAGTTATCAGGTGGCATGAAGAAAAGAGTCGGTTTAGCCAGGGCTATAGCTAATAGACCGGAAATAGTTTTATATGATGAACCCACGGCGGGGCTGGACCCGATCATGTCAAATAATATCAGCCGTTTAATCAGGAAAACGCAGCAGCAATTGCAGGTGACATCGGTTTTAGTAACTCACGATATGGAATCAGCTTTTTATGCGGCGGACAGGATTGCTATGCTTTATAAGGGAAAAATCGTCGCTTTGGGCACTGTTGAAGAAATAAGAAATGGTCATAATCAAATTGTGGACGCGTTTGTTCGCGGTAAAGAAATCAGAGAGGAGGCGGTACAGTAATGAGTTCAAACGAAGTAAAAGTTGGCGCTTTAACTTTAGGCGGTATCGGACTTTTAGCAGGAATCATTACTTTTTTAGGCGCTTTCAGTTTCTCTGGCAGCGGTTATAAACTGCAGATTTCTTATCCGCAGGTTGGGGGGCTGATGCCGGGACATGTAGTAAGGTATGCCGGCGTACAGGTTGGCACTGTTAAAGAAGTTAATGTAAATGGTGACAGTGTTGATGTAGTGGCTGATATCAATAAAGATATCAAGATTCCTAAGGGAGCGGTTTTTTCTTTGGGGTCTGATGGTATTTTAGGGGAGCGTTTTGTAGATGTGCTGCCTCCTGTAAAAATGACAGGACAATATATTCATCCCGGCGATAAGCTGGAAGGTGAGCAGGGAACAGGGCTGGATGAGTTTATGAATGCTTCATCTAAAGTTCTGGCAAAAGTTGAGGGTATTGCAGAAGCGCTGAATAATGTTTTTGGTGATCCTGAAGTACAGCGGTCGATGCGTGACGGGTTTGTCAATGCCCGTGATATCAGTAATAATATGAACACTTTTACTAAGGTCATGGCAGATGTTGCTGTAGCTAATCAGCAGGAAATAAATTTGATGGTACAGCAGATGAGTGAAATGGCCGTAAGAATGAATAACGCTGCCAGCCAGATGGAAAACATCATGGTTGAGACAAATAAGGGTGGCGCTGGACAGAATATGGCAAGAATCATTGAAAATCTTGCTAATGCCAGCGGCAGAATCGAAAAAGCCACGGAATTATTGGAAAAGGTCGCAACAGACCCGCAGACTGAAGCTGATATCAAAGCTACTCTGCATAACGCCAGAGAAGCAAGTGATAAGGCTAACAGAATGCTGGGAGTTTTGGATACGGCAAAGGTGCAGGCTGATGTAACACGCAGTGTCAAGGGCAGTGACTGGCGCAGCAATTTGGGAGTTACCTTTACTCCCAAAGAGGATACATTCGTTTATATCGGCGGTTATGATATTGGTGATGCCAATAAACTCGATCTTTCATTAGGAAAGAATTTTGGGTCTGCTGCTGTAAGTATGGGAGCGATGCAGGGAGAATTTGGCGTTGGCTTTGATTATAGACTGGGAAATTCTTTTAAGCTGTACAGTCAGGTCTATGACTTTAACGATACGAAAGTAAAAGTCGGCGGGGAGTTGAAGCTGACAGATAATCTTTCATTGCTGGGCGAGCAGACTGATGTGCGTAATGGCAACAAAAACAATACTTATGTCGGATTGCGCAGTTATTTTTAAAAAAAGGTTTGACTTTTGGGTTATAAAAAAATATAATTTTCTTATACTGACTAGCCAGTCAGTCGATTGGAGGTACGAAAATAATGTTCAATTATAAAAAGAGCCGAAAGGTGCTGGTGCTTACGGCTGCAGTAAGTTTATTATGCAATCAGTCGGTTTTTGCCGAGACCTTGGAGCTTGATTTAGACGATGCTGTACAAAGAGCTTTGACAACGAATCCGGCGATTAAGATCGCTGTATCTGAAAAGAAAGGTTCCAGAGCGGAACTCAATGCAGCCAGGGCTGGCCGTGGTATCAGTATCAGTGCCGAGCATAGATCTGGGCGTGGCGGTTATGCGGAAGCACAAAGGAATTCTTTTACAGGTGTATATAGTAAGGATCTGGGGAATACTCACAGCAATGCTATTACAGCTTCGATTCCCATTTATACTGGTGGGGAATTGTCGGGGACGATAGATCAGGCTAAGGCTAATTACAAAAGCTATGTTTTGGGTGAAACCAAGGCTTACATCGAAATGAAAAAGACGGCTACAGACGGCTATTTCAGCCTGCTGCAGGCTGGCAATATGGAAAACCTCTATCAGGATTCTGTTAATCAGCTGGAAGAGCATCTGAAAAATGTACAGGCGCAATATGATGTAGGCGTTGTAGCCAAGGTAGATGTACTGCGCAGTGAGGTTTCTTTGGCTAATGCACAGCAGCAGCTGATTCAGGCTACTAATAATTATGATGTAGCTGAAGCCTCGTTGAACAAGATTATTGGAACTTCCTTAGATACGACCTTAAAACTTAAGGACAGTCTGCAGTATACTCCTTACGAGAATGATATGCAGTATTGCCTTGATTACGCTTCGATGAACCGTGCGGAGCTGGAGCAAAGCCGTTTAGCCGTAGACGCGGCTAAAGGTGCTGTCAAAGTGGCTAAAAGCGGATTTTTACCAAAAGTTAATGCTTCTGCTGGTGAAGCCTGGGGCGGCAGTGGCAGCAACTGGCCCGGCGATGATAAAGAAAACTGGAGCGTTGGTATAAGTGCATCCATGAATATTTTTGATTCTGGCGTTACCTTGTCTAAAGTACATGCGGCGGAAGAAAAACTGCTGCAGGCAGAAGAAACTTATCGTGATACAGTAAATTCTGTGGAACTGGAAGTGCGCAGCAATTATCTGGGACTGCGTGAAGCTGAGAAACGTATCTCTACTACACAGGTAGCGGTTGCTAAGGCTGAAGAAGATTTCCATATTGCGCAGGTTCGTTATATGGCCGGTGTAGGTACTAACCTGGACGTTATTGACGCGCAGGTTGCACTGACCGAGGCAAAAACGAATTTTGTCAATGCTTTGTATGATTACAATACTTCGAAAATTGCATTGGAAACTTCGATGGGTGTACCTGTAGCTGTTACTGCGGCTGCGAATACAACAAATCTGCCGACTATGTCTACAGAAACTGCAGCAGAATAATTATAAAAATCCCGCTCAGGCGGGATTTTTTATTTTATAATTAAAATGAAGGAGGTTTTTGTTTTTTGTCGAAGTAAAATAAGTTGTATTATGACTTTTACTGCGGAGGCAGAACATGAATAAACTATTTCGTTGGTTGCTGGGAATTGCGGCAATAGTCGGCATAGTATATTACAGTATCATAAAATTTATTGTGCCGGGATATTTGGCTCAGATTCCGCCTTTGGTGTCGAATTTAGCTAAGGATTATATTACTGGTTCTATTGATATTGCCCGTGTAGAATGGAATGGTGCCTTAGAATTGTCCGTATTTGACGTGCAGGTGAAGGACAAGAAGCAGCAGTTGATTGCTGATTTGCCAAATGTTAAGCTGCATATCTCGCCTTGGCATGCTCTTTTTAATACAAATAAAGCTTTAGACAGAGTTTCTTTGGAAAAGCCGACTATTTATTTAACACTGAATAAAACAGAGCAATGGAACGTGCAGGATTTTTTGAAACCGTCAGATTCTGATGAGACACCGTTCTATGGAATCTTAGATATTGCAAATGGACATATTGTAACCAAAACTCCATATGGGGAATGGGATTTTGGTTTGAATGGTTCTGTGGACGGTGGCGGTAATCCGAAATTTGCTATTGATGCGAAACTGTTACATGATGAAGACGATTTGGAACTCAAGGGCCTGATTGACATGAAGGCTGTAGGCAGTTTAACAGTAAAGAGCGACCATTTTGCTTTAACTGCTTTTGCTCCTTTAGCAGAAGAGTTTGGAAAAGTTAAAAATTTCCAGGGTGCTGTTGCGGATGTTAATCTTTTGTGGACTAATAGTGGTGAAGATATCGCTATGTCGGGCACCGTTGTTTTGGAAAAACTGACAGGCGTTGCTGTTTACGGAGATGAGGAATTTCCTGTAGGTATTGACGGAAAGGTTGCTTTTAATGACAAAGCCGTTAAATCAGACAAACTTTTACTGACTGTAGATGGACAGACGGCACAGCTTAATGGGGATCTTGATTTTAAGGACAAGGATAACATTCAGGGGCGCGGGTTACTGACTGCCGACTTACTGAAAATAAAAAATGAAGAAGTTCGAAAACTTTCTGTACCTTTTAGAATCATTGATAACAAGGCACAGATAAATACTGCACGTGCTGAATTTGGCGGAGGCAGAGTTGATTTTCTGGCAGAATATGATCTTGGAAGCGGAAATGTAGTGGCAGCACTTGACGTAGAGAATGTCAAAACTGCGCCGCTGCATGACAGACCATACGATGTTTTTACTGTAGATGGCAGCATGGCTATGAAAGGCATAATCAAAGATGATAAGTTTGAAGTCAACCTGGCCGCAGATACGGTGCGTTTAGGTTGGCGTGATTTGCTGCTGCAAAAAGTCGATTTTGACATTGATGCTGACCAAAATGGCCTTAAAATTAATAATTTTTCGGCGTTTACAGAAACAGGAGCATTGTTAGCTCAAGGAACAGTTTCCAGTGCAGGTGAATTTAAACTGCAGGGATCCGTAACAGATTTCCCAATTGCACCTGTTCTTGATTTTATGGGCCAGCAGGGCAGCGGTCTGGCAGCAGTGCAATTTGATGTTTCAGGAACTGAGGATGCGGTTGATTTTACAGGTGTTACTCAACTGAAGCAGGTCAATATAGCTGGACTGGAAATTGAAGAAGCTCATGGTGGACTGAGTATGCAGGATAACATTGTTGTCCTGAAAAATTACAAGGTGACAATGGCCCAAGGTGAAAGTGTTTTAAACGGCAGCATTAATCTCCAGGGTGAAGAGCCTGTTTTTGATTTGGATGTTGAGACAGCAGGAGTAAGAGCCGAACCTTTCGTCAAGGTTGTAGCACCGGAAGTGAAGCTTACTGGTAACGTTAATAATATAATGTTTGTAAAAGGGACTTTAACGATGCCGGATATCAGCGGTAAGTTTTTGCTGACCGACGGCAGTGCTGAAGGTTATCTTATAGATAAGATTGAAACCGACTACAGTTATCAGGCCAATAATTTAGTAATCAGTGACTGTGATATTGTTGCATTATCAACAGAGGCCAAGCTTAATGGCCGAATGGATGCAGAAAAAAATCTTGATTTTAAAGTGGATATAAGAGACATTGATCTCAGTGCTTTACCGATTAATGACGATACTGTTGATTTAGACGGATATGCAAATGCACATGGTACCTTGACTGGCACTTTGTCGAAACCATTTTTCCATGGTGACGTCAGCAGTAAATCTATTATGATTAACGGCGAAGAATTGACGGATATCCAATGCAAATTGGATAGTGACGGCGGAATAAAGAATCATTTGCTGGGATCATTTAAGCAGGCTCCTAAAGGTGTGCTTTCTGCAGAGCTTGATTATAACCATGAGCAAAAATTGCTGCAGGGCAATATAGTGGCTATATATGGTAATGTCAGGTCTATACTTAAAATGGCTAAAGCTGATTATAATGTAGATGGTTTGGCTCAGGGCGAAATTGCAATTAATCCGCATGGTTCGGGATCAGGTATTTTTGTTGATGTCTGGGTGGATGATATTTCTATTAATGATCTTAAATATGAAGAAATGAAGTTTAAAGGTCATTTGCAGGATAAAGTCTGGTATTTTGATGATGTCAAACTGATGGAAACAAAGGACGTTACAGATAAGGGAATCGTTGCTGTCGGCGGTAAGGTTGATCTGGCTAATGGGAAGCTGGAACTTGAGGCCGGTGCTGTAGATGCTAATCCTGCGTTGGTAACAGCGTTTATGTCAGATCCTGTTGAAGTTACCGGTGATCTAAATATGTTCGTACAGCTGCATGGAACCTTAAAGGATCCTGAAGGAAACGGTTCTGTGGAAGTGAAAAACGGCAGTGTGGCCGGCATTGGCTTCGATGACTTTACAGCTATGCTTTCGCTTGCGAATGATAATCTGAAAATAGAGCAGGCGATGTTAAATAAAGATATTTATAAGGCCAGTGCCTATGGTGATGTACCGCTGGATTTATTCAGATCAAAAGAACAGCGGCGCGATCCTAACGCGCAGATGAATGTACAGCTTAATCTGGACAATGCGCGACTGGGTATTTTGCAGGTCATTTCGCCAATGGTGGAATGGGGCGTAGGTGAAACGCAGGGGCAGGTTAAACTGGCAGGTACGCTTGAGGAACCTTTGGTTTACGGTGCTGTAAAAATTCCTGATGGGTCTTTGAAATTTAAACATGTACAGACTGTTATTGAAAATATTCATACAGATATAGAGTTTGAAGGTAATAAAGTTGCGCTTAAAGATATTTCAGCCAAGCTTGGCAAGGGTTCATTTAAAGGCAGCGGTACTTATGCGCTGCGCTCCAATGAACGTGAGGCTTATCAGCTTGACCTGGTTGCTGATAACGCAGAAATAGCTTCTGATATTTTTACAGGACGTATCAATGGCAATCTGACAGTAACGCCGCAGAGGTTCATTGTGAGACCAGAAGCAGGAAGCGCACCTCCTCCTGGAAAAGGTCCTCGCTTTAGTTATCGGCCGCTGCTTAAAGGTGAAGTGCGCTTTGATGACGTGCTCGTCAATATGCCGACAATACCGGAGTTTGGCGAAGGCGAAAGTAATATTGGTCTTGATGTACAGATAACGCTGGGACCGAAAATCCATTTGTATAATAAATATTTATATGACTTATGGCTTGCCGGAGGATTGCATATCCAGGGCAGTACATTGTATACTAATATAAGTGGCACAATCAGTGCTGATCGAGGCTCGATCAGTTATTTGCGCACACAATTTAAAGTTCGCTCTGCTTCTGCTGCCTGGCCTATACCTGGAAGCGTTCTGCCTACGGTGAATCTTGAGGCTACAGCAAAGTTCCAGCGTTATGATATTGGAATGCGCATTTCTGGACCGCTTGAAGAAATGGACCTACAGCTCAATTCCTCGCCGCCGCTGACCAAAGATCAGATCGTGCGGATGCTGACTCTGCAGCGTGAAGCTACCGGCAGTGAAGGTGTCGACAGCGATGATTTACAGAATTTAATGACTGCCGGTTTGGAAATGGCGGTATTTGGTGACGTTGAACAAATTTTTAAAGAGGCTCTGGGGCTTGATGAATTCAGGGTTTATTCAGGAAAACTGCGGTCTGGTATCGAAATGGATACACGTCGTAACCGTGAGTTCACACCTGATGAACGTAACCAATATAATGTTTTATTCAGTAAATATTTGACGGATAACTTTATGGTTGGTTATACTACCAGTATGGATAATGAGCACCATAGTGTATTCGGTCAGTATGAGATCAGTAAACATTTGAATATAAATTATTCTTTAAATGAAAATAATGAGAATTGGTATGGCCTGGAATATCGGCTAACCTTTTAAATGAAATGAAAGGAGGGAAGCAGATGCTGCAGCAATATTTAACGGAGTTACAAAAAATCAATTTGCTGGAACGGGAAGAAGAACTTGATTTATGGCGTGCCTGCGCTGATGGTGATCAAAGCGCGTACAGGAAAATAATTACTGCTTATCAGCCATTGGTTTTTAAAATAGCAATGGCCTTCCGACTTACTGAAACACAGACCCTGGAATTGATTCAGGAAGGTACGGTGGGTTTATTGGAAGCGGCTGAAAAATTTGATTATACACGCGGTGTTGCTTTCAGCATTTTTGCTTCCCACCGTATCCGAGGAAGAATGCTTGATTTTCTGCAGGCTGAATATGGCAGCCAGATGTTGTCTTTGGATGGAGTAAATTCAGCAGGCCTTGCCTGGTCTGAATGTTTGGTATCAAATGAAGCTACTCCATTTGAGTTGGCAGAGCGGCATTTTTTAAATGATAAGATAACTCAGGCGATGGAAAGGCTCCCGCAAAAAGAACAGCAGGTTTTGACAGGTATTTATCTGGAAGATAAAAGCGCTGGAGATTTAGCGGCATCGATCGATGTGAGCCTGGGGCACATTTATCGGCTGCAGAAACAAGGTGTACGCAGAGTTAGAGGTATGCTTTCACGATTGATGAACGAATTAAATAAAAGCTAATAAAAGAAAACAGGCGTTATTTAAAACAAGAATTGCTTATATAAGCTTTAATCGTTATATATGGCATATATTAAGAAAATTCGCTATGTGAAAAATTTTTTATATTAGTGATTATATATATATCTTTTATTATTTTAAAATCGCGGAAGGGGGTTTTTACGGTGGCGAAATCCATTTGTGAACATATTCGCAATGTTAAGAGCAGCTTAGAAAATGCTGAAAAAAGTTTCCGTGAAAACAACGGCATGCGCGGTGAATTGGATTTGATGCTGGCTGAAGCGGAAATTAAGCATTTGCGGGAAAAACGCGGCTGGGTTTCTGTTTGGACCAGACAGCGTTTAGCTTTGCTTGCTGCGGCTATCGTAGTATTAGCTGGCTATGGTGGCTGGTTATATGCTGGAACAGTAGAAGAACCTGGGGTGAAGTTGCAAAATCCCGCTGCAGTTATGGCTTCAACTGAGCTGCAGAAAAATTTGCCTCAAACAGAGGCGGCTCCCAATAAAATGGTGCCGACTTTTACAGATAAACCAGAACAAGAACAGAAAACGGTAGTGATACCGTCAGAGTATCCGAAAGAGCAAGTAAAAGAACAGCAGCGTAGTGTGGAGTTGCCTACTGCAGATATGCGGCAGCTTGTGCGTGAAGCGCGCAGAACTTTACGGGATGCTAACTAGTTTAGGGAGGATTTTTGGATGAGAAGAAAAAATATGTTGCGGTCCTTATCTTTGAGCCTGGCAGCGCTTTTGCTGACGACTCCTGTTTGGGCGCAGGAAAACAGTGCGGCCGATGTCGTTGAAAACCAAACCATGACTATCGGTGGGAAAGAGCAGATTGTTACCAAAGCTGCTCTTGAAAAAGCACAGAAAGCACAAAAAGGCAAAGGAAAAGATAAAGGCGGACTGAGTAAAAAGGGGAAAAAGACAGTTTATTATATGCATAATAAGCCATCTGAAGATATTTCCGATCCTCGCTATAAAGGTACTACTGAAGAACAGCCGGCTGAAGCTGGTGATGCTGAACAGCAGGAAGAGGCCAAACGTCCTGTAAGCAGACAGGAAGCTGAAAAAGAGGCTGCCAGAGAAGATGCGGCGAAGTCTGCTCAGGAAGCTGTTGCCAATGCCCCGCAGACAAATACTACAGCAGTCCGTGAAGAAGAGCCGCCAATGCGTCCTCCCGCAGAAATAGAAAAGGCTGCGGCACCGTATTTTGGTCAGCTGGTGACTAAAATTATGGTCAGCGGTAATAATGTGACTCCAACTGAAGAGATTATTAATGTTTTAAAAACTAAACCTGGTATGACTTTGACGTCTGAAGGTTTAGGTAAGGATTTATACGCTATTTATAATATGGGATGGTTCTATGATCTGCAGCCTGAATTTAAGCAGGTTCCGGAAGGTGTGCAGGTTACCTATCATGTTATGGAAAATCCTATTTATCAGCAGCTGGCAGTAGAAGGAAATACAAAGATTTCTACAGAAAAAATTGAAAGCTTACTGGATCTTCCTAAAAATCAGCTGATCAATATCAGAGAAGTAAACGCAAAAGTACAGCGTTTGGAAGCTGAATACAATAAAGAGGGTTACATTTTAGCACGTGTTGCGGATATCAGAATGCAGCCTGACGGAACCCTGCTGTTGGTCGTAAATGAAGGTATTGTTGAAGACTTTAAAATTAAGGGCAATACTAAAACTAAAGATTATGTTATTATCCGTGAAATGAAACTGAAAAAAGGCGAACCTTTTAATGCCAAGGATGCCCGCCGCAGTATGCAGCGTATTTATAATCTAGGCTATTTTGAAGATGTTAATATCAAATTGAACCCAGGTCAGCAGCCTAATGCTGTAGAGATTGAGATTTCCGTTGTAGAAATGAATACCGGTACTTTTGGTATCGGTGCCGGCTACAGTGATGCGGACGGATTTATCGGTATGGTATCAGTCGGTGATAAAAATTTCCGTGGTACCGGTGATAAAGTTAATATTCGCTGGGAATTCGGCGGTGCGGATAATAAGAACTATGAGTTCTCTTATACAAAACCTTGGATCGACAGTAAAGAAACGAGCGCGACAATTACTTTGTACGACGTTACCAACGAATATGCGGACTATGACCGTAACGCCGACGAAATTGCCCGTTATGACAAAAAACGTCGTGGGCAGGAATTGACTTTCAGTCGTAAGACTAATAACGAGTATGTCAGCAATTATCTGACGTTGAAGAATCGCGATGATATTTATAAAGGCGCCGTCGACGGCTATAGTACTCAGTATTATGAATCTACATGGTCTGGGAACAGTGATTATAATCCGAAATATGATGGACCAACAGGTGAAGCTGGTGCGAAATATCGCCAAGACAAGAACTTTGGTGTAACGCGCAGTATCGGCGTCGCCAGAGTGTATGATTCACGCGATAATATTTATGATCCGCATGAAGGCAAAAGAAATGCCTATACGATCGAATATGCTGGTTTAGGCGGTGATTTTGACTTTACAAAATACTCCGTTGATTATCGTTATTACTATCGTCAGGGCGCAGAAAATGTTATTGCCGTGCAACTTGGGGCTGGTTATGCTTCTGGTAGGATGCCGCTTAGCCAGAGATTTTCAATGGGCGGCAGCGAGACGTTGCGCGGTTATAAAGATGACCAGTTCAAAGGCAACAGCATGCTGAAGGGCACTGTTGAATATAGAATGCCGATCGTGAAAAAAGTGCAGGGTGTTTTGTTTGTAGACAGCGGTTATGCCTGGGACAAAGACCGTGAAACAGCCTTTGATTTGGGCGAGCTGAAGTATAGTTATGGTGTTGGTTTAAGGATCAACTCACCTCTTGGACCGGTAAAGCTTGATTATGGTTATGGTGATCAGGGCGGACGTTTCCATTTCAGCTTCGGCGGTCAATTCTAAAACAGGCGGTAGTATGCCGTGAAGATTGTAAGAATTTTAGCTGTAGTTTTATTGGCTTGTTTGCTGCCACGGGCAGCAAATGCTGCCATTATTGAAAGTGTAAGCGTTAATGTCCTGGACAGAGGTTCTACCAGTAAGGTTCTGTTAGAGCGGATGTCGGCAAGTATGCAGACTGTTGCTGAACAGCTGCTGCTTGATAAGGACACAGAAAAAGTAGAACCTGTGCGCAGTGAATATACAAGACTTCTGGGAGAAGTTGGGGACAGAGTCCTGAATGGATATCAGATGGAGCAGGTAATGCTGCAGCTGGGGACACAAACGCAGGTTACAATGGTGGTTTCACCCTGGAATGAAGTGATAAATGATGTTTTTGTTGATTTACAGTTTTCAGGAGTCGAAGAAAATACGGCGGCCTTATTGCAGTCGAAACTGCCGGAATTACAAAAACAGCTGGAGGATGTTTTGCAGGGTTCTTCTGCAGATGCGTCCGACTGGGCCGGTGGAGTATTACGCCGGTTAGTAAGGGAAAAGGTTGAAGCTGAACTGCCTGAATTCAGAGCTGCTGTAGATGTGGTGCGTGAAGACAGGCGAACCGTTATACAGGTAGTTGTCTATCCTGTAGGGCAGCTGGTGCAAAGTATTGATTATGAGATGGTTTCTCAGTCTATACCCAATTTGCTGCTGTTAAATATTAAACAGCGTTATGCACAGAAAACACAGGAGTTAAGGGGACTGCCGGTAATATATGTCAGCAGGCATAAAGAAGAGCTGGAAAGATCACTGCTGGCAGAACTCAGTGCAGAGCCTGAAGTAAAAAGACATAATCTGCGTCCAAGCGTAGTTTTGACGCCGGGAGTTAATTCAGGGGTAAGGATTCGTCTGGAATCAGATGAATATAAAATCTGGTTTGAAGGCTACGGTGACATAGGGCGCAATGAGAACAATATTTCCGGACGCGCTCATTTTGGCAAATACATATCAAAAAGGGATGAGATTTTCGGAGAGGTCGGAGTGACTTTGGATGATGTCGACTGGGATTTTTCCGCCGGTTATGCGTTGCATCACGGAAAAACGACAGTCAGTTATATGCGACGTAGTCCGCTGGGAGAAAATGTCTATCGCCTGGAACAGGATATAACGCCGAAATGGCGTTTGCGGGCAGAATATTTTTCTGGCAGCGATACTACTGAAATTGGAGTCAGATACCGGATACACGAATTCCTGAGCGCGGAATATGTTTATTCAAATGATAAACCATACTTCAGGATTGTTGGAAATTTGTGATAAAGGTTGAAAGAAAAGATTTTGACTGATATAATTATTTAGTATAATTACAACTGAAAGCAGGGATTTTTATTATGATGCAAAAATTACGTGATCCAAAAAATGTGAAAATGATATCTTTGTTCGTAGCAGCTATCTTTGTTTTAGGCTGTTTTGCTTTAACACTTACCCAAAGTGGTGTTAACAGCGTGGCATCAGCTGCTTCCAGTGAATCGGCTATTGGCGTTGTTAATTATCAGATGCTGCTTTCTCAAGTGCCTGATCTGCAGAATGTACAGACAAGTATGAAGCAGGAAATCGATAATGCCCAGAAGGATTTTGATGAAAAAAGTAAAACCATGAATGATACTGAAAAACAGCGTTATTATCAGCAGTTGCAGGAACGGTTATCCAATAAAGAAAAGGAATTAATGGATCCTGTTTTGAAAAAGATTGAAACAACAATCAAAAAAGTTGCTGATAAAAAAGGTTTGTCCGTAGTTGTTGACAAAAATACCGTTGTATACGGCGGTCTCGATATTACTGATGAGGTATCCAAGGCTTTGCAAAGCGGTAAATAATGTCGGACAAGGCCCTTTTTACAAAAGGGCCTTGTTTCTGTTTAACTGCAGGAGGTAAAGTATGCGCTGGTTAACGCCGATAATTTTGATAGTCGTATTACTTACTGCTGCCTGTGGTCATGATCCGGGCGGCAAGGATAAAATTGCCGTTATTGATTGGGATAAGGCATTCAGTGCTCATCCTAAACAGACTGTTCTTAAACAGGGTGAAGCTGAATTGCAGAAATTACTGCGTTATCGTGAGGAGCAGGCAGAAATAGCCAAAACTCAGATTGCTGGTTTAACCAGACTGCAGCAGCTGAAACAAAACAGTAAAGCTAATTTTCTGGATGCCGGGTTTCAGACACAAATGTATGCTGCTGAAGCAAAAGAACGGAAAAAACTTTTAGATGCTTATGATGCAGCAGTAAAAGAAGCTGATGCTGCTTTAGCCGAACAGGAAAAGGAACTGGAGGATGCGTACCAGCTAAAAATTTTAAATTTGAGATTGCGGCTGGAAGCTATAAAAATGCGTCCTGCAGAACGTGAGGTTGTTCAAAATGAATTAAACCAGGTTCAGTCTGAACGGGAACAGCAAAGACAGCAGATTTTAGCAGAAAAAAATAAAATTATTGGTGCTAAAATGGAGCCTTTGGTGGCTGAAACGCAGGCCAGATTAAAACAGCATGCGGAGCAGCTGCAGCAGGAAATGCAGGGAGATATGTCTGGGGTATTATCAAAAGACCAGTCTGATTTGGCGAAAGTTCCGGAAGCTTTGACTAAGGCAATGGCTGCCATCGATAAGCAGGCTGATAAACTGCAGGAAAGTAATGAAAAGCTTAGAGCAGGTATTCGTAACGATATTGAAAGCAATGTGATAAAACTTGCTCACGAGCGGCAGTATACAATCGTCTTTCATAGTGTTAAAGTTAATATCAAAGCGGATGACATTACTGATGATGTTGTGAAGGCTTTGCAGAATATGAAATAACAGGAGCGATAGATTATGAAAAAACAAGTAGTGGCAGGCTTAATGGTGGCAGTTGCAATGATATCTTTTGGATGCAGTGGGCGTAATGCTGAATTTGGTGTGGTTGATATGAAAGCTGTTGAAAGCAAAGCCGAAATAGTAAAAACGGTGAAAGAAGAGGTTGCTACCAAAGGAAAGGCATTGCAGGAAGAAATGACTAAAGAGATGGAGGGCAAATCTCAGGAAGAACAGAAAAAAATTGTTGAAGATAAAACGGCTGAAATGCAGTTGGTACAATCAGAAGCGCAAAATAAGTTAAAAGCAAGCCTGGATTCTGCGTTAAATGCAGTCGCTAAAGAAAAAGGCTTAGGAGCTGTGTTGATTAAAGATGCTGTCCCTCAGGGTGGTGTGGATGTAACTGATTCGGTAATTGAAAAAATGAAATAAAATGTGGCGGGCGGTTGATCTGCCCGCCTTTTTAAAACAGCGGGAGGCAGAGTTATGGAAAAGACTTTGAGGGAATTGGCAGAATATTTGCAGGGGACACTTGAAAATGAAGATCAAAAGTTGATTGTTACAGGCGTAAACGGGTTAGTTGAGGCTGGACCGCAGGATATTTCTTTTGCTGTGCCGCCTCATGTGGAACACTGTCATCTCAGTAAAGCTGGGGTAATGGTTTTAGCGCCGGAAGATCCCAAGCTTGATAGACCTGTAATCAGAGTCAAAGATCCGCGTGCAGCTTTTGCGGCCTTGTTGGAGCTTTTTCGTGCCAGGGAGGATGTTGAACGTGTCATAAGTCCTTTGGCTTTTGTTGCCGCAAGTGCTAAAATTGGTAAAAATGTTGCTATACAGCCGTTTGCTGTAATTGAGGAAGATGCTGAAATTGGTGATGACAGCGTAATTTATCCGCATGTTTATGTTGGAAAGCATGTTAAAATAGGTAAAGCTTGTACCTTTTATCCTCAGGTTACAATAAGAGAAAATTGTGTTATAGGCAATAATGTTGTATTGCAGTCAGGATGCGTTATCGGCGGCGATGGTTTTGGCTATATTACAGATAAAAAGACTGGCAGACACAGCAGTGTACTGCAGGCTGGCAATGTGGTTTTAGAGGATGAAGTTGAAATAGGAAATAATACCTGTATTGACAGAGCTACTGCAGGCAGTACTATTGTTGGTGCGGGAACAAAAATAGACAATCTTGTGCATTTAGGTCATAATGATGTTTTAGGGAAAAATTGTCTGGTCGTAGCCCATGTGGGGATCAGCGGCAGCGTGACTGTTGGTGATAATGTTACGTTTGCAGGACAGGTTGGTACAGTTGGGCATATCACAATTGGTGACAATTGTGTTTTTGGCGGAAAAACAGGTATTACCAATAATGTACCTTCTAATTCGTTTTATGCAGGATTTCCGGCACGTCCGCATAAGGAATGGCTTAAACAGGAAGCGAATCTCAGAAAAATCGGCGATTTACTGAAAAAGGTTAAAGTACTGGAAGAAACTGTAGCTAAATTGGAAAAATAAGAAACAAGGCGGTGCAAAAGCAGTGCTTGCTTATTATGTGGTTAAGTTTTTCAGCTGGATTATGTGCGTGGCTCCTAAATGTTTACGTAATTTAACAGCTGCGATATTAGGCGGAATTGCGGTTGTTGCTACTCCAAAATGGCGGATGCAAATGGCTGCAGCCAATATACAGGAGTGTCTTGGCGTAGATAAGGCAAGAGCTCAGCAGATAGCAGAGAAAAGTTTGCGCAGATTTGGTAGAATGGTAGTAGAAGTAATGCGCTTCCCTTTGTTAAATAAAGATAATATAACTAAGCTTGTTAATGTTGAAGGCCTGGAATATTTGGAAGAAGCCTATAAACAGAATAAAGGTGTCATTATTGCAACAGGTCATTTTGGCAACTGGGAGCTTTTAGGGGCAACGATTGCTTTGCATGGCTATCCTATGCTTTCTATAACGAGAAAACAGAATAATAAATATATGGATCGCTTCATTAATGAATATCGTGAAATGGTGGGACAAAAGGTTGCCTATAATCGTGGCGAACATGGTTTGCTTGCTATCAGCAGAATACTGAAGGAGAAAAAACTGCTTGGCGTTCTATATGATCAGGATACTAATGACGACGGTGTTGATTTAAAACTTTTTGGAAAAGACAGTATCATTCCTTTAGGTGCTGCTGCTTTATCGCGAATTTATGGATCTCCTGTTTTACCATGTTTTATTCATAATAGTGAAGAGGGCGGTTGTACGGTTAAAATATATCCGCCGCTTTATACGCCTAAGAGCAAGGATAGGGAAAAGGATTTTTATGATGTGACTCAGGAGCTGGTTGTAATTTTGGAGCACGAGATCATCAGTCATCCGGAGATGTGGTTTTGGGTACATGACCGCTGGAAAGACGGGCGTGAGAGATTTGCAGTCAGGAAATAACCGGGGAAAGGCAGGAGGGAATTTTGAAAGAAATAATGCAGCAAACATTGGCAGCTCCTATTGCTTATTCTGGCATAGGGTTGCACTCAGGAAAAGAAGTTGCAATGAAATTATTGCCGGGAAAAGAGAATACGGGTATTGTTTTTGTACGTACAGATCTCTCGGGGCATCCTGAAATACAGGCTTTAGCGGAGAATGTAAGTTCTACGGTTAAAGCTACTACTGTCAGTGAAAATGGGACCGAGGTATTTACAGTTGAACATTTAATGGCGGCATTTTCAATGATGGGCATTGATAATTGCCGCATTGAGATGTCTGCGCCGGAACCTCCAGTAACTGACGGCAGTGCTGCTGTATTTTGTGAGCTGATTTTACAGGCGGGCAGAATAAGGCAGTCGGAGCCAAGAAAAATATATGCTGTTGACAGGGCTTTTTCTGTTTATGAAGGTGATAAATATATCACGATTCAACCGTATGATGGTTACAGGATTTCTTTTGTATCTGTTAACGCGCATCCTGCTTTAGGGACACAGTATTTTGATATCGAGCTGACAGAAGAAAAGTTCCTGCAGGAGATCGCTGCTGCCAGAACTGTTGGATTTATGAGTGAAATTAAGCAAATGCAGCAGATGGGACTGGGGCTTGGCGGCAGTATTGAAAATGTTGTTATTTTTGATGATGATAAAATTTTATCAGAGACAAGATTTGATAATGAACTGATCAGACATAAAATTTTAGATGTGATTGGAGATTTATATTTATTAGGGCATCTTCGTGGGCATATAATTGCTGTGAAGTCAGGACATGCATTTAATTCTTGTTTAGCAAAGCAAATTCAAGCCTATAGGATCAAGGAGGAGAAATGATGATTACTTTAGACGCTATTGAAATTCAAAAAATTATTCCGCATCGTTACCCAATGCTTTTGGTAGATCGCATTTTAGAGTTGGAACCGATGAAAAGGGCTGTCGGTGTCAAAAATATTACCATGAACGAATTGCAGTTCTTAGGTCATTTCCCTGGTGAACCGATTATGCCTGGTGTGCTCTTAATTGAGGCAATGGCTCAGGTCGGCGGCGTGGCGATGCTGTATCCGGAAGAAAACCGTGGCAAAATTGCGGTCTTTGGTAAGATCGATAACGTACGTTTTCGTCGTCAGGTAGTACCGGGGGATCAGGTTATTACTACAACTGAAGTTGTAAAGATACGTGGAAATATGGGCGTTATTCATTGTGAAGGCAAGGTTGATGGTCAGGTGGCCTGTGAGTGTGATTGTACTTTTGCGATTATGGATCCAAAAAATTCTTAATAAATGAAAAAACGTTAAAATTTGCAGTAAAATGATGAAATAGGAAGTTTTTTGTACGTAATCAGTTAAAACAACCGAATTCAGCGTGCGAAAAAGTAAAAGCTTTGGCAGAATATAGATAATATAGTATAAAGCTGTTTAATTGTTTGATTAAAATTGAGGAGTGAAGGAAATGAGTTCGGTTGTTATTCCTATGCCTAAAATCCATGAAACAGCAATCATCCATCCCAATGCTGTTTTAGGAAAAAATGTTGAAATAGGCCCTTATGCTGTAATCGATGAAGAAGTAGTCATCGGCGACAATTGTAAAATAGGAGCCCATGCGGTGATTCATAAATATACTACAGTTGGTAAAAATTGTAAATTTTTCCCGGGTTGTTCTATAGGTGCTGATCCGCAGGATTTAAAATTTGAAGACGAGAAAACATCGACGGTTATCGGTGATGGCTGTGTTTTTCGTGAATGTACTACCGTCAACAGAGCTACTGGTGAAGGAAATAAAACTATTATTGGTAATAATATACTGATGATGGCTTATACGCATGTCGCACATAATTGCATTGTTGGTAATAATGTTATTATGTCCAATGTTGCAACACTTGCCGGACATGTTATTGTTGAAGACAGGGCTGTTATCGGCGGATTATCAGCAGTGCATCAGTTTTGCAAGATCGGCCGTAATGCTATGATTGGCGGTATGGCACGTGTTGCTCAGGATGTGCCTCCTTTTATGATCGTTGCAGGTGATCCGGCCTTTGTATCGGGTTTGAACAGTGTTGGATTGGCCAGAGCCGGTATGGCTCAGGAAATACGCAGTCAGCTGAAAAAAGCTTTTCGGATTTTATACAGATCCGGATTGCCATTACAGGAGGCTGTTGCTACAATGGAGCAGGAGCTTGACAGCAGCGAGCCTGTTGAGCATTTGATGCGCTTTTTGCGTAATGTAGAACGTGGTATTATTCGTACCCGCAGAGATTAAGGTGGTGACCTGGTGGAGACTATAGGCTTATTGTCGGGAATCGGCCGTTTGCCGGTGGATGTAGCTTTATCAGCCAAGTCTATGGGTTATAGAGTTATAGCTGTTGGAGTTGTCCCTGATATAGATCCGGAGTTAGCAGAGGCTGTTGATGCTTATTATGACATTCATATAGGGAAAATTGGTAAGATCATCAGTACTCTGAAGAAAAATGATGTAAAAACAGTGACAATGATAGGAAAAGTTACAAAAGAGCTTTTATATAAAGCAGGAGCTGTTGTTCCTGACCTTAGGGCAATAAAAATACTGGCTTCCGTACCTGACCGTAAAGATGATACCATCATGAACGCTATTGTCAAGGAGCTGGAAGGTGAAGGCATCAAAGTGATGGATCAGACACTTTTGATTCAGCCGTTATTGCCGCCGCCTGGCGTTTTGACCCAAAGAATGCCAACAGAAGCGGAAGTGGCTGACATGGATTTTGGCTTTGCAATGGCGAAAGAAATTGGTCATTTGGATATTGGGCAGACGGTGGTGGTAAAAGATCGTGCTTTAATGGCCGTTGAAGCTATTGAAGGAACTGATGCCTGCATTTTACGAGGGGGAACACTTGGCAAAGGTGTTATTGTCGCAAAAACGGCAAAACCGGCGCAGGATAACAGGTTTGATATGCCAAGCATTGGCACAAAGACCATGGAATCAATGATAGCAGCCGGAGCGACCGGCTTGGTAATTGAGGCCGGCAGAACGCTGCTTGTAGAAAAAGAAAAAACTCTGGCTTTGGCAGATGCTCACAATATTACTATTGTAGCAAGATAAATGAAAAATAATTGCTAATTATGCAGGCTGAGCGATACGTTCAGTCTGTTTTTGTGTTATAATATAAAATGAATTGTTGTGTAATAAAATAAGAACTAGAAAACTTTTTAAAGTGTTTTGATAGCTGGAAGGGAGCGTTTATGGCTAGAATATTGATTTCTGCCGGAGAAGCTTCGGGAGATATTCATGCTGCTGCGGTGACAAGAGAATTAAAAAATATTGCTCCTGATACTGAAGTTTTCGGTATGGGCGGTGATTGCCTGCGTGAAGCTGGCGGCGAAGTGTTATTTGATATTAAAGAACATGGGGTAATGGGGTTTGCGGAGATTGTTTGCAAATTACCAGCGTTGTTTAAATTGAAAAAAGCTTTTGCCAAAGTAATGGAAGAAAGAAAACCGGACTGTCTGGTGGTTGTTGATTATCCGGGGTTTAATATGCGTTTGGCAAAACTTGCAAAAGCAAAAGGCATTCCTGTAGTTTCTTACATCAGTCCTTCTGCTTGGGCCTGGCATAAAAGCCGTGCGAAGAGCGTTGCTCAGATTGTCAATAAAGTTGCTGCCATTTTCCCGTTTGAATATGAAGTTTATAAAAATGCGGGGGCTGACACCGAATTTGTTGGACATCCTTTGGTGGATATAGTGAAACCGCATCTTAGCAAAGAAGCTGCCTGGAAAAAAGCAGGAAAGAATGCTGACAGGGATTTGATTTTATTACTTCCGGGAAGCCGGTTGATGGAAATACAAAAAATGCTGCCAACGATGTTACAGGCCGCAAAATTAATTTTAAAAAAACGTCCCGATACAGATTTTACTATGCCGCGGGCCAAAACAATTCCTCTGAAAATGCTGGAAGATATGGTAAAAGCTGCAGGAGTACCGGTCAAAATAATAGAAGGTGACAACTACGATGTGATGTTCAGTGCTGATCTGGCACTGGCTACAAGCGGAACAGTGACTTTAGAGGCGGCGCTGTGCGGATTGGGGTCAGTTATCGTTTATAAAACCTCGCCTATTACCGCTTTTATTGCACGCAGAGTTATCAATATACCTAACATCGGCTTGCCAAATATTGTTGCAGGCAAACGTATTTTACCTGAATTGCTGCAGGAAGAATTCACTCCGGAACGTTTGCAGCAGGAGGCTCTGGCACTTTTGGAGCCGGAGCGGAACACGCAGATGAAAAAAGATCTGGCTTATGTCAGTGAGCGTCTGGGAGAGCCCGGTGCTGTACATAGAGTTGCAGAATTGGTTCTGCGTATTGCTGAGGAGAAACAATGACATTATATTTACGAATCTTGAGTTATATAAAACCATATATGCACAGACTGCTTTTTGCTATGGTTTGTACTATTATGGCAGCAGCGGGGAATTTATATATTCCCTGGATTATCAAAGATATGATTGATGAAGTTTTGGCTGATAAGAATGGCACAATGCTGAATTGGATTGCTGCCAGCATTATAGCTATTTTCATCGTACGCGGTTTGTTCTGGTATGGTCAGAATTATTTGATGAGCTACGTTGGGCAAAGCGTAATTATTGATATTCGTGCGGCTGTTTTTAAAAAATTACAGCGTCTCAGCGTATCTTTTTATGACAAGAACAAAACGGGTACGATCATGAGTTATGTTACCAATGATGTCAATGCGCTGCAATCAGCTATGGTTGAGAATACCATTGAGATGATTACAGAAGGATTTATTTTGATCGGTTCTGTAGTAGCGATGATCTATCTGGATTGGCGTCTTACGCTTTTTACAGTCTGCACTTTCCCTGTGGTCTTATGGTTTATGGAATTTTTTGGGAAAAAAATTCGTAAAACCGGCGGCAGAATCCAGGAATGTACTGCGGATATTACTTCGGTTCTGCAGGAGTCTGTGGCTTCTGCCAGAGTTATCAAATCGTTTGTCAGGGAAGATTACGAGGTTGATCGTTTTGATGTAGAAAATAAAGCGAATTTTCGTGCTAATATGAAAAATGCGCAATTGATGGCAACATTGACTCCTGTTGTAGAGCTTGTTGCAGCAATTGGCGTGACAATGATTATCTGGTACGGCGGTAATAATGTTATTAATGGCACGATTACTGCTGGCTCCCTGGTCGCTTTTTTGACCTATGCCGTAAATATTTCTAATCCTATTAAACGTTTAACCAGAGTTATTGGTAATATCCAGAAGGCGTTGGCTGCAGCGCAGCGTGTATTTATGATTATCGACATGCCGGAAGAAATAGCAGAAAGCAGGGATGCTAAGCAATTGCCGGAAGTCAGTGGTAAAGTGGAATTTCAAAATGTTTCTTTTGCATACAATGATAAAGGCAATGTAATTACAGATCTTTCTTTCAGTGTAAAACCGGGTGAGGTAATAGCAATCGTTGGTCCGTCCGGTGCAGGAAAATCCACAATTGCTAATTTACTGCCGCGTTTTTATGATGTAAACAAGGGTGATATCAAAATTGATGGTCACAGTGTCAGAGAGGTTACGTTAGATTCTCTGCGTGAACAGGTTGGTATTGTTCCGCAGGAAACAATGCTCTTTAATGGTTCTGTTTATAATAATATTCTTTATGGACGTCTGGATGCGACTAAAGAAGAGATTGAAGCCGCTGCTAAAGCGGCCAACGCACATGATTTTATCATGCAGCTTACTGATGGTTATGAAACTAAGCTTGGTGACCGAGGGGTTAATCTTTCCGGCGGGCAGCGGCAGCGTATAGCTATTGCCCGGGCAATATTAAAAAATCCACGGATTCTGATTTTAGACGAAGCGACTTCGGCTCTTGATACAGAAAGTGAAAGAGTGGTGCAGGAAGCACTGGACAGATTGATGGTAGGCAGGACTTCTTTTGTTATAGCACATAGGTTATCAACAGTTAAAAACGCAGATAAAATTTTAGTGCTGGAAAAAGGTAATTTAGTCGAATCAGGAACACATGATGAGCTTTTGGCCTTAGATGGGCTGTACGCACATTTATATAAAATTCAGTATCGCAACAAAGAAGCGAAGTGAGGTTAAAGAATGTATATTATTTATAATTTTTTGGTTTTGTGCGTGTGCTGTTTGTTCGTACTGCCTTACTTTCTTTATCGTTGTATCTGTGAAGCAGGTTTTACTACCAGAATGCGGCAAAGTCTGGGAGGGCTGCGAGATGAAGAAATTGCTTCTGTGGCTCAGAAGGACTGTATTTGGATTCATGGCGCTTCTGTCGGTGAAATTGTTGCGACAAGTCCATTAGTTAAAGAAATACGCAAAGCATATCCTGATTCTCCAATACTGGTCTCTGCTGTAACTGTAGGCGGTTATAATATGGCTAAACAGATAATTCAGGAAGCTGATGCTATTATCTATTTTCCTTTGGATATGCCGTTTGTTTCTGAATCTTTTGTTAAACGTATTCAGCCGAGGATATTCATGCCGGTAGAAACTGAGTTGTGGCCTAATTTTTTGCGGGCTATTCGTGAAAGAAATATTCCGGTAATGATGGTTAATGGCCGTATTTCAGAGAAATCAGTAAAAACGTATCGTTATTTATATGGCATTTGGGATGATATGCTGAATACAGTCAGCAGATTCTGCATGCAGTCAAGTATTGACGCTGATTATATCAGTCATTTAGGCGCAGATCCCAAAAAGATTTATGTTACAGGTAATACGAAGTTTGATCAGACTTATGCGGAAGTGACACCAGAGGACCTGGAAAACTATAAAAAAGAATTAGGAATTGAAAATGCTTATCCTGTAATTGTGGCAGGGTCTACACATCCTACTGAAGAAAAAGTTTTATTTGATGTGTTTAATGAAATTATTAAAAGCTATCCTGAGGCCCGTTTGGTTATCGCACCTCGCAAACCGGGACGTGCCGATGAAATCAGTAAACTGGCGAAACAGTATCATTGGGAAAGCGGATTTAGATCAAAACTCCTGGAAATCAAAGGTGCTCGGTCTAAATATCCTGTTTTACTGATAGATACTATTGGTGAATTAGGTCGTATTTATTCTGTTGGTGATGTGGTGTTTGTTGGTGGTTCTTTGATAAAACATGGCGGACATAACGTGCTGGAACCGGCAGCGCATGCCAAACCGATTTTAGTTGGGCCAAATATGCAGAATTTTAAAGATTCATATGCTTTATTGAGTAAGGTCGGTGCCTGCAAGATGATCAATAACAGTGCAGAGCTTACTAAAGAAGTTTTAGATATTGTTGGAAACGATGAACGACGTTTGCAAATGGGAGCAGCATCATTGCAGGTTATTAAAGAAAATCGCGGTGCTGCTGTACGCAGTATTGAATATCTGCAGGATCTGCTGACATTAACGACTGTTGACAGTAAGGTTGAAGCATCCTATCCTACAAATATCAGAAATCTGCATGATGAAGGCGGCGGGCGTCTGCGCCATGGAGATGCGGTGATTCAATATTTATACCAGCTGGCACATGGTCCTAACACCCCATTTTTTGGTTGGATTTTATTGGGAATTTTAAGGATGTTTTCCTATGTATATGAATTTGGTGTTTGCTGTAAATTAGACTTTTATAAATCCGGATTATTGAAACAGAAAAAATTAGATTGCTGTGTCATTTCTATAGGGAATATTACTGTTGGTGGTACAGGAAAAACTCCTACCGCGCAAAAAGTTGCTGTTATTATTAAAAATATGGGTTATCGTGTCGTGATCCTGAATCGTGGTTATCGTTCGCACTGGGATCAGGAGATGGGCGTTGTCAGTGATGGTAAGAAGATTTTTATGACTGCCTATGAGGCCGGTGATGAAGCTTATTTAATGGCGAAAACTTTACCGGGTGTGCCGGTAATTATTGGTAAAAACAGAGCCTTAACAGGTCAGTTTGCTGTGGATAAAATGAATGCTGAGGTTATCATCATGGACGATGGTTATCAGCATTGGCACTTATATCGTGATCTGGACGTAGTTTTAGTTGATACATTTAATATGTTCGGCAATGGCTGTCTTCTGCCGCGCGGGACCTTGCGCGAACCGTTGAGTCATTTGGACAGGGCGGGCTTGTTCCTGCTGACTAAAACAGATCAAAGTTCTCAGTTCAGCCGTCAGGAATTACGCGATACTTTGGATAAGTACAACGGAGATGCTCCTATTATTGAGAGTATCCATCATCCAAAAAATTTTGTGGAAATTGCTGACTGGTATAAAGGCATACATGAAAATGCGAAAGATCTTTCTGAGCTGCAGGGTAAAAAAGTTATGGTCTTTTCTGCGATCGGCAATCCTTCATCGTTTGAGCAGACTCTGGCCTGCATCGGCATTGATATAATTGAAGCTATACGATATCCTGACCATCATGATTACGGAATGCTGGAAATGCAGTATATCAGTGAAAGAGCCATCAGCAAAGAAGTTGTAGCTATGGTAACAACTGGTAAGGACGCTGTTAAAATACCAACGGAATTCATTTATTTTAATAGAGAAATGCCGTTGTATATTTTAAATATGGATATAAAAATTACTGAAGGACGTGAAGTATTTGAGAAAACAATTCTGAACGCCATTCAGAAGGAGACGAACGAGTAATGAAAGTTTTGTGTGTGATACCTGCACGTTACGCTTCTACACGACTTCCGGGCAAGCCTTTGGCACTTATTGCAGGAAAGCCTATGATACAACATGTCTATATGAAAGCCTGTGAGGCCAAACTGCCTGATGATGTTATTGTGGCCACGGATAATGAGAAAGTTTTTGAAACGGTTCATGGTTTTGGTGGTAGAGCGATCATGACATCTCCGGATCATCCCAGTGGTACTGACAGGTTAGCAGAGGTCGCTCTTAATTTTCCAGATGTAGATGTTATTGTCAATGTACAGGGCGATGAACCCATGATACCGCCGGAGATTATTGACCGGCTGGCAAAAGCTTTCGAAGCTGAATCTGATTTAAAAATGGCTACGATGAAAGTATTGATGCGGGAAGAAGATTATAATAATCCGGCGGCAGTTAAAGTTGTTACCGACAATAATGGTTATGCCCTTTATTTTTCGCGCAGCCTAATGCCATATCCCCGTAATAAAACTGAACACTATAAGGTCTATAAGCATGTTGGTATTTATGCTTATAGACGTGATTTCCTTTTGCAATACGCTGCTTTGGCACCCACTGAATTGGAAAAAACAGAAAGTTTGGAGCAGTTGAGAGTTTTGGAAAACGGATATAAGATAAAAGTACTGGAAAGTGATTTTCAAGGTATTGGAGTAGATACTCCGGAAGATTTGGCAGCGGTAAATGAGCTGTTAAGTAAATAAGCGGTTTTATTCCAGAAGGAGGTCGGACATGAACATTGTAAAAGTTGGTGATTATGAAGTTGGACAGGGGCATCCGCTGCTATTGATGGCAGGACCCTGCGTTTTAGAGGGTTATGAGCACAGTTTGATGATCGGTAAGGAAGTTAAAAAAATTGCTGATAAATTAGGTGTGCCTTATGTTTTCAAGGCATCCTATGACAAAGCCAATCGTTCTTCTTACAGCTCTTTCCGTGGACCGGGATTAGAAGAAGGGTTGAAGATTTTAGCACAGATTAAAAAAGATTTAGGTGTGCCTGTTGTCAGTGATATTCATGAAACTATTCAGGTGGAAAAAGCTGCTGAAGTTTTAGATATTCTGCAAATACCGGCGTTTCTTTGCCGTCAAACGGATTTAGTTTACGAAGCAGCAAAAACAGGACGTGTAGTTAATATTAAAAAAGGCCAGTTCCTCGCACCCTGGGACATGAAAAATGTACTGAAAAAAGCTGAGGAGGCAGGCAATCATAATATTATGCTGACTGAACGCGGTGCCAGCTTTGGTTACAATGCTTTGGTTACTGACATGCGCAGCTTGGCAATTATGCGTGAGTTGGGGTATCCGGTAGTGATGGATGCTACTCATAGCGTTCAGATTCCAGGCGGTCAGGGAACGACTTCCGGAGGTCAAAGCCAGTATGTGCCTCATATGGCCAGAGCTGCTGCGGCTGTAGGCATTGACGCTCTTTTTCTTGAGGTACATGATAATCCGGAAGAAGCGTTGTCTGATGGACCCAATATGGTTCGTTTGGACAAGTTAGAGAAACTTTTAACAGATGTTTTGGCTATTGATAAAATAGTACGCGGTTAGATCTGGTAAGTGAGAGGGAGTTGGAGCATGGAACAAATGTTAGAGCAGGCGCGCAATACTTTGCAAATGGAGGCTGACGCTATTTTAGAGCTCGTACCTCGAGTTGACGAGCATTTTTCTGCAGCAGTGGCTATGATTTTAGACTGTCCAGGACGAGTTGTCATCACTGGTATGGGTAAATCAGGTATCATTGGACGAAAAATGGCGGCTACGTTTGCCAGTACAGGTACACCATCGTTTTATCTCCATCCTGCCGAAGGTATTCACGGTGATTTGGGTATGGTAACCGAAAGCGATGTCGTGATCGCTCTGTCTAATAGCGGCGAAACGGGAGAGGTACTGCATATACTGCCATCTTTAAGGCGTATAGGGGCAAAATTGATTGCTATGGTTGGGAATGCTGAGTCTTCTTTAGCAAAAAATTCTGATATTACTTTAGATGTTGGTGTTTCGCAGGAAGCATGTCCATTAGGGCTGGCTCCTACATCCAGTACTACTGCCGCATTAGCTTATGGTGATGCGCTTGCTTTGGCTTTGTTGTCCAAACGTAAATTTACTGCCAGCCAGTTTGCTGTTTTCCATCCTGGTGGTTCGTTGGGACGCAAGCTGCTCTTAACTGTTGAGGACATCATGCATAGTGGTGCTGATAATCCTGTTGTTAATGGTGCAACAACTGTTCAGGATGCTTTATTCGTAATTACTGATAAAGGGCTTGGCGCTGTTTCTGTAATTGACGATAATGAAATTATGATTGGCGTTCTGACTGATGGAGATATTCGCCGTGGGCTGAGTAAGGGGATTGATTTTCTGCAGCGTCCTGTTACTGAACTGATGACCAGGGCCCCTAAAACTATTACTAAAGATAAACTGGCGGCTCAGGCACTGCATCTGATGGAAAGCAACAGTCCTAAGCCTATTACAGTGCTGCCTGTTATTGACGAGGAGCGTCGTGTTATTGGATTATTGCATATGACTGACTTGGTACGTCAGGGTGTGGTATAATGAAAAACATAGAAAAAGCAGCTCAGATAATTAAATTGCTTGTGTTGGATGTCGATGGTGTTATGACAGACGGGTCGATTTATCTTGATGCTGAGCAGGAACTTTTCAAGAGCTTTAATGCTAAAGATGGTATGGGAATCAGCTGCGCTATAAGATGCGGACTGCAGGTTGCGATTATTACCGGTCGCTGCAGTCCAATTATTCGCAGAAGGGCCAGAGAATTAGGGATCGTCGAAGTTTGTGAAAATGTTAAAGAGAAAAGAAGTGCTTTAGCGGAGCTGCTGCAAAAATATAATTTGTCTTTAAATGAAACGGCTTATGTCGGCGATGACCTAAATGATTTGCCAGTGCTTACACAGGTTGGTCTGGCCTGTGCTCCGGCAGATGCTGTAGAAGAAGTAAAACAGGTATGTCATTTTGTAGCAGAAAAAAAAGGCGGCTGCGGAGCAGTGCGTCAAATTACAGAGTTTATTTTAAATGCTCGTGGTGACTGGGATAAAATTGTAAACAGTTATTTACAAGAGGGACAGGGAGACGCTCAATAATGTGGCTTTACTATTTACTGAAAACAATCAGTACCTTGGTATCATGGCTGCCTTATAAGCTGGTGGTGAACATTGGTATCGGCATAGGGCACCTTTATCATACAATTGCAAAAAAACAGAGGATCCGTGCAGAGGAAACTATTAAGGAAAGACTTGGTTATTCTGATGAAGAAGCTAAATGCACGATAAAGTCATTGTTTGTGAAATTAGGCATAACTTTTATGGAAATAATGTATATGCCAGCACTCAATAAAGATAATATTCGTGGTTTGGTTACTTTTGATCGTCCGGATGTGTTATGGGAAGCGTTGAATGAAGGTCATGGTGTAGTTATGCTGGCTTGCCATATGGATAATTGGGAATGGCTGGGTGCTGCTTTATCTTTGTATGGATTTCCTATAAGTGCAGTTGAAAAACCACAGCCTAATAGAGTCTACAGTGATTTTATGAACGAACTGCGCAAAAGCGTAGGTCAGGAAATATTTTCTCGTGGTACAAGTGAAATTCTTGGTTGTGCCAGAGCAATGAAAAAAGGCCGCATGCTGGGCTTGATTGCAGATCAGGATGGCGGATATGACGGTATTTTTGTACCGTTTTTTGGAAAAATGGCAGCTACACCCTCTGGACCGGCATATTTTTCCAGGAAATTTAAAGCTCCTATTATACCTATTTTTATTGTACGTAAAGAAGGTTATTATGGGCATCAGGCAATCGTCAAAGATCCTATTTACTATGAAGATACCGGCGATAGGCAGTTGGATGACTATCGCGTTACATTAAAAATGACCAGAATTGTCGAAGAAGTTATCAGGGAATATCCTGATAACTGGTTATGGTTCCAGCATCGCTGGAATACGCCATACACACCTACAGGAAAGGAGCAGGAGCATGTTGAGAAATAAAGGCTTCCAGATGATCGTGGGTGCAATAGTTATAACAGGCGTCATTATTGCCTGGCTTATGCTCGGCGGTGAGGCTCCTTCCAACAATCCAGTTCAGAAAGAAAGCTCTGGGGCGAATGCTAAAGTAAGGAATAGTACTTTGGCCAGAGAAGTGGACGGTAAGAAAGTCTGGGAATTTACTGTTGAAGAAGTTGAACAGATCAAAAGCAGCGGTGAGGCTGTTTTAAAAGGTGTTAAAGGTAAAATTTACCGTGAAGACGGCAGTGTTTTAGAGGTTGTGGCCGGCGGCGGTAAAGTAAAAAATGAGGCAAAAGATTTTGAACTGAATGATAAAGTGGTAGCAGTTCTATCCAGTGGCGGTAAGCTGACTGCCGAAAGCATACGTTGGCAGCAGACTGAAGATGTTATTACAGCTTCGGGGAATGTAAGGCTGCTTAAAGATGATACCTTGGCGACAGGAGACAAAGCTGTTACCAGTAGTGCATTTGAAAGACTGAAATTAGAAGGGCATGCGGAAGTTCAGAGAGGCGGCGATTATAATGAATAAACTGAAAATGACTATCGTTATGATGATAGGGATATTTTTTATGGTGGGCATGCTTGGGACTGCTTGCGCTCAAGGCTCGAATTTCAGTGTGAAGGCTGATACTATTGAATATGATATGCAGTCTGGGGACGGTATGGCCAAGGGAAATGTAGTATTGAAACAAGATGGCGGTACTGCAACTGCTGCTAATGCTGAATTTAACAGCAAAACAAAATCCGGCAGGCTGACTGGCGGTGTTGTTGCTGATCGTGATGACTCGCATGTTGTTTGTTATACATTTGTAATGCATAATGAAGATTATTCTTCGGCGATAGGTGATGCTCGTCTGACTAAAGGTGATAAAACTTTAGCATCTGAACGTGTTGATTATTATAAAAATCGTGAATATGCTGAGACTGTTGGTAGTTGGGCACGTTTGTCCATGGCTGATGGAAGCATTCTGGATGCAGTGAAAATTACTTATGATGGAAAAGTTGGTGTGGCAAATGCGACCGGTGGTGTAGCTATTTCCAGCCCGCCTCGTGATTTGACAGCTTCTGCAGATACCGCTGTTTATGAAACAAATAATAGCGGTTATATAGAACTGATTGGTAACGCAAAAGCGACACAGGATGGGAATACAGTAGAAGGAAATCGCCTGCGTCTGAACAATACCTCTAATAAGGCAGAAGCCAGTGGAAATGTAAAAATTGTTTATGTTCCTAAGCCTGTGGAGAAGAAAGAAAATGTAACTGCAGATGAAAATGCGGCATTACAAATGGCCAAAGCACCTGTGGAGGTCGCCTAGTGATTATAGAAACGAAAGATCTTGTAAAAGAATATTCAGGACGGCGCGTTGTTAATCGGGTCAGCATCACAGTAGAGCAGGGAAGTGTCGTCGGGTTACTGGGGCCTAATGGTGCCGGTAAGACTACGACATTTTATATGATTGTAGGCATTGAACGTCCTGATGAAGGTGTAGTTACTTTAGATGGAGATGATATATCATCTTTGGCAATGTATGAACGGGCCAGGGCTGGCATCGGTTATTTGCCGCAGGAAGCATCGATTTTTCGAAAAATGACAGTTGAAGAAAATATTTTAGCGATTTTAGAAACGACTGTTCTGACTGAGGAAGAACGTGTGAACAAAATGAATTCTTTAATCGAAGAATTTCGTATTGAACACATAAGAAAAAGCAAAGGAACAGAGCTTTCCGGTGGTGAGCGCAGACGTGTTGAAATCGCCAGGGCTTTGGCTACGGATCCTGCTTTTATTCTGTTAGATGAACCTTTTGCTGGAATCGATCCTATTGCTGTATCAGATATCCAGGGAATGATAGCACATTTAGCAAAGCGCGGAATTGGTATCCTGATAACAGACCATAATGTGAGAGAAACTTTAAGTATTGTTGATAAAGCATATATCCTTGCCAACGGTGAAATTTTAATTCATGGTGACAGCGAAACCATCGCTAACGATCCAACGGCACGTAAATATTATCTTGGCGAAAACTTTAGCATGTAGGAGGAATAGGGATGCGTTTACGCTTACTGGATCGTTATGTTTTAAGTGAATTGCTGTACCCTTTTATTTTTGGTATCGCTTCGTTTTCCAGTATTTTTATTGCCAGCTCCATGCTTTTTAAGCTGACACAATACATGACTAAATACGGGGCCTCGGGAGAAACTATTGCCAGATTATTTATGTATAGTTTACCAGAAGTAGTAAATTATACCTTTCCAATGTCGATGCTGCTGGCTTCGCTGATGGCATTTGGTAAATTGTCAGGCAGCAGCGAGATTGTGGCAATGAAATCAGGGGGTATCAGTTATTACCGTATTGTTGCACCTGTACTGATCGTAGCTTTTTTTGTCAGCATGTTTTCTGTTGTTTGGGCAGAGAAGGTAGTGCCGGCGGCAAAAGTACAGTATGGCAGGATTTTAGAATATGAGATTAAAAAGAATACTAAACCGAGAACCCAGGATCATGTTATCATTAAAACTTTGAGTGGCAGTACTCAGAGAATTACTTATGCCCGCCGTTTTGATGAAGAAAAAGGTTTAATGGAAAATATTACGATCGAAGAGTTTGAAAAATCTCATCTGGCGAGAATTCAAACAGCTAAACAAGCTTACTGGGAAAATGGATCCTGGCGTCTGGAAGATGGTACTGTTTATACAATGAACGAAGCGGAAGGCATTAAAAGCACTGCTAAATTTAAAGAGCAGATCATCCCGCTTGATGTGACTCCAAGAGAGATTTCCTGGGAACAAAAAGAACCTGAGGAAATGACAATCAGGGAATTGCGTGAATATATTTCTGTTTTAGAAAGACAGCATCAGCCGACAGCACGCCAGTGGTGTGAAATCTATATGCGGATTTCGATTCCGTTAGCCAGCTTTTTCTTTGCTATGATCGGTGCTCCGTTAGGCACTCAGAAACAAAGAACAAGTTCTTCTATTGGCCTTGGTATCAGTATTATCGTAATCTTTATTTATTATGCGATAATGACACTTACTACAGGTCTTGGTAAAGGCGGGGTGATGAATCCTCTGCTGGCATGTATTATTCCCAATCTGATTTGTTTGGGAGCCGGTGTATTTTTACTGCAGAAGAAAAACGCTTGATTTAAAAAATATATTTTGAAGTAAAGGAGGTGTATTCATGTTCGGATTACGGTTGATTTTAATTCTGGCAGTAGTTGGCGGTTTGATTGCTTTTATTGGTGATAAACTGGGAAGTAAGATCGGCAAGAAAAAACTTTCTGTTTTTGGTTTAAGGCCCTATCATACTTCTGTGTTGATGACCGTTATAACCGGAATTTTGATCGCCTCTATTACTTTGGTAACAATGGCTGTTGCTTCTGACAGTGCCAGAACCGCAATGTTTGGAATGGAAAAGCTTCAGAATGAATTAGCGGCCTTGAACAGAGAAAAAGATCAGGCGTCTGTGGCGTTGGCAAAGGCTCAGGCTGATGTTGCTGAAAAGAATAAGGCAATTCTGGCTTTGGATGAACAGATAAAAGCCAGCGCGGCTGAAAAAGCGGCGATTGAGAATCAGTTAGTTGCTGCTCGTCAGAATTATGAGGAAGCCAAAGGCCAGCTTCAGCAGGCTCAGTCGGCTGTGGGAGAATTGTCACAGGCTAAGCAGTCTCTTGAAGGGGAAGTAACTAATCTGGAACAGATGACAGAACGTCTGCGGCGAGGAATTTTGGCTATTCGTGAAGGTCAGGTTGTTTTTCGAAGCGGCGAAGTTGTTTATGCAGGAGTTTTAAAAGGAAGTTTAAATGACGAAGAAAATAGTCGGCAAATGCAGTTGTTTTTAGCTACGGCTAATGAAGTGACCCTGCATCGTATGGGAATAGAAGCAGAAGAACCTGTGCAGGCCATATGGATGCCTAATGAGGTAATTGAAGAGGCTTTGACGCGCATTAAAGCTGCACAGGGGAATATTTTTGTCAGAGTAAGGACTGTTGCTAATATTATTGCTGGAGAACCGGCTGTATGTACGTTGGAATTGGCAGCGGACAATCGTATTTATAAAAATAACGAGCTGATTTTTAGTAAAGAAATAGACCTTGAACAAAGTGAGAGCAGTATGAATGGTGAAATATTAGAATTTCTGTCTGATATTAACCGTGTAGCTGTTGCTGCCGGAGTCATACCAGACCCGCTTACAGGTAAGGTTGGTAATATGGATGCTGGAACAATGGTCGAAACAGGTGAGAAAATGGCTAAGTATGGCGGGAAAGTTATACTTAAGGCCTATGCTAAAGGTGACATTAACGCTTCTGGACCGGTTTTACTGCGCTTAGAGGTGGAAAATGCCGGAAAATAAAGTATGGTACTTAGGCGTTGATCCTGGTAGTGCTAAAACTGGATTTGCATGGGTAGAGGCAGATGGAAGAATAAAAAAGGTTGCAGTACTGGCAACAGAAACTTTACCAGAAGTGCTGCCGCAAATATTAGGATCTGCTCCAGCTGCTGTGATTTTGGGGAACGGCACTAACTGTGACAGCATAAAAAAAATGCTGATGGAAGTAACTAATGTAATTAAGATATTAATGATAGAAGAAGGCTACAGTACGGAAGAGGCCAGAAAATTGTATTGGCAGGAAAACCCTCCGCAGGGCTGGCGCCGTTTACTTCCTTTGGGTCTGCAAGTTCCGCCTGTTAATTTAGACGGTTACGCAGCGGCTGTTTTGGTACGTCGTTATTTGAAAAAATAAATACAGTATAATAAAAAGCACAGGAATTTTTCCCTGTGCTTTTTTAGCAGGGAAAATATTGGGCAGCGGCGAATAAAATCAAGGCAGTTTAAAATGGGGGTGGAAAAATGATCAGGCTGAAAAAATGTAGTCTGATATGGTTAACACTACTGTTATTGTTGATTGCAACGGCCGTAAATGCGGCAGAAAAAAACTTTGTCGAAATAGATATTTACAGTGTGAATGATTTCCATGGGCACCTGCGTGCTGAAGCTGCTGATCCTGGAATTACTGTTTTGTCAGGAGTAATTAACGAACTGATGAAGCAAAATCCTGTAGGATCCTTGCTTTTGGGCGGTGGTGATATGTTTTCTGGAACAATTGATGCCAATGAGTATCAGGGACTGCCAGTTGTGACAGCGATGAATAAGATGGGTTTTAGTGCAAATACAGCAGGCAATCATATTTTTGACTATCCTCTGGACGTAATAAAGAGGCAGGCTGCCGCAGCAAATTTCCCTATTTTGGGAGCAAATATTGTTGAGGCTGCAGGTGATAGAGTTGCGGAACCTTTTAAACCATATGTAATGTTGCAGAGGAATGGTTTGACAATTGGTATATTGGGTCTTACTACGGTTGAAACTAAGGAAAAAGCATCGCAGTTTAATTTGCAGAAGGTAAAAATTTTACCGCCGGAACAGATTGCACAGGTATATGTTGATGAGTTGAGAAGGCAAGGGGCACAAATTATTGTTCTACTGACACATATTGGCAGCAGTCAAGGGGAGAACAATGGTATTACAGGGGAGATAGTACCGATTTTGCAAAAAATTCATGGAGTAGATGCCGTTGTCACAGGACATTCACATTTGTGTGTCAGCGGGACATATGGAGATATTCCGGTAATCCAGGCCGGATGCTATGGGGAGGCAGTTGGCAGAATCAATTTGTTATATTCCATGGCAGCTCAGAAGGTTGTTTCTGCAAATTCGCGTATTTATAAATTAAGCGAATTACCGAGAGTACAGGATAATGCAATGGAAAGGTTTTTGGAACCAATATTTAAAAACATAGATTCTAAATATAATGAGATTTTAGCTGTCAATAGCCAGGTGCTGACAAATGACCGTAATGGAGAATCAAGAGTCGGAGACTTTTTTATGGATGTTTTGAAAAACGGCTTTAAGGCTGATGTTGCTTTATATAACGGTGGAGCTATACGTGATACTTTGCCGTCTGGAAGGGTAACGGTTCGTGATTTATTGAAAATCTTTCCCTTTGACAGTACCATATATACAGCAGAAGTAAAAGGCAGTGATCTGAGGCAGGTTCTGGAACATGGTATTGGCAACCCGGATATCAGCAGGCTGCGTTTTTCAGGGTTGCAGATCAGTGCTGATATCAGAAGGGAGGAAGGACAGAGAATTAGCAGTGTTACTTTGTCTGATGGCAGCACATTAGCGGATGAAAAATATTATAAGGTCATAAGTAATGATTTTATGTTCAGTGGCGGCGATGGTTTTTACAGCCTGCAAAATGCACGGCATTTGAGGGATTGTGGTAAGGATAAGACTTTTTTTGCTTTTGCGCTGCGAAGCTTGAAAATGGTTGACTATCCTGCTCATGATGAGCGATTACAAATAAAAAAACAGGGAGTCTAAAATGAACGATTTTATGAAACTTAACTGTGATGAATTTTTAGAAAGACTTGCATCTAAAGAACCTGTACCAGGAGGTGGAGGTGCCGCTGCATTAGGTGGAGCCATAGGTGCGGCGTTAACTTCAATGGTTGCCAATCTTACTGTGGGAAAAGAAAAATTTTTATCGGTAGAAGGTGAAATGATTAGGTTGGCAGCCGCAAGTAAATATTTGCGAAAAGAATTGCTTCAGTTGGTACAAGAGGATGCCAGCGTTTTTGAAGCATTTATGAAATGTTATAAAATGCCGAAAGCAACAGATTTGGAAAAAGAACTGCGCCAAGTAAAAATTCAGGAAGCTGCTAAAATGGCAGCAGAGATACCTTTGAAAATCGGCGAAAAAGCTCTGGCAGTTTTACTTTTGGCGGCAGAAGCGGCAGAATTAGGTAATCCAGCCGTAATTACAGATGCTGCTGTAGCGGCATTGATGGCCAGGGCAGCTGTACGTAGCGCAGTTTATAATGTAAAAATAAATCTTAATCTGATTAGCGATCAGGATTATTGTTCAGTTCTTGTCGAAAGAATTGCAGCATTGGAGCAAGAAGCCTTATCAGCAGAAAAAAATGTTTTGGAGCATACTGATAAAGTTCTGTCATAAAGTAAAATTTGTCAATATTGAGCGAAGCAGGATGAATTGCCTGAAAATTCACAAACAGTTCACTTTTTAGCCCAACTTAGGACAAAGGCTTTTGGTATCCTATAATTGTAAGCCAAGCACTAAGAAAAGCGAAGGTGATATAAATGCATATAAAGGTTTTAGGGCCTATGACGAAACAATGCGAATTGTTATTGCAAAATGCAGCCATCGCGGCTAAAAAACTCAAATGTCATGCTGAGTTTGAACGTGTTAATGATTTACGGCGTGTAGTCGCTTACGGAGTTATGGCCTTACCAGCTTTGGTTATTGATGAAAAAGTTGTTGCAGGCGGCAGTGTGCTGCCTGTTGAAGAAATAATGGAGATTATCAGACATTTGAATTAAATGGCATTAGAGTGAGCTGCTTGAGTATACAAATGTTATATTGATTTTTTACCCCATATCATTTTGATATGGGGATTTTTTTGTTGCTGCATAAAAGTCCCGCCGGGACAGTAAAATAAGACGCTGCGGAAAAGTTTTTTTCTTGTAAGCTCGTTGTAAAATCTAGTATAATAAAAGTCAAGTACAAAATAAAAAGGTGAGAACTGGGGGCAATTATGGTATATTTCTTTGGCTTTCTAGGTGGTCTGGCATTGTTTTTATATGGCATGCAATTGATGGGTGATGGTCTGCAGCGTGCTGCTGGTGAAAAATTGCAGAAAATACTGGAAGCATTGACCGGGGTTTTGATTGTCGGAGTAGCGTTGGGTGCAGCTGTAACTGCTGTTTTGCAGTCCAGCAGTGCAACAACAGTCATGACTGTTGGTTTGGTAAATGCCGGGCTGATGACACTGAAACAGGCGTTCGGCATCGTTATGGGTGCTAATATTGGTACCACTATTACCGCCCAGTTGATTGCATTTAAACTTACTGATTATGTTACTTTGATTTTGGCAATAGGGTTTGCAATGCAGTTGCTTGCTAAACGCCGTCGTGGGAAATATCTGGGGCAGGTACTTCTTGGGTTTGGTATCCTGATGCTGGGCATGAGTATGATGGGACAATCTGTTTTGCCCCTGCGCGAGTATCAGGGCTTTGTTGATTTTATTGGCAAATTTTCTCATAATCCGATTCTAGGCATTGGCGTAGGTATTGTAATGACAGTACTTATTCAATCCAGCTCCGCTACTATTGGTATTTTGATTGCCATGGCAAGCCAGGGGTTGATACCTTTAGAAGGTGCAATTCCTGTACTTCTGGGCGATAATATCGGTACCTGCATTACAGCAATCATGGCGGCCTGGCGTGCAAATGTTACGGCAAAACGTGTTGCATTAGCGCATGTGTTGTTCAATCTGATTGGCAGCATTCTTTTCGTGACCTTTATGGGATTGTTCATAAAACTTGTTTTGGCAGTATCACCTGCTCATGATATAGCGCGTCAGATCGCTAATGCGCATACAGCCTTTAATATTATCAATACACTTATTTTTCTGCCTTTTGCTGCTCCTTTTATCAAGCTTGTGGAACGGTTACTGCCTGGCAGTGACGGTGTCATTTCGCGCAAACCGATATATTTGGATGTGAATATGCTTAAAACCCCGTCTATCGCTATGACTCTGGCTGGCAAAGAGGTTGTGCGCATGGGAACCATGGCTCGTCATAATGTTGAACTGAGCATAGCGGCAATGGAAGACATGGACAGCAGGAAAATCGCTTATGTTTTAGAACATGAACCAGTGATAGATGCATTGGAAGAAGAAGTTACCAAATATTTGACGCAAATGAGTGAAACGCAGATGAGCAGGGAATTATCAGCCCGGCATACAGGTCTTTTACACGCCTGTAACGATATTGAGCGTATTGGTGACCATGGTGAAACTTTAGCGAAAAAAGTACGGATGATTTACGAAGATAATGTAAAATTTTCAGATGAGGCTAAAGCCGAGCTGCACACTTTAGGGCAGATGGTGCTAGAAGCCAGCGGTAAAGCTTTGGAAGCCTTGGAAAAAGACGATAAGAAACTGGCTGAAGAAGCCTGGGCATTGTGCCGTCAGGTTAAACAGTATCAGAAAGAGATTCGTAAAAATCATATCGTACGATTGAATGAAAAACGTTGTGATCCGGTTGCTGGCTTTGTAATGCTGGAATTATTAATAAATATGAAACGCGTTTCCGATCATTCAAAAAATATCAGCCAGTTAGTTTTGGGAATTTTTTAAAAGTAAAAAAATATAGAAATTTTTCAAAAAAATGTTGACAAAGATAGCGTTCTGTTCTAAAATACATCTTGTTGCTAATCAATGCGGAAATAGCTCAGTGGTAGAGCACCTCCTTGCCAAGGAGGGGGTCGCGAGTTCGAATCTCGTTTTCCGCTCCACTTGAATATTGGCCCGGCAGAAACCTGCCGGGTTTTTTGTTGCTTCTTGTCAACTTTAGATCCTTGTGATATGATATTATGAGCGATTTATGTCAGTATCTTTTGATATTGGCCTTGAACAAGCTGTTAATTTTGTACACATATAAAACCTAAGGGAGGATTTTTTAATGAACGTATCTGTTGAAAGAGTTGTGAATGACGCAACCCTCAAAATTACTTTACCCGCTGAGGAAGTGAATAAAGGCTTTAAAAAAGCTATAAGCAAAATCGCTAACAGCGTAAACATTCCCGGTTTCCGTAAAGGCAAAGCACCCCGCAACATTATTGAAATGCACTATGGCAAAGATGCCATTAAACAAGAAGCATTCGAAATCGTTGCTAATGATTGCTATACTAAAGCACTTGATCAGGAGAGCCTGATTCCTGTGTCCGACCCCAAAGTTGAAGAATCTGTTTTTGAAGAAAATAAAGATATGGAACTGACTATCAAAGTCACTTTGAAACCTGAAATAGAACTGGGTGAATACAAAGGCTTGTCTGTAGAGAAAAAAGAAGCTGTTGTTGAAGATGCAGATGTTGACGCTGCAGTAGAAGAACTGCGCAGCCGTCAGGCCAAAATGGTAATTGCTGAAGAAGGTACAATTATTGAAAAAGGTGATTTTGCAATTATTGATTTCGCCGGTACTGTAGACGGTGAAGCTTTCAGCGGCGGTGAAGGTAAAGGCTATCCTCTGGAAGTTGGTTCTAACTCCTTTATCCCTGGTTTTGAAGATCAGCTGGTTGGCCTAAAAAAAGGCGATGCTACTGATGTAGAAGTAACTTTCCCTGAAGATTATTTCGTTAAAGAACTGGCTGGTAAAGAAGCTGTGTTCAAAGTTAACGTTCAAGATGTAAAACGCAAAGAGCTGCCTGAGCTGAATGACGAATATGTTGCAGCTAACAGTGAATATAAAACTGTTGCTGAACTGAAAGCTTCTTACAAAGAACGTATGCAGCAAAATGCTGAAAACAATGCGAAGGTTGAATATGAAAAAGCATTGATTGATGCTGCTGTTGCCAATGCTAAATTTGAAGTTCCTGAGATTATGGTCGAAGACCGCATCAGCCAAATGGTTGACGAAATGCGTATGAGTCTGGAAAGCCGTAAAATGACTTTAGAAATGTATATGCAGTATACTGGTATGGATATGGCTAAGATCCGCGAAAACCAGCGTGCGACTGCCGCTGAAAACGTAAAAACTGATCTGGTTCTGGATGCTATTGCCAAAGCAGAAAACATTCAGGTATCTATGGAAGACGTTGATGCTGAATTATCTGCTATTGCTGCTCAACATGGTGCTACGCTGGACGAAGTAAAGAATATCATTAAATCCAATGGTAACATGGGACTTTTGCTTGCAAATATTCTGCGTCGCAAAGCTGCTCACGTTGTTATTGACAACGCAAAATAATGGCATTTTGCCGCCGGCGCTTTAAGCTCCGGCGGCAGATGTGACTTTATTAAAAAATATAACCTTAAAGAAAAGGGGTGTAAGACATGAACTATGTGCCTATCGTTGTAGAGCAATCCAGCAGGGGTGAGCGCTCTTATGACATTTATTCCCGCTTATTGAAAGACAGAATCGTTTTTGTGACCGGCCCTATTGACGACGCGATGGCAAATGTCGTTATCGCCCAGCTGCTCTTCCTGGAATCCGAAGATCCTAATAAAGATATACATCTTTATATCAATAGTCCTGGCGGCAGTGTAAGTGCCGGCTTGGCTATTTATGACACGATGCAGTATATCAAACCTGATGTTTCTACCATTTGCATGGGTATGGCGGCCAGTATGGCATCTGTACTTTTAGCTGCAGGAACTCCGGGAAAACGTTACGCGCTCCCTTATTCCCGCGTGATGATTCATCAACCGCTGGGAGGGGCTCAGGGTCAAGCTACAGAAATTGAGATTCATGCGCGCGAAATTCTGCGTATCCGTGAAGAGATGAATGGTATTTTAGCTAAACATACAGGTCAGTCGAAAGAAAAAATCGCACAGGATACTGAACGCGATTATTACCTGACCAGCGAAGAAGCTAAAGCTTATGGGCTTATTGATGAAGTTGTAACCCGTAAGGCAGCAGCTGAAGAAGCGAAATGATGCATACTAAGGAGATAACAATATGAACTTTGGCGAGGGGAACGACAGCAATATAACTTGTTCCTTCTGTGGAAAAAGAGAAGGCCAGGTCCGCAAGCTGATTGCCGGTCATAACGTCTATATCTGCGACGAATGTATCGAACTTTGCAATGAAATGCTGACAGAAGACCTGAAAGAAACAAATGCTGCTGTTGTCAGTGTAAACGAACTGCCGAAGCCGAAAGAAATTAAAAATATTCTTGACGAGTATGTTATTGGTCAGGAAGAAGCAAAAAAAACTTTGGCTGTAGCGGTTTATAACCACTATAAACGTATTAACTATGAATTAAATAATCCTGCGAAGGATAAAGAAGTAGAACTGCAAAAATCAAATATTCTAATGCTGGGGCCTACCGGCAGCGGTAAAACTTTGCTGGCACAGACGTTGGCAAAGATTTTGCAGGTACCTTTTGCAATCGCTGATGCTACTGCTTTGACAGAAGCTGGTTATGTAGGTGAGGATGTTGAAAATATCCTGCTGAAATTGATCCAGAACGCTGATTTTGATATTGAGCGTGCTCAAAGAGGCATTATTTATATTGATGAGATCGATAAGATTTCTCGTAAATCAGAAAATCCTTCTATTACACGTGATGTATCAGGTGAAGGTGTGCAGCAGGCACTTCTGAAAATTTTGGAAGGTACAGTCGCCAGCGTTCCGCCGCAAGGAGGACGCAAACATCCGCATCAGGAGTTTATTCAGATCGATACTACTAATATTTTATTTATCTGTGGCGGTGCTTTTGCCGGACTTGAAAATATTATCGGTGCACGTATCGGCAAAAAGAATCTTGGTTTTGGTGCTGATATCAAAACAAAAGAAGAAGCAAAAGCTGATACGATCTTTAAAAAAGTTTTGCCTGAAGATTTAATGAAATTCGGTTTGATTCCTGAATTTGCAGGTCGTCTGCCTGTTGTTGTGACACTGGATTCTTTGGATAAAGACGCTTTGATCAAAATCCTGCAAGAGCCTAAAAATGCTTTGATTAAACAATATCAGCATTTCCTGGCTATGGATAATGTAGAACTGGAATTCGAAGACGGTGCTTTAGTGGCTATTGCAGAAGAAGCTCTTAAACGTAATGCCGGCGCCCGCGGTCTGCGTTCTATCATCGAAGAGGTAATGCGTAATGTGATGTATGAAGTGCCTTCACGTATCGACGTTGTAAAATGTGTAGTTACAGAAGCGGCAATCAGAGAACACATGGAACCGAAAATGGTGGTTGCTAGTTAAGCAATTAAAAAAAGAAGGGGAAGGGGCATAGCCTTTTCCCCTTTTTATGTTAAAATAAAGTTGAGTAATGAAAATGCTTTAAAAATATCGTTTGCTGCAGTTAATACTGTTGGCAAAGGAGGGTAATATATGGAAACAAAACCACGTTTAATGCCGTTGCTTCCTTTAAGAGGAATGCTGGTATTTCCAGGTATGATTATAAATCTTGATGTAGGCAGGGAGCGTTCCATTCATGCAGTAGAAGCTGCGATGACTTCCGATAAGCAGATACTTCTGGTATCACAGAAGGAAGCCGTAACGATGGAACCCGGGCAGAAGGATTTATTTAAATATGGTGTCATAGCGGAAATCAAACAATTATTGAAATTGCCAAGTGGAGCTTTGCGGATACTTGTAGAAGGATTAGCCCGAGCCAAAGTAGAAACTATTATCGAAGCTCCGGCTGTCGATACATATTTCCAGGCTAATGCACTGCCGATGGATTCTGTTGTCAGTGAAGATAATGAAGTGGAAGCGCTGCGCAGGATGCTGATTGAAACGTTTGAGCAATGGATTATTGCCAGCAAAAAAGTTAACAGTGAAGTGCTGCTGACCTTTAAGGACCAAACTGACCCAGGACGGGTTGCGGATATGATTGCCGGTTATCTGTCGATAAATATCGAAGAAAAAGAGCAGCTGTTAGAAGCGGTTGATGTTAAAGAACGTATGAATAAACTCTATACGTATTTATGCAAAGAACTGGAAATTGCCGGTCTGGAAAAAAATATTTCACAGCAGGTGCGTAAACAGATAGAACAGAACCAAAAAGAATATTATCTGCGTGAACAGATGAAAGCCATTAATAAAGAACTTGGCGAAGGTGATGAACGTCAGGCCGAAATAGACGAATATAAGAAGCAGATGTCAGAGCTTGATCTGCCGGCTGAAGTTGTTGAAAAAATCAATAAAGAACTTGACCGTCTTTATAAAATGCCGCCGATGATGGCTGAAAGCGCCGTAATCCGCAATTATATCGATGTGCTTTTAAGTTTGCCCTGGGGTAAGTTTACAGAAGATAATTTTGACCTTGAAGTGGCTGCTAAAGTACTGGATAAAGACCATTACGGTTTGGAAAAAGTAAAAGAACGTATTTTAGAGTATTTGGCAGTACGTGCTTTGACCAAACAAAGTAAGGGACCGATTTTATGTTTAGTCGGACCTCCTGGTGTGGGTAAAACTTCTCTGGCACATTCGGTTGCCAGAGCGATCGAGCGTAAATTTACCCGTGTTTCTTTAGGTGGCGTTCGTGATGAAGCAGAAATCCGCGGTCATCGTCGTACATATATCGGCGCAATGCCAGGCAGGATTATTCATGGTATGCAAACCAGCGGTTGCATGAATCCTGTTTTTCTTCTGGATGAGATTGATAAAATGGCTTCTGATTTTCGGGGGGATCCGGCTTCGGCTTTGCTGGAGGTATTAGACCCGGAACAAAACAACACTTTCAGTGACCATTATATTGAATTCCCTTTTGATTTGTCACATGTTTTCTGGATTGTAACGGCTAATACGGTAGAAACTATCCCTCCTGCTCTATTAGACAGGATGGAAGTGATTCAACTTACCAGTTACACTGAGGACGAGAAAGTGAAAATCGGCGAATTGCATTTATTGCCGAAGGAACGTCAGGCACATGGCTTGACTGCAAAAACTTTGAATATTACAGAAACAGCTCTGCGTCATGTTATACGCGAATATACACGTGAGGCCGGTGTACGTAATTTAGAACGGAAAATAGCGGCGATCTGCCGTAAAACAGCACATCGTATTGTGACGAAACAGGTAAAAAGTGCTAAAGTTACCGAAAAAAATCTGACTAAATATTTAGGACCGGTTATTTTTCTGGAAAGCGATCTGACTGCCAAGGCAGAAATAGGTATCTGCACAGGTTTGGCCTGGACCAGTGTTGGAGGTGAATTACTGAAGGTAGAAGTACTGGCTACTAACGGTAAAGGAGGTCTGGTATTGACTGGGCAGTTGGGTGATGTTATGAAAGAATCTGCTCAGGCCGGTTATACTTATATTCGTTCTCGGGCTAAAGAGCTGCATTTGGATGAAAAGTTTTATGAAACTACTGATATCCACATTCATTTACCGGAAGGCGCAATCCCAAAAGATGGTCCTTCCGCCGGCATTACTATGGTGACGGCTATGGTTTCAGCACTGACTAAACGTTGCATAAAAGCGGGTATTGCCATGACTGGAGAGATCACTCTTTCTGGCAAAGTGCTTCCGGTAGGAGGAATTAAAGAAAAAATGCTGGCGGCGCATCGTTATGGTGTAAAAACCATTCTGCTTCCAGAACAGAATATGCAGGATCTGGAAGAACTTCCTGTCAATGTGCGTGCGGCAATAAAATTCATTCCTGTTAATCATATGGATCAAGTGTTGAAATTAGCTTTGGAGGAGTAAGATGAATAAAGGAACCTGGGATATTATTCATGCCCAATATATCACATCTGCTGTCAGAGCAGACCAATATCCGACACCACCGTTAATAGAGGCTGCTTTTATAGGGCGTTCTAATGTTGGCAAATCATCACTGATCAATTCGCTCTGCAGACGTAACGGCTTGGCAAGAGTGAGCTCGACTCCAGGCAAAACACAGACTATAAATTTTTATGGTTTACAGGCTAAACGCACTACTGAAGGGCAGGAAGAACGTGCTGATTTTTATTTAGTAGATTTACCAGGTTATGGTTTTGCCAAAACAGCTAAAACGAACAAAGATAAATGGTCAGGATTTATCAGTAAATATCTTTCCGGATCTGATAATCTAGGACTGGTCTGTCAGCTTATTGATATCAGGCATAAGCCTTTGGACAGCGATATTGAAAGCTATCACTGGTTACTGGACTGTGGACTGCAGGTTCAGGTTATTTTGACCAAAGCAGATAAATTGTCGAAAAATGCAGCGATGGCTCAAAAAGCATTATTCAAACGGGAACTGGGACTGGATGACAGCCGTATTATGACCTATTCTGTAACTCAGAATACAATGCGCAGTGAATTGATAGGGCGGATCATGACGGCACTGGAAGGGCATTATTAAGCGAGGGAAATATGTTGAATCGTTTGCTGCTATTTGTTATGGCAGCCTGTTTAGGAACGTTATTTTTAAAAATGGAATTGCCTATACCATATCTTTTAGGCGGCATTTTTGCTGCAGTAGCCTGTAAGATAGCTGGTTCGCCTGTTACCTGGCCTAAGAATTGGCGTGAATTGGGTTTACTTGTAGCTGGGTATGGTATTGGCCGTAATTTTACAGCTGATACATGGGAGAAAATGACGCATCAGACCTTTGGGGTACTGGAAGCCACGCTGATAGCTGTAGCTGTTGCTGTTTTAATTGCCTGGTGGACAGCGAGACATACTTCGGCTAATCTGATCAGTTGTGTGATGGGCATTATGCCTGGCGGGCTGACGCAAATGATGCTGATGTCGGAGGATGATCCAAGGGCTGACGCAAATGTTGTTGTCGTTATGCAGACTCTGAGGCTGGTAGGCGTTATTGTAGCAGTACCATTTCTGGTAATCCATGGTTTAGGTGCTCAGGTTATGCAAAACAATGCTATTGTTCAGACAACAGACGGTACGCATTGGCTTATTCTTGTCCCATTGTCGTTTTTAGGCGCTTTTGTTGCGACTAAGTTAAAGGTGCCAACACCGCGTTTGCTGGGGCCGATTCTGGCAACAGCGGCAGGGTCGTATTTTTGGGGAAGTTTACAGCCTGTGCCTGGTTTGCTTATGATGCTGGCACAGGTAAGTATTGGATTATACATGGGCGTAATGCTGGATCCCAAAAAACTTTCGGCTACTAAGGAATTGATGCCTTATATTTTTAGTGGTATCGTTTTGATGATTGGTGTCAGTGTTGTTGTTGCCTGGTCCCTGTCAGAACGGTATGGGTTTTCTTTAGTAACCGCTTTTTTAGCAATGGCTCCCGGCGGAATTGCGGAAATGTGTCTGGCTGGAATGAGTATGGGAGAAGATGTTTCAATCATTCTTACTTACCAATTAGTACGGTTATTGTTTTTGAATATCTGCGTTCCTTTGGGAATCACTATGTATTTTAAAAATAAAAGTCTTGATTAGCAGTATCGTAGCTTACTGAATAAAATAGTAAGCTACGATACTGTTTTATTTGCGAAAAATAATATATGAAAAAATATATTAAAAGACTTGACAAAAGAAATAGTAATAAATATAATTAAGCTAACAAATGAATATTGTAAGCTAAAGGTGCTTTACAGAGCTTAATAGAGAAGTCGGTGCAATTCCGACGCGGTCCCGCCGCTGTAACGAGGAGTAAACTTCAAATGCCACTGGTAGTAATACTGGGAAGGTGAAGTGAGCTATGAATCGGAGTCAGAAGAACTGCCTTAGCTACATCGCTGATTGACCTGCGAGAGACGGGGAGGAGATGATGCAGAGTTCGTATTTTAGGTAAATACGAAGTGCGAATCTTTTGCTATGAATTTCTGACCGTTTTTCTTAATATTATTTAAGAAAACGGTTTTCTGTTTTTCTGTGCTTTTGTAAGCGCGTTGAGGTCGAAGTGTGATGGCTAGACCTCGAAAATAAGGTCAGCCATCAGTGTATATATTTATTTGTGACAGGTCTGGACAACCTGCCGGGTTTATTGCCATTCTCAAATTCTCTTTGTGCAAGAACCTTCTTCTCAATTGCCTGCGTAGGGGTGCGCGGCAAGAGCAACCATCACATTTTTTGTGATGGTTGCTTTTTTTGATAAGGGGCTTATAGAGGCAGTTTCGGTAGGAGATTCTCGAACCATTCTGCGATACATAAGTAAGCAAAGTACAGGAGGTGAACATTTACTACCCCGGCACAGAAAATAATTAATGAAAGGATGCCGTATATGGAACAAGATAAAAACCTTACAGCAGAGATTCAGCAGGAAGAAACTTTAGTGGGAACTATCCCTCCGGTTACTTTCGATGAATTTACGCCGCCGTCCTATGAGGAGTGGAAGCAAGAAGTAGTGACTGCTCTTAAAGGCGGTTCTTTTGAAAAGAGTATGTTCACTAAAACTTATGAGGGTATCACCCTGAATCCTATTTATAGATTAGAGGATCAGGAGAGGATTACCCACAATAAAACCTATCCCGGCATGGAAAGCAACCTGCGCGGTGCTAATGCAGGAGGTTATATCCATAAAGTATGGACTATTGCTCAGGAGTGTGATGGAAAAACTCCTGCCGAAGCCAATGAAATGGTTAAATACGAGCTGTTGAAAGGAACTACCGCTGCTAGTGTCGTTTTAGATACTGCGACACGCAAAGGCTATGATCCTGATAAGGCAGAAGTAAAAGATGTTGCTGATATAGGCGTATCTTTGGCTACTGTAGCTGACGTGGAAAAACTGCTGGATGGTGTTGATCTGGAAAAATTCGAAATCGATATTTATGCCGGCGCTTCCAACATCGCTCTTTTGGCTGCTGTAATCACTGTCTGCGAGAAAAAAGGTCTGGCCCTCGAAAAATTACATGGCGCTATTACTGTCGATCCGATTGGCGAACTTGCTTTGGACGGCGAATTAGTTCGTCCGCTGGACGAATATTATGACGAAATGGCACATAGCATTGCCTGGGCTGAAAAAAATGCTCCGCAGCTTAAAACAGTAGTTATCAATACCGATGTTTATCATAATGGCGGTGCTAACGACATTCAGGAAGTAGCGTATGCTATGAATGCAGCTGTAACTTATATGCGCGCTATGGAACGCCGTGGTATTGATGTCAACACCTTCTGTCGCCACCTGCGTTTTCATTTCAGTATCGGAGCTAATTTCTTTATGGAAATTGCTAAACTGCGCAGTCTGAAAATGGTTTGGGCGCAAATCGTTAAAAATTGCGGTGGGGATGAAGAAGCACAAAAGATCAATCTTTATGTCAGCACTTCTACCTTCTGCCAGACGAAATACGATCCTTATGTAAATCTGCTGCGTGCGGCAACACAATCCTTCTCTGCGGTTGTTGGCGGTATGGACGGCATGTATGTCAAACCTTTCGATCATTGCATTCGTCCCAGTGATGTATTTTCTCGCCGTATTGCCCGTAATATCCAGATCATGGAACAGCATGAATTCAACTTTATTCAGCCGATCGATCCTTCAGGCGGCAGCTGGTATATTGAACCGCTGACAGAAGAATTTACGGAAAAAACCTGGGCTAAGTTCCAGGAAATCGAAAGCCACGGCGGCTTACTGGCAGCGCTTGAAAGCGGCAAAGTACAGGCAGCGGTTAAAGCTATTTTAGAAGAACGTTTTAAAAATCTTGCTACCAGAAAAGATCGTGCAGTCGGCAATAACATGTATCCGAACATGACTGAAGAACTTTTGGAAGTGCCTGAAGTTGATTTCGCAGGAATCCTTAAAGCACGCAAAACTGATTTGGAAGTCAACGTAAAAGTACGCGACAATGCTTATGTAGAAGCTGTACTCAGCGACCTTGGCAAACGTGATGCCAGTGAGTTGGGTTCTTTGATCGCTGATGCTGAAAAAGCATTATTGGCTGGAGCAACTATGGGTGAAATTTCAGCAGCTCTTACCGGCAGCGCTAATGGCGAAAAGGTTGAAGCTATTGCTCCGCATCGCTGGACTGAACGCTATGAAGAACTGCGTATGCGTACGGAAAATTTTGTTGATAAAACCGGTGCAAACGTTAAAATTTTCCTGGCCAATATGGGACCGATCCCGCAGCATAAAGCACGTGCCGATTTTGTTACCTCTTTCATGCAGGTGGCTGCCTTTGAGGTTGTGACAAATAATGGCTTCCTCACTGTCGAAGAAGCTGTTAAAGCAGCGCTTGAGTCCGGTGCCGATGCAGCCATCGTCTGCTCGACTGACGCTACTTATCCGGAACTGGCACCAGCAGTTACGAAAGGCATCAAAGCTGTAAATCCGGAAATGAAGGTATTCCTGGCAGGTGCTCCCAGTGCAGAACTGAAAGAAATCTGTGATGCTGCAGGTATGGATGATTACATCAGCGTCAAATCCAACTGCTATGAAACCTTGCTCCGTATGCAAAAAGAAAGGGGGATGTTCTGATAATGTCCAGAATTCCTGATTTTAGTCAAATTCCCTTTCAGCAGGCACCCGCACAAGGCGACGCCGAGTTTGCTGCCTGGAAGGAAAAATTAAAAACTGAAACCGGTAAATCCTTTGAAGAAAATTTTTACCGTACAATGGAACAAATCAACGTAGCTCCTTTATATGATGTGAATGCCTATAAAGACTGCGAACATCTGCATTATATGGCAGGTATCCCGCCATTTTTGCGTGGACCTTATTCAACGATGTATGTAACCAAACCCTGGACAGTACGTCAATATGCAGGCTTCTCTACTGCAGAAGAATCAAATGCTTTCTATCGCCGTAACCTGGCGGCAGGGCAAAAAGGTCTGTCTATCGCATTTGACCTTGCAACTCACCGCGGTTATGACTCCGATCATCCGCGCGTTGTCGGTGACGTAGGTAAAGCCGGTGTTGCCGTTGACTCCATTTTGGATATGGAGATTCTTTTCTCCGGCATTCCTCTGGATCAAATGTCTGTATCAATGACAATGAACGGCGCAGTGCTGCCTGTATTGGCCTTCTATATCCTGGCTGGTGAAGAACAGGGCGTAGACAAATCAGTTATGGCAGGTACGATCCAAAACGACATTCTGAAAGAATTCATGGTTCGTAATACCTATATCTATCCGCCTACAGCTTCCATGCGCATCATCGGTGATATTTTCGAATATACCTCCGCTTATATGCCCAAATTCAACAGTATCTCGATTTCCGGTTATCATATGCAGGAAGCAGGCGCTACTGCTGATATCGAACTTGGCTATACATTAGCCGACGGTCTCGAATATCTGCGTACAGGTACTGAGCATGGTCTTACTATTGACCAGTTTGCACCGCGTTTGTCCTTCTTTTGGGCAATGGGTAAAAACTACTTTATGGAAATTGCTAAAATGCGTGCAGGACGTATGCTGTGGGCGAAAATCGTTAATTCCTTCGGCCCGAAAAAAACCAAATCTATGGCTTTGCGTACACATTCGCAAACTTCCGGCTGGAGCCTGACAGAGCAAGATCCGTTCAACAATATTACGCGTACCTGTATCGAGGCTATGGCAGCAGCTTTGGGGCATACCCAGTCGCTGCATACTAACGCTTTGGACGAAGCTATCGCGTTGCCGACAGATTTCTCGGCTCGTATTGCTCGTAATACTCAATTGTACATTCAGGACGAAACCAAAGTCTGCAAAGTTATTGATCCGTGGGGCGGTTCCTATTATGTAGAGGCACTGACCAATCAGCTGATCCAAAAAGCCTGGGCACATATCCAGGAAATCGAACAGCTCGGCGGTATGTCCAAAGCTATTGATACCGGTCTTCCTAAAATGCGTATCGAAGAAGCGGCAGCACGTCGTCAGGCTCATATCGATTCCGGCGCCGAAAAAATTGTCGGCGTAAACGATTACCGTCTGGAAAAAGAAGATCCGCTTGATATTCTGGAAGTCGACAACACTGCAGTTCGTTTGGCGCAGATCGAACGTCTGAAAAAATTGCGTGCTACCCGTGACAACGATGAAGTTCGCCGTTGTTTGGACGCTATCACCCATTCCATGGAAACCGGTGAAGGCAACTTGCTGGAGCTGGCAGTTAACGCAGCTCGTGCTCGTGCTTCCAAAGGCGAGATTTCTGACGCTGTCGAAAAAGTCTGCGGCCGTCATAAAGCTATCATCCGTTCAATTTCCGGCGTCTACAGCAGCGAATTTGCTGATGAAGATGTTATCAAGGAAGTTCGTCAGATGACAGATGACTTTGAACAGCGCGAAGGCCGTCGTCCCCGTATCTATATTGCTAAAATGGGACAAGACGGACATGATCGCGGGGCGAAAGTTATTGCTACCGCCTTCGCAGATATGGGCTACGACGTAGATATCGGCCCTCTGTTCCAAACTCCGGAAGAAGCTGCGCAGGATGCAGTAGATAATGATGTTCATATCGTTGGTATGAGCTCATTGGCAGCAGGTCATAAAACCTTAATGCCGCAACTGGTAGAAGAACTTAAAAAACGCGGACGTGAGGATATCATGGTCGTTATCGGCGGCGTAATTCCTGCCCAGGACTATGATTATCTCTACGAACACGGTGCAGCAGCTATTTTTGGACCCGGCACCATTATACCTGTCTGCGCTAAAAAAGTACTGGAAGAGCTGAACAGACGCTTGGCGGATTAAGCCATGTCAGATACTTATAAACCTTCGTGGGTGCCTGAAGAAGAAAACGATAAATTTGCCTGCCGGGTAATGTACGGTGTTACAGGCGGTCATGAAGGAACTCCAGGTGTAACAGTAGATAAAAAAGACAAAGTAACTCCGGCTATCAAACGCCGTAAGCTGGAAGTCGACGATTACGTCGAAGGTGTCCTCAAATGTGACCGCGCAATTTTATCACGCGCCATCACTTTGGTTGAAAGTAATGCTGCCGCTCATTTTGAGATGGCACAGCAGGTTATCCAAAAACTGCTGCCTTACACTGGTAAATCGACACGCGTTGGGATCACCGGTGTGCCTGGTGCAGGTAAATCCACCTTTATTGAGGCTCTTGGCACAAACCTGTGTCGTGGCGGACATAAAGTCGCAGTACTGGCGGTCGATCCCTCCAGTACTGTTACCAAAGGCAGTATCCTGGGCGATAAAACACGTATGGAACAGCTTTCACGCGAACCGAATGCTTTTATCCGTCCGTCTCCTTCGGGAGGAACTTTGGGTGGTCTGACTCGTAAAAGCCGTGAAACACTGCTTTTGTGCGAAGCTGCCGGCTATGACACCATTTTAGTCGAGACCGTAGGCGTAGGGCAGAGTGAAACTACCGTACGCTCGATGGTAGATTTCTTTCTGCTGGTCGTATTGACAGGCGCCGGCGACGAATTGCAGGGGATGAAAAAAGGCGTAATGGAACTCGCCGATGCAATCGTCGTCAATAAAGCTGATGGTGATAATAAACAGCGGGCAATGGTTACCAGAGCGGAGTATGAACGTATCCTGCAATTTTTACGTCAGGCTACCGAAAACTGGACGACTCATGCCTATACCTGCTCTGCTTATACAGGAGCGGGAATTATGGAACTGTGGAATGATGTTATCGAAGCCTTTATGAAACATGGCTGGGGAAATGGCGTGTTAGTTGAACGCAGGAAACAGCAGACGCTTTCCTGGGTATATACCATGGTTGAAGAACATCTGCATAATCTGTTTTATCGTTCGCCAGCCATTATTGGCTGCAAAGAAGAGATCGAGCGTGAAGTAGTGGGCGGAAAAATTTCGGCTACTATGGCGGTTCAAGATCTCATCAACAGATTTGCTGCTGCTGAGCTGAGCGGTGTTAATGTTAAAGACAGCTCGCCTTTTGAAATAAAATAATTTTTGGATTCTCCATTGGGGCGCGGCCGCCTGTGGGCCGCGCCATTTTTTAAGGAGGCAATACAGATGAATGATAACCCGGCTATTAAAGGCCTGATAGAATTAATCGAAAAACGTTATGGATTGGAAGTTCTCGACTCTCACTACGTCCTGGTTGATGAAAAATTTAAACAATATAATATGATGCTGTATGTCAAATTACCAAAACAGATGCTTGACGAATTTAAACGCTTATATTCGAATAAAACTAGCGCCATGCATGTTGCGTGGAGCATTGACGATAAAGATAACATTAGATTCCACGCTGCTATTGGCAACAATATCCTTTTGCTTTTAGATTCTCTGCTGTCAAAAGAATGAAAGAAGTGAGAGTAGATGACTAAAAGAAAAACCAGAGCTAGTGTGTGTATTATCGGTTGCAGACGCGACGTTATTAACGCTTAATGAAAAATACGCTTATCTTTTTACAGCATAAGATAAGCGTATTTAAAAATTACGATAGAAGTGCAAATGTTTTCACATAACATAAAATTATTACTAATACTTATTAGTAATATATAACGCAAAAAATATTTAGAAGTTTTTTTACTAAAAGTGTTGACAAGATAATTAGTAATGCTTATAATTAATATAACAAATCAATATTTCATATGGGTGTTCTATGAACTTAAATGTCGATCGGTGTAAATCCGATGCGATCCCGTCACCGTAACAGGTCAGTCCTTGCACAAGCCGAGGTAATACCTGAAGCCGGACAGCAGCCTATATAAGCATCACTGCTTGACCTGCGAGAGACAGGAAGGAGATGTTTTTAACCAATGAGGTTCTGTTTATGTGAGAGTGGCAGAACCGCTTTGACTGATAACATTTGACCGTCTTCGCGCCTTGAGAAGACGGTCTTTTCTTATGATTGTCGTTTTATTCTTGCTGGTCGAAATATTGATTGTTCTACAGAGTAAAAATGCCGGACACATTTTCACTCTGTCCGGCAGATATATTCTGATTTATTTGCTGTTTTCAAGGCTTTCTTAAAAGAATAGAAAATCCTTTCTCTCCTCCTTCGTTGGCAGGCGTAGGGGTGCGCCTGCCAAAACCATCACTTGAACAGTGGTGGTTTTTTTATTTAGTCATGGTGTACTTCGCTGCATGGGTTTACATGGACCATGCAATGTTTTACCTCCGAAAAATTACTTTCAATTGCTTTATGAATATTTTCGGCGATAGTATGTGCTTCCAGTAAAGTCAGGTCGTCGTCAGCGCTTACTTCGACATCTACATAGATGCGGCAGCCAAATTTTCTGGTTTGCAGTACGTCTATGTGGTCAACGCCTTTTTGAGCGTTTATCAGAGCTGTCATCGTATTGATAGTGGCTTCGTCACAGGAGCGGTCGACCATCTTGTCTATGGCATCTTTAAAAATTTCGTATGATGCGTAAACTATCATCAGGCAAATGACTACACTGGCAAGAGGATCTAAAGCAGGATAGCCCATACGGGCGCCTAGAATACCGATAAAGCTGCCTATTGAGGATAATGCGTCACTGCGGTGATGCCAGGCATCTGCCATTAAAGCACTGGAATTTATTTTGGCAGCTGCTTTTTTAGTGTACCAGAACATACCTTCTTTAACGATAATGGAAATTACTGCGGCGATCAAAGCAAGGCTGCCCGGTATTTTCAAATCTTCGGCTGAAGCGTGAAGTATTTTTTCTAAACCTGCGTAACCTATACCAATACCTGTCAGTGCTAAAACTATCGCTAAAATGATGGCGGCGACACATTCCAAACGTTCGTGTCCGTACTGATGTTCTGCATCAGAAGCTTTATTGGATATCTTGACGCCGGCCATAACTATAAAGGTACTGAAGACGTCGGAAGCGGAATGAATGGCATCAGAAATCATTGCGGCAGAATTAGCCAGTATCCCTGCTGCTAATTTACCAACTGAAAGAATTAGATTGACGATGATACTATTAATAGAAACTTGCATGGCCAGACGTTCGGACTGGGCAATTTTGTCTTGCATGGTGGATAACCTCCCTGGGGTTACTCTTGCAGCGGCACAGATATAATAAAAACATCTGCGGAACTACTACTGTCCCGCAGATGTTTGTTTTACGAATCTGCTGCCCGATGGGCCCGGCCGCTAAAACCAAAGGTTTACCGCCTGTTCAGTTTGTACTGTAGCGATATGCAGTGCAAAGAGATTACTTTGATTGTAATTGGTTTGCTGGGGCTTTGTCAAGCAACATTATTTTAATTATTCTTAACTTTACCATAGGTTACTAAAATAGTGCCTTTAGGAGCTGCTAGAGCAGAGCAATGATAGAGAATAATACCATCTTGTTCGGCATTATAGACAGTAATGGTATTGCCGAAAAGATCAGTCAGGTAACCTAGTTTATCACCTTGTTTTATTTTGTCGCCACAACGGCAACTGGAGAACCAACAGCCGGCCTTATCAGTTTCAAGATAAATAACGTCAGTGACATCAACAGGGGTATGTTTTTGTTGTTGCTGTGGGCTGCAAAGAAGTTCGAGTTTACAAAGGATATTATGAAGATCGTTTTTATAGGCGTCAATGTCTTCACGCCGGCATAATCCGGATCCGCCTCGTTCGATAAGGAGAGAAGGGACACCTGAAATGGCGGCATAATTATAGGCACCTGTTGTAGCAGTTGAACGAACCATAAATTTCATATCCAGAACCATGGCTACTTCGCGCGCTTTTGCAGAAATTTCAGAGTTGGGCAGCCCGGGATAATATACGTATGGATACAATTCTTCATGGATATCACCGCTATGCAGATCAGCATAAAAATCAGCTAAAGGGAAAAAATGTCGACTGAGCAGCCAGGCTGTTTTTTGTGAAAGTGTTCCGTTGACATCGCCGGGGAATTCCCGGTTGAGGTTTTTACCATCATCGGGGGTAACGAAAGCACTGCGTTCCCAAAAGCTTCGAATATTGACGGGATGTATTATAATCAGGCATCCGGAGATAACTTCTGGTTCTATAGCCTGAGATATTTCTATTGCCGCTGCGATACCAGGATATTCGCCACCATGGATGCCGGCTGTTATTAAAAGAGTAGGACCATCATTTTGACCGTTGATGATAGTGATAGGTATTTTTGTATTAGAGTCAAGGACAGGAATGTAAGTTTGCAGTTTCTGCCCTCGTTCTGCTTTTAAACCGCAAATATCCATAGTATCTGACATTTTTATAACTCCTTTGCTTATCAAGTTTTATTTTGTAAGTTTTGATACGATTATTTTAATTTTATTCTTGCTAATCAGTATAACATATGATAGTATGTTCATACAATACCTATTATCAATTAAACTCAAAAACATTTTAGAATGATAACTAAAATACTAGAGGATCTCGACGGAAGGAAATATATCAGTGTGTACAAATGTTTTGACAGACAGGGAATATTTGGGAATTACAATACCCTTTATGCTTTCAACGATGACACAGCCGCTGATGGGAGCGGTTAATACTGCTGTAATGGGACAGCTTCCTGATCCTAAGTATATAGCGGCTGTAGCCTTAGGTGCAATTCTTTTCAATAATATTTACTGGTTTTTTGGTTTTCTGCGTGTCAGTACCTCTGGATATGCCGCTCAAGCTTTGGGTTCTGATTCCAGAGAAGAAGGGTTACTGGCTTTTTTAAGACCGTTGTTCATTGCTGTGATAGTAAGCTGCAGCTGCATAATTTTGCAAAAACCTATTTTGACGGCTTATCTGTCATTGGTTGCTCCGGCTTCGGATGTAGCAGAACTCTGTTCGGCTTACTATGAAATTTTGATTTGGGGAGCGCCGCTGGTACTGTTCAATTATGTGTCGTTAGGATGGCTGATGGGGCAGACAAAAGTACGTGCTTCTGTATTTATGCAGGTTTCAAGCAATGTCCTGAATATGATACTTAGTGTATTGTTTGTATTTGTATTACATTTTGATATTGAAGGAGTAGCCTGGGCTACACTTTTAAGTCAGCTTTATGGCGCTGCCGCAGGCTGTTGGCTAATGTATCTTTATGGTAACTTTGATTATAAAAATTTTGATTATAAAACCGTTATAGAGCCTGAGGAGCTAACGAAAATACTTTTGGTCAATACTAATTTAATGATTCGTACGGCTTGCCTGCTGACAGTTAACAATATTATTGCTGCTGCCGGTGCTGCATTAGGAACTGTAGTGCTGGCAGCGAATGCCGTACTGTTTCAGCTGAAAGATATCATGTCGTTCTTGGTCGACGGTATGGCTAATGGTGCTTCTGTTTTTTCAGGAAGGGCTCTGGGACAGAAAAACAGGGTTTTATTTTGGCAGATTTTAAAAATGACCTATAAATGGTTGTTTGTGTTGGTGTTTCTGTTAATGCTTGGATTTACATTTGGCAGTACATTTTTAATAAATTGCTTTACAGACTTAGAGGAAGTAGCTGTGTTAGCAGAAACTTACAAATATTATGTTCTTATTTATCCTTTGATAGCTGGCATAGGCCTAGCTCTTTATGGAATGTTTACAGGTGCTACTTATACGGTTCCTATAAGAAATATGATGCTGATTGCTTTAGCTGTATTTTGGCCTGTGGAGAGACTGTTAGTGCCTTTACTTGGCAATGATGGCTTATGGATATCGTTTTTAATATTTGTTGGGATTCAGTCTTTAATATTATTTTATTCATTGAGAAAGCTTAGAGAAAAGATTTATAAGATTAAATAAAAGTGTTTACTAAGTATATGGTTTGTGCTAATATTAATACAACTTAATAATTTTATCAAAGGTGCCTCAAGGTTAAATTAGGGAAGTCCGGTGTAAATCCGGCACGGTCACGCCACTGTAAGCGCATATTGCGTAAGTCGGATCGCAGCCTTTGATTTTTGCCATATCCGCGGGTGACGGATCAGCAGCTAGTTCCTGAAATTTGACTTAAATAGGCAGTCTTTCCTGTTTAAACAATATTTTATGATCTCCTGCATCCGTGGTTCATGGCTGCAGGAGATTTTTTTGTAAGGAGATGGGAAGCTTTGAAAAACAAACAGATTTGGGGCAGGATCGGGCAAATCGTATTGGTGCTTTTGGGTATCAGCTTTGTAACATTTGCTTTGGTTATGCTGTCGCCAGGTGATCCGGTCAGGCAAATGATTGCCGGTAATGAGGATATTGTTGTCAGTCAGGTTGAGATTGATGCGCTGAGACATGAATTGGGTTTGGATAAGCCTTTTATTTTTCAATATTTAGATTGGTTAGGAAGAGCGGTACAGGGTGATTTTGGGTTTTCCTATATGGTTAAAAAACCTGTTGTTGAAGAATTGATGCAGTCACTGCCGGCGACATTGATATTAGCGCTGGCTTCTACACTTTTTATGTTGGTGTTTTCACTGCCTTTGGGTATTTATTCTGCTGTCAAACGCAACAGTGTTTTTGATTATGCTGTGAGAGGTCTGACTTTTTTTGGTGTCTCAATCCCTAATTTTTGGATGGGGCTGATGCTATTGTGGATTTTTGGTTTAAAATTAGGCTGGCTGCCAATTGTCGGTGGCAGAGTAAGTCTGGAGACTCTGATTTTGCCAGCTACGACGTTGGGTATAGTTATGGCAGCCAAATATACACGTCAGGTAAGGTCGACGGTTTTGGAAGAACTCAATCAGGATTACGTTGTCGGTGCCAGGGCAAGAGGCATGAGTGAAAGCTATATCCTTTGGCGGGAAGTATTGCCGAATGTGATGCTGCCTTTGATCACATTGCTGGGGCTGTCATTCGGCAACCTGCTGGGTGGTGCGGCAGTAGTAGAGATCGTTTTTTCCTGGCCGGGACTTGGTTATTTAGCGGTCCAGTCAATTATTTATCGTGACTTTCAGCTTGTACAGGGGATTGTTTTATGGATCGCCCTTATGTATATGGTCATCAATCTAGTTGTTGATATTTCTTATAACCGGCTTGATCCACGCCTGCGAAAGGAAGGTAGATAGCATGGAGAATCTTATTAACGGATTAAAGAATAATCGTGCTTTTGCCTTTTCCAGTTTTTTGGTGCTGCTTTTGATAGGGATTGCGTTAGCGGCGCCGCTGCTAGCTCCTTATGATCCGTTGGAAGCTACGATGAAAAATGCTTATCTGCCGCCTTCGAGTGAACATCTTTTTGGAACTGATAAGCTGGGGCGAGATAATTTCAGTCGGGTTTTGTATGGTGCCAGCTATTCTCTGAGCAGTGTTTTGCTGTTGGTAGCGGTCATTTTTGCAGTAGGCACTTCGCTGGGTGTTCTGGCCGGTTATTTTGGCGGTAAGGTAGATACGGTTATTATGCGTATTTCTGATATGATGATTTCCTTTCCCGGGATGATACTGGCCATTGCTATTGCCGGTATCCTTGGCGGCAGTCTGATCAATGCGATTATCGCTTTGACTATCGTTACCTGGACTAAATACGCTCGTTTGGCACGCAGTATGGTATTAAAGATAAAAAAACGTGATTTTGTCGAAGCGGCAGTTGTCAACGGCGGTAAACCGACACATATTTTGTGGAAACATATCGTGCCTAATATTTTACCGTTAATGATTATTACAGCAGCTTCGGATATCGGCGCTATGATGATGGAACTGGCAGGGCTTTCATTTTTAGGTTTCGGTTCGCAGCCGCCGGCTCCTGAATGGGGATTGATGCTCAATGAAGGCCGTCAGCAGCTGCAGACGGCTCCCTGGCTGATGTTTTTTCCCGGTCTGGCTATTTTTCTGACGGTAGTAGTCTTTAACCTATGGGGCGACAGTTTGCGTGATGTGCTTGACCCGCGTCAGGAAGATTAAGTTCAGCTGTTGAATAAAGTTTTATATACAGTCAATAAAATAAAAAGGATTTGAAAGGGAGATGTATGATGAAAAAAACTATTAAATTTACAGCAGCCGTTGCAATGATAGGCTTGATGGCATTTGCTTCAGCCGGTTGTGGCGGCGATGACAAAAAAGCTGCGGCAGCCAAAGACACTTTGAAATTTGGCGTTACTAATTTTGCCGACAGTCTGGAACCAACAGATAACTACTTTGGCTGGATTGTTATGCGTTACGGCTTAGGTGAATGTCTGGTAAAATTTGATGAAAAAATGAATTCTACTCCGTGGCTGGCCGAAAATTGGCAGGTCAGTGACGATAAGCTTACCTGGACTTTTAAAATCAATGATAAAGCAAAATTTTCAAACGGTAACAAAGTAACTGCAGAGGCTGTAAAAAAATCTATTGAACGTACTTTTGAAAAAGCCGCCCGTGCCAGAGCAATGTTTGAATATGACAATATCAGTGCTGACGGGCAGACGTTGATGATCAAAACTCACACTCCTGTTGCTACATTACCGGGAATGCTTGGTGATCCGCTTTTTATTATTATTGACACCAGTGTAACTGACCGTGATTATGCTAAGCAAGGGCCTATCTGTACCGGTCCATATATGGTCAATACGTACAGTAAAGCTAAAGCTGTTATGGATGCTAATCCTAATTACTGGGATGGCGAAGTACCGTTTAAGCATGTTGAGATCCCGACTATTGATGATCCCAATACACGCGCTATGGCCCTGCAGTCCGGTGAGATTGATATGGCAATCAATATTGCTCCAGGCGACATGTCGTTGTTCAGCAACAAAGATAAGTACAATATCAGTGCTATTGCTTCCCTGCGTGACGTATTGGCACGTATGAACGTTAAGGAAGGCAAGCCGATGTATGATAAACGTGTTCGAGAAGCGTTGCTGTCATCTTTGGACCGTGAAACCTACTGTAAGGTTTTACTGAAGGACACATTTACTTCTGGCGGGCCTTTGATGCCGCCTTCTGTCGATTATGGATTTGATCAGTTAAAAGATCCTAATACCTATAATGTAGAACGTGCTAAGAAACTGTTGGAAGAGGCTGGCTGGAAAGATACCAATGGCGATGGCTATGTTGATAAAGAAGGTAAAAATCTGGAGATGGACTTTATTTTCTACAGCGGTCGCGCAGAATTGCCTTTGTTTGCTGAAGCTACCCAGTCCGATGCTAAAAAGGTTGGTATCAAGGTTAACCTGAAAAATGTTGATTACAATGTTTTGGACGGGATTGGTGTGCGAGGTGAATATGACTTGCTGATTTCCAATATTCTTACTCTGCAGGCAGGCGACCCCGAGGTCTTTATCAATCAGTACTGGAAAACAAATGTTAACGGTAATAATCCGCAGAACGGCAGCGGTTACAGCAATCCTGCCTATGATGCTCTGAGCGATAAGCTGGCAGTAGAATTTGACCCGGCGAAACGTCATCAATTAGTAATCGATATGCAGAAAATTATTCTTGATGATGCGGCAACGATTATTTTTGGTTATCCGCAGACAAACATGATCAGTAATACTTCTATTGCCAATGCAGAAATTTTACCGTGTGATTATTACTGGCTGACGAAGGAGATCAAGCCTGCCCAGAAATAATCTGTGGGAAGAAGGGACACTGTAATGCTTTTAAAAGTTACAGATTTGGATATCAGTTACGGCAGCAAGGCTACCATAACTGGTGCCAATATAGAATTGAAAAAGGGTGAGATTTTATCTATCGTTGGCGAGAGCGGCAGCGGTAAAACAACGGTGATACGTGCTATTATGGGCTGTTTGCCGGGTAATGGACATGTAAGCGGCGGCAATATCATTTTTGACGGCAGAAACCTGCTGGATAATACGCCGCAGCAATGGCGTGAAATGTGTGGGACTGAGATTTCTATGATTTTTCAGGACAGCGGTAATATGATCAACCCTATTCGCCGTATCGGCGAACAGTTTATTGATTATATTCTGACTCATGCGCCGCAGATTTCCAGACGGGAAGCTTATGATCTGGCTATTAAGATGCTTGATGATGTAAGGATGCCCAATCCTGACAATGTAATGCGCAGTTATCCGTTCGAATTATCAGGGGGGATGCGCCAGCGTGTAGGTATAGCTCTGGCGATGACCTTCAGCCCGAAACTGCTTTTGGCTGATGAGCCTACAAGCGCGCTTGATGTCACAACGCAGGCGCAGATCATCAGGCAGATCGTTGATGTTCGTGACGAATACAATGCCGCGGTGATCATAGTTACTCATAATTTGGGTGTAGCTTCGTATATGTCAAATAAAATCGTTGTGATGCAGAATGGTATGGTTGTGGAGAGCGGACTGCGAGAAGAGATTATCGGCGATCCACAGCATGAATATACTAAGGAACTGCTGGCGGCTGTTCCGGTTGTGGGAGGTAAGCGTTATTATGCCTGAGAACGTAAAATTACACCCGCATGAGAACTATAACTGCGACCGTGATGGAGTTGCATTACCGCCAGAAATAGTATTGGAAGTAAAAAATCTGACGAAAAAGTTTCAGGTAGATGGCGGCAAGGTTCTCACTGCCTGTGATAAAGTAAATTTAAATGCTTACAAGGGACAGACTCTTGGCATTATTGGTGAAAGCGGCTGCGGCAAAAGTACTCTGGTCAGAACTATTTTACAGATCCATCCGGCGACAGAGGGCGAAGTAATATTTGAAGGACAGAACATTTTGAAATTGGAGGGAGAAGCGCTTCGCCAGAACCGCCGAAAAATACAAATGGTTTTTCAGGATCCTACAGCGGCTTTTAATCCGAAAATGCGGGTAAAAGATATTTTATGTGAGCCTTTATTGAATTTTGGGTTACTGAAAAATTCTGAAGTTGACGCAAAAGCTGCAGAGTTATTACAAATGGTGGAGCTGCCGGTGGAATTCAAAGACCGTTTTCCTCATAGTATGAGCGGAGGTCAGCGCCAGCGTTTGGGTATAGCCAGGGCACTTTCTCTGGAACCGCAGATTATTGTCTGCGATGAAGCCACTTCAGCGCTGGATGTTTCTGTACAGGAAAAAATTTGTGAATTGCTGGTACGGCTGCAGCGGGAAAAAGATATTACATATCTTTTTATCTGTCATGATATTGGTCTGGTTGATTTGATGAGCCATCAGGTCGCGGTCATGTATCTTGGTAATGTAGTGGAATTATTGGAAAAAGGTCGTTTGTCTGTTAATGGTGTCCATCCTTATACTAAAGCTTTGATAAAATCTATCTTTAAAGTGGATTTCAAACCTGGAGAAAAAATTCAGCCGTTAGAAGGCGATATTCCGAGTCCATTGGCTTTGCCGCTGGGTTGCCCATTTCAGAGCCGCTGCGAGTATTGCCAGGAAATTTGCAGAAGCGAAAAACCACAATTGCAAGAAATTAAGAAAGGTCATTTTGCAGCCTGTCATTTTGTTAAATAATTTTTTAGTATATTGCAGCAGTCTTAATGGGTGCTGCAATATAAAAATATTTTTTGATGAATAAATACTTATTTATTCATATTTAAACACAGTCAAATAAGTACGCTTTTAAAAATATAAAATCGGTAAAAGTGTGCTTAGCATATATTTTTTTAGGAGTTGATTATGATGAAAAAAACTTTGGTACTTGCTATGGCAATGGTGCTGGGAGTGACTGCTTCAGTGTATGCCGCTAATCCTTTTTCTGATGTTCCGGCCGGGCATTGGGCTTATGATGCCGTTAACAGACTGGCGGCAACAGGAATTATTGATGGTTATGGCGATGGTAATTTTGGCGGCGAACGTCTGATGACACGTTATGAAATGGCACAAATTGTAGCAAAAGCTATGGCTAAAGGCGCTAATGTTGACCGCCTGGCTGTAGAATTTGCCGATGAACTGGACAGCTTGGGAGTACGCGTAGCAGCTTTAGAGAAAAAAGCGGATAATGTGAAGATTACAGGACAAATCCGTTATGAATATGCAGGGCGTGACGGAGATTTTAAGAAAGACAAAGGCAGTGTTGCAAAAAATCGTCTGCGCACTCGTTTATTTGTAAATGGCAGTGTAAATGAAGACTGGACTTATACGGCCCGTATTCAAAATGACCAGAATCTTGCTAATGATTCCGGTGATGAAGATACCAAACTCAATCAAGCCTATGTTACAGGTAAATTGGGTGGATTTAATGTTATGGCAGGGAAAGCGCCAGTATTTTTAGCTAATGGCAACCTTTATGACGATACTGCAGAAGTTATTCAGTTAACATATGGTAAAAATGTAAAATTTAGCGGCTATTGGGGGCAAATTACTGAAAAAGATTCCGGTTATATGGCAGATAAGGCCTATGGCGCCAGTTTATCTGGTAAAATCGGCCGCTTGGATTTAGCTGCCGGTTATGATAGATTTGAAGATTTAGATGCCGGGTTTACGAAAATTTCTAATAACGCGGTCTGGAATGCAGGGGCAAATTATAATTTTGGTGACTTTATTTTAGGGGCGATGTATCTTAATTCTGATATTTCTGATAAAGCTGTTGAAAAAGGTGCTGATACGGACGGCTTTGTCATCAGTGCTGCTTATAAGGGTGCCAAGGCCGCCAAACAGGGGACCTGGGGACTTTGGGGAAATTATTATGATCAGGGGGCAGGTACATTTATTGCTCATACGATGAAAGCTGGTGACTGGGGATACTTCACTAAAGAAGGCTTTAAAGGTTATGGTGTTGGTATAAATTATACTTTGGCCAAGAATATGGTTTATAATTTGGATTACTATGATTTGGAAGGTAAAGAAAGCGGACGTGATTCTCAGATTATTTGGAATCGTTTACAGGTAACCTTCTAAATTTGCAGTAACTGAAGCAGGTATTTTGAGAAAGATTAAGGCTATTTTAACAGGCAGTTTCCATATTAAATGAATGGAAGCTGCCTGTATTATTTTTCTCAAAAGTTTTGTAAAATTTTTCAAAAAACTATATATGAATATTTGCTCATGTGTTATAATAAGATTACAGTAAAAGTAAGGAGGCTGGAAAATGAGCAAAACACAGCATGCTTTAGAAAATTTACATGAACATAACAGTCAGGGCTGCGGACATGATCATCATCACGAAGATGAAAGCGGCCATAACGATAATTCAGCCTGTGGCTGCGGACACGAACATTATCACAAAGGAGAAGGCGGCCATGACCATGATGCAGCCTGTGGCTGTGGGCATGATCATCATGTGCCCGGGCATGCAGATGACTGTCAATGTGAGCTCTGCCATCCACATGAGGAATATTGCGATGTTTGTGGTGAAAGCTTGGAAAATTGTATCTGCAGAATGCCTGATGCTGATTGTATAAAACGAGTTTATGCTTTAAAAAATCTGGGTTGTGCCAACTGTGCCGCCAAAATGGAATATAAGATTAAAGAATTGCCTGGAGTAGAATATGCTTCAGTAAGTTTTGTAACAAAACAGCTGCGTCTATCGGCCAAAAATCACGAGGTATTGCTGCCGGCCATTCGTGAAATCTGTGCTTCTATAGAATCGGATGTAGAAGTTGTGCCACGCAGTGGGATGATGCCGTTCAACTTTGAAAGCAAGGTATACCTGTTAGAGAACCTGGGCTGTGCCAATTGTGCCGCAAAAATGGAGAAGGCTATCAATGATTTGCCGGATGTTTCTGCTGCAACGATAACTTATGCTACGAAACAACTGCGGCTGACAGCGAAGAATCACGCACAATTGCTGCCACAGGTCCAGGCAATTTGCAGTACGATCGAAGCAGGTGTAAAAGTAGTTGAACGTATAGGAAAGCCGGTATTGGCTGAAAATATTAATCAGCGTAAAAAAAGCGGTGGAATACTTTCAATGTCGGATGAACAGCGTTCACTGGCAGAAATAGTGTTTGGCGGAATTTTGTTTATAATCAGCGAAATTACCGGACTCGTGCCGGAAGCTTATCATATTTACTGTCTTGTTGCCGCATATATTCTCTTGGGCGGAAGGATTGTTTTAACCGCTTTAAAAAATAGTACGAAGGGACAGGTTTTTGATGAAAACTTCCTGATGACAGTAGCTACTTTAGGTGCTTTTGCTATCAATCAATATGAAGAAGCTATTGGAGTTATGCTGTTTTATCGTATCGGAGAATATTTTGAGCATCGTGCGGTTGAAAAAAGTTGTGGTCAGATTATGGAAGCTGTCGATATGCGTCCGGAAGTAGTTAATTTGCTGATTGGTGAAGATGTGCGTGTTATCCCGGCAGAGGAAGCCAATGTTGGTGACATTTTACTGGTACGTGCCGGTGATCGTATTCCTTTGGATGGAGTAGTTATAGAAGGTGAAAGCCTGCTTGATACTTCTCCGGTGACAGGAGAACCTGTGCCAGTAAAACGCAGTTTTGGCGATGAAGTTATTTCTGGTTGTATTAATACGTCAGGGATGCTGAAAATCAGAGTAGAAAAAGTCCTGGCTGAATCTATGGTCACCAAAATTTTAGACTCTGTAGAAAATGCTGCTGCCAGCAAACCACAGTTAGACAGGTTTATAACACGTTTTGCGCGTATCTATACTCCGTTTGTTGTGGCAGTAGCTGTTTTAACTGCTGTGATACCCGGCTTTATAACAGGAAATTGGGAATATTGGACTTATACAGCCTTAACATTTCTGGTTATCAGCTGCCCATGTGCACTGGTGCTGAGCGTGCCTTTGGCGTTTTTTTCAGGAATTGGAGCCGGCTCGAAATATGGAATTCTTTTTAAGGGCGGCGTTACAATAGAAGCCCTGAAAAATGTTAAAGCAGTGGTTATGGATAAAACAGGTACTGTGACCAAAGGGAATTTTGTTGTTCAAAAGCTGGTTCCGGTAAGTGGCATGGAAGAAGATGAGCTGTTGAAGCTTTGTGCCTCCGCAGAACTTGTTTCCAGTCATCCGATTGCTACAAGTATAGTAAATGCGGCCAAAGAACGTGAGTTGAAACTCGAACGGCCGCAAACATTTGAAGAAATTGCCGGTGAAGGATTAGTTGTCGAGGTTTCAGATGGAAAAATTTTGTGTGGCAATAAAAAATTGTTAGAACGGTTTGAAATTGATTTTTCTGTTAGGGAAGAAGATAATTATGGTACGGAAGTGCTGGTTGCCAGAGCCGGAAAGTATTTAGGACAAATAATTATTGATGATACATTGAAAGAGGATGCGGTAGCTGCTGTTACCTCCCTTAAAAAGATGAATTTAACTACAGCCATGCTTACAGGTGATGCGGCAGAAAGCGCACAGGCAGTGGCACGTGCTGCTGGAATTGACGAAGTAAGAGCTAAGCTTCTGCCGCAGGATAAACTCAATGAGTTGGGCCGCTTACGCAAACAATATGGTGGAGTGATGTTTGTCGGTGATGGTATAAATGACGCTCCCGTTTTAGCAGGCGCCGATGTTGGCGCTGCCATGGGCAGTGGTGCTGATGCTGCTATTGAGGCAGCAGATGTTGTATTTATGAACTCGGAAATGCAGGCTATTCCTCAGGCAATTGCCCTAGCGAAGGAAACAACCAGAATTGCCTGGCAGAATGTATTTTTTGCTTTGGCAATTAAGATTATTATCATGGCTGCTGGGTTGGCAGGCTATGCGTCTATGTGGGCGGCTGTCTTCGCCGACACTGGTGTTTCCATACTCTGCGTTTTGAATTCCATTCGTATTTTGTATAAAAAAATATAAATATTATTATTCAATCATTATAAGGACAGCAGATTAAAACATGCTGTCCTGTTTTTTTGAAAAAACTTTAAATTTAAAAGTTTAAAGGGATAATAAAATCATTGTACAGGTAAATAATTTTGTTGAAATATTGTGAAAATATCAGAAGCAATAAATTGTTGTTGACAAAATAAGTTAGCAGTAGTAAACTTTAAGAGGTTAGTGAAAGCTAACTTTTTAAAAGTGGGCTAGTTAGCGTAAGCTAATGTGAGGAGGGCAAAAGTATGATGACATTAAAAGAAGTTCCTATCGGTTCTACCGTAACTATCAAAAAAGTTTGTGCCACCGGACCTTTGAAACGCAGAATTGTTGATATGGGTTTGACAAAGGGGACACCGGTGACCGTCAGAAGAGTCGCGCCACTGGGAGATCCATTAGAAGTAACTGTACGCAGCTATGAGCTTTCGCTGCGCAAAGCAGATGCGCAGAACATTCTGGTGGAATAAATTTTGATTTAAAGTTAGTGAAAGTTGATTCGAGGAGGGACTATTTTGAGTAAGACATTAGCACTAGTGGGCAATCCAAACAGCGGTAAAACCACACTATTTAATAATCTTACAGGCAGTAAACAATACGTTGGAAACTGGCCTGGTGTAACCGTTGAACGTAAGGGCGGCAAACTTAAAAAACATGATGGCTTTGAGGTCATGGATCTGCCGGGTATTTATTCTTTATCTCCGTATTCTCCGGAGGAAGTAATAACCCGTAATTATCTTTTGGAAGAAAATCCTGATGTTATAGTTAATATAGTTGATGGATCGAACCTGGAACGTAATCTGTATTTAACGATGCAGCTTTTGGAAATGGGCTGTAAAGTTGTAGTTGCGCTCAATATGATGGATCTTGTCAGAGCTAACGGTGATGTACTGGACACGGAGCTGCTCTCTAAAGAGTTAGGGTGCCCGGTTGTGCCGATTACAGCTACCAGCGGTGAAGGTGTGGAACAGCTCGTGGCAAGGGCGGTGCAGATTGCTCAAACACAATGTGACAGAAAAGACCCCAACAGCTTTTCAGAAGAAGTTGAACGCGTATTGCAGGAAATTGGCGAAATGGTAGCGCCTATGCCGCATATAGAACGCCGCTGGCAATTAGTCAAGGTATTGGAACGTGATGGGCAGCTGCTTGAAAAACTGAAATTATCTCAAGGTGTGTTTGACAAACTAGAGGTCTTGATTACCCGTTTTGAACAGCAGGCTGATGATGATGCGGCAAGTATCATCGCTTCCGGACGTTATCAGAAAATAGACTCAATGCTGCGCAGCTGTTATAAAAGTGCCAATGTTGATTATGCAAATACTGTTTCAGAAAAAATAGATCGTATTGTAACTAACCGTGTTTTGGGATTACCTATATTTTTAGGCATCATGTGGGCTGTTTATTATATTTGTATCCAGACCTTGGGCGATGAAACTATCGGCTGGATGGAAGAATTATTTGAAGGCATCAGTGAATACGCAGGTGCTTTGCTGGAAGCAGCTGGCGCTTCTGAAGTTATGTCAGGGCTCGTACTTGATGGAATCATTGGCGGTGTTGGCGCCGTACTTGGCTTTGTACCGCAGATTTGCCTTTTGTTCTTATTTTTGTCTTTCCTGGAAGACTGTGGCTATATGGCACGTGTTGCTTTTATTATGGATCGTATTTTCAGGCAATTCGGGCTTTCAGGCAAGTCGTTTATTCCGATGTTGATCGGTACCGGCTGCAGTGTTCCCGGTATCATGGCAGCACGTACGATTGAAAATGAACGTGATCGTAAACTGACGATTATGCTGACGCCGTTTATTCCTTGTAATGCTAAACTTCCGGTGTTTGCTTTGTTTGCGGCAGCTTTTTTTCCAGAGCAGTCTTGGGTCGGTCCTTCGATGTATCTCTGGGGTATAGTGATGGTTGTAGTTTCAGGTATTCTGTTGAAAAAAACCAAGGCTTTTGCCGGTGAACCGGCGAACTTTGTTATGGAATTGCCTGCATATCACTGGCCGCGGGCAAAAGATATTCTTATTCATACTTGGGAACGTGCCCGCGGTTTTATTGTTAAAGCCGGCACGATAATTTTCCTGGCCTCTGGATTGGTGTGGTTATTGCAATCCTTTGATTTTTCGTTTGAAATGGTTGATGCTCAGGACAGTATGATGGCTGTTATCGGTCATTATCTGGCACCTGTGTTTGCTCCACTTGGCTTTGACAGCTGGCAGACTGCTTTCGCAGCAATTACGGGCTTCTTAGCTAAAGAAGTAGTTGTTTCTACATTTGGTATCTTGGCTGGAGTTGCTGAAGCTACCGAAGAAGATCCTACTTTGATTACCACTATTCAAAGCATGTTCACGCCTGCCAGTGCGTATGCATTTATGATTTTTACATTGCTGGCATCTCCGTGTTTTGCTGCTATTGGCGCGATCAGGCGCGAGATGGGCAGCTGGCATTGGACTTTCTTTGCCCTCCTATATCAAACAGGCTTGGCATATTGCATGGCTTTGCTGATATACCAGATCGGCAGCAGAATGTAATGACTGTGCTGTAGTTTGATGTTTACTTTAAAAACGCAGGCTTTTGCCTGCGTTTTTATTTTTCATATTGTTCACAAATATGGCGGATGTGTTGGCAATGGCATGTTTACTGAATTTTTTATAGCGTTTTTATATAAAAAAATTTTAAAGGTATAGTATTTTTATGGCTGATGTGAGAAAATAATATATGTTTGAGTTTAAAAGTTTGAAGTTGTCAGGGATCAAAGGAGCGCAGAATATTGGAACCGATAAAGAGACAAAGAAAAGAGTCTGATTCAGTATATACGATTATGTTGATACCTCATAAAGGGCACGAACCCAGGAGTATCCATTTTCGCCTCAGCCTGCTGAAAAAGGTTGGTATTGTTTGCGGTTTGCTCTGTTTACTTGGTGCAGGTGTTCTTTTTCAGTCTTCGCATATTTTGTACAAGGCACATCAGGATCAACAGGAACTGTTGACCTACAGGAGTGAAAAAGCTGTTCAGGAACAGAAAATAGGTCAGCTTTTGCAGGAAAATGAAGCTATTGAAAAAGAAATGGCAGAGCTTTCCAAACTGGAAGAGGAGGTTCGGCGAGAGCTTGGTGAAGGCGCAGTGCAGCCTTCACGTTCCGGGATCGACCGCAGTCAGTATCTTGGACAAGGCGGACCTCAGGCGGCTAAAGTAGAAGCTGTTGATATCTATGCTGCGCAGAACAAGGTGCTGCAGGAAAAGGTCAAAGATAGAAAAGCTACGTTGAATGATTTGCTTAGTAGATTACGCGAGTTTAACCAGCGCAAAGCAGCGCTGCCGACACTTTGGCCAACTAATGGAGGTACTATTACTTCATATTTTGGCGGACGCAGCGATCCTTTCGGTAATCGTTCTTATGACTGGCATCCGGGAGTTGATATTGCCAATGACTATGGAGCTCCGGTTTATGCCAGCGCGTCTGGCACTATTGAAGAGGCTGGCTGGGTGTCCGGTTATGGCCGTTATGTAAGGATTCAGCATGGCTATGGTTACGAAACAGCTTATGGTCATATGAGTAAATTGGCAGTTCAGGCAGGGCAAAGCGTAAGTAAAGGTGATGTCATCGGTTATGTTGGCAGCAGCGGGTATAGTACTGGGCCGCATGTGCATTTTGAAGTGTTGGTCAACGGGCAGACAACAGATCCGTTGGAATTGGTAAGATAGTAAAAGGAGAAAACTATGTTTGGGAAAAATAAAAAAGATGTAGTAGCAGTAAGCACCTTGCCTTTGGAAGAATTTGAGTTTTTGCTTGGAAGAAATTCGATCCTGTGCGGCAATTTGCAGACTAAGGGCGCATCGCGTATTGATGGTCACTTTAAAGGCATTATTGTTTCGGAGAACGATGTTTTAATCGGGCCCAACGGTGTGATAGAAGCGAATATTTTTGGGGAAAATGTTACTGTAGCCGGGAATGTTACAGGTAATATAGTGGCCCGCGGCACTTTAGAGATTTTAGCCTCTGGAGTTTTAAACGGTGATATTAAAGCGGGAAGTTTAGTTGTTGAGCCGGGGGCCGTTCTGCGTGGCAACATAGGCGGGATCGAAGGTATTGAAAACCCTGAGCTGTCTCAGGCTGGCGTTTCTGAGTAATAATAGAATTTTGTTTTTACAAATAGCTGATTCGAGAAGAAATGCTTGACACTGTAAGCGGCAATTGATAATATTATAGCTATCTAAATTTATATTTAAAATGACGATGACCGGAAGTAGTAAAAGTACAGAGCTCACAGAGAGGGTATGCCAGGCTGTAACGTACCTAGCTTTATGGCTTTGAAGTCGTCCGTGAGTCGGTAGACTGAAATCAAAGTAGGTTTATCCGTTAGCGCACGTTACGCGTTTCAAGTGTCCGGACTAAACTTTGATTTAAGTCTGGGAAAATAGGTGGTACCGCGGAGTTTTTCGTCCTGTTCTTAATTTGGAACAGGACTTTATTTATTTTTAGGAGGCAGTAAAATGGCAGAAGAACACAATATTCCTAAAGTTTATGATCCGGCTTCGGTCGAGAAAAAATGGTATAAATATTGGGAAGAACACCGTTATTTCCATGCTGAGGTAGAAGCAGATAAAAAGCCGTTCAGTATTGTTATCCCCCCACCGAATATTACCGGTCAGCTGCATATGGGACATGCGTTAGATAATACTTTACAGGATATTTTGATTCGCTGGCATAGGATGATGGGCGATAATACTTTATGGATGCCCGGTTATGATCATGCGGGGTTGGCTACTCAGATCAAAGTAGAGGAAGTTTTAAAAAAAGAAGAAGGAAAGACCAGGTATGACTTGGGACGTGAAGAATTTATTAAACGTGTCTGGGAATGGAAAGATAAATATGGTGACCGTATCATCGAGCAGTTAAAAAGCCTGGGTGTTTCCTGCGACTGGGAACGCAAACGTTTCACGATGGATGAGGGCTGTTCACAGGCAGTTCGTGAGGTTTTTGTTTCTTTGTACGAAAAAGGGCTTATTTATCAGGGCAGCCGTATTACTAACTGGTGTGTTAACTGCAATACTGCTTTAAGTGATATTGAAGTTGAACATGAAGATGATGCCGGAAATTTGTGGTATGTCCGCTATCCTGTTGTTGGTGAGATGGAAACTTATCTTACGATAGCCACTACACGGCCTGAAACGATGCTGGGTGATACTGCTGTTGCAGTCAATCCTGAAGATCCGCGCTATGGTCATCTGGTCGGTAAAATGCTGCAGCTGCCCTTAACCGAACGTCAGATCCCCATTATTGCTGACAGTTATGTCGATTTAGAATTTGGTACAGGTGCTGTAAAAATTACTCCTGCTCATGATCCTAATGATTTTGAAATGGGTATGCGTCATAATTTAGAGAGTATCGTAGTTATCGGTATGGATGGCTATATGACTGAAGAGGCCGGCAAATTTGCAGGCCAGGAACGTTATGAATGTCGTAAAAATCTGGTACACGAACTGCAGGAAAAAGGTTACTTAGTAAAAATAGAAGAGCATAATCATGCTGTAGGCCATTGTCAGCGCTGTCGCAGTGTAATAGAGCCGTTGGTTTCCAAACAGTGGTTTGTAAAAATGGAGCCGTTGGTAAAGGCGGCTGTAGATTGTGTTGAAGACGGCAGAACACAGTTTGTTCCAGAACGGTTTACCAAAACTTATACCGGCTGGATGGAAAACATTCGTGATTGGTGTATTTCCCGTCAGATTTGGTGGGGGCACCGGATTCCTGTGTGGTATTGTGATGCTTGCGGCGAAGTTATTGCATCGCGCGTTGATATTGATAAATGTCCGAAATGCGGTGGTGCGGTACATCAGGATGAAGATGCTTTGGACACATGGTTCAGTTCAGCTTTATGGCCGTTCTCTACTATGGGCTGGCCTGAAAAAACAGATTTGTTAAAGCAATTTTATCCAACCAGTGTTTTGGTGACAGGTTATGATATCATTTTCTTCTGGGTTGCGAGAATGCTGATTATGGGTATGGAGTTTATGAAGGATATTCCTTTTGATAAAGTCTTTATTCATGGTTTAGTGCGTGACAGCCAGGGACGTAAAATGAGTAAATCACTCGGCAATGGTATCGATCCGCTGGAAGTTATTGAAAAGTACGGCGCTGATACTTTAAGGTTTATGCTGATCACAGGCAATACTCCTGGTAATGATATGCGTTTTTACTGGGAACGCGTAGAAGCAACACGCAATTTTGCTAATAAGATCTGGAACGCATCACGTTTTGCTTTGATGAATATGGAAGGTTATGATGCAGAAGCCAAGCAGGCTCCATATACACTTGCTGATCAATGGATACTTTCGCGGCTGCAGCATACGGTTAAAGATGTTACTGAACTTTTGGGCCGATTTGAGCTGGGTGAAGCAGGGCGTCTTATTTATGATTTTATCTGGAGTGAAGTTTGTGACTGGTACATTGAACTGGCTAAGCCGCGGCTTTATAATAAGGAAGATCCTGAGGCAAGAGCTACGGCACAGCATGTCCTGGCAGAGGTGCTGACATCGGCTATGAAGTTACTGCATCCGTACATGCCGTTTATCACTGAAGAAATCTATCAGTGTCTGCCGCACGAAAGTAACAGTATCATGATTGCACCATGGCCTATTGTTGATGAGAGATTGTTTGATGATAAAGCAGAAACTGGTATGACGGCAATTATGGAAAGCATTAAAGCTATTCGTAATATGCGTGCGGAAGTCAATGCTGCTCCAGGCAAAAAGGTGCCGGCTATTTTGTTAGTGAATGCAGAACTGCGTGAGATCGTTGAAGCCAATAAAAATTATATCAATTTGATGGGCAGTATCGATGAGCTTATAATTGATGATATTGGGGCTGGCAAGCCTGAAAATGCTATGGCCGCTGTTATTGCCGGAATCGAGGTATATTTGCCTCTGGCAGGATTGATCGATGTAGAAAAAGAAACCCAGCGTCTTAATAAAGAACTGGAAAGTATGGATAAAGAAATCAAACGTGTTACCGGTAAGCTAAATAATGCAGGCTTTTTGGCAAAGGCTCCGGCTGATGTAGTTGAAAAGGAAAAGGCTAAAGCAGAGGAACTGAGCGGTAAAATGGAAGCCGTGAAAGAACGTCTGACTTATTTGGCAACTTTAAAGTAACAGCCGAAGCGGCGCGGATACTCCGCGCCGCTTTTTGTGTTTTTACTGTCGTAATTAATTGGAGGTTAAAATGAATTATCAGGAGACATTGGCATATCTGGATAGTTTGGGGAAATTTGGCATTCGTTTGGGAATGGAACGTATTGAAGGATTATTGCGGGAATTAGGGAATCCTGAAAGAAAAATAAAGACCATTCATGTTACAGGAACAAATGGCAAAGGTTCTGTCAGCAGTATGATAGCGAATATTTTGCTTGCTGCTGATTTGAAAACAGGTAAATTTACGTCACCGCATTTGGTAAAGTATAATGAAAGACTTGTTATCAACGGGCAGGATATTGATGATTATAGTTTTGCAGTTCTGATTACTATTGTGAAAAAGGCGGCAGACAGTGTGGTGGCAAAGGGCATTTGTGAGCAGCCGACACAGTTTGAGGTTTTGACTGCTGCTGCTTTTATGTATTTTGCTTTGGAAAATGTAGATTATGCAGTCATTGAAGTTGGCATGGGGGGACTTTGGGATTCAACTAATGTTATCATTCCGGTAGTTTCTGTTATTACTAATGTCAGTTTGGATCACACTGATCGCTGCGGTGCGACTGTAGAACGGATTGCGATGCAGAAAGCAGGAATTATTAAGGAAAATGTTCCGGTAGTAACGGCCGCAGATGGAGATGATGCATTGGGACCGATTAAAGCTGTCGCGATGTTCAAGCAGTCCAAATTGTATATTTATGGCAGTGCTTTTTGGGGCACAGAAGTGAAAAGCACTATGGAGGGGCAGACTTTTACTTTGCATGCAGGTGAGTATTATAGTTCTGACTACAATATTAATTTGCCTGGCGAACATCAAATAGCGAATACATCTTTAGCTGTAGTTGCTGCTAAACTTGTCTCCAAACAGGATGACAGGATCAATGAATTAGCTTTGCATATTGGTGTTGCTAACACTATTTGGCCAGGCAGACTAGAGCGTATTTCTCAAAATCCTGACGTGATTTTGGATGGAGCTCATAACCCGGCTGGAGCAGATGCTTTAAGAAATGCTCTCGATAAATATTATCCGCAGCAGAAAAGGACGTTTGTTTTTGGGATGATGGGTGATAAGGATATGAAAAGCGTCATAGGGAAGCTTTTCAGACCTATGGATACAGTTTATACGGTAAAGGCAGACGAAGGTGGCAGAGCAGCATCTGCTGAAGAATTGGCCAGCCTTATTGGAAATCAGGCTGAAGCTATGAACAGTTTGGCATCTGCGTATGAAGCCGCTGTAACCGGAGCTGATGCAGACAGTGTAATATGTGTATGCGGTTCCCTTTATTTGGTAGGGAATTTTAAGAATATGCTTTTGAAAGCGAAAGCTGGGTGTCATTGATGACTGCTGCAGCCGTAAAATATGCCAATTTAGAAAAATATGTATATTGGCTGTTGTTGGCGACAATAGCTGTTATCCCGCTGCAGCAGGAAGTTTCTTCGGCAATGGTGGCAGTCACTGGCTTCAGTGGCTTTATTGTTGCGTTTTTGCGGCGCCATGAAAAAAGGAAGCCTGTTTTACCACGTTTTGTACAGATTTTATTATGGTTACTGTTATTACTTGGTTATTGGTCGCTGCATAATTCAGCTGATGAGGTATTGTCTACCTACAATTTTATTTATGTTGTCGGTCAATACGCGCTATTGGTCTGGCTGATTTTGCATTATGCTGTTGATAAAAAAACATCTGCAGCTAGTGACTTGGATTTGCACAAGTGGCATGAGTGGCCCAGGCCTCTGCAAATAATAAGTGTGTTTTTGGGAATGTCATTGTTTGTTTCGGTATATGGCATTGTACAGCATTTTACTGGGGTTGTACCTACTGAGGCCTGGGTTGATAATGATGCTTTTCCGGAATTGAAAACACGTGTTATTTCCACTCTGGTCAATCCGAATATTTTGGGCGGATATCTTGTACTGGTTATTTCATTGATTACAGGATTGCTTAGTACAAGTAAAGAAAAAATGTGGCAGCTGGTACTTGGCAGCGGAATTTTAATAGCCGGGCTTTGTTTGCTTTACACATATTCACGTGGGAATTGGGTTGCTTTAGCTGTTGAATTATTGTTGTTTTGCGTATGCTTTTGCCGTCGGGCTTTATTGCCGCTCATAGGCATTGGTATTTTGGGAATGTGGTTTGCCCGTGGCGCAGTATGGCATAGGATAATTTCTATTTTTGGGACTGAAGATACTTCTGTTGCTCTTAGATTTGCCTATCTGGAAAGTACGTTATTTATTATTAAAGAACATCCGTGGGGTGTTGGCTGGTATGGATATCAGTTTATTTATCCGGAATATGATTTTTATCTTAACAATCCTGACGTCATTATGTATCATTGTCATAATTTATTACTGAATATTACGGCAGAACTGGGTTGGCATGGATTGGCAGTATTCTTGCTTTTATGGTTCTGTATTATCTGGAAAGCTGCTGAATTGGCCCGTTTTGGTAAAAGCAGATGGCTTCAGGGTTTTGGCAGAGGTTATTTAATGGCGTCTGCAGGTATTTTAGTGGGCGGTTTGACTGACCATGTTTATTTTAATATGCAAATGGGGCTTTTGTTTTGGCTTTTTGCAATTTTAATAATGGTCTGTTCAGAATTTAACAGAAAATTAACAAAAGCATAACCATAAGAGGAAGATTTAGATTTAGCTTTACAGGAAAAACTTGGCAAGTTACAATAAATTCAGGGAAATATGGAATCGTAGGGGGAGCGGAATGAATTTAAATGACGTGCGAAAACTTTTAGACGCTAAAATCTGCGTAGGTGAAGAATATCTTGGTCGGCAGGTTGAAACCTGTTGCGGGTCTGACCTTATGAGCGATGTCTTAGCCTTTACAAAATGTAAAACTCTGCTTTGCACAGGGTTGGCTAATATGCAGGTTATAAGAACAGCGGATATGACTGATTTATGCGGTGTGATTTTGGTAAGAGGGAAACTGCCCGGAGAAGATATGCTGAAAGAAGCTGCCCAAAACAAACTCCCGATTATGTCGACAGAATATACATTGTTTGAAGCCTGCGGGATTCTTTATAGTAATGGCTTGAGAGGCTGTTCCAGAAAGGCGGAAGAGCAATGAGTGATTCTAAATCAGTAAAAATGCATTATGATGTTGCCGGTGACGATTTTGACAGGGCTGGTGAAGCTTCTGCCGGATTAAAGCGGTTGCTGCAGAAAATTGGCGTTCCGGCAGATATAATCAGACGTATTGCTATTGGAACCTATGAAGCTGAGATGAATGTAATCATTCATGCCGGCGGTGGTCAGGTTGATGCTGAAATTTTTCCTGAAGAGACGGTTGTATATATTGCTGATCAGGGACCGGGAATCCCTGACATTAAACTGGCAATGCAGGAAGGCTGGTCTACAGCACCGGATCATGTAAGACAAATGGGGTTTGGCGCCGGTATGGGTCTGCCGAATATGATGAAGTGTTCAGATGATTTTGATATCCAATCGACAGTTGGCTCAGGTACTAATATAAAGATGAAATTCAAACATATCAGTGAAGACTTATAAGAGGGGTGATACGATGGCTGGAGGATATTTTCATTCCATACGCCTTTTACGGTCTCAGTGTCAAGGCTGTGTAACGTGCGTTAAAGCTTGTCCGACCGAGGCCATTCGTGTCCGCAATGGTAAAGCAGAACTTATAGAAGCACGTTGTATTGACTGCGGCGAGTGTTTACGGCGTTGTGGCTATCATGCTATCGTGGCGGAAACGGATAAACTGGAAGAAACTGAACAATTTAAATATAATATCGCTTTGCCTCCTCCTTCTTTATATGCGCAGTTTCCGCCTGAAACAAGTGCGGCGGCTATTTGGGAAGGGTTACATAGACTGGGATTTGATGAAATTTTTGATGTAGCAGTAGCTTCTGAATATATTTCTTTGGAAATAGCTGCTTACCTGAAAAATTATAACGGTGGCAGAAAACCTTTGATTTCCTGCACTTGTCCGGCGGTTTTAAGGCTGATTCAGGTCAAATTTCCGGAACTCATCAAACAGGTAGTGCCTGTACTTCCTCCAACAGAAGCTGCAGCTATTTATGTAAAAAATGAAGTTATGCAGCGTACCGGCTTAAAGTCTGAAGAAATAGGTGTCTGGTTTATTGCACCTTGCCCTTCTAAAAATGCTAATATCAGGCAGTCCGTTGATGTCCGGCATACACAAATCAACGGCAGTTTAAGTATTTCAGAGATTTATGGAAAAATATTAAAAATCATGGGCGGAGAGATTCAGCCGGATAAAAAGGTGACTGCTGGATCTTCTTATGGTATGAGTTGGGGCAGTTATGGTGGGGAACTGGAAGCTGCAGGAATTGAAAACGGTCTGGCTGTACACGGTATTAATGACGTGTACGACGTGCTGGAGCAAATTTCCCTGAATAAGATGCGCGATGTCGATTATGTAGAGTGTTCTGCCTGCAGTGGCGGCTGCATTGGCGGGCCGCTGACTGCTGAGAATAAATTTGTTGCTGAGAAAAATTTGAAGCTAAGGCTGAGTATTATGAGGCAGAATGAACCTGATGATCGTCTGGCTACCATGGCCCAGAGTATGATATGTGAGGATTTTCCCAAATCGGCTTCCTATGTAAAAAAATTAATCCCGCGGCCGATGATGCAATTAGATGACGATATTTTAGAGGCTATGAAAAAGTTTGAAAAGATGGAGGAGGTCCTCAGATCTTTGCCGGGGCTTGATTGTGGAGCATGCGGAGCACCAAGCTGTCAATGCCTGGCGGAAGACATCGTTCAGGGGAAAGCCAATGAAATTGACTGTATTTTTAAATTAAGGAGCAGTGTAAAACGCCTGGCACATGGTATGCTTGAACTGGCAAAGCAGATACCTATAGCCAGCGAGCCGGAAGAAGAACTGCGGGAGGATGGTGAAAGCGATGCAAGTCCGTGAAGTTATTGAAACTTTAGGGTTAAAGCTGATGACACATGAGGTTCCTGTGGATGTGGATGTTATTGGTGGCTATGCCTCTGATCTTTTGAGTAATGTTATGGGGCAGGCGGCTCCCGGTATGATTTGGGTGACAATGCAGGGGCATCAGAATATAGCGGCAGTAGCTTCTTTGATTGGTCTGTCGGCAGTTATTGTGGCAGGCGATGCGCCTATAGAAGAGGATACCCTGAAAAAAGCAGAACAGAACGACGTTTTGATATTGGCTACATCTTTACCTGCTTATGATGTCATTGGAAAGCTTTATGAACTTGGTATCAGGAATGTAAAATGAAAACCGTTATCGGAGATTTTCATGTCCATACCTTGCTTTCCCCGTGTGCTGAAATCGAAATGACGCCGCATCATATAGTGATGCAGGCTGCTGAATATGGTATACAGCTGTTGGCGGTTACTGACCATAATGCTTCGGCTAATGCTGTGGCGGCGATTCAGGCTGGTGAACGTTATGGTATTAAGGTGTTCCCGGGAATGGAAGTTGAATGCAGGGAAGAAGCGCATATAGTGGTTTTGTTTGACAATTTGAAACAGCTGCGGCGGTGGCAGAAAATAGTCGATTTTTCAATGCGTGGCCTCAAAAACATTCCTGAACGGTTTGGAGCGCAATTTGTCGTTGATGATGATGATAATTTTGTTGCAGAAGAGGAAAGAATGCTTTTAGGACCATTGCAGCTATCTGCGCAGGAGGTTGTACGAAAAGTAAACGAAATTGGTGGGCTGTGTTTAGCTGCCCATATAGATAGACCGGCATATAGTTTGCTTGTACAGCTGGGATTTATTCCTAATGATATGGGCTTGCAAGGAGTAGAGATAAGCCGTAACAGTTTAGCAGAGTTGGAGCAGCTGAAATTGAAAAGATTATCTGGGAATTTACCTTATGTCACTAATTCTGATGCTCACAGAATGCTTGAATTTTTGGAAGGCCCCAAGAATAAAATTACCATTGAAGAAGCGACTATTTCAGAATTAAAACTTGCACTTGCAGGAAAAGACGGGCGTAGTTGGTTTCCGGGTTATTTTATTAATGATCTTGAATATTAGTTACACTAAAAGTATAAAGTATACACTATTCATGCTTGAAAATCATAAATAGTGTTGATTATATACGTTTTTTTTGCTATAGTAGTATTCGTACATTAAAGTTTAGGGAAATGGAGAGTGTACTATGAATATGGTTGACAAAAGATGCAGTTGCTGCGGCGGAGAAAATCCTGAAAAGGTGCAGATTGATGCTATTCTGGCTAGATATCAGGGTAAAAAAGGATCTTTGATCCCGATTTTGCAGGAAGTACAGGCTCTGTACAATTATTTGCCCAAAGATGCTTTAGAGTACATTGCTGCCAGTACAGGAACACCCATTGCTCAAATTTATGGTGTTGTTACTTTTTATTCCCAGTTTCACCTTAATCCGCGCGGGCGTAATATTATCCGCGTTTGTCAGGGAACTGCCTGCCATGTACGTGGTGGTAAAGTAATTTTGCAGACTATCGAAAAAGAGCTTGGAATTAAGGCCGGACATACTACGGAAGATCTGCGTTTTACCCTTGAGACTGTTGCTTGTATCGGCGCTTGTGGTTTAGCACCGGTTATGCAGGTTAATGAAGATACTCATGGTCGTTTGACTCCGGACAAACTGTCGGCTATTTTAGCTAAATATCAATAACAATCATGCGTGAATTGTCTTTGCATATCCTTGATTTAGCGCAGAATTCCATAGAGGCAGGAGCTCATAATGTAATAATAGAAATAAATGAGAATGAAAATGGATTTTTTGTTTTTCGTATCAGTGATGATGGACATGGTATGAGTGAGGAAATGGTGCAGAAAATTCGCGATCCCTTTGTGACTACGCGGACTACACGTAAAGTAGGTATGGGAATACCTTTTATGGACATGGTCACTAAACAATGCGGAGGACATTTGTTAATACAATCTCGTAAGGGTAAAGGTACTGTCGTAGAAGCTGCTTTTGCAAAGGATAATATTGATCGCCCGCCTTTGGGTGATATTGTATCAAGTATTAAAGTGCTGCTGGTAGGCACGCCGTATCTGGAACTGAAGTTTATCTATAAGATAGGTACATCGGGATTTGATATTGATACGAGGGTTATCAGATCTCTCCTTGGTGATGAAGCAGACTTTACCAGACCTGAAGTTTATACATGGTTTGAAGAATATTTAAAGCAGGAAATATCGCAGTTGAGGTGTGAGCAGGAGGTATAAAATGAAAACGTTGGAAGATTTGAAGGCCCTACGTGAAAAATTAAAGGCAGACATGAAAGTTCGTCAGAATGACGGCACTAAAATAATCATAGGTATGGGTACATGTGGTATTGCTGCAGGCGCGCGCGAAGTGATGTCTGCCGTTTTGAATGAGCTTGCAGTGCGTAAACTTAATGATGTTCAGGTACAGCAGACGGGCTGTATCGGTATGTGTGAGAAAGAAGTCCTGGTAGATATTGTCCGTCCTGGAGAACCTCGTATTACTTATGGTAAAGTAAAACCTGAGGACGTGAAAAAGATCATTGCAGAGCATGTTGTCAATGGCCGTATTGTTGAAGAAATGGTTGTAGGCAAAATTATGCAAGACTGATTTGATAAAATTTGGAGGGAAATCATATGCAGCACATTAGAGCACACGTCCTGATTTGCGGAGGAACAGGATGTAAATCTGCCGGTTCAAAGGAAGTACAGCTTGCTTTTAGTCGGGCTATTGAAGCTAAAGGCCTGAGCGACGAGGTTATGGTAGTAGAAACAGGCTGCCATGGTTTCTGTGAACATGGTCCGCTGGTTATAGTGTATCCTGAAGGTACTTTTTATTGCCAGGTAAAAGCTGAGGATGTAGAAGAAATAGTTGAAAGCCATTTATTTAAGGGCCGTATTGTTGAACGGTTGCTTTATCATGAACCGCTTACTCATGAAAGTATACCTAATTATTCGGAAATAAATTTTTATAAGAAACAGCATCGGTTAGTTTTAGAAAATTGCGGCGCTATCAATCCTGAACAAATTGAAGAATATATTGCTGTCGGCGGTTATGAAGCTTTAGCTAAAGCTGTAACTACCATGAGTCCTGAAGATGTTATTGAAGAAATCAAAAAATCAGGTCTGCGTGGACGTGGCGGCGGCGGATTTCCTACAGGAATGAAATGGCAGTTTGCTAAAGCGTCTGTAAGTGATAAAAAATATGTTATCTGTAATGCAGATGAAGGTGATCCTGGTGCATTTATGGACAGGAGCGTCTTAGAAGGCGATCCGCATAAGATATTAGAAGGTATGGCTGTCTGTGGTTATGCTATAGGTGCAGATGAAGGCTATATTTATGTACGTGCGGAATATCCGCTGGCCATTAAACGTCTGCGCATAGCTATTGAACAGGCTGAAGCTATGGGGTTGTTAGGTGAAAATATTTTTGGTTCCGGGTTCAGCTTCAAACTGCATATCAAGGAAGGCGCCGGTGCGTTCGTTTGCGGTGAGGAAACTGCATTGATGGCATCAATAGAAGGGAAACGCGGTATGCCGCGGCCAAGACCGCCATTTCCAGCAGTTGCCGGACTTTGGGGAAAGCCGACCAATATCAATAATGTTGAAACTTTTGGTAATGTAGCTGCAATTATTACTAATGGCGCTGACTGGTATGCTGGTTTTGGTACTGAAAAGTCAAAAGGAACTAAAGTATTTGCGCTGACTGGTAAAATAAATAACACAGGTCTGGCCGAAGTTCCTATGGGTATTACTATGCGCGAAATTATTTATGATATCGGCGGTGGTATTAACGGAGGTAAGAAATTTAAAGCAGTTCAAATAGGCGGTCCATCTGGTGGCTGCCTGCCTGAATCAATGCTTGATCTGTCTATAGATTATGATTCGTTAACAGCGGCAGGTGCTATGATGGGTTCTGGCGGATTGGTAGTTATGGATGAAGATACCTGCATGGTAGATGTTGCAAAATTTTTCCTGAATTTTACTCAATCTGAATCCTGTGGCAAATGTACTCCCTGTCGTGAGGGGACTAAGCGTATGCTGGAAGTCCTGACACGTATTACTGAAGGGCAGGGGAGAGAAGGCGATATAGAGCTGTTAGAAGAACTGGCCAGAAATATTAAAGAGACTGCTTTATGTGGATTGGGACAAACTGCTCCTAATCCTGTATTGAGTACTTTAAAATATTTCCGTCATGAATATGAAGCTCATATCAAAGAAAAACGCTGTCCTGCCGGTGCCTGTGAAAAGCTTGCCAATTATGAAATTACTGATGCATGCAAAGGCTGTGGGTTATGTGCACGCCAGTGCCCGGTTAATGCCATTTCCGGAGAAGTGAAAAAGAAACATGTTATCGATGTAACTAAATGTATAAAATGCGGTGCCTGCATGGCGGCTTGTCCGTTTAAGGCCATTACTAAGGGTTAAGGGAGGATTATATAGATATGGAAATGATTACCTTAACGATCAATGGGCAGACTGTACAGGCCCCTAAAAATGCTACTATTCTTGAAGCCGCGCGTTCTGCCGGCATTCATATTCCTACGTTGTGCTATCATTCTGAACTTGCTCCGGAAGGGGCCTGCAGATTGTGTGTCGTAGAAGCTACCGGAGCGCGTACGCTTGTAGCCTCCTGTGTTTATCCTGTTGCAGAAGGTATGGTAGTGAAAACGAATACGGATAAAGTCCGCGCAGCAAGACGAATGGTCGTAGAATTGCTGTTGGCCAATCATCCCAAGGACTGCCTTGCGTGCCAAAAAAGCGGTGACTGTGAATTGCAGAATATAGCTGCTGATTTGGGATTGCGTAAGATCAGATTCGAAGGCGGAGCCCGTAAAGCACATACTATTGACGCCAGTAACCCCTGCTTAGTGCGCGATCAGGAAAAATGTATTTTGTGCGGACGTTGTATACGTGTTTGTCGTGATGTGCAGGGAATGAGCGTCTACAGCTTTGCTGAGCGCGGCTTTGACACAATTGTTTCTACTGCTTTTGAACAGGATCTTGGAAAAGTAGAATGTTCTTACTGTGGACAATGTGCGAGTGTTTGTCCTACTGGAGCTATAGTGGAAAAAGATGATACGGAAAAAGTATGGTCGGCTATCAATGATCCTGATAAGATTGTTATAGTTCAAACAGCTCCGGCAGTACGCGTGGCTTTGGGTGAAGAATTGGGTATGGAACCAGGTTCTATCGTTACAGGGAAAATGGTTGCAGCATTGCGCAATCTAGGGTTCGATAAGATATTCGATACTAATTTTTCGGCTGATTTGACGATTATGGAAGAAGGGCATGAGTTCCTCCATCGTTTGACTAACGGAGGTGTATTGCCGATGATAACCTCCTGCAGTCCTGGCTGGGTAAATATGATAGAGCTTAAATATCCTGATTTGTTACCACATCTTTCTTCTGCGAAATCACCCCAGCAAATGTTTGGCGCTATTGCTAAAACCTATTATGCTGAAAAAGCTGGTATTGATCCGGCAAAAATAGTCAGTGTTTCGGTGATGCCGTGTACTGCTAAGAAGGCGGAAGCAGCACGTCCGGAGATGAATGCTTCCGGATATCGTGATGTAGATGTTGTTATTACTACCAGAGAACTTGGCCGTATGATACGGGAAGCAGGACTGGATTTTAAACATTTGCCTGAAGACAGCTATGATTCTCCGCTGGGTACAGGTACTGGTGCTGCTGTTATTTTTGGTACTACAGGAGGTGTAATGGAAGCTGCTCTGCGTACTGTAGCTGATGTTTTAACAGGTGAAAATTTGCAGACTGTTGATTACAATGATGTGCGGGGGATGGAACAGACCCGCGAGGCGGAACTGACTATTGCAGGAAATACTGTAAAAATAGCAGTTGTTCATACTCTTGCTTCTGCACGCAAGATATTAGAGCGTATCAGAGCCGGTGAGGCAGATTATCAGTTTATTGAAGTTATGGCTTGCCCTGGTGGCTGTATTGGCGGCGGCGGTCAACCGATTCCCGTTAATGCAGAAATTAGAAGAGCCCGTAGAGAAGGGTTGTTTGATTGTGATAGTGCCAATGAGTTACGAAAATCACATGAAAATCCGGAAATTAAAGAGCTTTATGATACTTGGTTAGGTAAACCTCTCGGAGAAAAAGCTCATAGTCTACTGCATACGCACTATCACCAACAGACACGTTGAAAGTACTAATTTGATACCACAAAACACCTCTTGAGTAGTTTTGCTCAAGGGGTGTTTCTTTGTAAATTGTAAAGAAAATGCTTGCCATGTTACAGTTTTACTGATATCATATGTAGTATAGCGTTTTAAAGAAAAAATGTTTAAAAACTAAAAAAAGTAGTGATTTTGCCTAAAATTTACTGCTTCTTTATGTGTTATAATAGAGCTGGACACAAAAAGTTCAAAAAGAAATCACAATTAAAGTTTTTTTTGAAGGATTTTTTGTTGGAATGTCGAAGTAAATTAAGCAGAACTAAATATCTTGGATATGTTTTAGCGGTTGGTAGACAGAAGAACGAAGAAGTTCAACTGAAAGCTTTACCTGCTGACAGTTTGCGATTCAGAGCGTAGCCACTTTGGATAGAAGTAAGCTGGCACTTGGCTATGTTTTGTTTTAGTAAATCAAAACTTCTAAGTGCTCCTTTTTTATGGGTAAAATCTTATTCGGCAAATAATACTTTATGCTTTTATAGTTGGTATTTAGCCGACTAAGTGTATTTTTACTAGTGAAGTTAATAGACTTCGCTGGCATTAGCCACAATTTGTTTTATTTACAAGGAGGAAGGTAAACATGATCGACATTAAAGATCGCGTATGCGAAGCAGTAGCCGGCAAAATTATGAGCGCCGAAGCAGCTGCAGAATTTGTAAAGGATGGCGACAACGTAGGTACCAGTGGTTTTACTCCGTCTGGTTATCCTAAAGCTGTGCCTCTTGCTCTGGCAGAAAAAGGCAAAAAAACTCCTTTCCAAATCAACGTTTGGACCGGTGCTTCTGTAGGTCCTGAAATGGATACCGCAATGACTCAAGCTGGTATCGTTGCTCGTCGTATGCCTTACCAAACTAACAATGATCTGCGTAAAGCTATCAACAACGGTTCCGTAAAATATACTGACCTGCATTTGAGCCATGTTGCTCAAATGACTCGCTATGGTTTCATGGAAAACCGCAGATGTGTAGACGTTGCTATCGTCGAAGCCTGCAAAATCATTGACCTTGGCAATGGTCAGGTTGGTTTGATTCCTACAACTTCCATGGGCAATTCTTCTTCTTATGTTCAATGTGCTGAAAAAGTTATTGTTGAAGTAAATACTTCTCAACCAGTAGAATTGGAAGGCATGCATGACTCCTATGTGCCTTTGGATCCTCCGAATCGTAAAGCTATTCCTGTTGAAAAACCGGAAGATGTAATCGGCACTCCTTATATTCCTTGCGATTTGGACAGACTCGTTGCAGTAGTTCCCTGCGATATTACTGATAAAGTTCGTCCGTTGGGCGAAATCGACGAAGATGCTCAAAAAATGGGTAAAAACTTGGTTGAATTCTTTAAATCTGAAGTTGCTGCAGGTCGTTTGCCCGCTAATCTGTTGCCGCTGCAGTCTGGTGTAGGTTCTGTTGCTAACGCAGTTATCAACGGTTTGGTTAACTCTGATTTTGAAGATTTGACTGTATATACCGAAGTTATTCAAGACGGTATGTTCGACTTGATCGATGCTGGCAAACTCCGCGTTTGCTCTGGTACCGCTTTGAGCCCATCCCCTGATTGCCTCAAAAAATTCTATGACAATGTAGAAAAATATAAAAAATATATCATTCTGCGTCCGCAAGAAGTTGCAAACAGCCCGGAAGTTGCTCGTCGTATCGGTGTCATTGCAATGAACACTGCTATTGAGGTTGACATCTATGGTAATGTTAACTCCACTCATATTTGCGGTACTAAGATTATGAATGGTATCGGCGGGTCCGGAGACTATGCTCGTAATGGTTATCTGACCGTATTCTTCACTACATCTCTTGCAAAAGGCGGAGCTATCAGTTCTGTAGTTCCTTTCTGCTCTCATGTTGACCATACTGAACATGACGTTGATGTTATCGTTTCCGAACGCGGCGTAGCTGACCTTCGTGGTTTGTCTCCAAAAGAACGCGCTTTGGTTATCATTGATAAAGTTGCTAATCCGAAATATCAACCGCTGCTTCTTGATTACTTCAAGAGAGCTTGCGAAGCTTGTGGCAATAGCCAAACTCCGCATATTATGGATGAAGCTTTCTCCTTCCATGATCGTTTCGTAAAAACCGGCACCATGGAAAAATAATTCTTAGTCAAGACGATTGACTGAGATTGTTGTCTGAAATATTTTGCCGGCAGATAGCTAGTTCTGCCGGCAAACTTTACAGCTTATCTGTAAATAAATTCTGTTGACGAGGCCTTCGGGCTTTGCCATATACACCGTCTATGACGGACACTCTCACCATAATTCGGTCAGTCCAAACCGGATTGTGCAAAAACAATATTCTTAAGGAGGATTTGAGAATGGCAAATGAAACTCTGAAAGCTGGATTTGACAAGTACATGGCTGGCGTAGAAGCTAAACTTGCTAAAAATCCCGAACGTGCAAACCTTGAGCCCAACAGGCTCTACACCCCTCTCGACATCGAAGGCTTCGACTATGAGAAGGATCTTGGCTTCCCTGGTGAATATCCTTACACTCGTGGTGTACAACCTACTATGTATCGTGGTCGTTTCTGGACCATGCGTATGTATGCTGGTTTCTCCACTGCGGAAGAATCCAACAAACGTTATCGTTACCTCTTGGCTAACGGTGGCAGCGGCTTGTCCTGCGCATTCGACCTTCCGACCCAAATCGGTTATGATTCTACCGATCCGATGGCTGAAGGCGAAGTTGGTAAAGTTGGCGTAGCTATCGACTCCTTGGCTGATATGGAAATCTTATTTGACCAAATTTCTTTGGATCAAGTTTCCACTTCCATGACCATCAACGCTCCTGCATCCGTACTTCTTTGCATGTACATCGCAGTTGCTGAGAAACAAGGCGTTTCCGCTGACAAACTGCGCGGTACTATTCAAAATGATATTTTGAAAGAGTATGCTGCTCGCGGAACTTACATTTTCCCGCCGAAACCCTCCATGCGTTTGATCACCAATATTTTCGAATATTGCTCCAAAAACGTACCGCTGTGGAATACCATCTCCATTTCCGGTTATCATATCCGTGAAGCTGGTTCCACCGCTTCTCAAGAAATCGCTTTCACCATCGCTGACGGTATCGCTTATGTTGAAGCAGCTATCAAAGCTGGTATGAACGTTGACGATTTTGCTGGTCGTCTGTCCTTCTTCTGGAACGCTCATAACAACGTACTCGAAGAAGTTGCTAAATTCCGCGCTTCCCGTCGTGTATGGGCTAAAGTTATGAAAGAAAGATTCGGCGCTCAAAAACCGAAATCTCAAATGCTCCGCGTACATACTCAAACTGCAGGTTCCATGCTGACTGCACAACAACCGAACAACAACATCGTTCGTGTTGCTCTGCAAACTGCTGCTGCTGTAATGGGTGGTACTCAATCTTTGCACACTAACTCCAAAGACGAAGCTTTGGCATTGCCGACCACTGAGTCTGTAACCATCGCTCTCCGTACTCAACAAATCGTTGCTTACGAATCCGGCTTGGCTGACACCGTTGATCCGTTGGGTGGTTCCTACTATGTTGAAGCTTTGACTAACAAAATCGAAGCTGAAGCTTGGGAATATATCAAAAAGATTGACGAAATTGGCGGCGCTCCTGAAGCTATCGCTAAAGGTTATATCCAAAAAGAAATCCAAGACTCCGCTTACAAATGGCAAATGGACATTGAAAAAGGCGACCGTATTATTGTTGGCGTAAACAAATTCCAACAAGAAGAAGAACCGCCGAAAAACTTGCTGCGTGTTGACGGCTCCGTTGGCAAATTGCAAGCTGATAAGATTGCTGCCCTTAAAGCTCGTCGTGACAATGCTAAAGTTGAAGAAACTTTAGCTGCTCTGGAAAAAGGCTGTGCTGACGAATCCGTTAACCTGATGCCTTTGATTCTTGACGCTGTACGTGCTTATGCAACTGAAGGCGAAATCTGCGGCGTAATGAGAAAAGTATTCGGCGAATATCAATCTCATACTGCTCTGTAATTTAGAGCCAACAATAATAGGGAGGTAAGAAATAATGTCTAATATTAGAGTTTTAGTAGCAAAACCGGGTCTGGACGGCCATGACCGCGGTGCTAAAGTTGTAGCTCGTGCATTGCGCGACGCTGGTTTTGAAGTTATTTACACCGGTATTCGTCTGACTCCGGAACAAATCGCTGAAGCTGCTCTGCAAGACGACGTTAAAGTTGTTGCTTTGAGCCTGCTTTCCGGCGCACACAACACCCTTTTCCCGAAAGTAGTTGAACTGCTGAAAGAAAAAGGTTTGACTGATGTTCTGGTTATCGGCGGCGGCGTTATTCCTGACGCTGACATTCCTGGTTTGAAAGCTGCTGGCATTGCCGAAGTATTCACTCCTGGCACTCCGACTGGCAACATTGTTGAATTCATCAACGCTAACGTAAAATAATTAAGGTTCTCAAAAATTTTGCAGGCCGGGCTTGTCCCGGCTTGCATAATACAATTTTTATTGGACCTCAACAAGGCGGTGTGATCATTGAATATTGTTGAAGGCGTATTAAACCATTCTCGTTTAGCATTAGCGAAAGCTATTACTGCCGTAGAGAACGAGTATGATAACGCTGTTGAAATAATGACAGCCATTTATCCCCACACCGGTAATGCTTATGTCATCGGAATAACCGGACCTCCGGGCGCTGGCAAAAGTACTTTGACCGACAAGCTTGCTAAAGAATATCGTAAACGCGGTAAAACAGTTGGTATTATCGCAATTGATCCTACAAGTCCTTTCTCCGGCGGTGCAATTTTAGGCGACCGTATCAGAATGTTGGACCTTACTGCCGATGAAGGCATTTTTGTTCGTTCCATGGCTACTCGCGGTAGTTTGGGTGGATTATCCCAAAAAGCGGGCGATGCTGTTAAATTGATGGATGCATATGGTTTTGATGTTATTATTGTTGAAACTGTTGGCGTTGGTCAATCTGAAGTAGATATTGTTAAAACTGCTGATACTACAATGGTTGTTGTTATTCCTGGTATGGGCGATGACATTCAGGCTATTAAAGCAGGTATACTTGAGATCGGTGACCTTTTCACGATCAATAAAGCTGACCGTGAAGGTACGGACAAGCTGAACATTGAGATTGAAATGATGTTGGAATTAAATCCCGAACATGTTGGCTGGCGTCCTCCGATCAATCGGACCATTGCCAGCAAGGGTGAAGGTATAGAAGCTGTTGTTGACTCTATTGAAGAGCACAAAGCATATTTGATTGAATCTGATCAATTGAGCAAAATACGCAAAGCTCGTATTAAAAACGAAGTTACTGCTATGCTTAATGACAGGGTCAACCGTTATATCGACAAGAATGTTGTAGCTACTTCAGAATTTGATATTTTAGTTGAAAAACTTCAAATTCGTGAAATTGAGCCGTATTCTGTTGTCGCTGACATTGTTGGTAAAGTTTTAAGATAAAACAACCAAAATTACTTTTAGGAGGAATTTGAAATGTTTAAAACAATTTGTGTTGACCATGTAGGTATTGCTTGCAAAGACCTGGATCTTTCCAAGAAATTCTACACTGAAGTTCTTGGTTTGAGCTGCACTGGTGAAGAAGCTGTTCCTGAGCAAGGTGTAAAAACCGTATTTATTCCCTGTGGCGAAACTTTGCTTGAGCTCCTTGTTGATATCACTGAAAATGGCGATGGCCCTATCGGCAAATACATCGCTAAAAATGGACAAGGTATCCAACATATCGCTGTTCGCGTTGATGATGTTCAAGCAGCTATTGATACCACTATTGAAAAAGGTGCTGCTATGATCGACAAAGCTCCTCGTGGCGGTGCTGGCGGAATGGATATCGCTTTCGTTCATCCGAAATCCGTAGGTATTTTGCTTGAGTATTGCGCTCCGGCAAAAAAATAATTCCGTAAAATACGGAATTACAAAAATCTTTTGAAGATTTTATTTTAAGTTGTTACATACTACACGGATGCGGACCAAAGAGTCTGCATCCGCGTAGATGTATATAAAATAAGGTTCTCCCAATAATGATGGAGGTGTAAGATTTGTCTACTCAAGCAAAAATTGAGAAAATGCTCAAAAAGTCCGAAGTAATTCTGGCTGCAGGCGGCGAAAAACGCGTTGCAAAACAACACGAAGCCGGCAAAATGACTGCACGTGAAAGAATTGCTGCACTCCTCGACGAAGGATCCTTTGTTGAATTGGATCGTTTCGTAAAACATCGTTGCACAAACTTCGGCCAAGAGAAGAAAGAACTTCCTGGCGAAGGTGTAACTACTGGTTACGGCACCATCGATGGCCGTCTGGTTTATGTATTCGCACAAGATTTCACTGTAGAAGGTGGTTCTTTAGGCGAAATGCATGCTGCTAAAATCGTAAAAGTACAACGCCTGTCCCTGAAAATGGGTGCTCCGCTTGTTGGCCTGAACGATTCCGGCGGTGCTCGTATCCAAGAAGCAATTGACGCTTTGGCTGGTTACGGCAAAATCTTCTTTGAAAACACTATTGCATCCGGCGTAGTTCCTCAGATCTCCGCTATCATGGGTCCTTCTGCTGGCGGCGCTGTATACAGCCCGGCACTGACTGACTTCATTTACATGGTAAAGAACACTTCTAAAATGTTCATTACCGGCCCCGCAGTAGTAAAATCTGTTACTGGTGAAGACGTAACCCAAGAACAACTGGGTGGCGCTATGACCCACAACAGCACTTCCGGCGTTGCACATTTTGCTGCAGAAAACGACGAAGATTGCTTGCAACAGATCCGTTACCTGCTGAGCTTCCTGCCTTCCAATAACATGGAATGCGCTCCTATCGTAGAAACCGGTGACGACCCGATGCGTATTGATGACTCCTTGAATACATTGCTTCCGGATAACTCCAACCAAGCATATGATATGAAAGACGTAATCAAATCCATCGTAGACAACGGTGAATTCTATGAATCCCAACAATATTGGGCAACCAATATTATCACTTGCTTTGCACGTATGGATGGTCAAACCGTAGGTATCATTGCAAACCAACCTAAAGTAATGGCTGGCTGCCTGGATATCAACGCATCCGACAAATCCTCTCGTTTTATTCGCTTCTGCGATGCCTTCAACATTCCTTTGCTGAACTTGGTAGACGTACCTGGCTTCCTGCCTGGCTGTAACCAAGAATACGGCGGTATTATCCGGCACGGCGCAAAAATGCTGTATGCATATTCCGAAGCAACTGTACCTAAAATTACTGTAGTAACCCGTAAAGCATACGGTGGTTCCTACCTGGCAATGTGTTCCCAAGATTTGGGCGCAGACCAAGTAATTGCATGGCCGACTGCAGAAATCGCAGTAATGGGACCTGCAGGTGCAGCTAACATCATCTTCAAAAATGATCCTGATGTAAAAGCAAAAACGGAAGAATATATCGATAACTTTGCAACTCCGTACCAAGCAGCAATGCGCGGCATGGTAGACATCGTAATCGAGCCGAAAAACACCCGTCCCACCATCATCAACGCTTTGCAAATGTTGCAGTCCAAACGTGAAACTCGCCCGGCAAAACGCCATGGCAATATTCCTTTGTAATTTGCAGCTTGCAGTATAGTGCTTAATTAATTAAGAAGAATGAGGTGAAATAATGGGTCCTGTAACTACTAATCCTTGGTTGATTGCTGCTATCAATATGACCATAGTTTTTGGTGTATTGGCTATGCTGGGTTTCTTGATGAAAGTTATCTACTTTGTAGATCCTACTCGTCAAAAAAAAACAGCTAATCCAGTAGCAGCACCGGCACCTGCCGCAGCACCTGCTGCTGTTGCAGCTCCTGTGCAGGATGACAGTGAAGTAATTGCTGTTATTGCAGCAGCTGTAGCTGCTCTTGGTCATTCCGCAGAGCAAATAGCCTGCGTACGTCGTCTGCCCGAAGCAAGTTGGACACAAAATGCTCATATTGAAGCAATTAGTGTACGTAAAGAATGCTTCTAATTTGGGGTTAATAATTAATCTATTTTATTACGAGATTTTAAGGAGGATTAACATCCATGAAAAAATATACCATTACCGTTAACGGCACTGCATATGAAGTAGAAGTTGAAGAAATGGGCGGCGTTGCTGCTCCTAAAGCTGCTGCACCTAAAGCAGCTCCTGCTGCTGCACCGGCAGCAGCACCCAAAGCAGCTCCTGCTGCTGCACCGGCTCCGGCTGCAAAACCTGTTGCTGCTGGCGCAGCTACTATCAGTGCTCCTATGCCTGGTAAAGTTCTCGAAGTTAAAGTTAAAGCTGGCGACGCAGTTAAAGCTGGCGATGTATTGATGATTCTTGAAGCAATGAAAATGCAAAACGAGATCATGGCTCCGGCTGACGGCACCATTTCTGACGTTCGCGTTTCCGCAGGTCAAACTGTTGGTACCGGCGACGTTATGATCGTAATGTAATTTGCGTCATAAGAAAGCAATAACTTTTATATTTAGAAGAGAGCTTATTTGTGATTGAAACTAGAAGCTCTCAAATAATTGAACATTGGGAGGATATAAATGGAAGCATTTGTAGTTGCTTTACAATCCGTATGGAATGACAGCGGTTTCTCCGCTTTCACCATGGGTAATGCTATCATGATGCTTGTTGGCATCATTCTGCTGTACCTTGCTATTGGTAAAGGCTTCGAACCATTGCTGCTGTCTCCGATCGCATTCGGCTGTTTGCTGGCAAACGTTCCTAAAACCGGTTTCGAAGATCAACCGGGTGTTATGCAGGTAATTCTTTATGGTATTCACCATGAAATTTTCCCGCCTTTGATTTTCTTAGGCGTAGGTGCAATGACAGACTTTGGTCCGTTGATTGCAAACCCGAAAACTTTGCTTTTGGGCGCTGCAGCTCAAGCAGGTGTATTTATTTCCTTGCTGGGCGCTATGATGCTCGGATTTACCGTGCAAGAAGCATCCGCTATAGGTATTATCGGTGGCGCTGATGGCCCGACTGCTATTTACCTGGCTGCAAAAATGGCTCCTAACCTGTTAGGTGCTATCGCAGTAGCTGCATATTCTTATATGTCGTTGGTTCCTTTGATCCAACCGCCTATTATGAAACTTTGCACTACCGAAGCTGACCGTAAAATTGTTATGGCACAATTGCGTCCTGTAACTCGTTTTGAGAAAATCGTATTCCCGATTGCAACCACTATCGTTATCAGCTTGTTGCTTCCGCCTGTAACTGCCTTGATTGGTATGTTAATGCTGGGCAACTTGTTCAAAGAAGCTGGCTGCTTGGATCGTCTTTCTGACACAGCGCAAAATGCTTTGATGAACATTGTAACGATCATGCTGGCAACTGGTACTGGTTTGACTATGAAAGCTGAATCTTTCCTGAACTATCAAACCATCTTGATCATCTGCCTTGGTCTTGTTGCTTTCGCAGCTGGTACTTTTGCAGGCGTTATCTTTGGTAAAATCATGTGTGTTCTGGATGGTGGTAAAACCAATCCTCTTATCGGTTCCGCTGGTGTATCCGCAGTTCCGATGGCAGCACGTGTATCCCAAGTTGTTGGTCAAAAAGCTAACCCTTCTAACTTCCTGCTCATGCATGCTATGGGCCCGAACGTAGCTGGTGTTATCGGCACCGCAGTAGCTGCAGGCGCAATGCTTGCAATGATTGGTGCTGCTAAATAACTAAAATTGAAACAGGTGCATCTTTTATGGTGTGCCTGTTTTTTTATTATGCTAATTACCCATATATAAAGGAAATAATATGTTCATTTTAAATTTGGACATAGTTAACCTTCAACTATCAATATTTTAGTTAAATATTGCTTAAAAATCTGTTGCCTGTGCCACATAATTAAAAGTTTTTATTAAAAACTTTTAATTATGTGGCTTTTTGTTTAGATTTCATTTGCTGGCAAATAAAATTAGATGAAAAATACTTTCTTGTTATAATCTAGAAGTGAAATTTTTGTGAAAGAAATAATAAAAAAAGTGTGACCTGTGCAACAGAAAAAAAGAACGTTCCTGATTATAATTAGTGTCAGGAATTTTGGAGAACTCTTGATGAATGGCAAAAAGTACCAGTAGTCAAGATCCAAAATTTTACATCCTTAATTTGTAGGGATGTATATAAAAATGTTCTCCTAATAATGATGGAGGTGTAAGATTTGTCTACTCAAGCAAAAATTGAGAAAATGCTCAAAAAGTCCGAAGTAATTCTGGCTGCAGGCGGCGAAAAACGCGTTGCAAAACAACACGAAGCCGGCAAAATGACTGCACGTGAAAGAATTGCTGCACTCCTCGACGAAGGATCCTTTGTTGAATTGGATCGTTTCGTAAAACATCGTTGCACAAACTTCGGCCAAGAGAAGAAAGAACTTCCTGGCGAAGGTGTAACTACTGGTTACGGCACCATCGATGGCCGTCTGGTTTATGTATTCGCACAAGATTTCACTGTAGAAGGTGGTTCTTTAGGCGAAATGCATGCTGCTAAAATCGTAAAAGTACAACGCCTGTCCCTGAAAATGGGTGCTCCGCTTGTTGGCCTGAACGATTCCGGCGGTGCTCGTATCCAAGAAGCAATTGACGCTTTGGCTGGTTACGGCAAAATCTTCTTTGAAAACACTATTGCATCCGGCGTAGTTCCTCAGATCTCCGCTATCATGGGTCCTTCTGCTGGCGGCGCTGTATACAGCCCGGCACTGACTGACTTCATTTACATGGTAAAGAACACTTCTAAAATGTTCATTACCGGCCCCGCAGTAGTAAAATCTGTTACTGGTGAAGACGTAACCCAAGAACAACTGGGTGGCGCTATGACCCACAACAGCACTTCCGGCGTTGCACATTTTGCTGCAGAAAACGACGAAGATTGCTTGCAACAGATCCGTTACCTGCTGAGCTTCCTGCCTTCCAATAACATGGAATGCGCTCCTATCGTAGAAACCGGTGACGACCCGATGCGTATTGATGACTCCTTGAATACATTGCTTCCGGATAACTCCAACCAAGCATATGATATGAAAGACGTAATCAAATCCATCGTAGACAACGGTGAATTCTATGAATCCCAACAATATTGGGCAACCAATATTATCACTTGCTTTGCACGTATGGATGGTCAAACCGTAGGTATCATTGCAAACCAACCTAAAGTAATGGCTGGCTGCCTGGATATCAACGCATCCGACAAATCCTCTCGTTTTATTCGCTTCTGCGATGCCTTCAACATTCCTTTGCTGAACTTGGTAGACGTACCTGGCTTCCTGCCTGGCTGTAACCAAGAATACGGCGGTATTATCCGGCACGGCGCAAAAATGCTGTATGCATATTCCGAAGCAACTGTACCTAAAATTACTGTAGTAACCCGTAAAGCATACGGTGGTTCCTACCTGGCAATGTGTTCCCAAGATTTGGGCGCAGACCAAGTAATTGCATGGCCGACTGCAGAAATCGCAGTAATGGGACCTGCAGGTGCAGCTAACATCATCTTCAAAAATGATCCTGATGTAAAAGCAAAAACGGAAGAATATATCGATAACTTTGCAACTCCGTACCAAGCAGCAATGCGCGGCATGGTAGACATCGTAATCGAGCCGAAAAACACCCGTCCCACCATCATCAACGCTTTGCAAATGTTGCAGTCCAAACGTGAAACTCGCCCGGCAAAACGCCATGGCAATATTCCTTTGTAATTTGCAGCTTGCAGTATAGTGCTTAATTAATTAAGAAGAATGAGGTGAAATAATGGGTCCTGTAACTACTAATCCTTGGTTGATTGCTGCTATCAATATGACCATAGTTTTTGGTGTATTGGCTATGCTGGGTTTCTTGATGAAAGTTATCTACTTTGTAGATCCTACTCGTCAAAAAAAAACAGCTAATCCAGTAGCAGCACCGGCACCTGCCGCAGCACCTGCTGCTGTTGCAGCTCCTGTGCAGGATGACAGTGAAGTAATTGCTGTTATTGCAGCAGCTGTAGCTGCTCTTGGTCATTCCGCAGAGCAAATAGCCTGCGTACGTCGTCTGCCCGAAGCAAGTTGGACACAAAATGCTCATATTGAAGCAATTAGTGTACGTAAAGAATGCTTCTAATTTGGGGTTAATAATTAATCTATTTTATTACGAGATTTTAAGGAGGATTAACATCCATGAAAAAATATACCATTACCGTTAACGGCACTGCATATGAAGTAGAAGTTGAAGAAATGGGCGGCGTTGCTGCTCCTAAAGCTGCTGCACCTAAAGCAGCTCCTGCTGCTGCACCGGCAGCAGCACCCAAAGCAGCTCCTGCTGCTGCACCGGCTCCGGCTGCAAAACCTGTTGCTGCTGGCGCAGCTACTATCAGTGCTCCTATGCCTGGTAAAGTTCTCGAAGTTAAAGTTAAAGCTGGCGACGCAGTTAAAGCTGGCGATGTATTGATGATTCTTGAAGCAATGAAAATGCAAAACGAGATCATGGCTCCGGCTGACGGCACCATTTCTGACGTTCGCGTTTCCGCAGGTCAAACTGTTGGTACCGGCGACGTTATGATCGTAATGTAATTTGCGTCATAAGAAAGCAATAACTTTTATATTTAGAAGAGAGCTTATTTGTGATTGAAACTAGAAGCTCTCAAATAATTGAACATTGGGAGGATATAAATGGAAGCATTTGTAGTTGCTTTACAATCCGTATGGAATGACAGCGGTTTCTCCGCTTTCACCATGGGTAATGCTATCATGATGCTTGTTGGCATCATTCTGCTGTACCTTGCTATTGGTAAAGGCTTCGAACCATTGCTGCTGTCTCCGATCGCATTCGGCTGTTTGCTGGCAAACGTTCCTAAAACCGGTTTCGAAGATCAACCGGGTGTTATGCAGGTAATTCTTTATGGTATTCACCATGAAATTTTCCCGCCTTTGATTTTCTTAGGCGTAGGTGCAATGACAGACTTTGGTCCGTTGATTGCAAACCCGAAAACTTTGCTTTTGGGCGCTGCAGCTCAAGCAGGTGTATTTATTTCCTTGCTGGGCGCTATGATGCTCGGATTTACCGTGCAAGAAGCATCCGCTATAGGTATTATCGGTGGCGCTGATGGCCCGACTGCTATTTACCTGGCTGCAAAAATGGCTCCTAACCTGTTAGGTGCTATCGCAGTAGCTGCATATTCTTATATGTCGTTGGTTCCTTTGATCCAACCGCCTATTATGAAACTTTGCACTACCGAAGCTGACCGTAAAATTGTTATGGCACAATTGCGTCCTGTAACTCGTTTTGAGAAAATCGTATTCCCGATTGCAACCACTATCGTTATCAGCTTGTTGCTTCCGCCTGTAACTGCCTTGATTGGTATGTTAATGCTGGGCAACTTGTTCAAAGAAGCTGGCTGCTTGGATCGTCTTTCTGACACAGCGCAAAATGCTTTGATGAACATTGTAACGATCATGCTGGCAACTGGTACTGGTTTGACTATGAAAGCTGAATCTTTCCTGAACTATCAAACCATCTTGATCATCTGCCTTGGTCTTGTTGCTTTCGCAGCTGGTACTTTTGCAGGCGTTATCTTTGGTAAAATCATGTGTGTTCTGGATGGTGGTAAAACCAATCCTCTTATCGGTTCCGCTGGTGTATCCGCAGTTCCGATGGCAGCACGTGTATCCCAAATCGTTGGTCAAAAAGCTAACCCTGCTAACTTCCTGCTCATGCATGCTATGGGCCCGAACGTAGCTGGTGTTATCGGTACCGCAGTAGCTGCAGGTGCAATGCTTGCAATGATTGGACCTGTCAAATAATTTATAGTATAAACAGAAATAGGTGCACTTTATCGTGCACCTATTTTTTTTGGAAAAAGAAAAATATAAAGCAAATCATTATGCTGTAGTAAAGAGAAGTACAAGCTTTCTTTATAGTTTCAAGTAATAATGCAGTCCTGAAGCTGGTTAACCAAGATAAAAACATTAATTTTTCTTTTGGTTATTTTGAATAATATTTTTTGAGTGGACAAAGAATCTTAAATATTGTAAAAATAGTATTATTGTATTATATTAATATACCTTAATGTCAAAAAAGCTGTAAATTAAATAAAACTTACACTTTTAAATTTGAGTGCATAGTGGTATAATGAAGCATAAGGTGTTGCAAGAAAATTCATAGAAAGCAATGCTAAGGATCTTTTACAAAATTCTCTTTATTTTGATATACGGGCCCCGAACGCGCTGTATATAAAATTAATTTAAAAGGAGGAATTATAATGTCCCCAGCAGTAAAATGTCTCATTCTTCTGGCTGTTGTTGCATTGTTATTTGTAACCGAACTCATTCCGCTTGCAATAACAGCTATGGGCGGCGCTATCGCGTGCGGCCTGTTAGGTTTTATCCCTGCTAAACAAGTATTTTCTGGTCTCTCTAATTCGACCGTAGTACTCTTTGCAGGCATGTTCGTAGTAGGTGCAGCCATGTTCTACACAGGTCTTGCACAAAAAATCGGTAATACTGTAGTTCATTTCTGCGGTACCGGTGAAAACAGCTTGATGTTTGGTTTAATGTTTGTTGGTGCTGCTTTGTCTTCTGTATTATCCAACACTGGTACTGCAGCTTGTCTGCTGCCGGTTGCCTTGGGTATCTGCTCTGCAGCTAAAATCCCTGCTTCCCGTCAATTGATGCCTTTGGCATTTGCCTGCGGTCTCGGTGGTATCATCACTATGGTTGGTACTCCTCCGAATATCATTGCTAACGGTGCTTTGCAGGCTGCTGGAATGAAAGAGCAATTTGGTTTCTTTGAATATGCTTGGATTGGTATTCCTGTAACTTTAGCTGGTATGCTCTACATGATGTTCTTAGGCAAATATTTGCTTCCGAATAAACAAATTGATGCTGATCAGGAGATTGAACAAGAAGTTGAAGCTAACGAAACTTCCGCTTCCAAACAAATCGTATCCGCAGTAATTTTACTTTGTGTAGTTTTGACTATGGCTATTGGCATTCCTGGTGTATCTTTAGAAATGGCCGCTATCATTGGTGCAATAGTTGCAGTATTGACTGGCTGCCTGACTGAAAAACAAGCTTATGCTTCTATTGACTGGGTAACTATCTTCCTGTTCGCAGGTATGATGCCTGTATCCACTGCAATGGACAAAACCGGCGCTGGCAAAATGATCGCAGAATGGACTGTAAGCCTGATGGGCGGTTCTCCGTCTCCTTTAGTTGTTACTGCAATTCTTTTCATTCTTTCTTGCGGTTTAACACAATTTATGTCCAACACTGCATCTGCAGCTCTGCTGTGCCCGATTGGTATTGCGATTTCTCAACAACTTGGTGCTGATCCGAAAGCAGTATTGATGGCTATCGCAGTTGCAGCATCCTGTGCATTTGCATCTCCGGTAGGTACGCCTCCGAACACTTTGGTTCTTGGCCCTGGCGGATACAAATTTATGGACTATGTTAAAGCAGGTACCGGTCTTGTTATCGTATCCTTTATCGTATCCCTGATTGTAATTCCTATCGTATGGCCTTTCTTCCCCGGCAAATAATTTGTTAGGAAGATAGACGAAAGTATTATTATAAGAGCAATAAATTAAACAGACGTGATAACTATCACGTCTGTTTTTTTATGTTTTAGCTATGAATAAAAAATTGTCAAAAAGTATCAAAATGGTATAAATATGCATAACGAAGACAGTTAACAGTTTTTGAACTTTTTTGTTATACGAAAATTGTGAAAAAATCTTGAAAAAAATTGGCTTATCTGTTACACTTGTTACTGTAAGCTGTTAATTAAATTTTGTTAACAATTTTGTAACTAAAGATAAGTTTTTTAATAATATGCAAAAAATAGCAAATTTAATCATTCTAGCTTACATATATAATAGGAAGTAATTTGTTACTTCCTTAAAACATTTTTAACTTTTTGAAGGAGGATTCTCATGTCTCAAGCAGTAAAATGTCTTATTATGTTAGCTGTTATTGCTCTGTTATTTGTAACCGAACTCATCCCGCTTGCAGTAACGGCTATGGGCGGCGCTATCGCGTGCGGCCTGTTAGGTTTTATTCCTGCTAAACAGGTATTTTCCGGCCTCTCTAATTCTACCGTAGTACTTTTTGCAGGTATGTTCGTTGTTGGTGCTTCTATGTTTTATACAGGTCTTGCACAAAAAATTGGTGCTTCTATTGTTAAAATTTCCGGTACTGGTGAAAACAGTTTGATGTTTGGTATTATGCTTGTTGGCGCCGCATTGTCCGCCGTATTATCCAACACTGGTACTGCAGCTTGTCTGCTGCCGGTTGTACTTGGTATTTGTTCTGCAGCAAAGATTCCCGCTTCCCGTCAATTGATGCCTTTGGCATTTGCCTGCGGTCTCGGTGGTATCATCACTATGGTTGGTACTCCTCCGAATATCATTGCTAACGGTGCTTTGCAGGCTGCTGGAATGAAAGAGCAATTTGGTTTCTTTGAATATGCTTGGATTGGTATTCCTGTAACTTTAGCTGGTATGCTCTACATGATGTTCTTAGGCAAATATTTGCTTCCGAATAAACAAATTGATGCTGATCAGGAGATTGAACAAGAAGTTGAAGCTAACGAAACTTCCGCTTCCAAACAAATCGTATCCGCAGTAATTTTACTTTGTGTAGTTTTGACTATGGCTATTGGCATTCCTGGTGTATCTTTAGAAATGGCCGCTATCATTGGTGCAATAGTTGCAGTATTGACTGGCTGCCTGACTGAAAAACAAGCTTATGCTTCTATTGACTGGGTAACTATCTTCCTGTTCGCAGGTATGATGCCTGTATCCACTGCAATGGACAAAACCGGCGCTGGCAAAATGATCGCAGAATGGACTGTAAGCCTGATGGGCGGTTCTCCGTCTCCTTTAGTTGTTACTGCAATTCTTTTCATTCTTTCTTGCGGTTTAACACAATTTATGTCCAACACTGCATCTGCAGCTCTGCTGTGCCCGATTGGTATTGCGATTTCTCAACAACTTGGTGCTGATCCGAAAGCAGTATTGATGGCTATCGCAGTTGCAGCATCCTGTGCATTTGCATCTCCGGTAGGTACGCCTCCGAACACTTTGGTTCTTGGCCCTGGCGGATACAAATTTATGGACTATGTTAAAGCAGGTACCGGTCTTGTTATCGTATCCTTTATCGTATCCCTGGTTGTAATTCCTATCGTATGGCCTTTCTTCCCCGGTAATTAAATTTACTTCGGAAAAACAGTAAATTTTATAAAATGAATTATGTAAAAACAGGCGTGTATATCACGCCTGTTTTTTAATACTTGTTTTTGTGAATTTTTTTAGAGGAACGGCTTTAGAGTGTATCCTTTATAGCAAAAATTTGTTATAATAAGAAATGGTCTAAAGGTGTGTTCAGTCCTTGGATAATAGAGAATGAAGGGATTGTTTTGTTTGAACGAAATATATAGAGAAGAATCTCAAGTCAGTGATCGCAGAATGCAGATATCATATGGCGGTTTGGCCGTTATAGTTTTATTATGGATTTATGAAGGGTATCGTTATGTCAATACAGGATATTTTAGCCCTTTAGGTTGGGGCTTTAATATTTTATTTCTGCTGATGTGGATATGGCGTGTTGTTTTTAAGTATACATATATTCTACGTGATGGCGAGATGGAAGTCATAAGCCATGGCGTGGGAATTAGACGCAGTTTTAAAGTGGATTTGACTAAAACTGAAAGTTATACCAATAAATATATCAAAAGTTTTTTTAAGAAAACTAAAATCCGTCATTATATTCACAGGTATTCTTCAGTAGATCCTAATGAACAGCGTTTGTTAGTGTTTACTGAAGGTAAAGATAATAAAAGGCTGGCTGGTATTATTTTTAAATGCAGCGAAAAATTTTTGCGCGAACTGCGCAAACAGATGCCTGATAAATTTTTAAACTTAAATTGAGTTATTGAGAAAGGATGAAAACAATGGAAGCATTGGTAAATGTAGATAGTTCTTTGATTTGTGCTCGTATCATTCAAGTTTTCGTTGGCGCTTTTTTTTATATTTTTATGATTGCTAAGGCAGTTGGATCAGAAAATAAGGCAAAATGGTTCAAAAGACGTATGAAATACACTTTTTTCAATAAAAGAGGTATTTTTGGCGAATATATTAACTTTGGCTATCCTATTACATGGCAGGGTGTAGGTATTTTTGTCGCTATTTACGGCGTTATTTTTGGATTTGGTTATTGGTATGTTTTCATACACGCCTATAATTAAGGAGAGTATTTATGGCAGAAATGAGAGCTGAATTAGTAGGATTATTGATTGAGAAGCATGGCGAAAGAGCGAAAATAAAGCTTGATAAAGATAAAAGTAAAGGGGAAAAAATACCTAAATATTTAGAAGCCTGGTGTCCTATCAATGCCAAAGTTGGCGATGTAGTCGGTGTTGAATATCAGGAAATGAATAAACGTAAGATGCAGATGATATTGTATGGCTTTCCTGTATTGTCAGTGATTGCCGGTGCTGTTTTTGGAAACAGTATCGCTGTATTTTTCGATATTGATAAGACAATGCCTGTGATGCTGGGTGTAGTTATCTGGCTGTTGGTTTCTGTTAATTATGCGCGTATTTTTAAACGTGATGCAGTACGTGAAGGTGTACAGCCTGTTGTTATAGAAATAGAAGCACCTGACCCAATAGTTTTTGATGATACTGAAGATGAAAATGAAAAAAAATAGGAGATGAGCTGATGCTGGTAAGGTTAGCGTCCGGATCTCCGCGCCGTTTAGAATTATTGCGTCAGATTGGGTTAGAGGTTGATGTATATACCAGCGCCTTTGATGAGGTTAGTGGAGATAACGCTGAAAAAGTGGTAGCAGTAAATGCTTTAGGTAAAGGGCAGGTTGTTGTTGAACAAGTTGGCAGCGAAATACCTGTGATTGCTGCTGATACGATGGTTGTTTTGGAAAATGAAATACTTGGCAAACCATTTGACAGCAATGATGCAGCCGTGATGCTGCGGAAATTGTCTGGCAGAGTGCACCGGGTTTTGACAGGTGTTGCTGTTTTTTATAAGACTCAGAATTTAGTAGAAATAGTAGAGACTAAAGTATGGTTTAGAAGCTTATCAGAAATTGAGATTAATGCTTATGTTGCGACCGGCGAACCTTTTGATAAGGCTGGAGCCTATGGAATTCAGGGACGTGGTGCAGTTTTAGTTGAGAAAATAGAGGGCTGCTATAATAACGTCGTGGGGTTGCCGCTCACCCGCTTGTATCAAATGATGGCACAAATTGGAGTGAAGGGCTTTTGAGCCAGTGTATAAAAGAATTGTCGCTGGATGACAGACCACGTGAAAAATTGATGCAGCAAGGTGCTGCTGGGTTAAGTAATTCTGAACTTTTAGCTATTTTAATACGTACTGGTACCCAGAAGCGTTCTGCTTTAAGAATTGCAGAAGAATTGACTGCTTCAAGTGGGTTATATCAAAATATAGCCTGTGTGCACAGTGTTGCAGAGCTGGCTAAAGTCAAGGGACTGGGGCCCGCAAAAGCTGCAACAATTTTGGCTGCGTTGGAATTAGGCAAGCGTATTGCAGCAGCTGGAAGTCAGGTCAAGTTAAAAATAGAGTCTCCGCAAAAAGGTGCTGAGATTTTATTGCCAAGATTGCGTTACGAACAACATGAAAAATTTTTGGTGTTATTATTAGACAGCAAAAATCAGGTCATAAGAATGGAACAAGTTTCAGAAGGATCTGTCAATAGTTCGGTTGTGCATCCTCGGGAAGTGTTTGCCCCGGCGTTACTGTACCATGCTGCTGCCATTTTGGTAGCACATAATCATCCTTCTGGAGATCCTAAACCTAGTCAGGAAGATAAAGAGCTGACTCGTAGTCTGAATGAGACCGGGATAATTATGGGAATTCCGCTGATTGACCACCTAGTAATTGGCGATGGAATATTTTTTAGTTTTAGAGAGCAAGGTTATTTAGATAAATGAGGTGTTGAAGAATGTTTGGTATTTTTAAAAGTTTTGCTCATGATATGGGAATCGATTTGGGAACTGCGAATACTTTGGTGCATGCTAAAGGTAAAGGTATTATTATCAGAGAACCTTCAGTAGTTGCCGTAGACAGAGAGAATAAAGAGGTGCTGGCGATTGGTGCCGAAGCTAAGCAGATGATTGGTCGTACTCCTGGACATATCGTAGCTATTCGTCCGATGAAGGATGGCGTTATTGCTGATTTTGATATTACCCAGTCGATGCTTAAATACTTTATAAAAAAAGCAATTGGCAAACATTCTTTAGTCCGTCCGCGTATTGTTGTTGGCGTTCCTTCTGGCGTTACTGAGGTTGAAAAACGTGCGGTTATTGATGCTACTGTACAAGCTGGGGCCAGGGAAGCATATTTGATTGAAGAACCAATGGCGGCTGCTATTGGTGCAGGGTTGCCTGTACAAGAAGCCACCGGCAGTATGGTCGTTGATATTGGCGGCGGAACCTGCGAAGTAGCTGTTATTTCCTTGGGTGGTATCGTTATCAGCCGTTCTATCCGGACCGGCGGTGATGCAATGGATGATGCTATTGTACGTTACATCAGGAAAACATTCAGTCTGTTGATTGGTGAGCGGACAGCAGAAGAAATAAAAATTACTATTGGCACTGCGATGGAACTTGAAGAAGCTACAGAAATGGAAATTCGTGGTCGTGATCTCGTGACAGGGTTGCCTAAAAATCTGCTTATTAATGCGAACCAGATCTGCGAGGCGTTGAGTGAACCGGTGGCTAATATTGTCGATGCCGTACGTAATACTCTGGAGAGAACTCCTCCGGAACTGGCTTCTGATATTATGGATCGCGGTATCGTTATGACAGGAGGATCTTCTTTGCTGCGTAATCTTGACCGTCTACTGAGCAAAGAAACAGGAATGCCTGTCTATGTTTCTGATGATGCTTTGTCCTGTGTTGCCTTAGGTACTGGTATTGCGGTTGAAAATGTAGATATCTATAAAAAAGGATTTATGGCATCTAATAATAAATGAAGGCTGAATTATTATTGTGAGTAAGAAAAATATGAGCTTGCTTCTGATTGTGATAGCATTGGTTGCTCTGATGGCGTTGGCTGTTGAAGGAAGAGTACGATTTCCGGTGTTGAATAGAGTGGTGATTGCAGTAATAAGTCCTGTCAACAGTTGTATTCAGACGTTTACAGGCGCAGCTTCTTCTTTGGAAAAGAAGCTGGAAGCTATTACGACAATGGAAGCAGAAAACGAGCAATTAAAAAAAGAAAACGCTGAATTGCGAAGGGCTAATATAGCTATGGCTGAGTTTTACGCTGAAAACCAGCGGCTGACAAAGCTTTTGCAATATAAAGAGCACGTGCCTGAACAGAAATTACTGCCTGCCAAAGTTGTGGGGCGGAATATGGGCGATTTACAGGATGTTGTAATCATCGATCGTGGTTCTGCAGATGGCCTGGATAAAGAGATGGCTGTTGTTACGGGTGATGGTATCGTAGGGCTGGTAGAAGAAGTTTATCCTGATGCTGCTAAAGTCATGCTGATTACCAGCAGCCGTTGTAAGATCGGGGCACGTATTTTGAGGGCTGATTCCAGAGCGGTTGGTGTTATCTGCGGAAGAAGCATGGAAAATATGCCTTTAGAAATGGAACATTTACCCAGGGAAGCGGATGTAAGAAAAGGTGATGTTGTTATTACCAGCGGTTTCAGTGGCAGGCATCCGGCAGGTTTGGTAATTGGTACTGTAAGAGAAACCAGCCCAGAGGCGGCAGGACTTTTACTGAACGCAGATGTTGATCCTGCTGTTGACAGCAGTAAAGTAGAAGAAGTTTTTGTTGTTACCGGGTATAGCAACCCTGCAGCAGCAACAGGTAAATTAAATAGTAATACCGAAGGAGGACAGGCACAATGAGGAAACTGATTTGGCCCGTCCTGTTTCTGTTATGTTTATCTTTACAGATGAGTTTGCCGCAAAATCAGTGGTTTAAATTTGATCTGCCGCTTTTGCTTATTTATTGTTTGGCTATGCTGAAAGGTGCATTTGCCGGTGGGATAGCTGGCTTTTTCGTAGGATTGCTGCAGGATCTTTTAACCGGTGGTATTTTTGGTTTTCATATTTTGACAAGGACTGCGATAGGGTATTATGTTGGCTATACAAAAGAAAAGGTATTTAAAGACAGTATGTTTTACAATATTGTGGCGATTGTTACAATAACAATTGCTTTGAGAGGCTGTTATTTTATTCTGCAGGTTATTATGGCTAAGGGATTTTCTGTTTTACTGTTAGAGCTGGCACTGCAGGATACGTTTGCTTATTGCCTGGGAAATATTATTTTTGTAATTCCGTTGTATCTTCTGACAGAAAGACTGCAGAAATGGATAGAACTGGATGATGGATTGCATTAAACAAAGGAGGTCAAATTGTGCTGAACAAAAGATACGCGCGCCGCTTGGAAGTTATGCTGGCAGCAGCAGTATGCATATTTTTAATTTTGCTCGGCAGAATGGCCTATTTGCAGCTTTATAAAGGCGATTATTATGGCAATCAGGCTGATGGTAACAGATTGCGCAGAACAAAAATCACTGCTCCGCGCGGCCTGTTTTTTGATTATAAAGGGCAGGAATTAGTTAATAATCTGCCTGGTTATGCTGTGGCACTTCAGCGTCAGGGGCAGCGTGATAATGAAAAAGTGATCGGTACATTGTCTGAAATATTAAATATGCCGGAAGACCAAATTAGAAAGCGTATTGCAGCTAATCAAAACAGTTATGAGCCAACCCGCTTAAAAAGCAATGTTTCCCCTGAAATCGTAACAAAAATAGAAGAACGCAGGTTGGAGTTACCTGGAGTTTTGTTGGAATTACAGCCAATCCGCAATTATTTGTATAAAGAACTGGCAGTTCACGCGTTAGGTTATGTTGGCGAGGCCAGTGAATATGATATTACTGAAGGCAGCTATAAAGGGATGCCAGGCGGTAGTATTGTTGGTAAATTTGGCATTGAAAAAACTTTTGATAAAGTTATCCGCGGAATAGACGGCAGCTTTGATGAGGAAGTAGATGTTGCTGGTAATGTTGTTAAACAACTGGGTCAGCGTGACCCTATACCAGGGAAAAGTTTGCAGCTGACCATTGATAAAGAATTGCAGATGGTTATGGAAAAAGCTGTAGATGAGCAATTGGCATATCTGCGGTCCAGCGGGATTGCCCCTAACGCCAGAGCAGCGGCTATTGTTGCGATTGATCCGCGCAGCGGTGCGGTAAGAGCTATGGTAAGCAGGCCTGCGTTTAATCCTAACCTTTTTGTAAATGGGATATCGGAAAAGGATTGGCAGGTTATAAATAATGATCCTAACTATCCTATGGGCAACAAAGTAATATCAGGCGAATATCCCCCTGGATCAACGTTTAAGATCATTACGGGTACGGCGGCATTGGAACTTGGCAAGGTAACACCGGAAGAATTGATTTTTGACTCCGGTCAGCACTGGCTTATCCCTATGGGCAACGCTGGCGGAGAAGCCCTGGGTTGGATTAACTTTCAACAGGCTTTAAGCATGTCGGATAATGTATATTTTTATGAAATGGGCAATCGCTTAGGGATCAATAATCTGGTTGATTTTGCACGCAAATTCGGTATGGGCAGGAAAACAGGTATTGAACTTGAGGGTGAAGCTTCAGGACTGCTTCCGACCCCTGAAAATAAACGCAAGATATTTACAGGGGAGGACTGGACTCTGGGTGATACATTTAACGCTTCTATCGGGCAGGGGATAGACCTTGCAACACCTCTGCAGATGGCGGTGATGATGAGCTGCATCGCCGGAGGTGGTATTTATCACCAACCGTATTTAGTAGATAAAGTCCTTAATAATGATGGAAGTGTTTTTGAAGTACGTCAGCATCAGGAACCATATGCTTTGGGGGTATCACAAAAAACTCTTGAACTGATTAAACAGGGTTTGATGGGTGTGGCACAACCTGGCGGAACGGCTTCTTATTTTGCCAATTTGCCGAAGCCAATGGCTGCGAAAACAGGCACGGCAGAAAATCCGCATGGACGCGATCATGGTTTATTTGTAGCCTATGGACCTACAGATGCTCCGGAACTGGTAGTTGCGGCAGTAGTTGAGCAGGGCAGTTTTGGTTCTACTTCAGCTGGTCCGATTGTATATAAAGTGTTTGAAGAATGGTTTAGAGAAGAAGGTCTGATACCGTCACAAGCGGTTAAGTAAGCAGAAACTGCGGAAAGGATAGCAAATGCAGCAAAATAGATATTTTCGTAATTTGGACTGGTGGCTGGTTATAGCTATTTTTGGGTTGGTTGGAATAGGCATTTGCCTGATTGCCAGCGCTACTCATTCTTTTGCCGTAACGACAGGTAAAGCATGGCATGTTGAACGGCAAAGTCTGTTTTTAGCAATAGATTTGGCCCTGGTTATTTTTTCGTTGCGCTTCGACTATCGGCTGCTTAAAGATATTGCAACTCCCTTATATGTTTTTAATATTATCCTGCTTTTAGCGGTAATGTTTTTAGGACACAGCCAGCTGGGTGCTCAAAGATGGATCCAGATCGGTCCGCTCAGTATTCAGCCTTCTGAGTTTTCTAAAGCAATAATGATTGTCTGCCTGGCTGCGTTTTTAAATAAAAGATTGGAAACTCTTGACAGTTTCACTGATTATTTGCCGGCGCTGGCTTATGCTTTTGTACCTTTTATATTGGTTATGAAGCAGCCGGATTTAGGTACGTCGCTGGTTTTTATGGCAATTTTGCTTGGGATGCTGCTCATCAGCGGGTTTAAGGTCAGGTGGCTGATGTATATGAGCGGCGCGCTTATCGCTTTGATGCCTGCATTGTGGCATATTTTAAAAGAATATCAAAAAAACAGGATTCGTGTATTTTTAGATCCGGAGCTTGATCCTTTCGGGGCTGGATATCATGTCATTCAATCAAAAATAGCTATTGGGTCTGGCCTTTTGACAGGTAAGGGCTGGTTTTTAGGTACGCAGAGCCAACTTAATTTTCTGCCTGAGAATCATACTGATTTTATCTTTGCTGTAGCTGGTGAAGAGTTTGGATTCATTGGTATTTTTATTATTTTATTATTATATTTGATCGTTATTTGGCGCGGGCTGACTATTGCATTGAACGCCGAAGACGATTTCGGTACCTTGCTGGCAGTGGGCATTACTTTCATGTTTATGTTCCATGTGCTGGTAAATATTGGAATGACTGCTGGGATTATGCCAGTTACAGGTGTGCCGCTGCCGTTTATGAGTTATGGAGTGAGTTCGCTGACTACGAATATGCTGTTGGCCGGGCTGCTGCTGAACATCAATATGCGGCGTCAGCAGCTGCAATTTTAGAGGAGGAACAGTATGGAAAAAGAATTAACGATCGATATACTCAGCAGTGTACAGAAACCTGCTCGTTATACAGGCGGAGAATTTAACAGTATTGTAAAAAGTCCGGAGGAAACTGAAGTAAGTATCGCCCTGGCTTTTCCGGATATTTATGAAGTTGGGATGAGTTATCTGGGATTTAAAATTTTATATCATATCCTGAACCTTGAAAACGGTGTTGCTGCTGAAAGAGTTTACGCCCCTTGGGTAGATCTGGAAGCAAAAATGCGAGCCAATGCTATTCCGCTGCGAACTTTGGAAACGGAAAAGATATTGCAGGATTTTGATTTTGTCGGCTTTACTTTGCAGTATGAGCTTTCTTATACAAATATTCTTAATATGCTTGATTTGGGCCGTATACCTGTAAAAACAGAGGAACGTACAGAAAAAGATCCTTTTATTATTGTTGGCGGACCCTGCGTATATAATCCGGAACCTCTGGCAGATTTTTTTGATCTTGCCGTTGTTGGTGAAGGTGAAGAAGTTATGGTCGAGCTGATGGAGGCTTATAAAAAATGGAAACGTGAAGGTAAGCCTGGTGGGCGGCAAGGTTTCCTGCGCTGTGCGGTAAAGCTCAAAGGTATTTATGTACCATCATTTTATGATGTTGCTTATAATGAAGATGGCACTGTAGCATCAGTAGTAGCTAATTGTGATGCTGCGCCGGCGGCAGTTGAAAAAAGAGTTATTTCTGATATGAATACGGTTAATTATCCGACAGCTCCGATCGTGCCGTTTGGAGAAATCGTGCATGACAGAATTATGCTGGAAGTTTTTCGCGGCTGCAGCCGCGGCTGTCGTTTTTGCCATGCAGGTATGGTATATCGTCCTGTGCGTGAACGCAGGCCGGAGCTTTTAAAGGAGCTGGCACGCCAACTGGTGGATAATACAGGTTATAACGAAATTTCACTGGTATCTTTAAGCACGGCAGATTATTCTTGTCTTGCACCGATGATACATGATATGATCGAAGAATTTAAAGATGAAAAGGTTAGTGTTTCATTGCCATCTCTTCGTATTGACAGTTTTTCTGTAGATCTGGCGAAAGAAGTGCAGGCTGTACGTAAAAGCGGATTGACTTTTGCACCGGAAGCTGGCAGCCAGAGAATGCGTGACGTGATAAACAAAGGCGTTACAGAAGAAGACTTAATGAATGCGGTTGGTGCTGCTTTTACTGCAGGCTGGTCATCGGTAAAATTATATTTTATGATAGGTTTACCTGGTGAAACTGACGAAGATGTACTTGCTATAGCTAAATTGGCGAAGGCAGTACAATATAAATATCAGGAAGTGACAGGTCGGCGCGGTGCGAAAGTAACCGTGAGTGCTTCTTCTTTTGTACCCAAACCCTATACTCCGTTTCAATGGGTGCAGCAGGATGATATAGCGGAACTAAGGCGTAAACAATTTTTATTGAAAGATGCCTTAAAAGTAAAAAATATCACCTTCCAGTATCATGACTCGGTGACCAGTGTGCTTGAAGCTGTTTTTGCCCGTGGTGACCGCCGTTTAGGAAAAGCCTTATATCTGGCTTGGCAGCGCGGAGCCAAATTTGATGGCTGGAGCGAACATTTTTCTTATGATCGCTGGCTGGAAGCTTTGCAGGACGCAGGTTTAAACAAAGAATTCTATATAGGCCGCGAACGCGGAGCTAATGAATTATTCCCATGGGAACATATCCAGCCTGCTGTAGCACGCAGTTTTCTGCGCAGGGAATATGAAAAAGCCCTGGCAGAAGAATTGACCCACGATTGTCGTCACGGTGTCTGTACAGGTTGCGGTGTTTGCCAAAAGCTGGGCGTAAAAATAATCGACTGGAAAGAGCAGGGCTTAGTATGAAATTAAGGATGCAGATAACTAAAGAGAAAGAAATACGTTTTATTTCCCATTTAGAATATGTGCGGACTATTGAAAGAGCTATCCGACGCGCTAAACTGCCTGCTGCTTATTCCGAAGGCTTTAATCCGCATTTAAAGTTTTCTCTGGCTTCGGCGCTTGGTGTTGGCGTTGTCAGTATGGCTGAATTTGTAGAGATAGAACTGGCTGAGCCGATGGAAGTACACGAGGCTGTGCAGAAGATGACAGCGGCTTTACCTCGCGGCATTCAGATTATGGCCGCAGATGTAACTGCGAACAACGCACCGGCGCTGATGGCTTCCGCCGGAGGTGCAGATTATCTTGTTGTGCTGCCTTATTCCGGTGAGTATGTTGAGGCCGTAGCTGCTTTTAACGCGGCAGAAAGTGTCGTTTATGCTAAGGCAGCGCCAAAGCTTAGAAACAAAATCAAAGAAATTGATGTAAAATTTTATATACCGGAAATATGTGCAAAGCAGGAAAATGATATGTTGACGTTAAAATTTTCCTGTCGTATTACACCTAATGGCAGTATGAAAGCAGCAGATCTGTTAAATACCTTAAATCAGCATTTTGGAATGCAGCTGCCTGTTGAAAAGGCAGATATCACCAGACTGGATCTGTATCGTGCAGCTGCTGATGGCCGCAGATTGCCGATGTTGGAACATATGGACAAGTCTATTCAATAGTTCAGGAAAGGAGGGGCTTTTGTATGGAAACCAAAATCATTATCAGCGCTACGTCAGAAGAAACACGTATGGGTCTGACTGAAAACGGTAGACTGATGGAATATTTAGTGGAACGCAGCAGTGAAAAACATCTTGTCGGTAATATTTTTAAGGGGCGTGTAAATAATGTTGTTCCTGGCATTCAGGCGGCTTTTATTGATATTGGTTTGCAGCAGAATGCCTTTCTTTATCTGGGTGAAAGTAATGATATTACTGAAGGTAAGTCCATATTAGTTCAGATAACGAAAGATGCCAGAGGCAGCAAAGGACCTTCCGCGACACGCGAGCTGACGTTACCTGGGCGCTATGTGGTGCTTTTGCCACTGGCGGATTATATTGGAGTTTCGCATAAAATAGAGAATAAAGAGGAGCGAAACCGTTTAAAAGCTATTATTGAGGAAGCAAAGCCTGATGGTATGGGAATCGTTATTCGTACGGCGGCTATTGGTGCCAGTGAGGAAGCATTGCTTGAGGATATCAGGCATTTGTGCGCTAACTGGCGTGTCATAGAAGCACGCGGGAAAGTAGAAAAAGCTCCTGCAACCTTGTATCGGGAATTAGACTTATCAGTACGGATCGTACGTGATTATCTGACAAATGATGTTTCCCAAATTATCCTGGATGATAAAGCAGTATATGGACGTGTCTGCGAGTTACTGAAGAACATGCCAGGAGGTACAACGGGCCGGGTTCTGCTGCATGAAAAGCAGGAAGATGTTTTTGCGTACTATGGACTGCGGGAGGAAATAGATACTATTTCTGACAGGCGGATAGACTTGAGCTGCGGCGGTTATCTGGTAATTGATTATACAGAAGCTATGACTGTTATTGACGTTAACAGCGGCCGTTACAGCGGCCGTGAAAATTTGGAAGAAACTATTATGCAGATCAATCGTGAAGCGGCTGTCGAGATTGCAAGACAGCTTAGACTGCGGGATATTGGCGGAATTATAGTTGTAGATTTTATTGATATGCATACGCAGGAGCATCAGCAGGAAATTCTGCAGGTGCTGCAGCAGGCGCTTTCGAATGATAAAATGAAGCCGCGTGTTCAGGATATTACGGTTTTGAATTTAGTTGAAATTACGAGAAAAAAAGCTCGCCAGAATCTTTCAACGGTTCTGTATGCTCCCTGTCCTATCTGTCAGGGGGGTGGCAGAGTGCAATCACGCGAAACAGTAGCATTGGAAATAAAACGGCGTTTGCGGACTTTACTGGCTAAGCCATGCGCATCACGCAGTATTTTGATTTCTGCCAATCCCTGGATGGTAGAGTGGCTGCGGGCTAAAGATCTGCGGCAGTGGGAACGTGAACTGGCCTGTAAAATTAAGGTAGAAGCAGATACTGGTCTGCACATAGAAACCTTTTCTATTTTAGACAATACCGGTGTTGACAAATAACGCCGTTTGTAATAAAATATTCGAGTATAGACTGATTAAGTCTGTCCCCAACCGCGCAGAGAGGTTCCGTAAACTCTTTAGGAGTACCGAATTTGGCGAGTCTATCATAAGGGAGGTGCAAATAGATGTACGCAATCATTAAAACCGGCGGTAAACAATACCGCGTTAGCGAAGGCGATGTTCTGAACATTGAAAAATTGGACGTTGAAGCTGGCAGTGAAGTCGTTTTTGACGAAGTTTTGACTGTTGTTGCTGACAGCGATGTTAAAATCGGCAAACCCGTTGTTGACGGCGCTAAAGTAACTGCTAAAGTTGTTGAACATGGTAAGGCTGAGAAGATTTTTGTTTTTAAATATAAAGCAAAATCCAACTACCGCAAACGCCAAGGTCATCGTCAACCGTTCACTAAAGTTGAAATCTCTAAAATCGAAGCTTAACAGCAATGATTACAGTAGATTTATTTAAGAACGAACAGGGATTGATAACAGGCTATAAGGTCAGCGGTCACGCAGGCTTTGCAGCAGCAGGCGAAGATATCGTCTGTGGGGCGGTTTCTGTTTTGACGCAGACACCAATCCTTGGATTGGAACAGCATTTGAAATGTCAGCCGTCATATCACGTAGATGAAGAAGACGGCATTTTAGAAGTAAACTTGAATAATACTCCGAATGAATTGACTCAGGCTATTCTGGCAACTATGGAATATGGTTTGCTGGGAGTAGCAGAGCAGTATCCGAAGTACGTTCGCATTCATACATACAGGAGGTGAATCGCAATGTTTAAACTGATCCTGCAATTGCATGCTCATAAAAAAGGTACCGGTAGCTCTCACAATGGTCGTGATTCCAATGCTCAACGTTTGGGCACTAAAGCTCACGAAAGCCAATTGGTAACTGCCGGCAGCATTATCGTACGCCAACGTGGTACCAGATTCCATCCCGGCAACAATGTTGGTATGGGTAAGGATTACACTATTTACGCTACTATCGAAGGCCGTGTTAAATTTGAACGTAAAGGCCGCGACAAACGTCAAATCAGTGTTTATCCGGTAGAAGAAGCAGCAATGTAATTTAAAATTAAAAGCACTCACTTATGTGAGTGCTTTTTTATTAAAAAAATAGCAGCAGATAAGTATGGCAGTATTTGTAAAAACCACCCGTTTTACGGGTGGTTTTTATTTTTACTTAGCAAAGATTTCTTAAATTATGCTCAAATATTACAACTGCAGGAGTAATTTTATACATCTTTGGTTGTAATATAGCATGGTGTTTGTTTCTATAATCATCCCTAAGGAGTAAAATAAATACCATAATTCTAACTTTGGCAGTCTATTTGCAGATAGAGACTTCTATTAAAATATAAGTATAAGCCGAAAATATTCACATGGTTGGTATATGGATGCTTTTAAAGATTTTTTAGTGCAAAGTATGCAAATATTTGTAAGTGATATTAAAGGAATAAATATGCAATATAAGTATTTGAAATTCTTTGAGATTATATTTGTTTTGTTGTAAAAAGGCAATTGAAACGATATAATCATTTTACACTGCCGTATAGTTGTTTTGATGTTGTACTTAAGGAGATGAAAATGATGCGCAACACTTTTTCTTCACAGGAGTGGTTGAAATTTATTGGGAAGGAAAAATTACAAACCTTTCAGGATTCTTTTGCCCGTGTTGATAATATCAGTTTATGCTTTTTTGATTTAGAAGGCACTCCATTAACAGTGTGGTCAAACTCAAGTCTTCTTTGTCACCAGATAATTCAAAATAATAAAAAACGCTGTCAGCAGGAAAAAGAAAAATCAATGTGTTTTCTCAAAAAAACTCAGCAGATAAAATTGTTTACGTGTTATTTGGGGTTAACATATTTTATGTGCCCTGTTTATTATAATAACAAGCTGGTTGCTATTGCCTACGGCGGTGGCATTGCTACAGAGGCGCATACAGTGCCTCAGGAAATTATAGAACGTTATAATATACCCTTAATGCCTCAGCGTAAGCTGCAGCGGATAGGGGAATTGCTGGTGCAGACAATGGCTCTGGTAAATTTTGATTTAAATGTTGTTGAAAATATTGGGGCGGAAAAAACTGAAGCTGATCTAAATGTTTTTAACGGTATTTTGAGCAGGCGTGAAGCAGAAGTAGCAATGCTTATCTGTCAGGGATTGAGTAATAAACAGATTGCAGAACAGCTTTTTATCAGTGAAAAAACCATAAAAACACATGTCAGCAATATCCTGAGCAAACTTGATATTAAAGATCGGATGCAGTTGATTTTGGAGTATTGCAGGATAGTACCTAATGCGTAATAAAATCGAATGGGGCAAAGAAGATGAGCATAAAGAAAAAACTGAGTATTTTTGTTTTGGTTTTGCTATTGGTACCCATGCTTTTATTAGTACTTTCAACGCAGCATTTTTTTGACAGACAGATCCAGGAGAATGAACGCAACTATTTACAGGTTGCGATGAAAACTGTTCGTAATGATATGGAAAACAGGATGGACGAGATGAGAAAAGCAGGATTGCTTTTCGCAGGTGATTCAGATATTAATAAAGCCATGTATGATGATAGAAACAGACTTGCTATGGCTTTAAATAATTTAAAACGTAATTTTAATTATCTTGACTATGTAGTTATTGTAGATCGAGAGAACCGTATATTGGCAAGCAGTTCTCCCTATCTGTTATATCCAGATGGCAGTGCTGTTAAAATCCTGGCTGCCAGCAGCATGCTGTTTGGGAAAACGCATGTATCAGAAGAAGTTGTCGGGCTTGAAGAACTGTTTACTAAAGATTCATTTGAATATGACAATTTTTCGATCAAAATACTTAACCAGTTTCCGGGGGCGCAGGAGTATCTGCATAAAGCTCTGATGGGTATAGTTGTAGTACCGATCAGAGATAAATCTGCTGATAACAACGTTATTGGAGCTATTGTATTATGTGATGTACTTAATAATGATAACTACTTTGCTGAGCGCTACAGCAGAAATCTGGATAATTCATTTCTGGCTTTTTCCATTGACGGGATAAGGATTGCCTCGAATATTCAGACTGATACTAAAAGTAATTTTGTCGGCAGCAGGGCCCCGCATGAAACAGGTAAATATTTGGAAGACGATAAACAGTATTTTGGAAAAGTGGATGTCGATGATGAAATACATGTTTTTTTAGATCAGAAAATTTTTAACAGTGCTGATGAACCAATCGCTGTTGTAGGAATTGGCATCCCAGAAGAAAAATTTTCGGGAATTGTCAGCAATAATTATAAGTATGTCTTAGGTCTTTTTTTCTTATGTCTGTGGGCCATGCTTATTTTAGGGCAGCTGTTGGCTGAAAAAATAAGCTGTCCAATTGTGCATGTTACCGATTTGACTAGAGATTATTATGAAAAGAATTTTGGTAACAAAGCAATACTTAATGGGAAAAAGGATGACGAAGGTGCTATGCTGCAGGAGATGTTCGAAAAGTTTACAACTCAGTTAGAACTTAGGAAACAGGAGAGCAAACTGTATTTAGAGCAATTGGAATGTGAGCATCAGCAACAGAAGCAACTGGCGTTTGAACTGCAAAAAAACAATGAGCAGCTTGAACTTAATGTTGCGGAAAGAACTAAATATTTACAGGAAGCATTGAATGAGCTGAAGAAAGTAGATGTGGCGAAATCCCAGTTTATGGCGAATATCAGTCATGAATTGAGAACTCCGCTAAATGCTATAATCGGTTCTTCTGAAATTTTAAAGGACGATATATTAGGTGAACTGAATCAGAAACAGAAAAAATATGTAGCTAATATTTTCAGCAGCAGTACTCATCTGCTGCAGCTGATCAATGATATTCTGGATATATCCAAGATTGCCAGCGGGAAAATGACTCTTAATTACAGCGAATTTTATTTGAAAGAAATTGTTTTGCAGACTGTGGAAAACGTGAAAAGTTATGTGACAAGTAAACAGTTAAAAGTAAAGTTGAAATTTGAACCTGATGATTTTATGATCGAAGCTGATGCGGCCAAGCTAAAACAGATTTTATATAATCTGTTATCAAATGCAGTAAAGTTTACCGGAACTGGTGGGCAGATAGAAATCTATGTTTATAAGCGTGAAGATGTTGCCGAATTTATTGTGCGCGATAATGGTATAGGTATAGCCGAGCAGGATCAGAAAAAAGTATTTGTGGAATTTGAACAGGTCGACAGTTCTTATACCCGTGAATACGAAGGTACAGGACTGGGTCTGCCACTGGTAAAAAAGATGGTTGAGATGCATGGTGGATATGTCTATTTAAAAAGTGCTTTAGGTGAAGGAACGGAAGTAATTTTTTTGATTCCGCTGCAGCAGGGAATGAAGAAACAGTGAAAGGTGAGGTGCGTAAATGAAAACTGTTTTGATAGTGGATGATAATATTAAAAACCTGGACTTGTTTAAAGATTTTGTTGAAAGCTGGGGCTATGAAACTGTTACTGCCCAGCAGGGGAAAGATGCTATCAGTTTAGCTGAACGATATCTGCCGGATATTATCCTGCTTGATGTCATGCTGCCGGGAATGAGTGGATATGAAGTTTGCAGGGAATTAAAAGAAAATACAAAAACGCAGCATATCCCCGTGGTAATGATTACTGTTCTTAATGATATTGCGGACAGGATTCATGGCTATAAAATAGGCGCTGACCAGTTTTTGGTAAAACCTGTAGACTACAATGAACTGCATGCTATTTTAGACAGTTTATTTGGCAAAAAAAGCATGTTTGATGAAATGGAAAGCAGAGGCACAGTTATTGAGAGTCTGAATGTTTTGCTGAAACAGTGTTTACCCTCGGAAGCTGTGGTTGTTGCTGACCGCAAATTTCATTATTGCCGTAAGCTGTGTGACTATCTCAATCTATCTAAAAATGAAACTGAGCAGGGACTGCTGCTGGTACGGATACAGGATATCATTGCTACTTTATGTAAACAGAAGGGGACTGTCCCCGAGGATGAAATGACTTTTTTAGAGCCGCTGAAAATGGACAAATGGGTTAAACCACTGTTGCTGTATATTCGCGGCTATTTGAACGGTGTTGATGAAACCCTGCAGAGAAAAATTAAGGAATGCCATTTAGAAAAGCTGGCCGGTATCAGTTTTGTTTTAGACCGCTATGGCAGTATTTTAGTAAGTGAAAACGGCGATGATAACAAAGCATTGTTAAAACTGCGGCAGGAATGCAGCCAATATGCCTACCCGGATGATGTGGTAAGATTATTGGAGCAAATCGTCAATGATGAATTGTTTATGAAAAGTTTAAAAGATAAATAATTGGTATGAAGCCATAGGACTAAAGTATTAGTCCTATGGCTTTTTTGTATTTAATAATACGGCCTAAGGCTCAAGAAGTCAGCTGGAAAATATTGTACAATCGAAACAGAAAGTAATGATACGCAAAGCTTTTGGCAGAGAGGAAGATTTTTATGGCAAGATCATTATCCCCTATAGGTGTTCAACAGAATTTGTCAGGTCGTATTTTTGATATCCAGTCTTATTCTGTACATGACGGTCCCGGTTGCCGTACGCTGGTATTTTTATCAGGATGTCCGCTGCGCTGCGAATGGTGTGCGAATCCGGAAGGTTTAGAGAATCGTGTACGGACTTTATTTAGGGTAATGAAATGCATCAACAGGACTCAAGGCTGTACCAGGTGCATCCCAAAATGCCCGCATCAGGCAATCTCTATCAGCGATGAAAAAGAAATACCCCTGGCAATAGACTGGGAAAAGTGCAGACATTGTGAAAGTCATGAATGTGTGGATGCTTGTTTACAGGAAGCTTTTGTCCCGGCTTCCAGAGATATGAAGGTTTCCGAACTGATGAAAATTTTTGACCGTGACAGGCATTACTGGTCTGGTAAAGGTGGGGCTACTTTCAGCGGCGGCGATCCTATGTATCAAAAAGATTTTTTGCAGGCGGTACTGAAGGAGTGCCGTAATGCTTATATCCATACAGCGATTGAAACGAGCGGATTTTTCCCTCAGAAAACCTATTTGGCAACTATGAAATATGTTGATTTTGCATTTAATGATCTGAAGCATATGGATTCTGATAAGCATAAAGAGAAAACCGGAGTTCCAAATGAACTTATTTTAGCAAATATCGCGGCATTGGCACAATCAGATTGGCCGGGAAGACTGGTCTTGAGATCGCCTGTTATCGAAGGCTTTAATGACAGTAAAGAAAATATGGCGGCCATTGCAGAGTTTATGCACAGTGTTGGTTTAACGGAATTCAATCTTCTGCCATTCCATCGTCTTGGCGATTCAAAATGGAAGTCTTGTGGTATGGTTTATCCTTACAGTATGTATGAAGCTACGCCTCCTGAAAAATTAGAAGCTTTGCAGAAGGTGCTGCTTGATTTAGGCATCAAAGCCTATGTTGGTTCTGACACCCCATTTTAAAATTCCTCAATAAAACAGCGGCAGCGCATTGGTTTTGCTTGGAACAGTGTGCTGCCGCTGTTTTTGTGTTTAGGACCTGCTAGTACCTGAGGTGTAGCAGCGTTTGATTTTTTCAGACTTACAACTCCTACTGGAGGCTCAATACTTAAGATTTTTCGCATAGTACACTTAAGGCAACCTAAGGATGCAGCAAGCGTGAATACTGAATGGATGACTGCTTCTAAAAATGCTGCAGGTCTTATAGTGAATTTTATGTAAAAAAGGAGGATTTATTATGGCAAGAAAACTCGTTGACGTATTGGAAGAGCAAGGTATGTCCTTGAATCTCCAAGCTGGCGGTGAAGCGCCGAAAGAGATGGTTGACCGCGAAGTAAAAGAAGGTGCTACAGAAAGAGCTGCTAAGTTGAAAGATATTTATCTGCAGACATTGTCTTCTGTAACCTGCGAATTTCCCTATTGGTATAACCGTGTATTTCAGGCTAATGAGGGTGACATTATGGAAGTGCGCCGCGGCAGAGCATTAAAGGCGGGCTTCGAGCATTTGACTCCCAGTATTTATCCAGGTGAGTTGCTTGTTGGTGCTAAGACCCAGTACTATCGTGGTTCTTTCCCGATGCCGTGGTTATCTGAAGGATTCTTTATGGCGAAGGAAGACGAACTGTACCAGGCCGCTTTAGCTTCCGGTTCTGCCAGTGCTGACCAGGTCAGTGCTTATGGCGCTGGTGGCGGCAACGTAACTGAAAGTTTTGGTAACGTTGTTTCCATTGCCGGTAAATATGGTATCCGCAAAGACGAAGTTCGTGTTTTAACTAAACTGGCTCGTGAGTGGGTTGGCAAATCTGTGGATGATGTTGGTCATCGTTATGAACAAATGGTTCCGGAATATCCGATTAAAGAAGCTGTTATGCGCAGCCTGATTTGTATGTTTGATTCCGGCTATACACTGCCGCAGGGCCGTGAAGTAATCAATTATTTCTATCCGCTGCAATATGGTTATGACGGTTTGATCAAAATGTGTGAAGAAGGTATTGCAGAAACTGCAGGACGTCCTGACGGTGATGGCATTATCGGTATGAGCAGGCTGTATTTCTACGAAGCGGTCAAACTTGTTTTGGAAGGTATCCAAACATGGCATCTGCATTATGCTGATGAAGCCAAACGTTTGGCTGCAACTGAGAAAAATGCTAAACAAAAGAAAGAATACGAAGAAATAGCTGAGATCATGGAACATATCGCTCATAAACAACCACGTAATTTCCGTGAGGCTCTGCAAATGATTTATATGGTCCATATGGCTTCTGTTAATGAAGATGCTATTTCAGGTATGTCGCCCGGACGTATTGGACAGGTATTATGGCCATGGTTTGAGCAGGATATGGAAGCCGGACGTATCACTGAAGCTGAGGTATTGGAACTTTTAGAATGCTACCGTGTAAAAATGACCTGTATTGATTGCTTTGCTTCAATGGGTGTTGTTGGCGGCGTACTTTCCGGCAATACTTTCAATAATGTCTGCCTGGGAGGTTTGACCCGTGACGGTCAGCCGGCTGCCAACAGACTGGAAATGCTGCTGCTGGAAGCTGGTATGACTTGTCAGACCACACAACCGACACTGTCAGTACTGTATGATGATAAATTGCCGGAAGAATTTCTGTTGAAAGCTGTAGAGTGCGAAAAGAGCGGTACCGGTTATCCGGCCTGGATGAATAATCGCGGCGGTATCGAATTTATCATGAAAAATTACGGGCCGGAAGGTATGAACCTGGAAGATGCCCGTGCCTTCTCGATCGGCGGATGTTTGGAAACTTCGCCTGGTATTTGGAAAGAACTGGAATTGAATGGCAAGAAATATTGGATCCCGGGCGGCGCAGGCCAGCCGACTTCCGTAGGTGTACATTTTATTTCCAATCCGAAAGTTTTGGAAATGGTTCTTACCAATGGCTATGACAGACGTATTGATTTGCAGGTTCTGCCACCTCATAACAAAACATTTAAAACTTATGAAGAATTGTATGAACAATTCCTTGAATATTATGATATCGTCATCGATTGCCTTGTAACTACCAATAATATTCAGCATGATGTATGGCGTAAACATAACATGTCGCTGGTAAATTCCTTCCTGAAACCTGACTGCCTGGCAAAAGGCCAGCATATTGGCAATATGGGCTACCGCTACAATGCTACTTATAACATTGAAGACACTGGCACTATCAATATGGTCAATTCTTTGTACAACATTAAAAAATTGGTGTTTGAAGATAAGAAATATACTCTGGAAGAACTTACAGATGCGCTTATTAATAACTTTGGCTTCAAAAATGCTGATGAAATCGGCAGCTTCTCGCTTGAAGCTCAGGAAAAACGTGATGATGATGACGGACGTTACGATCAGATCCACGCAGATTGCCTGAGATCCTTTAAATATGGCAACGATATTCCTGAAGTCGATGGAATTCTGGCTGAATTTGAAGACTGGTACTGTGGCTGCGGCGATAAATATGAATCCTTGTACGCTAAGCCGTTCTATGTTTGCCAGATGTCTGTATCTACCCATGCTCCGCAAGGTGCAGCAACACTTGCATCTGCTGACGGGCGTCTTTCCGGTACTACTTTTGCTGACGCTTCTATGTCTGCATATCCTGGTACTGACCGCAATGGTGCCTATGCATTATTTGAATCCGCTACTTGCTGGGATCACAGCAGATCTCAAAACTCACAGATGAACCTGAAACTGCATCCGAATGCAGTAAAAGGTATCGAAGGTTCTAAGAAATTGTTGGATCTGACCCGTTCTTACATGAGAAAAGGCGGCTTCCATATTCAATTTAATATCGTCGATTCTAAAGTTTTGAAAGATGCTCAAAAACATCCTAATAACTATCGTGATTTGTTGGTACGTGTAGCCGGCTTTACTCAATACTGGGTAGAAATCGGTAAACCGATCCAGGACGAAGTTGTTGCAAGAACCGAATACGAAGGAGTGTGAGTCACAATGGCTAAAAATAATCATGCTGATTGCCGTAATTTTACCCCTATTGACGTTGCTAAAGGTATCTGCCATGCCAATAACGACAGTATTATCCTTATTGACAGCGAAACCTGTCCGATGTTTACGCCTATTGCTAAATGTAAATGCTGCAAATGCTTTATAGAAGCTGACGAAAACAACATTGGTATCTGCGATGGCTTTAAGAAAAAAGACTGGACTTACGGTGATTTGAAAGCCGTATATTGCGAACAGTTTACAAGTAAATAAGTCTATTACAATACTTCCTCCTTAACTAAAGTAAGTTGGCGGATGCAGGAGCCTGCATCCGCCTCTTTTCAAAATGGAGCTGAAATTTGTAATTACTATTAACTCATAATCTTTTATAGATTTGTGAGACGAAGGGATGGTTTATATGGATGCGAAAAAAACCTCTTATTTTGTAGTCGTTGCTGCGTGGCTGGCAGTATTTTGCCTGTTTGGTTACCGCTCTACTTTTGCTATCCTGGCCGGGCCAATGTCGCAGACGATGGGTTGGACCGGGGCACAGGTATCGTTAGGCTATTCGCTGATGATGAGCATTTATGCCATTACAGCGTTCTTTAGCGGTATGATTTTGGATAAATGGGGTACAAAACCTGTTTATACTATTGCCGCAGTTTTTTGTATGCTGGGTTTTTATCTGACAGCGAATGTTGAATCTTTATATTCTTATTATGCGGCTTATGCTATTTTTGCCGGTATCGGAACAGGTATGCTGTGGGTATCATCTACCATTTCCATTCGTAAATGGTTCGTTGGAAAATATTATGCCAAAATGTGGGGTATTGCTTTTGCCGGTGCCCCAATGGCGCAGATTGTACTCAGTTTGGGCGTGAAACCGATGCTGGTCGAAAATGCAGGACAATGGCGTGATGCAATGACAATTTTGGGTTGGATTTCGCTCGTAGCACTTTTACTGGCAGCATTACTGGCAAAAAAGAACCCGGAACAGTATGGCTTACATGCTTTTGGCGAAGTTCCACCTGCTAAAGGCACGGCAGCCCAACAAGAGTATCCCTGGAAAATTGGAGAGGCTTTTAGCACGTTTCCGATTTGGGGTTCGATTCTGGCATTTTTGACCAGTATGGTTGCTGAATTTTTGATTTGGACTCAGGTCGTTACCTATTGGACCAAAGATTTGAAAATGACTTTAGATAATGCAACTAACCTTTATATCATCATTGGTATCGCCGGTATCTTTACGATGCCGCTTTTGGGTATCGTATCTGATAAATTAGTTGTAGCGATGAAAAATGAGATCAAAGCCAGAAAAACAATGCTTATTTTCGGCCCGGCTGTAGGCGCAGTAGCTTGTTTGCTGCTTATGACAATGGGACCGCAGTCTACCACTTTGGGTGCTTTGATCTGCGTACTGTTTGCAGTTTATTGGGCAATTGAACCGGGTGGCGTCGTTGGTTATGCCGGTGCTATCTATGGGCGCGTCAGTCTGGGCAAATTGTGGGGGCTTGCCACCCTGATTGTTATGGGTATAGGACCAGCGCTGGGCAGCTTTATGGGCGGCTATCTTGCTGATACTACGGGTAACTTTATTGCTTCTATCAAATTTGCCCTCTGTTCTTTTGTTCTTTCGGCGATTATAGCTTTTATTTTACCGCTGAAAATAAAAGTTCCTGATCAACAGGGTGTAGTTTTAGAAGAAAACGAAGACTATACAGAATAAATAAGATTTAAAAACAGTATTAGTATTGTATTTAGAAAATATTTGTTTAGGGGCTGGAAATATGAAAGTATTGGTAATTGGCGACAGCTATGGTTTACCGCGATATGCAAAAAACAGCTTTAATGTAGAACTCGATTACGCAGGAACATATCCTGAGCAGCTGCGCAGAATGCTCAGTGCAAATTTTACCGAGGATGTATGTCTGGTAAATCGCTGCCGCCATGCTAATACAAGTTTAAGTCTTATAAAAGGCGAGGCCAATGAAATAGAATTTTTACGCCCGGATTATACGATATTACAATTGGGTCTGGTAGATTTATGGCCGGCGGAAGGAAGAAAAATCTGGCCGCTTTACTCTGAACAATACGGTCGTGACCCTTGGGTAACGCCTGATGAATATAAAAATAATCTGCAGCTTTTTCTAAATTTTGCCAAGAGCAGAGGGAGCAAAGTGATTGTTATCAATAATCCTCCTGTAGAGAAAGTCCATCTGTTAAAACATGCAGGTTTAGAAAAAAAGATCGTTCTGTATAATAACCTGCTGACAAGATTAATGCTTGGTAAAAGCGTTAATCTACTGGACTGGTATGACAGGATAAAAAGTCTGGATGGGAAATGTATTTTTGGCAGTGATGGTATCCATCCTACCAGAGAAGCGGCAAATTTACTGGCACGATTGTTACTGCAGCAGATAAGCTTATTTGAGGACGGTGTTGTAAATGGATAGAAAACAGCTTTTGGAAAAGATTATCGCCCGTGAAGCAGCGATGTTTATCGCTGTTAAAGCCAGTGAACCTGCTGATTGCCAGGAAATGCTGAAAACTTTTTATCTGATGCGTGAAATGAGCCATTCGGTTTTAGCGGCTGATACACTGACATCGTATTTACAGGACCTGGAAACGGCAGCGGCGGCAGGGCGTAACTTAATGACAGAAAAATATGCCCGTATGGAAAATTTGATACCATCGTTAAATGAAAATGAACTGATTTACAAAATAGTAGATATCGAAAGAGAATGGCTTTCTGAAGTACATAAAAAATATCCTTTGACAATAGCTGTTGAAGGCGGCTTTACTACATACGCAGTTTGCGAATTGGAAACGTATTCTGATGCAACTTTAAATTTATATTATCGTGATATCTTTTTAGCCGCGACACAAAAACGTAATTTAGTTGAAGAACGTTACCAATATCTGTATGGTAATTTAGGATTTAAAGATTTGGAGGAAGTTGAAGCTTTAGCACAAAAGCGTGCTGCCGTAAAGGAGTGAAAAATATGCAGAGAAATGAGATCATGCAGCGGATCATTGATTTGGAGACCGAAATGTTTATGAGTGTCAATGCGGAAGAAGCTGTTCCTGCTAATACCATACCTGCATTTAAGGAAATGCGCCGTATGACATATTCTGTTTTATCGGATAAAACAGTTGCTTTGTGGCTGTGCGATTTGGAAACAGCGAAAAAAGACGGACGTAATGTTATGACTGAAAAATATGCTTTGATTGGTGATCAGATACCAACCCTGCGGGACAATCCACAGATCGAAAGGATCGTTGATATAGAAGAAAAGTGGATGAATGAATTAGCCTTTAAATATCCACATGCTGTTAAAAGAGAACGGGCTAATGCGGAACTTTTTAGAAAGTATGCGTTATGTGAATTGCAGACATGGTCACCTGCTGCAGTAAATTCGTATTTTGAAGATATAAAAAAAGCTATGGAAGAAGGACGAAATTTAGCAGAAGAACGTTATGATAATCTGTATCAGAATATTGGTAAGGGAAGATTGCGTGATGTGGAAGATTCATTAAAATAAAGTTTTCAGTAAGGTTTTTTGTTTATACAAAGAACCTTACTTTCTGTTATAATGGTAAACAGAACACTTAAGAACGGAGTGGTATGATGCTGCGGAAAATTTTATTATTGATGAGTTTGATTTTTATACTTTCAATAGGGGTTGCCTGCGCTGCTGAAAGAACATATGAAGTGACTGATGGTGGTTGTATTGTCAGCTTACCTGAACAGTATGCAGTAACAGTTGTGGAAAGGCCGACCGATCCAAATGACGAACTTGGGGTTCAGGTCGCGCAGCTTTCAATAAGTGACCCTGTTAATAAATCGATGACAATGCATGTTATGGTGGAAAGCAGTAAATTGACAAAAGAATTGCCCGACCTGAATTATAGACCTGGCGGAGTGATGAAGGACTATTTTGCGGAAAATCTGCAAAACAGCGGTTGGCAGGAGCCGGTAGTCGCAGGTGAGCTGCAGAATGGGAAGATGTATTTTATTAAATTCAGCAGCTATATAGCTGACAGCGTAGGGCAGAAATATGACGGACAGATTTATGCCACCCTTAAGAACGGTAATTTGATTTATCTGATGATAATGAGTAAAGAACGGGCTTTGACAGCGGACGAAAAAACATTTTTAGAAACGACTGTCAAAAATTTACAGTTTAAAGATACTGTACTGGTAAATACCAATGCACAAAATAAATAAAAGGTTCCGTACGTTAAGTACGGAACCTTTTATTTATAAAACCAAAAAACGGCTGCGACTCGCACCACCGTAGTCGCAACCGCTTTTTGAGGTTGAAAGGATGAAAATAATTGAGAGAGAAGGGAGGAGGTAATTGCATTAAATGCTTTTGCCTTGTCTATATAATACATTATTGCAATAGGGTTTGCATCTTACAATGATTACATAATCTGTTTAATATAATTACATAATTATATTAGGACTAAAAGTTTTTCAAGCTAAACCTCAAAAAATTATTTTGCTTTTTGCGAGAAGGCTTGATAAAATGCCATTAAGAATTGGCAGGTGGTGGAAAAATGCAGACAGTGGCATGTTTTGGTGATTCTTTGATTTATGGTTTCCCTTTTGGTCCGCGTATATCGTGGCTTGCCGAAGCTGAAAAACTCACCGGAGATAAATTCTTGAATTATGGAGTATGCGGGGATTGTACAGACGATATTTTATCCCGCCTGAAAACAATGCCTTTGCCGGCTCATATTAAACATATTTTGTTTCTGGGAGGAGCTAATGATATCATTCAAATGCGTCCGCAGAAATTTATTCTGGAAGATTTGGATAAAACCTTGAGATATTGTCAGAGTAAAAACTTTGATTTGGGTATTGTTTTGCCGCTTGTAACGGCGGAAAGCAGGTTAAACGAATATATTTTACCGCTGCGGGATGTAATAAGCGCACGTTTCGCAGAGCGGGCCTGGCTGTTGGATCTGCAGCCTGCTGTTGGACTGACTGTTGCAGAAAGGAAGAAGGCATATCTGGATGGCGTACATCCGACGGCAGCCGTTTACAGGGCGATGGGAACATATGCTGCGCCGCTGCTTAGAAACTGGCTGGAAAAAGATAATAGTAAATAAAGAAACTTTGCTTTCACTGGCCTTTTTGTATTATAATAAGGAAATAGATAAGTAGGCAGGCGTTAAATTTAACGCGGCATTTATGCTGAATATTTAATTATTGAAGATAGAGGAGAATATCATGTTTATTGATCGAGCGAGAATATATGTCGAAGCAGGTGCCGGCGGCGACGGCCGCAGCAGCTTCAGACGCGAAAAATTTGTTGAAAAAGGCGGCCCGAACGGTGGGAATGGCGGTCGCGGCGGCGACGTGATTTTAAAAGCTGATAAAAATCTCAATACTTTAATAGATTTTCGTTACAAAAGAAAATTTGTTGCCAAACGTGGCGGACACGGCGGTAATTCCAACTGTACAGGCCCACGTGCCGATGATGTTATCGTAAAAGTACCTCTTGGAACTTTAGTGCGCGATGATGCTACCGGTGTGCGCCTGGCTGATTTGACTGAGGACGGACAGGAATATGTTATTGCTAAAGGCGGCCGTGGTGGTAAAGGCAATGCCTGCTATGTTACAAGTACCAACAGAGCACCGACTTTTGCAGAAAAAGGTGAACCGGGCGAGCTGCGCTGGATAAAGCTGGAGTTGAAGCTTCTGGCTGACGTTGGCCTGGTAGGTTATCCGAGTGTCGGTAAATCCAGTATCATTGCACAGGTTTCGGCTGCAAGGCCTGAAATTGCCGCTTATCATTTTACTACATTGACCCCTGTTTTAGGAGTGGTGCGTATCGATGCTGAACGCAGCTTTGTTCTTGCTGATATTCCCGGACTTATCGAGGGAGCGCATGAAGGTGTTGGCTTGGGGCATGACTTTCTGCGTCATGTAGAACGTACAAAAGTACTGCTGCATGTTTTGGATGTTTCCGGTACCGACGGACGTGATCCTATTGAGGATTTTGAAAAAATCAATTTTGAGCTGTCTCAATACAGTGAACGTTTAGGACGCCGCAAGCAGCTGGTAGTTGCCAACAAAATGGATTTGCCGGAAGGCCAGGAAAATTTCCAGCGTGTTAAAGAATATGTTGAAGCTAAAGGCTATGAAATCGTTAAGGCTTCGGCGGCTACCGGCGAAGGTCTGCAGGAACTGATGTATAAGGCTTATGAGATGCTGCAGAACTTTGAACCGGAACCGGACGAAGAAGAGAATATCATTATGGATGAAATAGACCCGGACAGTTTTGAGATCACGGCTTGTGCGGATGCTGATTTTGAAGTAAAAGGGAAAAATATCGAGCGTTTGGTAGCTATGACCAATTTTGATAATGACGAAGCTTTGTATCGTTTCCAGCTGATTTGGAAAAGCCTGGGGATTGATGCGGCTTTAAAAGAAAAAGGTATTCAGGAAGGTCAAACCGTACGTATCCGCGATATGGTATTTGAATTCAAAGAATACTAAGATTTTAACGAGGGGATTGAGCTGGATGACTTTTGACCGCTCTGCACTTAAAGAAGCTAAACGTATCGTAGTGAAAGTTGGTACCAGTACCATAACTTACGCTAACGGTAAACGTAATTTTGAACAGATAGACCGACTGGCCCGGGAACTTGCCGACTTACAGAATCAGGGTAAAGAAATGATCCTTGTTACTTCCGGTGCCGTTGCTGTAGGGGTAGACCGTCTGGGGCTGTCCGAAAAACCAAAGACTATTCCCGGTAAGCAGGCTGCTGCTGCTGTGGGGCAGGGTATTTTAATGCACACCTATGAGAAGCTTTTTGCCGAATATGGACAGATCGTAGCGCAGGTGCTGCTTACTAAAACAGAATCTTTGGACAGGCACCGCTATACAAATTCCCGCAACACCTTTATGGAGCTGCTGAAAAACCGGGTAATTCCTATTGTCAATGAAAATGACGTTGTAGCTTTAGATGAATTGAAAATAGGCGATAATGACAATATGTCGGCTCTGGTTGCCGGTATCGTCGATGCTGATCTGGTAGTTATCCTTTCTGATGTGGACGGATTATATACCGCAAACCCACAGACACATCCCGATGCGAAACTGGTGAGTATCGTCAGTGATATTACTCCTGAAATTGAGGCCAGTGCCGGTGGTGTTGGCAGCAGCTTGGGTACAGGAGGGATGTTTACCAAGATCCAGGCGGCTAAAGCCGCTACCAGTTCAGGTATCCATCTGGCAATTGCCCGCGGTGATGAAAAATATGCCATAGCCCGTATTTTGCAAGGTGAAAATATAGGTACAGTTTTTGTTTCGAAAGAGAACAGGCTGCAGTTTCGTAAACGCTGGCTGGCTTTTGGCGCCCGTATCATGGGCAAACTTGTTATTGACGAAGGCTGTGCCAAGGCCGTGCGTAAAGCCGGCGGCTGCAGTATTTTACCGGCAGGAATCACGGCAGTTGAAGGACAGTTTGAAGCGGGAAATACCGTCAGCGTTGTCGATATGGCAGGGCACGAACTGGCTCGCGGGTTAAGTCACTATTCTTCAGCCGAGCTGGAGCAGATCAAAGGTGCAAAAACTTCGGAAATAGAAGATAAAATAGGCCATAAAAATTACGATGAGGTTATTCATCGTGATGATCTGGTTATTTTAGGTTAGGAGGTATCTGACATGACAACTTATGAAATGGTGCGTACTAAAGCCGAAGCGGCACATCGTGCGGCCGGTGAACTGGCAGTAACTTCTACCGTGATCAAAAATAAAGCTCTGTTGGCGATGGCAGACGCGCTTGAAGCAGGGGCTGCGAAAATTTTGGCGGCTAATGCCAAAGACATGGAAGCCGGCCGTGCTAATAATATGAAAGAATCGATGTTAGACAGATTGGCGCTTTCCCAGGTACGTATCAACGCTATGGCTGAAGGTCTGCGTCAGGTAGCGCAGCTTGAAGATCCTGTCGGTAACGTTTTAGACGGGCGCAGGCTGCCTAACGGTTTAACTGTGACTAAGGTACGTGTTCCTCTTGGCGTGATCGGGATTATTTATGAAGCCAGGCCGAATGTTACGGCTGATGCGATCGGTTTGTGCGTAAAATCAGGTAATGCGGTTATTTTGAAGGGCGGCAGCGAAGCGCTGCAGTCTAATATTGTCATTGCCGGCATACTGACGCAAGCGGCAGAGGCGGCAGGTATCCCTGCTGGAGCAATACAGTTCGTTGACAGCAGTGATCGTCAGGCAGTAACTGATTTAATAAAAATGAACGGACTGGTCGACGTAGTTATTCCCCGCGGCGGTGCTGGACTTATTCAGGCAGTGGTACAGAATGCAACGGTTCCTGTCATCGAAACAGGCATCGGTGTCTGTCATACTTATGTGGATGCAGGTGCAGACTATGATATGGCACGTGCGATTGCGATCAATGCTAAAGTACAGCGTCCGGCAGTTTGCAATGCTATGGAAACATTACTGGTGCATGAAGACGCTGCTGCTGAATTTTTGCCGCAGATGCTGACAGAATATTTTGCAGCCGGCGTCACTATTATCGGCTGTGGTAAGACACAGGCTTTTGATAAACGAATCCAGGCAGCTACAGAAGCAGACTGGGCCACAGAGTACGGAGATCTGCGTTTATCAGTAAAAATAGTAAGCGGATTGGAAGAGGCTCTTGCACATATTGCTAAATATGGAACTAAACATTCTGAATGTATCGTCACCAGTGACTATAACCATGCCCGCACGTTCCAGCAGCGTGTCGATGCTGCTGCAGTTTATGTTAATGCTTCAACACGTTTTACAGACGGCTTTGAATTCGGGTTCGGCGCTGAAATTGGCATCAGTACACAAAAACTGCATGCACGCGGACCAATGGCTTTGCCGGAGCTAACCAGCAGCAAATATCTTATCAGCGGCGACGGACAAATACGTGGTTGATTTTTAAACTAAAAGCAGCCTGCGCCCAGCGCAGACTGCTTTTTCTGTTTTTAGAAATCACTTTTTTGTCATACTTTTTGCAAAAAATGTCATTAAAAAAACACAGAAATTCGTTATCATAGGTTTTGACCAAAAGAATGGAATAAGTTATAATTTTAAACATAGTACGAGCTGATAAGAATTGTTAATTTTACGAAAGTAAAGAGGGATGTATGATGTTAGCATGGATAAAACGTAATAAGTATCTGTTGGGATTTTTGATAGCTGTGATAGCGATCGGTTATTTTGGCTATGGTTATTATAAAAGCAGTACCGAAGTTAAAGAAACGGTGCGGACGGCGACCGTTGAATATGGACATTTATCGGACAGCATATCAGCTACCGGCAGTTTAAGTGCCGTAGATAATGTCGATATCAGTTCCAAAATAACCGGCCGTATCGTTGAAGTCTGTGTTGAAGAGAACGATCATGTCAATGCCGGACAGGTACTGGTACGTTTAGATGATACTTCGCTGGCGGCAACACAAACACAAATGCAGGCCAAAATGGAAAATGCTTTAGCGACTTATAATCGTTACAGTGCACTGCTGGCCAAAGGAGCTATTTCAAAATCTGATTATGATCTGGCAGAAGCCGATTATACAGTTGCGAAAGCAAATTATGACCAGGCTACCTCTAATGTTAATGATACTGTCATCACTACACCGATTTCCGGTTATGTCATAGGCAAACCTACCCCCGTTGGTCAGACGATCAGCTCTGGTATTTCCGAACCTCAGGTCATCATGTCTATTGCCAATCTGGATAATATGCAGATCGAAACCATGGTTGATGAATCTGATATCGGACAGGTAAAAGTAGGGCAGAAAGTAAACTTTACAGTTGATTCCTATCCGGACAGAACATTTGAAGGTATAGTAAGACTGGTATCCCGTAAAGCTGTTACCGAAAATAATGTTATTTATTACACCGTTTATGTAGATGTAGCCAACTCGGAAGGTAAATTGCTGCCAACAATGACAGCCCGCGCAAATATTATTGTCAATGAAGCAGACGGTGTACTGATGGTACCGGCTAATTGCCTGCGTACTGAAGGCAGCAGCCGTTATGTACAGGTTTATAATGAAGCAACAAAAGAGATCCGCAACGTAGATGTTGAAGTCGGTCTGAGCGGTGACGATAAGGTCGCAGTCAGCAGCCCTGAACTTAAAGAAGGCGATAAAATTTTGGTCAAGGCCGCTAAAGCAACGCAAACTAACAGTAATCGCATGGGTGGCCCTCCGATGCACTGATAAAATGAAAGGAGCTGCGCATATGACTGCTGTAATCAGGCTTGAAGATATTATGAAAACATATGTTATGGGCGATGCCGTAGTCCATGCGCTAGATCACGTCAGCGTAGAAATCGGTGTCGGTGAATTTACTTCTATTATGGGACCGTCCGGCAGTGGTAAATCAACAATGATGAATATTCTGGGCTGCCTGGACAGACCAACCTCCGGACAATATTATCTGGATGGCAAAGAAGTCGCCGGCTATAGTGACGATGAACTGGCGCGTACGCGCAATGCTAAAATCGGCTTTGTTTTCCAGAACTTTAATCTGCTGCCGAAACTGTCAGCACAATTAAATGTAGCTTTGCCTTTAGTTTATGCCGGTATTGGCGAAGAGGAAAGGCTGGAACGGGCTAAAACAGCTTTGGAAGCAGTTGGGCTGGGTGACAGGATCGACCATAATCCAACGGAAATGTCAGGCGGTCAGCGTCAGCGTGTGGCTATTGCACGCGCACTGATCAATGACCCGGCCATTATTATGGCGGACGAACCTACCGGTAATCTTGATACCAAATCCAGCTATGAAATTATGGATATCTTTAAAAAAATGAATGATAATGGCAAGACGGTAGTCATGGTCACACATGAGCCGGATATCGCCGAGCAGACCAAACGGATTTTAACTATGCGTGACGGTAAGCTGGTCAGCGACGAATGGAGGGCTGACCATGTTTAACGAATCTATCAAAATGGCCATTGACGGAATGATTTCCAATAAGCTGCGTACATTGCTGACGCTTTTGGGAATAATTATCGGTGTCGGCGCTGTTATTGCCATGGTCAGTTTGGGCTTTGGCGTTAAGGAACAGGTCAAAAACAACATTTCCAGTCTGGGCAGTAACCTGCTTATCGTTATGTCCGGCGGACGTACCGCCAGCGGCGCACGCTTGGCAGCCGGTCAGGGTGCGCGTCTGACGGCGGAAGATGCTTACGCCATCGAAAAACAGATCGAAGGCATTGCTTATATTGCCCCGGCTGTTTCTTCATCTTATCAATTAGTTGTCGGCAACCAAAACTGGACTGCCAGTGTTGAAGGAACGACACCTAATGTACTGGATATCCGCAGCTATAAATTAGCTGAAGGCCGTAATATGACTGAACGTGATCTCAGCAGCAGAGCCAGAGTTTGTGTTATCGGACAGACGATTGTCGATAATCTGTTCCCCGAAGGCGATGCTGTTGGCAAAACTCTGCGTATCAATAAAGCACCGTTTCAGGTAATCGGTGTCCTGGAAGCCAAAGGTCAATCGGCTGGCGGTCAGGATCAGGATGACGTGGTATACATACCGCTGACAACGGCGCAAAACCGCATGATGGGTATTACCCATATAAACAGGATCACGATCCAGGCCGAAAATGAAAATGTTATCGACCAGGTGCAGGGCGAAGTAGAACAGCTGCTGCGCCAGCGGCACAAAATCAAAGCAGGCGACGATGATGACTTCACCGTACGTAATCTGGCAGCTTTGATGGAAACAATGATGGAAACTGCTAATACCATTACCCTGCTGTTAGGCTGCATAGCTGCTATCAGCCTGCTTGTCGGCGGTATCGGTATTATGAACATCATGCTGGTTTCTGTTACCGAACGGACACGGGAAATAGGTATCCGTAAAGCACTTGGAGCGACTTACAACAATATTCTGCTGCAGTTTCTGATCGAAGCTATGGTGATCGGCGTTGTCGGCGGTACACTGGGTGTGATTTTAGGTATCGGTTCCTCCTATGCCATCAGCTATTTTGCCGGCTGGCAAACGGTGATCTCCATACCAACTATTATCATTGCGGTGGTATTCTCCGTTGGTATTGGTTTGTTCTTCGGCATCTACCCTGCACGTAAAGCTGCACTTTTAGATCCTATCGAGGCGTTGCGCTATGAGTAAAAATTATTGCAGTGAACATGAAGTTAAGCAAAATATTACTAAAAAAGTAACCTGTCACGAAAAAATGCAGGCCTTCTTAGATTATCTAAGAAGGCCTAAAACTGTTTTTGATTTAAAGGACCGTACTAAAGCACTGCTGCTTTTAGTTGCCATCATTATTGGCGTTCAGTATCTGCTGAAAGTTTTTTTCTAAATTTCTAACTGAAATTGATATATGACCTATTTTTTGAATGTGATTATGAAAAATAAAATTGTAAAAGGTTTTTTATTAAAAAGCTTCTATATAGTTATTATAATTTAAAGAAAATAAAATATAAAAAATTGTGTAAATTTAGTGTATCTAATATAATGAATACATAAAATGATTTAATTCATAATTTCTTAAGTTATTTAGACATTTCAGGAGGGTAAATTTATGGAAAATCAATCATATGTGGAATCAGTTAAGCGTACAAGTATTGTACAAAGCTTTTTTGCCCAGGTTTATGGGTGGATGTTTTTTGGACTTTTATCAACGGGGATAGTCGCCTATTATACGGCACATTCTCCGGCGTTGTTAAATCTGATCTTTGGCAGTCAAATAACGTTTTATGCGTTTTTGTTTGCGCCGATCGTGTTGGTTATGATCATCAGCAGCAAAATCAATTCGCTGAGTGCGAGTATGGCCAGCTTTCTGTTTTTTGTTTATTCAGCTGTAACCGGCGTTACACTGTCGGCAATTTTTCTTATGTATACGCAGGAGTCCATTGCAACGACTTTTGGGATAACGGCAGGTACTTTTGGCGCAACAGCTCTTTTTGGATATGTCACTAAAAAGGATTTAAGCAAAATGGGCAGTATCTTGTTTATGCTTTTGATTGGTCTGATCATCGCTTCGGTCGTCAATATGTTTTTGAAAAATGACACTATGATGTGGATTCTTACTTATGTGGGGATCGTTATCTTTGTTGGCCTTACTGCTTACGATATGCAAAAGCTTAAAAAAATCGCTCACAGCATAGATGACGATGAAAGCAGTATTGCCAAGTTTGCGGTGCTGGGTGCACTGACTTTGTATCTTGATTTTATTAACCTGTTTTTACGGCTGCTGCAGATTTTTGGTAAGAAGCGTTAAAAGTTGCATGTTTTGATAACAGATAGATTGTTTATAGATATGGGAGATTTTGTTGGTGAATGTAAAAAACAGCTGACCTTTATTTTAGGGTCAGCTGTTTTTATTTGTTCAGCAGTTCTAAACGCTTAAAATAGTTAAAAGATTATAAGGCTATATGTTTGTCAATATCGGCCGAAAAATATTTAGATTATAGCATTAAAAAATTTCCTTTTTGCAAAATCTCTAATATAGTTGTGCAAGCTTGCCTGTTTTTGGTATAATATAGTGATAATAAGGAAGGTGGGTAAACGAGTGAAGAGCAAAAAGCTTGGCATTATGGGCGGCACTTTTGATCCTGTTCATTTGGGGCATCTGCAGACGGCCAAGTTTATTTACGAGCATTTGGGCTTGGAAAAAATAATTTTTGTTCCTGCGTTTATTGCGCCTCATAAGGTTGGTCTGGAGTTTGCACCTGCTGCTGACCGTTATCGGATGACGGAGCTGGCAACAGAGCCTTATCCTTATTTTGAAGTTACTGATATTGAATTGCAGCGCAGCGGAGTTTCCTATACTTATGATACGGTTATGGAGCTAAAGGCCCGCTATCCAGAATATGAGCTGTATTTTATTATTGGTGCCGACGCTGTGCCGATGCTGAACACCTGGCACCGCATCAGGGAATTGCTGGCAGAAGTGACTTTTATAGCTGCTGACAGGCCCGGTTATGGGCAGACTATTGACAAGGTTTGCGAATTTTTTGGCGAGCCTGCTAAGAATAAAATTATACTTTTGGATACTCCTGAAGTAGATATTTCTTCGACTGGCATTCGTGAACGTGTCAGACGAGGACTTTCTATTAAGGGTCTGGTGCCGGAAAGTGTAGAAAAGTATATTTTAGAGGAGCATCTCTACCAGTCTTAATGGTAGTGAGAGGAGTTGTTATCATGCTGGATATCACAGAAATGAAAAAACTTCTTAAAGCATCTTTGCCTCATAAGCGTTTTAAACATTCTTTGGCTGTATACGATACTGCTCTTGAACTGGCAGCTGTTTACGGACTGGATAAGGAAAAGGTTGGCGTGGGGGCATTACTGCACGATTGCGGGCGTGAGATACCTACGCGTGATCTTTTGATGCATACAATTGCTTTGGGTTTACCAATGGATGATGTCGAAAGGAATCAGCCTATTTTACTGCATGCCAAACTGGGCGTATATTACGCCCGGGAAAAATACGGCGTTACCGATCAGGAAATTTTGGATGCTATCCGTTTTCATACTACTGGTGCGGCAGGCATGAGCAAGATGGCGATGGTTGTCTATCTGGCTGATCTGCTGGAGCCGACCCGTGATTTTGCAGGTATCGAGGAAATGCGCCGGCTGGCTAAGGTTGACCTGGAACAGGCCATGATAAAGGCTTATGCGCAGACGATACGTTATTTGCTGGAATACGACCTTTTGGTACACCCTCATTGCATAGAGGGGTATAACGAATTGGCGGCTAAGTTTAAAAGGCTTAAATTGAATTTGTAGGAGATGCCAATGTCTGTGGAAGAAAATAGAGAAATCAGGCCTGTCCGCAAGAAACGTAAATTACGTTGGGGCAGGCTGGTATTTGTACTGTTGGTTTTGGCGGTACTGCTGACGGGAGCTTTTTGGGGAACAGTCTGGATCTATGACAATTTTATCAATCCGCCGAAGGTTGATGTTGTTGGTGCCAGCGACAAGATAACCCAAAATGAAAAATTGAACAAGCGCATCAATATTTTGCTTTTGGGTATAGATGACGGTGACAGTGATGCTGCTCCGGATGAACCAAAGCGAACTGACGCGATGATGCTGGCCAGCTTTGATCCCGGCGATAATAAGGTTGCGCTGCTTTCGCTGCCGCGTGACACCAAGGTGCAGATTCCGGGCCGGGCTGGTTGGGATAAGCTGAATGCAGCCTATGCTTACGGCGGTGTGATGATGGCCAAGCAAACTGTAGCCAATCTGCTGCAGGTACCGATCCATTATTATGTTTTAGTGGACTGGCGTGCGTTTATTGATGTTATCGATCTGATCGGCGGCGTTGATTTATATGTGGAAAAGGATATGTATTATGAAGATCCTTACGCCGATCTTGTTATTGATATTAAACATGGCTATCAGCATCTGGACGGTAAGCGGGCAGGCGAATATGTGCGTTTCCGCAAAGATGAGCTGGGTGATATTGGCCGCGTGCAAAGGCAGCAGAAGTTTATGAAAGCGGCGGCAGCACAGATTTTCAATATCGATACGGTGACTAAGATCCCGGCGCTGTTTTCGACTGTTGACAGACATGTGGAGACCGATATGAACACTTTGACGATGATCAAGGCTGCAAACAGCTTTAAGCTGTTTGGTGACGAAAAGGTCAAGTCGGGTATGCTGTATGGTAATTTTGACGATACAGAAGGTATCAGCTATTGGGCTACATCACGCGAGGAAGTTCAAAAATCTTTGGACGAAATCGGCATTCCCTATATGAAAGATGATGAAGATGAACAAGAATAAAGGAGGCGAAAAGATGGATTTTACTACTAAAGAAATTGCACACAAGATCGCGGCGGCAGCCTGCGATAAAAAAGCAAAGGATATTTTGCTGCTGAATATGGAGAACATTTCTCCTGTAACTGATTATTTTATTATTGCCAGCGCTGGAAATAATATTCTAGTTAAAGCTATTGCTGACAATATCGAAGATAAATTGGCGGAGGCAGGCATTTTTGTTACTCACAAAGAAGGCTATGCTGAAGGTCGTTGGATTTTGTTGGATTATGGTAATTGTGTTGCGCATATCTTTATTGAAGAAGAACGCGAGTTCTATAATCTGGAACAACTGTGGGCTGATGCTCCGTCGGAAGAATTTGTGGAGAGCAAAAATGACTGATGAAAAAGACATGGCAAAGCAGCTTAAATATCGTGCGGGTGACGTTGTTACTTTAAAAGTGGCACGTCTGGGCGAAATGGGCGCTTTCCTTGACGCTGGTACGGGCGATACTTCTGATGATATCCTGCTGCATAAGCTGCAGCAGACGGAAGCGGTCAATGTTGGCGATGAAGTTAAAGTCTATTTGTATAAAGATCCGCATGGCCGTTTGACGGCGAGCCAGAAATTACCGAAAATGCGCGAAGGGCAGATCGGTTACGTTAAGGTTTTAAGTGTGACCAAGGACGGCGGGTTTGTGGATATTGGCGCTGAACGCGGTGTATTTTTGCCGTACAGCGAAATGCGAGGGCATGTGTCGCCGGGTCAGCTGGTCTGGATAAAGCTGTATCGCGATAAAACAGGACGCCCTGCTGTCAGTATGCGGGTGGAAGAAGAAATGCTGAAGGCTTCCAAACCTGCTGTTGGTGTCAAGGTCGGCGACAGCGTGACAGGTACTATCTATAATATCCTGCCGGAAGGCTTCTTCATTTTTACTAATCAGCGCTTTTTGGCGTTTCTGCATCGCAGTGAAGTTCCCGGCGGGCGTTTGGATTTTGGTCAGGAGATCACGGCTCGCATCACTTATATTCGTGAGGATGGCAGGGTAAATCTGTCCTTACGCCAGCAAAAAGAAAATGCTATGATCGCCGATGCGGAAGATATTTTAAATTTTTTACATAAACGGAATGGTAAAATGCCTTACTGTGATACTACACCGATGGAAATCATTAAGGAAAAATTTGGTATCAGTAAAGCAGCTTTCAAACGTGCTTTGGGGCATTTGATGAAGGATGGCCTGATCGTGCAGGAAGAAGGCTGGACTATGCTGACTGAAAAAGGACTGCAAAGCGAAAAATAAGTAAAGACTCTCGTTTGGGCGAGAGTCTTTTTTTTTGCGCGTTATTTGTGGATGTTAAAAAACATTTCTTAAAGAACAAATATTGGAAATTGTTTAAGAGTAAGGTATAATGTAGACAATAAGAAGTTTGAAATAGAAAGAGGAACTATTATGGACTCTAGCGGCTTAAAAGAAGATATTTTTTACAGTTCCAGCTGGATGCAGGAAATATTGGAAATCAGTAATATTGGTTTATGGCTTTTGGAAATAAACAAAAATAATACTGACGTGCGTCTGTATGCCGATGATAAAATGTTAGAACTTTTAGGGCTGCAGAAGAGTTTATCGCTGGAAGATAATTATAAACATTTTGCGCAAGGCGTGCTTGCAGAAGATCTGGAAATAGTGCAGAAATATATTGAACAGATGCTGACGACCAAAAGGCTGGTAGAGGTTCAGTATCGCTGGAAGCATCCATGGTGGGGCACAATTTTTATTCGCTGCAGCGGCAAGTTATATAAAGAAGACGATAATGCTTATTATATTCGCGGTTATCATCAGAATGCCAGCGATGTTGAGGTCTTAAGACAGGCCAATATCGAAAAGAGCAGGCAGCTGATAGAAGTTGTACGTAAACGTGATTATTATGACGAGCTGTTTCAGTCCGTATTGTGCGGTATCGTTCAATACAGGCCACAGGCTGACGGAAGTATTGTTTTTCAAAATGCCAATATGGAAGCTATCAGGATTTTTGGTTATGAAAAAGAAGAATTCTGGAAGCGTAAATCCTGGCGGATAGAAGATCTGGCTGCGCCGGAAGACTGTGATAGAGTATATCAGAGCATGAACGCGATACTGCTGGGCAAGGGGAAACAGTCTTTTGAATATCGGGCGCTGAGAGCCGATGGTACTTATTGCTGGATCATTGGCAGCGGTGAATATATCAAAAATATTGACGGAGAACGTGTTATTCAAAGTGTTTTTCTGGATATTGATAACAGAAAGCAGATGGAGCTGCTTAATCAGGAATTGCTGGAGCAAGATAAGGGTACTCAGGAACTGCTGCGCCAGGTTCTGGAAGGAACAAAAATTTTCCATTTTTATTATTATCCGCAAAAACGTCTGGAAGTTATGCCGGTAAGAACCAGTAAATATTTTAACTGTAGTATGGAATACAGGAATATTCCGGAAAGCTTTGTGGAAGATTTTGTGAGCGGTGAAAGTAAGGCAGATTGCTATGCGATGTACGAAGCTATTCATAATGGGGCTAAAACTGCATCTTCCACATTCTGTGACAAGAACAAGCAGTGCTGGGTGCGGGTAACAATGACTGTTATGTCATGGGATGATCAGCAGCAGCCGACTTTTGTCATTGGTATCATTGAGGATATCAGCGAGCAAAAAGGAATGGAGCTTGAAAAAATCGAGTTGCAGTCTATTTATAATTTTACGATAGAACATGACTATGATGCTGTTTGCATCTGTGATTTAAACAGTGGTGATTATGTGATGCGTTTTGCCGGTTATTGCGCTCATTACGGTTTGCCGCTGCGTGGCAGCATTAATGAACAGCTGCCGGTATTTATAAAAGAGTTTGTTTGTGAAGAAGATTGTGAGCATTTAAAAAGCTGGAGTATTGATAGTTTGCTGAAGTGCCTGGAGCAGGAAGAGGCTGTTATGCTGTATTTCCGTTCATCCGCTAAAGACGGGTACAGATATAAAGAAGTTAAGCTTTCATATTTTGGTAAATTAAAAGAACGGCTGCTTTTGACGATGCGCGATATCCATGAACGCACGATGCAGGAGGAAGCAAATAAACAAATCATCAGTGACGCATATCAGCTGGCTTTACAGGCCAATCAGGCCAAAAGTGAATTCTTTTCAAAAATGTCGCATGATATCAGAACGCCGATGAATGCTATTATGGGGCTGGCGGCTTTAGCGGCACATTGCGACGACAAAGATCATGTAGATGATTATTTGAAAAAAATTGTCACTTCTGGCAAACATATGCTGGAGCTGTTGAATGAGGTTCTGGATATGTCGAAGATCGAAAGCGGCAAAACAGAATTGAACTCGGAAGCATTTTTATTAAAAGAAAAAGTTGAGGAAGCATTAGATATCATTAAACCTGCTGTTGAGGAGAAACGGCATCAGCTGATTGTGGAAACAGAGGCACTGAAAAATATAACTGTGCTGGGTGACGCGCTGAGACTGCAGCAGATATTACTTAATCTGTTGTCCAATGCCGTTAAATATACGCCTGATGAAGGTGTGGTAAAGCTGACGGTTACTGTTAAGCCGTTACCGCATGATCTGGCTGTTTTTGATTTTATTGTAGAAGATAACGGCATTGGGATGGAACAAAGTTTTATCGAGCGTATTTTTGAGCCGTTTATAAGAGCAGAAGATTCTCGGGTCAGTAAAATACAGGGAACTGGTCTGGGCATGACGATCAGTTTGAACCTGGCAAAACTGATGAACGGGTCGATCGATGTTGAGAGCTGTGTTGGTAAGGGCAGTAAGATCACTGCTTCTGTTTGTCTGAAGGTGCAGCGTCAGAACGGAGTTGCGGTCGAGTATGAACAACCTGCCGGTGATAACGAAAATGCTGCTGATATTGATTATAGCGGTAAACGGGTACTAGTAGTTGAGGATAATGCAATCAATCTGGAAATTGCTTTAGAGTTTTTGAAGCTGTTGGGCTTGACTTGTGAATCCGCTGGTGATGGTGCAGAAGCATTGGAAAAATTCCTGGCGGCGCCTGAAGGATATTATGATTTGATTTTTATGGATATCCAGATGCCAACTATGAATGGCTATGAAGCGGCAAGAGCAATCAGAGCTGCTTCTCGCAGTGATGCGGTCCGGATTCCGATTATTGCCATTACTGCGAATGCTTTTTCGGAAGACGTGAAAATGGCGCTGGCCGCGGGGATGAATGCACACATAGCCAAGCCGTTTGAACTAAAGCTTTTGAAAAAAATAATACGTCAATGGCTGAAATAAGACGACTGGAAGAAGCTCCGTTTTGTAGGGGCTTCTTTTTTGTGTTATAATGCAGATATCTATTTCAGAAAAGAGCGGAGAGAAACCATGGATTATTTTGTCTTGACAGTTGCTTCGTTGATATTATTTGCTGCTACTTTTTTCAGTACTGTAACTGGTTTTGGCTTTGCGCTGATCGCAGCTCCTGTATTAACGATGGTCATGGGGCCGAAAGAGACAGTTGTATTTGTTATTATCGCCGGTGTTATTGTGCGGGTGATCATGATGTGGCGTACCTGGGGAGAATTTGAGTGGCCGACAGTTTTGATAACAGCTGCCGGCAGTCTGTTGGGGATTATTCCCGGAGCGTATCTGCTGAAAGTGGCTGATGCTAATCATTTAAAGATTTTATTAGGGATAGCGCTTTTGCTTGTAACGCTTTTGATGGAATTAAATTTTGTGCCTGAGGTCAAAAATAAAAAGCTGGGACGTGTTTCTGCTGGTTTTTTAAGCGGTTTTTTCAGTGCGACTACCAGTATCAGCGGGCCGCCGATCGCTTTATATTTTTTGAGTGAGAATATGGAGAAAAATTTGCTGCGCGCCAATATGATCTGGATCTTTGCTATCGGCAGTTTTTGTACTTTAGGCAGTTTTTTTGTTGCGGGTACATTTCAGGGTGGAAATTTGATTGCTTTGTCGCTGTATGTGTTGCCGGCAGTACTTTTAGGCTGGTGGCTGGGAGAAAAAATGTTTTTCCGTATCAATCAGCATTTATTTAAGCGTATTGCGCTGCTTGTAGTATTGATAGGCGGGGTAATGACTTTGGGAAGTGGCATCAACGGTGTGCTCCATTGATTTTGTTGTAACATTGTTTACAATAGACGGTGCATAAAAATTAATTTTTTTGAATTTTATGCTTTTGCTTGACACCTTTTTGATACGGGTCTAAAATAACAACAATTAAGTTTTACACAAGAAATTTAAATTAGGTGGGTTGATCGTGGAATCTGTTTTGAGAACTAATTGGGTAAATGAATATGCTTTTGACTTTAGCCGGGGCTATTTTTATTTTAGCGCTGGTTATTTTACTTGCTCAAAACTGCATAATTCTATTACCGTAAACAGATGCCGATACCGTAGCTGAGATATGCTGCTGTAAATAAGAAGATGAATTTTTAATCAGGCTCTCTTACGAGGCCTGATTTTTTTATTATCTTGTGTAAATAAAAATGAAATTAAGGAGTGGAGATAAATGATTATAGTAATGAAACCGGGGATTCCCGCAGAAGAGGAATTGAGAGTAAAAAGCTTGATGGAAGGTAAGGGTTTTCAGATCCATGAAAGCCGCGGTGCTAATTTTACCCTGTTCGGTGTAGTAGGCGATACGGCTGCCTTCGATATGAATCAGCTGAGAGTATATGACTGCATTGACAAGGTTATGCGTGTGCAGGAGCCTTATAAACGTGCTAACAGGATGTTTCACCCGGAAGACAGTATCGTAGATGTATGCGGGGTGAAGGTGGGAGGCAAACAGATCACGGTAATGGCAGGCCCTTGTTCAGTAGAGACGCGGGAACAGATTATCGGCGTGGCGGAGGATGTGAAGCAAATGGGCGCTGCGATCCTGCGTGGCGGCGCTTTTAAGCCGCGTACTTCTCCATACTCTTTCCAGGGACTGCAGGAAACCGGACTGGATTTATTAAAGGAGGCTAAAGCTGTTACCGGGCTGCCGATCATTACAGAAATTATGTCAGCAGATAAGATCGAACGTTTTGTAGAAGATGTGGATGTGATTCAGGTAGGCGCCCGCAATATGCAGAATTTCGAGCTTTTGAAGGAGCTGGGCAAGACAGATAAACCGATTTTGCTGAAACGCGGTTTGTCTGCGACGATAGAGGAGTGGCTGATGTCGGCTGAATACATTATGGCCGGCGGTAATGATAATGTTATTTTATGTGAGCGTGGTATCCGAACCTTTGAAAATTATACCCGCAACACTTTGGATCTGAGCGCGATACCGGCAGTAAAAAAACTCAGTCATTTGCCGGTGGTGGTTGACCCCAGCCACGCGGCTGGTATGTGGTGGATGGTAGAGCCGCTGGCTAAGGCAGCAGTAGCCGTAGGTGCTGACGGACTGATCATTGAAGTGCATAATGATCCTGAGCATGCGTTATGTGACGGAGCTCAATCCCTGAAACCTGAACGCTTCGGCAGGTTGATGCAGGATCTGAAGATCATAGCAGGAGCCGTTGGACGTGAGCTATAACAGGTTATAATTAAATTTAACCATATAAATTAAAAGGAGAGAACAAAAATGATTATTGTAATGAAACCAGGCGCACCGATGCAGGAATGTGAGAAGATTAAAAACGGACTGATCAATAACGGTTTCCAGATCAATGAGATCGTCGGCGTGAATATGACGATCCTAGGCGTTATCGGAGATACCAGTACTTTAGATATCAATCTGCTGCGCGTTAACGATTGGGTAGAAAAGGTCATGCGTGTGCAGGAGCCGTTCAAACGGGCAAACAGGATGTTCCATCCGGAAGACAGCGTAGTGGATGTCAACGGGATCAAGATCGGCGGCAAAAAAATCATCGTTATGGCCGGTCCATGCTCGGTAGAGACCGAAGAGCAGATCATTTCCGTTGCTAAGTCGGTAAAGCTCGGCGGAGCCGCTATGCTGAGGGGCGGAGCTTTCAAGCCGCGTACTTCACCGTATTCTTTCCAGGGATTGAAAGAAAAGGGATTGGAGCTCTTAAAAATCGCTAAACAGGAAACTGGCCTGCCGATCGTTACCGAAATCATGTCAGCTGATAAAATCGAACGTTTCGTGGAAGATGTGGATGTTATTCAGGTAGGGGCCCGGAATATGCAGAATTTCGAGCTTTTGAAGGAGCTTGGCAAGACAAATAAACCAATTTTGCTGAAACGTGGTTTATCAGCGACGATAGAAGAATGGATCATGTCGGCTGAGTATATTATGGCCGGCGGTAATGATAATGTTATTTTGTGTGAACGCGGTATCCGTACCTTTGAAACTTATACCCGTAATACTTTGGATCTGAGCGCGATCCCGGCAGTAAAAAAACTAAGCCATTTACCGATCGTCATTGATCCGAGCCATGCTTCCGGCATGTGGTGGATGGTTGAACCGATGGCCAAAGCTGCTATCGCAGCCGGTGCAGACGGATTGATCATTGAGGTACATAACGATCCCGAGCATGCACTGTGTGACGGGGCACAATCACTGAAGCCGGAACGCTTTGCACACCTGATGGGTGAATTGAAGGGCATTGCGCAAATAATCGGCAGAGAGATGTAGGATATAGTATAATAATGTTAAAAACGGCTGTTTGCTTGATAAAAAACAAGAAGCCGTTCAAATTATCGTAGGATTGTAGAATGGAGAAAGTTTAACGAGGTGAACGTAGTGGAAAGTGGTTTTAGAAGCACGGATTGGCAGCAGCTTACTTTTGCTGTGGTAGGTATGGGACTTATCGGCGGTTCTTATGCCAAAGCGCTGAGGCGCCTGGGCGTAAAGAAGATCATCGGTGTCGATACTGACGGCAAGGTGCTGCGGCAGGCTCAGGAACAGGCTGTTATCGACGAAGCTCTTTGCGGGGCAGGTCCAGGACTGCAGGCGGCAGATGTAGTGATCTGTTCGGTTTATCCGGCAGCTACGCTGGATTTTGTAAAAAGTGCGGTGCCTTTTTTGAAGAGTGATGTTTTGATAACCGATGCTACAGGCATTAAAGGCAGCTTGCCTGAGGACGTGCAGCGACTGCTTACCGGAAGGATGGAATTTATTGCGGGGCATCCGATGGCCGGCCGTCAAGGCAGCGGTTTTGGTATGTCCCAGGCCGAGATTTTTGACGGTGCCAATTATATCGTGGTGCCGGCAGCTTTTAACAGCAGTGGGGCGATCGAATGGGTGAGCGGCTTTGCAGGCGCGATTGGCTGCGGGCAGGTAGTGCAGGTTGATGCCGTTGAGCATGACCGCATTATCGCCTATACCAGTAATTTGCCTCATGCTTTAGCGGTAGCGCTGATCAACAGTGCTTCTTATAATGAAAATACGAAATATTTTATTGCCGGCAGTTTTCGCGATGGAACAAGGGTCGCAGATATCAATCCGTATTTATGGAGCGATTTGTTTTTGGCGAACAGGGAAAACGTTCTGCAGGAATTAGCTGCATTCAGCCAGCAGTTGGAACGCTGGCGCGAAGCTCTGACAGCTGCCGACGCGCAGCTCCTGCAGGAAATGATGCGGGAAGCTGCGATTAAAAGAAAGGATTTGTACTGATGCGTACGATTACAGTAGCGTTAGGTGAGAAAACATATAATATTGAAATCGCAGCCGGGATGCTGGATCAGATCGGGGCAAAGGCCAGAGTGCTTTCTCAGGCGGTAAAAGCGGCAATCATCAGCGACAGCAACGTAGATCCTTTATATGGCGAAAGGCTGGAACGCAGCCTGGCTGCCAGCGGGTTTGAGGTTACGAGGATAGTTTTTGCCGCCGGTGAGCAAAGTAAAAATTTAACTGTGCTGGGTCAGGTTTATGACGAACTGGCACGGGCAGGCTTGACGCGCAGTGATTTGATCCTGACTTTGGGCGGTGGTGTGCCGGGCGATTTAGGCGGATTTGCGGCAGCTACCTTTTTGCGCGGCATTGATTTTATTCAGGTACCGACCTCGCTTTTAGCGCAGATCGACAGCAGCGTAGGAGGCAAGGTGGCTATTGACCTGCCGTCAGGCAAAAATCTGGCAGGCAGCTTTTATCAGCCAAAAGCAGTATTTATAGATCCGGATTTATTGAAAACTTTACCGCTGCGGTTTTTGCATGATGGTTTGGCTGAAGCGATCAAATACGGCTGTATTCGCGATGCCGGCCTGTTTGCTCAGATCGCTGCTGTTAAAAGTGATCAGGAGCTGCTGGAGCAGGCGGACATTATTATTGAGACCTGCTGTAATATCAAGGCGCGGATCGTTGAAAAAGACGAATTTGACACAGGAGAACGTATGCTGTTGAATTTTGGGCATACTATCGGGCATGCTATTGAAAAATGCTGCGGTTTTACTACTTATACTCACGGTGAAGGCGTTGGCATCGGTATGGTACAAATGACGCGTCAAACGGAGAAGCTGGGACTTACGGCAGCAGGTACTGCAGAGGAGTTGAGCCGCGTACTGAAAAAGTTTGCTTTGCCGGTAAGTGCAGTATTTGATGCTCAGGAAATTTTACAGGCAATGGCTTTGGATAAAAAAAAGAGCGGTAAAAAAATTAACCTGGTAATTATTGAAAAAATAGGCGTCGGACGCCTGCATAAAATAGACTGGCAGGATATACCTGCCTATATTGGATAGGAGAGCTCATGACGACATTGAAGATTACACCGGCAAAGCTCAACGGCAGTGTTTGCGTGCCGTCATCTAAAAGCATGGGGCACAGGGAAATTATCTGTGCCGGACTGTCGGCGGGAACCAGTATTGTTGATAATATCAGTATGTCTGACGATATGGAAGCTACTCTACGCTGTCTGACTGCATTGGGGATCGGTTTTCAAAAAGTTCCTTCAGAAAGATCAGGACGCACAGCTTTGGCTATTAATGGCAGTGGTAATGTACGAGTTTCGCAAAGTACTGTCGATTGCGGAGAATCAGGTTCGACATTGAGGTTTATGATCCCTCTGGGGGCATTGTGCGGTGAGCCGCTGACATTTACTGGTCACGGAAAGCTGGTAACGCGTCCGCTGCAGGCTTATTATGATATTTTTGACAGGCAGGAGCTGTCTTATACAACTGCCTCTAACGGGTATTTGCCTTTGACGGTGAACGGTGTGCTGAAAAGCGGCGATTACGAGCTTCCCGGTAATGTCAGCTCGCAGTTTATCAGCGGTCTGCTGTTTGCTTTGCCGCTGCTTGCAGGCGATTCTGTTTTGAAAATTACTTCTGCACTGGAGTCGCAGAGCTATGTGGATCTGACCTTGTCGTGTCTGGCAAAATACGGAATCGTTATCGAACACGAAAATTATTATAAATATCATATCGGCGGCGGTCAGAAGTATCGCTGCGGCAGGAACATGGTGGAAGGTGACTGGTCTCAGGCGGCGTTCTGGCTTGTTGCCGGCACGCTGAGCAGGCAGATTACCTGTACTGGACTAAACAGGGACTCGTTGCAGGGGGATATGGTCGTTGCGGATATTATCAACCGGATGGGAGGAAAAATAACCTGTGATGCCGAAGGTAATCATACGGCCTCGAGTGCGTCGACTAATGGTGTAGTTATCGATGCGGCAGACTGTCCTGATATCATTCCTGTCTTAACGGTACTGGCAGCGGTCAGTGAAGGTACAACTGAAATCATCAATGCAGGACGGCTGCGTATTAAAGAGTGTGACCGTCTGGCAGCGATGACCAGTGAATTGAATAAACTGGGAGCTGCAGTTACAGAACTGTCTGACGGGCTGATTATCAAGGGGCGGCCGGAAGGTCTGCAGGGCGGCTGCGTTGATTCCTGGAACGATCACCGCATCGCGATGAGTTTAGCGGTAGCGAGTCTGGTTTGCAAAAAGGCGGTTATTATTAGTGGAAGCGAATGTGTTCAAAAATCATATCCTGAATTTTGGCAGGATTTTACAGCCTTAGGCGGAATGATAAAAACTGTGGGAACGGGTGAAAGTATATGAGCGGTGTTTATGGCAGAAAAATAAAAATGACGATTTTCGGCGAATCCCATGGTGCTTCTATTGGTCTTGTGATTGACGGGTTGCCACCGGGGCTGGGAATTGATATTGATTTTATTAAACGCGAGATGGAAAGGCGGGCTCCGGGCCGCAATCTGCTTTCGACCCAGCGTCAGGAAAAAGACGCTTTTTTGATCCAGAGTGGTGTTTTTGAAGGGCGGACGACGGGGACACCTTTGTGTGCGCTGATCCCTAACAGCGATAGTCATTCTAAGGATTACAGTATTCTAAAAGATAATATGAGACCGGGGCATGCTGATTATTCCGGTAAGATCAAATATAAAGGCTTCAATGATTACCGTGGCGGCGGGCATTTTTCCGGACGACTGACTGCGCCGCTGGTTTTTATGGGAGCTGTTGCCAAGCAGGCTCTGGCTCGGTATGGAATTGTTATAGGGGCACATATCAATAATGTGGGTGAGATTTTTGACAGGAAGTTTGACCCATTGGGAGAAGATGCTGAATTATTGATGAGTCTGCGGCAGAAGGAATTTGCCGTATTGGACGATGTACGTGGGGCAGAGATGCAGGCGCTGATTTTGGAAGCGCGTGAGCGTCAGGATTCTATTGGCGGCAGTATTGAGTGCATGGCGCTTAATTTGCCGGCTGGTTTGGGCGAACCATTTTTTGATTCACTGGAAAGCCGTCTGGCACATGTGCTGTTTTCTATTCCGGCGGTAAAGGGGCTGGAGTTTGGTATGGGCTTCGGTTTCTGCCGCAGCACCGGTTCACAGGCTAATGATCCGCTGTATTATGATGGAGATTCTGTGCGAACTGAAACTAATAATAACGGCGGTATTTTGGGTGGGATTACCAATGGCATGCCTGTTGTATTCAAGGTAGGGTTCAAACCAACGCCTTCTATTTCCCTGCCGCAGAAAACGATAAATGTGGCTGAGCATACGAATACGGTATTGGAAATTAAAGGTCGTCATGATCCCTGTATCGTGCAGCGGGCAGTACCTGTCGTGGAAGGTGTTACGGCCTGGACTGTTTTAGATATGCTGTTGACTGCGGATATTGACGGTGAGGTGTGAGCATGGAAAAATTGGATTTAGAGGCGATCCGCCGCCGTATCGACAAGATCGACGCCCAGCTGGTTGCGGCGTTGGAAGAACGGATGGAGGCAGTGCTGGAAGTTGCGGCCTATAAAAAACAGCAGGGGCTGCCTGTGCTTGATGCGGCTCGGGAAGCTCAGGTGCTCTCAAAGGCCTGTATGCGTTTACAGCATAAAGAGTATGCACCGGCTGTTACAGCGATGATGACGACCATCATGGAGCAGAGCAAGGCTTTGGAGCATGTACTGCTGGCAGAGCCGCGAGTTCTGCCGCAGGAGGAGGTCATGGAGGTTGGCTGTTTTGGAATGCCGGGGTCTTACAGTCATCAGGCTTTGGAGAGATATTTTGCAGGACAGCATATAAACAGACATCATTATGCTTTGTTTGAGGATGTAGTGCAGGCGGTCAAAAACGGTGAGATCAAATACGGTGTTTTGCCGATCGAAAATTCTTCGACCGGAGGTATTACCGAAGTTTATGATCTGCTGCGGCATCACGATTGTTCTATTGTTGGTGAGCAGTGCGTGAAAATAGAGCACAATCTCTTGGGCGTTCAAGGTGCTAAGCTCGAAGATGTTACTACTGTTTATTCACATCCGCAGGGCTTTGCACAAAGTAAAGAGTTTTTTCATCAGTATCCGCAGATGGAGTTAGTGCCTTATTTCAGCACATCTAAAAGTGCAGAAACAGTGAGGGAAAAGCAGGATAAGCATTTGGCGGCGGTGGCTGGTAAGCAGGCTGCGGAAATGTATGGGCTGCAGATTCTTGCCGCCAATATCAACTATAATTCCAATAATTATACCCGGTTTATCGTCATTTCTAACGAAGCGGAACAGGCGCCTAATGCTAATAAAATTACGGTAGTAGTGGCAGTAAAACATGAACCGGGGTCATTATACAGGACTTTAGGACATTTTTATCACAGCGGTTTAAATATGATGAATTTGGAATCCCGGCCGATCGAAGGTAAATCATGGGAATATTTCTTCCACATCGACCTGGTAGGCAACCTGCGTGAAGAAAGAGTACGTCAGGCATTAGAACAGCTTTCCGACAGCTGCGCATATTGTAAGATATTAGGCAATTATCCTGCCGATGGTAGATAGGAGGTTTGTGTTATGGTTCATTTTGGCTTGATTGGAGCGCGTTTGGGACACAGTTTATCACCGCAGATACATCAGCTGATCTTTAAAGAATTGGGTGTCGAAGGAACATATGATCTGCTGGAGATACCTCCTGAAGAATTATATGCGAGCGTGCATGAATTGCGTGGTAAATACTGCGGAGTCAATGTAACCATTCCGCACAAGATCAATGTAATGGCTGCTTTGACTACTTTAAGTATGGAAGCGCAGGCTATTGGAGCCGTTAATACGATCCATTTTCATAACGGTGCAATTCGCGGCTATAATACCGATTATGCAGGTTTTGGGCGTTTGCTGGAAAATAACGGCATCGAAGTACAGGGCAAAAGCGCGGCTGTTTTAGGTACGGGCGGCGCTTCAAGAGCTGTACTTCAATATTTAATCGATCACGGTGTTTCTAAGATATTTTTAGTTTCCCGTAATACTCAAAGCATAGCTCCGTATATGAAAACCTTGTGCAGTAGTGTACCGACGCAATTCGTCAACTACGTACATTTAGAGCGTTATACCGGTGATTTACTGATCAATTGCACTCCTGTTGGGATGTATCCCAAGACCGATGTATCGCCGGTAGGTCTGGAAACTGTCGAGCATTTTGAAACAGCGGTCGATCTGATTTATAATCCCGCTAAAACTTTGTTTTTGCAGCAGGCAGAGCAGCTGGGTAAAAAGGCTGTGAACGGGATGCTTATGCTGGTAGCTCAGGCTGTAGCAGCAGAGGAGATCTGGCTGCAAAGAGAAATTTCAAACGATGTCATTTTAAAAGTTGCCGCTGAGATGGAAAAACAGCTATGAAAAATATCGTCTTGATCGGAATGCCGGGCTGCGGGAAATCAACTTTGGGCAGATTGTTGGCGCAGCATCTGAAGCGTCCTTTTTATGATGCTGATAATGTGCTTGAAAAGCTGGAAGGCAAGACTATCAAGGAGCTGTTCGCAGTCAGCGAAGCGTGCTTCCGCGATGCTGAAACCAGGGCAGTCAGGCATCTGTCAGAATTGGAAGGGTGTGTGATCGCTGCCGGCGGCGGTGTAGTCAAACGCTCAGAGAATATCGAGGTATTAAAAAACGGCGGCATTATCGTTTTTATAGACAGGCTGCCAGAAAAAATTGTACAGGACATAGATACAGAAAGCCGCCCTTTATTAGCAGCAGGGCGGCAGAAAGTTTTTGACTTGTATGCGGAACGAATCGAACTATACCGCAGGTATCACGATCATATCATAGATAATAACGGTGAGCGGGAAGCAGCGTTACAGGCATTACTGGAGTTGGCAAGGAGAGAAAGCTGATGAAAAAAATTTTGGTTTTGAATGGTCCGAATATCAATATGCTGGGCGTACGTGAAAAAAATATTTATGGTCAACAGGATTATGCAGCCTTATGTGAATATATCGGGCAGGAAGCTGCGGCATTAAATGTGGAAGTAGAAGTAAGGCAAAGTAATTTTGAAGGTGAATTAGTCACGCTGATCCAGCAGGCTTATGGAAAATTTGACGGTATCGTTATCAATCCTGCGGCATTGACGCATTACAGTGTAGCTTTGCTGGATGCTATAAAAGCAGTGGCTTTGCCGACGATAGAAGTGCATTTGAGCAATATCCATGCCAGGGAAGAATTTCGGCATAGATCAGTAACGGCTGCTGCCTGCCTGGGGCAGATATGCGGGTTGGGTTTCCAGGGTTATGCTTTAGCGCTCAGAGCGTTGGCGGAAAAGGGTTAAGCTTATAAAAACTGAAAAAGAAGTAAAAGATGTAAAGCACAACTGGGTTGTGCTTTAATTTTTGTTAATTTCAATATACTCTAGTATATAAACATCAAAAATAAACAATAAATAGGGTTCAAGAACTTTACAAAATTAAATTTTATGTTATATAATTTATGCATAGCAAATTTTGCATACCTGATAGTGAAATTTATATGCTAATATGAATATTAGGAAAATATATGGGGAGGCTTATTCATGATGATTGATTACTGTTCCATCGGCAAAAGAATCAAATTGACGAGGATCAAGCAAGGTGTTCTGCAGAAAGATCTGGCAGAGAAGATCGGTATTTCCAAACCGCATATGAGCAATATTGAAACTGCTCATACTAAAATTGGACTGGAGACACTGGTTGCCATAGCTAATGCCTTGAACACTTCTGTTGATGAATTTTTGAGTGATACTGTCAGCAACAGTCAGGTTATTTTTAATGATGAGTTGAAAACAGTGCTTGAAAGAGCCGATATGGAAGAATTAAAGGTTATTTGCAAACTGGCACGTGTTATTTTGAAAAAGGATTAAAGCTGTTGCAATAATAAAGCAGACTGCGAGCTGTAGCTCGCAGTCTGCTTTATTTTATTTATTCGGGTTTGATTTTAAAAACAGCCGCATAGATGACCGGCAATACGATCAAGGTCAGCAATGTAGCAGCGGACAGCCCACAGGCAATGGCTACGGCCATCGAATTCCAGAAGGGGCTGGTAAACATCGGTATCAGTCCCAGGATCGTTGTAAGTGCAGCCAGCATAATAGGGCGGAAACGTACGATAGCTGATTCCAGTACGGATTCCCAGGGAGATTTGCCGGCCTGCAAATGCAGGTCTATCTGATCTATCAGCACGACGGAATTACGAATGATGATACCAGTCAGGGCCAGGATACCAAGTTCGGCCATAAAACCAAGCGGTGCGTTGAAAATTATCAATCCCAGCATAACGCCTGTTACGCCAAGCGGTGCTGTACAAAGAATGATAAACAGCTTGCGGATATCTTTCAGCTGCAGCATCAGGAGTATCATCATGAGCAGCAGCATTACAGGTACAGGTTCTAACAGATAACCTAAAGTTTTAGCGCTGTCTTCCAAACTGCCTCCGATTTCGATCGTAACGCCATTCGGAAGATTTTGCCTCAGTTCTGCAAGGTCATCGTAAACCTGCTGCGTGATATCGTTGCCGGTAACGCCTTCGCCGATACCGCCGCAGACTGTGATTGTCGGCAGCAGGTTACGGCGCCAGATCATACCGTTTTCTGATTCGTAACTGAGACGGGCTACCTGTGACAACGGCACCGCACCTGCAGATGTGGGGATAGTTAAGGTCTCAAGCTCGGTGACGGTAGATCGGTCAACAGGCTGCAGACGGAAAACCATGTCAATAGCCTGGTCTCCTTCCAGATATTGAGCTACGGTATAACCGGAAATTTCGGCCTGCAAAGCAGTGGCGACTTCTTTACGGCTCAATCCCATCTGCCGCAGTTTATCGTTGTCGATGGTAAGTTTAGCAGCTCCGTTTTGCTCCATCCAATCGAAACGCGTCATGGTCACGGCTGGATTCTGAGCCATAACTGTGCGTACTTTTTGTGCATATTCTTTAACAATATTGTCATCCGGACCGGTTACGCGCAGCATCACAGGATAAGCTGCCGGCGGACCCAGCGGGATAGAACGTGAATAACTGACGACATTGGGGAGATTAGCTGCTACAAGCTCGCGTATTTGCGGTTCTAAACGTTTACGGGCATCAATATCTTTAGCAACTACTACCAGCTGTGCATAATTGTTACGCGGTTGGACAGGGTCCATTACGAGGACGAAACGCGGAGCACTTTTTCCAACATAAGAACCGATGCTTTCAACATCAGGATTATCCTTCAGCATATTGGTCAGTTTCAGGGCGGCTTCATCCGTGGCTTTGATACTGCTGCCTTCAGGTAAATTGAGCTCTACCAGAAGTTCAGGACGCACAGAAGCCGGAAAAAATTCCTGCTTGATCAGCGGGACTAATAACAGGGAACCGATAAAGATACTGACCGTGCTCAGAATAACTATTTTCTGGTGCAGCATCGACCAGGAAAGGACGCTGCGAAACTTTTTATAAAAAGCAGTATTGTAAACATCGTTTTCGTTAATGAGCTGTTTAGGCTTGATCCAGGCGTGTCCCAAAACAGGCGCTACAGTTGCTGAAATGACCCAGGAAAGCAGCAGTGCTGTTGAGATAACAGGAAAAAGTGAAGAAGCAAATTCGGCGGCACTGGATTTGGCGAAAAATATCGGCATAAAGCCGGTACAGGTAATCAGTGTACCTGTCAGCAGCGGCATGGCACAGGTTTCAAAGGCATAGCTGGCCGCTTTAGTGCGTTCCCAGCCTTCTGACATTTTGACTTCCATCAGCTCGACGACAACGATCGCATCGTCTACCAGCATGCCCAGAGAAATGATCAGCGCTCCCAGAGACACTTTGTGCAGATCGATGTTCATGGCATACATGCCGATAAAAGTTCCTAAAAGTACCAGCGGTATGCAGACCGAAATGACATAGCCGCAGCGCCGTCCCAGACTGAGCAGACTGACTGCCAGCACGATAAGGATGGCTTCAAGCAGGCTGTCGGTAAATTCACCGATGGCGTTTTTTACTACCTGCGGCTGGTTGGCGACTTGTCCCAGTTCGAAGCCGAGCGGCAGTTCCTGTTGGATTTGCCGAACAGCCTGATCAAGATTTGCACCCAATTTGATATTATTACCGCCGTCTTCCATAGAAATGGCGATACCTACGGCTGGCTGACCATTAAAGTACATTTTCGGTTCAGCCGGTTCAGCATAGCCGCGTTTGATTTCGGCAATATCACCCAGACGGAAGGTACGGTCATTAGCCTGGATCGGAATATTGCTGATATTGGCCAGTGTATCAGGGGAACCGGTCAGACGCAGATAGGTATTAGTGCTGTCACTTTCAGCCATGCCGGACGGTGTGACAGCTGTTTCTGCCTGGATCGTAGAAGCCAGTGTATCGATCGGTATGCCCAGCTGTGCCAGCTTGGCATTAGACATCTGGATATAGATTTTTTCAGGCTGTACTCCTACTAGTTCTACTTTTTTGACATCAGGTATCTGAAAGAATTTATCTTTGATATTTTCGGCTACTACGCGCATTTCCTCATAGGAGAAGCTGTCAGAGGTGACTGCGTAGATATTTCCATAGACGTCGTCAAAACGGTCGTTGAAAAACGGTCCTAAAGCACCATCGGGCAAGTCACCTTTGCCATCATTGACAATATTACGCAATTCCAGCCAGCGCTGTTTGATTTCTTTGACCGGTACTGTATCCTGCAGATAAACATTGATAACAGCAGTTCCGGGACGTGAATAGCTGGTTATCCTGTCAATATTAGGTACTGTCTGCAATTGTTTTTCGATCTTGTCTGTCAGGTGTTCTTCTACCTCTTTAGCGGTTGCTCCCGGCCAGGCTGCCGAAACTACCATTTGCTTGATAGTAAAACTTGGGTCTTCGCTGCGACCTAAGGAATTATAAGAATAGATGCCCATGACCAGACAGAGAAACATAAAAAAGTAAATTATTTGCTTATGTTTGATCGACCAGGCGGCCCAGTTGTTTTTCATTGGCTGACACCAGCTTCCAGACGGACGTTTTGGTCTTCTGCCAGTTTGTTGACGCCGCCGACAACGACGATATCTCCCTGCTGCAGACCGTCAGAGATCCTGACGTTATTGCCTTCATAACCGCCGATAGAAACTTCATGGGTATGTACTTTATTATTGGTAACGAGCCAGACCTGAGGGTTTCCTCCTGTTTGATAAATGGCGGTGGCCGGCAGCAAAATACTGCTGTCAGTACCGTTTTGCAGGTGTACTTTGGCAGTCATCCCCAGTTTGACTGCTGCAGGCATTTGCGTTACGGCTACACGAACTTTGTAGGTGCGGGTAACGCTGTCAGCCATTGGTGCTATTTCGCGGATATAACCATCTGCCGAAACGTTTTCTAAAGCCCAGAAATTGATCTTGGCTGACTGTTGAGGATAGATTTTATCCAAATGGTTTTCAGGGACATAGATCTGGATTTCCTGTTCGCCGCTTTGGACAACTGTCACGACAGGAGTTCCGGCAGCTACTACTTGACCCACTTCGCCGCTTACATTGGCTACTACGCCGTCATGGTCTGCAATAAGCTGCGTATAGGATAATTGGTTACTGTTGGTGATCAGTTGGGCCTGGGCTTGACGCAGGCTGGAAGCGGCCGCTTCCATCTGCGTATTATATTGCTCCATCATGGCTTTGCTGACACCACCGCTGTTGTATAAGGCCGTGTAACGGGATGCATTGTCGCGGGCCAGCTTATAATTGGCTTCGGCGGCTGTTACAGCTGCCTGGCTGGCTTCAAAACTCTGCTCGATGTCTTTGGGGTCGATTCGCATCAGGATATCGCCGGTTTTTACTGTATCGCCTAAATTGACGCTGCGGCTGATGATTTTACCGGCAACCTGAAAGGCCAGATCGCTTTCATAACGACCGCGTACCTCGCCGGGATAGGAAGATGTATTATCGACAGTTTCTTTACCGACGGTTACAGTACGGACATAAGGAACTTCTTTTACGATATCGGGCTTGGCGAAAACATTGCTGATTATATGGTACAGCAGCAATATAGCCACTGTTGCTGCCAAAATATACAAATGACGTTTTGTAAATGGAAGCTTGCTGAAAATTTCTTTGATCGACATGTCGGTGCCCTCCTGAACTAATTGGTAATGGAAGACAAATAAGTGTTTAAAGCTTCTTCCAAATAAGTGCTTTCAGTACCATTTTCAAAATGTCCCAGATCACGGATCTGATCATGTGTGAGAAAAAAGAAAACGATGATGCTTTCCAAAGTAAAAGCTACATGTGTAGGCTGCATATTATTACGGATACTGCCGTCAGCTATGGCTTCTGTAACCAGCTCGGACATAAATTTATGGATTTTGTATAAGCGGTTTTTAATAAAGCTGTCACACATAAAAGTGGGGGTCAAAAGCTCGCGGTAAATGAGATGGATACGGTGAGGATGCAGCTTCTGTACCTCGGAAATTGCAGTGATATATTCGCGCAGCTTAGCCAGAGGAGCTATGTCCTTACTGCTGACTCGGGCGATCAGATTTAAAAATAAATTTGACTGTTCGTTGAGAACTTCCTGATAAAGATTTTTTTTGCCGCCGAAATAGTAAGAGATCAAAGCGCTGTTGACCCCGGATTTTTTTGCGATTTCTTTGATGGAAACGCCATTAAAGTGATTAGCTGCAAATAAATCGGTTGCTGCTAAAAGAATTTTTTCTGCTGAAGAGGCAGATGCTTCAACTGGATTCATATAGAACACTCCTTTGAATATTAATTAAACAATTAATTATTAATAATTATATCACCAACTGGATCGTAACGTAAATATGTAAAAATAAGAAAAGACAGTGTAGAATACTTGCTAATCTGCTATAATAAATTAATAAATATCAAGGAAAGAGAGTTTGGCTATGACAGTGGAAACGATACTATTATTGCTGCTGCTTTTAATGCAGGCGGTGATTTTCATAATGCTGTGGCGGCTTCTGCAGACACGGCGGCAGCAGGGACAAGAACTGGGAGCTGAGGTGAACAGTCAGCTGGAAAGCCTGGAACGACGTTTTTATGAGAATGTACGCGATCTGCGCAGCGAACAAAACACTCTGGCCCGTGCGGCCAGAATGGAAAGTCAGGCAGCTTCTGACCGTTTGGGAGAGCAGCTGGATAAAAAACTGGAAAAGCTGACGGAAAGCACTGCGGCTAATTTGGAACAGATCCGCCAGACTGTTGATGAAAAACTGCAGTCGACTTTGGAACGGCGGTTGGGAGAATCCTTTCAGCAGGTCAGCCTGCGGTTGGAGCAGGTTCATCGAGGGTTAGGTGAAATGCAGACCCTGGCCGGCGGTGTCGGCGATTTGAAACGCATCCTTTCTAATGTAAAGAACCGTGGTATCTGGGGTGAAATGCAGCTGGGAGTTTTGCTGCGTGATTTGCTGGCACCGGAGCAATTTGCCGAAAATGTTGCTGTGAAGCAGGGCAGTGCGGAAAGGGTAGAATTTGCGCTGAAGCTGCCGGGCAGCAAGGATGAAACGGTGTGGCTGCCGATTGATGCTAAATTTCCGCAGGAGGATTTTCAGCGCCTGCTGGAGGCGCGCGAGCAGGCTGATACAGCTGCTGCCGATATTGCACTCAAGCAGCTTGAACGGCGGCTGAAAAGTGAAGCCAGGGATATCCAGAATAAATATTTGTGCCCGCCGCAGACTACTGATTTTGCGATCATGTATTTGCCGATCGAGGGGCTGTTTGCCGAAGCGGTAAATTTGCCGGGACTGCTGGATGAGCTGCAGAGAACGTACCGTGTTTGCGTGGCAGGGCCGACTACCTTGGCAGCGCTGCTCAACAGTCTGCAAATGGGTTTTAAAACTTTGGCTATCGAAAAACGTACTGGTGAAGTTTGGCGAACGATCGCTGCCGTTAAGCAGGATTTTGTGACTTTCAGCTTATTGCTCGATAAAACAAAAAAGAAACTGCAGGAAGCCAGCGGGCATATCGACGCTGCAGCCAGACGCAGCCGTGTAATCAATAAACGTCTTGACGGCAGGAAAGACGAAGAAGATACTTTGGAGTGGCAGGAGGAGGTTTTGCATGAACGAGAATAATAACGAACAGGAACAGCCGCTTTATAAGGAGCAGCCCTGGTGGGTGCAGATTTTTGTGGCATTGTACGCTATGTTCTGGCTGACGATGATCTTTGCTGCAGGGCTGAACAGCCTGTACATTGGCAAAATAGATATTGACAGTGTCAGCATGGCTGTTGCTTTGACAGTTGGTATTTATCCTTTGATAAAAATGTTGGAAAAACTGTAAGATGTATTACACAAAAACATTTTTGTGCTGCTTGACAAGCCAAAAGTGTCGGACTATAATTGATACAAGCTTGAAAATTACATAGTTCATTTATCCGACGATGGAGAAAAGTAAGTTGGCAGGCGGCAAAGAGAAGCGGCGGTCAGTGTAAGCCGTAACGTCTAAAAACTGAATTCCGCTCCGGAGGAGAAGGGGTAGCAACCTGTCCGGGTCCGACCGATATATCGGCAATGAGGCCGCGCTGTGCGGCGAAAAAAGGTGGCACCACGTGAGTAGAACTCTCGTCCTTGATTGTAATTGATCAAGCCGGGAGTTTTTTATTTTACAGGTGAATGGAGCGATGGACAATGAAAATTATTGTAACTGAAAAAATTTCCGACAAAGGTGTGGCTTTGCTGCAGTCAGTGCCGGATTTTGATGTAGACGTGCGTTTTGATATCGAAAGGGAAGAACTGCTGAAGATCATTCCTGAATATGATGCAATCGTAGTTCGCAGCGTTACTAAGATCAATGAAGAATTTTATAAGCACGCCACTAATTTAAAGGTGGTTGGCCGCGCCGGCAACGGTGTTGATAATATTGAGATGGAAGGGGCGACTAAACGCGGTATTATCGTTGTCAATACCCCGGAATCTAATATCGTATCGGCTGCCGAGCATACTATCGGTCTGCTGCTGAGTTCTGCCCGTAATGTTGTCAAAGCTCATAAAATGATCGAATCCAGGGTCTGGGACCGTACCGGTTTAAAAGGCAGCGAGCTGCTTGGTAAAACTCTGGGCATCATCGGCCTTGGCCGTATCGGCGGTTTGGTGGCTACCAGACTGCAGGCTTTCGGGATGAAGATCGTAGCTTATGATCCGTATATTGCCGATGCACGTTTCCGTAAATACAGCGCCGAAAAATGTGAAACACTGGATGAATTGTTGGAACAAGCTGATTTTATCAGTATCCATACGCCTAAAACGGAAGAAACTTTTGATATGATTACAGCCAAAGAATTTGCAAAATGCAAACGTGGCGTGCGTGTAGTAAACTGCGCCCGCGGTGGCCTGATCAATGAAAATGACCTGGCGGCAGCTATCAAGGAAGGCATCGTTGCCAGCGCCGGTATCGACGTACTGGTAGACGAACCGAAACCGATCTCGCCGCTGATCGATCTGCCGGAATGTGTCTTAACGCCTCATCTTGGTGCTGATACAACAGAAGCGCAGGATAATGTGGGTATTGCCATTGCAGAAGAGGTCATTGCAGCTTTGCATGGAGAAATGGTGCCGAATGCAGTCAATCTGCCGACTTTGCAGCCGACAGAGCTGAAAGAAATGCAGGGCTACCTGACCTTGGGCGAATATCTGGGCAAGCTTTATTATCAGCTGGAAAAAGCAGCTGTCGAAAAGGTAGAGATCATCTATACCGGCGAGGTTGCAGAAATGGAAACAGGTATGCTGACGCGTGCTGTTTTAAAAGGCGTTTTTGAACCCATCCTCAAGGAACGCGTTAATTATGTCAATGCCGCGCTGACTGCAGAAAGCCGCGGAGTCGACGTTATAGAGAGCAAACATGCAGGCAAACATAATCTTTTAGAGGTCAAGATCCATTCTAAAGGTAATATCTTTACCGTAGCCGGTACTGTCTTTGGTGAAAAAGAGATCCGCGTCATCGAAATCGACGGTTACCAGTTCGACCTTACTCCGGCTCCGTTCATGCTGGTGGCACGCAACCAGGATAAACCCGGTATGATCGGGCAGATCGGCACGCTTTTAGGTGCGAGCAAGGTCAATATCGCGACCATGCAGGTCAGCCGTAATCTTAAAGACGGTAACGCCATGATGTTTATGACCGTGGACAGCGAAGTAGGTAAAGAAACACTGAAACTTCTGCAGGGGCTCGACGGTATCCTGCAGGTCAACCTTGTAAAACTGTGATTACGAGCTTCAACAGAGAAATTGGTATCGTCGTTTTGATGGGTTATGTCGCTTTTAAGGACTTGAACGAGGATATCAACCTTCTTGCATATATCGTGATGGGACTTGCTGTTTGCCATATGTTCATCAAATATAAACGTCGTAACGATTAAAAAAACACCCGTTACTCATTGAGTAACGGGTGTTTTAGTATCTATATCCGATAAATTATTCGGCAAAAATTACTTTACCGTCCTTAAAGGCCTGGACACGGGCCAGTGATTCTACACGGAAGCCGGCGTCGATAAGGCGCTGACGCCCCGGCTGGAATGATTTTTCGATAACTATGCCGATACCTACTACTTCGCTGCCGGCCTGCTGGACGATGTTAGCCAGACCAAGGGCCGCTTCGCCGTTAGCCAGAAAATCATCGATGATGAGGATCTTTTCGCCGGCCGGTAAAAATTTTTTGAGAACGGTCACATCACTGGTGACTTTTTTGGTGAAGGAGTATACTTTGGTGCTGTAAGCCTCGCTGCTCATAAGCGCCGATTTCTGTTTGCGTGCGAATACTACCGGTACATGCATACACAGACCGGCAGGCAGGGCGCAGGCGATCCCTGAGGACTCGATCGTAAAGATTTTAGTAATTCCGCAGCCTGAAAAACGGCGGTGGAATTCTTTGCCGATCTCCATCATCAATTCAGGGTCGATCTGGTGATTTAAAAAAGAATCGACTTTTAAAATAGCGTCGTTTAAGACCAAGCCTTCGGACATGATTTTTTCTTTGAGCAGTTTCATGGACAAGCACCTCGAACTTTTTACTTTCTTATAATATTATAGAATATGATATTATTGACATTTAGTCCAGTGTTTTTGTAAAAGAAAAACAAAATTCAGAAAAATCACAAAAGAATGATACAAAAAAATCTTGACAAGCATAGAAAATGCTGGCATAATGTAAAACATAGCACGAACAAATTAGCTTTTGTTTGTACAACTTGATAATAAAGGCATTGAATGGGAACAAAGTTGCTGATGTTACCGATTTTAGAGAGACGGCGGTTGGTGAAAGCCGTAGCGGTACAGCGATAAGACTCACCCGGGAGCCGCGTTTCTGAACCAGCAGTAGGAAACGACGCCGGCGCAGCGTTAGGCGTTTAGAGCGAAGGCTCTGAGACAATGAGGTCAAATTAGGGTGGTACCGCGGTGAAAGTCGCCCCTATCTGCTAAGCAGGTGGGGGCGTTTTTTTATACCAATTTTCCATGGGAGGTGGCAAAATGGAGCAGATCCTATCTATCGTAGTGCGTAACCAGCCCGGTGTTCTGATGCGGGTCGCGGGCATGTTCTCGCGGCGCGGCTTTAATATCGACAGTCTGGCAGTCGGCATTACGCAGAATCCTGAATTTTCGCGGATGACTGTTACCATGCAGGCTGACGATGCAACTATCAAGCAGGTCTGCAAACAGTTGGCCAAGCTGGTCGAGGTAGAGGCTGTGAAAGTCCTGCCGCCTAAGGCAAGTGCCAAACGCAGTATGGTCATGGTCAAGGTGCACGCCGGTGACAAACGGCTCGAGCTGCTGCGGCTGGCAGATGTTTTCAGGGCCCACGCTGTCGATGTGACCGGGGAATCGCTTATCTTTCTGGCTACAGGCATCGATGATAAGCTGAATGCTTTTGTCGACGTGATGCGTCCCTACGGTATCCTGGAAATGGTACAGACCGGCCTTGTGGCGCTGGAACGGGGCGATGCGGCTATGGATGTCAGCAAATCGCGTTATTCCTGGCCTGAAAGCAGTTGTAAACCTTCAGCTATTTAGTAATATGTCAGTTCTCAAATTTAAATAAATCTGGTAAACAAAAAGGAGATGTAGACACAATGGTAAAAATGTATTATGACAAAGACGCAAACTGGGAAATGCTTAATGGTAAAACTATTGCCATTATCGGCTATGGTTCTCAAGGCCATGCACATGCCCTTAACTTAAAAGAAAGCGGCGCTAAAGTTATCGTAGGTCTTTATGAAGGCTCCAAATCCTGGGCCAAGGCAGAAGCGGCAGGTCTGACTGTTATGACTGCGGCTGATGCAGCTAAAGCAGCCGACGTAGTCATGATGCTGATTCCTGACGAAAAACAGGCTGCCACTTATAAAAAAGATATCGCGCCTAATCTGAAAGCCGGTGCTGCTCTTGCTTTTGCGCATGGGTTCAATATCCATTTTGGGCAAATCGTACCTCCTGCTGACATCGACGTGTTCATGGTCGCTCCTAAAGGACCAGGTCATCTCGTACGCCGCGTCTTTACTGAAGGCGCAGGCGTGCCCTGTCTCGTAGCTGTGCATCAGGATGCCAGCGGCAAAGCTTACGACATTGCGCTTGCCTATGCCAAAGGCATTGGCGGTACACGTGCCGGCGTGCTTGATACTACCTTCCGCGAAGAAACTGAAACAGATCTTTTCGGCGAACAGGCTGTGCTTTGCGGCGGTGTTACCGCTCTGATCACTGCAGGCTATGAAACTCTGGTAGAAGCAGGCTATAAACCTGAAAGCGCATATTTTGAATGTATGCATGAAATGAAACTTATCGTTGACCTGATGTATGAAGGCGGTATGGCTAAAATGCGCCACTCCATCTCTGATACTGCCGAATACGGCGACTATGTGACCGGCAAACGTATCATCACCGACGAAACTAAAGCTGCTATGAAACAGGTTCTGGCCGAGATCCAGGACGGTACATTTGCTAAGAACTGGATCCTTGAAAACCAGGCTAACCGTCCGGCGTTCAATGCTATGCGCCGCAAAGGCGCCGAGCATCCGATCGAAGAAGTCGGCAAAAATCTGCGCGGCATGATGAGCTGGATGAAAAAATAATCAGTACACACCTTAGGCAGAGCGGGGCTGAGGCCCCGCGATCTGCTTCGTATAAACTTAGGAGGGTTATAGTTATGGGTATGACAATGACGGAAAAAATCCTGGCCCAACATGCAGGCCGCGATGCGGTCCAGGCAGGCGATCTGCTGGTTGCTCAGGTGGATTTGGTTTTAGCTAACGACATCACCGGACCGCCGGCGATAGCTGAATTTGAAAAAATCGGACGTCCTGTTTTTGATAAGGATAAGATCGCGTTAGTTCCGGACCATTTTTCTCCGTGTAAGGATATTAAGTCGGCAACTATGTGTAAACGCATGCGCGATTTTGCACGTCAGCATGAAATCACCAATTATTTTGAAGTTGGCCGCATGGGTATCGAGCATGCGCTTTTACCTGACAGCGGTCTTGTTGCTCCCGGTGAGATCATTATTGGCGCCGATTCTCATACTTGTACTTATGGCGCTCTGAACGCGCTCAGCACCGGCATGGGTCAAACCGATATTGGTGCGGCTATGGCCAGCGGCACTACCTGGTTCAAGGTGCCTGCCACGATCAAAGTCGAGCTGACCGGTAAGCTGCCTAAATATGTCAAGGGCAAAGATATCATTCTTACGCTTATCGGTATGATCGGTGTCGATGGTGCCCGTTATCAATCGTTGGAATTCTGCGGCGACGGCGTTGCCGAACTGGAAATGTCCGACCGTTTCACTATCTGCAATATGGCGATCGAAGCCGGCGGCAAAAATGGTATTTTCCCGGTCGACGAAAAAACTATTGCCTATCTCAATGGTCGTGTCAGCCGTCAGTGGACAGCGGTTACTGCCGATGCTGACGCAGTATATGACCGTGTTATCACTATCAAATTAGATGATCTGGTGCCGGTCGTTTCGTATCCGCATCTGCCGGAAAATACACATCCGGCGTTTGAGTCCGGCCATATCAAGATCGATCAGGTCGTTGTCGGTTCCTGCACTAACGGTCGTCTGGAAGACCTGCAGCAGGCTGCTGAGGTGATGCAGGGGCGTAAGGTACATCCGCATGTCCGCGCTATTATTATTCCTGCTACTCAGGAAATTTATAAAGAAGCTATGCGTTTGGGCTATATTGATACCTTTATCGATGCCGGTGCGGCAGTTTCTACCCCTACCTGCGGACCGTGTCTGGGTGGTTATATGGGTATTCTGGCTGCTGGCGAACGTGCTGTTTCGACTACCAACCGTAATTTCCGCGGACGTATGGGTCATGTCGACAGCGAGGTCTATCTGGCCAGCCCCTATGTGGCGGCTGCCAGTGCGATCACAGGCTATATCGCAAGCCCAGAGGAGGTAATGAAATGAGTAAAGTATGGCGTTACGGCGACCACGTCGATACCGACGTTATCATACCCGCCCGTTATTTGAATATTGCTGATTTTGACGAATTGGCCGAGCACGCTATGGAAGATATCGATACTACTTTTGCTCCTAACGTGCAGCCGGGCGACTATGTTGTTGCCGGCAAAAACTTCGGCTGTGGTTCTTCGCGCGAGCATGCTCCTGTCGTTATCAAAGTTAAAGGCGTAAAATGCATTATTGCCGACAGCTTTGCCCGTATTTTTTACCGCAATGCAATCAACATCGGGCTGCCGGTGCTGGAAATTGGCAAGGATGTTGAAAAAATTGCAGCCGGTGATGAATTGGATGTAAATATGGCTGCTGGCGAGATCAAAATCGTTAACAAAGGCATTACTATCCAAACCAAACCATTGCCGGAATTTATTCAAAAGATCGCTGACTGCGGCGGCCTTATCAACTATGTCAAAGGAGAACACCAAGAATGAAGATCACTTTACTGCCGGGCGACGGCATTGGCGTCGAGATTGTTGACGCCGCTGTGGAAGTACTTGATGCCGCTGCCAAAAAATTCGGTATGACTATAGAATATGATAAACAGCTGATCGGCGGCGCTGCTATCGACGCTACAGGAGTACCGCTGCCGGAAGCTACTATTGCATCTGCAAAAACTGCTGATGCCGTGCTTCTAGGTGCTGTGGGCGGACCTAAATGGGATAATGTTGCTCCCGAGATCCGTCCTGAAAAGGGGCTGCTCGGAATTCGTAAAGCGTTGGGTCTGTACTGTAACCTGCGTCCGATCAAGGTTTCCCGTTTTGTCGCACATTTATCGCCGCTTAAAAATGAACGCGTCAGCGGCACTGATCTTTTGATCGTACGCGAACTGACCGGCGGCATTTATTTCGGCGCTAAAAATGAAGCTGCTCCTGATGCTGATGGCGTAGAGACGGCTTCTGACGTTGAAATCTATACCCGCCCGGAAGTAGAACGCATTGCCAGATTTGCTTTTGAAGCTGCTAAAAAGCGCCGCGGTAAAGTAACTTCCGTCGATAAAGCTAACGTATTGGCTTCATCCAGGATGTGGCGCCGTATAGTTGGTGAAATGCAGGCGCAGGATTACAGCGGGATCGAACTGAATAATTTCTATGTAGATAACTGTGCTATGCAGCTGGTGCTCAATCCAGGCCAGTTCGATGTAGTGCTCACCAATAACATTTTCGGCGATATCCTTTCGGATGAAGCGTCAGTGATTGCCGGGAGTATCGGAATGCTCCCTTCTGCAAGCCTTGGTGACAGCACCGGTATGTATGAGCCTATTCACGGCAGTGCTCCTGATATTGCAGGGCAGGGCATCGCTAACCCCTTGGGAACTATTTATTCCGTAGCTATGATGCTGCGTTATTCCTTGGATCAGGATGCTGCTGCCGATGCTATCGAAGCGGCAATTGACAGAGTTTTGGAAAAAGGTTATCGCACTCCTGATCTCTGCGGTGAAGGTCTGACTAAAGTTTCGACCTCGCAGATGGGGCAGCTGATCGCCGCAGAACTGGCCTGATGTATTTTTGAGTATTGGAAGGAAGTGAGTTTATGCAGATGACCGGCGCAGAAGTAATGGTCAAATGTTTGGCAGAGCAAGGAGTTACTACGGTTTTTGGTTACCCCGGCGGGGCGATCCTGCCTTTTTATGACGCTTTGCGTGAAGCGGCTGACATTCGGCATATCCTGACGGCACATGAACAGGGTGCTGCCCATGCTGCTGACGGTTATGCCCGTGCAGGCGGTCAGGTCGGCGTCTGTATAGCGACTTCCGGCCCCGGAGCGACCAATCTGGTTACGGGGCTCGCCAATGCTTTTTTAGATTCGATACCTGTCGTAGCGATTACCGGCCAGGTGCCGGTGGCAATGATCGGACGCGACGCATTTCAGGAAGTAGATATCACCGGTATCACCATGCCGATCACCAAACATAATTTCCTGGTCAAGCGTCCTGAACATTTAGCGCAGACGATCCGGCTGGCCTTCCAGCTGGCGAAAACAGGCCGTCCCGGCCCGGTGCTGGTAGATGTGCCGCGCGATGTGCAGACCGCTTTGCTTGATTATGAGCCGGGCGAGCTGGAACCGCTGGCGAAAGAGCTGCCGGAAGAAAAACAGATCGCTGCCGCAGTGGCGGCAATCAATGCTTCGCAGCGCCCGGTCATGCTTGTAGGCGGCGGTGTTATCAATGCCGATGCGGAATATGATGCCATGCATTTATGCGAAAAGCTGCGTATCCCGGTTGTCAGCACCCTGATGGGATTAGGCGCTATCAGTGCCTACCGCAGTCTGTTTTTAGGGATGACGGGACTGCACGGACACGAACGCGCCAACAACGCCGTTAAGGAAGCCGATCTTATCCTGGCTGTTGGCAGCCGGTTTAACGATCGTGTTACCGGTGAACGCAGCAGTTATAGCGCGAATAAAACTGTTATCCATTTAGATATCGACCCGGCGGAGCTGGATAAAAATATTTATTCCAGTATCGGTATTTCCGGTCATATGAACACAACTTTGCAAATGCTGGAGGCAGGCAGCGTCAAGCATGATCTTGATGCCTGGTGGCAGCTGATCGAAAGCTGGCCCAGTATGGACGAGGACTTCGGCGGCGAAGCTGCACCGCAGTTTTTCAAGGCCCTGAACCCGGTTATCAAAGATAAGGATTATATTATCACTACGGACGTCGGGCAGCATCAGATGTGGGCTGCTCAGCATATCAAGATCCAGTTTGCCCGCCAGTGGATTTCTTCAGGCGGATTGGGAACGATGGGCTTTGGCTTGCCGGCGGCTATGGGCGCACAGCTGGCCCGCCCCAAAAGCAGGGTGATCAGTATCAGCGGTGACGGCGGATTCAAAATGACCGGCTCGGAGTTGTTTACGATCGCCAGCTATAAATTGCCGGTGACGGCGATAGTCTTTAATAACAGCGGCTTAGGCATGATTCGTCAGTTGCAGACCGTGCAGTTCAATAAACGGTTTACTTCCTGCGAAATGCCCGGCTATGTCGATTTTGTCAAATACGGCGAAGCCTTTGGCGTAGCCGGAGAGCATGTCGATACGCCTGAAGCCCTGGCAGCAGCAGTTGAAAAAGCTATGCAGCTGGACGCGCCTTATATCATCGAAGTTGCTCTTGACCCTAAAAATATGGTACAGCCGATGGTCACTCCCGGTTTGGGAATCGGTGACTTTGTAAAATTTAAAGAGCAATAAAAAACCAGCGTGTACTTTATAGTACACGCTGGTTTCTTTTTATTGTCGGTCATTTACGGTTGATAATATTACCGGCACAGTTTTCAGCGTCTGCGCTTGTCGTTGTCATGCAGAAATTTGCGAGCTTTTTTCATACCGCCAATATCTTTGAACATGGTACTGAATTTTTCCAGTTCGATCTGTTTGGAATCAAGGCCTTCATAGCGTACTTCCTTCTGCAGCTTTTGATAGCTGGCCAGTCTGTCCGCGGCAAGTATTCCGTCTGTGATAGCTTGCTGAACGGCACAGCCTGTTTCGTGGGTATGGGTACAATCACGAAAACGGCATTGCTGGGACAGTTCGTCGATATCAGCAAAGCTTTTGGATAAATCAGCCGTTTCTAAACCCAGTTCCCGCATTCCCGGAGTATCGATGACTAAAGCCTCGTTTGTAAGGGTGATGAGTTCGCGTCTGGTTGTTGTATGTCGACCCTTATCATCGTTTCGCAAACCATTGGTAGCAAATTCGGTGCCAGCCAAACGGTTGATAAGAGTTGATTTACCTACGCCTGAGGAACCGATGAAGGCAGCCGTACTGCCGCACTTCAAGTAGGGAAGTATTTGCTCGTGACCGGCATCGGCCAGTGAAGAAGTGACAAGTATTTCAGCGCCGATGGCAACGGACTCAGCCGCTGCTGTTTTAGCAGCTACGTCATCACATAAATCAGCTTTGGTTAAAGTAACTATCGGCAGTGCGCCGCTGCTCCAGGCAATGGCTAAATACCGTTCCAGACGCCGCAGATTAAAATCGCTGTTCAATGACATACAGATGAATACCGTATCGATATTGCTGGCGACTACCTGCTCAGAGTTACCTGTACCGGCAGCTTTGCGGATAAACGCGCTTTTGCGGCGCAGTACATGATGGATGATCGCTCTTCCTTCAACAGTATCTGTGCGGTCAAGCAGAACAAAATCACCGACGGCAGGGAAATCTGAAAGTGCGGCGGCATTAAAGCGCAGCTTGCCTGAAACCTCTGCTAGTACTTCCCCGGTTTCGGTTATGACACGGTAAAGATCCTTATACTGGGCTGAAACGCGTCCGACAGGGAAACAGCCAAAACTGGCTGCTTCTTCAGCGAATTTTGCGGAAAATCCTAATGTTTGTAAATTTATTTTAGACATTTTTTTTATCCTCCTAAAGGTTATATTAAAGCCTTTTGGGAGGTTCGGCAAAATATTAGATTATGCAAACCTCCCGGTCTGCGCAATATCCGATGTACCATATGTAAACATAAAAAATTCCTCTTTTCTTAATAGATTTATCTGCAGGACATACCTGTATTTTACAGGCTGAACTTTCAGTATGGTTTCATCGTATTCTATAAGTGAATATTTGTCAATAGCGGTATTATATAATTAAATATATTAGAAATATTTAATGTTAAACAGTACTTAAACTGGAGTTTGGATAAGAACTGGTTTTCAAAAAACAAGTTATTGAGTTCGCCATGAGGTTTGTTATACTGAAAGAAAGAGGCGAGAATAATGTTATTAACAGAAAATATATCAGCATTGCATGGATGTGCTGATTGCCCGGAAATTGGCATAATAAAAGCAGTACACGTTTGAAAATGTGTACTGCTTTTTAGCTGTTGTTTATTTACGATGTTTCCAGCGGCAGATGAGCTGCGTTATCGTGCCCATAGGGCAATAAACGCACCAGGAACGCGGCTTGAACAGCAGCAGCGTGATGATACCGAGAATGCTGGAGGTCAGCATGATGCTGTAAAATCCAAAAGCAAATTGCGCGACCCATGGCTGCGCACCGCCGCTGTAAGCCCAGTGCCATGGTACGTCAAAAGTCCACAGCAGGCTGACTGTCTTATGAAAATAGATAGCATGGGTAAAGACCAGGTAGGTAGAAACCAGCATATTGACAAACATCGTTGTAAAAAACAGCAAGAAGCCATAACGGAAGGTATGTGAGCGCATCCAGGAGGGGATATCGCGTTTTGGTGAAAGCTTCCAACTGTTGCCGATCAGCTCGAATAGCTGCCCGCGGCCGCAGTATTTATTGCAATATGATTTAGTGCCGAATGTAGAAGCCATGATAAGCGGAATGAAAAAGCACAGCAGTCCCAGCCAGGCGAAAAGAATATTAAAAAAGCCCAGAGCCAGATACAGCGCCGTCAGGACCCAAAGGTAATCATACCAGTGATTGCGTTTAGACATCAGCAGTCACCACCTTGATCACAGATGCCGGACATTCACGGGCGCACAGACCGCAGCCGATGCAGCGAGCCAGTTCTACAACTGCGCTGATACCATCGGGCACGCTGATTGCCTGAAGCGGACAGGCCTTAGTGCAGGTGCCGCAGGATACACAATATTCCTTATCAACTTGCGCATAACGCTTGCTACTCATTTTATCGCCTCACCGACAAGATTCATTCTAACTTTATTGTAACCTATTTATGATCTTTTAGCCATATTTTATTAACTTCAGGTTAAGGCGCAGCGTTGTAAAATTTTCTGCAGGAACACATATTTTTGCGGTACAATAAAGGAAAGAGAATAATTGCGGATGGAGTGATGGGAATGAAAAAGCAAACCGCATTGATGAACCATTGGCAATTATGTCAATATCTGCGTAAACTGCATCTGCCGCAGGTTGTACCGCCGCCTGACCTGGCGACGCTGAAGCTGCTGCAGGACGCGCATTTGAAATATGTGCCCTATGAGAATCTGGATATTTTGAGCGGCAGGCTGACTTCGCTCGAGCATGATGATATGTTTGCCAAAATCATTATGAAAAACCGCGGCGGCATTTGCTTTGAGCTGAACGGCCTGTATAATTGGCTGCTGGAATCTCTGGGCTATAAAGTCACAAGTTATGCGGCCCGTTTTATCGACCGGCTGGAGGAATACCAGATCCGCCGGCATCGGGTAATGTGCATCGAACTGGAAGATAAACGTTATCTGACTGATGTTGGAGTCAACAGTGAAAGTCCGCGCTGTCCGCTCGAAATGGCAGAGGGCAAAGTGCAGAGTGACGGTATCTGCGAATATAAATTCAGCCGCGATCCGTTCTTTGGCTGGCTGCTGTGGCAGAAGGAACGGCGTAAACCATGGAAAAGGCTGTTTGGCTTTACAGAAGAACAGCAGCTGGATATGGATTTTATTCCCGCCTGCATTTATACAGACCTTCATCCGGATTCGCCGCTCAATAAAGGCAAAGCGATCTCTGTTTTTCGCGAAGACTGCAATATCACGATCCGGGGAAATCTTTTAAAGTTTTATCTGGGTGGACGTGTCAAATACCGCTATACCATCAATACTGAATACGACTTAAAGGGAGTGCTGTGGGAGTATTTTGGTATTGCCGTCGATTATCCGCTTCCTAATGGCGGTATTGACCAGAATGATTAAATTTTGGCTTGGAAAAAGTTGCTATGATTTGAAACTTTATGATAAAATAAATTAACTAAAAAAAGTGAGATTATGACTGCTGAAAACAGGCGATTTTTATTGCCGCCCATTATCAACAGAATATTGACGCTGCTTACAGAGCAGGGCTTTGCAGCCTATGTTGTAGGCGGTGCCGTACGCGATCTGCTGCTGGGAAAGGCACCCGGCGATTTTGACGTTGCAACATCGGCCCGCCCCGAGTCTGTTATCAGCATTTTAGAACCGGCCGGGTTTACTGTTGTTGGCGAACTGGGGCAGAACTTCGGTGTCGTTGTTGTGCATCGGGACTCCCAAACGGTAGAAATTGCTACCTTCCGTGGCGAAGCCTACGGCGGGGATGCGCATAAACCGGAGCAGGTCTGGTATTGTGACGACCTGGAGGCTGATTTGTCGCGGCGCGATTTTACCGTCAATGCCATGGCTTTGGATCAGTCCGGCAATGTATACGATTATCACGGCGGTAGGCAGGACCTGCAGCAGAAAATACTGCGTACTGTCGGTGATGCGCCAGCCCGTTATCAGGAAGATGCTTTGCGTATGTACAGAGCCTGCCGCTTTGTAGGTCAGCTGGGCTTTGATTATGTACAGCGGCAGGGCGCCGGCCCGGCATTTGGACAGCGGCAGGGCGCCGGCCCGGCATTTGGACAGCCGCAGACGCCGTATTACCTGCCGCAGAGCTACAGCTTTCCTGTTAGCCGCAGTGCCGGGCTATCATTGGAACGTGTGCGGACAGAGCTGGATAAGCTGCTGCTCGGCAAATGGGCCGGCAAGGGACTGATGCTGCTGATGGCGACAGGGCTGGCGGCCGGACGCTGCCGTGTGCGTGAACAGGGAACTTATCGGGAAATATATGTTTTGCCGGAGCTGGAGCATTTGGCGGGATTGCCGCAGAACCAGCGTTTTCACTGCTACGATGTATGGGAGCATACTCTGGCTGCTGTTGATAACAGTCCGCGTCAGCTGGCAATACGTTGGGCCCTGCTTTTGCACGATGTAGCTAAAGGTCTTCCTGGTATCCGCAGGCTTAATAAAGAAGGTCAGCCCAGTGATCATGGTCACGAAGCTGAAAGCGCCGTTATGGCAGAAGTTATTTTAAGTCGGCTGCGTTATCCGGCTCCTTTTGTGCAAAGAGTAGTATGGCTGGTGTCAAGGCATATGCGCTTCGCACCGATGCTGGTAACGGGTGAACGTACATTGCTGCGTTGGCTGCGCAGCGAGGCGGCCGGCGGTAATTTTAAAGATAGTCATGAAATGACTGCTGCTTTTGAACAGCTGGTAGCAGTATTTTTAGCAGATATGGGTGCTACTCACGCCGGTAAGAATACCGAACTGATGGAGGAAGGACGCGCTTTGGGAACGGCGGTGCTGGAACTGGCCCGCAGTAAAATGCCTGTTCATACTAAGGATCTGGCGATCAGCGGCCATGATGTGCTTGTGCTGTTAGAAGATAAAAGCAAGATCAGGGACGCTATGCGATATTTATTACAGAGAGTGCAAAGCACCAATCTGCCTAACGAAAGGTCTGCTTTAGAGGAAGCAGTCAGAGGCTGGCAGAAACGTCACTAGAAAGAAGGGAAGCTAATGCCACAAAAGAAATTGTTTGCCGCACTGCTTGTTGCAGCATCAGCGTTGCTGATGCTGGGTATGAGTAATGAAAATCAGATACCATATCCGTCAAATTATGATACCAAAAGTGCCGGGGCGTCGTCCTACAATGGACTGGCCAATGTGCCTAAATCGCCTTATTTTCAGCAGCTCGATTTTTATAATATGCAGCCTACTGATTCGCTTGTGCTGCTGCCGAAGTTCCGTACCTACCAGCAAACTACCGAATATACCTGCGGCCCTGCCGCTGCATTGATGGTGGTCGAACATTTTCAGGGACGCAGCGAGGAAGATGAACTGGCGATCGGCAAGATTATGGGGACAAAGTCCTATACCGGGACTAATACTAAAGGTATGGTCAAATATTTTAAGAAAAAAGGCTGGCAGGTAACTTCGTCAGCTGATAAAGATAAAACACCGCAGAATACACAGGAATTCAAAGCATTTGTAGTCGAGCATCTTAAACGCAATGTACCTATTATGGTAGAAAATGTAGACTGGGGCGGGCATTGGCGTGTTATTATCGGCTATGACACAATGGGCACGGATGACCTAACCAGCAGTGACGTACTGATTATGGCTGATCCTTATGATACGGCCGATCATTTACAGGACGGCTACGTTGTTGTGCCGGCTGAAAAATTCTTCTATATGTGGTTCGATTCGCATCTGTTTGCAGCCGGTGACCGTAAGCAGCAGTGGCTGGCAGCAGAGCCGCCGGTCGGATATGAACCTCTGATAGATATGAAAACACAGGACGGGACAAAATCATAATATAATTAATTGCAAATGAAATGAAAACGCAGACTGTATAGTCTGCGTTTTTTATTTTACCCAGCCTGCTGGTGCAGGAATTTTTTATTGTAGATTTTAATTACGCAGACGCAATCGGCATAGCATACAGAAAGCAATGTAAACCAGCGCAGACGCCTACAGTTGTAAAGCCGCCTGCGGAATGCGCCGGGCAAGACTCGAAGACGGTTTACACAGTCTCAAAGCAAGTGTCTTGCGGGGGGGTACAAACGTGCTATAATAAATTAGAATATTATTTTAACAAATGTTTTTAAATTAATGATGCATAATAAATTGTTTTAATATAAAGATATGTAACTAAAAATATTTAAAATTGCAGCAAGGGTGGTGACGCTAAAATGTATGACGAAAAATGTTTACAGCAACTCGGAAACAACATCAAATTCCTGCGCGCTGCCTGTCAGCTCAGCCAACGGGAGTTGGCAAAGCGTATCGGTATCAGCCAGACTCACCTGAGTAATATTGAGCATTGTCATGTAAAAATAAATTTGAAGCTGTTGCTGCGCATCGCTAATGCTTTCGGCTGCACGATGGAAAATATCTTTGATGCCCGAACATTTCCAGAGTCGGCGGAAGCCAAAGCCGCCAGTGCAAAGGCGCATAAGACTAGCGGACAGGAAGTTTATATGCGGGAAGAAGGCAGCAGATTTTGCAGATGCTGTATTTATATAAAAATTGAGCGTCATAAGCAGAAAAAGAGGCTGAGCGTAAAGGAGTAGTAAGATGGCTGAAGTGAAAGCAGCAGAGAAAGGCCGGCAGTCTGAACATCTGGAAAAAGAAGTGTCAAGCAGGGGAAACTGCACCAGCAGTAGCAAAACTGTTGATAAAGACAGCTGTAAGGACAATTCTGACAGCACCGCTGCAAAAACCTATATGCGCTTTTACGCTGGGGCTGTTACTCAGGACAGCGGCCTTGAGGGTATCAGGTTCGACTTTAACTACGGCGCTCGTGTCGAAGTGCCGGCTGGTGATTACAGGGTACGATTTCTGGACCGGGAAGCCTGTTTGACATTGTACGATTCTAATGCCAGCGGCGTGCTTGTGACCAGTAGTAAAAAGTATTTTGTCGATTTCCGCATCGAGGTCTACGAAAGAGATAAGTTGATTTTTGCCCATGACCTGGATTTACAGGGGAAAAAAGTGCTTATAAAATTTCCTGTCGGTATTTTAGGAGATATTTTGGCATGGTTCCCTTATGCCGAAGTCTTTAGAAAAAAGCATGAGTGCGATTTATACTGCGCTATGGCGGAAGAGATGATCGAGATCATCAAGCCGGGCTATCCGGAGATCAACTTTGTCCAATCGGAAGAACGGCCGGACGGTCTTTATGCTAGTTATTACATGGGCATTTTCTTTCCATGTGATGACAGGGAACACCAGCCGACAGATTTCAGAGTAGTGGGGCTGCATAAAAACGCACCCTGTATTCTGGGACTAAAAGTAGACGAACAGTGTATTAAACTGTTACCGAGGGATAAAGTACGCAGGATTAAAGATCCATACGTCTGCATCGCGGCGCAGGCCAGCAGTCAGGCCAAATACTGGAACAACGGACGTGGCTGGCTGAACGTGGTAAAACACCTTAAAACACTTGGCTACCGAGTACTGTGCATTGATAGAGAAAATAATTATGGTATGGGCAGCCGATTTAACATCATTCCTTACGGCGCGGAAGATTTTACCGGGCGCAGACCCTTGCAGGAGCGGATCGATCTTTTGTACCATGCTGATTTTTTCATAGGTCTGTCCAGCGGGCTTAGCTGGGTGGCCAATGGGGTGGGGATACCGGTAGTGCTGATCAGCGGTTTTACACTGCCGGTAAATGAATTTGAGACGCCGTACCGAGTCATTAGCTACCATGTTTGCAATGGCTGCTGGAATGATACGCGGGTAGTATTTGACCATAAGGACTTTGAATGGTGTCCACGGCTAAAAGGCAGCGACAGACAGTTTGAATGCAGCCGCTACATTACGCCGGAAGCTGTGAATAAAGTCATTGATCGGTTGATGGAAGACTATAAATTAAAGCCGCAAGAACAAGCTGTGAATAAAAAGAAGACAAAGGGTGAGCAGTGATGAAAAAGAGAGAAACAAAATTACAGGTACAAAGTATTCTGGCAACGGTGGTTATGGGGATGAATCTGGTCAACACTGCTGCGCCGGCAGTGGCAGTGGCTATGACAGAACAGCAGGAGCCAGCGCCTAAACAGTCAGTCAGCGAAGCTCAGCAGGAAGAAATGCAATCATATGCCTATGAAGTTTTACCCATACTGGCAGGCTATGTGGACGAAATGGTTTTCAGCAAGGCCGAGGCTGCCAGTAGTTACAGTGTTGGTGTCGGCGAGAACAGAAGTATTGCCAGTACTGATGATTATGATAGTGTCTATGTCGCCAGCGGTGGCACTTGTACAATAGATTCCAACAGAGCCAAGATAAATGTAGTTGATGGCGGGTCACTGAATATCGGGAACAATATAGGTTCTGTGACTGTGTCAGGAGGTAACGTCAGTGTTGTTTCTAATAATCAAGATCTTCGTGTAGAAGGAGGTAATGTCAGTGTCGTCAACAGCGAACATCAGATTTATGTTTCCGGCGGTACTTGTATTATTGATGTCAATAAACAGGAAAATCATGTTTCAGGCGGTACCAGTATCATCAAGGCAATGGATACAAGCGATAGTATGCAAAGAAATCAGGTGATTTCCGGCGGCGTAGGTATTGTCAGTGTTATGAACGCTACCAGCGCCTACAATCAACAGGTGCAAACAATTCATGGTGGCAGCGGCGTTGTGGGGACTATGCTGGATGGCTGGCAGTGGATCAAATCAGCCGGTGCGGAGGGGCATATAGGGACTATGAGCGGCGGGTCACAGGCTATTAACGCCGGCTCAGGCAGTATTGATACGATGTATGGCGGTTCCCAAACCTTGGGAAAGAATACTAATGCTGAGATAGCAACTATGGTTGAAGGGTTACAGTTTATACATGCTAGTGCTACAGGTGCAATAAGTGCCATGTATGGTGGCCGACAGATTATCGGTAATCCTGGATATGAAAATGCCAGTGGTGCCATAATAAGCATGGTTGGCGGGCAGCAACAGATCTGGGCTGGCAACAACGGCAGTATAACAATAATGTCAGGTGCCAGCGCCATGCAGATTATAGGGCTGTCTGGTATAGCTAATGGCAGCATCGATACGTTGGAAGATGGTATACAAATGATTGGTTATAATAATAACCCTAGTTATAAAGGGGTTGGCACAGGAACGATCAATATAATGAACAGCGGTCTGCAGATCGTCGGCTATAGCGGTGGCAGTGCTTGTGTTGGTTCGATAAAGACGATGAACAATGGACAGCAACAGGTCAATGATGGCGGAACTGGTACAGTAACTGATCTGTTAGGCGGCATCCAGATCGTCAGAAGCGGTGGTACGGCTACTGCTACAACTGTTGGCAGCGGCGGCATGCAGTATATCGAAGCCGGTGCGGTAATCAGCGGCACTGTTTTAGACGGAGGCAGCCTGCGGCTGAGGCAGACAGACAGTGCTTATACACTGGCAAATACTCTGACAATCAATAATGGTGTGTTAGATCTGACAAACGGTGCTGGCATTATGCCAAATCTGCGTGTGGCACCTGTTTATCAGATGCTGACCCTTAATGACCTGCAGGGTACAGGCGGCAATATTTATATGGATACGGATCTGGCTAATAATACTGGCGATCAGATCATTGTCAATAGCACTAATAACGGCACGGGAACGTATGCTGTTTATGTCAACGATCAGAGCATCGTCAGTGATACGGAACTGACAGGCAGGCTGCTGTTGATCGATGACCAGAGCGGCAGGTTGAACTTCGAAGGAATTACCGCTAATAACGGTGGCTTGTGGGATGCGACACCTGTTTTAAATAAAGAGACCAACCAGTGGTATTTGTCAAGAATCGTGAAAACAGCGAATAATGATACCAAAGTATTGCTGTTTGACGCCGAGAACAGCTACGCCATGTGGCACAACACCGCGGACAGCCTGCGCAGCCGCCTGGGTGAGCTGCATGGAAGTGCTGAGCATGACAACGGGATTTGGGCTCGTACGCAGACCGGACGCTTCAGTGGCAGCGGTTACGAAGGCCGCTATAACCTGTACCAACTGGGTTATGATAAAATATTTGCCGATAAAAGTGTTTACGGTGCAGCTATTGATTACGGTGATGGCACAGGTAGCTATGCCTACGGCAGCGGTAAGGACAAACTGACAGCGTTAAGTTTATATGGTGTCTGGCAGGGGAATCGCGGCACCTATACCAACGTCACAGCCCGTTACGGCAGTTTTACAACGGATCTGAAATCTTATGGCGGTTATCCGGACAAAGCTGACTACAAGCACCATGTCTACAGTATAAGTGTGGAATACGGACAGCGTTTTGATTATCAGCAGGGTCTTTTCTTCGAACCACAGGCACAGTTTACGATGGGACGAATAAATAGCATCAGCTACACTACCGACAGAGGAGCCAACGGCTATATCGAAGGCATGAACAGTGCTATCGGGCGTATCGGCTTTGTTTTGGGACAAAAGGTCAAAAACGACAGCGATATCTATATCAAAGCCGACCTGCTGCACGAATTTGCAGGGGAGCGTGATTTGCAGCTGACATCGGATGCAGGTGGTACCAACGATATTTTGAGAGAACATAGTGATTACGGTGATACATGGTTTGAGCTGGGTCTGGGCGGTAACGTCAGGATCAGCAAAACGGGCAACTTCTACGGTGAAGTGACGCGCGGCTTCGGCGGCGACATCAACAAAAAGTGGAGCGTCAATGCCGGGCTAAGGTTCACGTTTTAAGTGAGGATTTGAGGCACTGTTATATGGCAGTACTAATTTTAGTAATGTAAAAAATCAGCGATATGAAGTAAGTTTCATATCGCTGATTTGCTTTGTTATTTTCTGCTTATATTGTTAGCAGTAATTTATACGGTACAGAGTCTTTTAAAAGCATTTTGGTTTATGAGGGTATAAAACGATTGCAATAATAATTATTAATTTCAAATAAATTTCCCTTGCGTTTTTAAATGACATATGTTATATTAAAGGTGCGTTAGCGAACGCTAACTAAAGCGACTTAATTTATGTTTATATAAGGAGGCAGTTATTATGTCATTGATCAACAAGGAAGTTAACGATTTTAAGGTTCAGGCCTATGTAGGCAAAGATTTTAAAGAGGTTACTAAAAAAGATATTTTAGGGAAATGGTCGGTGTTCTTTTTCTATCCGGCTGATTTTACTTTTGTGTGCCCGACTGAGTTAGAGGATCTGGCGAATAAATACGAAGAATTCAAAAAAATCGGCTGCGAGATTTATTCCGTATCCTGCGATACTCATTTTGTCCATAAGGCATGGCATGATGCATCGGATACGATCAAAAAAATACAGTATCCGATGTTGGCTGACCCGACCGGGGCTTTGGCAAGAGATTTCGATGTGATGATCGAAGCTGACGGCCTGGCCGAAAGAGGCAGCTTTATCGTTAATCCGGAAGGCAGGATCGTAGCTTATGAAGTTATTGCCGGCAATGTCGGACGTAATGCTGATGAGCTGCTGCGCCGTGTGCAGGCTTCGCAGTTTGTTGCCGAACATGGCGATCAGGTCTGCCCTGCCAAATGGCAGCCTGGCGCAAGCACTTTGAAACCCAGCCTTGATCTGGTAGGGATTATCTGATCATGGACCGGATGTATGATGTCATCATCATCGGCGGCGGGCCTGCGGGCCTTGCCGCTGCCGTTTATATGGCTCGGGCCAAGTATAAGACGCTGGTTATCGAAAAAGAGAAGATCGGCGGTCTGATCACGATTACTTCCGAGGTGGTAAATTATCCGGGCGTTTTAAAAACTACGGGTAAAGAGCTTACTGAGCAGATGCGTCTGCAGGCAGAAAGCTTCGGGGCGGAGTTTTTACTGGCAGAGGCTTTGGAAAGTAAGCTGGACTGCGATATCAAAGAGGTGCATACCGATAAGGGAACCTTTAAGTCGCTGGGTGTGATCATGGCTATGGGAGCCGTGCCACGGCAGGTGGGTTTTACAGGCGAGTCGGAATACCGCGGGCGCGGCGTAGCATATTGTGCTACCTGTGACGGCGAATTTTTTACTGGCCTGGATGTATTTGTTGTGGGCGGTGGTTTTGCTGCTGCCGAAGAAGCGATTTTTCTGACCCGTTATGCGCGGCATGTAACAGTGCTGGTGCGCGGTGATGATTTTACCTGTGCCGGGTCGATCGCCGATGAAGTGAAACGGCACGAGCAGATAACAGTACTGTATAATACTGCTATGCTGGAAGTCGGCGGAGGAGACGTACTGCGTTATGCTGTTTATGAAAACTGCAAGACCGGTGAACGTACACGTTATGAGACCAGTGACGCGACCTTCGGCGTATTTGTTTTTGCCGGGTATGTTCCTGTAGGCGGCCCGCTGTTGAACGGTCTGGAAACTGACTGTGAAGGTTATCTGGTCACCGATATGGATCAAAAGACTAATCTGGACGGCGTTTATGGCGCCGGTGACTTGTGCATCAAAAATCTGCGGCAGGTGGTCACAGCGGTGTCTGACGGCGCCAAAGCGGCTACTTCGCTTGAGAAATATGCTGCACAGCTGCACGATAAGTTGAAGCTGCCGCGTTTTGCAGTAACTAAAAAGCAAATCGCGGAGCCGGCAGTTAAGCAGACGGAAGCAGCTGCTGCCGATGACGGCGCGTTTATTTCGGAAGCTATTAAAACGCAGCTGACGCCTGTTTTTGCAAAATTTACAGATGATTTATTACTGCGGGCCGCATTGGATAACAGCCGGGCGGCGGCAGAAATACGCGGCTTTTTAAACGAGCTGACGCCCTTAAGCGCTCATCTGCGCTGGGAAGAAGCCGGGGAGGCTGCAAACGGGCTGCCATATATCGAGGTCTGCCGTGCGGATGGAACGTCTTTAGGATTCCGTTTTCACGGTGTGCCGGGAGGTCATGAGTTTAATTCATTTATCGTGACACTGTATAATGCGGCCGGGCCGGGTCAGGCTATCAGTGAGGAACAGTTGGCTGCGGTCAAAGCACTGAGCGGAAGTAAAAAGCTGCAGGTGGTCATTTCATTGTCCTGTACGATGTGCCCCGAGCTGGTAATGGCAGCCGGCAGGCTGGCAGTTGAAAATGACGGGATCGAGATAGATGTATTTGATATCAATTTGTTCCCGGAGCTGCGCGAGCAATATAAAATTATGAGTGTGCCTTGTCTGATTTATAATGATAAGATCAGCTTTGGTAAAAAGAATATCGATGAACTGCTGCAGCTGATTGGCTGAGATGCAGGTTAATAAAAACAGGTTCACCGCTTTAGCGGTGAACCTGTTTTGTTATTATTGACCAGCTTTCAGCTCAGTCCAGTAACGGTCGTACATAGTGATACTGTCGCCGATATCGGTCAGCCATTCGCCTTTGGGGATGCTTTCTTTGCCAATTTTCAGCATGGGGTCATCAAGGTAGGCTTGGGAATGATATTTGAGTGCTTCGTCATTAGGATTGGCGCAGTTCATAAATTCCCAGTTTTTAGCGCTGACCTTGGGGTCGTACATATAGTTCATAAATTTCTCGGCCAGTTCTTTATTTTTACAGCCCTTGGGTATGGCGAAGTTATCTGACCAGATCAGTGAGCCCTGATCTGGGACAACAAAACCGACATTATTATTTTCTCTGTAGGTAAAGGCGGCGTCGCCTGACCACATAATGCCGATCCAGCCTTCTTCAGCAATAAACTTTTGTTTCAGGTTTTCGGTATCGTAGGCAATAACGCTGCTGTTGAGCTGCTTCAAGTCTTTGAAGGCTGCTTCTGCCTGAGCCGGGTCAGTGCTGTTATTAGACCAGCCATGTTTTTTCAGGGCTACACTGAAAACTTCGCGGCAGTCATTCAAAAGCAGTACATGTCCTTTATATTCCGTGTTCCACAGATCGTCCCATTTGGCAGGAGTTTCTTTGACATATTTTTTGTTATAGATGATACCGGTGATGCCGGTGGTATAAGGCAGGGTATATTCGCCGGTCGGGTCAAAGGGCAGCTTGCGCAGGTCAGCACTGATGTATTTTGCATTGGGGATCTTGGCAAGATCCAGTTTTTCCAGCATATCCAGCTTGCGCATGGTAGTTACCATATAGTCGGAAGGCATGATGATATCAAACTGGGCTCCGCCTGCCTGCATTTTAGCCAGCAGTTCTTCATTGTTAGAAAAAACGTCATAGGTGATTTTGCAGTTGTTTTGCTTTTCAAAATCAGATATAACATCGGGATCAAAATAATCTGCCCACCCGTAAAGGTTCAGGACCTGGGGCGCTCCGGCATCTTTAGCTGAGTTGTCTGATCCGCAGCCGCCCAGCAGAACGGCAAAGTAGAGAGCGGTCAGTAAATATGTAAGTTTTTTCATAAAGCTAAACACTTCCCCTTTAATGTGTTATAAAAAAGGCTGCCTCATGGGAGACAGCCTGATCTTAAAGCAGAGTTAAATAAACAGAGGTCGCTACGTGTTTATTTAGCGGTTTTGAGTTCAGTCCAATAACGGTCATACATAGGCAGGGCTTCGCCGATATCGATGAGCCATTCGCCTTTGTCGATGTTATCCATACCGACCTTGAGCATGGGATCGTTGCGGAATTCTTCACTGTGGAATTCCATTGCTTTTTCGTTAGGGTCGTTATAGCCGATATATTCGTAGTTTTTAGCGCTGATCTTGGGTTCGTAAATGAAGTTGATGAATTTTTCAGCTAAAGCTTTGTTTTTAGCGCCTTTGGGAATAGCAAAGGTGTCTGCCCAGATGGTAGCGCCTTCCTTGGGGATCACAAAGCCGATGTTTTTATTGTCTTTGTAGGTGTAGGAAGCATCACCTGACCACATAGTACCGATCCAGGCTTCTTCTGCGATAAATTTCTGCTTGATAGTATCGGTGTCGAAAGCCAGTACGTTTGGAGCCAGCGTTTTCAGGTCATTAAAAGCTTTTTCTACCTGAGCCTGGTCAGTGGAATTGTTGGAATAGCCGTTTTTCTTCAGCGCCATACCGATAACTTCGCGGTTGTCGTTAAGCAGAATCACGCGGCCTTTATAATCCGGGTTCCACAGGTCTTCCCATGAGGTGGGAGTTTCTTTGATAAAATTTTTGTTGTAGACGATGCCGGTAATGCCCCAGGTGTAAACAAGGGAATGCTTGCCGGTGGGATCGTAAACAGGAGCCTTCAAGCTGCTGACGATATTTTTGGCATTGGGTATTTTATCAAGATCCAGCTCTTCCAGAAGGTTCAGTTTCAGCATAGTTGCTACCATGTAATCGGAGGGCTGGATGAGGTCGTATTGCGCGCCGCCAGCCTGGATCTTGGCCAGCAGTTCTTCATTATTGGCAAAAACGTCGTAATTTACTTTACAGTTGTTTTGCTTTTCAAATTCGGCAATGACCTCCGGATCGAAATTGTCGGCCCAGCTGAACAGGTTCAGCACTTGCTTGTCGCCGCCGGCGGGAGCTGCTGCGTCCTTTTTGGGAGCGTCACCGCCGCAGCCCATGAGAGCCAACGTTAAAACAGCGATGAGGAAAACAAAAAGTTTTTTCATTGTCGGATCACCCTTTCATCATTTTATTTGTTGTTTATATTGTATCACAGTTAGTTGTGATATCAATCGGAGTTTTTATCAGATGTGTGCTGCGGCTGCAGGATCTGAGCGATCACGACCAGCGTGATCGTTGCGAACATCAGCAGTGTGGACAGGGCGTTGATCTCGGGTGAGATGCCGCGTTTGACCATAGCGTAGATGTAAAGCGGCAGCGTAGTAGAATTGGGACCTGCCACAAAGAAGCTGATAATAAAGTCGTCGATAGATAGCGTAAAGGCTATCAGAGCGCCGGCCACGATACCTGGCAGTGCCAGCGGTAATGTGACGTAGCGGAAGGTCTTCCACGGAGTCGCATACAGGTCCATTGCTGCCTGTTCCAGTTCATGCCGCATACCTTCCAGTCTGGCGTTGACAGTGATGACAACGAAGGAAACACAGAAGGTGATGTGTGCAAGGATAAGGGTAGTTTTACCAAGCGGTACCTGTGCCTGAGCAAATAGTACCAGCAGGGAAAGACCCATAACGATTTCCGGGATCAGGATCGGCAGGTATAAGAGGCCGTTGATGACCGGTTTGTACTTGTATTGGTAACGATTGAGCGCGATAGCGGCTATCGTGCCCAGCGTAGTCGAGGCTATTGTAGAGATCACAGCAATAAAAAGGCTGTTGGTGAGTGCCTCTAAAACGCGGCGGTTTTGGAAAAGAGCTTCATACCAGTTGAAGGTGAAGCCTGTCCAGACGGCGTTGATCCTTGATTCGTTGAAAGAATACATGGCCAGGATCAGCAGCGGCAGATAAAGGAAAGCCAGAATAGCCAAAGAATAGGCTACCATCAGATGGCTACGCCACGTCTTTTGCATCGCCGTCACCTCCTTCCTGTGCCTGCAGAGCTTTGTAGTACAGGATGATCAGCACCAGACTCAGTACGGCCAGCACTATGGAGAGCGCCGAGCCAAAGGGCCAGTCACGGGCTGACAGGAACTGGTTTTGGATGAGATTGCCGATGAGCGCCGATTTAGCTCCGCCCATAACGTCGGGAACAACGAACATCCCCAGCGAAGAAATGAAGACCAGAATTGTACCGGCAGCAATACCGGGCATGGTCAGGGGCAGAGTAACTTTACGAAAGGCTGTCAGCGGTTTGGCACCCAGATCGGATGCTGCTTCTAAAAGCCGGGTATCCAGCTGTTCGATAGATACATAGATCGGCAGCACCATAAAGGGCAGCAGTGCATAGACCATACCAAGCATAACGGCCATATCATTGTAAAGCATCTGCAGCGGCTGGTCGATAAGGCCCAGATTCAACAGCAGCGTATTGACTACGCCCTGTGAACGCAGGATAATGACCCAGGCATAGGAACGGATCAGAAAATTGATCCAGAAAGGGATCATAACCAGTATCAGACCTGGCTGCTGCCATTTTTTAGGCAGCTGGGCTATGGTATAGGCCAGCGGGTACCCCATCAGGATCGTGGCAAGCGTAGTTACGATAGCTACGACCAGGGTATCTGCAAAAATTTTAAGGTATAAGGGTTCCAAAAACCGCAGGTAGTTATCAATGGTAAAAGAAAAGATGACCTGTCCATACGGTGTGCGTCCGGCAAAGGACACTGCAACGACGATCAGCAGCGGTATAACGAAAAAGATGCTGAGCCAGAGCAGGGCCGGCGCTACCAGCAGTTTACCGTTTTTCATCATCGCTGTACTTTCACCTCATCTCTTTCGTACCACCAGATGCCGACGCGTTCGTCGGGCGTCCAGCGTTTGACGTCGTCAAAGTACTGATATGCGACTACGGTCTGGTTCGAGTTGTCAAGACGGACAAAGACTTTGTCGATAGTGCCGTAGAAGACAACATCGACGACGGTGCCGTAAAAAGCAGGCTCGGGGTGCGCTGCGGCTTTGTCTTCGCTTTCAGCTTCTTCGCAGAGGTTCAGCTTTTCCGGCCGCAGGGCCAAAGTTTCAGTTTCAGTATCGAAGAAATTACTTTCGCCGATGAATTTGGCAACAAATTTTGTGGAAGGATAATGATAAATATTATCAGGATTGTCGTCCTGTTCGATAACGCCTTTATTCATTACGACGATGCGGTCAGACATGGTCAATGCCTCTTCCTGATCGTGCGTTACATAGATGAAGGTCAGACCCAGACCGCGCTGAAGGTTTTTCAGTTCCAGCTGCAGATTTTTGCGCAGCTGGTAATCCAGCGCGCCTAAAGGCTCGTCCAGTAAGAGGACCTTGGGATTGTTGACCAAAGCGCGGGCAATTGCGACACGCTGCTGCTGTCCGCCGGACATTTGCTGGGGACGGCGGTTGCGGAACTCTTCGAGCTGGGTAAGATAAAGGACCTGAGCAACACGTTCCTTTTGTTCATCGGCAGGAACTTTTTTCATCATCAGGCCGAATTTTATGTTTTCCTCAACAGTCATGTGAGGGAATAATGCGTAATGTTGAAATACCATATTCACATCACGTTTATAGGGCGGCAAGGCAGTGACGTTTTCGTCGTCCAGATAGATACTGCCCTCGGTAGGAGTTTCCAGGCCGGCGATCATGCGCAGCAAAGTGGTTTTGCCGCAGCCGGAAGGACCGAGCAACGTAATAAATTCTCCATCGTAAATTGTCAGATCGAGAGAGGGGATAATGACGTTATTACCAAATTTTTTTGTGATTCCCTGTAAACGGACCATTTCTTTCATTTTTTGCTTGTCACAACCTTTCGTAATGCAGATTTTATCCTTATGCAGATAACAACTTATTATATACAGATTTGACCCAAAAATTCAATAATTTTTTGTAAAATTTAGAGGTATTTTGCTAAAAAACAGAGAATATTGATACTCATACGCAATAATGACAGTTTTTGATGATTTTTTGCGGAAAAATTCCAAAATTTGGAGGCTTTTTATTAATGAAACGATTGATACTGGCATTGATTTTGTTGGTAGTTGTTTTAATAACCGGCTGCGCTGATGCCGGCAGGCGTGATCAGGATAAAAAATCAGTGCATAGCCCGGCGGTAACGTTAGGGATCGAACGCATCGGCGAGTATGAGCAGCTGTTTGCAGGGAAGCGTGTGGGTCTGATTACAAATCAGACCGGTGTTGACAGTAAGCTGCGCAGCAGTGAGGATATTTTACTGGCGCATACTGATCTGACAGGGATTTTTGTGCCGGAGCATGGTTTGTTCGGCGCCGTGGCTGCCGGAGACGATGTGGACGGCGCTGAATATAAAGGTGTGAAGGTATACAGTCTGTATGGAGCGGCAAGACGGCCAACGCCGGCAATGCTGGATGCGATCGATGTGATGACTGTTGATATTCAGGATGTGGGTGCCCGGCATTATACTTATGTTTCAACTATGGCCTATGCTATGGAAGAATGTGCTAAAGCCGGTAAAAAGTTTGTTGTTTTCGACCGTCCCAACCCGATTGGGGGATTGATGGAGGGGCCGCTGCTGCGTCAAGAACAGGCAAGCTTTATCGGCCTTTATCCGGTGCCTCTGCGTCATGGACTGACTATCGGGGAATATGCCAGATATATCAACGATACGCAGAAGCTTGGCCTTGATCTGACGGTGATTCCGATGAAGGGCTGGCAGCGGAAAATGTACTGGCAGGATACGGGGCTGCCGTGGGTAGGCACTTCGCCGCAGATACCTACAGCTGCTACGGCTTTATATTACGTGACTACGGGTATTTTGGGGGATACTAACCTTTCGGTTGGTATCGGAACAACAAAACCATTTTATTATGTAGGTGCTCCCTTTGCTGAAAAAGATGCGGTTGCGGATAAATTGAACAGTTTGCAGCTGCCAGGCGTGTATTTCAGACCGGTGGCTTTTATTCCAGCTTACGGAGCGTTTGCAAAAGAGCTGTGCCAGGGTGTGGAAATTTATATTACTGATGCGGAGATATATCGTGCCGCGCTTACCGGGGCGAATATCCTGCGCTGCATTGAAGAACTGTATCCTGACAAGGTTGTTTACCCGGCCCGCTATGGCGGTAAAGGCTATAAAATAGATATTGCCCTGGGCGAAACGGCTTTGCGCGTGGGGGTGCCATTAGAGCGCCTGCTGCCGCGTTGGGACAGGGAAGCACAGGAGTTTGCTGAGCAGGTGCGGCCGTATCTGCTTTATAAATAATGAAAGGATTGGAAGTAAATGCTGAATAAGGTTTTTGTAGAATTTTTATATGAAGCGGCGCACATTCAGCGCTGGAACGATCACATCCGTCCTAACGGCTTCACGGAGCTGGATAAGCAAGCGCATAAAATGATGATTTTGTATGTGCTTGCAAAGTATGAGGAGCAGGATCATCAGGCAAAACTGAACTGGCGAGTACTGATCGAAGGCGGTATTTTTGAATTTCTGCATCGGATCGTGCTGACTGATATCAAGCCGCCGGTGTTCCATGAATTGATGCGTGTGCATGGTAAAAAACTCAATAGTTGGGTTTATGAGGAACTGCGACAGCGGATACCTGATCTGGATCCTGTTTTTATGGCTAAAATGCAGAGACATTTTGATGAACCACAGGAAAATTATATGGAAAAGAAACTTCTGCGTGCTGCACATTATCTGGCCACTCAGTGGGAATTTGGTATTATTTATCATTTCAATCAGGGCATTTACGGTGTTGAGGAAACGAAAGCGGCTATAGAAAGTGAGATCGAGGATCACTATGATCTTGCAGGAGTGCAGAAATTGTCGCTGAAAGGTAAAACCAGCAAGTTTGTTGATCTGGTAGGTCAGCTGCGTTTTCAGAAACGCTGGGCGCAGTCTCCGCGTGTGCCGGAAACTTCAGTAATGGGCCATGTGCTGATCGTAGCTGCTCTGGCATATTTCTGTGCTGTAAAAATGCAGGCTTCAGATGAGCGTATCGTCAATGATTTTCTGTGTGGATTATTCCACGACCTGCCTGAGGTGCTGACCCGCGACATTATTTCGCCGATCAAACGCTCAATCCAGGGGCTGGACGATCTGATCAAGGATATTGAAAAACGTCAGGTTGCAGAAAAATTGCTGCCGCTGCTACCGCATAGCTGGCATGAGGATATCCTGTACTTTACTGAAGATGAATTCAGTAACCGGGCTGTTGTTGACGGTGAGAAGATTACCTGCAGGCCGGAAGAGATTGGGCTAAAATATAATGAGAACGGTAAGGGATATATGGCCGTTGATGGTACTGTGTTAAAATGCTGCGACCATCTGGCAGCTTTTGTGGAAGCCTATCTTTCAATAGAATATGGTATCAGTTCGAAGCATTTGCGAAATGGCATGGAAGATTTACGGGAACAATACAAAAATAAGGTCGTTTGCGGTTTGGATTTTGGGAAGCTTTACGAGGAATTTCCTCGTTTGTGATGTGGAAAATATTAAAAATGCATAAATTTGCAGAAAGTGTATAAATTGCTAAAATTTTCAAAAAATTTTCTTTGTGCGTATAAAAATAGCTAGACTGCCGCTTGTGCTTAGAGTTATAATAAAGCTGAGGGGATACATTATACAAAATTCAACTATGTATTTTGGAATGTAGGGATAACTAGAAATGTAATAAAATTATGCTTAAATTAAAAAATATTTAAAGGAGGCATCATTATGAATCTGTTTGAAATGGCAAAAATTCCTCTGAACAAAGCAATTGAGGTCATGAAACTTGACCCGAGTGCTGCGGACATTATCGCAACTCCTGAACGTACTCTGGAGGTTTCCATTCCTGTTCGTATGGACGATGGAACTACAAAAGTATTTACCGGTTATCGCAGTCAGCACAGCACCATTATGGGGCCGGCTAAAGGCGGCGTTCGTTATCATCCCGGAGTCAACATGGACGAAGTAAAGACGCTGGCTTTCTGGATGACCTGCAAATGCGCAGTTGCAGGTTTACCTTACGGCGGCGGCAAAGGCGGCATAGTTGTTGATCCTTCTAAACTTTCTGAAAGAGAACTGGAAGGCTTGACTCGCGGCTTTATTGACAGGATCGCTCCGATCATCGGCGAGAAAATGGATATCCCGGCACCTGATATGAATACCAATGCTAAAATCATGGGCTGGATGATGGATGAATTCAGCAAGATTAAAGGCCAGTTTGAACCGGGTTTCGTTACCGGCAAACCGATCTGTCTGGGTGGTTCTTTAGGCAGAAACGCAGCTACCGGACGCGGCGTTATGGTAGCTGCCGGCGAGGCTATCAAAGCTTTGGGTATTAAGCCGAAGCAGGCTACCTGCGCTGTGCAGGGATTTGGTAATGTTGGCAGCTGGACTGCTAAACTGATCCATGATATGGGTGTAAAGATCGTTGCTTTAAGTGATATCAACGGTGCCATCCATAATCCCAAAGGTATGAATCCTTATGATGTTGAAAAACATCTGCAGAAAACAGGCAGCGTTGTTGGTTATAAAGGTTCAAAACCCATCAGCAATGAAGAACTGCTGGCTATGGATGTTACGATCCTTGCTCCGTGTGCAATGGAACTGCAGCTGACTAAAGCCAACGCAGCCAAGGTACAGGCCAAGGTAATCGTTGAAGGTGCTAACGGACCGACAACTCCTGATGCAGATAAGATTCTTGACAAAAAAGGTATTCTCGTTGTACCTGATATCCTCGCTAATGGCGGCGGTGTAACTGTAAGTTATTTCGAATGGGTACAAAACCTGTATCGTTATTTTTGGACTGAAGAAGAAGTTATCGAAAAACAGGAAAGTCTGATGATATATGCTTTCAAGAAAGTTTACGATACTGCCAAGGAGCATAAAGTTAATATGCGTACAGCGGCTTATATTGTAGCTTTGGGTCATTTGGCAGAAGCTATGAAATATCGTGGTATGTACTAAGAATAATAAAAGGGCGGCTAAAAGCCGCTCTTTTTTATTCTCTGATGAAAAAGGTGCGCTTTAAAAAGACAAATGTAAACAAATAATCGAGAAAGTTGTTGCGTTTTGATTTTATACGTTGACTTGCTCCAGTAAGAGTGATAGAATTTTTAATTATAAACGTACAAAGTAGCTACTATTATTGTACAAACTAATAATGTTGGAGGGGAAGAACTTATGAAATTTGCTAAACGTATGGAACGTATGCAATCGTCTGAAATCCGTGAACTGTTAAAATTGACGGCACAGCCGGATATTATTTCGTTTGCCGGCGGTTTACCGGCACCGGAACTGTTTCCGGTGAAAGAAATAGCTAAAGTATCACATGACCTGGTGGAAAAAGAAGGTCAGCAGCTGCTGCAGTATGCCACGACCGAAGGGCGTCCGACTCTGAGGGCTAAAATTGCTGCCAGAATGAAAGATAAATATCATACTGATGTTGATCCGGATGAGATTTTGATCACTACCGGTTCACAACAGTGTCTCGATTTTGCAGGTAAATTGTTCCTTGATCCCGGTGATGTTGTTTTATGTGAAAGTCCTTCTTATTTGGGTGCACTTAATGCCTTTAATGCCTATGAGCCTACTTTTGTAGAAGTGCCAACTGATAATGTTGGTCTGATTCCGGAAGAATTGGACAAAATCTTAAGCACTACCGACCGTTGTAAATTTATTTATGTTATCCCCGATTTCCAAAATCCGACTGGTCGTACCTGGAGTTTGGAACGCCGCAAAAAGTTTATGGAAGTGATAAACAAACATAATCTGCCTGTGCTGGAAGACAACCCTTATGGCGAGCTGCGTTATGAAGGGGAGATATTACCGTCCTTAAAATCTATGGATACCAAAGGTCTGGTTATGTTCCTCGGCACTTTTTCCAAGATTTTCTGTCCGGGACTGCGTTTAGGCTGGGTCGCTGCCTCTAAGGACGTTGTCAGTGAATATGTAAAAATCAAACAAAGCGCCGATCTGCATACCTCTAATTTTGACCAGGGGATAGCTGACGCTTATATGGAAAATTATGATTTGGATAAGCATGTTGAAGAGATCAAAGCCCTTTATAAAAAACGCCGCGATCTGATTTTAAAAACTATGGCGGAAGAATTTCCGGCAGGTACGGAATGGACACATCCTGAAGGCGGGTTGTTCCTGTGGCTGACTTTTCCGCAGGGCTGCAGTGCTGATAAGGTTTTCCACAAATGTATCGAGATGAAGGTTGCCGGCGTTACCGGTGATGCCTTCTACCCTAATGGTAAAACTGACCGTAATATGCGTATCAATTTTTCCAATATGCCGGAGGAGAAAATCATCGAAGGTGTAAAACGGATGGCGAAAGCTATCAGAGAATGTATGTAATTGGATAAATAAACCCCGCTGCGATTAATCGCAGCGGGGTTTATGTTTATTTGCTTTGGGTCTTCCAGGGTACTATTTTATGTTCCAGCCATTGCAGACCTAAATTGAAAATGAGTCCCAGGAGTGAAAGAACGATAACGCCGGCCATTAAACGGTCGGTGATCATCAGATCTCCATAATGCAGGATCAAAGCGCCGATACCTTCTTGTGCCGCGATCATTTCGGCAGCTACAAGTAGCAGCAGTGAAGTGCCCGCTGCCAGACGCAGCCCGGCAAAGATTACCGGCAATGCGCTCGGCAGAACTACGCTTTTCATCGTCAGCCACCAGCTGGCATTAAAGCTGACAGCTACCTTGATCAGCAATGTGTCGACGTTTTTGACACCTGAATAGGTATTCATCGCAACGGGAAAGAAAACGCCCAAAGCAATGATAGTGACTTTAGATAATTCACCGATTCCAAGCCAGAGAATAAAAAGCGGCAGTAAAGCGATTTTTGGGATCGGATAAAGGGCATTGACGATCGGTGTTCCTATTCGGTCCATCAGCGCAGAGGTGCCGGTAACGAGCCCTACCAGCAAACCGATGATGCTGCCTAAAGCAAAGCCCAGCAGAATGCGGTAAAGACTGGCTGTCAGACTGCGGCTGATTTCGCCGCTTGTAATAAGCTTGCCGAGTGCAGTAAGGATTGCGCTTGGTGCCGGTAGAAACAATGAGGAAATCAGACCTGTACTGCAGATTATTTCCCATACTGCCAGTAAGAAGGCTATCGCAGCGAAAGATATCCAGGCCGGATAAGTTTTCTGCCAGTGAGTCATACGGTTGTGGATTTTATATTCAGCCATTAGCTTCCACCTCCATCAGAGCCGCACGGGCATCACTGCTTATATGTTCCCAGATGATGCGGATAAATTCGGCTATCTGAGCGGTATTTTCAGTTTTTTCCCTGTCAGCTCGCGGAATTGCAATGGTCAGGATTTTGCTGACTTTACCGGGGCGTCTTGATAAAAGCACGACTCTGTCAGCCAGCATTACCGCTTCCTGAATATTGTGAGTAACATATAAGGTGCTGAGTCTGGTCTTTTCCCAAAGAGTAACAAGCTCTTCCTGCATGATCGTGCGAGTCTGTGCGTCCAAAGCAGAAAATGGTTCATCCATTAAAAGGAGGTCAGGATTTATGACAAGCGCCCTGGCGATACCGACTCTTTGTCGCATACCGCCGGATAACTGGTGCGGAAAGGCTTTTTCAAAACCGCCGAGTCCAACTAAATTGATATAGTGCTGGATCCGTTCTTTCTGTGCTGTCTTTGGTACGCCTGTGGCTTCAAGTCCAAAGGCAATATTTTCATAAACGCTGCGCCAGGGAAACAGGCCTGTTTCCTGGAAGACGATGCCCATAGCAGGAGTGTGGCCTTCCGTCAGATCTGTGAAATAAATACTCCCATCGCTTGGTGACAGCAACCCTGCTGTAAGATTGAGCAGAGTCGATTTACCGCAGCCGGAAGGCCCTACCAAAGCTACAAATTCCTCGCTGTGTACAGTCAGGCTGACGTTTTCAAGTACAGACAGCTGTTTGCCTTGAGGATCGATGAAATTTTTGCTGACATTGTCGATAACTAATTTCATTTAAACTACTGCCTCCGGTGTTGTTTGATAAAGTATAAAAATAAGGAAAACTTTGTTGAGAAATTATTTTTGCATAGCCTTGCTGAGCAGGCTGGTATTGGTGACGGCTTGTGGATCAAGCTTGCCCTCGATCATGCCATGAGAAGTATACCAGTCTATCTGAGTCTGGATATCGCTATCCAGCAGTTTGCCGTCACGATCGATATAAGGCAGGCCGAGCTTGATGTCAGATTCAGGAGCTTTAACATATTTGGCGATAATGCCTACGACTTCGTCCAGCTTTTTGGGGTCTTTATTGTCAATAGCTACGTCATAGTAGTAATTGCAGGCTTTTTTGTATGCTCTTAAGAAACGTACTGCTGCATCTTCATTTTTCAGGAATTTGGGAGAAAAGAAAAGGGCAGAGGTTTGATAGGGGATAACGTCACCGACTTGGGTGACAAGTTTACCATAGCCTGCAGTCTGCACTTTGGTGATATTGGGTTCGTTGAGTATGGCTCCGTCGATTTGTTTGCTTTCAAGAGCGGCCATAACAGCACTCAATTTGCCAAGAGGTACGATCTCCACATCTTCAAGAGTCAATCCTTTGGTTTCCAGCATCCGCCCAAGCATATAATGGAAGGTAGAACCTTTTTGAGTAATGCCGATGCGTTTGCCTTTGATATCTTCGAGCTTGGTAATTCCATTGTTGTAGTTATCGGAGGTGACTAAAAGTGCTGAGGAAGAAAAGCCTTTTTGTTCACGGCCTTTATCGGCAACGATAGCAAGTTGTTGACCGCTGGCAGCCATATTGAAGAGACTGGCAGTGATACCGGTAGCGCCGACGTCTACTTTAGAGGAAGCTGTAGCCACAGCAATAGGATGAGCTGCGTCAAACCACTGTTGATCTATTTCAAGGTTTTCTTCGGCAAAGTAGCCTTTATCTAAAGCGATAAAAAGCGGTGCAGAACTGGTAAGGCGAAGCATACCCAGAGATACTGCTGTTTTTGCTTTGGGGTCAGCGGCTTTTTTGTCCTCACCGCCGCAGCCTGCCATCAAGAACATAAAACAAACTGCTGTAAACAAAATCAAGATTTTTTTCATTTATTTCCCTTCCTTATATTGTACGCTAAGTACAAAAATGTAGTGCAGACAAAATAATGTCTTTCATAATTTTACAATATCTCCAAGTTTTTTGCAGTATTTTTTGCAGAAAAAAAGAAGAATTTTTAAATAAATATTTAAATATCTATAGACAAAAATAGAAAAAACTTTCAGTAAGGTAAAGGAATTGGTATAATGTATAAAGATGAAAGTATTTTTTAGAACGGAGGCCCGCATGGGAAATATCATAAATTTGAAAAAAATGATGTCGGCAGCCATGTTTGCAGCTGGACTGCTGGTCAGTATGAACAGTGCTTCGGCACAGCAGGATGAGCAGAAACCACTGGCGCTGTTGCAGCTGGATGTTGACGGTAACGGCAGTCTGGAAACTGTGGAACTGTATGGTGGTCAGATGACTCGCGGCAGCAGTTACAGGAATGATTTTTTATTGCTTTTAAAAGGCAGTGACTCTGAATTGCTGACGGCATATGTACCAAGTATTAATGGCGGTTACGACTGCAGTTTAGAAAAAGCAAGGTTTACGGGCAGAGGCGAACAGCTGATTTTGTCTGTTGGACAGGGAGGCGACGATGGCAGTATAGAATATCGTATCATTGACTTTGCTGATCCTAAGGCGGTGAAGGAGATTTTTACTGGCAGCGATAATGTAGGTGTAGCGGCAACTGCGGAATTTGTGCCGGATTTTCGCAGTAAAATTGCTTTTGCAGACGGCAGCACTAATTATGAACTGCTTCCCAAAGAGAAAGAGTTTTATGAACAGCGTGGGCTTTATGACGTTGACGGTACCTTATTAAAGGGGTATCGACGCCCGTATGTCGGGAAAATACATTCGCTGGTTGCTGTAGATATGGAGCAGGACGGGATTTTGGAACTGTTGTCGCTGCAAAACATCAGTGGGTTAAACAGGGAAGACCTGCTTGGGAAGCTGGCCGGGGTGTGGTCATATGATGGCAGCAGTGGCTGGAAATTAAAAAGTAAAACTTTTTACAGCGGCGGCAAAAATAAAGACGACAAATTCCATCGCAGCTATAATGAAAAAAACTGGCGGATTTTACCGAGGCAGGCGGTGCATGACAGCAGCAGCGTAACTTATCCTGTTTTTACTGCGATTGCGGCGCCTGAGGTGCAAAATAAGCTCAATGGAGATTTTGCGATTATTGCTGGTCCTTATTTGCAGAATCTGGCAACTGGAGGCTGCGAACTTGATTATACATTGACCTTCGTCAGTGAAAAGTTTATCAGTATGGTGTTTTTTGGTGTACTGGATGAAGGTGAAAAAGAAATTTTTGCTAAGATACCATTAAATATTGATGTACAAACTGGAGCACAATTGGCACTGGGTGATGTTTTGAATTTACGTGATGCCGATTTACTTCCGGTTTTAAGGTTGCTGACAAAGAAAGATAAGGTGGATTTCAGTAAAGGTATTCCTGAAAGCTGGTATTATAACGGGACTAATTTTGTGTTTTGTCAGCGAAGTGAAACCGGCGAGTGGTTGGAAGCAACGGTGGCTGCAAGCGATCTGAAAAAGTTTTTACTGAAACCGGAATTATTTTAAAGAGAACTGACTGGTCAGTCAGCAAATAGTGAAAAACAGAGAAAAAATACGAAAAATTAAGAAAAAAGGCTTTAATCGGTTAAAATAGCGGTTGCGTTTATAATTACGATAAACTATAATAAGAGTATTCTTGAAAATAGCGGAGCCGTGCGCCCTTTTACAGGGCGCAGCCGTTTTTTTGAATACGTGAGGAGGATATATTTATGCTGAGTTTTTTTGATAAAGGCCGAAGGAAAAAGGCCTTGGCTGTTGCGGTAGCGGCATTTACCGTGATGGCTTTGGCTGGCTGCAGCAAAGAGCAGCAGGCACCACAGGCAACGTTGGTTAAAACGATGGAAGTTATCAAACGCGATACGCCGATCGTTTATGACTATACAGGTTTTGTGCAGGCGCAGAAAGAAGTCAATTTGATGGCGCAGGTCAGTGGACAGATCACAGGAAAGTATTTCCTGGGCGGTGAAAAAATAACTGCGGGACAGACCTTGTTTACTATTGATCAGCGTACATATCAGGCAAAAGTTCTGAATGCACAGGCCGGACTTGCCAGTGCCCAGGCAACTTTGATTCGTACCAGCCGTGATCTGGAGCGTTATAAAAAGCTATATGAGCAGAACGCTGTTTCCAAGCAGGAGCTTGATAACAGGGTCGCTGAGGCCGAACAGGCGCAGGCTGCTGTTGATGCACAGCAGGCTTTGCTGGAAAATGCCAATATTGATCTGGGAGAAACTAATGTCGTTGCGCCTTTTGACGGACGTATAGATACCAATGATCTTTCTGTAGGCAACTATGTTACTGCCGGTCAGACTGTTCTTGCTACTATTTCTAATACAGATCCGGTATTTGTAGAATTCAGTCTGGCAGAAAACGAATATTTAAAACTTCTGAGCGCTCATAATGATGCAGGTGGAGCGTCGTTGGAAAATCTGACGATCGTTTTGAGCGATGGCAGCACTTATTCTGAAAAAGGCCGTGTCGATCAGGTCAATCGCAGCATTACGCAGGGGACAGGTACTTTGTCGCTGAAAGCTGAATTCCCAAATCCTGCTAAGATCCTGCTGCCTGGCATGTTTGCTCATCTGCAGGCCAACAGTGGTACTGTACATGACGCTAAGCTGATTCCGCAGCGTGCTGTAACCGAGCTTATGTATAAGAAATTTGTTTATGTACTTGGCGATGATAATAAAGTATCCATGCGCGAAGTTACATTAGGTCCACGTATCGGTCGTTTGTGGCTGGTTGAAAGTGGTCTGGAAGGCAACGAAACGGTTGTTGTCGAAGGCATCAACAAAATTAAACAGGGTTCTGAGGTAAAACCTGAACCGATGACCGAGGCAGAATTGGATACTGCTGTATCTTTGAAAGAATCCTAAGGAGGTAACTAGTTGTGGCACGCTTTTTTATAGACCGTCCGGTCTTTGCGATAGTGCTGGCAATACTTATTACCTTACTTGGTACTATTGCCGGATTCAGCCTGCCAATTGCTCAATACCCGGATATCACCAAGCCGCACATTGCCGTTTCTACGAACTATGTGGGTGCTAGTGCGGAGGTTGTTGAGGAATCTGTTGCGCAGGCGATCGAACAAAAAGTTAATGGTGTAGAAAATATGCTGTACATGAACTCTACTAGTACCAGCGTAGGCGAATACACACTTGACGTATATTTCAATCTTGATAAAAATGCAGATATCGGTTCTGTAGAGGTACAGAACCGTGTTTCTCAGGCTTCGTCCTCCATGCCGTCAGAGGTAAGTGCTTACGGTATTACGACAGCCAAGAAATCTGCCGAGACCATCATGTATTTTGCGTTGCACTCACCTGATGGAACGTTTGATACGATGTTTCTTACCTCTTATGCGATGACAAACTTCCTTGATGCCTGCAAACGCGTTAAGGGTGTTTCCAGTATTGATATTTTTGGTCAGGAATACGCAATGCGCCTATGGCTGCAGCCAGATAAAATGGCTCAGTTGGGTGTGACCGCAGATGATGTTTCCAATGCAATCAAGAGTCAGAACATTCAGGCTCCTGTTGGTTCTATTGGTACGCGTCCTACAGCGGAGCAGCAGGAATTCCAATATTCTGCTAATGCTCAGGGGCGTTTGTCGACTCCGGAAGAGTTTGGTAATATTATTGTCCGTTCTCAAAACGGCAATAACCTGAAGCTTAAAGAAATTGCGAAAATTGAAGCTGGTGCCCGCAGTGATAACGTTGCTGGTTATCTGAACGGCGGTTCTTCTGTTGTTTTCCCTGTTTACTTAACAAGCGACGCTAACGCTTTGGAAACCGTCAATAACATCAAAGCCGTATTGGCCGATGCTGAAACGCGTTTTCCAGAAGGTATGGAGCTGACTATTGTTCAGGATAATACCCAGTTCGTACGCGAAGCGCTGGAAAAAGTAGCTCATACTTTCTTTGAAGCTTTGGCGCTGGTTATTCTTGTTGTATTTATTTTCCTGGGCAGCTGGCGTGCAACGCTTATCCCGCTGCTGGCGATTCCTGTTTCTTTGGTTGGTACCTTCGGTGCGTTCGTGCTGATGGGATTTTCGATCAATACTTTAACAATGTTTGCTATGATTCTTGCTATCGGCCTCGTTGTTGATGACGCGATCGTTGTTGTTGAGGCAGTTGAGCATCACATCCAGGATAATGGAATGACTCCAAAAGAAGCTACTTATCGGGCGATGAAAGAAGTTTCCGGTCCTGTTGTGGCGATTGCGTTCGTTTTGGCAGCAGTATTTATCCCGGTTGCATTTACCGGCGGTACTGTTGGTCAGCTTTATAAACAGTTCGCTTTAACGATTTCTGTTTCTATGGCGCTGTCGGCTATCGTAGCATTGTCTTTGACTCCAGCGTTGTGTGCATTGCTGTTGAAACCGCATGATAAAGACGAAGTCAAAGGACCTATTGGTAAATTTATCCATAAGTTCAATGTCTGGTTTGCCAATACTTTAAGTAAATATGTTAAAAATGTTGAAAAATGTATCCGTCATGCAAAAATCTCAATGGCCGTTTTGCTGGTTATGGTTATTTTATTGGGCTGGGTAGCTAAGGTTACTCCTACCGGATTTGTGCCAAGTGAAGATCAGGGTTATTCTGTAACGTCATTTAATTTGCCGGAGGGTGCATCAAGTAATCGTGGTATTCAGGCTATGATGGAACTGGGTGATAAGATCAAGTCGCTGCCGGGCGTTAAATATGTTATGGAAGTATCTGGCTTTGATATCCTTACTGGCGCCCCTAAGTCCAGTGCCGGTCTGATCGTTGCGGCGATGGAAGATTATGACAAACGTGATAACAGTGCTCAGGATATAGTGCCGCAGATTTATGGCATCGGTGCCCAAATGCCGCAGGTAAGCGTTATGGCGTTTGACCCGCCTGCATTACCGGGTGCGTCCAGCACAGGCAGTTTGAGTATGTACCTGATGAATCTGGGCGGTGACGATATGGAGCGGATGCAGGAAGTTGCTAACGAATTTCTTGCTAAAGCCAATCAACGTCCTGAAATTGGTATGGCTTATACCACCTTTAATACTAATACGCCGGTTTATCAGTTTAACGTAGACCGTGAAAAAGCAGAGTCTCTAAATGTACCTGTAGCAAGCGTATTTACAGCTTTACAGACTTTCCTCGGCGGCAGTGAGATCAATGACTTCAATGCTTTTGGCCGTACTTGGAAAGTAGTTATGCAGGCGGATGCAAAATATCGTACGAATGTTGATGATATGCGTTATTTCTTTGTACGCAGCAATAACGGCGATATGGTGCCTCTTAATACCTTGGTTACTGACGAAGGTAAAACAAGTTCTGCTACTGTAACCCGCTTCAACGGTGTACGAGCTATTAAAATAGCTGGTAACCCTGCTACAGGATATAGTACAGGTCAGGCTATGACTGCACTGGAAGAAACTGCTGCAGAAATTTTGCCGACTACTTATACCTATGAATGGGTAGATCAGAGCCGTGACGAACTGGAAGCAGGAAACAGATCAACACAGATTTTCATTATTTCTCTGATCTTCGTATTTTTGTGTCTGGCAGCTTTGTATGAAAGCTGGACTATCCCGTTGGCAGTTATGCTGTCAGTGCCTGTTGCCGCCCTTGGCTGTTTTGGCGCTCAGTATCTGCGCGGTTTGCAGAACGACGTTTATATGCAGATCGGTTTGATCATGCTGATTGGTCTGAATGCTAAAAATGCGATTCTGATCGTAGAATATGCAAAGATGAACATGGAAAATGGCGAACCTGTAGTTAAAGCGGCGCTTGATGCTGCCAGACTGCGTTTGCGTCCGATTCTGATGACATCCTTCGCGTTCATTCTTGGCTGTGTGCCTTTGGCGATTGCAACAGGTCCAGGTGCCGGTGCCCGTGTTTCTATGGGTAATGCCGTTGTTGGCGGGATGACCTTTGCTACGATGATCGGTATCTTTATGATCCCGGTATTATTCGTTGTCGTTGAACGTATTTTCAACAGAAAAAAACACAGCGAAGAATAAATTTAGGTGTTTTGTAAATATATAATGCCCCGTCTTAAAGACGGGGCATTATTTTTTTGCAGGATTTTTTTTATTTATGTGGTATTTAAAAAAGGTAACTGAAAATTTCTGACAAAGAGTGTTTAGAGGTAAAAGCAGATGAATGAATTAAAAAATAAAAGTAAATTTCTCAGAGATGTCTGGTACCTGACCAAAAGTTATTGGCAGTCAGAAGAAAAGGGAAAGGCTTATTTGCTGTTGACGGCAATCATAGCACTAACTTTAGGCGTAGTGTATATGCTGGTGCTGTTGAATAAATGGAACAATTCCTTTTATAATGCACTGCAAAATTACCAGACCGAACTTATTTTTGATGAGCTGATACATTTCGGCTGGCTGGCTGTGATCTACATTATTCTGGCAGTTTATGCCTTTTATTTGCAGCAGGTACTGGTGCTTAACTGGCGTCGTTGGCTGACTAACAGGTATATTGATGAATGGTTGAAAAATAAGACCTACTATCGTCTGCAGATGTTCGGCTCTGATACTGATAACCCTGACCAGCGTATTAGTGAGGATGTGCGTTTGTTTGTTGAGATGACGTTAAAGTTCAGTATCGGTGTTTTAAAGGCTTTTTGTACTTTTGTGTCTTTCGTATTTATTTTATATGAACTGTCAGGTTCACTGGAATTTACTTTGGCGGGGCAAGTGTGGCATATTGAAGGCTATCTGGTTTGGGTAGCCTTGGTTTATTCCATTGTTGGTACAGGGCTTACTCATTTGATTGGTAAAAAACTGGTAGGGCTGAATTTTGTTCAGCAACGTTATGAAGCGGATTTTCGTTTCAGTATGATGCGAATGAGGGAAAATGCTGAAAGTGTAGCGTTTTACAGCGGTGAGAAACAGGAAGGCGGCGTATTTAAGAAGCGTTTTAAACTGCTGCTGGATAATTTCTGGAAGATAGTAGAAAAACAAAAACAGTTGGTCTGGCTTAATTCCGGCTATTCACAGATTGCAATTATTTTCCCTTTCGTAGTGGCTATGCCGCGTTACTTAAGTAAGGAAATAACATTAGGCGGCCTGATCCAGATTGCCAGTGCCTTTGGCAGGGTGCAGGAATCATTATCATATTTTGTAGATATGTATGCCTCTTTGGCTGAATGGCGGGCAGTTGTAGAGCGTCTTACGGGTTTTGGGGTACATATGCACGAGGTAAAACAGGAAAAACCGCAGATTGATCTTGAACGAATGGAAAGTCGCAACGATACTATCGTAGCTGCGTCCTTGCAGGTTGAATTACCAGATGACAGGATCTTGTTGAAAAATGTCAATTTTACTTTAGTACCCGGCCGAAATAAAAATATCCTGATCAAAGGCGCAAGTGGCAGCGGTAAAAGTACATTGCTGCGTGCTGTGGCTGGTATCTGGCCATATGTGCATGGTAAATTGGAACTGCCTGCTGCAGAGAAACTGATGTTTATTCCGCAAAAACCTTATTTACCATTGGGAACATTGAAAGAAGCGTTGCTTTATCCAGGCAGTTGCCATAAAACAGATGAAGAGTTGGTGATGTTGCTGGAGCAATGTCGGATTGGCTACCTGGCAAAAGACCTGTATGTCGAAGCAGACTGGTCACATGTGCTTAGCGGCGGTGAACAGCAGAGGCTGGCTTTTGTAAGGGCACTGATCTATCAACCGTCATGGCTGTTTTTAGATGAAGCTACTTCTGCTTTAGATGAGGAGACAGAAGCGGTGATGTATAAGCTTGTTGAAACTTTAATGCCGGATACTACCATAGTCAGTATTGGACATCGCAGTAGTTTGAGCAGTTTCCACCAAATAGGGTTGTTTATTGATAAAGGTCAGCACAGTGTTATTGAACGGGCCTTGTGAAAATAATGTCAGGCATAGAATTTTGTAAGTAGAATTTACTGTTTTTTGCTAAAAGAAATTTTTACTTTGCTGTGATTTGCTTATATAATAAATAAAGAAGCAGTTTTTCAGAAAGGAAGTGTAAAAAATGATGCCATTGGAAATAGCTCCTAAAATTTATGATGTGGGTGTTGTTGACTGGGCTGTGCGTGATTTTCACGGATATAAGACGGAACGCGGTGCTTCATATAATTCATATTTGATCATGGATGAAAAAATCTGTTTGATCGATACAGTGAAAGCGATGTTTGCTGAAGAATTATTGGCAAAGATTGAACGTGTTGTCGACCCTGGAAAAATTGATTACGTAATAGTGAACCATGTGGAACCGGATCATGCAGGGGCATTGCCGGCGCTGGTCAAAGCGGCTCCGAATGCTAAGTTTTTTATTACAGCTCAAGGGAAGGCGGAAGCAATTCGTCATTATGGTAATTTATATGATTTTCAGGTCGTGAAGGATGGCGATAAATTATCATTAGGCAAACGTGAATTGACTTTTGTAACTTTACCAATGCTGCACTGGCCTGACAGTATGGCAACCTATTGTGCAGATGATGGGATTTTGTTTTCTAATGATGCTTTTGGCCAGCATTATGCGGCTGCTAAACGTTTTGATGATGAAGTGGATCTGGGAATACTTTTTTATGAAGCAAAAAAATATTTTGCCAATATACTCTGGCCATATGCGAAATTAATTGATAAAGCGCTGGCGAAAGCAGCGGCGCTTGATTTAAAGATGATAGCTACAGCCCATGGTATTATCTGGCGCAGTCATATTCAGGAAATTATTGCCAAATATGCTGCCTGGGGCAAAGGTGTGAGCGGCAGCAGTGTAGTTATTGCCTATGATACGATGTGGGGCGCTACGGAGCAAATGGCTCGTGCTGTGCTGGAGGGTGTTGTCAGTGCCGGTAGTGATGCTGTGCTGCTGCGTATGAACGAAACTCCGAATAGTACTGCTGTTGCGGATTTATTTGAAGCAGGTGGTATGATCATCGGCTCTTCAACACTGAACAGCGGGATGCTGCCCACTATGGGCAGTCTGCTTGTATACCTTAAAGGCTTAAACCCAACAGGTAAAAAAGCAGCTGTTTTCGGTACATATGGCTGGGCCGGCGGAGCTCAGAAAGATATGGAAGCTTTGCTGACAGCGGCTGGTTTTGAGTTGGAACCGGGTTTTACCTGTAAATGGAAGGCACAGCCAGAAGACCTGGAAGCAGCAAGGCAGCTTGGTTATGAATTTGCCAGGAAGCTGCAAAAATAAAAAAATTGATCAAGCAGACGAGTTTTATGCGTCTGCTTGTTTTTTTTCTGCTGAAAAGATGTTCACGAATAATTTACTTGCCAAAAGTCGAAAGGTCAAATATAATAGAATTAATCTAATTATAGATGCCGGCAGAAAAGTTTGACTTTAATGCTGAAACGATAAAAGGAAGGTAATTAAGATGAGAAATCTTGCAGATGCAATAGAAAATTTCATCATCAGACAGCTTTTAGAGGACAGAGAGGACGCTGTTTTAGTACAGCGTAATGAACTTGCCGATAAACTGTCGTGCGCACCGTCGCAGATCAGTTATGTGCTGAGCACGCGCTTTACTCCTGAACGGGGGTTTATGGTCGAATCCAGACGCGGAAGCGGCGGCTTTGTCCGTATTGTAAGGGTGATGCCTCATGAATTGCAGGAAGAGAACTGTGAGCCGACAGTGCATGATTTGATTGAGCACTGGGCTGCTAACCGTTTGATCAGCAGGCGCGAAAAATCACTGTTGCAGTATATGATGGAAATTCTGGATGCTGATGAAGCTAAAAAAAGAGCTGTTTTGAAGACGGCTATTACTAAAATGACAGAACGTGAGTGAGGTGAATTGATATGTTATGTCAGAAATGCGGATTAAAAGAAGCTGTGGTCCACGTGGTATGCGTGGTCAACGATAAACAAATCGACAAATGGCTGTGCTCGGATTGTGTTGAAGAATTGGCTCCGTCTAATTTTTTGTCGGGAACTGTTTTCAATGCCAAAGAGTTTTTAGATGGGCTGTTGAAACCAAAGGCTAGAGAAGAACAGATCATGAATCGTTTTACTGAACGTGCCAAAGGTATTTTGGAAGACGCGATGCGTTTTGCATTGGATAAGGGTCATGATCATGTTGGAACAGAACATATCTTGCTGGCGTTGCTGAATGTTGAAAATTGTTTTGCCAAGAAGATTCTAGAAAAACTTGGCATTGATAATCAGGCGGTCATAAAAGAGCTGGAAAGCTGGATGGAGCCCGCTGGCAGTACTGAGCTGATGATCAGTTATACCCCGCGTGCCAAACGGGCCTTAGAGCTTGCTGGTGAAGCAGCAGCAGCTTTTAAACTGCACTATGTAGGGTCCGAGCATTTGCTGTTGGGCTTGCTGCGTGAAGGAGAAGGCGTGGCTGCTCAGGTATTGCGGCGCTTTAACGTTACGGCAGAACAGGTCATGAAGGTCATTAAGGCTGTTTATGATAATCAGCCATTGACAGATGGCAATTATAATGCTGGCGACAGCGATGTGGAAACAAAGAGCAATGTGTTGGAAATGCTGTCGGAATTTGGCCGCAATCTCAATCAGCTGGCTTCAGATGGAAAAATTGATCCCGTTGTTGGCCGCGAAAAAGAGGTTGAACGCATTATTCAGATTCTGTGTCGGCGTACAAAAAATAATCCGGTGTTGATTGGAGAGTCCGGCGTTGGTAAAACGGCTATTGCCGAGGGCCTGGCCCAGCGAATTGTTGACGGTAATGTTCCGGAGATACTGCGTGAGAAAATTGTGTTCTCGCTGGAGATAGGGTATCTGGTGGCGGGAACTAAATACCGCGGTGAATTTGAGGAACGTTTGAAAGAATTACTGGAAGCAGTAAAAGAAAATAAAAATATTATTCTTTTTATTGACGAACTGCATACTATCATCGGAGCAGGTGCCGCAGAGGGCGCTATCGATGCTGCCAATATTATAAAACCGGCTTTGGCCAGAGGTGAAATGCAGGCTATAGGAGCCACTACTTTAAACGAATACCGGAAAAATATTGAGAAAGATGCGGCACTGGAACGTCGTTTTCAACCTATCGTTGTAGGTGCTCCTGATGTTAATGATTCAATTGAGATTTTGAAGGGACTGCGCGATAAATATGAAGCCTTTCATCGTATTCAAATCACAGATGAGGCTATTATGGCGGCAGTGCGTCTGTCTGATCGTTATATCACTGACCGTAATCTCCCGGACAAAGCTATCGATTTAATGGATGAAGCCTGTTCGAGGGTACGGCTGCAAAGCTATAAGATTTCCTTGCCGCAGCGGGAAATTGAACAACAGCTTGAAAAAGTGCGCATTGAAAAAGAATCGGCTATTACTCAGCAAATGTATGAACGTGCTGCTGAATTGCGTGACGCAGAACGCAAGCTGCAGGAACAGCTTGATGGTGAGCGTCAGTCGCAGCGCAGTGGATCAAGCAGTAAATTGACGGTAAGTGAAGAAGATGTTGCCGAAGTAGTTGCTTCCTGGACAAATATTCCACTGCGTAAGCTTACCGAAGGTGAATCTAAAAGACTTATTCATTTGGAGGAGGCGCTGCATGAGCGTGTGGTCGGTCAAAATGCGGCTGTTGACGCTGTTGCAAAAGCTATCCGTAGAGCCAGAGCCGGGTTTAAGGATAAAAACCGCCCTGTAGGATCGTTCCTGTTCTTAGGACCTACCGGGGTAGGTAAAACAGAGCTGGCTAAAGCGCTGGCAGAGAACCTTTTTGGCGATGAACGTGCTTTGATTAGATTTGATATGTCTGAATATATGGAAAAGCATACTACTTCTCGGTTGGTAGGTGCTCCTCCTGGTTATGTTGGTTATGAAGAAGGCGGTCAGCTGACAGATGTTGTGCGCCGGCGGCCCTATTCGGTAATTTTGCTGGATGAAATTGAAAAAGCACATCCTGATGTTTTCAACTTGCTGCTGCAGATTATGGAAGACGGCCGCTTGACTGACGGGCAGGGACGGACTGTTGATTTTAAAAATGCTGTTATCATTATGACCAGCAACGCTGGTGCCAGAGCATTACTGGACAGCAAGCCGTTGGGATTTGCGACTGGTGAGAAACAGGTAAACGACGGACGCAAAAGTGCTGTATTGGAAGAAGTAAAAAGAATCTTCCGTCCTGAATTTTTAAATAGAATTGATGAAATTCTGGTCTTTGATCCGCTTGGTGAAGCAGAACTGCGGCAAATTGTCGAACAGATGCTCAAAGAACTTTCAGGTCGTTTGCAGGAAAATGGCCTTGATATCAAGGTTACTGATGAGGCTAAGGCCGAGCTTTTAAAAGCTGGCAAGGATACGCGTTATGGTGCACGGCCTCTGCGCAGGGCTTTAAGGAAACTGGTTGAGGATCCTGTTTCCGATTTGTATCTGGCTTCAGAATTAAAACGCGGTGATACTATTTTGACCCGTACTGATGAGGCTGGTAAAATCTATTTTGATAAAGAAGAAGCGCACAAGGAAGAAGCCTTGGTTGCAGCTGGAGAGGAACGTCCGTAATGGCAAAACCGAAAATACGTTTCGTTTGTCAGTCGTGTGGTTATGTAACGGCTAAATGGTTGGGAAAGTGTCCGGAATGTGGTCAATGGGACAGTTTTGTCGAAGAAATGGACGTGCCTGAACGTCCTGGACAGAGTTACCTGCCTGTAGGCGAAACCGCTAAGCCCAAACCGTTGCATCAGGTGGCGGAACAGTCACTCAGCCGTCTGCAGACAGGTATCCGTGAATTTGATCGTGTGCTTGGGGGAGGGATTGTTCCCGGCAGCCTGGTTTTGTTGGGCGGAGACCCGGGCATTGGCAAGTCGACTATGCTTTTGGATGCCGGCATGAAGTTTAGCCGGAATAATATAAAAGTTTTGTATGTTTCTGGTGAAGAATCAGAAGCGCAAACAGCAATGCGGGCGAGACGTTTAGGCAGCAGCGGTGAAAACCTGCTGGTGATGACGGCTACCGATTTGAATATTATTTTACTGCAGGCACAGGAAGTGCAGCCGGCATTGTTGGTAATTGATTCTATTCAGACTATGTACAACAGCGAGCTGCCTACTGCAGCAGGCAGTGTCGGACAGGTGCGCGAGTGTACGGCGAAATTGCTGCGTTTTGCAAAAAACAGCGGCATTGCCGTGCTTATTATCGGTCATGTGACTAAAGACGGTAATATTGCCGGCCCGCGATTGCTTGAACATATGGTCGACGTGGTGCTGCAGTTTGAAGGGGATAGATCCTATTCTTTTCGGGTGCTGCGTGCCTTGAAAAATCGTTTTGGCTCTACAAATGAAAGCGGTATTTTTTCTATGGAAGCCAGTGGGCTGCAGGAAATAAGTAATCCAGCAGGATTATTCCTGGAAGAACGCAGTAACGATGCTTCCGGTTCAGTTGTTTGTGCCTGCCTGGAAGGTAACAGGCCTATTTTAGTTGAAGTGCAGGCTTTGGTTGCCAAAACACCGTATGGGATGCCCCGACGCACTGCTGTTGGATTTGATTATAATCGGGTCACTATGCTTTTGGCGATTTTGGAACGGCGCTTAGGAATGGATTTTGGCGCTTACGATGCTTACGTCAATGTAGTTGGCGGGATGAGAGTCACTGAGCCAGCTGCAGATCTGGCTGTGGCTGCTGCGCTGGTATCCAGCTATCGTAATCGGCCGATTCCGCATGGCGTATTAGTCATGGGTGAAGTGGGGCTTACAGGAGAAGTGCGACGAATAGGTTCGCCGGAAAGGCGTATCAAGGATGCTATGAATCTTGGCTTTAAAAGATTTGTTTTGCCAATGGGCAAGCTGTCATTGGATGAACCCTGCAATGGTATTGTGCAGGTTAAAACTTTGGAAGAAGCGCTGGATAAGGTTTTTGCTTAAAAGAGCGGAGGTTTCTCCGCTCTTTTTTGTTTATTTTAAAATAAAATCAGAAAATTTATATAAAAAATGATTGACACAAATATGGAGCTATGATAAAATAATAAAATTTTGACAAAAATAACAGGAGGTGTTAAAATAAATACATATAAAAATAGCGTGTTCCTTAGGAGGGCAGAAGATGTTTGCAGTAGGAGACAAAGTCGTATATCCGATGCACGGCGCCGGAGTAGTAAAAACAATAGAAAAGCGTGAACGTGACGGTCAAAGTGTCGACTATCTGATCCTGGCAATGCTTCTTGGAGAGATGAAGGTCATGGTTCCGGTCGACAGTGTGGAACGTGTTGGCTTGAGGCATGTTATCGAAAATGATGATATCGATGCCGTTGAAAAAGTTTTGGAAGAACGTCCTGATAATTACAATAAAGCTATTACATGGAACAGACGCTTTAATATGTATTTGGAAAAAATGAAAAGCGGTAATGTTTTTGAAGTTGCCGATGTAATAAGAACATTGCAGGTGCAGGAGAATGAAAAAAAATTATCTACCGGCGAGCGTAGATTATTGGGTACAGCCAGACAGATTTTGATCAGCGAAGTGATGCTTGTAAAAAATGCTGAACAGCAGGATATTGAAAACTGGCTGAATAAGTTTTTTTAGTGAAATACGTCGGATTTTCCGACGTATTTTATTTTTTTAGCTGTTTTTAATACGAAAATTGTAGTAAAATATTATATTATCCATATTATTTAAAGAAAGGAGGTGTAAAGATGTTAAACAGGATTTTGAAGCTGACCATTGTCGTTGTGTTTGCGCTTACCGGACTCATACTTACTGAATATTTACTGCCTTATATTTCGGATTTTTTTGGTTACGATCTTTATGACAACGGCTTTTTTGGCATAGCTTTGGCAACTATTGTTTCAGGTGCTGTGGGCATCTTTGTTTTTGGTGGTCTTGGTGTAGCTGTTGCACCGGTGCTTATTTATCATATTATGGGTTATACGGAACGTATGGCGATCGTTTTATCCAAGGTGCCGACCAGTGATATTCTTGTTATGACGCTTGGTATTGGTATTGGTTTGATTTTGGCTAACCTTTTGGGTGGGCCTTTTTCGCATTTGCCGATTATTGGTCCCTATATTCCTTTGATCTTTAGTCTGGTGCTTTCTATTATTGGGGCGAAAGTTGCTTTACGTAAGCATAAGGATATCGTAGGCTTTTTTAACCGCAGTATTCCTAGCTTAAAAGGTGCGGTAAAACCGGCTGCAGTTAAATCGTTGGCGCTGAGTGACAGATTGTACAGTAAAAATAAATTACTGGATACCAGTGTCATTATCGACGGTCGTATTATTGATATTCTGAAAACAGGTTTTCTGGAAGGTCGTTTGATCGTTCCCAACTTTGTTTTGGAAGAATTGCAGAAGCTGGCAGATTCGTCTGATAATCTGAAACGGGCCAAAGGCCGCCGAGGTTTGGATCTTATTCAGGAGATACAGCAGAAAAATAAAGAACAATTGCTTGTAGAAGATACTGATTTTGAAGATTTGAATGAAGTAGATGCTAAATTGGTGAAATTGGCTAAACAGACAGAAGCTGTTATTATAACTAATGATTTCAATCTTAATAAAGTTGCCGAGATACAAGGTGTCAGTGTGCTTAATATCAATGATCTGGCTAACGCCATTAAACCGGTGGTTCTTCCGGGGGAAGAGATGAATGTTTTTGTCGTTAAAGATGGCAAAGAAAATAATCAGGGCGTTGCTTATCTTGAAGATGGTACAATGATCGTTGTTGAAGGCGGTAAAAAACTGGTAGGTGAAAATACTGCTGTTGTAGTAACTTCTGTCCTGCAGACTTCAGCAGGTAGAATGATTTTCGCGAAACTGAAATAGCGGGGGCGTTTATGGAAAAAATCATAGCGATTGTTCCGGCTGCAGGGTTAGGAAGCCGCTTGGGGTTAGGTAAAAATAAAGCTTTTGCCGATGTGGGCGGATTGCCGCTTCTGGTACAGTGTATGAGAATGCTGGCTGATACAGACTGTGTGAGCAGAGTGATCGCTGTTGTACGGCCACAGGAGGTCAAGGAAGCAGAATTGATGCTGGAGGAATACAGTAAGGAGTATTATCCGCTGTTGCCTTTCTGTGTTGTTGCCGGCGGAAAGGAACGACAGGATTCTGTTGCTAATGCTCTGTCTGCAGTTACGGAGAGTGATGGTTATATAGCTGTGCATGACGGTGCTCGTCCTTTTGCCGGCAAAGAGGTTTTTAAAAGAGTGTTGAAAGCTGCTGCCGATAGCGGCGCGGCCATTGCTGCTGTGCCTGTTAAGGATACGGTTAAGGTTGTGGATGAAAATAATCTTGTGCAGTATACGCCTGTGCGCAGTACTCTGCGTGCTGTGCAGACACCGCAGATTTTTAAAATCAGTATTTTAAAGCAGGCATACGAGCTTTTGCAGAAACAGCATGGTAATGTAACGGATGACGCTTCACTGATAGAACGTTTGGGAATAGCTGTTGCTGTTGCTGAAGGAAGCTATGAGAATATTAAGATTACAACGCCGGAAGATTTGATCCTGGCAGAAAATTTATGTAAAAGCAGAGGCCTTGTAAGATGATAGAAAAAAATAATAACTGGCCGCAGTTTCGTGTAGGCTGCGGGTACGATGTACATAAACTTGCTGCTGACCGTAAATTGATTTTATGCGGAGTTGAGATTCCTTATGAATCAGGGTTGTTAGGACATTCTGACGCCGATGTGGCCCTTCATGCATTGATGGATGCTCTGCTTGGCGCAGCGGGTCTTGGTGATATTGGCAGGCATTTTCCGGATACGGATATGAAATTTAAAGATGCCGATAGTATGCTGCTGTTGAGGCAGGTGGTTGGTTTACTGCAAAAGCATGGCTGGCAGATAAACAATGCCGATGTGACTATTATGGCACAGCGGCCTAAGCTGGCTCCCTATATTGAACAGATGGCGGCTAATATTGCCCGGGAAATGCGGATTGAAAGAAGTGCTGTCAATGTAAAAGCAACGACAACAGAGAAATTAGGTTTTGTTGGGCGGGGGGAAGGTATGGCGTCAGAGGCTGTTGTAAGTATTATCAGAGGATGATGTAAATTCGCTTTACTGAAACGAGGTACTCATATATGTCCTTGTGGTATCGTTTGAGTACTTAGTGAGGTCTTTACGGACTTAGCACTCATACATGCCCTTGTGGTATAATATTCAAGATAAGTATTTTTGGAGGGATCATTCTAATGTCTAATGAAATCAGAGTAAGATTTGCGCCGAGTCCGACTGGACCGTTCCATATCGGCGGCGCTCGCAGTGCTTTATTTAACTGGCTGTTTGCCCGTAAAATGGGCGGCAAGCTTGTTTTGCGTATCGAGGATACTGACCTTGAGCGTTCCAGCCGCGAATCTGAAGAGAATATCAAGGCTGCCTTAAAATGGTTAGGCTTGAATTGGGACGAAGGTATTGATGTAGGTGGGGAATACGGTCCTTATCGTCAAACAGAGCGTCTTGAACTGTATAAAAAATATACTGATCAGCTGCTGGCTGAAGGTAAGGCCTACTATTGTTACTGCACAGATGAAGAGCTGGAAGCAGAACGTCAGGCTTTGTCTGCCAAAGGGCAAATGCCTCGTTATATGGGCAAATGCCGTAATCTTACTTCTGAACAAATAGAACAGTACAAAGCTGAAGGACGCAAACCAACCGTACGTTTTCGTGTGCCTGCTGATCAGCAGATACTTGTCCGCGACATGGTTCGCGGCGATGTCGTTTTTGACTCTAACGGAATCGGAGATTTTGTTATCGTAAAATCTGACGGCATTCCTACTTATAATTATGCTGTAGTAATTGACGATGCGTTGATGAAAATTTCTCATGTTATTCGTGCTGAAGAGCATTTGTCAAATACTCCGCGCCAATGCCTTATTTATGATGCGCTGGGCTTTACACAGCCTACATTCGGTCATATTTCATTGATTTTAGGTAAGGATCGCACAAAAATGTCTAAACGCCATGGCGCTACTTCTGTTGATCAGTATCGTCAGTTGGGGTATCTGCCGGAAGGCATTGATAATTTCCTGGCATTACTGGGCTGGGCTCCGAACAGCGAACAGGAGATTTTCAGTATGGAAGAGTTGATTCAGGCCTTTTCGATGGAGCATGTCGCTAAAAATCCCGCTGTTTTTGAAATCGATAAACTGAACTGGATCAATCAGCACTATATGCGGCAGTTGGATGAGGAAGCTTTTTTTGCCGCAGCTAAGCCGCATATGGTTGCTGCCGGCTATATGACAGGTGATGAGTGTGGCGAAAAGCTGGAATGGCTTAAACGTGTAGTTGCTACAGCCAAAGAGCATGTTGCTTTTGCTGCGCAGATCCCTGAATGTGTCGCTATGTATTTCAGTGATGAATTTGAATTTGAAAATGCAGAGGCTGCTGCAGTTCTGCAGGAAGAATCAGTACCAACAGTAATGAATATGTTGTTCGAAGAATTGCCTAAGCTGGAAGTTTTAGATGGACCTGCTGTAAAAGCTGCTTTCAAAGCTATCCAAAAAGCTACCAAGCTGGGTGGCAAAGCTGTATTTATGCCGATCCGTGTTGCTTTAACAGGAAATCAGCATGGCCCGGAACTGGCTGAAATGGTGCCGTTGCTTGGTTTGGAACGTACAGAAGCCAGAATTAGGGCGAGCCTTGCTAAGGCAGGTATTACTCTGTAGAGGAGAGCTTAGAATGACGATTAGAGTTTACAATACATTGACGAAACAAAAAGAAGAGTTTGTACCGGTACATCCGGGTAAAGCTAATATTTATGTCTGCGGTGTTACGCCTTATAACCATCCGCATATTGGTAATGCGCGTCCATTTGTAACATGGGATGTTATCCGCCGTTTTTTGGAGCATGAGGGCTATGATGTTCTGCATGTACAGAATTTTACTGATGTCGATGACAAAATAATCAACACTGCCAATAAAGAAGGCGTTTTATGGAGTGATGTCTGCGGACGTTATATAGATGCTTATTTTGAGGTAATGGATAAGCTCAATGTGCGTCGTGCACATGTATATCCGCGTGTTTCTGAGCATATGGAGGAAATCATTGAAACTGTAAAAGCTCTTATTGATCGTGGTTATGCCTACGAAATGGACGGCGATGTTTATTATAGCGTTGAAAAATTTGAGCATTACGGTGAACTTTCCGGGCGTAATCTGGAAGATATGATGGCAGGTGCGCGCGTTGATGTCAACGATAAAAAGCATAATCCAATGGATTTTGCCTTGTGGAAGGCTGCTAAACCGGGAGAGCCTTCCTGGAGCAGTCCCTGGGGTGAAGGACGTCCTGGCTGGCATATCGAATGCTCAACAATGAGTATGAAATATTTGGGAGAAACCTTTGATTTTCATGGCGGCGGCAGTGATTTGATTTTTCCGCATCATGAAAATGAGATTGCACAATCTGAAGGCTGTACAGGTTGCCATCCCTTTGTTAAATACTGGCTGCATAACGGGTTTATCACTGTTAATGAAGAGAAAATGTCTAAATCATTAGGTAATTTCTTTATGGTTATTGATATCCTCGAGCATTATGAGCCGGAAACACTGCGCTTTTTTATTCTTTCCACTCATTACCGCAGTCCATTGGACTTTAGTGATGAGAGGTTGGCGGAAGCGCAGCGCAGCTTGTCCAGGTTGAAAACGGCTCAGGAAAATCTGCAGGCCTTAATGGCTTTGATGAATGCTGGCCCGACAGAGGAAAGCCTGAAGCTGCGAAGAAAAGTTTTGGAACTGCGCAACGAGTTTATGGAAGCCATGCGTGATGATTTTAATACTGCTTTGGCAATCAGTCATATGTTTGCTTTGGCAAAGGAAATTAATATTTATCATCAAAGTATCGTCAGCGTCGGCAGTAAACCGGATGGAAAGCTTGTGTCTATATTGCAAAGTGTTTTCTCTGAAATGTGTTCTATTATTGGAGTACTGGAATCAACTCAAGGTGCTGTTGAAGCTGAAAGTTGCGGTTTGGAAGAACCACTGATGGAAATGCTTATTGCTATGCGCCAGGAAGCCAGGAGCAATAAGGACTATGCACAGGCTGATGCTTTACGTAATAAATTAAGCGAGATAGGAATTGTTCTGGAGGATACGCCTCAAGGCGTACGTTGGAAAAAACAGTGAAGTTTGAACAATATCAGCAAATAAAAGCTCATGCTTTGGCAGCCTGTACGGCTGCCGGGCTGACTTACGGAGAACCGAAACAACTTAATCCGATACTTTTGGCATATATCGGTGATGTTGTTTTTTCTCTTTATGTAAGGTTGAGGCTGCTGCCAACCTCAGGGCAGGTTCGTGTTATACATGATTTGGGTTCAAAAATGGTATCGGCGGTTATGCAGGCGAAGGCAATGGAGGCATTGCTGTCGGATTTGACGGAAGAAGAAGCCTATATTGCCAGGCGCGGCCGTAATACTAAATCGATAGTGCCTAAAAGCGCCTCCGTACATGAATATCGTATGGGAACAGCATTTGAAGCGCTGTTGGGCTGGTTATTTTTGAGCGACAGGGAAGAACGACTGGAGGAGATATTAGAGCGTTCTTTTGTAATTATTTCTGAGGCTATGCAGAAGAAAGGGTGAATTAACATGGAAGTAAAATTACTCAGACACACACCGGAACCGGAAAAGACAGTTGCTATGAGCGCACGTCTGTGCTATTCTCCCGTTGGTGCAGCCCAGCTTGAAGAAACAATGTCTGATGAACAGGCAGCAAAATTAGTGCGTAAACTTGTGGAAATGGGACATTTTTCGACATTGGAACATGTTACATTTACTTTCGCTATAGAAGGAGTTTCCAGAGTATTGACGCACCAGCTGGTGCGTCACCGTATCGCTTCTTATTCACAGCAATCGCAGCGTTATGTAAAAGAGCATGATTTTGAAACTATTATGCCTCCTACTATTTCCTCAAGGCCTGAGGCAAAAGCTAAGTTTGAACAGCTTATGGCTGATATTCAGGCTAGGTATAATGAATTTACTGATGAATTTGGAATCCCGGCAGAGGATGCCCGTTATGTACTTCCTAATGCGGCTGAAACTAAAATTGTGGCAACATTTAATGTCAGGTCTTTGATGAATTTCTTTAGCCTGCGCTGCTGTAATCGTGCCCAGTGGGAGATCAGGCAGCTTGCAGAAAAAATGCTGGCTGAATGTAAAAAAGCCGCACCGGTATTATTTGAAAATGCCGGTCCTACTTGCGTAAGTGAAGGTATATGCAGAGAAGGTGCAATGAGCTGCGGACGTTTGGACGCTATTTTAGCGGCAAAACAAAAACAACAGTGATAATTAGGAGGAGCTATGTCTGAAGAAATTCTTGCCGGACGCAATTCTGTAACAGAAGCCTTGCGCAGCGGCAGATCTATTAATAAACTGTTGGTGCAGGACGGAATCAAAGGCGGCAGTGTCAGTGAGATTATTGGCCTGGCGAAGACTGCGGGCGTAGTTTTGGAATTTTGTAAAGCTGAAAGATTGGATAAACTGGCAGATGGCTTGCGGCATCAGGGGTTTGTTGCCTTAGCTGCACCTATTCGCTTTCACAGTTTAGAAGAGGTTTTGGCATTGGCAAAAGAGAAAGATGAAACTCCTTTTTTGCTGCTGCTTGATGAGCTGCAGGACCCGCAGAATGTGGGAGCGCTGATTAGAACGGCGGATGCTGCTGGTGTGCATGGTGTGCTGCTTCCCAAGCGTCGCAGCTGTCCGCTAAATGCTGTGGTAGCGAAAATTTCTGCCGGTGCTGTTGAATATGTCCCAGTAGTTCAAATTGGTAATATTCCGCAGACGATTGAAGAATTGAAAAAACTTGGTTTTTGGATTGCCGGTGCGGATATGAACGGTGAGGATTATTACAAAAGTAATTTGACTGGCCCGATGGTCATTGTAGTTGGTGCTGAAGGAAAAGGACTGGGACGCCTTGTAAAAGAGAAGTGTGATATCATTGTCAGTCTGCCGATGCAGGGGGGAGTTTCTTCGCTGAATGCTTCGGCGGCAGGTGCCGTTTTGCTGTACGAGGTCGTACGTCAGCGCCGGGTGCAGGCGGGCGTTTAAAGTATGAAAGAATGGCTTGTAGTGGACGGTTACAATGTTATCAACAGTTGGCAGGATTTTCGTAAATTCCGTGAAGAGAACCTTGAGCATGCCCGTGAACTTTTAAAAGAAAAATTAGCCGAGTATACAGCTTTTAAAGGATATTCAGGAATTGTTGTTTTTGATGCCCAGGAAGTACAGGGAGTTGCATCATTCGAAAAAAACGGAGCTTTGGAGATTGTTTTCACGAATGAAGGTGAAACCGCTGATTCATGGATTGAACGACGCGTATATGATCTTGTTAAGAGCGGAAGCAGTGTTTTTGTTGTGACCAGTGATTATGCAGAACAGCTGAATGTTTTAGGGAGTGGGGCCTATAGGATTTCGGCGCGTGAATTTCGTGAAGAATATCTGCTTACAAAAAAACAGATCGCGCAGCGCAGCGAACGACTTGCTAGGGGTTTGGGACGTAATGAACTTGGCGGCAGGCTACAGGAGCATATTCTGGATCATTTTGAAAAGCTGCGGCGCAATACCTAAAAATTGACGCTGACATAACTATGGAGTATAATGAAAAAGCTGACAGATGCAGGAAATTCCTAGGAAACGGAGGTTGTGCCAATGAGTACGGAAACGCCATATAATCCCTATGCTGCTTTTGAAAACATGGCGGATGAAGATGTCGTCTTAAAGGCTAAACAAGAAGATAACGCACTTGCCCAGGAATATCTTTTGCATAAATACCGTAATTTTGTGCGGGCTAAAGCCAGAAGCTATTTTTTAATAGGCGCCGAACGCGAGGATATCATTCAGGAAGGAATGATAGGCCTTTATAAAGCTATCCGTGATTTTCGCGGCGATAAACTGTCATCTTTCAGAGCTTTTGCTGAATTGTGCGTTACTCGACAGATTATTACTGCTATAAAAACAGCTACCAGGCAGAAGCATATTCCTCTTAATTCATATGTTTCTTTGAATAAGCCTATTTATGAAGAGGATTCTGATAGAACGTTGTTGGATATTATTTCCGGTGTTAAAGTTGCTAATCCTGAAGATATGATTATCAGCAGGGAAGAGTTTGCTGATATTGAGAATAAGATGAATAATATTCTCAGTGACCTTGAGTGGAAGGTTTTGATGAGTTATCTGGATGGCAAATCTTATCAGGAAATTGCCGTTGAACTGGATAGGCACATCAAATCAATTGATAATGCTTTGCAGAGAGTGAAACGCAAATTAGAAAAGTACATTACAAATCGTAATGATAACACTGATCTGAGTGAGGTTTATAGTGGGCTTTTAGCTATTGATCCCAGCGAACGGTTCAGTCATCGTAAACGTGATTAATAAATTGATAAATGTGAAACAAAAAAGCAACATCATTTAGATTTTTCTGAATGATGTTATTTTTTTAAAGGATTTCGTAAATAAACAGCGAATATAGCAATAACTAGAAAGTGAAGGGCAAATTTTACGCTGAGCGTAATTGGGAGGTAATGGACATGAGCCAAGTAGAAGAATTTGTAAAAATTGTAGAAGGCGTTAAAGATCACGATGTAAAAGTAGTTATCGTAACAGGTAAACCGGGCAGCGGTAAAAGTAAAGTATTGCGTGAAGCTGCTGAAGAGAAAAAGTGGGATTACATCGATTGCCGCCTTTTAATTACTGAAAAATTTTTGGAGGTTCCTCCTGGAGAACGTCAGGCAAAAGCACCTGAGATGATGGCAGACATATTGGAAGGATATGACAGCGAAGTTATTTTGTTGGATCGTCTGCAAACACTGTTCGTACCGGTGTTTCATATTGATGTCGATGCTTTGCTGCATAAACTTAGTGAGAAATTTGTGATTGTAACAGCTTGGCCGGGTTACCTTGAAGAAGGAAAACTCTGTTATGATAAATTTGATGGAACGGAATCGATCCGTATCAGTTCGGAAGGTTTTACGGTTTGGAACGTTGATTAAAAAGCGAGGTAAGCAATGAGCCAAGCAAAGAAAAGACTGGCAGTTTTGACTGGCGGCGGCGATTGTCCCGGGTTAAATGCAGTCATCAGGGCTGTAGTGAAAACAGCTCTTAATAATGGATATGAAATATTTGGCATAGAAAATGGTTTTAACGGCCTCGTGACAGGCCGGATGGGACTGATGGATTACAAAGATGTTTCAGGTATTCTGCCGCGGGGCGGAACAATTCTTGGAACAACTAACCGCGACAATCCCTTTAAATTTGCAGTAGAAGAAAACGGGGAATTGGTTTATTATGATAAACGCGCGGAAGTATTGGCTAATCTTGAAAAACATGGTATTGAAGCTTTAGTGGTTATCGGCGGAGACGGCAGCTTAAATATAGCTGCAAGGCTGGCTAAAGAATGCGGAATAAAGGTCGTGGGGGTACCTAAAACGATCGATAACGACCTTCCGTGTACAGAACGTACTTTTGGTTTTGACACAGCAATGGCGATGGCTACAGAAGCTTTGGATAGGATCCATACAACGGCAGAATCCCATCATCGCGTTATGGCGCTGGAAGTTATGGGACGTTATGCTGGCTGGATCGCATTGCATTCCGGCATAGCCGGCGGAGCAGATGTTATTTTGATACCGGAGATCCCTTACAGTATCAACTCGGTTATCGGAAAAATCAGGGCCCGCCAGGCTGCTGGGAAACAATTCAGTATTATTGTTGTAGCTGAAGGGGCACGACCTGTGGGCGGGGAAATGTCGATCGCGCGCATGGTCAAGGGCAGCTTCGAGCCCATCCGTCTTGGCGGAGCAGGAGAAAAACTGGTTCGCGAGATAGAGGAAAAAACGGGTATCGAATCGCGGTGTACTGTATTAGGTTATTTACAAAGAGGCGGCACGCCTACACCTTTCGACAGAGTTCTTTCTACGCGTTATGGTGTAGCAGCGGCCGAGGCTTGCATGCGCAAGGAATATAACGTTATGGTATCACTGCAAAACGATAAGATCGTTACGGAGCCTATTGAGAAGGTTGCCTCCGAGCCACGGTTAGTACCAGTAGACAGCGATATAATTCGCACAGGACGTCAAATGGGCTTATGTTTTGGTGACTGACCCAATAAGTAAAACAAAAGAACTTTAGTTTACAGCAACATTCAGAGGACAGCGGAAATGGACGCCGCTGTCCTTTTCTTTATTATTCAGATAAATTTCAGGTAAATTTATATAATTAAACTTGGCGGTAGCGATAATAACCTGTATAATGTAGAAGTTAGTAAAATTTATGTGGCAATGTAATTATGGAAGGATAGATAATTATAATGGATCAGAATCTTATAGCGGTAATAGTAGGCTTTGTAGAAGGGGTAACGGAGTTTTTGCCGGTGTCATCAACAGGTCATATGATTATAGTAGGACATATGCTGGGTTTTGATGGTCCGGCGGCAGATATTTTTGACGTTTTCGTACAGCTGGGGGCGATTTTGTCAGTTATTTTTATTTATAAAGAACGTTTTGCTAGATTTTTTACAAAAGAAGGCTGGCAGGCTGATAAAGGGCTGAGCGTCTGGCATGTAGCCGCTGGTATTGTGCCTGTAATGGGCGTGGCTTTTTTTGCATATAAATATATTAAAGAATATCTTTTTTCTCCATTTACAGTAGCGATAGGATTGGTATTGGGTGCTTTATTAATGATGTATGCTGAATATAAGACTAAAGATAACCAAGCAGAATTATTGGATGATTTAGATAAGATCTCTTTAAAACAGGCGGCGCTTGTTGGGGCGTTTCAGTTGCTTTCGTTGTGGCCTGGTTTTTCCCGGTCGGGAAGTACTTTGGCGGGTGGACTTTTAGTAGGTTTAAAACGTGAGACTGCAGCAAATTATACTTTTTTGATTGCTGTACCTTTGATGTTTGTAGCCTGTCTTTATGATCTTTTAAAAAATATCAGTATTTTAACAGTAGATGATCTGCAGATGTTGGCGATTGGTTTTGTGGTTGCTTTTGTGGTTGCTTACTGGTCCGTGCTGTGGTTTTTAAAATTTCTTCATAAATATAGCTTGACATCTTTTGCATATTATCGTATCATACTTGCTGTAGCTGCTTTAACATACTTTTACTTTTAAAGAGTTTTGTAAAAAAAGTTACTGAATTAATTGAAAAGTAGTTGACAAAATGATTATGTTAATATATAATCTTCCTTGTCACTAATTAAGTGCTGGCATAGCTCAACTGGTAGAGCAGCTGACTTGTAATCAGCAGGTTGTGGGTTCAAGTCCTATTGCCAGCTCCAAATGGAGAGGTTCCCGAGTGGCTAAAGGGAGCAGACTGTAAATCTGCCGCGTTTCGCTTCGTTGGTTCGAATCCAACCCTCTCCACCACTTTCTTAATTAGTTTTCATCGCGGGGTGGAGCAGTTGGTAGCTCGTCGGGCTCATAACCCGAAGGTCGTTGGTTCAAGTCCAGCCCCCGCAACCATTTTGATTATTTGGTTGCGATGCTGATGTAGCTCAGTCGGCAGAGCGTATCCTTGGTAAGGATAAGGTCACCAGTTCAATCCTGGTCATCAGCTCCAAATAAATATGGCGGCGTAGCTCAGTTGGCTAGAGCATTCGGTTCATACCCGGAGTGTCCGCGGTTCAAATCCGTGCGCCGCCACCAATAAAAAATAAAACCTCAGTGATGGGGTTTTTTTTATTATAGTCATAAAACCAAGCAGGAGTTTACAGGCAGACAGCGAATATGGTAAAATGGCGTCAAAGCCTATTTTATAAAAAACAAAAGAGATTCGGAGGAAAAATGAATGGCAAAGCAAAAATATGAAAGAACAAAACCGCATGCTAATATCGGCACCATCGGTCACGTAGACCATGGTAAAACAACCCTGACCGCAGCAATCACCAAAGTATTGGCTTCTAAAGGCGGCGCAGAATTCATGGATTACTCCATGATCGATAAAGCACCTGAAGAAAGAGAACGCGGAATCACCATCAACACTTCCCACGTAGAATATGAAACAGCAACCCGCCACTATGCACACGTAGACTGCCCGGGCCATGCCGACTATGTAAAAAACATGATCACCGGCGCAGCACAAATGGACGGAGCGATCCTCGTAGTATCCGCAGCAGACGGCCCGATGCCGCAAACTCGTGAGCACATCCTTCTTGCTCGTCAAGTAGGCGTACCTGCAATGGTAGTGTTCCTGAATAAAGCAGATATGGTAGACGATCCGGAACTGATCGAATTAGTAGAAATGGAAGTACGTGAACTGCTCTCCAGCTACGACTTCCCCGGCGACGACATTCCTGTAGTAGTAGGGTCTGCACTGAAAGCACTTGAAGGCGACGCAGCATACGAAGCAAAAATCATGGAACTGATGGACGCAGTAGACGCATACATTCCTATTCCGGAACGCGCAACTGACAAACCGTTCCTGATGCCTGTAGAAGACGTATTCACAATTACCGGCCGTGGCACAGTAGCAACAGGCCGTGTAGAACGTGGTATCATCAAAGTAGGCGACAATATTGAGATCGTAGGAATGACAGAAGAGAAAAAAGCAACAGTAGTAACGGGCGTAGAAATGTTCCGTAAATTACTGGACGAAGCAGTAGCAGGAGACAACATCGGCTGCCTGCTGCGTGGTGTAGACCGTAAAGATATCGAACGCGGTCAAGTACTTGCAAAACCCGGCAGCATCCATCCGCACACAAAATTCAAAGCAGAAGTATATGTACTGACGAAAGAAGAAGGCGGCCGTCATACACCGTTCTTCAACGGCTATCGTCCGCAGTTCTATTTCAGAACAACAGACGTAACCGGCGTAACTGAATTACCGGAAGGTATTGAGATGGTAATGCCTGGCGATAACGTAACCATGGACGTAGAGCTGATCACTCCGATCGCAATCGAGCCTGGTCTGCGTTTTGCAATTCGCGAAGGCGGCCGTACTGTTGGCGCCGGCGTTGTTGCTGCTATCAACGAATAAGTAAGAGAGCGATAACTTGGTTTTCTGCTAAGACCGGTCCGACATAGACCGGTCTTAGCATATTTTTGAAAGTTTGTTGACATAGAGTGTTAACTGTGGTACTCTATATTAGTGAAATTTTGTGATTGGTAATCTATGAGTAAGAGAGGTGTTAAATATGCGCAGTTTAGTTACCATGGCTTGCACTGAGTGCAAACAACGCAACTATCAAACCAACAAAAACAAAAAGAACGATCCTGATCGTATCGAACTGAATAAATATTGCAAGTTCTGCAAAAAACACACTTTACATAAAGAAACTAAATAATTTTTGTTAACGTGTGATTTAGTATCAGGTATTCAAGCAAGGATGTGAAAAAATGGCCGTTCCGGAAACTACGGGTGTGAAGAACGCAGGCGGTATTACACGCTTTATGCGTGAAACTAAAGTAGAACTGAAAAAAGTAACCTGGCCTACCAAACAAGAGCTTATTGCTAATACTGCAGTGGTTTTGATTGCGGTTGTTATTTGTGCAGCATTGATTTGGGTCATTGATTCCTTCTTCAATGTTGTTTTTCGCTTGATTTTGCAATAAGGCTGCGTAAGGAGGAAAGGGAAGCTTCCCTATCATTAATATGGAATCAGAAAAACGTTGGTATGTAATCCACACTTATTCCGGTTATGAGAATAAGGTAAGCGCAAATCTGGAACGTAAAGTTCATTCCTTGGGTATGGAAAATGAAATTTTCCGTATTGTGATACCTATGGAAAATGAGGTTGAAGTAAAAGACGGTAAAAAACGCAGCGTCCAGAGAAAGGTTTTTCCTGGTTATGTGCTTGTAGAGATGATTGTAAATGATCGCTCTTGGTATGCTGTGCGTAATACACCGGGTGTGACCGGCTTTGTCGGTTCCGGTACTAAACCGATTCCTTTGACTGATGAAGAAGTCAAACAGATCATGCGCTCCATGGGCGTAGAAGAAAGCCGCCCCAAAATTGATTTACAATTACAACAGATGGTTCGTTTGAAAACTGGTCCGTTTGCCGGCTGTGTCGGCAGCGTTTCTGAAATCAATGAAGAACGTGGTAAACTGAAAGTTCTGGTTAGCATGTTCGGACGCGAAACACCTGTTGAGATTGATTTTACTCAGGTTGAAGAAGCTGAATAATAAGGAGGTGTAATAAATGCCGAAAAAAGTCGTAAAAATGGTAAAATTACAGGTACCGGCTGGTAAAGCTACTCCGGCTCCTCCTGTAGGCCCTGCACTTGGCCAAGCTGGTGTAAACATCATGGCTTTTGTTAAGGAGTTCAATGAACGTACTGCTCAACAAGCAGGTTTGATCATTCCGGTAGAAATTACCGTATTTGAAGATCGTTCCTTTACTTTCATTACAAAAACTCCTCCGGCACCGGTTTTGCTGAAAAAAGCTGCTGGTCTGGAAAAAGGTTCCGGCGAACCAAACAAAAAGAAAGTTGCTCAATTGAGCCGCGATAAAGTTCGCGAAATCGCTGAAGCTAAAATGGCTGACCTGAATGCTGCTGATATCGAAGCTGCTATGAGAATGGTAGAAGGTACTGCGCGCAGCATGGGTATAACCATCGTTGACTGATTTATAGTCGACTATTTATGTGGGAGGAATTATCCGTTTGTACCACAAGGAGGAAAGTTTAATGGCAAAATTTGGTAAAAAATATCAAGACGCTTTGAAACTTATCGAAGCCGACAAATTCTATGCTCCTAAAGAAGCAGTAGAATTAGTTAAAAAAACTTCTGTTACTAAATTTGACAGCACTGTAGAAGTTGCTTTCAAATTAGGCGTAAATCCTAAATACGCTGACCAACAAGTTCGTGGTGCTCTAGTTCTTCCTCATGGCACTGGCAAATCTAAATCTGTTTTAGTATTTGCTAAAGGCGCTAAAGTTCAGGAAGCAGAAGCAGCTGGTGCTGACTATGTAGGCGGCGAAGAATTGGTTGCTAAAATCCAAGGCGGCTGGACTGATTTCGAAGTCTGCGTTGCAACTCCTGATATGATGGGTGTTGTAGGCCGTTTGGGTAAAATCCTCGGTCCTAAAGGCTTGATGCCTAACCCGAAGGTTGGTACAGTTACTATGGATGTAACACGTGCTATCAACGAAATTAAAGCCGGTAAAATCGAATATCGTACTGATAAAGCTGGTAATGTTCAAGCTCCTATTGGTAAGGCTTCTTTTACCGAACAACAACTGTTGGAAAACTACATCACTTTGGTCGATACTCTGATCAAAGTAAAACCGTCTGGTGCAAAAGGTCAGTATATTAAATCTATAACTGTATCTACCACTATGGGCCCTGGCGTAAAAATTGACGTTTTGAAAGCTAACAGCGACAAATAAGATTTTTGATGTAGTAACAACTTTATAAATCAGAAGATAATCGGGCCATAGACAGCAGGTGCGGTAACGCATAAGTAGAAATACACCTGCCGAGGCTGGAGACGATGAAGATAGACCTTCGCGACCTCCGGCTTAGGCCGAGAGGTCTTTTTGATTTTATAAAATCATTTTTTAAGAAGGAGGTGTGATGCATGGCAGTTATTAGACCTGAAAAAGCAGCTAAAGTTGCTGAGATCAAAGAATTGCTGACAGCTTCCAAGTGCACTATTCTGGTTGATTTTTGCGGTTTGACCGTAGCTCAGGATACAGCATTTCGCCGCAAAATGCGCGAAGCTGGCGTCAAATATGGCGTTGTAAAAAATACAATGCTGCGTATTGCTGCAAATGAAGCCGGCATCGAAGGTTTAGAGCCTGTATTGGAGAAAAACACTGCAATTGCAGTTGCTCCTGAAGATCCCGTTGCTGTAGCAAAAATTATTTGCGATTTCGCAAAAGAAAACAAAGCTCTGACTATCAAAGCTGGTGTACTCGACGGTCAAGTTATCGACGAAGCTGCAATTAAAGCTTTGGCAGAACTTCCGCCGAAAGAAGTCCTCATTGCAAAAATGCTGGGCAGCATGAATGCTCCAATCAGCGGTTTTGTCAATGTACTGCAAGGTACTATCCGCAACGTTGTTTATGCACTCGAGGCTGTTCGTCAGCAAAAAGAGTCCGCATAAGCAGTGTGTCTAACCAAGCAAGTTAAAACAAAAAATAAAACATTTGAATTTATGGAGGTATATATAATGAACAAAGAACAAATCATCGAAGCTATTGAATCTATGACCGTACTCGAACTTTCCGAATTGGTAAAAGCTCTGGAAGAAAAATTCGGCGTATCCGCTGCTGCTCCTGTAGCTGTAGCTGCTGCTCCTGCTGCTGGCGGCGCTGCTGCTGCTGAAGAAAAAACTGAATTTGACGTAGTTTTGACTTCCGCTGGCGCTGGCAAAATCAACGTTATCAAAGTTGTTCGTGAAGCAACTGGTCTTGGCCTGAAAGAAGCAAAAGAAATCGTTGACGGCGCTCCTAAAGCTGTTAAAGAAAAAATCTCCAAAGCTGACGCTGACGCTTTGAAAGCTAAACTTGAAGAAGCTGGCGCTTCCGTAGAATTGAAATAATTTCAATTAGAACTTTAATAAGCTTCCTGTTTTGCAGGAAGCTTATTTTTTTATTTTATTACTTACTATTGACAATAGAAAAACTTTGTGATATCATAATAAACTACAGTAAATAAATGAATTGCAGGTATTTTGATAACGGTCACGATGGCTCAGTGGTTGGGAATCGTGTACTGCTCATACGGTAAAGATGAAGTTCGTTCATCGAAGACAATACGCAAGGTCCTTGAGACAATCTGGAACCTTGCTTTTTTTGTCATTCGTGAAACGGGCTGAGTTTGGCCTGCCTGACAAAATATGAAGGGGTGAGGGATTACATGTTTAAACCGGTTCCCGTAGGCGATAGGACTCGGTACAGTTATGCCAGAATCAATGAAGTATTACCAATGCCTCATTTGATTGACATCCAAAGAAAATCGTATGAGTGGTTCATGCGAGAAGGTCTTTGCGAAATTTTTCATGACATTTCTCCGATCAAGGATTTTACAGGTAATTTAGAACTTTCGTTTGAGGGCTTTACGTTAGGGGATCCTAAATATAGCGTTGAAGAATGTAAAGAGCGTGATGCTTCTTACTCGGCACCATTAAACGTAAACGTTCGCTTGCTTTACAAAGACACCGGCGAGATCAAAGAATCTAAAGTTTTCATGGGTGATTTTCCACTGATGACTGAAACCGGTACTTTTATTATCAACGGTGCTGAACGTGTTATTGTCAGCCAGTTGGTTCGTTCTCCAGGCGTATACTACAATGTATCCATGGATCCCAGTGGTAAAAAAATGTATGGTACTACTGTTATTCCAAACCGTGGTGCCTGGATTGAATTTGAAACAGATGTTAATGATGTTATTTATGCTCGTGTAGATCGCACCAGGAAATTACCTGCTACGGTTTTACTGCGTGCTTTGGGTTTATCCAGCAATGCTGAGATTTTGGCATTGTTCGGTGAGCATCCTTCCGTTTTGGCAACTTTGGAACGTGATGCAACTACCAATCGCGAAGAAGCTTTAATTGAGATTTATAAGAAACTGCGTCCAGGCGAACCGCCTACTTTGGAAAATTCTACGCAGTTGATTGAAGCTACATTTTTTGATAATAAGCGCTATGATCTTGCCAGTGTAGGTCGTTATAAACTCAATAAAAAATTGGGCTGGCGCCGTCGTTTGCTGGATAAGGTTCTTGACGCACCGCTTGTTGATACTTCTACCGGAGAAATTATTCTGCCGGCAGGTACTAGAATTGATGATAAAGCTATCGATATCATCGAGCAAAGTGAAATTTTCAGCGGCGTAGGATTGAAAGAGGTTTTCATCCGCGTAAAAGAACAGGTACTGAAATTAATCTGTACTGCTGATATTCCCGAAAAACACCGTACTGTAACCGTAGAAGACGTTTTGGCATCTTTTGGTTATCTGCTCAACCTGATGGATGGTTTAGGTACAGGCGACGATATTGACCATTTGGGTAACCGTCGTGTACGTAGTGTCGGAGAATTATTACAAAATCAATTCCGGATCGGTTTAGCCCGTATGGAACGTGTTGTTAAAGAGCGCATGACTATCCAAGACGTAGATGTAATCACACCGCAGGCTTTGATTAATATTCGTCCTGTTGTTGCGGCAATTAAAGAATTCTTTGGCAGCAGTCAGTTGTCTCAGTTTATGGATCAGAATAACCCGTTAGCTGAGTTAACACATAAAAGGCGTCTGTCTGCACTTGGTCCTGGTGGTTTGAGCCGCGAACGCGCCGGTTATGAAGTACGTGACGTACATCATTCTCATTATGGTCGTATGTGTCCTATCGAAACGCCTGAAGGTCCTAATATTGGACTTATAGGTTCTTTGTCTACCTTTGCTATTATCAATAAATATGGTTTTATGGAAACTCCATATCGTAAGGTTGATAAAGAAGAGGGACGTGTTACTGACGAAATCGTTTATCTGACGGCTGATGAAGAGGACGAATATATTTGTGCCCAGGCCAATGAACCGCTTGATGAAAACGGTTATTTCTTGGGTGAACGTGTTACGGCACGTTATCTGAATGAAGTTTTGTCTTTGCCTCCGAATCAGGTTGACTATATGGACGTTTCTCCGAAACAGGTTGTATCTATTGCTACGGCGCTGATACCGTTCTTGGAAAACGACGATGCGAACCGCGCATTGATGGGTGCTAATATGCAGCGTCAGGCTGTGCCGCTTTTGTGTACGCAGTCGCCTGTTGTTGGTACCGGTATGGAATATAAGGTCGCCGTTGACTCTGGCGTATGCGTAATTGCTAAACGTGCGGGTATTGTTGAGCGTGTTGTTGGCAATGAAATCCGTGTACGTGCAGAAGATGGCAGTGTTGATGTTTATGAACTTTTAAAATTTAAGCGTTCTAATCAGGGAACTTGTGTCAATCAGCGTCCTATCGTCAATAAAGGCGATAAAGTAGTTGAGAAGCAGGTGCTGGCAGATGGCCCGGCGACTGATCATGGTGAATTGGCGCTTGGACACAATGTAATTGTTGCTTATATGCCGTGGGAAGGCTATAACTACGAGGATGCTATTTTGCTGAGCGAAGATCTGGTCAAAGCGGATATCTTTACATCTATCCATATTGAAGAATATGATTGTGATGCCCGTGATACTAAGCTTGGCCAGGAAGAAATTACCCGTGATATTCCCAACGTTTCCGAAGAAGCATTGAAAGATCTTGATGAACGCGGGATTATCCGTATCGGCGCAGAAGTACGTCCTGGCGATATCCTTGTTGGTAAGGTTACGCCGAAAGGCGAAACTGAGCTGACTGCAGAAGAACGTTTGCTGAGAGCCATCTTTGGTGAAAAAGCTCGCGAAGTTCGTGATAGCTCGCTGCGTGTGCCACATGGCGAAGCTGGTAAAATTGTCAGCGTTAAAGTATTTACCCGTGAAAACGGCGATGAGCTGCCGCCTGGTGTAAATGAACAAGTTCGTGTGCATATCGCGCAAAAACGTAAGATTTCTGAAGGCGATAAGATGGCAGGCCGCCATGGTAATAAGGGTGTAGTTTCCCGCATCATGCCGCGTGAAGATATGCCGTTCCTGCCAAGCGGAGAGCCGGTTCAAATCGTATTGAATCCTTTGGGCGTACCTTCCCGTATGAATATCGGACAGATTTTGGAAACTCATTTAGGCTGGGCTGCACGCGCTCTAGGCATGCAGATTGAAGCCGGTGCTGAAGGTTTGGCTGATCGTTTTGAGAAAGCCGGTTATGATGTTGAAAAATATGGAATGCCTGAAACTGTAGAAATCGATAAGTTCGGTGAAGAAAGCATCAAAGCAATGAAGATGTCCGTACCTGTTTTTGACGGTGCTCATGAAGAAGATATGAATGCTACTCTTGATTTGGCTGGAGTAGATCCGAGTGGTAAAACAAGGTTGTATGACGGTCGTACAGGTGAACCTTTTGATAACAAGGTTACAGTTGGCTGCGTATATATGCTTAAGTTGCATCACTTGGTTGACGACAAGATCCATGCCCGTTCTACCGGTCCGTACTCTTTGGTTACCCAACAGCCTCTTGGTGGTAAAGCTCAGTTTGGCGGGCAACGTTTTGGTGAGATGGAGGTTTGGGCCCTGGAAGCTTATGGTGCTGCATATACTCTGCAGGAAATTCTCACAGTCAAATCTGACGACGTTGTGGGCCGTGTAAAAACTTATGAAGCTATTGTTAAGGGTGAGAACGTTCCTGAACCTGGTGTGCCCGAATCCTTTAAAGTTCTTATCAAAGAGCTGCAAAGTATCGGTCTCGATATTAAGGTGCTCAATGAAGACGAAGAAGAGATTTCCATGCGCGACAGTGATGATGATGTCACTGAAACTGCACGTGACCTCGATTTGAACATCGACGGCGAGATTCCGGCTGTTGCTGCTGTTGAAACAGATGAATATACTGTTGATGAAAATAGCGTTGAAGATGCGGAATTTGATTTAGTTGCAGATATTGGCAACTTTAACATGGAAGCTAAAGATGAGTTGGACGGAGATGTAAATAACTCCGACGATATTGAATAGAAGGGAGCGATCGATTCTTGTTGGATGTAAATAATTTTGAGTCTATGCGTATCGGTCTGGCTTCACCGGAACAAATCAGAACTTGGTCCTATGGCGAAGTAAAGAAACCGGAAACTATTAACTACAGAACTTTGAAACCGGAACGCGACGGTTTGTTCTGTGAAAGAATATTTGGACCTACCAAAGACTGGGAATGCCATTGCGGTAAATACAAAAGAATTCGTTATAAAGGTATCGTCTGCGATAAGTGCGGCGTTGAAGTTACCCGCTCCAAAGTTCGTCGTGACCGTATGGGTCATATCGAACTGGCTGCACCTGTTTCTCATATCTGGTACTTTAAGGGTATCCCGAGCCGGATGGGATTGATTCTTGATATTTCGCCCAGGTCGCTGGAAAAAGTACTGTATTTTGCTAATTACATCGTACTTGATGCCGGTGATACTCCTTTGGTAAAAAAACAGTTGTTGAGCGAAGGCGAATATATCGAAGCCCGCGACAAATATGGCAGCGGTTTTAAAGTTGGTATGGGCGCTACTGCTATCAAAGCACTGCTGGAAGAGATCGATTTATCTGCATTAACTGCGGAACTGCGTGCTGAATTGAAAGAGGTAAGCGGACAAAGAAAAATTCGTGCCGTACGCCGTTTAGAAGTCTGTGAAGCTTTCCTTAAATCAGGCAATCGCCCTGAATGGATGATTTTGGATGTTGTTCCTGTAATTCCTCCGGAACTGCGTCCTATGGTACAATTAGACGGTGGGCGTTTTGCGACTTCTGACCTTAATGATTTGTATCGTCGTGTCATCAACCGTAATAATCGGTTAAAAAGATTGCTTGAACTCAATGCTCCTGATATCATCGTACGTAATGAAAAACGTATGCTTCAGGAAGCTGTTGATGCTTTGATTGACAACGGACGCCGTGGCCGCCCAGTAACAGGTCCTGGTAATCGTCCTTTAAAATCTCTTTCTGATATGCTGAAAGGTAAACAAGGTCGTTTCCGTCAGAACCTGTTAGGTAAACGTGTTGACTATTCCGGTCGTTCGGTTATTGTAGTAGGGCCTGAATTGAAAATGCATCAATGTGGTCTGCCTAAAGAAATGGCGCTGGAATTGTTTAAGCCTTTTGTCATGAAACGCTTGGTTAACAGCGGTCAGGCTACTAATATCAAAAGTGCAAAACGCATGGTAGAACGTGCTACTACTGCTGTTTGGGATGTTTTGGAAGATGTAATCAAAGAACATCCTGTGCTTTTGAACCGTGCACCGACTTTGCATAGGCTTGGTATCCAGGCTTTTGAGCCGATCTTGTCTGAAGGGCGTGCAATCAAACTGCATCCTCTGGTATGTACTGCATACAATGCCGACTTTGACGGTGACCAAATGGCAGTCCATCTGCCGCTGTCTGCTGAAGCACAGGCCGAGGCCAGGATGCTGATGCTTTCGGTTAATAATATTCTGGCCCCGAAAGACGGAAAACCTGTTGCTGTACCTTCGCAGGATATGGTTTTAGGTTCATATTACCTGACAATCATCAAAGAAGGCGCTAAAGGCGAAGGGATGCGTTTCAGCAGCTTTAATGAAGCTTTGCTGGCTTATTTCCACGGTGAAGTTGAACTGCAGGCACGCATTAAGATTTATATCCCGAATAAGGATATTTATGAAGAACCTTCCAGCGAAGGGGTAAGTCTGGTAACGACTACTGTTGGCAATGCGATACTTAATGAAGAACTGCCGGTTGAAATGCGGTACTTCCATTTAGAAGATGAAGTAAACGAAGCTGGTAAAAAAGTTAAAGTATGGCATTTGAATAAACTGCTTGATAAAAAAGAATTGGGACGTCTTGTTGCTAAGGCACATAAATTGTATGGCAATTTGCGTACGGCTGAAATCCTTGACGTTGTTAAGAAAATGGGTTATGACAATGCTTGTAAAGCAGGTATTTCCATTGCTGTTTCCGATATCAAAATTCCGCCTGAAAAGGCAGAGATTTTGGCTGCTACGGAAAAAGAAATCGATAAAACTGAGCGTATGTTCCGTCGTGGTTTGATGAGTGAGGACGAACGTTATCGCAAGGTTATCGAACTTTGGGGCAAGGCTACTGATGATGTAACCAATAAGCTTATGTCGTCCACAATGGATCCGTTTAACTCTGTGTATATGATGGCTAATTCTGGTGCCCGCGGTAATACGCAGCAGATCCGTCAGCTGGCTGGTATGCGTGGTTTGATGGCAGATCCTTCCGGTCGTATCATTGACCGACCGATCAAGGCTAATTTCCGTGAAGGCCTGACTGTTTTGGAATACTTTATTTCAACTCATGGTGCTCGTAAAGGTTTGGCTGATACAGCATTGCGTACTGCTGACTCCGGTTATCTGACCCGTCGTTTGGTTGACGTTGCTCAGGATGTGATCGTACGTGAAGATGACTGTGATATCGTTGGTATCAATCTTGTAAAAGAGCGCGGACGTCTTTGCAAAGCAACCTTGGGTTCCAGTCAGAATAAACTGCGCGAGATTGTTATTGGACGTAATTTGGCAGCTGGTATTACTGATCCTGCTACAGGTGAGTTAATTGTCGAAGCTGATACGATTGTGACAGAAGATTTGTATAACAAATTAGCTGCAGCAAAGGTCATGGAAGTAGTTTTATATGCTACTGACGATATGAGCGGAGAAGAAACCGAGACAATTCAGATTAATATCAGCGATGAACAATCTAATGCTGTATTGAAAGAAGCAATGATGCATCATTTTGATGGCCGAGAAGTTGCTGAAGATGTTGTGGCAGCTGATGGTACAGTGCTGATCGAAGCCGGTGCGACTTATGACGAAGCAATTATCGACGCTATTTTGGCTAATGGTACTGTCCGCGATGTTAAAGTTCGCAATAATGCAATCGAAGGTATTGAGATTGAATCGATTACCGAAGGTAAAAATAAACAAACTGTTATTGAATCTTTGCGCGACCGTATCGTAGGACGTTATCTTGCTGAAGATATTTTGGATAATGATGGTAATATCTGTTACCATATCAATGATTATGTTACTGAAGATATGGCGGATCAGATTTCTTCGTTGCGTGAAAAAGTAAAAATCCGTTCCGTACTCAATTGCAAAGCCAAAGTCGGCGTTTGCCGTAAATGTTATGGCCGTAATCTGGCTACAGGTAGAAAAGTTGAAGTTGGCGAAGCTGTTGGTACTATTGCTGCTCAATCCATTGGTGAACCTGGTACTCAGCTCACTATGCGTACGTTCCACACCGGTGGCGTAGCAGGTGACGATATCACTCAGGGCTTACCCCGTGTTGAAGAGCTGTTTGAAGCCCGTAAACCGAAACATCCTGGTTTACTTACTGAAAATGCTGGTACTGTACACATTGGTGAAGAAAACGGCATCCGTAAAGTAACTGTTACCAGTGAAGATGGGGAGCAGATTTATACTATTCCTTATGGGTCTAAACTCGCTGTTACCGAGGGCATGGTAATTGCTGTCGGCGATCGTCTGACTGAAGGGTCACTCAATCCGCATGATATTTTACGTATCAGTGGTGTGCGTGCTACTCAGCGTTATCTGGTTCAACAGGTATTGGGAGTTTATAAATCTCAGGGTGTTGAGATTAACGATAAGCATATCGAAGTTATGGTTCGCCAAATGATGCGTAAAATCCGCATCGAAGAAGCTGGCGATACTTATATGCTGCCGGGTGAATATATCGATGTTGCAGAATTTGAAGCACAGAATGCGGAAATGCTGGAAAAAGGCTTACAGCCTGCAGAAGGACGTCCGGTGCTGCTTGGTATTACCAAAGCATCTCTGGCTACTGATTCTTTCCTGTCTGCTGCATCCTTCCAGGAAACTACACGCGTGCTGACAGATGCCGCAATCAAAGGCAAAGTTGATCCGCTTTTAGGACTTAAAGAAAATGTTATCATTGGTAAACTTATTCCGGCTGGTACCGGTATGAATCGTTATCGTGATATCAAAATCAAATATAACACTACTAATAGCGACCAACAGTAAAATTACAGACTTTTAAGTAAAACCTCTACTCCTTATCATAAAGGAGTAGAGGTTTTTATCAAATTAAACAACAGAATTTCATTAATTTTTGAAAAAAGCGAACGATAGGATGATTTTTTGTTAAAAAGTTCACATTATAATTGACACATAGGGAAGCTATTGGTAAAATTATAATAATAAATAAGATGGTAGAGATGACCCGAGAAGGATTTTTAGTTGCGCATATAGCAGTTGAAAGATTTCGACTTGGGTTTTATTTTTTCTCACAGATACTTTAGGAGGCAGAAGCATGAAAGTTGCTATTATTATGGGAAGTAATTCTGACTGGCCTATTCTTGAGCCGGCAGAAAAAACTCTGAAAGAATTTGGAGTAGAGGTAGAGGTGATAGTTGCTTCGGCACACCGTACTCCGGATGTGGTACATGAATTTGCTGCTGGCGCACGCAATCGCGGCGTAGAGGCTATTATTGCCGCTGCCGGTGCTGCTGCCCATTTAGGCGGTGTTATTGCTGCTTACACTACAGTGCCTGTAATCGGTATTCCCATCAATGCCACACCTTTGAATGGTATGGATGCGCTTTTAAGCTTTGTGCAAATGCCTGCAGGTATTCCTGTAGCGACGATGGCTATTAATGGCGCTAAAAATGCTGCTTTGTTTGCAGTACAGATACTGTCTGTAAAATACCCTGAACTGGTTACTAAATTAGCAGAAAATCGTTTGCAGATGCAGGAAGAGGTAAAAGCCAAAGGTGAGAAGCTCGCAAAAATGCGTGCTGAGGGTAAGTAAGAAATGGTTGAAAAAGGAGAATTAACTGTGCCTGGTATTGACTTTGAATTAGACAAATTACATGAAGAATGCGGTGTTTTTGGTATTTATTCGCATAAAGACGATGTTGCACTCAATACTTATTGGGGATTGTATGCATTGCAGCATCGTGGGCAGGAAAGTACCGGTATTGTTACTACTGATGGCAGCAATATGCAGGTCAAAAAAGGCATGGGTCTGGTAGCTGACGTTTATAAAGACGGTGTCGGTGATCTTACTGGACACATAGCTATCGGACATGTACGCTATTCAACAACTGGTTCCAGTATGGCATACAATACTCAACCGCTGCGCGTTTATTTTGACGGCGGTAACTTGGCTTTATCGCATAACGGTAATTTGACTAATGCTGCCGAATTGCGGTCTCGCTTGACCAGAGATGGTGTGGTTTTTCAGACTACTGTTGACACAGAGGTTGTTTTGAGCCTGATTGCCCGCTCGCGGAAAGAGAAAGTTGAAGACCGTGTTGCTGAAGCAGTTAATGAAATCAAAGGTGCTTTTGCTATTTTGATCATGACTGATCATAAATTGATTGCAGTGCGTGATCCTTACGGATTCAGGCCATTATGTTTGGGTAAGCTTGATGGCGGTTGGGTAGTGGCTTCTGAATCATGTGCTTTTGATTTGGTTGGCGCAGAATTTATTCGTGATGTCAAACCGGGTGAAATGCTGGTTTTTGAAGATGACTATGCCGAACCTAAGAGTATGATGTGGTCCAAAGAGATGCCGTCTAAATGTGCGCACTGTATTTTTGAATATGTTTATTTTGCCCGTACGGACAGCGTTATTGATAAACAATGTGTTTATCAGGCACGAATCAATATGGGGCGTGAGCTGGCAAAAGAAACTAAAGAGATCCATCCGGATATTGTTATTTCTGTACCTGACTCCGGTACTGCGGCAGCTGTTGGTTATAGCTTAGAGTCAGGTGTACCTTTTATGGAAGGATTAACGAAAAATCGTTATGTTGGCCGTACTTTTATTCAGCCAACGCAAAAGCAGCGTTTAAATGCTGTTCGCTTAAAATTAAATCCAGTAAAGAGTGTTGTTGCAGGCAAGTCCGTTGTTATGGTTGATGATTCTATCGTTCGCGGTACTACCAGTGGTAAGATCGTCAAATTACTTAAGGATGCCGGTGCAAAAGAAGTGCATGTCTGCATCAGTTCCCCTCCTGTAACGGACCCCTGCTATTATGGCATTGATACTTCTGTGCGAAAGGAATTGATTGCTTCTACGCATACAGAAGATGAAATCTGCCAGTATATCGGCGCTGATTCTCTACACTATATTTCGCTGGAAGGATTAAAACGTTCTTTGAGCAGTATGGATCCTGAAGGTATGTGTTATGCTTGCTTCAATGCAGGTTATCCCGATAATGCGGAAGAAACTATCCGTCAAGGTTCGAAATATATTTTTGAGAACAAATAATTAGGAGGTCCCCATGAGCGAGCAAAGCAAAAAACAAATGACTTATGCCGATGCGGGTGTTGATATTGATGCTGGTAATCGTGCTGTTGAATTAATGAAAGAAAGTGTTCGTGCGACTTATCGTCCTGAGGTTATCGGAGATTTGGGCGGGTTTGGCGGTTTGTTTGCACTGAATTCTGGAAAATATCAGGAACCGATTCTTGTTTCCGGGACTGATGGAGTTGGCACTAAGTTAAAATTGGCGTTTATGGCCGATAAGCATAATACTATCGGTCAAGATGCCGTTGCAATGTGTGTTAATGATATTTTAGTGCAAGGTGCTGAACCTCTGTTTTTCCTTGATTATATTGCTGTCGATAAAGTTGATGCGGAGAAAGTTGCAAATATAGTGCAGGGTGTCGCAAAAGCCTGTCAAGAATCGGGTTGCGCGTTGATTGGCGGTGAAACTGCTGAAATGGCGGGTTTTTATTCCCAAGGCGAATATGATATTGCGGGTTTTTGTGTAGGTGTTGTTGAAAAAAGTAAAATGATTACCGGGGATAAAGTTGCTCCTGGTGATGTACTTTTAGGATTGCCTTCCAGTGGCGTGCATTCCAATGGTTTTTCTTTGGTTCGTAAAATTTGTTTCGAAGTGATGAATTATGATATGAGTACTGAGATTCCGGAATTTGGCTGCAGTTTAGGTGAAAAACTGCTGACACCAACACGGCTCTATCCTAAATCCTGTCTGCCTCTGATCGAAAAATTTGATCTTCACGGTATGGTGCATATTACTGGTGGCGGTTTCTACGATAATATTCCACGTATCCTGCCAGAAAAATGTGATGCGGAAATCAATGCCGCAGCTTGGGAAATACCTGTGGTTTTCAAAAAATTGCAGGAGTGGGGCAATGTGCCCTGGGCAGAAATGTACCGTACGTTCAATATGGGGGTAGGTATGGTTTTAGTAGTTGCTCCTGAAGAAGCGGATGCCGTGCGTAGTCATCTTACTTCTGTGGGTGAACCTTTCTATGAATTAGGAAATGTTGTTGCCGGTAATAAAAAAGCAATTATGAAAGGCGGCGTTTTCAGTGAGTAGCCGTAAAATTGGCGTCTTGGTCAGCGGTCGCGGCAGCAATCTGCAATCCGTCTTGGACAGGATAGCCGACGGCTATTTACCTTTGGAAATTGCTGTTGTTATCAGTGATAAGGCTGATGCATATGCTTTGGAACGTGCTGAGAAAGCTGGAATAGCTGCTGTAGCAATTCCACGTAAAGAATGTGTTTCTAAGGAAGAGTTTGAAGGCAAGATTGATGCAGCTTTGCGCGCTCATGGTGCAGAACTTGTTGTTTTAGCCGGTTTTATGCGGATATTGAGCGGTAATTTTGTTAATAAATGGACACAGAAAATCATAAATATCCATCCGGCACTTTTGCCAAGCTTTCCAGGCCTTGATGCCCAGGGGCAGGCTTTGGAATACGGTGTGAAGATTGCTGGCTGTACTGTACATTTTGTCGATGAAGGAACAGATAGTGGTCCGATTATATTACAGAAACCTGTGCCTGTTTTAAATGACGATACAGAGGAATCTTTAGCAGCACGAATTTTAGTTGAAGAACATAAGGCGATGCCGGAGGCTTTACGTTTGTGGGCGTTAGGCAAGCTGGAAATACAGGGAAGGCGCGTTATCGTGCATCCTTGAGATGAGGTGATAAATAATGAGAATCAAAAGAGCGTTATTGAGTGTATCTGATAAAACCGGTATTGTGAAGCTGGCCCAATTTCTACATGACATTGGAGTAGAGATTATTTCAACTGGCGGAACGATGACTGCTATCAGAGAAGCCGGAATACCTGTAACTTATGTCAGCGATGTGACTGGTTTCCCTGAAATTATGGATGGTCGTGTTAAAACTTTGAATCCTAAGATCCACGGTGGTATTTTGGCTGTACGCAGTAATCCCGAGCATATGGCAGCTTTGGAAAAACATGATATAAAACCGATAGATCTAGTGGTTGTCAATTTGTATCCCTTTAAAGAAACAATTGCTAAACCAAACGTTACAGAGGCAGAAGCGATAGAAAATATTGATATTGGCGGTCCGGCAATGGTGCGTGCCTCTGCTAAAAATTTCCGTGATGTAATTATTGTTACTAACCCAGCCCGTTATACCAGCCTGATTGCTATGCTGCAGCAGTATGGGGACGCAGACATCAAAACACGCAAAACATTGGCCAAAGAAGCCTTTAACCATACTTCCGAATATGATGCTATGATCTGTGAATACCTGACCAAGCAGTTGGTTGAAGGTAAATAAGATGAAAAGGTTGATGAAATAATGCGTTTATTATTAATCGGCGGCGGCGGACGTGAACATGCTCTGGCCTGGAAGTTGGCGCAAAGCCCTCAGGTGGAAACGATTTATGCGGCACCGGGAAATCCTGGTATCGCTTTGCTTGATAAATGTGAATGTATTGATTTACCATTGCAGGAATTAGAAAAACTTGCTGATTATGCTGAGGCTAACTGTATTGATTTAACAGTTGTTGGTCCGGAAGCAAGTCTTGTTGAAGGTATTGCCGATGTTTTTAAGGCAAGAGGTCTGGCATTGTTTGGGCCCAGTAAGGCGGCTGCAGAGCTGGAAGGTTCTAAAGCTTTTTCTAAACAGCTGATGGAAAAATACGGGATCCCTACAGCTTTTTTTAAAGTATGCGAGGATATAGAAACAGCCAAGGCTTATATCAAAGAAAAAGGCGCTCCGATTGTTGTTAAGGCGGATGGTTTGGCAGCAGGTAAAGGCGTAGTTGTTGCTATGACTGAAGCAGAAGCATTTGCTGCTGTTGACGATATGATGGGAGACCTTAAATTTGGCGGTGCCGGCGCACGTGTGGTTTTAGAAGAGTTTATGGAAGGCGAAGAGGCATCCTTACTGGCGTTTACTGACGGTGATACTATCGTTTCCATGATTGCAGCACAGGACCATAAAAGGATAAACGATAATGATGAAGGGCCAAATACTGGTGGTATGGGAACATATGCTCCTGCTCCTGTTATGACTGATATTCTGCGGCTGAAGGCTGTGGAAAAGGTTTTAAAGCCGACTATTGCAGCAATGAAGGCAGAGGGAAGACCGTATCAGGGTTGTTTATATGCAGGTTTGATGATTAACGGCGACGACATTAAAGTAGTTGAATTTAACTGCCGTTTTGGAGATCCTGAAACACAGGTTATTATGCCGCTTCTTGATGGTGATTTGGCAGAAATAATGCTGTGCTGCGCTACAGGTACTTTAGCTCAGGCTGATATCGGCTGGTATGACAAAGCTGCTGTATGTGTTGTTATGGCTTCAGGTGGTTACCCTGGAAGCTATAAACAAGGCTTGCCTATCAGTGGCTTGGAAGAGACTGCTGCAAGGGAAGACGTTGTTGTTTTCCATGCAGGAACTAAATGTGCTGATGGCCAAATAGTTACTGCTGGCGGTCGTGTGCTTGGTGTCACAGCCGTTGGGAAAAATATCCGTGAGGCGAAAGATAAGGCTTATGAAGCTGCGGGAAAAATCAGCTTTGCTGATGCCCATTATCGTAAGGATATTGCCTGGCGCGCATTAAAAAAATAATAATGACGTCCCAATGCTTTGGCACTGGGACGTTTTGTATAACTTAAATCAGCTTAAAAAGCCTACAAGCTCCAGATAAAATTTAGAGAAAAGGAAGATGAATACAATGGCATTTTATTATGATGAACCCGCTCATACTTTTAGTGAATACCTGCTTGTTCCTGGTTATTCCTCAAAAGAATGTGTACCGACGAACGTTGATTTACGTACTCCTTTAGTAAAATTTAAAAAAGGTGAAGAATCAGCGATTACATTGAATATTCCTCTCGTTTCTGCTATCATGCAGTCTGTTTCTGATGATAAAATGGCGATAGCGCTTTCCAAAGAGGGTGGTATATCCTTTATTTATGGTTCCCAGACTATTGAAAATGAAGCTGCTATGGTGGCGCGTGTAAAAACACATCGTGCCGGTTTTGTCAGCAGTGATTCTAATATCCGACCAGACAGCACTTTGGCAGATATCGTTGCTCTGAAAGAAAAAACAGGTCATTCTACGGTAGCGGTTACTTCTGACGGCACTGTGAACGGCAAATTGGAAGGCATTGTTACCAGTCGTGATTATCGTGTCAGCCGTATGGATTTGAATACGAAGGTCAGCACTTTTATGACGCCAATCAATGAAATGATTGTTGGTGGCAAAGAGACTTCGCTGCAGGAAGCAAATGATATCATTTGGGATAATAAACTGAATACATTGCCTATTATTGATGATGAAGGCCGTTTATTGTATATGGTTTTCCGTAAAGATTATGCTACTCATAAAGAGTATCCTTTAGAGCTTTTGGACAGTAAAAAACGTCACGTAGTAGGGGCTGGCATTAATACCCGCGACTATGCTGAACGTGTACCGGCTTTGGTTAATGCCGGTGCCGATGTGCTTTGCATTGATTCTTCAGAGGGTTATTCTGAATGGCAGAAATTGACTTTGGATTGGGTTCGCGAGCATTATGGAGATACAGTAAAAGTGGGCGCTGGCAACGTTGTAGATGCAGAAGGCTTCCGCTATTTGGCCGAGGCCGGTGCTGATTTTGTGAAGGTTGGTATCGGCGGCGGTTCTATCTGTATTACCCGCGAACAAAAGGGTATAGGTCGCGGTCAGGCAACGGCTTTGATAGAAGTTGCTAAAGCTCGTGACGAATATTATAAAGAAACGGGAATTTATGTTCCTATCTGTTCTGACGGCGGTATTGTTTATGATTATCATATGACTCTGGCATTGGCAATGGGTGCTGACTTTTTAATGCTTGGCCGTTATTTTGCCCGGTTTGATGAGAGCCCGACGAATAAAGTAAATATCAACGGTAATTATATGAAAGAATACTGGGGTGAAGGATCGAATCGTGCCCGTAACTGGCAGCGTTATGATATGGGCGGTGCATCTAAGCTTTCTTTTGAAGAAGGTGTTGATTCTTATGTTCCTTATGCCGGTACGTTAAAAGATAATGTAACGCTTACTTTGAGCAAGGTGCGTTCTACTATGTGTAACTGCGGCGCTCTTAACTTGGACGATCTTAAGAAAAACGCAAAAATGACCTTGGTTTCTTCAACTTCGCTGGTTGAAGGCGGTGCTCATGACGTTATTTTGAAAGATAATAATATGAACAACTATGTGAAATAAGTTCTATAAAGCTGATAAAATGTTATGTGCATTGTATACATGCTGATTTATATTGACTTCTTGCGCATAGAACTGTAAAATTAACACATAATTTATTTGATGGAAAGGCGTGTTAGAAGAATGAATTTGAAAAAATTAGTTACAGCTGCTGTATGTACTATGCTGATGGCTGCAGTTGCTTTTACTGCTGGTTGCGGCGGAGAGAAAAAATCTGACAAAAAAGTATTGAAGGTTGGTATGGAATGCGCTTATGCTCCTTACAACTGGTCTCAGACCAAAGCTGACGGCGGTGCTGTAAAAATTGCAGGCAGCAATGAGTATGCTTATGGTTACGACGTAATGATGGCTAAGAAGCTGGCTGATTCTATGGGTGCTGATCTGGAAATCCATAAAATCGAATGGGATGGTCTGGCTCCAGCAGTTGTCAGCGGTAAGATTGACGCCGCTATTGCAGGCATGTCTATTACCTCTAAACGTAAAGAAACTGTAGATTTTACAAAACCATATTACTATGCAACGGTAGTTGCTCTGGTAAAAAAAGATTCCGAGCAGGCTAAGGCTCAAAGCGTCGCTGATTTAAAAGGTTCCGTAGCAACTTCTCAGCTTAATACAATCTGGTATGACCAGATTGATCAAGTTCCCGATGTAAAAAAATTGCCGGCTATTGATACGGTACCTGGTATGATTGTTGCATTGACTTCCGGAAAATGCAATCTGATCGTTACTGATATCCCTACTGCAAAAGCTGCCGCTTTTGCTAATCCGGAATTGACTGTCTTGAACTTTGAAGAAGGAAAAGGCTTCAAAACTTCTCGTGAAGATGTTGAAATTGGTATCGCTGTGAAAAAAGGCAATACGGAGCTTGTTAAGGCAATGGATGCTGTTTTGGAAAAAATGACTGCTGCTGATTTTGATAAAATGATGGACGAAGCTATTAAAAAACAACCTTTAGCTCAATAATAGTTACCGGTTATGCCTAAAGGGACGGCAATTATGCCGTCCCTTATTTTCCTTTTTTACCGTATTATTCTTTTGCGAATTAAGGGATATCTGTGCTATAATAAATAACAGTGTTTTATCAATTAATTATGTTAGGTGGAGGAACTTATGACAACAATGCCCGAGTCATTTTTTGGATGGGTGACTTTTTTACTGCATCAATATGGTGATGTTCTGTTAAAAGGCGCTTGTGTGACCTTACTTTTGGCTATTGTCGGCACTCTGATCGGTTGCGTAATCGGTCTTGTTGTAGGTATTATCCAGACTATTCCCGAGGATCCAAAGGCAAGTGCTGCCAAAAAGGCTCTTGTAAAAGTGACTCAATTGGTCTTGAATGCTTATGTAGAACTTTTCCGCGGTACGCCGATGATCGTACAGGCTATGGTAGTATATTATGGTGCTATGAGTATGTTTAACATTGATATGTCACCAATGTTTGCCGGTTTTTTAGTTGTGTCTATCAATACGGGCGCATATATGGCGGAAACTGTACGCGGCGGTATTGAATCGATCGATCCGGGTCAGCGCGAAGCTGCTGTGGCTATCGGCATGGATCATTTTCAGACGATGCGCTGTGTAATTCTGCCGCAGGCCCTGCGTAATATCATGCCTCAGATCGGTAATAATCTGATCATCAATATTAAGGATACATCGGTTTTGAATGTAATTTCTGTCACAGAGCTGTATTTTGCTTCAAAATCGGCAGCAGGCGTATATTACAGGTACTTTGAAATATTTTTCATTACCTGCGTTATTTATTTTATTATGACTTTTACCGCTTCAAGACTTTTGCGCTGGTGGGAAGGGAAAATGGATGGACCTAAGGATTATCAACTGGTGTCTTTTGATCCCATGCAGGATCCATGTGGTCATTTTCCTGTTAATGTGGCCGGTAAAAAGAGAAAGGACAGTAATTATTAATGACTGCTGAACAAAGTAAAGAATTGTTATTATCCGTCCAAGGGTTGAAAAAGAATTTTGGAGAACGTGAGATATTAAAAGGTATTGATTTTGATGTGCACAAAGGTGATGTAGTTTGTGTTATCGGACCTTCAGGCAGTGGTAAATCAACATTAATCCGCTGCGTCAATTATTTGGAACAACCAACTGACGGAGTTATCAGCTACCGCGGTGAAAATGTTTTGGAATGTTTTAAGAATCTTCCCTTATACCGTACTAAAGTAGGCATGGTTTTTCAACAGTTTAATTTATTTAACAATATGACTGTTTTGGAAAATTGTGTTGTAGGTCAGGTTAAGGTACTGGGGAAAAAGTCTGAAGAAGCAAAAGCAATTGCTATGAAATATCTGGAACATGTTGGTATGGCAAGCTATATCAATGCAAAGCCGCATCAGCTTTCCGGAGGTCAGAAGCAGCGTGTGGCTATTGCCAGAGCTTTGGCTTTGGAGCCGGAAATATTGTTGATGGATGAACCAACTTCTGCTCTTGATCCTGAGATGGTTGGCGAAGTTTTAGCAGTTATGCGGGAACTGGCGGAAGAAGGGTTGACGATGGTTATCGTTACACATGAAATGGCATTTGCCCGCGATGTTTCCAGCCGAGTTATTTTTATCGATCAGGGTGTGATTGCTGAAGACGGCAGCCCAAATGTTATTTTTACTGCACCTCAGAATCAGCGTACTAAGGATTTCCTGAGTCGGTTCAGTTTAACACGTTGTTAGCAGGAAAAAGCCCTTCTGTGTAGAAATTACATGGGAGGGATTTTTTATTGAAAAAGTTTGGGAAGGATTATCTGTATGAAAAAAATTTATTTTATTTTAACATTATTGGTAATATACTTTTTACCATTTTCAGTTACAGAAGCAAGTATGGGAAGGAATACTCTCTTATTTGTTCCGCTGGACAACAGGCCGGTTTGTTTGGACTATGCAGTAGAAACCATGAAAGCAGCCGGATGGAATGTGGAAACGCCGCCTTTGGAGTATATCGCCGGCAATGATCATAGCGGTAATCCTGATAAGTTATATGAATGGCTGGCTGCACGTTCGGCAACCGCCAACGCGATCGTTATTTCTTCTGATGCTCTGATCTATGGCGGGCTGGTTGATTCAAGGACACATCAACTGCCTCAGGATATTTTAACGTCGCGGGCTGAGAGGTTATTAAATTTGAAGTCTTTGGGCGGAGATCCTTTGGTTTATGTATTTACGACGATAATGCGTTCTCCCAAAGCCAGCAGTGCTCCTGTTGAACCTGCCTATTATGCCGAATGGGGACCAAAGCTTTTTAGAATGGGTGTGTTGGAAGATAAACTGGATTTAAAAGAAATAAGCAGAAAAGAACGTAAAGAACTGAGTGGTTTGAAAGTAGAAATACCCCAGGCTGTTCAAGAAGACAGAGCACGGCGACGCAGTTTGAATATAGCTACTACAGAGCTTTTACTGCATGGTGTGGAAAGTGGCAATTTTGACTATCTCTTGATTGGGCGTGATGATACTGCGCCATACTCACAGGCTCATAAAGAAGCACGTAAAATGGATATTCTTGTAAGGGAACTTCCTAAAGAGAAAATTCGTTTTTTCTCTGGGGCTGATCAGCTGGGTTTGCTTTTATTAAGCCGTGCTGCCAGCAGGGTAAGTTATGAAATTCCGATGGTTTATGTAGATTTCGCCGAAGGAAAAGGCGGAGAGACTATACCTGCTTATGAAGATGATGAAATAGCATTCAGTGCCGCAGAACATATACATGCTGCTGGCGGCTGGCCTACTGCTAATTTAGCACGTGCGGATTTGGTATTAGCTGTTAATACTCCTTTTGATGGGGTAACAGTAGAAGCTTCTAACCCGAAAAATACAGGTACAATAACGGAACATACAGAGAAATTTGTTGCTGATGTCAAGAGGTATTTAAAGCAGGGAAAAGCAGTTGCAGTTGCTGATATTGCTTATGGAAACGGTGCAGACAACGCCTTGGTCAGAAAACTGTTTGAAGAAGAAGTGGCAGAAAAGCTTGCTGCTTACGGTGGTTGGAATACTGCTGGAAATACTTTGGGATTTGCTTTGGGGCAAGGATTACTGTCAAAAAGTATGGATACGGCTGATCTTCAATCTTTGCTGGAAATAAGATATCTCGATGATTGGGCTTATCAGGCTAATGTGCGTAATAAAACTTATGTAGAATTAATTTGGCCTAATTACTGGCCTAATAGTGGACTTAATACGCAGCAGGTGCAAGAGGCCGAAGCCGTTATTACTAAAGATATTTTAGAGATAGCGGAACCTGTTTTGGGCGCTAAAGTAAGCAGTTATAATTTCACTTTACCGTGGAAGCGGATGTTTGAAGTGGAAGTAAGCAAAAAATAATATAAATAATAAAACTCATCGACAATACTGAACTGGTAGACTGTTACCGTGTTAACAGACAAATAAAAAAGCCACTTGTCGTAGAATAACAGTGATAAATTATGCGGCCTTGCTCCGGATTTTATACAGAGTGAGGCCGTTTTTCATATTTATATGCTCAAAATTCTAAAACTGGACATATTCGATCATCACTTGCTCCACTTCTATCCGACAGGTAAATTTCATGTGATGTAGGCACTCTGTTTTCAGTGTCCCCAAAAATTTTCCATTGCTGCATTGTCATACAGGAATCCAGGTCTGGAGATTGACGTATGAATGTTGTATTATTGAATTTATTCTTGTAAGGTGTATTGCGACCTCTGGTCGCTGTGGAGGTTAAGTTCATTAGCGGCTGTTTCTTTTTGGCTTGCTTCCCAGATGCTATATGTTATCAGCGAAATCATCATATTATTGCCAATGTGATAGAATAATACTATTTTTCCGCACAGGTCAACGACGGCGTACACATATATCATATCTTTGGCTGTGGTAATATAAGTAAGTATTTCTTCACTAGGATTTTCAACTTTTGTATATTTCCCGGACATGACAACACCTCTTGCTGTAGTTTCTTTTCTACAGCAAGAGGTGTTTTTACTGTCAGTTTTCGGGGGATTTCCCCAATTTTGTTTGCAGGGCTTATTTGTGTTGATCATAAAAAAACATATTATGCGTTAGTATAATAATTGTGCACAGCATGAATACTATTGCGTAGTGGGGGGTATTGATATATAATAAAATAAAAGAATTTAAATTAATACAAATAATAATTTGGAAATAACAAAAGGAATAAAATATGAAAAAAGAAATACTGAAAAAACAAATACAATATAGCAGAACATATAGATATATTGAAATGGATAAAATAAATGTATTCTTAGGTGTTTTTCTTAGTATAATACCGCTATGTTTATTAGTATTATTTTATTATCCTCAAATTACTTTATTTATATCACAGTTCACAATGAAAGTTCTGAGCCCTATATTCCATGAAAATGTACTAGCAATAGAAAGTTCTGATTTTTTAAAGTGGTTTGGGCCAGTATATTATCTTTCCTTGCCTGGTCGGTTTCCATCGATAGTATTTATTTGGCTGAATTTGCTTATAACCTTGATTTCTTTGTTTTTACTGTCTTCAGTAGTTAAAACAAGGCCTTTGACTATTTTTTTGTCGATCAGTTTGTGGGTACATGTTTGTTCTGCTATCTTTTTTACGTTTATACCCGAGTATTTCCCGTATGATGCAACCGAGTATTCGAGCCTTTATATTAAGCAGCAGGTAGGAATTTACTTCTTTGTGCCGATTATTATTGGTATTGCGGTTTGCATGCTGCCGATAAACTTTGTTAAGTCTTGGATAACAATTGCTTTTTGTGCTGTTTATTCTTTTATCTTTGGCATTGTTCGTTATATCACTTTTATGTTCATTTTATCTAAAGTATCACTTATGTATATGGCGTCGCTGTTCTTTTCTTTCGGACCATTTATAGATTTTTTGTATTTAGTTTGCATTTATAGTTTGCTTGCCAGCAGTACCGCAGATAAATTAAAACGTAATAAGGGGGTATGGCGATGGTAATGACTCCGTATGTGATCGCTTTTTTTAAATTTTATTTCATCTTTACTGTCATCGTAATGATTTTATTCGCCATCCGTCATTTTATTTTTACCTTTAATAGAATGTATTGTGAACAAAAGCTGTATTATCAGGATATTATTGATTCTGATCTTCCATTTATAACAGTATTGATACCAATGCATAATGAAGAAAAAGTCGCGCATGGTGTTTTAGATGCGCTTTTAGAAAGTAATTATCCAGTAGAGAAATTTGAAGTTATCCCAATCAATGATTTTTCGGAGGATGGGACGAAAGAAATACTAGAAGATTATGCAGTTCGTTATGGGAATATTCATCCTTTACACCGTAACAGTGGAGAAAGAGGAAAACCTGCAGCCTTAAATCGAGCAATGGAAATGGCACAGGGGGAGATCATAGTTGTTTTTGATGCTGATTATTTACCGGGGAAAGGCTTATTGGAAAATTTATCGACGGCTTTTCTTGACCCAGAAGTAGGTGCCGTTATGGGGCGGGTTGTGCCTGTGAACACGAAAGCCAATTTTTTAACCAGATTGCTGGATTTAGAACGTTCCGGCGGTTATCAGGTTGATCAGCAGGCTCGTTACAACTTAAATCTTATCCCTCAGTATGGAGGAACTGTAGGGGGCTATCGAAAAGATTTAATGATGGGTACTGACGGTTTCAATACAAAGATCTTAGCAGAGGATACGGAGCTTACATACAGACTTTTTTGCTCTGGCTGGAAAGTATTGTATGCTAATAGTGCTGAATGTTATGAAGAGGCTCCTGAAGCGTGGCATATAAGAGCCCGTCAGATCGCCAGATGGTCGCGTGGACATAATGAAGTAATGTTTCGCTATGTATGGAAACTGGTAAAAAGCAAGTATTTAAGTTTTTGGCAAAAACTTGATGGAATGTTTTTGTTATTCATTTATATGATGCCAGTCATTCTATTTTTTGGATTAATTGACTCTATTTTACTATTCTTTTTAGATGAGATGGATATTTTAGAGGGATGGTGGGTATTGTTGTTTTTAGGCGCTTATAATACATTTGGAAATTTTGCACCATTTTACCAGGTCGGGACTGCAAATGTTATTGACGGATCTAGAGAGAGAATATTATTGCTACCTTATCTGGCTTTTAATTTTTATTTTTATCTCTGGTTTATAACTAAAGGATTTTTTAATGCGTTAGTAGATGTTTTGACTAGGCGCGAGGCTAAATGGCAAAAGACAGAACGTTTTAGAAAAGAAAAACCGGGTGGATTTACATGATGCTTGTAATTTTTTGCTGCTTGTTATTTTTAATAATGATAGTATATCCTTTCTGGCCTGGATATAAAGAAATGAAACGAGGACAGGATAACGATAATCTTTATATAAAAAAAGATTATGTTAAAGATCCGCGTTATTTTGGTTTGTCCTTTAGAAATTTGTTGGAACCTTTTTTAGGACAGATCAGGGAATTATCAGCAGGGCAGACTTTAGAAATAGATTTATCTAAAAAAGAACTGATAATATTAGGACAAGCAGATAAGCCGCAAGCTTTTGTTGAAGATAGGATCACAATTTTTTCTGAAGATATCATTTTACCGCCTAAATCGACATCTTCAAAAGAAATTTATGCATTTAAAAAATTAGAAGCAGGAGAAATGTGCGAATTACGGGCTGTTGCGATTGATTCTGATGGTTATCTTCATCAAGGTGTAAAAATTATTCGTTGGATTGATACAAAGGGGTGCCTTGTAGTAGAGAGTAATTGTGACCTTGGTATAAATGCAAGCAGCGAAACTAAATTGGTGTTAAAAGGAAATAACTGTATTTTTAAACGATTATTTGCCCCAAGCATTGAAATTGGAGGAACTGAAGAATTTGTTAAAGATTATGATAGCAGTGAGCTACAAAAATATCCTGAGTACAATGATGTAGATTATGATATAGAAAAAATAAGGGAAAATTCAGTTTTTATTAATAATATTGTTACACATAAAAAATTCGTCGTCCACAATTCAGCAACGATTATTGGAAGTGTAAAAGCATATAAAAATATGTGTTTAGAAGAGAATGTAAAAATTTGGGGTAACGTATTTTGCGAAAGGGATCTTGTAATAGGAAACTGCTGCCGAATAACTGGCACGGTTTTTGTGCAGGGATGTCTGAAGGTAGGGAACAATGTAGTGTTGGGTGAAAAAGGAAAAATTAAGTCTGTAATAGTAAGAAAAAATATTGTGTTTGGAAGAGGGATCGTGATACATGGGTTTGTCCTTACTGAGGGAGTTGGAAAAACTATATGAAAAAGATTTATGTGTTTGTTCTAATAATATTTTTAGCAATTTCAGTTTATTCTTTTTATGCTTATAATAATGAAAAAGATATAGAACAGGATAAAGAAATAACAGTAATCCTGGCGGTAAATAGTAATATCGTCAAAACCGATAGTAAGGTATTAAAAGGCTATGAAAGTGTGCTGCAGGAAGAAGGCGTCGCCTATAGAATAATTGATGTGTACAACTTGCAGCATTTACAACCTGCTGAAATTTTAAAAAATAGCCCAGCTGTTATTTTTCCAGACAGGGTCGCTGAGAATCTGCCGCAAGAAATTGCAATGTGGTTGCATGACTACTTGGAACAAGGTGGTTACAGCTTAATTGTGTATGATGCTGGAAGCCTTAATAAAAGAGAAAAGCATTTGGGAAATGCTGTTTTTAGCAGTCTACTTGGTTTTAATTATTCCACTTTTAAAGAAGATAGGCGGCAGGCATTCCATCATGGTTATCTGGAGTTTCTGACAGAAGAGAAACGCGATTTTTTTCAAATTCCTTTGGGAAAAACCGTTGATGGAGTTACTTTGAGTGGTTATCATTATGGAAAGTTATCATATTCTATGCGCAATATTGAAGTGCAGCATGCGCTTCGTGATGAAGATATATACGCATGGGCAGTAGTTGAGGATGGCCGCAAAATACCAGGTATAGTTAAACGTAATATAGGAAAGGGAAGTTTGTTTTATGTCAATTTACCTTTGGGGGCTATGAAGATTGATGCTGATGATTTGCCGTTGCGAGCTGTTCTTAGAACTGTCTTGTTTAATTTTGCTAAAGTTCCACATGTACTTAATGTTCCGGATGGTAAAGGTGGTATTGTTATAAATTGGCATATCGACTCTAACGTAGAATGGTTTTTCTTGCCAAGAATGATCAGAGAGGGGTTGCTAAGAAAGAATATTCCGATGTCATTTCATATTACTGCCGGTGATTTCAGAGATAATCCTGGGGATGAAATGGGGTTTATGGTAACAGAATATCCGGGCAGAGATATAGCATTGCAGCTTATTCCATATGGGCGGATCGGATCACATGGCGGCTGGGCCCATAACTGGTATGGATATGGCGTTGAAGCGGGGCGCTTGCATGATGCTGATATTGATAAATACATAAGTATGAACAATGAAGCTATAGAGAGCGTTACCAAAAAGAAGGTGACTGAGTATTCAGCACCTATTGGAGTTTTTCCTCAGCCTTATAACACTAAAGCTTTGGATAGTATGGGCGTAGAAGTTTATTATTATACAGGAGATTCTGGTAGCAGTATTAATAGAACTTTCTATAATGGCGAGATGGTATCAGAGAAGGTTTTGGCCTTTCCGATTGTCCCGTCAGGCCTTTATGCCTCACTGGGTGAGATGCATGAGTTGGGACACTATGATAATGAAAAAGTATTAACATGGTTAAAATCTATTCCTGACTACGGGCGTAATAATAGAACCTTACGATTATTTTATTCGCATCCTTATGATTTAGATGTCTATGAAGAAACTTTTTTTGAGTTTTTAGATTATCTGGATGAGGAAGAGCAAAAAGGTTCGGTTGCTGTTATGACGATGACTGATGCTGCCAGATTTTTGCAAAAGATGCTGAAAACGAAATACTCCTTTAAAAATGATACTGGGTTAACAGTTGCCCTGAGTAATCCTGATGGACTGGAAGATATAACAATAGCGGTGCCTAAAAAAGGATTGAGTGTCGAAAAGAGCCCCTATCTTAAGCTGGAGGAAGATAATAACTATTATTATCTAACGGTAAAAAATTATGATAAGAAAGAATTGGAAATACATTTTGCTCGTATGTAGCGTATTTGTTCTATCAGGTTTAAATGTTGCATTTGCATATGATAACAGTAACCATCCTGTCAGAATTATTGCTTCGCGTTATAGAACGATGCCATATGAAGTGTTTATAACTCCTTATGAGGTTGGCCTATATGCCTTAGATGATTTAGATAATACTGATCATCGAAAGGATGTAAAAGCTTTTTTGGAATGGTATCTGAAACGTATTAATAATAATGATAAAAATGGTATGAGCGGAACTATTTATGATGTTATTTTGTATGGAGATAAGGAGAAAGTCTTACCACAATATGATTCGATAGATGGTTATTCGGGGTTGTTTTTAGTATTGTTGAACAAATACTGTGAGCAGACTGGTGATATAAGTTTGATTAAGAAATACTGGCAACAAATAGAAGATATGGCATACACAATTTCCTATTTGCAGCAAGTGGATGGACTAACTATTGCTATGCCAGACTACCCGGTGAAATATTTGATGGATAATTGTGAAGCTTATGGCGGGATTAACAGTTTTTTATATTTGGCGCAAAAGGCAGACAAAAAAATAAACTATGAATATTATCAAAACATTGCCGATAATATTAAAAATGCTATTTTCAATGTTTTACTAAATACATCAACAGGCGATTTTAGCTGGAGTGATGAAGCTGATGGTAGAATATCAAATTGGGGAATTTTTTATCCTGATTCTTATGCGCAGATATTTTTGATTTATTATGATGTTTTAGACGAGTATGGTAAGTCGGTTATTTGGGATAAGTTTTTAGAACGCTATCCAAGTGTAACATGGAAAAACCTACCTTCAGAACAAGCTGTTTTTTGCAGATTAGTAAAAAAGAAGATGGGGATGGATGCGAAATGAAAAATAAGTTAATAGTTTCGACTTCAACTGCTTTTTGCGGACTTATTGCGGCTAATGTTTGCTGGGCTGGTGTAACGTTGCCAAGTAATGTTAGAGATGTTGCAGATATGCTTCAGTATTCGGCACAGGAGCAGCAGAAGAAAGCCTTTGCGACCGCAGAAACAAAAGCAGGCGTTGAAAAAATAGAGCAGGAAATAGCTGCGCTAGAAAATACTGACGTGGAAGTAGAGGTTTATAATAACACTTTGAGGCAGCAACTGCATAGTTTGCGTAAACAGTTGGCCAATGCAAACTTTGAGCATAATAGAAAAGAGAACAGGTTACAGGAGATACAACAACGGAAAACGGACATCGAAAGCAAAAATTATGAGTTGAATAAAATCGTTGAAGTTTATGGGGAAGGCCGCAAAGGTTATTTTGCCTACCAAGATATAATTTATAATGACGGTATATATGAAGGGTTGGTCCATAAAGAAGAACTGCTGAGTAGTGAGCTTAATGATTTAGATACTACGATAGTGGCTCTTAACCAGACGATAGACGCTTTAATATTAAAAATGAATAATGAAAATATAGCGGAAGACCCTGCGTTGGAAGAAGCTGATAAAGAGGCCCGATTAGAAGTGCTGAAACATGATTTGGAGTATGTGCAGAATTTATTAAAAGAGTATGAGCGTGGTTATGACATAGCTGATCGTAAGAGCAGCAGTTTTGGTACAGAAAGCAAATATTATTCTTGGCGTGATGATAAAGGAAATAAAGGACATCAATTTTATCAGCCTTTCTATTATAATATTGTGGCCGGGCCTTGGGAGTATGGGTTAGTAACCGGATTTATCAGCTCTGATAATAGGAGCAATGATAATGGTAAGGTAAATTGTCTGACTGATACTACATTAAATGTTGCGTTTCATAAAAAAGCTAAAAAGAATGATGTAATGGTTTTTTCTTTAGCGGTAAATCTGCCAACAGGTAAAGATGCGTTGCATGAATTTGATCCTGTTATGGATGAAGATCTGGTTGAGAAAGCACGTTTTGGAGAAGGATTAAATTTTACACCGGCTATTTGGTATTATTATAATCGTGACGATAAAAACACCTTTATTTTCGGAACTTATTACACTTTAGGAGGTAGATACGACCTCACGCCCAGTATGTGGGTAGAACCGGGAAATGCTTGGGTTAAGGAAATGCGTTGGCAACACTTGAACAAAAAATTTCAATTTTTAGCAGGGCTTTCCCATACTTCTTATGAAAGAACCCGAGAAAATACTTTGGAATATACTTCTGGCCATCAATTTAAGCCGGAGTTGACCTTCAATTATGCGCCTGATAATACTCAGTTTTTTACTGCGTACTATTGGCATACTCAAGAAGATCCTTTGCGTTACGCTACTTTTGATCGAATGAACGAAACTAGACGTGGCAGGAATTATGGATTGCAGTGGTCAAAGGATATCCCAGATAACAGACGGATACGTTTGTTGGTAGATTGGCTAAATAGCAGCGGTGAAAACTATGATCCGTTGACGAATATTTCAACTAATCAACGCAGAAAGACGACTTTCGGGATTGGTTTTGATCAATATTTTAAAGAGCGCTCAGAGAAACTGTCGTTGGATATTGAAACGTTCAGAATGAAGGATGGCGCTGTAACTGGTACTAGCAGTGATAATAACTATCGTGGTTTTAATGTGTATTTAAGTTATTTGAAGTATATGTGAGTGGTATAGAACGCTAATAAATACTTAAATTAACCTCAAATTTGAAAAAATTTGAGGTTTTTCGTTTTCTTTTGGTAGTGGGTAATAAAATTTTAGAAAAACCAGGAAATATTAGATGAAAAATATCCGCCGAAAGCGTAAATAGTTACAATAAAAGTTTACAAAAACAAAAGAAAACATGTAAAACATATTACAAAGTTACGCAAAAGAAACGCTAGGGTCCGTGTAATACAAAAAACACGGTTTAATGCGGGTTTGCGCTTGTAAAAAAATCAAGAAAAAGTATTGACACAGCCAAGTGGCAGTGTTACAATATGTAAGTATCTCGGGATAGCTATGCGCTTTTACAAGGAGGGTTTGTGATGACAGTAGAGTTGTTAAAGCAAGCAACGAAGCGAGTTGTCGGGAACAAGCAAACCGCTAAAGCGATTCAAAAAGGCACTGCAAAGACGGTTTATATAGCTGATGACGCAGATGTCCGGGTTGTGCAGCCGCTGCTTGATGCCTGCGCTGAAGCTCGGGTGAATGTAGAAAAAGTAGCGACAATGCAAGAACTTGGTAAAGCCTGCGGAATCCATGTCGGTGCAGCGACAGCCGCGATACTCAAAGGTTGATAGGGATCTGGAAGCTTTGCTGAAGGATTTTTATAATCATTAAAATCTATTTATTCGGAAGGAGGTGCCGATATGCCTACAATTAATCAATTGGTTCGCAAAGGAAGAGAAGTTTTGACTGTAAAATCCACTGCCCCGGCATTGAAAGAATGCCCGCAAAAACGTGGAGTTTGCACTAGGGTTTATACTACAACCCCGAAAAAGCCTAACTCTGCTCTTCGTAAAGTAGCTCGTGTACGTTTGACTAACGGTATCGAAGTTACTGCTTACATCCCTGGTATCGGCCACAATCTGCAGGAACATAGCGTTGTCCTGATTAGAGGCGGAAGAGTTAAAGATCTTCCTGGTGTGCGTTACCATATCATTCGTGGTGCACTTGACACTGCAGGCGTTGCTAACCGCAATCAAGCCCGTTCTAAATACGGTGCTAAACGTGCTAAAGCAGCTAAAAAGTAATCAAGTCTACACAACGAATTGATAATCCATAAGGAGGGAAACACATGCCGAGAAAAGGCCCTGTAACAAAAAGAGACGTTTTGCCGGATCCTGTATACGGTTCAAAACTTTTGACAAGATTTATTAATAAGATTATGCTTGACGGTAAAAAAGGCGTTGCTGAACGCATTGTATATGATGCTTTCGATCTGGTTCGTGCTAAAACTGGTAAGGATCCTCTCGAAGTATTCGATGCAGCTATGAAAAACGTTATGCCGCTTTTAGAAGTACGTGCTCGCCGCGTTGGTGGTGCTAACTACCAGGTTCCGGTTGAAGTCCGTGCAGACCGTAAGACCACCCTTGGTATTCGCTGGCTGGTCAACTACTCCCGTTTGCGTGGTGAAAGAACCATGTGCGAACGTGTTGCTGGTGAGATCATGGACGCAGCAAACGCTACCGGCGCTGCTGTGAAAAAACGCGAAGATACCCACAAGATGGCTGAAGCAAACAAAGCGTTTGCACATTACCGCTGGTAATGGCCCGATCCCTATAACGAGGAGGATAAAAAAGTGGGCAGACAATTTCCGCTTGAAAAAACAAGAAACATCGGCATCATGGCTCATATTGATGCTGGTAAAACTACTACGACTGAACGTATTCTGTTCTACACCGGTAGGGTTCATAAAATCGGTGAGACCCATGATGGCGGCGCTACCATGGACTGGATGGTTCAAGAGCAGGAACGTGGTATTACTATTACTTCTGCTGCTACCACCTGTCAATGGGATGGACACCGCATCAACATCATTGATACGCCAGGTCACGTTGACTTCACTGTAGAAGTTGAACGTTCTCTGCGTGTACTTGATGGTTCTGTTGCAGTATTCTGCGCTAAAGGCGGCGTTGAACCTCAGTCTGAAACAGTATGGCGTCAGGCTGACAAATATGGCGTACCGCGTATGGCGTATGTAAATAAAATGGATATTACCGGCGCTGACTTCTACAATGTAGTACAAATGATGAAAGATCGTTTGAATGCCAATGCTGTACCTATCCAATTACCGATTGGTTTCGAAGATACCTTCCAGGGTATGGTCGATCTGATCAAAATGAAAGCTATCGTTTACAGCGACGCTCTGGGTAAAGAAGAAGAATTTGTTGATATTCCGGCCGATATGGTTGAAAAAGCCAACGAATACCGTCAAGCTTTAATGGAAGCTGTAGCTGAAAGCGATGACGAGCTGATGATGAAATATCTGGAAGGCGAAGAGCTGACGGAAGAAGAAGTTATGGCTGGTATCCGCAAACAAACTATTGCTTGCAAAATGACTCCTGTCTGCTGCGGTTCTTCTTACAAAAACAAAGGCGTACAGCCTTTGCTGGATGCTGTTGTAGCGTTCATGCCTGCTCCTACTGATATTCCTCATATCAAAGGCGTAAATCCTGAAACCGGCGAAGAAGACGAACGTCCGTCGTGCGACAGCGAGCCGTTCTCTGCACTGGCTTTCAAAATTATGACTGACCCGTTTGTTGGTAAACTTGCTTTCTTCCGTGTGTACTCCGGTACTCTCGGCTCCGGTTCTTACGTTTACAACTCTACCAAAGGTAAGAGAGAGCGTATTGGCCGTATCCTGCAAATGCATGCCAACCATCGTGAAGAAATCGACATGGTTTATTCCGGTGATATTGCAGCAGCAGTAGGTTTGAAAGATACCACTACCGGCGATACTCTCTGCGACGAAAAAGCTCCGATCATTCTGGAATCCATGGTATTCCCTGATCCGGTAATCTCCGTTGCGGTTGAACCTAAAACTAAAGCTGACCAGGAAAAGATGGGCATTGCCCTTCAAAAACTGGCAGAAGAAGATCCGACTTTCCGTGTTCATACTGATCCGGAAACAGCACAAACCATCATTTCTGGCATGGGCGAGTTGCATTTGGACATTATTGTTGACCGTTTGCTGCGTGAATTCAAAGTAGGCTGTACTGTTGGTAATCCGCAGGTTGCTTATCGTGAAACTATCCGCAAATCTGTTAAGTCCGAAGGTAAATTTGTACGTCAGTCCGGTGGTAAAGGCCAATATGGTCACTGCTGGTTGGAAATTTCACCTCGTGAAGCAGGTGAAGGCTTCTTGTTTGAGAACAAAGTTGTTGGCGGTGCTATTCCGAAAGAATACATCGGACCGATCGAAAACGGTGTTAAGGAAGCTATGGAAAACGGCGTAGTTGCCGGTTACCCAATGGTTGATATCAAAGTTACCGTTTATGATGGTTCTTACCATGAAGTCGATTCTTCTGAAATGGCCTTCAAAATTGCAGGTTCTATGGGCTTCCGTTCTGGCGCTACTAAAGCCGACCCGGTTATCCTTGAACCTTATATGAAAGTAGAAGTTACTGTTCCTGAGGACTACATGGGCGATGTTATCGGCGATTTGAACTCTCGCCGTGGTCGTATCGAAGGTATGGAAGCTCGCAATGGCGCTCAAGTTATCAACGCATTTGTTCCGCTTTCCGAAATGTTTGGTTATGCTACCGACCTGCGTTCTAAAACTCAAGGCCGAGGCAACTACTCTATGGAAGTTGACCATTACGAAGATGTACCGAGAAACATTGCCGAGGCTATCATTGCCAAAAACAAAGGCACTCAAGCCTAATATAAAGTAAAACCTAATTTAAGGGAGGAAAAATAAATGGCAAAGCAAAAATATGAAAGAACAAAACCGCATGCTAATATCGGCACCATCGGTCACGTAGACCATGGTAAAACAACCCTGACCGCAGCAATCACCAAAGTATTGGCTTCTAAAGGCGGCGCAGAATTCATGGATTACTCCATGATCGATAAAGCACCTGAAGAAAGAGAACGCGGAATCACCATCAACACTTCCCACGTAGAATATGAAACAGCAACCCGCCACTATGCACACGTAGACTGCCCGGGCCATGCCGACTATGTAAAAAACATGATCACCGGCGCAGCACAAATGGACGGAGCGATCCTCGTAGTATCCGCAGCAGACGGCCCGATGCCGCAAACTCGTGAGCACATCCTTCTTGCTCGTCAAGTAGGCGTACCTGCAATGGTAGTGTTCCTGAATAAAGCAGATATGGTAGACGATCCGGAACTGATCGAATTAGTAGAAATGGAAGTACGTGAACTGCTCTCCAGCTACGACTTCCCCGGCGACGACATTCCTGTAGTAGTAGGGTCTGCACTGAAAGCACTTGAAGGCGACGCAGCATACGAAGCAAAAATCATGGAACTGATGGACGCAGTAGACGCATACATTCCTATTCCGGAACGCGCAACTGACAAACCGTTCCTGATGCCTGTAGAAGACGTATTCACAATTACCGGCCGTGGCACAGTAGCAACAGGCCGTGTAGAACGTGGTATCATCAAAGTAGGCGACAATATTGAGATCGTAGGAATGACAGAAGAGAAAAAAGCAACAGTAGTAACGGGCGTAGAAATGTTCCGTAAATTACTGGACGAAGCAGTAGCAGGAGACAACATCGGCTGCCTGCTGCGTGGTGTAGACCGTAAAGATATCGAACGCGGTCAAGTACTTGCAAAACCCGGCAGCATCCATCCGCACACAAAATTCAAAGCAGAAGTATATGTACTGACGAAAGAAGAAGGCGGCCGTCATACACCGTTCTTCAACGGCTATCGTCCGCAGTTCTATTTCAGAACAACAGACGTAACCGGCGTAACTGAATTACCGGAAGGTATTGAGATGGTAATGCCTGGCGATAACGTAACCATGGACGTAGAGCTGATCACTCCGATCGCAATCGAGCCTGGTCTGCGTTTTGCAATTCGCGAAGGCGGCCGTACTGTTGGCGCTGGCGTTGTTGCTGCTATCAACGAATAATCTTTAATTAGATCCCGAATGAGGGGCTAATAAAAGCCCCTCATTTACTTATGTTTATTTGCATGGCCCTGCGATGATGTGAGAGGTTGCTTGCCTGCTAGACAGGGAGATTTTCACGGAGTATGTCCGTTCTTAGAAACTGGGCGATTAGGAGGAAAAAATTTAATGTCAAAATCACAGAAAATCAGAATACGCTTAAAAGCGTATGATCACAAAGCGCTTGATCAAAGTGCTGCAAAAATTGTAGAAACTGCGAAACGTACCGGAGCTCAGGTTTCCGGCCCTATTCCGCTTCCTACTGAAAAAAATATCTATACGATTCTGCGTTCCCCTCATGTAAACAAGGATTCTCGTGAACAATTCGAGATGCGTACCCACAAAAGACTTGTAGACATTCTGGAACCGACTGCGAAGACCGTTGATGCGTTGATGCGTCTTGACCTTCCTGCCGGCGTAGATATCGAGATTAAACTGTAAGGAGGAGGTGCAATAATGGCTAAAGGAATCTTAGGCAAGAAAATTGGTATGACCCAAATTTTTGAAGCTGACGGCAGATTGATCCCTGTTACTGTTGTAGAAGCAGGACCTTGTGTTGTTGTTCAAAATAAAACCGAAGAAACAGACGGTTATAATGCTGTTCAACTTGGCTTTGGTGAAGTTAAAGAAAAACATATGACCAGACCAATGAAAGGCCATTTTGACAAAGCCGGCGTAACTCCGGTTAAATTTGTCAAAGAATTGCGGTTGTCTGCTCCTTCTGAATATACAGTCGGCCAACAAATCACTGCTGACATTTTTGCTGCTGGAGAACTGATTGATGCAACCGGTATTTCCCGCGGTAAAGGCTTTGCAGGCACTATTAAGCGCCACAATTTCGCTCGTGGTCCTATGAAGCACGGTTCCAAATCCCATCGTGAACCTGGTTCCATGGGTCCTATGCATTCCGGTCCTGGCGGTAGAGTTATCAAAGGCAAAAAATTGCCTGGCCGTATGGGTAATGCACAAGTAACTGTTCAACGTTTGACTGTTGCTAAAGTTGATGTTGAACGTAATCTTATTTTGGTCAAAGGCTCCATTCCTGGTGCCGCTGGTTCTTTTGTTGTAATCAAAGAAACAGTAAAACCTAATAAATAAGAGCGTAAGCGAAAGAAAGGAGGATGCTTCTAATGCCGAAGTTATCAGTATATAACATCTCCGGTCAAGCTACCGGTGAAGAAATAGAATTGAATGATCTCGTGTTTGGCGTTGAATTTAATGAAGCTGTTGTACATCAAGCAATTGTTATGCAACAGGCTGCTGAACGTCAAGGCACTTCTGCTACCAAAACCCGCGGTATGGTTCGCGGCGGCGGTCGTAAACCGTGGAGACAAAAAGGCACCGGCCGCGCTCGCAGCGGTTCTACCCGTTCTCCGATTTGGGTAGGTGGTGGTACCACTTTTGGTCCCCAACCTCGCAGTTATGCGAAAAAAATGCCCCGTAAAGCTCGTCGTTTGGCAATTCGTTGTGCATTGTCTGCAAAAGTTGCTGCCGGTGAACTTATCGTTGTTGAGGGCTTGAGCTTTGATGCTCCTAAAACTAAAAATGTTGTAACTATGCTGTCTGCTTTTGATGCAGCTGATAAAAAGGCTTTACTCATCACTGACGGTTCTAATGAAAATGTTGAGCTGTCTTCACGCAACATTCCGAAAGTCACTGCACTTTCCAACGGTTGCCTGAACTGCTTTGATCTGCTTCATAACAATAAAGTGTTCTTAGCAAAAGACGCTGTAGCTAAAATTGAGGAGGTGCTCGCATAATGGCTGCTAACCCTCGCGATATTTTACTCCGTCCGATCATTACTGAAAAAACTTCCGTAATGCTTCAAGACAACAAATACACTTTCCAAGTTCCTTTGACTGCCAACAAAGTGGAAATCCGCCAGGCAGTTGAACAAATTTTCAAAGTAAAAGTGTTAAACGTAAATACTGTACGCGTATTTGGCAAAACCAAACGAATGGGTAAATACGTTGGCAAACGTTCCGATTATAAGAAAGCAATCGTGAAACTTGCTGAAGGCAATACGATTCCCCTTTTCGAAGGAATGTAATTTGACGTAATAAGGAGGCAAATTAAATGGCTATTAAAAGCTTTAATCCGTATTCTCCTTCGAGGCGCTTCATTACAGTGTCTACCTTCGAAGAGATTACAACTGATAAGCCTTACCGTCCGCTGGTTGAAAAACTGCAAAAACATGCAGGTCGTAATAACACCGGCAAAATGACTGTTCGTCATCAAGGTGGCGGTAATAAAAGACAATATCGTATCATCGATTTTAAACGCAATAAAGACGGTGTTCCGGCTCGTGTTGCTACCATCGAATACGATCCTAACCGTAATGCACGTATCGCTTTAGTAAACTATGCTGATGGCGAAAAACGTTATATCCTCGCTCCTTTAGACCTTAAAGTAGGCGATGTTATCGAAAGCGGACCTGATGCTGATATCAAAATCGGCAACTGCCTGCCTTTGAAAAATATGCCGCTTGGTACTATGGTTCACAATGTTGAGCTTAAAATTGGCAAAGGCGGTCAAATTGCCCGCGGTGCTGGTACTTCTGCTCAGTTGATGGCTAAAGAAGGCGATTATGCTCTGCTTCGTCTCCCTTCCGGTGAGATCCGTAAAGTGCATATCAACTGCCGCGCCACTATTGGACAAGTTGGCAATATCGACGCTGAAAATATCTGCATCGGTAAAGCAGGCCGTTCTCGTTGGCTCGGTATTCGCCCGGCTAACCGCGGTGTTGTAATGAACCCGAATGACCATCCGCATGGTGGTGGTGAAGGTCATTCTCCTGTTGGCCGTAAACGTCCTGTTACTCCTTGGGGTAAATGTGCATTTGGTACTCGTACCCGCAAAGAGAAAAAAGCTTCTAGCAAATTAATCGTAAAACGTAGAACGAAATAATTATAAGGATAGAGAAAGGAGGCTAACCTAGTGTCCAGATCAATCAAAAAAGGACCGTATGTCCATGCAAGTCTTCAAAAGAAGATTGAAGCGTTGAACGCTTCTAACGATAAAAAAGTCGTAAAAACATGGTCTCGCAGCTCCACTATTCTTCCGGATTTCTTGGGCCATACTATTGCTGTTCATGATGGACGTAAACATGTGCCTGTATTTATCACTGAAGATATGGTAGGCCACAAACTAGGAGAATTTGCTCCTACGCGTACTTATAAAGGCCATGCCGATAAGAGTACATCTTTAAAATAAGGGGAAAGGGGGCAAAATAACATGGAAGCAAAAGCTATTGCAAGATATGTTCGCATCGCGCCGCGCAAGTTGCGTATCGTGATTGATCTTATCCGCGGCAAAGCTGTGGGTGAAGCATTCGCGATCCTCAAACATACCCCTAAGGTTGGTTCTGAGGTTATCGAAAAAGTACTGCGCAGTGCAGTTGCAAACGCTGAACATAACTATGATATGAATGTGGATAATCTGATCGTATCTTCCTGCTTTATAGATCAAGGTCCGACCATGAAAAGAATCCATCCGCGTTCCCGTGGGCAAGCGTTCAAAATCTTAAAACGTTCTAGCCACGTAACAGTTGCTGTTAAAGAAAAATAATATCCCGGAAAAAGGAGGGAAAAGATAGTGGGTCAAAAAGTTAATCCGCATGGTCTCCGCGTAGGTATTATCAAAGATTGGGATTCCAAATGGTATGCTGACAAAGACTATGAGAAATTCTTATTAGAAGATATTAAAATTCGTGAATTCATTAAAGAAAAACTGTTCTTGTCCGGTATCTCTAAAGTAGAAATCGAACGCGCTTCGAATAGAGCCCGCATCTCTATCCATACTGCTAAACCTGGTATGGTAATCGGTCGTCAGGGCAGCAACATTGAATTGCTGAAAAACGACTTGAAAAAAATGACCGACAGCGTAATTGATATCAACATCGTTGAGGTAAAAACCCCGGATATGGACGCAACTTTGGTTGCAGAGAACATTGCATCTCAATTGGAACGCCGTATCGCTTTCCGCCGTGCAATGAAACAATGTGTTGGCCGTACCATGCGCATGGGCGCTAAAGGTATTAAAGTTCAGGTTGGCGGTCGTCTGGGCGGTGCTGAAATCGCTCGCAGCGAAAGCTATCGTGAAGGCAGCATTCCTCTGCATACTCTGCGTGCTGATATTGATTATGGCACAGCAGAAGCTCATACCACTTATGGCCGTATCGGCGTAAAGGTATGGATTTACAAAGGTGAAGTCCTTCCTGAAAGCAAAGAAGTAGCGCAAGCTGCTCCGGTGAAGGAGGCATAAACTAATGTTATTACCGAAGAGAGTTAAACATCGTAAACAACATAGAGGCCGTATGACTGGTCGTGCAATGCGCGGTAACAAAATCGCTCATGGCGAGTATGGCTTGGTAGCATTGGAACCCGCATGGATCACCAATCGTCAAATCGAAGCAGCTCGTATCGCAATGACACGTTATATTAAACGTGGCGGTCAAGTATGGATTCAAATTTTCCCGGACAAACCGATCACTGCAAAACCGGCTGAAACTCGTATGGGTAGTGGTAAAGGTTCACCTGAATATTGGGTAGCAGTAGTTAAACCCGGTCGTGTTATGTTCGAAATGAACGGAGTTAGCGAAGAGATCGCTAAAGAAGCTATGCGTCTTGCTAGCCACAAATTGCCTATTAAATGTAAATTTGTGACCCGCGCACAGCAAGAAGCCGAAGCTGCCGCACAAGAAAAGGGTGGTGAAGCTTAATGAAAACAACAGAAATTCGTGAAATGTCTGCTTCCGAGTTAGACAGCAAATTGGCTGGTTTGAAAGAAGAACTCTTCAACCTGCGTTTTCAAATGGCAACCGGACAATGTGAGAATCCGATGAAAATTCGCGAAGTCAAAAAGTCTATTGCCCGCATCAAGACCATTCAGCGTCAACGCGAGTTAAATGCCTGAGTGTGTTTGAAGTATGAAGAAGGAGGAAACAGTCGTGACCGAAGAAAGAAACGCACGTGTTACCCGTATCGGTAAAGTAGTAAGCGACAAAATGCAGAAAACTGTTGTAGTTGCTATTGAGCGTTTTGTTCAACATCCGCTTTACAAAAAAGGTGTAAAACATACTATCAAATTCAAAGCTCATGATGAAAATAACGAAGCGCATATTGGCGACGTAGTTCAAATTATGCAAACTCGTCCGCTTTCCAAAGATAAATGCTGGCGTGTTATTGAAATTTTAGAGCGTGCAAAATAAGATATTGCCGATCGGATAAATTGGCAAGGGAGGGAAAACCATGATACAACAACAAACCATTCTTAATGTTGGTGACAATACTGGCGCTAAGAAAGTTATGTGCATTCGCGTATTGGGCGGTTCTTACCGTAAATATGCTAACATTGGTGACGTTATCGTATGCGCTGTTAAAGATGCATCACCCGGTGGCGTTGTAAAAAAAGGTGACGTAGTAAAAGCAGTTGTTGTTCGTTCTGCAAAGGGCGTTCGTCGTCCGGACGGTTCTTATATCCGCTTCGACGAAAACGCAGCAGTTGTAATTAAAGATGATAAGAGCCCGCGCGGCACCCGTATTTTCGGGCCTGTTGCTCGTGAACTTCGCGATAAAGATTTCATGAAAATCATTTCTCTGGCACCGGAAGTGCTGTAAGAAATCTGATAATGCACATAAGGAGGTGTTCCTGAAATGACTGCAGCAATCAAAATGCATGTAAAAAAAGGCGATACCGTTTTGGTTTTGTCCGGCAAAGATAAAGGCAAAGAAGGAAAGATCATTGAAGCTCTGCCTAAAAAAGCTAAAGTAGTCGTTGAAGGCGTAAATAAAGTAAAACGCCATACAAAACCGTCTCAGGCTAATCCCCAAGGCGGCATCATTACTAAAGAAGCTGCTATTGCTTCTTCCAAAGTAATGTTAGTATGCCCGGCTTGTAAAAAAGCTACTCGTATTAAAAAGACCGCAGTTTCCGGCAGCTTCGTAAGAACCTGCAAAAAATGCGGCGAAGTAATTGATAAATAAGATTCCGGGAAAGGAGGAAATTTTGAATGGCAAAAACAAGATTGCAAGAAAAGTATTTGTCCGAAGCTGTTAAAGGCATGATGGATAAATTCAACTATAAAAATGTTATGGAAATCCCTAAAATCGAAAAAGTTGTCATCAATATGGGTATCGGTGAAGCTGTAGCTAACAGCAAGGCATTAGATTCTGCTGTTGCAGATCTGACTTTGATCGCTGGTCAAAGACCAGTCATCACTAAAGCTAAAAAATCCATTGCAGCTTTTAAATTGCGTCAAGGGATGCCGATCGGTACCAAAGTTACCCTGCGCGGTGACCGCATGTATTACTTCCTTGATAAGTTGATGAACATTGCTCTTCCGCGTGTACGCGATTTTCGCGGCGTAAATCCCACCGCTTTTGACGGCCGTGGCAACTACGCATTGGGCATGAAAGAACAATTGATTTTCCCGGAAATTGAATATGATAAGATCGATAAAGTCCGTGGAATGGATATCATCATTGTTACTACCGCTAAGACTGACGAGGAAGCCAGAGAATTACTCAGACTCCTCGGAATGCCGTTCAGCGCATAAGTGAGGAGGGAATACCTTGGCTAAAAAAGCCCTGATTGAAAAATGGAAAAATGAGCCGAAATTTGAAGTTCGCCGTTATAATCGCTGCAAGGTTTGCGGCAGACCACATGGCTATATGCGTAAATTCGGTCTCTGCCGTATCTGCTTCCGTGAATACAGCTACCAAGGCGCTATTCCGGGAGTAACCAAAGCTAGCTGGTAAAACAGCAAATTAGGAAGGAGGGTATTTAAGTATGGTAATGACTGACCCGATTGCCGATATGCTTACCCGTATTCGTAACGCAAACTCGGTTCATCACGATAAAGTTGAAATCCCCGGCTCCAAAATCAAAGTAGCTATTGCTGAGATTTTGAAAGCTGAAGGTTTCATTAAAGATTTTGAAGTAATTGCCGATAGCAAACAAAATGTTATCCGCGTCAGCCTGAAATACGGTGCTAATAAGGAAAAAGTTATTTCCGGTATCAAACGTATTTCTAAGCCCGGCTTGAGAGTATACTCTCAAAAAGATCAGCTGCCCAGAGTCCTCGGTGGTCTCGGTATCGCAGTGATCTCCACTTCTCAAGGCCTGATGACCGATAAAGCTGCCCGTAAGGCTGGTCTCGGTGGAGAAGTGCTGGCATACGTCTGGTAATACTTGAAAGATAGGAGGTGCTCATAAGTGTCTAGAATTGGTAAACAACCAATTACTGTACCCGCTAACGTTACAGTTACTATTGAAAATAATTTGGTTACCGTTAAAGGTCCCAAAGGCGAATTATCTCGCCAAATCAATAAAGATATGAAATTGACTCTGGAAAACGGCGTACTGACTGTTGAACGTCCGAGTGATGAAAAAACTCATCGTTCCATGCACGGTCTTTCCCGTACTCTGATCAACAACATGGTTGTCGGTGTAACCACCGGTTTCAGCAAATCTTTAGAAATTGCCGGTGTCGGCTATCGTGCCGCTAAACAAGGCAATAACATCAACTTTACTCTCGGGTTCTCTCATCCGGTAGTAAAAGAGCCGCCTGCAGGTATTACTTTTGAAGTTCCGGCTCCTAACAAAATCGTTGTCAGCGGCGCAGACAAAGAAAAAGTCGGCGCAGTTGCAGCTGAAATCCGCACTCTGCGTCCGCCTGAACCCTATAAAGGCAAAGGTATTCGTTATGAAGGCGAATACGTTCGTCGTAAGATGGGTAAAGCTGGCGCTAAAGGCAAGAAGTAATTTCTAAAAGAAGGGAGTGAAACTCTTGCTTAACAGAGTTGATAAAAATGAGAAACGTCAAAAACGTCATCTCCGTTCTCGTCAATATATTATCGGTACGGCAGAAAAACCTCGTTTGAATGTATATCGTTCCTTGTCCAATATTTATGCACAAGTGATTAACGATGTAACAGGCGAAACGATTGTTGCTGCCAGCACTGTTGAGAAAGACTTGAAAGCTAACTACGGCGGCAATACTGAAGCTGCTAAAGCAGTTGGCAAGGCTATTGCTGAAAAAGCTTTGGCTAAAGGAATTAAAGAAGTTGTATTTGATCGTGGCGGTTACCTGTACACCGGTCGTGTTGCTGCACTGGCAGACGCGGCTCGTGAAGCTGGACTGCAATTCTAATAGAAGGAGGAATAAAAGTGGCGAATTTCGAAAAACAAGAAAGCGACTTAAAAGAGAAAGTCGTATTCATCAACCGCGTTGCAAAGGTTGTTAAAGGCGGACGTCGTTTCTCCTTCTCCGCACTCGTTGTAGTTGGTGACGAAAACGGTCATGTTGGTATGGGCCTTGGTAAAGCTGCCGAAGTTCCGGAAGCTATCCGCAAAGGCGTTGAAGATGCTAAAAAGAACCTGATTACTGTTCCTATGGTTGGCACTTCCATTCCTCATGAAATCATTGGTGTGTTCGGCGCAGGCCGTGTGTTCTTGAAACCGGCTGCAGAAGGTACCGGCGTTATTGCCGGCGGCCCTGTTCGTGCCGTACTTGAATTGGCAGGCGTACGTGATATCTTGACCAAATGTCAAGGTTCTAATAACCCTAACAATGTTGTTCGTGCAACTTTGGAAGGTTTAAAATCCCTGAAAAGTGCTGAAGCTGTTGCAGCTCTGCGCGGAAAAACCGTACAAGAATTACTTGGCTAAGGAGGTAGCATGATGGAACAAGTTAAAATCACGCTGACCCGTAGCTTGATCGGTTACCCGCAGGATCAACGCGCAACCGTAAAGGCTCTGGGCTTAGGAAAAATCAATTCTACTGTTGTTAAAAACGACACCCCGACTATTCGCGGTATGATTCACAAAGTTGAACATCTTGTGAAAGTTGAAAAAGTTGAAGCTTAAAACAAGGAGGTGTGCTACAGATGAATTTGCATGAATTATCTCCCGCTCCGGGATCTAAAAGAGCCTCCGTTCGCGTTGGCCGTGGTCTCGGTTCCGGACTTGGTAAAACATCTGGCAAAGGTCAAAAAGGACAAAAATCCCGCTCCGGCGGCGTAAAACGTCCTGGTTTTGAAGGTGGTCAAAAACCTTTGTATCTGCGTTTGCCTAAACGTGGATTCTATAATAGATTTGGCATGAATTATGTCGAAATCAATGTTGGTAGTCTCAATTGCTTTGAAGACGGCACAGTAGTTGAACCTGTAATGCTGATCGAACACGGAATGATCAAAAACATTCGTGATGGTGTTCGTATCCTCGGCAACGGCGAGCTTACTAAAAAGCTCACGGTTCAAGCTATGGGTTTCAGCAAATCTGCTGAAGAAAAAATTATTGCTGCCGGCGGAAAAGTAGAGGTGATCTAAGTGTTCGCAGCCCTCGCTAATATTTTCAGAATTACGGAACTCAGGCAAAAAGTTGTATTTACTCTCGCCATGTTCATCGTTTTTCGGGCTGGAACACATATCCCTGTTCCTGGCGTTAACGTAGCCATGATCGAGCAGCTTTTCCAAAGCGGTAATTTGTTTGGCCTGCTTGATATGTTCTCCGGCGGCGCCTTGAGCAAATTCTCAATTTTTGCTATGAGTATTACTCCATATATCAATGCGTCCATTATCCTTCAATTATTAAAGGTCGTTGTTCCTACATTAGAACAATGGTCCAAAGAAGGTGTGGAAGGTCAGAAAAAGGTTACTCAGCTGACTCGCGGCGGTACAGTTCTGCTTGGTTTTATCCAGGCTTTAGGTATGGCTTATGGTCTGAGATCAGCAATCAATAACCCCGGAATCATGTCGATTCTGTTGATTGCGATCAGTTTAACTGCTGGTACGGTATTTTTGATGTGGATCGGTGAACAGATTACGTCTAAAGGTATTGGTAACGGTATCTCACTGATCATCTTTGCTGGTATCGTTTCCAGACTTCCTGATGGAATGCATGTTATTTTCCAATATCTGCAAGCCGGCACGGTTAACATTCTGAACGTGATTTTGTTCGCGGTGATAGCTTTGGCGATGATTGTCTTTGTTGTAGCGATCTCTCAAGGTATTCGCAAAATCCCGGTTCAATATGCAAAACGTGTTGTTGGCCGTAAAATGTACGGTGGTCACACCAGCTACATTCCTTTAAAGGTCAACCAGGCAGGCGTAATTCCGATCATCTTTGCATCCTCCGTGCTGATGTTTCCGGTTACGATTGGCCAGTTTGTAGACATTCCTTGGGTAAAAACTGTTGCAGGCTGGTTTGCATGGGGTACTCCTCTTCAAACTACTTTGTATGTATTGATGATTTTATTCTTCACTTACTTCTATACCGCAGTAAGCGTGAATATAGCTGAAATGTCGGATAATATCAAAAAATATGGCGGTTTTATTCCCGGACTGCGTCCTGGCAAACCGACAACTGATTACTTGGATAAAATCATGTCCAGAATCACTCTGGCCGGCGCAATCTTTCTCGCATTGATTGCTCTGATGCCGAATGTTGTTGGTTGGATCACCGGTATAGAGGGTATCTATTTCGGTGGTACGGCCCTTTTGATCGTAGTCGGTGTTGCATTGGATACAATGAAACAAGTAGAGTCTTTGGTTTTGATGCGTCATTACCAGGGCTTTATGAAATAGGAGGAAGATTAGAATGTATATTCTTTTGATGGGACCTCCGGGTGCCGGTAAAGGCACTCAAGCAGAAAAACTCATTGCTGAATACAAAATTCCGCATATCTCTACTGGTGATATGTTCCGTGCAGCTGTTAAGCAAGGCACAGAATTAGGTAAAGAGGCAAAAAGATACATGGACGCCGGCGGCCTCGTGCCCGACGTCGTTACCATCGGTATTGTTCGGGAAGGCTTAGCCAAACCTGAATGTGCCAATGGCTTTATCTTGGATGGATTTCCAAGAACCGAAGAGCAGGCTGTTGCCCTCGACGGCATTTTAACTGATCTGGGCATTAAATTGACCGGTGTGGTTAATATCGTAGTTCCTGACGCTGAGCTTGTAGGCAGGGTCACCGGCAGACGTATCTGCAAGGCCTGCGGCGCTACATATCATGTAGAATACAATCCCAGTAAGGTGGAAGGTATGTGCGATAAATGCGGCGGCGCGTTGTATCAACGTGACGACGATAAAGAAGAAACTGTAAAAAATCGTTTGCATGCATATCATTCGCAAACGGAACCGTTGATCGAGTACTACAAAAAACAAGGCGTATATCATGAAATCGATGGCCTGCAGGAAATCGGCAAAGTTTACGCTGATGTTAAAGCTAGTCTCGGGGCGCTGAAGTAAGGAGGTAAAACGCTGTGTCCAAACAAGACGTAATTGAAGTTGAAGGCACAATCTTAGAATCCCTACCGAACGCCATGTTCCAAGTTAAATTGGAAAACGGTCATGTGATTCTGGCACACATATCCGGTAAGATACGTATGAACTTCATCAAAATTTTGCCTGGCGATAGGGTTACTGTCGAGCTTACTCCGTACGATTTAAGTCGTGGAAGAATTACTTATCGGTTCAAATAACCAAAGACAGGCAAGAGGAGGTTTAAAATATGAAAGTCAGACCGTCTGTTAAACCAATATGTGAAAAATGCAAAGTCATTAAACGCAAAGGCCATGTAATGGTAATTTGCGAAAACCCGAAACATAAACAAAAACAAGGCTAAGAAGGAGGTGCAGCGTTAATGGCACGTATTGCTGGTGTCGATTTACCTAGAGACAAACGTATTGAATACGCACTGCCGTACATTTATGGCATCGGTCTTACCCTGTCTCGTGAGATCCTGAGCAAAACCGGTATCAACCCTGATACCCGCGTTCGCGATCTGACAGAGGAAGAAGTTGCAAAACTTCGTGAAACTATCGATGGTGATTATAAAGTAGAAGGTGACCTCCGCCGTGAGGAATCCCTCAATATAAAACGCCTGATTGAAATTGGTAGCTATCGCGGCCGCAGACATCGTATGGGCTTGCCCGTTCGTGGTCAAAATACCAAAAACAATGCTCGTACTCGCAAAGGTCCGAAACGTACTATTGCAGGTAAGAAGAAATAATCAGTGAGGGAGGGATAAACGAGTGGCTGGTAAAAAAGTTGTTCGCAACAAAAAGAAAGTAAGTAAAAATATCGAAAGTGGCGTAGCTCATATTCGTTCCACTTTCAATAATACTATCGTTACTATTGCCGATATGAACGGTAATGTACTCAGCTGGGCATCTGCCGGCGGCTTAGGCTTCCGCGGTTCCCGTAAAAGCACTCCGTTTGCTGCTCAGATGGCTGCTGAAGAAGCAACTAAAGCTGCAATGGAACATGGCTTGAAACAAGTTGAAGTATTCGTTAAAGGCCCCGGCGCTGGTCGTGAAGCAGCTATTCGTGCTCTTCAGGCTGCAGGTCTCGAAGTTAACTCCATTAAAGACGTTACTCCGATTCCTCACAACGGCTGCCGTCCGCCGAAACGTAGAAGAGTTTAATTTATTGGAGGTGTACCCGCTAAATGGCAAGATATACTGAGGCTGTATGCCGTCAATGCCGTCGTGAAGGCGCAAAACTGTTTCTTAAAGGTGACAGATGCTACAGCGACAAATGCGCTTTTGCTGTTCGCTCCTATGCTCCTGGTCAGCATGGTCAAGCACGCAAAAAAGTATCTGAGTACGGTATTCAGTTACGTGAAAAACAAAAAGCACGCCGTATTTACGGTATGTTAGAACGTCAATTCCATAATACCTTCGTTAAAGCCGAAAAACAAAAAGGTATTACAGGTGAAAACCTGCTCGTTCTTCTGGAAAGAAGAATGGACAATGTAGTTTACCGTCTTGGCCTGGCCGATAGCCGCAGCCAAGCTCGTCAATTGGTAACTCATGGTCATATCGCTGTTAACGGCAAACGTCTTGATATCGCTTCCGCTTTGGTAAAAGCCGGCGACGTTATCAGCGTTATGGAAAACAGCCGTGGTAAAGAATACTTCAAAGGTATGGCTGAAACCCTGGCTTCCAAAACTACTCCTGCTTGGCTCGTTCTCGATGCTCAAAGCTTGAGCGGTAAAGTTGATCGTTTCCCGACCCGTGAGGAAATCGATGTTCCTATCGAAGAACATCTCATCGTTGAGTTGTACTCTAAATAATTAGTTGAACATCTGCCACCCAACATTAGGCGTATTGTGGTAATACGCACGAGAAGGAGGCTTTCCGCATGATCGAAATAGAAAAACCTAAAATGGTCACCGCTGAGATCAGCGATGACGGCCGTTATGGCAAATTTGTATGGGAACCGTTGGAAAGAGGATACGGTATCACGCTGGGCAACAGCCTTCGCAGAGTATTGCTTTCTTCTTTACCCGGTGCTGCGGTTACAGCTGTTAAAATTGACGGCGTGCTGCACGAATTCTCTACAATTCCAGGCGTAAGAGAAGATGTTGCGGATATTATCCTCAACATCAAGGCTCTTTGCCTTAAAGTGAGCAGTGAAGAACCAAAAACTTTACGTATCGAATGCAGCGGTGAGCAAGAAGTTACTGCAGCAGACATCCTTGTTGATGCCGACGTAGAGATTTTGAATCCTGAGCTGCATATTGCTACCTTGGACAAAGATGCGAAACTCAATATGGAGATTGCCATCGACAAGGGGCTGGGCTATGTTCCTGCTGATAAGAACAAACGCCCTGATCAACCGATTGGTATGATTCCTGTGGATTCCATTTATTCTCCGATTACGAGAGTAAAATTTGGCGTTACCGATACTCGTGTTGGTAACGTTACCAATTATGACAAGCTGACTTTGGAAGTTTGGACAGACGGAAGCGTTGAGCCGGACGAAGCAATCAGCATGGCATCCAGTATCATGATTGATTACCTGAAGTTGTTCCAAACCGGTACCGCTGCTTCCAGCAGTATGGTCACCGTAGTTGGCAGTTCTGAGACCGCTCCGGTCGAGGAGCCTGTCCAAGCAGGTCCTGGTTCCGTTTCCATCGACGATCTTGATTTGTCCGTACGTTCCAACAACTGCTTGAGACGTGCAGGCATCAATACTGTTGATGAACTGGTTCAAAAGACCGAAGAAGACATGATGAAAGTACGTAACTTAGGTCGTAAATCCCTCGATGAGGTTAAGAAAAAATTAGCCGATTTGGGACTGGCTTTACGCAATAGTGACGAAGAATAAGAAGGGGGTCGGAAACGAATGGCATACAGAAAACTGGGCCGTAATTCCAGCAACCGTAAAGCTTTGTTTCGCAGCATTTTGAGCTCCTTCATCAAACACGAGAGAATTGAAACTACTGTGACTAAAGCTAAGGAAGTTAGCAGCCATGTAGCCAAATTGATTACTTTGGCAAAACAAGGCGACTTGCATGCCCGTCGTCAAGTTCTTGCAGTTCTCGTCGATGAAGAAGCTACCAGAAAGCTTTTTGATGAAATCGCTCCGAAATATGCAGAAAGACAAGGCGGCTTTACTCGTATTTACAGAGTAGGTCCTCGTCGCGGTGACGCTGCTGAAATGGCAATTATCGAGCTTGTTTAAGAATAAGCATGAAAACCAGGAACTTTTGTTCCTGGTTTTTTTATTATTGTTAGTGGGAAATTCCCAAAGGGACACAGTTAATTCACAAGTGGCATTAGCAATACAGGATAAAAAAGATGTATAATAATTATATGAGAAAAAGTTAGAAATATGTGAGGAATAATTTATGAAGGTAAATGAAGAAAATCCACTTGGAAGTGAAAAAATAAGCAGACTTTTACATGATTTTGCTTTACCAAGTATTATAGCTATGCTGGTAGGAGCCTTATATAATATTGTTGATCAGTTTTTTATCGGGCGCAGCGTTGGGATGTACGGTAATGCGGCTACTAATGTCGCTTTGCCGTTAACTACGGTATGTACTGCGTTAGGGCTGCTTTTTGGCGTTGGCGGTGCGTCTAATTTCAATTTGAAACTTGGGGCAGGTAAACGCGAGGAAGCGGCTAAATATATTGGTAATGCCATAACGCTGCTTGTTGGAAGTGGTGTGGTGCTGGCGGTATTTGTACTGGTATTTTTAAAACCTTTGATGATCGCTTTTGGCGCAACAGATATTGTTTTAAAGTATGCGCTTATTTTTGCGGGAATCAATTGTCTGGGTTTCCCGTTTTTGATTTTGGGGACGGGGGGCAGCACTTTAGTGCGCGCTGACGGTAGTCCTAAGTATTCAATGATTTGTATGCTGACCGGCGCTTTTATCAATCTGATTCTCAATCCGCTGTTTGTTTTTGTAATGGATTGGGGGATTGCCGGATCAGCATCTGCAACTGTTATCGGGCAAGTTGTGTCGGGGATTATGGTCGCTGGATATTTAAGAAAGTTCAAGACTTTGCCGTTGTCTAAAAACGATTTGCTGCCAAACTGGGAACGTTCCCGTTTGATCTCGGCACTTGGCGCTGCCAGCTGTTTTAATCAATTTGCGATTATGGTAGTGCAAATAACATTAAACAATACTTTGACTCATTATGGCGCAGATTCAATATACGGCAGTGAGATACCTCTGGCCTGTTCAGGGATCATTACGAAAGTAAATATGATTTATTTTTCAATCATTATTGGGTTGTCACAGGGGCTGCAGCCAATAGTCAGTTTTAATTACGGCGCAAAAAAATACGGACGTGTTATAGAAGCTTACCGCTTAACGCTGCTGATAGGAACGGTAGTATCCATTATTGCTTTTGCCTGTTTTCAACTTTTCCCGCGGCAGATCATTGGTTTCTTCGGTGAAGGATCAGAAGCTTATTATCAATTTGCGGAGGAATATTTCAGAATTTATTTGTTCTTCACCTTTTTAGATTGTATCCAGCCGATTTCTTCCAATTTTTTTACGTCCATTGGTAAAGCAACTAAAGGTATCATTCTTTCTCTGACCAGGCAGATTATTTTTTTACTGCCTCTGATTGTCATACTACCTTTGTTTTATGGTATTAACGGCGTTATGTATGCAGGTATGACAGCGGATTTTGCGGCTGCTGTCTTGGCCGCATATTTAGGCTGGCGTGAAGTACAGCTGATGCGCAGCTGGATGAAAGCTGATAAATAATAAGAAAATCATCTTTTATTGGAAGGATTAAAAATGGAGAAAGAATTGAAAATCAAAATGTATTCTTTCACACTGGATTGCATAAACCCTTATGCGTTGGCTAAATTCTATGCAGAGCTGCTAAATTGGGAAATCCCTTTTTATGATGAGAACTGGGCCTGTATAGGAGCACCTGGAATGTCCCAGGGAGCTTATCCGGGAATACTTTTTCAGCGAAATCCAGAGTACTGTCCGCCTGTGTGGCCGGAAGAACCGGGAGTACAGCAGCAGATGGCGCATTTGGACTTTGCAGTCAATGATTTGGAAGAAGCGGTTCAGCATGCGATTAACTGCGGAGCAACAATGGCAGCTGAACAGTTTTCTAAAGAATGGCGTGTGATGTTTGATCCTGCTGGGCATCCTTTTTGTCTGTGCCGTATGAAAGCAATTTTTGAAAGCGAAAAATTTGCTTTGCTATAGAATTGAAAGATACTTCTGAGAAATTCTTTTTATACATATGGATATCAGTATTAATTTATGGAAGCTGCGGTAAAGTAAAAATAGCCTTGTTTCAAATGTTGCAGCTGCAAATTAGAGAATAAGAAAGTTTGAAAATAAGATCCGGACTGTTCCGGGTCTTATTTTTGTAAAGTTAACCAAGTGTGCTGGAAGCGGTTGACGTACCTGGGCTGGAATAATATAATATAAAGGTACTGAATTAAGCGGAGGTTTGCCATGCAAACTATAATTGAAGTAAAAAATTTAACACATGTTTATACAGACAGTGAAAATAAAGAAATAAAGGCTTTGGATGGGATCAATTTAGAAATAAGACAAGGTGAATTTGTTGCTGTTATTGGTGCCAATGGCAGTGGTAAAAGTACTTTAGCGCGTCATTTTAACGCTTTGCAGAGGCCAAGTGAAGGTGTGTGCCTGATCGAGGGTATGGATACTACGGTAGAAGAAAATCTTTGGGATATTCGCCAGCATGTGGGGATGGTGTTTCAAAATCCTGATAATCAGATCGTGGCGGCAATTGTCGAGGAAGACGTTGCCTTTGGACCGGAAAATATAGGGGTGCCGACGGCAGAAATAAGAACAAGAGTGGATGCTGCGCTGGCGGCAGTAGGTATGAGTGATTATGCCAAGCATGCTCCGCATCTGCTTTCCGGCGGTCAAAAACAGCGCGTGGCGATCGCAGGTGTTTTAGCATTGGAACCCAAGTGTATTGTTTTAGATGAACCGACGGCTATGCTCGATCCACAGGGACGCAAAGAAATAGTAACTACTGTCAAAAAATTGAACCGGGAAAAAGGCATTACCGTGGTTTATATAACTCATTATATGGAAGAGGCGCTGCAGGCTGACCGAATCATTGTTATGGGAGAGGGCAAGCTCAAAATGCAGGGGACGCCGAAAGAGGTGTTCAGTCATGTACGAGAGTTATATGCTTTAGGCTTAGAAGCGCCTTTAGCTGCTAAAATTGCCGATGATTTGCGGCAAAGCGGTCTGAATTTACAGCAGGGAATTATTACAAATGAGGAGTTGGCTGAAAGCATATGCCGATAACATTAGAAAACGTAGAATTTACATATATGGCTAAAACACCCTACGAACGCAAAGCACTGCAAGGTGTTTCGCTGACTGTGGACAAAGGAGAGTTTGTTGCTGTGATCGGGCATACCGGCAGCGGAAAATCGACTTTAGTGCAGCATCTGAATGGTCTTTTAAAACCGTCGGCAGGTAAAGTAACGATTGATGGACTGGATATCAGCGGCAAAGGTGAAGCCGTAAAAAAAGCAAGACACCAGGTTGGTATGGTTTTCCAATATCCTGAACATCAGATTTTTGCTGAAACTGTTTTTGAGGATATTGCATTTGGACCGCGGAATAAGGGGATGCAGGAGAATGAGGTTAAGCAGCAGGTCCAAGACGCGATGAGATTTGTGGGTTTGGATTTTGAAACCTTTGCCAGCCGGTCTCCGTTTCAGCTTTCCGGAGGACAAATGCGCCGCGTGGCGATTGCCGGGGTAATAGCAATGGATCCTGATTATCTGATTTTAGACGAACCTTCTGCCGGACTTGATCCGCGTTCACGTGATGCTGTTTTTGCAGAAATCATGGCTTTGTATAAAAAACGCCGGATGGCTGTGATTTTAGTTACGCACAGTATGGAAGAAGCAGCCCGTTACAGTAACCGGCTGCTGGTTATTTCCGGTGGACGCGTCATTTTAGACGGAAGTCCTGCTGAAATTTATCAAAATCATAAAAATGAACTTTTGGCGGTAAGCATGGACGTACCGCAGCTTTTTAAACTCAGTGATGAACTGCGTGCACGCGGGATGGAAATCCAGGCGGATACCATGACTGCGGAAGCACTGGAAGCGCAGATCAAAACAGCAAAGGGGTTGAAATAAATGCTGACTGACATTGCGCTTGGACAATATTACCCGGGAAATTCTCTGATTCATAAGTTGGACCCGCGGACGAAGATACTGATAACATTATTTTTCATTGTCGCTATTTTTCTGGCCTCAGGAGCCGTATCTTATGGAATACTTTGGGGTTTCGTATTTTTGATTATTCTTTTATCACGTCTGCCGCTGATGCTGGTTCTAAAATCAATAAAGCCGCTGTGGATCATCATTGTTCTGACAATGGTAATCCATATGTTTACAGGGCAGGGTGAAAATGTAATTTTTTCCTGGAAATTTTTTAAAGTAACGCAGGAAGGTCTGGAAATGGGCCTGAAAATGTCGATGCGTCTGATTCTGCTGCTGCTGATTTCTTCGATACTGACATTTACGACTTCACCAATAGTTTTGACTGACGGGATAGAGGCTCTGCTGCGCCCATTTAAACGTTTTGGCGTACCAGCGCATGAGCTGGCAATGATGATGACGATCGCCTTACGGTTTATACCTACGCTGCTTGAGGAAACAGACAGGATTATGAAGGCACAGACCGCACGCGGGGCTGATTTTTCCAGCGGCAATCTGATGCAGAGAGCCAAAAATATGCTGCCGCTTTTGATACCTCTTTTTATCAGTGCGTTCAGACGTGCCGATGATCTGGCGGTAGCAATGGAAGCACGTTGTTATCGCGGTGGAGAAGGACGCAGCCGTATGCACGAGCTCGTTTATTATGGACGTGACTATGCGGCATTAGCGACAGTGTTTGTTTTGATTGGTCTGATGGCGTTTATTCGCTGGGGGAACGCGTTATGCGTACTCTGAAATTAACAGTGGCTTATGACGGCACTAATTACCATGGTTTTCAGAAGCAGACTAATGCTCTTACAGTGCAGCAGGTGCTTGAAGAGAAACTATCCTTGCTCTGCGGCGAAAAAATCGTTACAGCCGGTTCTGGACGTACTGATACGGGTGTGCATGCACGGGGGCAGGTAGTGTCGCTGACAACCAGCGGTAGTATTCCATTGGAGAATCTTTTAAAGGCCTGTGCAGGAATCCTGCCGAAGGATATCGTGCTTTGGCAGGCTGAGGAAGCTGACGAAGGTTTTCATGCCAGATACAGCGCTTGTTGGAAACGTTATTGTTATCGCATAGTGCAGAATAAACATGCGGACCCTTTCCTGCGTAACTATGTCTGGCAAATGCGGGAATATCTGCGGCTTGAAGCGATGCAGGAGGCAGCACAGCTGCTTTTGGGAACACATGATTTTTCGTTTTTCCGTTCGGCCGGCAGTGTGCAAAGTTCGCCTGTTAAAACGATTTACCGCGCTGAATGGCTGCCAAAAGAGCAGGGAGAACTGGAATTCTGCATTGAAGGTAATGGATTTTTATATCATATGGTGCGTAATATCGTCTGGCATCTGGTAGAAGTCGGCAAAGGCACTAAAAGTATTGCTGCATTTAAAAGTGAATTTGCAGCAGGCAAGCGTCATTTTAAGGTTGCCCCGGCGCCTCCTCAGGGACTTTATTTAGATTATGTTGGTTATATACCGCATTTTCTGGCAGATATTGAAAAAATCAGAAAATAATCCTGATTTTACTTGACAAAAAATGTCAAGATGGTTACAATATACATACGTGATTTTACGCCTATCTCCACTAGCCCCGGAGAGAAACGATAAAATTACATCGAACAGGAAATACTTTAGGGAGGGACATAAGGATGAAATCTTTTATGGCTAATCCGTCCAATATCGAACGTAAATGGTTCGTTGTTGACGCAGCTGATAAAACTCTTGGCCGCATGGCAGCCGAAGTTGCAAAAATCCTTCGTGGCAAACACAAACCGACTTTTACTCCGCATATGGATACCGGAGATCATGTAATCGTAATCAATGCTGACAAAGTAGTTTTGACCGGTAAAAAACTGGTTCAAAAAGTTTACTTCCGTCATTCCGGTTACCTTGGCGGCGACAGCTACACAAAAGCTGGCGATATGCTCGCTAAGAACCCGGTAAAAATGGTAGAACTCGCAGTTAAAGGTATGATTCCTAAAAATCGCCTTGGCAGCCAGATCTACACTAAACTGCATGTATATGCTGGTCCTGAACACCCGCATGCAGCTCAAAAACCTGAAACTTTAGAAATCAACGTAAGATAATCCGGAGGAGGAAACGTAAATGGCAGTAGTTACTTATAGTGCGACTGGTCGTCGCAAATCTTCAGTTGCTCGCGTTCGCCTGGTTCCGGGTGAAGGTAAAATCGTTATTAACGGCCGTGAGCTGACCAATTATTTTGGTCTGAAAACATTGGAACTCATCGTTAACCAACCGCTTGAAATTACTGAAACCAAAGGCAAATACGACGTACTCGTAAATGTTATTGGCGGCGGTATTTCCGGTCAGGCAGGTGCGATCCGTCATGGTATCGCTCGTGCTTTGCTCGACGTTGACGCTGAATATCGTCCGGCTTTGAAAAAAGCTGGCTTCCTGACTCGCGATCCGCGCGAAAAAGAACGTCGTAAATACGGTCTTAAAAAAGCGCGTAAAGCAAGCCAGTTCTCGAAACGTTAATCATTGGGAACAGAAGTTCAAAACCCGCACAATTTGTGCGGGTTTTCTTTTTGTCAATATGAAAAGACTCCTTTGAATTAACTAAACAGGATTAAAAAAATAAATACTGTTGTTATAATATGCAGTAAAAGTATGCTTTTTATTTAGTTTATGTAATCATTTTAATGAAGATGACGTTTTAGAGTCGTATATTTTCTCTTGACAAGTATCAGGCAAGTAGGTATAATAACTTTTAACAATTCAAAAATTTTCACCTCAAAGACTGTGAAGGGAACAAGATAAAACTGGCAGGCCTCAGAGAGTCGACGGTTGGTGCAAGTCGATGGCAAAAGTTTTATGTATAACTCATCCCGGAGTTGTCTGCTTGATATGTAGAGCAGAACGTGTGGCAACGTTAAGAGCCTGGGCCTTGTTTGAGGCTGAGAGGGCTGCTTGGCAGCTGAATTAGGGTGGTACCGCGTGGATAACAGTTCCTCGCCCCTATGCATTTATCGTAGGGAGCGGGGATTTTTTATTTCCGCTTCCGAAGTTGGGCCGCTGCGCCGGCATAAACAGATTGGAGGCAAATATTTATGAAACAAGCAAGTAAACAGTATATTCCTTTTCAGCCGCTCCAGTGGCCGAATCGCCAATGGCCGAATAAAACTATTACCAAGGCGCCGATTTGGTGCAGTGTTGACCTGCGCGACGGGAATCAGGCTTTGGTTACGCCGATGCAGCTGGAAGAAAAGCTGCTGATGTTCAAGACTCTGGTAGATATTGGCTTTAAAGAAATAGAAGTTGGTTTTCCGTCTGCATCTGAAACCGAATATGAGATCCTGCGCACTTTGATCGAAGGGCATCATATTCCCGATGATGTAACGATTCAGGTACTGGTACAGGCGCGTCCGGAACTGATCAAAAAAACTTTTGAAGCAGTTAAAGGCGCTAAAAACGTTATCGTACATTTTTATAACTCTACCTCTACCTTACAGAGGAAGGTCGTATTTAAAGAAGATATGCCAGGCATTATCAAGATCGCAGTGGAGGGTGCAAAACTTATCCGTCAGCTGACTGAGGAAGAAATTGCCAGCAGCGGTATGAATATTCGGTATGAATATTCTCCTGAAAGCTTTACCGGTACTGAGATCGATTTTGCTATTGAAATATGCGAGTCGGTAATGGAAACCCTGGGGGCAACGAATGAGAACCCGATCATTCTGAATCTGCCTTCAACAGTGGAAATGTCAACGCCGAACACATATGCGGATCAGATCGAATATTTCTGTACTAAGATGAAAAACAGGGAAGCTGCTATTATCAGCATTCATCCGCATAATGACCGCGGGACAGGTGTTGCTGCGGCTGAACTTGCCCTGCTGGGCGGAGCAGACCGCATCGAAGGAACATTGTTTGGCAACGGCGAGCGCACTGGCAATCTTGATATTGTGACAGTTGCTTTGAATATGTATACTCAGGGCGTTGATCCGGAGCTTGATTTTTCCAATATTCTGGCGGTCAAAAAAATTTATGAGGCCTGTACCAAGATGAAGGTGCCCGAGCGCCAGCCTTATGCGGGTGAATTGGCGTTTACCGCGTTCTCCGGTTCGCATCAGGATGCTATACGTAAGGGTTACGAATATATGGCGGAAAGCGATACTCCTTATTGGGAAGTACCGTATCTTCCGATCAATCCTGCTGATCTGAGCCGTGAATACGAACCTGTTATCCGTATCAACAGCCAATCCGGTAAAGGCGGCGCAGCTTTTGTGCTGCAGCATGCTGTCGGTTACAGGCTGCCGAAGGAAATGCATCCTGAATTTGGCAATATCGTGAAGGCTGCTTCCGATGCTTTTGGTGATGAATTGAAGGAAGAACAGATCGTTGACTTGTTTAACCGTGAATATGTAGAGTTTGATGGTAAATACAAACTGGCTTCCCACAGCTTCCTGGAACAACGGGAGTTGGATGGCACTACACATACTCGTTTTGAAGGTAAAATCGATGTTTGTGGTGATATGAAAGAAGTTGCCGGTGTCGGCAACGGCCCGATAGATTCATTCTTCCAGGCGCTGGCAGGAATCGGCGTAGAGGGCTATGAATTTGTTAATTATCACGAACATGCTATTTCCCGCGGTTCTGACGCGAAGGGTATTTGTTACATAGAACTGAAGATTCCCGGTAATGGACATATCTTTGGTGTTGGTATCGACAGTAATATCAACGTAGCTGCGCTTTTGGGTATCCTCTGCGCTATTAACAGAGCTGAGAAATAATCAGAGCGGTGTAAAAATCAGATAAAAAATATTAAGACAGGCGTAGTTTGGTTATCTTGCAGATAAAGGCACAGTACTGATAAAGTACTGTGCCTTTTGTCGTAAATTTCGTGTAAAAGTGAAGGGAGGCAGGCAGGAGCTTTGCCGCAAAGCTAGAAATAAACAGCAGCAATAGCAGAGAAAATTACGGATCAATAACAGGAAGAAGGGGAAAAAGTGTAAATTGCCAAGTCTGTAATGATAGTAAAAATCTGTCGTAAAGAAGGATGAAAATTTTATGGCTAAAAATAAAGTGATCCTGGGGCATCTGTCTGGCAGTGCTGTTTTCTTAAATCCAGTTTGTATGATCGTAACAAAGATGCATTTTAAAGAACCTGATGAAGGAATTATCATCAGCAAAGAAACAATTCATACGTGGGAATTTGTAACTGAGGAAGCTATCAAAGATGCTTTTGCAGGAAAGTCTGATTGTGCACTTGAGGGGATGACAGAAGAATATGGTCAGGAGCTCATGGGGGCAGTGTTAAAACCTCCTAAAGCATCTGTGTATCAGCTGGCCGTTCAATTTGAGAATGGGGAATACAGTCTGCTTGAGTTGGATGGATATTATGCTAAAGCGTTTATCGATGCTTCAGCTAAAGAAAAAGCAGCTTTATGTGAGCCTGCTCAGAGCAGGGAGAAGAAGATTTCCTGCATTAAAAAAGTTGTCGCAGGCTGTATTTCGTTAGTTTCTCTTGCAGGACTGCTGTTATTGCTGTAAATGATAGATTAAAATAAAACAATGATTATTAAAAATGAAGGCCGCTGCTTTTAACAAGCAGCGGCCTTCATTTTTTAGGGGTATTGTGAATGTAAGGTTAAACAAATTTATAGCTTTTCAGGATACTATGCTGCACTGCTTTATACAGGAAAACTGCTAAAATAACAGATGGCACAGCGCTTACCGCCATGGAAACAGCACAGTTGATTGCAGATAGATAGGCTATCTGGTGCGGAAGTCCTAAAACGAAGACTTTAAAGCCATAGCGAATCAGCGGTTCGGTGATAACATTGACCAGGCAGCCGAAAACAGCCGCTATAGTTACGATCTTAGTCGCTTTTTTGTCATCTGCCGCAGCCAGATTAAAAACTTTATGAGCAATAAAGGCTACCGCCAGTCCCAATAGAAATTTGGCTAAAAAAGTCGGCGGTGCTGATGTGGTATAACCGGCTAAAATGTCTGCAAGTGACAGACCTATTGCACCTGTAAGCGCTCCGTATTTTGCCCCCAGAATCAGAGCAGACAGGAGGATAAAAGCATGACCGATATAAATTTTGCCGGTCATACCGCCACCCATGGGGATCTCGATCCGCAGATAAGTAAAACAAACGAAAGCCAAAGCTGCAAACATACCTGCCAGCGTCAGCCTTGTAATATTGTCATTACGCATAAAAAACACCCTCTTCAGTTAAATCTACAAAATATAGTATAAAACAAAACTGGTTTGTGTAAAATGGACAGAAGTTGAAAAATAAAGCAGGACAGTTAGAAAAAGCAGGTAAATGTGGTAATACTGCGGCAGGCAGAAAAATAATTCACAAAGGTTTTGCAGAAAAATATATATGAATAACGACTCATATGTTATAATAGATTTAAGGAATGAATTGCTGCCTGCTGCGTATAATTTCAAGCTTCTGTAAGGCAGAGTTATTATTTGACAAAGCCTGTACAGGTTGTTAAGATTGAGTTATAAGATGTAGAGGGGCAGTTTTTGCTAACCTTAAAATTTAAGCTGTCGATTTTACTGGCAGCACTGGATCAAATTCCGAAATGGAGGCATAAATTATGGAAAAAGCGAGTATGTATATTTTTGGTATGTCGTGTGCAGGTTGTGTTGCCAGTGTAAAAATGGCATTGGAGGATGTACCGGGCGTAAAACACGCAGCAGTAGACCTGGAGCAGTGCATGGCAGTTGTAGAATATGAAGCCCCGGCTACAGTGGAGCAGTTGGAAATGGCAGTAAAAGAAGCTGGTTTCACTGTTGAAAAATAAAGCTTATGAAAACAGTAACTATTAAAATTTCAGGAATGCATTGTGCTGCCTGTTCTAATGGCGTGGAACGTTCTTTAAAGAAGGTTACAGGTGTCGACAGAGCGGAAGTCAATCTGGCGACTCAATCGGCGTTGGTGCGTTATGATGAAAATCAGGCGACGATAGAGCAGCTGGAAGCAGCTGTGACCAGAATGAGCTTTGGTGTCGTCCATGATGCGCCGGGCGAAGAATCGACAGCTGAACAGAGGGCGGAACAGGATGCCCTTGATTTAAAGAAACGTTTGAAAGTGGCGGCTTTCTTTTTTGTGCCGCTGTTATATTTGGCGATGGCGCCGATGGTTCCGGGTAAATTTTTGCCTGTACCGATAGATCAGGATCAGATGAGCGATGTCTATGCTTTTGTGCAGTTGTTGTTAACGCTGCCGATATTGTATGCCGGCAGTCCGTTTTTCAAAAATGGTATCATCAGCTTGAAAAATGGTGTTCCGTCGATGGATACACTGGTTGCTTTAGGTACGGGGGCTGCGTTTATTTACAGCAGCTATTCAACCTACGAAGTTCTGGCAAGAATAAATCCGCATGCTGTGCATAGTCTTTATTTTGAGTCTGCCGGTGCTATTTTGACCTTTGTTTTATGTGGTAAGTTTTTAGAACTGCGTGCGAAAGGTGAAGCTGGACACGCTATCAGCAGCCTGCTTAACCTGGCGCCGAAGACAGGCTTTATCTGGAAGGACGGCGGAGAAGTAGAGATTCCGCGTGAAGCGATACTGACTGGTGATATAGTTATCGTCCACCCAGGCAATCAGGTACCGGTAGACGGGGTGATCACAGACGGACATGCCAGTGTTGACGAATCGATGCTGACCGGTGAAAGTATGCCTGTAGGTAAAAGTGTCGGCGAAAATGTTTTTGCGGCTACAGTAGTTACCGACGGGTATCTGCGTTTTAAAGCTGAAAAAGTCGGTAAGGATACGATGCTGTCGCAGATCATGCAGATGGTAGAAGCGGCTCAGGGCTCGAAAGCGCCGATTGCCAAAACGGCTGATAAAATTGCGGCGGTTTTTGTGCCGGTAGTGCTGGTGATAGCTTTAGTCGCCGGCTTGAGCTGGTGGTTTGCCGGCTCTGGCAGTAAGTTTGCCATTCAGGTCTTTGTTGCCGTACTTGTTATTGCATGTCCCTGTGCTTTGGGACTGGCGACACCGGCGGCAATCATGGTCGCTGTAGGTAAGGGTGCTGAAAAAGGCGTGCTGTTCAAAAATGCAGAAGCTTTAGAAACAGCCCATAATGTAACAATGGCGGTTTTTGATAAAACCGGTACGATTACGAAGGGCAAACCGATAGTAACAGACGTTATCGGCTGGAACGGAGCCAAAGAAGAAGCGATAACAAGGCTGGCGGCGGCAATTGAACAAGGTTCAGCTCATCCGCTGGCAGTAGCTGTCAAAGAACGGGCCGCAGGGATGGAACTGCCGACCTGTACAGATTTTAGAACTACGGTAGGCGGCGGTATCGCTGCCCGTTGTGAAAATACCAACGTACGGTTGGGAAATTTGTCCTTTGTACAGCCTGTGGCAATGATTCCTCCGAATGCCATAGAACTTGGCGAAAAATTAGCGTCAGTTGGTAAAACGATCGTTTATCTGACGATCGGCCGTAATTTATGCGGTATTTTTGCTATCGCTGATACGCTGAAGGAAGAAACCCAGGAAGCAATGCAGAAGCTGCACGAGCTGAATATCCGTACCGTTATCCTGACCGGCGATAATAAACGCGCTGCTGCTTATATTGCGCAGCAGGCAGGCGTGGACGAAGTAGTTGCTGAGCTGATGCCTGGTCATAAGGCCGAGCTGATCAAAAGCTTCCAGCAGGGTGGGGAGATCGTCGCCATGGTTGGCGACGGTATCAACGACGCACCGGCTTTGGCGCAGGCTGATCTGGGCATTGCCGTTGGCGGCGGGACTGATGTGGCGATAGAATCGGCGCAGGTCGTGCTGGTCAACGGAGATATTCGTAATATCAGTACTACCCTGCGTTTAAGTAAGGCCACGATCCGCAACGTTAAAGAAAATCTGTTCTGGGCGTTTGGCTACAATATTATTGGTATACCTGTAGCCGCAGGAGTGCTGCACATTTTCGGCGGACCTTTGCTTGACCCGATGATCGCTGCGGCGGCAATGTCGCTGAGCTCGGTTTCGGTAGTAAGCAATGCCCTGCGTTTAAAACGCTTTAAGTAATCTAAATAAATTTGAAGTAATAAAGTGAATATTGATACAGGTATTTTTGCATGCTGCGGCCTGTAAAAATACAGAAAAAGGCGAAAGCCCCGTTTACATTTTTGTAAGCGGGGCTTTTTTATTTGTCCTTTCTAAGTACTAGGATACAGCTGCGAGGACTTATGAAAGGATAAAAAGCAAAAATAAAAATGTTTCACAATTTAAAAATTCGTAAAACATTAAAATAATAAAGTATTTCTTATAATATTCCACCATTGTGGATAAAGATAATAGTAATGTAAAGCCAGGGAGGTGAAAGCTATGGAACTTGATGATGAAAAACTGAGCTTCTCCAAAAAGGTTGTCGGAACGGTGACCTGGTTATTTGTCGGCATCATAATGTTTTTGGCCGGCACTTGGTTAATATACAGAGAAATACCGGACAGGCTGATAGATTATGTTGACGGTCCGTTTTCTGTTATCATCAGCGGTTATTTTGCCAAAGCCGGTATGGAAAACTTTTTGAAGCTGCGGGGAGGAGCTAAAGAAAAAGGCACCTAGAAAGGGGGGCTGGCTTATGATTTGTTATTATCTGTTTCCAGGTCCGCACTGAGAAACGTATGACGCAAAAGCATTTATCTAAATTATCAGGTATCAGTACAAGTATGATCAGTGCGATCGAATTAGGCGAACGGCATCCGACTGTTCCGGTTCTTGACGCTTTGGCAAGAGCGCTGCAGGTTAAGGTGACCGATCTTTACAGCCGTAAATTTTGATTATGAGGAGGAGCCGTGATGGCGAAAAAGCAATACTTTGAGAATTTGTTGGGAGCGATGCAGGAATCAATTTTAAAAGCGCACAGCATGATCGAAAATCAGCACTTGAATGTTATGAAACGTTATTTTGACGAGTCGCAGAAACCGCTGACTTTTGATATCCAATATCCTCGTATCAATCCTGACACAGGCGAACTGGAATATGTACTGGTGCAGGTGCCGAAAATTGCGCTGGTACCGATGAATTCTCTGAAGCTGAAGGAGATGAAGCTGAAGTTTAAGGTAAAGCTGAGCAGCTGGGATGATGGTAAAAGCAATGACAGCGGTCTGCTGGCAAATATTTTGTCTTCCAACAAAACGGATACCGATAATTTTGTCGATGTAGAATTGCTGTTTGAGTCTAACGATCCTCCTGAAGCAGTTATGAAAATCAATGATCAGATGGTGAAAATACTGCCCTGATAAAGTACAAACAGAAAGGATGTAGTTAATTATGGCATTAGTAAAAATGGCGGAAGAATTCGGCGGCTTGCCAATGGAGTCTTTGATCGGCGGTCCGCTGCAGGCTGCCTGTGACGCACAGACGATGCTGGCCGGCGCAACGGCTCGCTTTATTGAAGAGGTCGGCCTGGTTAAGGAAGGCGATAAACAGGTCGTACGTACCGTAGGGTTCAGCTTTACACGCAGCGCTAACGGCGATGACGGCAATGGTCCCGCTTCTGAAAAAGTGGAAATGAATATCCCGCTTTTGGCGATGGTCAAAGTTCCGTCTCTGTCGATCGATCTGGTAGATATTACCTTCGATATGGAAGTAAAATCTTCGGAAACTCAGTCGGAAATCGACGATAAAAAAGGCGAGCTGGAAGCAGAGATGGGTTTGCAGATCGGTCCTTTCAGTATGAAAGCCAAAGTTAAGGGATCTATCTCCAGCCATAAGGAAAATACCCGTAAGAGTGATAATTCCGCAAAATATCATGTGCAGGTCCGCGCTACTCAGGGCGAGATGCCGGAAGGTCTGTCCCGTGTTTTGGATATCCTCAATACGGCGATCAACCCAACAAGTATCCAGAAAACTGCGGCAGCAGGAGCACAGGGGCAAGAACATTATACAGCTGATAATGACGTTGCCTGATGAGGTGTAAAGGCAGGTAACTATGATGACGAAACCATTTGATGTAAGTGCGGTGGGCTATGTAAAACGTGTTGTTATCGGCAATACCGATCCAGAAAAAACAGTAAATGAGGAAGACATTGAAAAGCAGCGTCAGCTGCTAAACCGCTGTCTGTCAGATTCTCCGCGCGGACGGATCATCGGACAGGAGAAGAACTTCTATTTGCTGAATATCGGTGAGCATCAGGTGGTGATGCAGTACATAGTTTACCATGTTGGTTTTGCCAGAAGGCCGGTATGGCTGGAAGATTAAGAAAGCCGCCTGTTATGGGCGGCTTTTTTCAAAGGAGGGAAAATGAAGTGGAAATAGATAATAAGATCAATCTTGGTTTCAGCGGCGGCGGTTTCAGAGCTACGTTTTACTGTCTTGGGGCTTACCGCAGATTAGTAGAGCTGGGACTTGAAAAACATGTCAACGAAATAACCTCTGTGTCCGGCGGCAGTATTGCGGCAGGTGCTGTCATCAGCGCTTTGGCAGAAGGTGATTTCAGCAGTTTGCTTGATTTTGACAGGCGGGTGACAACGAAACTGATCAATCTGGGGCAGTGCAATTTCCGCAGGCGTATCATGACAAAAGCATCCTGGCTCGCTTATCTGCTGCCATATCTGCCCAAGCTGCAGCAGTTGGCTCTGGCGGCTGCTTTAAGGCCGAAGATGAGTAAAGCTTTTCCACAGGTGTTGGACGAAGAACTGTTTGAAGGCAGAAAAATGAAGCAGGCAGAGGCAGCGACAGAATGGAGCTGCAATGCTACCTGTATCAATACCTTAAAAAGATTCAGGTTTAAAAGTAGTGATATTTACGGTTATCTGCTGGGGCGCAGCAGTGATATCGACGATATCCCCATTGCTTTTGCCGTTGCGGCTTCGGCTGCTTATCCGGTAGGCTTCGCACCTTTGGAGCTTGATGTAGAGGCAAGAGAATTCAGGGATCTTTACGGTACGGGAACGCAGAAACCGGAAAATCCGGCCAAGCTCTATCTGACTGATGGCGGCGTTTATGATAATCTGGGCAGCGAAAGTATGTTGAAATCGCCTGTTCCATTACTGATGCTGGATGCATCCGGTGCAAGCCAACCTTTGTGGGATAATTCACACATGAGCAAGTTGGAGCTTGCCAACCGCACTTTGGCAGTAGGGCTGGATCAGGTCGTGTATCTGCGCCGCCGGCTGCTTTTTGAGGTGAAACAGCATCAGCAGCTTATTTTAGGTCGTGGGATAGGAAAGATTATAGAATATTGGCGCGAGCGTGGAACCAGGGGAATGAATATGGAACAGCTATTGCAGGTGGAACAGCTGTGTGCTGCACTGAGGACCGATATGGACGGTTTCCACGATGTCGAGATAGAGTACCTGATGTGGCTGGGAGCGGTAAAAATAGATTATGCTTTAAGATTGCTGCTGCCCGGCAATGAACAGCTGCAGCAAAGCAAAATGCCGAAGCTGCCGGATTATGACGCAGGTTTTGCAACAGCAGTGCTGGAGCTCGGTGGTAAAATGAGTGTTTTTAAGCCGCTGCATCACGATCTGCATTTAAATTAAGGAGCGGAACATATGAAGAAGACTTCATTTTTAGCGATACTTTTGGCTGCGCTGGTGCTTGCAGTCGGCGTTGTTACTAAAGACAGCGAGCTGGTAAAAAGTTATGTGCCGGTTTTGCTGGAGCAGTTGCAGGCAATGGATACTGCAGTACCCAAAGAAATGCCGCCAAAAGCGGAGGCAAAAACACAGGACGCTGTGAAAACTGCTGACGATATCCTTGCCGTTACTGCTTTGGATATTGGACAGGGAGACAGTATCCTGGTACAAATGCAGGGGAAAAATATCCTGATCGACAGCGGCGACCGCAGCGAAGCTGCCAGGCTGCTGACTAAGCTGGAAGAAAATCATGTCGAGCAGATTGATATGCTGATCGCTACACATCCGCATGCCGACCATATCGGCGGGATGAAAGCTGTGCTGAACAGGTTTCCGGTAAAACAGGTTTATGACAGCGGTCAGAACTATAAAACTAAAATGTATAATGACTTTCGTTTGCAGATTGAAAAGGAACAGATTCCTTTTGAAGTGCTGCGCGGCGGTCAGGAAGTTCCGGTCAATGAAATGGTGAAGCTGAAGGTCCTGAGTCCGCAGGCGTTGTATAAGGGGACTCCTTCTGACACCAATAACAACAGTCTGGTGCTGCGGTTGGAGTATAAAGATTTTGCAATGCTGCTGACCGGGGATATTCAGGCCGAAGTAGAACGTGATCTGCTGCAAACTGACCCTGAGGCACTGCAGGCGCAGGTTTTAAAGGTGGCGCATCACGGCAGTAAAACATCATCGATCAATGAATTTTTAGCTGCTGTCAAACCGAAGATAGCGGTCATCAGCAGCGGCGAAGGTAATAAATATAAGCATCCCAGCCCGGAGGTGGTACAAAGACTGTACAATTTACAGGCCGATGTTTTCAATACGGCTTTATGCGGCGATATTATTATAAAAAGCAATGGCAAAACCTGTGATATAACTGTTGAGAAGTTTTATGATGAGCAGCAGGCACAGGCAGCCTGAGACGGAGGGATAGAAAATGCGTGAAATAACATTGCAGGAATTGGCGGCGCTGGCTGAAAACGCAAAGGGTGAGATCAGAAGGATTTATTTGCACTGGACGGCGGGACATTATAACAATACTTATGACGACTATCACTTGAATATCACAGGTGACGGTACAGTGTGGAGCAGCTGCGGGAAACTGACAGAATATAAAGAGCATACCTGGCATCGTAACAGCGGCGCAGTTGCGGTAAGCATCTGCTGCTGCGCCGACGCGGTGGCTTATGCCGATGGCAGTGTGGACTTTGGCAGCGTGCCGCCTACACGGCAGCAGTTAGAAACCTTGGCGCGGGTAGTAGCTGTTTTGTGCCGGGGATTGGATTTACCGATCGACGATAATTATGTTATGACCCATGCAGAAGCAGCTGACCTTGATGATTATGGGCCGGCAACGACTTTTGAAAGATGGGATCTGTGGAAGCTGGCAGCCGCCGACGGAACTTTGCAAGATGGCGGTGCTTTAATCCGCAGCAAAGCGAAAGCCTGCTGTCAGTGGTAATAAAAAAGCCGTAACGCTGTTGGATCGGCGTTACGGCTTTCAGGTTTTTATTTAGTTGCTGTTTTAACAGGCAGCTGCGTTAAAAGCTCGATTGTAGAGCCGTCGGCAAAGGCCAGACTGCTTAGAGAAGCCTTCCAGGTCACTTTGCTGAAATCACTGTTCATAACCTTGGCATCATCAGTCAGAAAGGGGTTCAGTTCCCAGTTGAATTTATAAACTGCTGCTTGCTTGGCGGCCAGGTCTTTGCTGCTGGCAAAATTACCACTGTAAAATAATTCATTATCAGCGTTGTAAAGCTCCAGAACACCGGTAAAATACTGCAACTCCTTCACCGCGTTGTTAGTCAGCTGAATATCGGCTTCTAACAGGCGGATAACGCCGGAATAAGGAGCCGAAGTTATAAAGATTTTTTGCGGAGAAACGGCAACAGCGTCGTCGATCTGCTTTTGTACAGGAGCGTTAATTTCAGCCAGTTTGTTTTGTAAGGCCTGATCACGTTCATTGATCAAAGTTTTCAGATTGTTGATCTTAGTTATCTGCCAGGTATCGTCAGCAAGCTGCTGCATAGCAAGCTCTACTAAAAAATGTTTGTCTAATTCGCTGTCGAAAACTTTGATGGTTACGACAGCGACACTGGCATTTTTCTGAATCTTTTCCACACCCTGATACTGCATAGAATTGACGCCTGTCTTGTTTTTCAGATTATTGACGATATCAGTGCCGTTGTTTTGCAGCATCGGCGAGTCAGCATCACTTGGATCTGCTTCTTCCATAGCACCGCCGTTGACGTATTGTCTGGTCTGGTCGATCAGGATCGGGACGGCAACACCTTTGATATTCTGTACTAACGCAGCCAGAATCGGGCTTGACAGGCGTTCGTTGCCAAAAGAGGCAACAACGACATCGTCATAAGCACTGCTGTAAAGTGTTTCCATATCGACGTGCTTTTCAAAAGCCGCAAAATCGTGCTTTTGTACCGCAGTGCCAATAAGACCCAGCGAATACTGCGGCGTTTTGACCAAGTAGGCAAAGTACCAGACCACTGTGGCGGCTATTGCGATAACGGCAAACAGCAGCAGGTATCTTAATTTTTTTGTTTGCATAAGTGCATCCCCTCAAAAACTTTAAATTTATTATAATGCCTATTATACTACGACTTTGGAAGGATGCAACTTTTTTAGTCAACAATATAAATAAATTTTGTTTTAAAACTAAAACAGCAATAAAAAAGCTCAGGCGCAGGAAAATCATCTTTCCAGGCCTGAGTTTTTTGCGGTTGTACGCTTTGGAATTTGCGGGACGTTTGGTTACCGGGTCAATGTTGCCCCAACTTTTGCGATGGCTTTTGTTGATCTCCTGCTGCGTCTTTTTCGACAGCTTGGCAAAAGGAATAAATTTTTGCATATTTGTCACCTCGTTTGTAGTTAATTGAATGTATTATAACATGGATAGGAAGAAATATGATAAAGCCGTATTACAATTAACATATTATATGTTAGAATATATTTAATGAATATAAGAACGATTTCTGTGGAGGTTTACAAAAATGGTGACTAGGGGAAAAAATATTAATTTATTTCTTATAGATGGAGAAGCTAGTGGACGTATAAAATGCACAATGGCTAACTGGGTTGGTATTGCTTATAAAATTCCGCGAACTGAGTTAGAGAGGTGCCAAGAACGGGATGATTTAAAACAAAGTGGAGTATATTTTTTATTTGGTGTATCTGAAAAAACAGGTAAAGATATAGTTTATGTAGGACAAGCTGGTGCAAGAAAAAGCGGTGAAGGTATCCTTAATCGATTAAAGGAGCATAAAAGGAATCCTGACAAAGGCTACTGGCATGAAGCCGTTGTTTTTACGACAACTAATAATTATTTTGGGGCAACAGAAATAAGTTACCTTGAAAATCGTTTTCGTAATATTGCTATGGATGCCAAAAGATATGATGTAAAAAATGTTAATGAACCCAATCTTGGAAATATACGCGAAGAACAAGAAAGTGAATTAGAAGAGTTTATTGATTATGCTAAAGTTATTATGGGGACATTGGGACATAAAGTTTTTGTACCTTTGACAAAATCAGCTTTTGAGAAGAAGAATGATGAACATATAGATATTACAGAAAAAATATTTTATTTTAAACGCAAAAGTAAAAAAAGCAACAAAATTATAGAAGCGATTTGTAAGCAAACTAACGATGGATTTGTTGTTCTCCAAGGCAGCCATATTGAGATTATAGATTCACATACTATTCCGGCAACTATTAAAGCTGCTCGAAAAAAAGCTAATATAGACGATAATAATATTCTTCAAGAAGATATTTTATTTAAAAGTCCTTCATATGCAGCGGCCTTTGTTATTGGTGGACATGTTAATGGATTGGTAAGTTGGAAAACAAAAGATGGTAAAACCTTAAAAGATATCGAAGAAGAATAACAAGAAGGAGATTGACATGGTTGATAATAAAAAAGAACAAGAGCGGGCAGAATTACATCGTATGATATGGGGTATTGCCAATGATCTTCGAGGTAGTGTTGACGGCTGGGATTTTAAACAGTATGTTTTAGGAATGTTGTTTTACCGTTATATATCAGAAAACCTAACAAATTATATCAATATTGGCGAACATGAGGCAGGAAATATTGATTTTGATTATGCAAAACTTGCTGATAGTGAAGCTGAACAAGCCAGACAAGACCTGGTAAAAACAAAAGGTTTTTTTATTTTGCCAAGTGAATTATTTGGAAATGTAAGAGCGAAGGCTCCTTCTGACGAAAATCTTAATGAAACTTTGGAAAAAGTTTTTCGGAAGATTGAAAGTTCGGCTCAGGGCAGCGACAGCGAAGACGATTTTAGAGGGCTGTTCGACGATATGGATGTAAACAGCAACAAGTTGGGAGGAACAGTTGCCAAACGGAATGAAAAATTAGTAAAGTTGTTGAATGGTATTGGGGAACTAAAACTTGGCGATTATCAGGATAATACCATAGATGCCTTTGGTGATGCCTATGAATTTTTAATGGGTATGTATGCATCTAATGCCGGTAAAAGCGGCGGGGAATACTATACGCCGCAAGAAGTGTCGGAATTGCTTACGCACCTTACATTGGTTGGCAAAACAGAAGTAAACAAAGTTTATGACCCCGCGTGTGGCAGTGGATCGTTGCTGCTTAAATTTGCCAAAATTCTTGGCAAAGAAAATGTGCGTCAGGGATTTTTTGGACAGGAAATCAATATTACAACTTATAATCTTTGCCGTATCAATATGTTTTTGCATGATATTGATTACGACAAGTTTGATATTGCCCATGGCGATACGCTTATAGATCCAAAGCATTGGGATGACGAACCGTTTGAAGCTATCGTTTCCAATCCTCCTTATTCTATTAGGTGGGATGGTAGTGATAATCCTCTATTGATCAACGATCCGCGCTTTTCACCAGCGGGAGTATTGGCGCCAAAGTCTAAGGCAGACTTGGCTTTTATTATGCATTCTCTGTCATGGCTGGCTACCAATGGTACGGCAGCAATAGTTTGTTTCCCTGGTGTAATGTATCGCGGTGGTGCAGAACAAAAAATACGTAAATATTTAATAGATAATAATTTTGTTGATTGTGTGATTCAACTGCCTGATAACCTTTTTTATGGAACCAGTATTGCCACCTGTATCATGGTTTTGAAAAAATCTAAGCAGGAAAACAATACTTTATTTATTGATGCCTCCAAAGAATATGTGAAGGTGACTAACAGTAATAAGCTCACTGTTTCTAATATTGCTCATATTATCGATATCTACAAAGAACGAGCTGATAAAGATTATCTTGCCAAGGTTGTACCTAATGCCGATATTGAAACTCAGGACTATAATCTTTCAGTCAGTACCTATGTCGAGCAGGAAGATACCAGAGAAAAAATAGATATCGCTGTTTTAAATGCTGAAATTAAACAAATAGTTGCCAGAGAACAGGTTTTGCGTGATGAAATAGATAAAATCATTGCGGAAATCGAGGTAGATGGAGATGCGATTAACTGATATTCTTTCAAAACCATTAACCAGTAAATTTGAACAGGTTGAAGGTTTTTTGAATAATACGAAGCTAAAATGTGGCAGACAGAAAAAAATTAAAGCAGGAAAAATCGCTTTAAATTATTTTTGTAGAAATTGCGATATTGATATTACATTTGTATCAGATGAAGAGTTATTCTGTATTGGTATTAACGAACGTTTGGTGAGTATTGATTGTGTATTAACGTGCCCTCGTTGTGGGGAAGTAATACCAGTATGGTTTTTAGTAGAAAGTAAAAGTGATATATATAGTCAAGCTCCTGATATACGTGTGTTGAAGCGTACTGAAAGATTAACAGAAAATGTTTTATTAGGACGAGGTAAATATGATGATTTTTCAGAACTATTAGAGAAGGCTGATCGTGCTTATCGCGATGAACTTGGAGCTGGAGCAATAGTTTATTTGAGGAAAGTTTTAGAGAGAATTACATTTCAAACAGCCGAAGCTATTGATATTGAAACCAAAAATAAAAATGGCAAACATCGACCTTTCAAAGAGATATTGGTTAAAGTAGATAAGGAATGTTCGATTATTCCTAAAGAATTTTCTGAGAATGGTTATAAGTTGTTTAGCGAGTTGAGCGAGATTGTACACAGTAATGGTGATGATGAATTATTAGGTTTAAAAAGATATGATGCCCTTCAACGTCTTGTTATAGGGGTTCTTGATAATGTGAAAAATAATAATGAAATGATGGCTGCAATTGGGAATTTGGGGTGGAATGAAGAAGGGAATGCTATGGAATGAGTAGATTAGATGAATTAATAAATGAGTTTTGTCCTGATGGTGTAGAGTATAAAGCCATTTGTGAATTTTGCAAAGTGGGTACAGGAAAAAGTAATAGGCAAGATGCAGATGAAAATGGAGAATACCCTTTCTATGTTAGATCTAAAGAAGTTTTTTTGAATAACTCATATGAATTTGATGAAGAAGCTATTATAATTCCTGGAGAAGGAAGTATAGGGGAAATATTCCATTATGTAAATGGTAAATATGCACTGCATCAAAGGGCGTATAGAATACATATTGAAGACAACTATGTTATAACTAAATTTTTATATTATTATATGGCTCAAAATTTTAAGAAATTTATATATCAAAAAGCGGTTAACGCAACAGTTAAATCTATAAGGAAACCAATGATAGAAAAATTCGTTGTTCCTATTCCCCCCCTGCCAGTACAGCGTGAAATTGTCCGTATTTTAGACAATTTCACAGAGCTTACAGCAGAGCTTACAGCAGAGCTTACAGCAGAGCTTACAGCAAGGAAAAAACAATATGAGTATTATCAAAATATACTTTTGACATGTGATGGCTTTAATATAGAGCCAGTTGATAAGAAATTGGGGAAAGAAATTCAGTGGTTGACATTAGGTGAAGTATGTACTTTAAAAGCTGGCAAAACAATATCTTCGACAGAAATATTTCATGAGCCCTTTGGGAAATATCAGTATCCTTGTTTTGGTGGAAATGGTCTTCGTGGATACGTTAAATCTTATAACCAAGAGGGTAACTTTTCTTTGATTGGTCGGCAAGGGGCTTTATGTGGGAATGTTTGTTATGCATCAGGTAAATTTTATGCAACTGAACATGCAGTCGTTGTTGAACCAAAAGGAAAGTGTGATGAAAGATTTCTTTACTATATTTTAATTGCAGCAAACTTGAATCAGTATAAAACAGCTGGGGCACAACCAGGGTTATCAGTTGCAAAACTCGAAAAAGTGTTAGTACTAATACCGTCCATGTCAGCGCAAAAACGGATTGTTGATATTTTAGATCGTTTCGATGCTTTATGTAACGATATAACAATTGGTTTACCAGCAGAAATTGAAGCCCGCCAAAAGCAGTACGAATATTATCGAGACAAATTATTGTCTTTTAAGGAGAAGAAATAGTGGAAGTGTTTTTAAACCCTGATGTTTATCGTGAATTTAGAAATGCTTTTAATGAAACACCACTTTTTATGTATAATGAGGAATATAAAACTTGTTTTAATCTTTTTTGTGCTGTTACAGATAGGTTGGAAAGTTGTATTGAATATTTAAATGGCCATGCAGAAACACCAAAAACAGAAGAAGATTTTTTATCGTTTGTTATGTTCAGTTGTATGGTTTTAGATGCTGTAAAACATGTCTTAAAGCAACTTGACATTGAAAAAATTGATAAAATAGATTATTTCCAAAATATTTGTTTGTCTAAACCATTAAATATTGAAAAACATAAATGCCCGACAGACGATAAATTTTTTGAATATTTACGTTCTATTATGTTTGCCCACCCATTTGAAACAAATCGACCAAAGTTTTTTATGAAACATGAAATACAGTATTCTCCATGGGTTATTGCAAATAATCCAGCAACAAAATTTCGTGGGATAAAAGATGGTGTTGGTGTTAGGATATATTCCAATAAATTTGATGAGATAAAAGATTTAATTTTTTCTTTTGATGTTTTGAAAAAATATATAAAATCGCAATATTTATTGTTAGATTTGGCAACTGAAAAAGTAAAAGAGATAGTTAGCTTAAAAGAAATAGAATGGAAAAAGCATAAAATCAATAGATCGTTAGATTATTTGGATATATTGAAAGAGATTAAAGACATTTTAAAATTGCGACATGAAGAATATTACGACGTTGAAACTGTTATTAGATACATGGGATGTAAAAATACTTTAAAAGAAAATCTAACAAGTGTTGAACGATTTAAGCAAGGTATTATAGAAATAATACCAGATTTGTGCGATGCTATTGATTCGTTAAATTATGAAATGGCAACAGAGAAATTAGATTATATTTTGCATCAAAGACCATGGAAAATGCATAGTATGGCAAATTATCAACTGGGAAAAATTTATTGTGATTTGAATGAAACGCAAATTGTGTCTAAACGAGAATGGGCACTGGAACAAGTTGAATTATTTTCTAAAGAGTTTGCAAAAAAATGGGTTACTATAATACCGCAAGAAATGAGTTTTGACGAGATTAAGTTGTTAGTTACAGTTTCTTGTTACTTAGAGAAGATAGAACAAGAAAAGGAGAAGCGGACATGAGTACATATAATATCGTAGCATCAACTGAAGGCAGTACAGTCGTTGCTGAATATGTATCAGCATATGAATCTGGTTATAAACGCTCTGATGCTTACCAGAGTGAAGCCGAACTTGAGTGTGAATTTATACGTTTATTGTCAGAGCAGGGGTATGAATACCTGACTATTCATGATGAAAAAGCTTTGATCAATAATCTGCGTCATCAATTGGAACTAATTAATGATTATATTTTTTCAGACAGCGAGTGGGAACAATTTTTTACAAATTGCATTGCGAATAAAAATGAAGGTATTGTAGAAAAAACTCGTAAAATCCAGACAGATCATGTACAGATCTTGCATCGTGATAATGGCTCAACTAAAAATATTTACCTGATTGATAAAAAACATATCCACAATAATCGGTTGCAGGTCATTAATCAATATCAAGAAGATCAGGGCAATCATGATACTCGTTATGATGTTACTATTCTTGTAAACGGTTTGCCTTTGGTACATGTGGAGTTAAAACGTCGTGGCGTGGCTATCAGAGAAGCCTTTAATCAAATCAAACGTTATCAGCGTGACGGCTTTTGGGCTGCCTGTGGCTTATATGAATATGTACAGATTTTTGTGATTTCTAATGGTACGCATACTAAATATTATTCTAATACTACTCGCATCAGCCATGTACAAGAAATGGCTGGCAGTGAAAGACGGAAGAGTAAAAAAACCAGTAACAGCTTTGAATTTACCTCGTTTTGGGCAGATGGCAATAACAAAGCAATTGCTGATCTTGTGGATTTTACAAAAACGTTTTTTGCAAAACATACAATTTTAAATATTTTGACCAAGTACTGTGTGTTTACTACAGAATCATTATTGCTGGTTATGCGTCCTTATCAAATTGCAGCTACAGAAAGAATTTTGTCGCGTATTGTAGTGTCCAGTAATTACAAAACTACAGGAACGTTGCAGGCAGGCGGTTATATTTGGCATACTACCGGCAGCGGCAAAACACTGACCTCTTTTAAAACGGCACAACTTGCCTGTGCCTTGCCAGATATTGACAAGGTATTATTTGTTGTAGATCGTAAAGATCTGGATTACCAGACCATGAAAGAATATGACCGTTTTGAAAAAGGGGCAGCGAACAGTAACGTGTCAACCAGAATATTACAAAAACAATTGGAAGATCCAAATACTAAAATAATTATTACGACTATTCAAAAGCTGGATGTATTTGTTAGCCGGAATAAGAGTCATAACGTTTTTAAACAGCATTTTGTTATTATTTTTGATGAGTGTCATCGTAGCCAGTTTGGTGAAATGCACGATAAAATAGTGAAAGCTTTTAAAAATTATCATTTATTTGGATTTACAGGCACACCTATTTTTGCGGTAAATGCTTCCAGTGGCGGAAATCCGCTGCTGCGAACGACACCACAGGCTTTTGGTGATAAGCTACATACTTATACTATTGTTGATGCAATAAATGATGAAAATGTGTTGCCGTTCCGTATTGATTATGTAAATACCATGAAAACGGTAGAAGGTATTAAAGATACTCAGGTGCGTGCTATTGATAGAGAACGGGCGCTGGAATCGCCAAAACGTATTCGGGAAATAGTAAAATATGTACTTGATCACTTTGACCAGAAAACTAAAAGAAACAGCTTTTATTCACTTAAAGGTCAACGGATGGCAGGGTTTAATTCTATTTTTGCAGTCAGCTCCATACCCATGGCAATGAAGTACTACGTTGAATTTAAAAAGCAATTAATCGAGCGCCGCAGAGATTTAACTATTGCGACTATCTTCAGTTTTAGCGCCAACGAGGATGATCCTGAAGATGTAATGCCGGATGAAGGTTTTGAACCGGAACTATTGGATAAAACGTCACGTGAGTTTTTAGAATTTGCAATTGCAGATTATAATGGTATGTTCAATACTAACTACGATACTTCGTCTGAAAAATTCCAAAATTATTATAAAGATGTGTCTACACGGGTAAAAAATCGCGAAGTAGATTTGTTGATAGTGGTCAATATGTTTTTGACAGGATTTGATGCTACTACGCTTAATACGTTGTGGGTGGATAAAAACTTAAAACAACACGGGCTTATTCAGGCATTTTCCCGCACGAACCGCATATTAAATTCAGTAAAAACTTATGGCAATATTGTTTGTTTCCGTGATCTGCAAAAGGAAACCGATGAGGCAGTGGCTTTATTTGGTGACAAGGAAGTTGGTAGTATTGTTTTATTGAAAGGCTATGATGCGTACTATCATGGTTATGATGAAAATGGTAAGCACCAGCCGGGCTATACAGAATTGATCAGTGAATTATCACAAGACTTTCCTTTAGGACAGGCAATTATCGGGGAGCAGAATCAAAAAGATTTCGTGCGTCTGTTTGGTGCTATATTAAGATTAAAAAATATCCTGACTGCTTTTGATGATTTTGAGGGGCAAGCAATATTATCAGATAGAGATTTTCAGGATTACCAAAGTCTTTATATCGATATTTACCAGACTTTTACCAAAGATAAAGCTGCTGATAAAGAAAATATTAACGATGATATCGTCTTTGAAATTGAGTTGATCAGGCAGGTAGAGATTAATATTGATTATATACTGATGTTAGTCGTTAAATATCATGAATCTAACTGTAATGATAAAAATATTCTGGTTGCTATTGATAAAGCTATTAATTCCAGTATTCAGCTGCGCAGCAAGAAAGAACTCATTGAAGACTTTATCGAAAGCGTTAATATTTCAACTAAAGTCGATGAAGACTGGCGTAAATTTGTACATGAACAGAAAGAAAAGGATCTTGCAGAGATCATTGATGAAGAACGGTTGAAATCAGAAGAAACTAAGAAATTTATTGATAATTCTTTCCGTGATGGTACTTTAAAAACAATCGGTACTGACATTGATAAAATTATGCCGCCAGTATCGCGCTTTGGTGGTGGTAGAGCAGAAAAGAAAGAAGGCATTATCGAAAAGTTGAAAAAGTTTTTTGAAAAGTATTTTGGATTGGTATAGGTTAAAAGATAAAAACACTCAACTTTATTAGTTGAGTGTTTTTGCTGTTGTGTAATATAGATTGATATAATATAAATATAAAAAAATTAAAGAGGTGTTTTGCAAAATGGGAATTGAAAAAACATTATCAAGTATAGATGTATATATATGTGAAAAAGAGACAGATTATGCCATTATGATAAATGGAGGATGGGGATCTGGAAAAACTTATTTTGTTAAAAATAAGTTAATCGATCATTTGCAAAGTGCGTACGAAAAGCAAGTAATTTATATTTCCTTGTTTGGATTGAAAAGTGTAGAAGAAATTTTACAAGATATATCTTTTCATGTCGCAAATATTATTGTTAATGAACGTGCGAGAAAAAAAGCACGGATAAACAGTAATCAAAATATAAAATCAATAAATACTTCTGCATCAACTAAACTGGGATTTTGGTCAAAATTGTTGAGAGGCAGTATTAGTTTATGCCCTAAAGGAGAAAAAATAAACTCAATAATTGCAGATATAACATCTGGTGTTATAAGTTTTGAAAATTATATCTTTTGTTTTGACGATTTTGAGAGAAGTACAATTACGTATAGTGAGTTACTAGGATTAATTGATTCTTTAGCAGGTCAAACTAATACTAAAACAATGATAGTAGTCAATGAAGAATATATTATTAGTAGAAAAAATGCTCAAGATTATTTGAAATTTAAAGAAAAAGTTGTTGGTTTAACAATAAATTTTGAAAACGAGATGGACGAAATATTTGAAAATATATTAAATGGATTGAAATTGAAATCAAATGTCAGTCAGTTTGTTCAAGATAATAAAGATTTAATAATAGAAACTTTTGAACGACTTGAATCAAAAAATATTAGAACATTAAAATTCGCATTAAAGCGCTTTGAAGAATTATGTAAAAAAATAGAAGAACATATTTGTGATAAAGGTTACTCAATAAACAATAGGAATAACTTTTGGGGAATAATGTTAAAACGTTGCATCAATATGTCTATTGCTTTAAAGGATATGAAAATGAATACAAATGAAATAAAATGGGAGGAAGTTGAAAAGTTACAGGAATATAATTGCATAGATAAGACTGGGTTCCAGTGGGAACTAAAAAGTGCTAGTTTGTTAGATTCATCTATTTGGGGGGCTAAATTTATAGATCACTATCTTGTAAAATACAACTTTGTTGATGATGAAATGTTTAAAGTAGTAGAAAGCCAGATGGAAGCGTTTAAAAGGAGAGAACGTTTACAGGAACTAGATATACTTAAAGAGTGGTATTATTGTAAAACTGATAAAGAGATAGAAGATAATTTTAGTGTAGTAATGGGTAAGTTAGAAAGTGATAAATATGATATTGATGATTATGATACCATTACAGATATTTGTTTTGAATTAGCAGAAAAGTATTTTAACGATGAAGAAATCAAACAACGTATTAAAGACAATATGGAGAAAAATTTATTGACTAAATATGAAATTTATAATATATGGGGGAATAAAATTTTATTTGAGAATAAAGAGGCAAGAGAATATAGTTTTGAATTAAAAAGAAAAGTATTGGAAATGATTAGAACTAAAAACAATGAAAAATTGCAGATGATAGCAGTTTCTATCGATGGTTTGATTGATAGATTGTATGAGTTTGAAAGAATTTATGTTGATGTTGGAAATTATGAGGAACAAGGATTTTTATCAAAAATTGATACTAAAGATTTAGAAAATTTTTTAGAAGTAGCAGATCCGAAAGATATTATTTTGTTTAGAAATTTTTTGTTAAGGTTTAATAGGAGTCATAATATAAAGAGAAAATTTCCAGAGGATATGGAAACAGTAAAAGTTTTACTTATTAAAATAAACGGACTTCTAGAAAATATGGATATTTCAACCATAAAAAAATCAGATTTGATAGTATTAAAAAGTACTTTAGAGCAAATCGCAGAAAATGAAGCAGATTAATAATGGGATCTTTTATATAATGATATATTAAAACTTAGTAATTTTATTATATTACTGTTACTATCTCCGTCACATCGCCGCTAAAATCGTTGCTGTTTCGCCTATATATATAAGAATAAAGAAATAAACAAGAAAAGATACAAGATACAAAATAAACGTTTTGTATTTACGTTACAGCATCGTGGTATATTCTGCTAACGTACTATCTACAAAGTAAATTCAGTTTAGAGTTTTAATATACTATTTATCTCAATACTAACACAGTAAGCAGAATATAAAGACAGGTATTACTTGCTAACGTACGTAAGCAGTAGTACGCGAAACAAAATTTAAAAATATTTTTAAACTGCCCTTGATATAACAGGGGCAGTTTTCTTTTGCCCCGAAGCAGGGAAATGATTACAAAACAGTGGTTAGCAGAATCATTTGTGTAAGCAGCCTGATTTTTGGAATTTGGACTATGTATTTAGTCTGCGATGGAGAAAATACTGGCTAGTAAGAAGTTACAGGCAGGTGATTTAGAAGAAAATTTATGTAGGGCTGTCGACGAGTGAGCTTGAGCAGCAGCGGGTGCGTAAAGGCTGTGGTGCAGATGGATTTCCTTTTTAGTCTGTCCGGAAAAAGAAAAACTCACTGCTTATGCAGTGAGTAAGTAGTGTACTGAATTTTGCTGTTCAGGTAAATCATGCAGGGCAAGGTGCTTAATGTCCGTGGCCGCTATGACTACCGCAGCCGTGTGCGCCGCAGGTATGGCCTGCACCGCCGTGTTCCTGTTCGTGGTGGGCGCATTTTACTGCCGGGTCATAGTTCAGTTTATTATTGAGCAAAGCATTTACTGCATCATCGGCCTTGCCGGTAACGCCGCCATAGAGCTTGATGCCTGCTTGTGACAATGCCATTTGGGCGCCGCCGCCGATACCGCCGCAGATCAGAGTATCGACGCTGTGTTCGTGCAGAAATTGTGCCAGCGCGCCATGGCCGCTGCCGTTGGTGCTGACGATTTCTGTTTTGACGATGTCAGTGTTTTCGATGTCGTAAATTTTAAAGAATTCGGTGTGTCCGAAGTGTTGAAAGATGTCGCCGTCATGATAAGTAACTGCGATTTTCATTGTTATACAGCTCCCTTACTGTGATTGTTATGAGTTTGCGACATATGCCGTAAACATTTTTAGCATAGCACTGTTCGCAGCCTGTGTCAATAAAGTCGGGGATGACATAGTACCTGTTAAAATAAAAAGGCTCGCCGCCGTTACAGACGCGAGCAGAAGAAGCTTGACTGTGAGAGATATTTTGATATGTTCGTGCTTGGGTCGCTCATCATCGATATGTCAGCGTAGCGGCTGTCGTTTACGCTGGCGACGCGTAAAATATTTTGCCAGTCGATAGGCGACGGTACGGTATTGTGTGGTCAGATAGACGCCACCGAGGATAAGTACGCCGCCAATAGCCTGGGAGATGAGAAGTTGTTCGTCAAGAAACAGCACCCCGCAGACGATGCCGACCAGCGGCATGATATTCATAAATACGGCTGCCTGACTGGGCCCGACGATGCCTGTGCCTTTGTTCCAGAAGATCATGGCGATCAGCCCGCCGGCAAAAATAACGAACAGATATGAGCCAAGAGCCAGCGGTGAAAGCAGCGAGGGCAGTTCGAAATGGCCAAGATAAGCAGCACCAGCTGCCGTGGTAAGCGAACCTAACAGACCCGACCAGGCGACGATGGCAAAGGGGGAAACATCGTCGATGATGCGCACGACGATGATAGAATACAGTGCCCAGGCGACCTGACTGGTAAAAAAGAGTACGTCGCCGATATTAAAGCTCAGCGTCAATATGGCCGCAAGCGAACCGTTGCTGAGCAGGTACAGCGCGCCGCACAGGCTGCTGCAGATGCCGAGCCATTGCAGGCGGTGCAGACGTTCATGGATCAGCACAAAGCTGAGCAGAGCCGTCACGATGGGCGTGAGTGTGGCGATAATGGTAAAGTTGGTGACTGTCGAATATTGCAGCCCGGTAAATTGGGTAACGTTATTGATGCAGACGCCGAGGATGCCCATGGTAAATAAGGCCGGCCAGGTCCTGCGTGGTGGTAGCAGCTTTTCGCCGCGCCAGGCAAGCATAGCAAACAGCGTCAGGGCTACGATAGTGTAGCGAATGCTGACCATAGGTATGGGCGACATTTCCCTGACGACGAATTTGGCGAACATAGGTTGAATGCCCCAGATGACGCAAGTACAGATCAAAAGTGCCGAGGCGGTAAGCTTGTTCGTTTGCATGGCAGTGCTGACAGACCTTTCGATGATGATTTATAAAGTGCCGGGCATCTGCCCGTAACTTAAAAGCTTAACAGTCGTTCAATGATTTCTGCCGCCGGCGTTTGACCAGATATCTGGCCAGTTTATAGGCCAGCAGGCGGTACTGAGTAGTCAGATACACACCGGCGATGATAAGAGCGCCGCCAACTGCTTCGGAAGTATAGAAGCTTTCGTCGAGAAAGGCGATGCCGCAGATGATGCCTACTAACGGCATCAGATTCATAAACACGGCGGCCTGACTGGGGCCGATAACGCGGATGCCTTTGTTCCAGAACAGCATACCGACCAGGCTGCCGATAAAAATAACGTAAAAATAGGACCCCCAGGCTAAAGCGGAAAGGTCATAGGGCAGTGCAAACTGCCCGGTCAGGATACTGTAAGCAGCCGTAGTCAGCGAGCCAAGCAGCCCGGCCCAGGCTACAGCGCTGTAGGCAGATACATATTTACTGACCTGCGCGACAAGAATGGTATAAAAAGCCCAGGCGACCATACTGACGCAGAACAGGATATCACCTAAATTAAAGTTCAGGTTGATAATCGTTGAAAGCGAACCTTTGCTGATCAGGTAAACGGCGCCGATGATACTGGCGGCGATACCGAGCCATTGCAGCTTGTGCAGCCGTTCATGCAGCAGCACCAGACTTAAGAGTGCGGTCACGGCAGGCGTCAGCGAGGCAATAATAGTAAGGTTGGCTACGGTCGAGTATTGCAGGCCTGTAAATTGCGCAACATTGTTGCCGCCAACGCTGAGGACGCCCATCAAAAACAGCGGCAGCCAGGCCTTGCGTGGTGGCAGCAGTTTTTCGCCGCTGTAAGCCAGCGCTGCCAGCAGCACTACGCCTACTGTAAAATAACGGATACTGACCAGAGGGATCGGGTCGAACTCGCGGACGACAAAAGTGACGAACATCGGCTGTGCGCCCCAAATGATGCAGGCGGATAAAACCATCAGTGTTGCTGCGGAAATATTTTTGGGCATGGAAACGCCTTCTTCGCTGTTTATTTTACCAGCTGCGGTGTAAAACCCTGCGTGTCACAGCTGACAAGCTTATAGGTGATGCCGTTGCGGATACCTTCAAAAACCATGCTTGCATCGCTGCCGTGGATATGGCCGAAAACGCAGTGCCTGACGCCGTAACGCTCCAGCAGTTCGGCAAAAACAGATTCATTTGCAGCGTCATAAAGAGGCGGATAATGCAGTGCGGCTATGATATCGCTGTAGCCGGCTTGTCTGGCAGCTTCCAGTGAAGCCTCCAGGCGCAGTCCTTCACGGCGGTAGATAGCGGCATCGTCCGCGTTAAAATTGTCAGATGAAGGCAGGAGCCAGCCACGACTGCCGCAGATGGCAGTCGTGCCGCAGGTAAAAAAGTTGTTTTGCAGAAAGCTGAAATTATTTTCTGTCGCAGTCTGCATCTTTTTTAAAGATGCCCACCAGTAGTCATGGTTGCCGCGCAGAATGATTTTGCGCCCGGGCAGGGCGGCGATCCAGTTCAGGTCGGTCAGCGCGTCTTGCAGGTCCATGGCCCAGGAGGTGTCGCCGCAGATGATGACGGTATCGTCGCTGCGGATAAGTTGATGCCAGTTGGCTGCAACCTTGGCGGCGTGGTCTGCCCAGTGTTTCCCGAAGATTTCCATAGGCTTGGACGGAGGCTTTCCGGAAAGGTGCAGGTCGCCGATAGCGTAAATTTTCATGAATTATGCTCCATTTTTGCTGCTTAATGTTAACTTTATGTTAGCTTATTTTAAGAAGGAATGCAAGGAATTGCTGACAGGGTTGACCTCAGCGCGAGAATAAATGCCTGTGTTACTACCAAAGTCTGATTAATCCGTTTAATATAGATATGAAGGCTGAATTAGGATGCGAGAATCTTTTTCCTTTCTATCTCTGGTTGCTGTTGCCGCTTTCAGCATTTTTATACAATGAAAGTATCAAAACGCAGGGGAGGGGCAACTATGACAAAGCAGCAGGATTTCAGTATGTGGTCAGTGAATTTTATTTTGTTTTGCCTGGCTAATTTTTTGTATTACGGAGCTTTTTATTTGTATATTCCGGTATTGCCGCAGTATGTGGAGATGTTGGGCGGTACACCTGCCGATATCGGGCTGGTTGGTGGCGCTTTCGGGCTGTCGTCCTTTATTATACGGCCGTATTTGGGTAAACTGGCCAACGAATGGGGTCGTAAGCGTATGATGCTTCTGGGTACGATTTCTTTTGCACTGTTGTTTCTGCTGTTCGGCAGAGTTACCGGCGTGGTGCCGCTGGTCGTACTCAGGCTTGCGCATGGTGTTTGTCTGGCGATGTATCTGGCGGCATCAGCTGCCTATATAGCCGATTATGCGCCGGTAGACAGGCGCGGCGAGGTGCTGGGGATTTATCAGACCTGCAGTGTGGTTTCTATGGCTGTTTTTCCAGCAGCAGGCATTTGGATCCTTCAGCATACACAAAGTTATCCTTTTTTGTTCAACGTGACTTTTGTTACGGCATTAGTATGCTTTTTCGTGTTACTGCCGCTCAAGGAAACGAATCCTGTTTATGATCAGGAACAAAAACTGGATCTGCTGCCGATTTTCAGGCGGCGGGTAATTTTTATGTCTTCGCTGTGCCTTTTGGGTGCATCACTGGTCTATGGCGCGATTCTTACTTTTTTACCGATTTATGCGCAGCAGCGGAATATAAGTGATTATGGTATTTTTTTCGTAGTCTATGCTTTGGCGACGATGGGCAGCAGGGTCTTTGCCGGTAAGCTGTCCGATCATGTCGACAGGCGTCTGGTGATTTTGCCGTTTTCACTTTTGGTTGCACTGGCGGCTATGTGTTTCTTTATTATGGATAACGTTTGGATGCTTGGGCTGATCGCAATATTATTCGGACTGGGATATGGAGCTTTAGTGCCGGCGCTTACTGCACTGGTCGTTGATGTTACCCGGCCGGAAGAACGTGGACCGGCACTGGGTTTTTTTACTGCTTTTATTGAAGTCGGCATCGTCGTCGGCGCTATGGGTCTGGGGTTTATTACCGAGATATTGGGCTATGCCAATATGTTTGCATTGTCAGGTATCATCGTACTGGTGATCACACTGGCATTTTGGCTGTTGGTGCAGCAGCGTCATACTATTAAGCTGGAGGGAGAGTAAGCAGGCTCCAGATGAGCGCAGAGCATTAAAAGCCGCCTGCAGTGCGTACTAGGCAGATGGGGAAGAAAAGACTTGAAACTCCGCGGATTTGTGATATAATGGTTAAAGTATTTGCAGAATGAACAAATTCGGTGAAGCGGAGTAGTAACCACAGATCCCTGTTGCAGAAAGTTGACGGCAGCTGCGAGTCAATACGGGAGCAAGGTGAACTCGCCGCGGAGGAGCCGCGTCAAAAGCGCGGACGCATAACCGGCGTTACAGGTTTTGAGTGGCCGAGATTTTTTTTCGGCAATCAGGGTGGTACCGCGAAAGCTATTTCGTCCCTGGCCTAACAGCCGGGGACTTTTTTATTTGCCGCGCTGCGGTGGTAAGCAAATTTTAGGAGGTTATGAGAAGAATGATCGAAGAAAAGTATACTCCCCATGCCATAGAAAGCAAATGGCAGAAATATTGGGAAGATAACAAGGCATTTAAAACTGATATTGATGCAGGCAAACCCAAGTCTTATGTGCTGGAAATGTTCCCGTATCCTTCGGGCAACCTGCATATGGGGCACGTACGCAATTATTCCATCGGCGATGTAGTTGCCCGCTTCCGCAGTATGAACGGTTTTAACGTGCTGCATCCGATGGGCTGGGATTCTTTTGGTATGCCGGCTGAGAATGCCGCGATCAAACATGGTATCCACCCTGCTAAATGGACGATGGAAAATATCGCCAACATGACCCGTCAGCAGAAGGAACTGGGACTGTCCTATGATTGGGACCGCGAAGTTGCCACCTGTAAGGAAGATTATTATAAATGGACCCAGTGGTTCTTTGAGTTGTTTTATAAGCGCGGTTTGGCCGTCAAGAAAAAATCTGCTGTCAACTGGTGTGGAGAATGCAACACTGTTTTGGCTAATGAGCAGGTTATCGACGGACGCTGCTGGCGCTGTGACCATGAGGTCGTCAAAAAAGATCTGGAACAATGGTTCTTCAAAATTACCGATTATGCGGAAGAACTTTTGGATGATTTGAAACTTTTGAACGGCTGGCCGGAACGCGTTAAGACGATGCAGAAAAACTGGATCGGGCGCAGTGAAGGTCTGGAATTCAGCTTTGACGTGCCCTGCATCGATGCTAAGCTGCCTGTTTACACTACCCGTCCGGATACGGCATTTGGCGTTACCTTCGTGGTCCTGGCTGCCGAGCATCCAATGGTAGAGCAGTTGTGCCGGGATAATCCGAAGGCAGACGAGATCAGGGCTTTCTGCGCCCGTGTGCGCAACCAGTCCGATATTGAACGTACTTCCAGCGAGTCGGAAAAAGAAGGTATCTTTACCGGGAAATATGCTGTCAATCCTTTCAATGGCCGCCAGGTAGAGATCTGGGTCACCAACTATGTCCTGTACGATTATGGCACCGGAGCTGTTATGGGTGTACCTACAGGTGATCAGCGCGACTGGATGTTTGCCGATAAATACGGTCTGGATAAGATCGTTGTCGTTACTCCTAAAGACCAGGAATTAAAAGTTGAAGATATGACTGCCGCCTATGAAGAAAAAGAAGGCGTGCTGGTAAATTCAGGCAAGTTCAGCGGCATGGAGATGCATGCTGCAATCAAAGCTATTATGGATTATGCGGAAGAACAGGGCTTTGGTTCCCGCCATGTCAACTACCGTCTGCGCGACTGGCTCATCAGCCGTCAGCGTTATTGGGGGGCTCCGATCCCGATTATTTACTGTCCTGACTGCGGCGAAGTTCTTGTGCCGGAAGCAGAGCTGCCGGTACGTTTACCGGAAGACGTCAAGTTTGATGCGGGCAGCGTTTCACCGCTGGCAACCAGTGAAAGCTTTGTTAACTGCACCTGCCCCAAATGCGGTAAGCCGGCCCGCCGCGAGACCGATACTATGGACACTTTCCTGTGTTCTTCCTGGTATTATCTGCGGTATACCGATCCGAAAAACGATATTGCTCCATTCAGTAAAGAAGCTGTTGATTACTGGGCTCCGGTCGATCAGTACATCGGGGGTATCGAGCATGCGATCCTGCATTTGCTGTATTCACGTTTCTTTATGAAGGTATTGCGTGACGCAGGCCTTGTAAAATACGACGAACCATTTACCAACCTGCTGACTCAGGGCATGGTCATTAAAGACGGTGCGAAAATGAGTAAATCTTTAGGTAATGTCGTTTCTCCGGAAGAGATCATTTCCAAATACGGTGCCGATACTGCTCGTCTGTTTATTATGTTTGCTGCTCCGCCTGAAAGAGAGTTGGAATGGAGCGATCAGGGCGTGGAGGGTTCCTTCCGTTTTATCAACCGTGTCTGGCGTGTCGTCAGCCACTTCCAGGGTGAGCTGGCCCAAAAGGTCACCGGCTATGATACTTCAAAACTGGATGAAGCTGATAAAGAGCTGCGCCGCGTGCTGCATAATACGATCAAAAAAGTTACCGACGATATCGAGCAGCGGTTTAATTTCAATACTGCAATCAGTGCGATGATGGAGTTGGTCAATGCTTTATATGTTTATAAGGAAGCTCAGAAAAATTACAATGCCGGTCTGGTTTATGAAACCGTTTCCGCTTTGCTGCGGTTGCTTGCTCCTTTCGTACCGCACGTAACCGAAGAATTGTGGCATGGCGTCATCGACGCTGACAGCAGCGTGCATGCACAAAGCTGGCCTAAAGCCGAGGCAGAGGCCATGAAGGTCGATAATGTCGAGATCGTGCTGCAAGTCAACGGTAAGGTCAAAGGCCGTTTGGTTGTACCTGCGGAAGCCGGCAGGGAAGAACTGGAAAAACTGGCTTTGGCGGATGAACATATCGCTGCTATGGTCGATGTCGGCAAGATCGTGAAGATCGTCTGCGTACCCGGACGTTTGGTCAATATTGTTGCCAGACCTTAAATCGCAGAAAAAAATTAAATAGCTGTATCAGTAAGATCAAATCATAAAGACGCTATGGCAGAGTTCCTAAGGTATAACGAATTTATTGTTGACCTCAGGAACTCTGCTTTTTTGCGTTTTAAAGGGGCTGGATAGCGATGATGGAACGAGGGCTGAGAGGAAAAGTAGCAGCTTTGGGGGCTGCCGTAGTTTTATGTGCCGGCGGCAGTCTGCTGGGAAGCAGCCCGCAGGATACTGCTGCTGTTGTGCCTGTACCGGCAGCTGGTATCAGTGCGGTACAGACTCGGGGAGTTAAGGTATATGTAAGCGGTGCGGTAGCAAAGCCGGGTTTATATGAAATCCCCGCAGGGAGCAGAGCTACTGCGGCTATCGCCGCTGCCGGAGGAATGACACTGGAAGCTAATCCCGATAAAGTTAATTTGGCAAAGCTGCTGAAAGATGGTATGCAGGTAAATGTGCCGCGGTTAAGTGCCAGGCAATTGCGTGAGCAGACTGCGCCGGTAAATGCAGGTGCAGCTGCTGAGGCAGCAGGCGCAAATACTTTGGTCTCGGTAAAGACTGCTGCTGAGAGTGGCAGGGGCACAGCAAAAGCCGGCGGCAAGGTACATTTGAATACGGCTACGGCTGCCGAACTGACAGCGTTGCCTGGGGTCGGTGATATTACCGCGCAGCGTATACTTGAGTATCGGGCGGCGCATGGGTTTGCCAGTATCGAGGATGTTATGAAGGTCAAAGGGATCGGTAAGGCCAAGTTTAGCAAAATGCAGCCTTATCTGGAGCTGTGATGCAGCGTCAGCTGGAACAGATCATTGTCGCCGCCACACTGGCATTTCTGCTTGGCTGCCACGCAGGGCTCAGTAAGCTGTTGCCGTTGATACCAGCATTGATACTGGCGGCACTTTTTCTGCTGCTGCTTGCCTGGTGCTGCCGCCAAAAGGCTGGAGTAAAGTTGTTGGCCGCGGCAGGTATTGGTTTGTGTTTTTGTTGTGGCGCTGCCAGCGGCAGCGGGGCCATGCGTCAGCCGCAGCTGCCTTTGCAGACTTTTACCGGTCAGGAAGTACGTATTTTCGGCAGAGTGGAAGCTGGCAGTGTCAAAGTAACGCCGCAGGGAACCAGTCTGGTGCTTGCCTGTCAAGCGGTGCAGACAAATAGTGCGGAACTTGGCAGCTCTTTACCCGATACAGCAATCGCAGTATCTGGTAAAGTACGTGTGTTCGTCCAAGGGCAGGATCTTAGCGAGAAAATAACCGGTGGCGTTATTGTACAGGGAACGCTTAAACCAATGACTGATTTCGCCAATCCGGGTGGTTGGGATAGCGGGCTGTGGAACGAATTGCAGGATTTACAGGGGCGAATGTCTATAAAAGGCAGTGAGCTGTATTTGTCCGGGGACGGACAAAGTATCAGGCAGTATATCGGCGGACTGGCTGCAGGGCTGCGTTCAAATCTGCAGCATACTGTACCGGGACAGGCCGGAGATGTTTTAGCCGGTATGACTTTAGGGGGGTACGACGGTATCAGTGCGCAGACGCGGGAAGATTTTGCTGCTGTGGGATTGGCGCATCTGCTGGCTGTATCTGGTACGCATATAGCAGTGGTGACAGGCTTTCTGCTTGTACTGCTGCGGCGCCGTAACCACTGTACTATGGCGCTGCTGGCAGGGATTTTATTTTTTTATGCGGCTTTGTGCGGGTTCAAACCGCCTGTACTGAGGGCTTTGCTTATGTCGCTGGCACTATTTGGAGCCGGCGTTAGCGGCAGGCTGCCGCAGCGCAGTAATATTTTCTGTGCTGTGGTCATACTGTTGCTCTGCTATGAACCGCGCTGGCTTTGGGACGCAGGTTTTCAGTTATCATTTACCACAACAGCAGGGCTGCTGTATTTCTACCCGGTACTGAGCGGCCTGTGTACCCGTTACTTACCTGTGGGGATTGCCGAGATCCTGGCAGTATCTTTAACAGCACAGCTGGCGGCTTTGCCGTTTTTGATCCATTATTTTCATCAGCTTTCACTGAGTGGGCTGGCAGCTAATCTGCTTCTAGTACCGCTGCTGGAACTGGCACTACTGCTGACACTGGCGGGATATGCCCTCCTGCCGGTATTTGGGTTGGGAAAACTGCTGTTTTTACTGGCAGGGCTTTTACTGCACCCCTTGCTGAATATCATTCACTGGCTGGCATCCGGCGGCTGGGCAACTGTCACTGTTGGCAGCTGGCCTCTTTTATGCGGCGCTGTCTATTATTTACTGTTGTTGCTGCTTTTCGGCAGCAGCGACTGGGATGATTTCACTGCTTGCGAAAGACGGTTGCTGATCGGTTTATGCTGCTGTATGCTGGTGGGGATCGGGCTTTATGATAAATTCAGGCCGCAGCCTCTGACCGTACATTTTATCGACGTGGGACAGGGGGATGCGGCACTGGTCGTAACACCGCAGCGTCAGACGCTGCTGATTGATACCGGTGGTCTGCGTGGTGACTATGATACGGGCAGCCGTATCGTTCTGCCCTATCTGCGTTACCTGGGGATTCGCAGTCTGGATATGCTGCTTTTAAGCCACGGACACCACGACCATGCAGGAGGAGCGGCCGCAGTAGCTAAAAATATACCTATACGCAGGCTCATTATGCCTCAGGAACAGCCTTCAGCAGATATACAGGCACTGCTGAAGAATACCAAAGCGCAGCTTATATATGCCGAGAGCGGCACAAATTATTCCCTGGGCAATACTGCAATACAGATCATCAGCGCGCCTGTCGGCAGCGCTGACAGCGATGCAAATGAAAGCTCGCTGATCGTGAGGGTTGTATCTGCTGACGGCAGCATTGTTTTTACAGGTGATGCAACAGAAACGGAGGAACTGCTGGCAGCGGGGCAGATTCAGCCCGGTCAGGTATTGAAGGTCAGTCACCATGGCAGTAATGCTTCTTCTTCAATGCCGTTTTTAGCGGCAGTCAGTCCGCAGCTGGCGGTTATCTCAGTCGGTGCGGCCAACAGCTACGGCCATCCTGGCAGTGAAACGCTGCAGCGTCTGGCAGCCTGCGGGGTTCAGGTGCGGCGTACAGATCAGGACGGAGCGCTTAAAATCACTTTTGACGGCAGCCAGGTAAAATGTTATAGTTATCGGTATCAGAAGGAATTTTTTTAGTGGCTTGAAGGAGTACAAACATGGAAATCACGGCAGAAAAAATTATGCAGCAATTAAGTGCCGGTACACAGGTAGCTGGTGTAATCGCAGTGTTCGGCGAAGAAGGCTATTATAAAGATAAAATAGCCGCCGCTTTACCGCGGGCTGTTTTTGGCGACGCCGCGCCGGAAGACAGGGAAATAACTGTTTTTGAGCGTGATACGGATATAAAGGAAATATCTGCTGCTGTCAATACCTACCCTTTTTTCTCAGGACGCAGTCTGGTTATCATTAAAGATGAAAAGCTGTGGGGAGGTAAGGATGGCGGCGAAAAACGCAAACAGCAGCAGGAAGAGCTGGCAGAACTGCTGGCTGATGTACCTGAACATTGTCAGGTACTGCTGTTAGGCGAAAAAATCGATAAACGCGGTAAACTTTATAAAAGCCTGCTTAAAACTGCTGCGATGGTGGAATGCAAGTCTCTCAAATCCTATCAGCTGAAGCCCTGGCTGGACGAACAGGCTGCGCTGCGCGGCTGCCGTTTTGATTATGAAGCGTCACAAACGATCATGGAATATCTGTCGGTAACTGACAATGCGCCGCTGCTGCTGCTGGAACAGGAAATCGAAAAACTATCGGTTTACGCCGGTGAACGTAAGATTTGGACGAAAGATGATATCGAGCAGACTTTCGCTGCGTTGCCTGAAGTTTCGCGCTTTGCGCTGCTGAACGCCATTGCCGAAAAGAAGCTGGGGCAGACTTTGGAGCTTTTGGGTGAAGAACGTAAGCACGGTAATACTGTGCTGGCGCTATGCGGCCTGGTTTCGTTCCAATTGCGACGTCTTGGACGTGTCAAAGAACTTCTGGAAGGAAGGGCCTCGCAGGCCGAGATCGCTTCAGAGTTAAAAGCCGCGCCTTTTGCTGTAAAAAAAATGGCGGAGCAGAGCCGCCGCTTTGGCTTGGGTGAACTGGAACGGGCACTTTTGGAACTATCACAGCTCAATATCGAAATCCGCTATGGCGGCCGGCAGTTTGAAAAGCTGGAAGAAATATTGATCCGGCTTTTGAGCAAGTGATATTTGGTGTTTGGTTAAAAAAAGTGTTTAAAGTTTGTTTTAAACACTGGACAAGCCTGACTGTTGTTTGTTATAATGATGGCGATAGATCAATGGGGATCTTTCTATTTTATTGCTTAAAAATAGGAAGGTCCTTTTTATATTTGTATTTCAGCTTCAGCATTGGGAAAGGAGCGCGGCACAGTGCCGCAAGTGATTGCTATGATGAACAAAGAAATGTTGTATTACATTAACCCTGAACAGCAAACCCCGGAGGAACTGAAGGCTTTGCTGGAAATGCACCCGGAAATCAAATTTGTTTCTTTTATGGGTGTTGACTTTGCCGGTAACGATACCGACGAAAAAGTGCCCATCAATTTATTTATCGAAGATATCAACAGCTTCCTGGAAGGTATGGCTGCTCAGACTGATGGTTCTTCCGTTGTTTTGCCGGGCATTGCTACTTTAAATAACGCCCGCGTCGATATGAAGGTCGACAAAAGTGTCAACTGGTATATTGATTATAATTACGAGCATTTTGATGCTCAGACAGGTAAAATGGTCGGAACCCTGCGCATACCCTGTTTCCTGATCCACAACGAAATCTTTGTTGATTCCCGTTCGATCCTGCAAAACAGCCTGGATTATGTGGAAGCACAAATGCTGGAAATGTTCAAAAAACATCCGCAGATAGCAGGTCTTGAACATGTTGACCTGTCTCAGATCGAAAAACTGGTCTTTACCTGTGCTACCGAGCTGGAATTCTGGGTCAAATCTCCGCGTGAAGACGCACCGATCGAAGCCCTTTCTTCTTCGCAGATGATGCAGGAGCAATACTGGCAGCGTACCCGCGGTAACGTGCGTACCGCTTTAGAACAGACTATAGAAATGATGGAAGCTTATGGTCTGGAACCGGAAATGGGCCATAAAGAATGCGGCGGCGTACGTGGACAGATCGACGGCGCAGGTCATATGACGCATGTTATGGAACAGCTGGAAGTAGACTGGAAATTTAACGTCGGTCTGCAAACTGCTGATAACGAACTGCTGGCCCGCATTATAGTTAAAGAGGTTTTTCGGATGAACGGTCTGGAAGTTTCCTTCCAGGCTAAACCGATCCCCGGCGTTGCAGGAAGCGGCGAACATACCCATGTCGGTATTGCCGCAAAACTCAAAAATGGTAAAATGGTCAATCTGTTTGCGCCCGGCGATATGAAAGCGGATTTTCTGTCTGCTATCGGTTACGGTTCAATGATGGGCCTTTTGAAGAACTATGAGGTCATCAATCCTTTTATTTCAGCTACGATCGATTCATTGAACCGCTTGAAGCCAGGTTTTGAAGCCCCTGTCTGTATCGTTACCTCTTTGGGTATCAGTCCGCAGGTCCCTTCCCGTAACCGTACGATTCTGGCAGGTTTGATCCGCGATATCGACAGTCCGATGGCGACCCGTATAGAAATGCGTTCGCCTAATCCTTATACTAATACCTATATTGCTATTGCTGCTTTCTATCTGGCAATGTGGGATGGAATCAAGGCTTGTGTGGAATCAGGCAAAAAATTGAAGGAACTGGAAGCCGAATTGTCCAAAAAGGCCGGCGTTGAAGGCTTCTATCTGGAAAAAGACCGCGAATACCGCAGCGAAGATGATGTTTTTGAAGACTTCAGCGAGGAAGAACGCAGCCGTCTGTTTGGTAAACCGCCTGCAACTGTGTGGGAAAATATGTGCGGCTTTAATAAATATCCCGAAAAGAAAGCTGCTCTTACCAGCGGCAATATCCTGCGCGCAGAATTTATCGATTCTTTTGCCAAAGGTGCCTTGGTTCGCTGGCAGACCGAGCTCTTAAACAGGATCATCCCCGAATTCCATGCTGAGATCGTGGCAATGAAATGTCTGCATGACACTGGCTTTTATAATAAATGTGACGATGAGCTGTGGGAGAAGATCGCAGCGCTGCGTGTTATGTTAGCTAAAGATTCTGTCGAGGCTCCGTGTATCTTTACTATGATCCGCGATGCTTTTAGCCGCGGCGATTTTGATGCCGCCTCCAAGTTAAAGCTGGAAATGGTAAAAACAATGGAGAAGCTGAGAAGCTGTTATCACGATTACAAGCAAAATATCATCGACTGATAAAGCATATACGTTTTGGATCCGCCGGAAAATATTATCGGCGGGTCCTATTATTTTTCACAAAATGTTTTCTTGACTGGAGCGCAGACCAGACCTATATAATTTAAACAAGGAAAAAGAAGAGGGCGCTGTTGTCGTCCTTTTCCGCAATGATATCAACATTTTTTACGGAACTGCTTTTTATGCGGCAGGTAATTACGGTCTTTTGGGAGCGGTATAGCTTGGCATAAAACAGTATGGTAGCGGGAGAGAGGGGAAAAAATGAGATGGAGTAAAGCTTTTTCAAAAACTGGCCTGCTGGCATTGATGCTTGCCGTGGTCGGGATCGGTATCTTTTTTTATGAACGTCAATATTGCGGCGCCGAACAGCCTGCGCGTTACGAGCCGCAGCAGCTGCGGCAGGTGATTACTGCCGACAGTAAAACCTCGCGGACTATTATGTGGCAGACTCATGCGCCGGAAAGCGATGCCTGGGTGGAATATAAGCTGCAGGGCGAAAATGAGCTTCACAGGGTGCGGGCGCAGGGCAAAGAATTTGCAACAGATTCAGGGACGGTTTATCAGCAAAGTGTGACGCTGACAGCTTTGGAGCCGGGAACTGTTTATGAATACAGGGCTGGCGGCGGCAAAGAATTTTCTGCCTGGCAAACGTTGAAAACAGATGCCGGAGGCGCTTTTACGGCTTTGATCTTCGGCGATTCGCAAAGCCTTGATTATAATGTCTGGCGTAAGACTGCCGCTTATGCTTACAGTCACGATCCGGAAGCCGCCTTTTTCATCAATATGGGCGATCTTGTAGATAACGGCGAGCAATACAGCCAGTGGCGCAGTTGGTTCCGTGGAGCGTCCGGGCTGTTGCCGCAGATTCCGGTTGCTCCTATCAGTGGCAACCATGAAAATTATTCGCTGCAATGGAAACCTTACCGCGGCGATTTATATCTTAATTTGTTCGATCTGCCCCTGAATGGGCCGGAGGGTTTGCAGAAGCAGGCTTACAGCTATGATTACGGCGATGTGCATTTTTCTGTAATCGATACGCAGCAGGAGGAATTAAACGAGTGGAAGCCTGAACTGATCGCAAGTCAGGTGAGCTGGCTGGAGCGCGATCTGGCCGCCAGTGATAAGAAATGGAAAATCGTGTTGGTGCACCGTAATCTGTTCCGCTATCAGGACGGCAGACCCAATGAACTGGGCTCGGCACTTTTTCCGGTTATTGACCGTGGCAATGTCGATGTAGTTTTTTCTGCTCATAATCATACCTATGGCCGTTCTGCTCCGTTTAAAAACGGTAATGTGGCATCACAGGGAACGATCTATATTTCTTCGGGCCGCAGTGGTGATAAAACATGGGCCGGTTCGCGTGCCAAGCCGCAGGAGGTCGCTTTTGACGGCGTGCTTGACCAGCCTAATTATATGAAGCTGACTGTTAATGACGGCAAGCTGACAGTGACCAGCCTGAAGCAGGACGGCAAGCTGATCGATACGGTGACGCTGACGAAATGACAAGCTCTCGATTTTTTGATATAATGTTATTATTAACAAATCAATGAATGGAGTGACATCATGGCTAAAGACAGTTCTTTTGACGTTGTATCGCAGGTCGATATGCAGGAAATGGACAATGCGGTCAATCAAACGAAAAAGGAGATCGCCCAGCGTTATGATTTCCGCGGCAGTGATGCCAGCATCGAATTAGAAGAAAAATGTATCAAATTGGCAGCTGAAGACGAATATAAGCTGAACGCTATCATCGATATGCTGCGTGCCCGTATGGCTAAACGTGATATCCCGCTGCGCTGCCTGGAGCTGGGTAAGGTAGAGCCGGCATCCAAAGGCACAGTTCGCCAGACACTTACTATCCTGCAGGGTATACCGAAGGAAAAAGCCAAAGCGATCGTAGCCGCGATCAAAGCGACTAAATTGAAAGTCAATGCTCAGATGCAGGACGATCAGGTACGCGTCAGCGGAGCTAAAAAAGACGATCTTCAGGCTGTTATCCAAACGCTGAAAGCAGGCGACTTCGGCGTAGATTTACAATTCATCAATATGCGCTAAACTGGATTTTTATACTTCCTACGTAACGTAGGAAGTATTTTTTTATTTTATTGTTTTTGCCAGAGTTTGCCTATATAATAAATATAATCCATATTGCAAACTTGCAATAAATTTGGTGACAAGGAGCTGATTTGTTGAATTGGAGAAAGAGGTAAAGAGATTAAAGCTACATGGTTTCAATAATCTGACGAAAAGCCTGAGCTTTAATATGTACGACATTTGCTACACTAAGACGGTAGCAGACAGGGAGGCTTACCTGCAGTATATCGACGAGCAGTATAATGCCGACCGTCTTACGGAAATTTTAACAAATGTTTCCAACATTATCGGAGCAAACATTCTGAACATCGCCAAGCAGGATTATGAGCCGCAGGGCGCCAGTGTCACTATCCTCATTGCCGAAGGCTGTCTGCACAGCGTTGGTGCTGAAGATAACAGTTCCGCTCCGGGCCCTTTACCGGAAACAGTTTTAGCCCATCTAGATAAAAGCCATATCACGGTGCATACCTATCCCGAATATAACCCTATCGGTGGTATCAGTACCTTTCGGGCCGATATCGACGTATCTACCTGCGGTGAGATCTCACCGCTGAAAGCGCTTAATTATCTGATCCACAGTTTCGATACCGACATTATGACTATCGATTACCGTGTGCGTGGTTTTACGCGTGATATTACAGGACATAAACTGTTTATAGATCACAATATCACTTCAATTCAAGATTATATCCCTGAGCTGGTAAAGGAACATTACCAGATGATAGACGTGAACGTGTATCAGGAAAATATTTTCCATACCAAGTGTAAGCTCAAAGATTTCGACCTTGATAACTATCTGTTCGGGCTTAGCAAAGAACAGCTGCATCCAGGCGAAGTAAAACGGATTGAGGCCAAGCTGCGTCATGAAATGGACGAGATCTTCTACGGCAAAAATATGGACCGCATCAATCTTTAAGGAGGAGTAAGTATGCTGGATTTATGGTTTTCTGAATTTCACGCTCCCGACGCCAAACTTTCGATTTTGGTCAAAGAGCAATTATATAGCGAGCAGACTCCCTTTCAGAAAATAGACTTTTTTGATTCGGAAACCTTTGGTAAATTTTTTACTTTAGACGGGCTGATTATGATTACCGAAAAGGACGAATTTATTTATCATGAAATGATCAGTAATGTGCCGATGGCAGTTAATCCGGACATCAAAAAGGTCTTGATCATTGGCGGCGGTGACGGTGGTACTGCACGTGAGGTCTGCCGCTTTAAAACAGTAGAGCAGGTAGATATGGTCGAAATCGATGAACGTGTCGTACGTCTGTGCCAGAAATATTTTCCGCAGACTGCTTGTGCGCTGGATAATGATCCGCGGATCAATCTGATTTTTGGCGACGGGTTAAAATTCGTACAAGACGCACCTGAGGGTGCATATGATTTGATACTCGTCGATTCTACAGATCCGCTTGGACCTGGCGAAGGTCTTTTTACTACCGAGTTTTACCGCAATTGCTACCGGGCGCTGAATGATAAGGGTATCTTGATCAATCAGCACGAATCACCTTACTATAAAGAATATGCGTATGAAATGCGCCGGGCGCATAAAAAACTTGCTTCGGTATTTTCCATAGCAACAGTTTATCAATTTTATATGCCTACCTATTCTTCTGGACACTGGTTGTTCGGGTTTGCTTCGAAAGGTCTTGATCCAGTGAAAGATGCTGACTTTAAACGCTGGTCTGAATTTGGGCTGCAAAATCGTTATTATAATCCCGGGGTACATCTCGGTGCTTTTGCTCTGCCTAATTATGTACAGGAAGAACTTCAAAAAGAAGATTAATGATTCGTAACAAGGTATTCAGGTTTGTCTGCAAAAGCGGCAACACATTTATTGTGTTGCCGCTTTGTGATTTTATAACATAGATGGCTTTGTTTGAAAAATGTGTGATAAGATTATTTTTTTGTAATTTTATTTTAACAGTATTGCTGGATATATGTATGTGTGTTATGATTTATTTATAAAAATACAAGCAAAACTTTAAAGTGTATTTGCATAGTATTTTTGCTGTAAGAATAATAATTGGGTGAAGTTTTACCTGTAGAATTAAGAGGTGATAAATTATCAGATACAGTAAAGAATTTATGGAAGTCCATAAAAATAAGAATGGTGGGATAATGGTGAAGAAAGTAATTTTGTATTTATTAACTATGATCTTTGCACTCAGCACAGCTACGGCACTTGCTGCAGAACCTGCTGACGCTCCTGTGTCTATGCGTGAAAGAATGGAAAAAATCAGGGTGGAGAGCGACCCGGTATATCAGGCAGAAAAAGCCAAAAGAATGGAAAATATGCCTAAAGTAGCTGTGCTTTATGTAAATAATGCCGAGACTACTTATAATGACGAAGTAGATGGAGTGGTTTTAGGCAATTTGGAAAAATGCATCAATGATGATAAATATATTTATATCAATGGTGAACCATATATCGAAAAGTTAAACAAAGTTGGTATTGTTGATATTACTACGGCTGAAAGAGCCGATATAGTTGATGCTTTTGAAGGTGAAGATGTTGATTATGTCGTTTTTATTGAAGTGCAGCCGTTTATAGCAAGAGACAAAGTGACGTTCTTTACAGTTGGTAAAGATATAACGACTACTGTACCATTGAAAATCATTGATTTGGTAAATGGTAAATATTTATATAATGGCAAGTTTACTGAGAAAGCTTCCGACAGCACAATGATCGGCGGCATAGGTAATAAATCGGTTGCCATGAAAGCCCTGAATAAGATCAACGAACAGATCACTTCTGTTTTAACGGTCAGATTGCCGGAAGAAAAATCTGTTGCGGTAGCTGCTGATAAAAAATAGGTTCTATAATGAAAAAATATTTTGATAAAAGGCTTATGGGGGTCTTTTTAATGATATTTGTATTTTTTACTGCGGCCTGCGAAGCTGAAGCGGCTAAAAGCTTGCGACAGAAAAGCAGCGTGCTTTTGGTGTTTAACAATATTGCCGGAACACGTTATGATGAAAAGCTTACCCAAATAGCATTGGAAAAGCTGCAGAAGAAAATCGAAGGAATTTATCTTGAAATCGATGCTGAACCTTATGGTGAAAACTTCAAAGAAAAGTCATTCGAAAAAGCTTCATTTGCAGAATTGACGGCGCAGGTTGATGGCTGCGGGGCAGATTATTTTGTTTATACCGAGCTGCAGCCCATTACAAAAGAAACACATTTTAATTTTATATATTTTGATAAAAATGTGGAAACCGGGCTGGTTTTGCGGATCGTGGATTTAAAGAATGATAAAGAACTTTATAATAAAAAATATTTGATAAAAGCTGAAGATTCTACTGACTATTTCTTTATCGGCAGCGGATCAGTTGCACAGAAGGCGTTAGATGCCATACTGTTCAGAGCTGGCGAAGCGATTTCAGTCAAGCTTCCGCTTTAAAAATAATCTTTAACAGCCTCCAACAAGTTTTATTACTTGTTGGAGGCTGTTTTTTGTAAAACAGTTCGTTTTACAAACTTTACATTGATTTTACAAAACTGCACTAACGGATTTTACTTTGCTGGGATATGCTATAGCCATAGTCAGAAAACTAAAAATAAATCATAAAAATTTTGGAGGCTATAGTGATGAAAATGAACAAAAAAGCAGCAGGTATTTTATTAGCAGCAATGAGTACGATGATTTTTACCGGCTGCGGCAGCAGTGAATCGGAAAAGAAGGCTGATAATGCGGCAGCAGGCAGTAAGATCGTTGTTATCTCCCGTGAGGATGGAAGCGGTACACGCGGTGCCTTTATAGAATTGTTCGGTATTGAGAAGAAGGATGCTGACGGCAAAAAAATCGACCATACTACTGATAATGCTGCCATTACCAATAATACTTCGGTCATGATGACTACTGTCGCCGGTAATAAAGACGCTATCGGCTACATTTCACTGGGCTCTTTAAATGATACAGTAAAAGCGCTGAAAATCGATGGTGCAGAAGCAAGTGCAGCCAATGTAAAAAGCGGTGCTTATAAAATCGCCCGTCCGTTCAATATCTGTACGAAAGATGGTTTGAGCGAAGTTGCCCAGGATTTCGTTGCTTTCATTATGTCAAAAGAAGGCCAGGAGGTAGTAGCTAAGGCCGGCTGCATCGGCGATGACAAAGCTGCGCCTTATAAAGGAACCAAACCGGCAGGTAAAGTAGTTGTAGCAGGTTCGTCTTCCATAACTCCGGCAATGGAGAAACTGAAAGAAGCGTATATGAAAATCAATCCGGCTGCTAATATCGAGATCCAGAGTAGTGATTCCACTACCGGCGTTAAATCTGCTGTCAGCGGTATATGTGACATTGGTATGGCTTCACGCGACTTGAAGAAGAGCGAGCTGGAACAGGGCTTAAAAGCAACTGTTATCGCTACTGACGGTATTGCGGTAATCGTAAATAAAGATAATAAAGTCGGCGATCTGAAAAAAGAACAGGTCGAAGCGATCTTTACCGGCAAGATTACTGAATGGAATAAACTGTAAGCAGATAAAACTGAACACTGTAAACTAACGGCTGCCTCTAGGGGCAGCCGCCTGTATAATGTGAGGGAGTATGGAGAAGCGTAAAGAAGAAATAATGAAGTTTGTTTTTCTGCTGGCGGCGTGTGCCTCTATCGCTACAGTAGCTATGATTTGTCTGTTTTTGTTTGCCAACGGGCTGCCGACTATCGGCAAAATCGGCGCTGCAGATTTTTTCTTAGGAGAAAGATGGCGTCCTGCCAACGATGTCTACGGCATTCTGCCGATGATCCTGGGCAGCTTGTACGTTACGCTGGGAGCGATCGTCGTTGGAGTTCCGGTCGGGATTTTGACGGCTGTCTTTATGGCGCGTTTCTGTCCTGAGAAAATATACAATGTGCTGAAGCCTTCTGTAGAATTGCTGGCTGGTATTCCTTCAGTTGTCTATGGTTTTTTCGGACTGGTAGTGATGGTCCCGTTTATCCGTGAACATATCGGCGGTACCGGCAGCAGTATGCTTACGGCTTCACTGCTTTTAGGCATGATGATTTTGCCGACACTGATCAGCGTCGCTGAAGCCGCGTTGCGTGCGGTGCCTGACAGTTATTATGAAGGGGCTCTGGCTTTAGGAGCAGGGCATGTCCGCAGTGTATTTTTTACAGTCGTGCCGGCTGCCAAGTCGGGGATTATGGCGGCGATCATTCTGGGAATGGGACGGGCCGTCGGCGAGACGATGGCTGTAATTATGGTCGCAGGCAATCAGGCCAGAATGCCTATAGGTATTTTAGAAGGCGTGCGCACGATGACAACAAATATTGTCATTGAAATGGGATATGCTGCGGATCTGCACCGTGATGCGTTGATTGCAACGGCTGTCGTTCTGTTTGTATTTATCCTGATTATTAATTTGACTTTTTCGTACCTGAAAGGTAAGGTGGTGCAGCAATGACGGGTTTAAAAGCGCAGCTTAACCGTAAGCTGCATGAATGCGGACGCGATCCGCTGTCGTTGTTTTTACTGGGCTGTGTGATTGCTGCAGCGCTGATTACTTTCATGGTGTTGAGTTTTTTACTGGGGTATATTTTGTGGCAGGGGCTGCCAAATATAGAAACAGGTTTGTTTGCTTTGCAGTATAATTCAGAAAATGTTTCTCTGTTTCCTGCTTTGGTTGATACAGTGCTGATGGTAATAATGGCGCTGGCTATTGCGACTCCGCTTGGTATATTTGCGGCGGTCTATCTGGTCGAATATGCCAGCCGCGGCAACAGGCTGGTAAGCTTGGTACGTGTAACTGCTGATACTCTTGCCGGTATCCCTTCGATTGTATATGGTTTGTTTGGTATGCTGTTCTTCGTTACTTATTTGAAATGGGGCTATTCCTTACTTGCCGGCGCCTGTACTGTTGCGATCATGATTTTACCTCTTATCATGCGCACGACAGAAGAAGCATTAAAAGCGATCCCTGACAGCTACCGTGAAGGCAGTTATGGCTTAGGGGCAGGCAAGCTGCGGACCGTTTTTGCCGTAGTTCTGCCTTCAGCGGTTCCCGGTATTCTGGCGGGCGTTATTCTTTCCATTGGCAGAATCGTAGGCGAAACGGCAGCGCTTATTTATACAGCCGGTACGGTGGCGGCACTTCCTGACGGGGTGCTGTCGTCAGGACGAACTCTGGCAGTACATATGTATGTGCTGGCCAGCGAGGGTTTGTACATGAAACAGGCTTATGCGACGGCTGTAATTTTAGTTGTGATCGTTGTTGCTATCAACGCTCTGTCGAGCAGACTGGCAAAACAATTGATGAAGGGAAAATAATATGGATACGAAAATAGCTATTGAAACTTTGGATTTATATTACAGTGAATTCCATGCGCTAAAAAATATCAATATGCGGATACCGGAAAAAGAGATTACTGCATTTATAGGTCCTTCTGGCTGTGGCAAATCAACACTGCTGAAATCTTTGAATAGAATGAACGATCTTATCGAAGGCTGCCGTATTACAGGCAGGGTTTTGCTGGACAATGATGACATTTATGCCAATGACGATGTTAATTTGCTGCGTAAACGTGTGGGCATGGTTTTTCAAAAGCCGAATCCTTTTCCGATGAGTGTGTATGATAATATTGCTTTCGGACCTCGAACACATGGCGTCAAAGGCAAAGCTAAGCTGGATGATATGGTGGAGGAGGCTTTGCGTAAGGCGGCAATCTGGGATGAAGTCAAGGACAGGCTTGATAAAAGCGCTTTGAGTTTTTCTGGTGGTCAGCAGCAGCGGCTCTGCATTGCCCGCGCGCTGGCGGTACAGCCGGAGGTTTTGTTAATGGACGAGCCTACTTCGGCACTGGACCCGATTTCGACCCTGAAAATAGAAGATTTGGCATTGGAATTGAAGCAAAATTATACTATCGTGATTGTAACGCATAATATGCAGCAGGCGGTGCGTATTTCTGATAAAACAGCCTTTTTTCTTTTGGGTGAAGTGGTAGAGTTCAACGATACTGATAGTTTGTTCTCGAACCCGCAGGAGAAAAAGACTGAAGATTATATTACAGGGAGGTTTGGCTGATGGTAAGGAGCAGATTTGCGGCTCAGATGGAGCTTTTGAACACAGAACTGATCGTAATGGGCACTTTGTGCGAGAATGCTTTGGAGCATGTGATGCAGGCTTTGCAGGAAGATAATGATGCTTTGAACAGAGAAATTATTATTTTAGGCAAACGCACAGAGGAAAAAGAGCGGGAAGTAGAGAATATTTGTATAAATCTGCTTTTGAAGCAGCAGCCTGTCGCTTCTGATTTGCGTCAGATTTCAGCGGCGCTGAAAATGATTACGGATTTGAGCCGTATCGGCGAACAGGCGGGCAATATTGCTGAGATTTTAGGCAAGGCTGAATTTGGCAGGGATTACGATACAACGCTTTTGCAGCAAATGGCGACAGCGGCGAAAAAGATGGTCAGTACCAGTCTGGACGCTTTTGTGAAGGGCGATCTGCGCCTGGCTCAGCAGGTAGAGCGTGACGATGATGTCGTTGACGAATTGTTCAGCAGGGCAAAAAAAGAATTGATCCAGGTCATACGCAGCACGCAGGATAGCGGAGAGCAGGCTATTGATTACCTGATGATCGCCAAGTATTTTGAAAAAATCGGCGACCATGCGGTAAACATTTCCCAATGGGTGCTGTTTATGATTACAGGAGCACATGAGGAGGATACTGTGCATGATCTTTTGCGTGGAGGACGATCCTAATATTCGTGAATTAGAAGTTTATACATTGCAGTCAGTTGGTTTTAAAGCTCTGGGCGTAGGCAGCGGTGATGAGTTGTTCAAAGCGCTGGAATGCGGCAAGCCGACTCTGATTCTGCTGGACATCATGCTCCCGGGTGAAGATGGCCTTAGTCTGCTGAAGCGGCTGCGCAGCGATAAACGGACCGCACAGGTGCCGGTGATCATGGCAACAGCCAAAGGCTCAGAATTCGACAAAGTTCATGGTCTTGATAATGGGGCTGATGATTATATAGCCAAACCTTTCGGCATGATGGAAATGGTGTCGCGGGTCAAAGCCGTACTGCGGCGTTATAAGCAGGAGGATAAGCAGAGCAGGCTTACTGCCGGCGAGTTGGTAATGGAGATCGATAAACACCGCGTGATGGCCGGTGGTCAGGAGGTAGTTCTGACATTTAAGGAATTTGAGCTTTTACATAAGCTGTTAGAGCGGCCGGGACAGGTTTTTACGCGCGAACAGCTTTTAACTGATATCTGGGGTTATGATTTTGCCGGCGAGACACGTACTGTCGATGTTCATGTGCGTACGCTGCGGCTGAAACTGGGCGAAGCAGGAGCATTGGTAGAAACTGTACGCGGCGTCGGTTATCGTATAGGAGCTGGTTATGAGAAATAAAATTTTCAGCGGTCTGCTGTTTTTGTCAACGGCGGCTGTTATCATTGCTTCCGTGCTGATTGCGGTTATTATGTACCAGGGGTCGATGACCACAATGCAGCGTGATTTGAGACAGGAAGCAACTTTTATAAAAATGGGTCTGGAACAGAGCGGGAAAAGCTATCTGCAGGCATTGACCATGGAAAGCGGTAAGCTGACTCGTGTTACTTTGATTGCTCCTGACGGCAGGGTCATCTATGACAATCATGTGGCAGCCGAAAAAATGCTTAATCATAAAGATCGTGAGGAAGTACAGGAAGCGTTAGCAAGTGGAATTGGTTTGGCCGAGCGTATGAGCGATACTCTGTCAGAAAAAACTTTTTATTTTGCGCTGCGGCTGGATAATGGTGATATACTGCGTGTTGCAAGAACGACAGACTCTGTTTTTGCGACGGTGGCCGGCAGTATTCCCTATATGATCGCGGTAGTGCTGGTGGTGGCTTTGGTGGCTATGCTTCTGGCACGGCGGATTACTGATAAAATGGTTTTACCGCTGGATCAGGTGGACCTGGAAAATCCACTGGAAAATGATACTTATGATGAACTGGCACCGTTTTTAACACGGATCGCCCAGCAGCAGAGGCAGGTTTCAGAAGGCTTAAAGCAGCTGCGGCAGAAGCAGAATGAACTGGCGGCTATTACTCAGAGTATGAATGAGGGTCTGATCCTTTTGAATGACCGGCAGAATATTTTATCGATCAACGACAGTGCCGCCAAATTATTTGGTTTGCAGGATCATGAGGTAGTTGGTAAAAATATTCTGACTTTGGAGCGAGGCCAGGAAGTGCAGGAGCTGCTGCAGAAGGTAGCTGTGGGCGGCAGCGGTGAAAGTCTGTATCAGAAGGACGGGCGCTTTTATCAGCTATGCGGCAGCAGTGTTGGCGGTAAAGGCAGCGTATTGCTGATTTTTGATGTTACTGAAAAGCGTGCAGCAGAAACACTGCGGCGTGAGTTTTCTGCAAATGTTTCGCATGAACTGAAAACACCGCTGCAGTCGATTTTGGGTTATGCTGAGATTATGAAAAACGGGTTAGTTCAGGAAGGAGATAAGCAGCGCTTTCTGGAAAAAATCTACAGTGAGGCCGGGCATCTGATTGTGCTTATCGATAATATTATGAAACTGTCGCGTTTAGACGAGTCGGCGAATAATATGAACAACCTGGAAATTATCGAATTGAAAAAGCTGGCTGAAGGTACAGTTCAGCGTCTGCAGGAACAGGCTGCCGGAAAAAATGTCGCAATAAGCGTCAGTGGCTGTGAAGCTGAGGTAGAAGGAGTACCTGCAGTTTTGAGCGAGGTTATTTATAACCTTATTGACAACGGGATCAAGTATAATCGTGAAAACGGCAGCGTTGAGATTACAGTAGCCGTAATTCCCGGTGAAGCAGTACTGACATTTAAGGATACCGGCTGCGGTATCGGCAGTGCTGATAAAGAGCGGGTTTTTGAACGCTTTTACAGGGTTGATAAAAGTCACTTTAAAGAAACCGGCGGCACAGGTTTGGGACTTTCCATAGTCAAGCATGGGGTGATGTTCCATAAAGGTCGCATTGAGCTGGAAAGTGAACTGGACAAAGGGACTACTATAAAAATCTTTTTGCCGCGGAAATAATTTAAACACCCTCCACCAATAATTATTTGATGGAGGGTGTTTTGCTTTTGTTGTAAAATTAATAATAAAACTTATATTTAATTGCTCAAAAGATATAATTTTGTTAAAATGAATATAAATATTAAAAAACATAATAAACAAGCTTGATTGACAGGAAAGATAAGGTAGCAATTTTCATATGAAGCTTCTTAAAAGTACTTTTGTTTGGTTAGCGATAATAATGTCTATTTGTGCCTGTGTGACTGCGAATGCTGCAGAAACACAGGCTAAAAAAGTTTTAAAGGTGGCATTCCCTGAAACACGCGGTATATGTGAGACATACGCAGATGGCACACGTGGCGGTGTTGTCTATGAATGGTTAGTTGAAATCGCTAAATATACAGGTTGGGAATATGAGTTTATTGGAGATTCCATTAGCCAGTCAATAAAAAATATGGAACATAATAAATATGATCTTATGGGTGCTGTGTTAAAGTCACCTGGATTTGGTGAAAACCTGTATTATCCTGAACATCTGATGGGTTATAGCTACAGTTTGCTGATTTATAACAAAAATGACCAGAATATCAAGGGATTCGATATCAAAAGTCTGGAAGGGAAAACGATTGGTGTTTTTGCCAAGGCTACTGATAAAATAAAGCGCTTAAATAATGTTTTAGAATTCAATGATATAAAAAGCGATATCAAATATTACGGTACTTCTGATGAATTTGAAAGTTCTTTGGATAATGGTGAAGTGGATCTGCTTTTAGTAAGCGATCTTTTTAACAAGCTGGCTGATTATAATGTCGCATTGCGTTTTAATTCTGAACCTTGTTATATCGTTGCCAGGAAGGACGATCCGGAAACAAGTGCGCAGCTGAATGAAGCTATAAAAAAGATTTATGCAGTCAATCCGAATTTTGGCGAAGCCCTGTTTCAAAAATATTTTCCTGTTAATTACAGTAACACTGCTGTATTCTCAGAACAGGAAAGTACGTTTATACATAAAAATGGCCCATTTAAGGTAGCTGTAGTAAAAAACAATTATCCTTTTTATTATATTAAGGATGGTGAACCTAAAGGTATCGTTCCTGAAATTTTTGCATTGATTGCTGCTCAGATCGGAGCGGAGTTTGAGTATATAACGGCTGCTTCCTATGGGCAGACTTTGGAATTGGTCAAAAGCGGTCAGGCAGATATCCTTGGTTATTATATCAATGAAAATGACGCCTTTAATCCTGATGGTTTAAATATCACCAAAAATTATATGATGCTTAATTCTATCATCATGCGTAATAAGTATACACCTTTCCCAAATGATAAAAATATTGCTGCAGTCATAAACGGCAGCTGTGCATCGCGTAATATCAAACATACAGACGTTGCGCATTTTGATACATATGAAGAATGTCTGAATGCAGTAGATTCGGGAGAAGCTTCTTATAGCAGAATACCTGTCGTTGTTTTGGAAGATCTGTATATGAGTGATTATTATACTAATATCATTCCTGTTATAGAGAGTCCTGAGATATATTTGTCTTTGGGGATCAGCAGCAGTAATGATATACAGCTGTATTCTATTTTGAATAAAAGTCTGGTCAACCTGTCCAATGAGCAGACTGCGCAGATTTTATCCAATAATACCTTGATGTCTGGCAAGAAAGAAATGTCTTTCAAGGCTTTGGTTTATTCTAATCCAGTCATATTTTCTCTGATCATAATTGGGTTTATTTTACTTGTGGTAACGATTGTTTTTATGTATTTTTGGTTTAAAATGAAAAATCAGGTCATTTATTTTAAAATGAAAAAAGTAGAAAACATCAGCAAGGTGCGTTCAGAGTTCCTTTCCAGGATGTCACATGAAATAAGAACTCCTTTGAATGCAATCATCGGATTGGCTAATCTGATGCGGCTTTCCGGTGAAGGGGATCCTGTGACGCAGAAAAATATTTCCAAAATTGATTCTTCTGCTAAATTTTTATTATCGATCGTCAATGATATCCTTGATATGTCAAAAATAGAAAGCGGCAAGATCCAGATCGAAAGCAGACCTTTTTCTATGGATAATCTGCTGCGGCAGCTGAGCAATATTTTTCTGGTGATGGCGGAAGAGAGGAAAATCAAATTACAGTTTAAATGCTGTTTTACACATAAAAATTTTGTTGGAGATGAGCTGCGTTTAAAGCAGGTTCTTATTAATTTGCTCTCCAATGCCCATAAATTTACAGAAAACAATGGCGAGATAACGGTAACGGTTCTGGAAAGTGCTGCTGAAGAATGGGTTTCTGAGCTGCGTTTCAGTGTTTGTGATACAGGCATTGGTATTCCTGAAACAGATCTGGAACGTATTTTTGGATCGTTTGAGCAGGTCTTCCGAAAAAGCCGCAGCAATCAGCAGGGAACTGGGTTGGGGCTGGCTATCAGCCGCAATTTGGTAGAATTGATGGGCGGTATTTTAAGTGTACGCAGTGAGGTTGAAAAAGGTTCTGAATTTTTCTTTACTATCAAGCTGCCTGTTTACGAAAAACAGTTTGATGAAATCCTGGAGAATAATAACGAAGTCAGACTACATAGTTATTTAGCGGGTAAAAATATTTTGTTGGCAGAAGATAATGATCTTAATGCCGAGATTGCCGTAACGATGTTGGAAATGCAGGGGGTACACGTTGAACGCGTTGTAAACGGACAGCAGGCTGTAGACAGGTTTCAGGAAACTTTGCCAGGCACTTATGACCTGATTTTAATGGATCTGCAGATGCCGGTAAAGGGCGGGCTTGAAGCTGCTGCAGAGATCAGGTCTTTGAGCAGGGACGACGCACAGGAAATACCAGTTATCGCTATGACCGCCAATACGCTGCAGGAAGATCGTGAGAAAGCGCTGGCTGCGGGAATGAATGCTTTTATTCCCAAGCCGTTCGATGTGGAACAATTGTATAAAAGTATTGAAAAGTTTCTGCATTAGCTGATAGTATTTGCTGAAGTCATAACAAAAGAAACTTTTATCAAGGAGAGGTTGCTTTGCAGCAAAAATATTTGTGTTTCTTGGCTATATTTTACCTGGTGCTTTTCTCAATGAAAACCGCGGCTGCAGCGGGTGAAGCGGAATTTTATTTAGAGCCGATGATAGTTACGGCCGCGCGTTATGACAACAGTGCAGGTAAACCAGGTTACTATAAAGTTGATGAAAAGAAGCTGGAAAACGGCAATTATGATAATGCTTTGGATGTGATTCAGCAACTTCCGGGTGTTACTTTGATGGCAAGGGGCGCCAGCGGTGGTATGAATGCCTATAGTAAGATTTTGCTGAATGGTTCTGATCGTTATTTGGTAATTATTGACGGTGTGCGTTCTAACTGGAACGGCAGCAGTTATAATGATTTTGATTTCGGTGTACTGCCGGCGGGAATGCTGGAAAGTGTAGAGGTTTTGCCGTCAGCAGCCGGAAGCGTTTACGGTAATGCTGCTAAAGGCGGTGTGATCAGGATAACTACAAAAAAAGCTGTTGAAGGTGTTAAAACCAGTATCAATCTGGAAACGGGCAGTTATGGACGTGAGCAAGAGAATATTTTACATTTAGGCAAAAGCGGTGAATGGAGCTGGTCGGTTTATGCCCGAAAAAGTATTATGGGCGATTACAGTAGTGCAAGGCAGAGTATACCTTCATACGAAAATGTTGAAAATGCTGGTATCAAATTGACCAAAGCCTGGGGTGAAACTGCTGATCTGACTTTAAGCTACAGCGTTTTCAGCGGCAGGTATAAATCAAAGATCTTCAATTATAAGAATACGGAACCTGATGAAACTAAGCCGCCAAAGTTAGTTAAAAATATTTTTATGACCGATGCCCGCAAGACAGAAGATAATCTAACTCTGGAATATGAGCGTAAATTTTCGGATACAGAAAATAATATTGTGGGTATTTACAGACGCAGCAGCAATGCCGCCTATGATAGAAGTTTAAATGTTGAATGACCATGGCTGCTTGATTTACGGACGGAAGGTTTTTTTGACCGTTACAGTAAACAGTGGCACCCAAAACATACTTTGACCGGCGGTGTGGAATATTACAAGGATAAGGTCCTTAATTATCAGGATCTGGCAGCAAAATATAGTGACGGAACTGTGATCAGTAAAGCTGTTTATCTGCAGGATGTCTGGCAGCTGGCTGACAGCGTCAAAGCTGTCGGCAGTCTGCGTCAGGATTGGAATTCTTATGCAGGGAGCAAGCTTTCTCCTGCTTTGTCGGTGGAATATCAGCCCTCTGAAAAGGTATTATATACTTTGGCCTATACAGAATATTTTGCGCCGCCCAAGCAGCAGCAGATATTTTCTCCTGATTATGGTGACGAGGCGCTGAAGCCAGAAGAAGGTAGGGTTTATGAAGCGGGATTAACTTATATACCGGATGAGTCTTCGTCATTAAAAATTAATGTTTTTCATCGTGATGCAGCTGATGTCATTGCAGTAGATATAAGTTTACCAAAATATCTTCGTCGATATGCCAATATTGCGCATGAGAAAGCAACAGGATTTACTGTTTCCGCATCGAAACGGTTTTCAGAAAAGTGGCGTTCTCTGGTGGCTTATACACAGACGAAAGTGGATACAGAACGTAAAAATTCAAGCCCTGTAAGTACGATGATACCTCACGGTGAACTGTTGCTTGATTTGATGTACGAATATGATAAGTATAGTGTGCTGCTGCAGGGGCGCGGAGTTTTTGATCAGGCTAACGGCCGTGGTGAAAATCGTTTTGCCAATAATAATTACTGGGTATGGAATGCTTCATTGAACTATAAACTGCAGAAAAATACCAGGCTTTATGTGAAGGTCAATAATATTTTTAATCAGTTTTATTCCAATTGGGACAATGAGAGCGGCGGATTTCTTGGATTTGATGAGTGGTATGCCGAACCTGGGCGTAACTATCAAATTGGTATAAACTACAGTTTTTAATGCTTCAGGAAAACAGCAAAAGCCATCTGTGTATTTGCAGATGGCTTTTCTGTATTGTGGAATTCTGGTGTTCAGCTCAAAGTTAAAGAAAGAGAGATGTTTAGATTAAATTTATTAAATGTTTATCTACAAGTTGCTGATCGGTATGCAAAAAAAATCAGAAGACATCCGATGCAGATGTTGATTAATTGCTGTAGTGAAGGTAACAATAGAGGTGCGCTGCTGTTACCTAAAAAAGCAAGCAGACAGAGAAATAAGAACGTTGCACTTATACAGCCACAGGTGAAAGAAAGAAGTTGCTGTCTGTTGAGCCGGTACTGGGAAACTTGTGCTGAAAGCATACCTAACCAGAAAATAATCGTCAGGGGATTGCTGAGCGTAAGCAGTCCTGCAGCGTAAAAACTGCTGATTTGTGGCAGCATAATAGTGGCAGTTGAAATCTGTGGATGAAAAACATCAGCTAAAGCAGTAACTGCAAAGTAGAGAAGCACGGCAGCACCGCAATAACGTAGTTTTTTTTGTATGCCCGGATAATTTTTCAGGCAAGTTCCTAAACCATATAATGCCAGCAGGATATAGAAAGCGTCAACCAAAACTACTGCCAGTACGGCTTTCAACGCTTCGGTTATTCCCCGGGCAATAGCTGTTTGCAGAATAAAAAGACAAACCGGACCGATTGACAGCTGTAAAATTATACCAAGGCGCAGACCGCGTATAAAAGAGTTCAGCAATTTAACTCTTCCTTTAGCGTTGCCAGAGTAATAAAGGTATTAGAACTGCTGACGCCGGTGATTTTTTTTAGCTTATTAGTAAGAAAGCTTTCCAGAGCATCGGTATCGCTGACGCTTACTTTAAGCAAATAGTCGTAAGCTCCGGCAAGATGATGACATTCAAGTACATCCGGAAGAACGGTTATCTGACTGCGGAAAGCATTGATATGCTCGGTTTTATCAATATTTACAAAAATAAAAGCTAAAAGTTTTTGCCCGGTCTGCCGGCGGTCGAGCTTGATTGTATACTTTTGAATAATCGAATTTTGTTCGAGTTTACGTATTCTTTCGGCAACAGCAGGAATTGACAGTTTTACTTTTTTACTTATCTCAGAAGCGGTGACGCGCCCGTTTTCCTTTAAACAGTATAGAATTGCAGTATCAATATTGTCCATAAAAACCTCCTTAAGTAAATAATATAGCAATTCTTTATTAAAAGTAAATAATTTATTGAAAAACGATAAATATTTAAGTAAATAGGCAGATAATATAAAAAAATACCGTTGGACTAAGTTGGTCAACGGTATTTTAAGACAGTTATTTCTTTTTATCTTTTTTCAGTTCTACATCAATTTCAAAAAGTCTGTTCCAGGGGAAAGAAATATCAAAATTACTTTTTTCTGTAAATTTATAACGTCCTGATAAATCTCGGCAAACGCCTAAAGCCAGATCGTGAACTGGTTTCTGATAAGGGCCGAGAAGGTAAACTGCATTTTTTTGATTTTTGCTTTCCAAAAATGCAGTAGCACTGCGTCGGGCATTGGCCTGATAATACCAGTCGTCTATAACTCTGATACGCATCAGTTTTTCAGCATCCGGTTTTGACATCTGCGGAGTCAGTATACCCTGACAAATGGCAAATCCAACGGTATTGTCCGCAGTATTCCAGCCATTATAGGCTGTCAGCCGTTCCAACTGCCCCTGTTTGGCCAGTTCGTTCATAAAGCCATTATCAGCTCCGTTAGAATACGCTACGTCGGCCAAAGATACCCGGTAGCCGTTATCCATAAGCTGCTTGAGCTGTTTGATATAGGTACGGTTTTGCGGTGAAGAGAAAAACTGATTGGAAGGAGCGGTAGAATCCATCATTATGCCGTCAAAGGGCGTGTTTAGTGCCAAAACAACGTCTGCGTTAGCGGCACTGGTAGCAGTACGTCCGTCTACTGCTAAAATCTGCTGTGGCACTGATTGACCCAAGGTCATATCAGAATATTGCGGCAGCGTTCGCGGTCCCCAGCCATCTGCATAATAGGCGTAAACACGTGGCTGATAACGCTTCAGTTCGTTTCCGGCTCTGGTCAGCAGCAGCAGCCCGAGCTGGTCGACACCGGGGATTATCTGAAAAGTTCGCTGCGTAAGATCATAGGTTTCCTGAGTGAGCTTGCGTGCTTCCATATGTGTATGCGATAACGGAGCATTATCGTCCTTGCCGATTGCGAGAAAGTGAAAACGGTTGCTGCGGGTCATTTCCGTCAGCTTGCTGTTGATATTGAGATTTTTTTGGCGTCGTTCCAGCCAGTCCTGCAAATCTGCTTTAGGCAGGTTGGTAGACAAAGTTTTTTTCGTTAAAGCATCTTTGAGGCTGAGTCCAATCAAATCTTCGGAGTCACAAAGCTCGGAATAACGAAAAATAGCCGGACCGATTTTCGAATAATATGGAGGCTCAGCAGCGCCAAAACTGGCGCGCGGAGTTCTCATCAAGGTAGAGAAAGCATAAAGCCGTACTGGGAACTGATCACGCAGTGTTTCGAGTCGCTGCAGACGCTGCTCTAAAACTGCCTGCGGTTCGTGATGAGTACGTGATGCAACCAGACCGCCGTAGATCAGACTGTCTGTGGAAATGACGGCAGCGTCTGCCTGAGGCGCACGGCTGACGAGCCATTTCCATAATTCATCAGGACTGCCGTTTCGATTATATGAAGCCAGATATTTATCAGGCGGAAGCAGCACTTTGTAGCCCGCTGCTTCCATTGTTTTGGCAACATAAGAGGAACAGACAGGACGGTTATCCAAAGGTAAAAACAACAGAGTTTCTTTTTGGTTTTCCTCTGCCTGAGCCGAACTAAAAGATAGAAGCAGCAGGGAAAACAGCAGTATTTTTCTGAATGGATTATTCCAGATCTTCATCGGGGCATCTCCTAAAACTATTACTAATCTTAATATAATTATAAGGTAACGATATAAATTTGGCTACAAGAATTTTACAAATCAAAATTATTGACAATAATTATTGTTAAGTTTATAATTAAACATAGTCACATAATCAATCGGTTATGCGAAGGAAGAGGCTAACATATCTTTCCTGCAGAGAGAGGCGCCCTGGCTGTAAGCGCTTTGGAAAAATGATAGACCTTACCACCTTCAAACCACATTGCGGAACCTCTGCTCTGGCAGTTAGTATGCAGTGTCGTATGCCGGCGTTAACGGTACCGAGTGGACTTGCCAGCGGCAGGTCAATTAGGGTGGAACCGCGGTCAACTCCGTCCCTTTCCAGGGAACGGAGTTTATTTATTTTTAGGAGGCTAGTAAAATGGCAAATGTTAAAGTAACCTTAAAAGATGGCAGTGTAAAAGAAGTTGCTGCCGGAACGACATTGCTGGAAGTAGCAAAAGGTTTGTCGCAGAAACTTGGCAAACAGGCGCTTTTGGCTGTGGTAGACGGTGTGAATAAAGATTTGACAGATAAATTGGAGCATGATGCGTCAGTTGAATTTGTTGTTCCTGAAAGCTCTGAAGGACTGCATGCGATTCGCCATACGGCGGCACATATCATGGCCCAGGCAATTCAGCACTTGTTCCCCGATACTAAATTTGCTATCGGACCTGCTATTGCTAATGGTTTTTATTATGATTTAGACAGCGAGCATGTTTTTGTCCCGGAAGATCTGATTGCTATTGAAAAAGAAATGGCTAAGATCGTTAAGGCCAATCTTCCGCTTGTACGCAGTGAATTGCCGCGCAGTGAAGCGTTGAAAATGTTTGCAGACAAAGATGAAAAATATAAGGTCGAACTGATCAATGATCTGCCTGAAGATGCAGTTATCAGCACTTATACGCAGGGGGATTTCACAGACTTATGCGCAGGGCCGCATTGTCCGTCGACCGGCAGGGTAAAAGCTTTTAAACTGCAAAGTATTGCCGGCGCTTACTGGCGTGGTGATGAAAAAAATAAAATGCTGCAGCGTATCTACGGCACCGCTTTTCCTAGTAAGGAAGAACTGGACGCTTATCTGCATATGCTTGAAGAAGCTGCCAGACGTGATCATCGAAAACTTGGCAAAGAGCTGGATCTGTTCAGTATCATGGAAGAAGGTCCTGGGTTCCCGTTTTTCCATCCCAATGGCATGGTAATCCGCAACGAGCTGATCAATTATTGGCGTGAAGTGCACAGACGTTATGGTTATCAGGAAATCAAAACTCCGATGATCTTGTCCCGTAAGTTATGGGAGACTTCTGGACACTGGGACCATTACCGTGAAAATATGTATGTTACTGAGATCGACAACGAAGATTACGCTATCAAACCCATGAATTGCCCCGGTGGTATGCTGGTCTATAAAACTCATCCGCATAGCTACAGGGAATTACCGATCCGTGCCGGCGAGCTTGGACTGGTACATCGTCATGAATTGTCCGGTGCTTTGCATGGCTTGTTCCGTGTGCGCTGCTTTACGCAGGATGATGCTCATATTTTTATGATGCCGAGCCAGATCAAAGACGAGATCCAAAATGTTATTCGTTTATTTGACGAGGTTTATGCAACCTTTGGGCTGAAATATCATGCCGAGCTTTCGACCCGCCCGGAAGATTCAATGGGTGATGCCGAAACCTGGGAAACTACAACTAATGCTTTGAAGAGCGCAATGGAAGATTTTGGACTTGATTATGTGATCAATGAAGGCGACGGAGCTTTCTATGGCCCTAAGATCGACTTTCATCTGACAGATTCTATCGGTCGTACATGGCAGTGCGGCACTATTCAGCTGGATATGCTGCTGCCAGAAAAATTTGATTTGACCTATACCGGCGAAGATGGTTTGAAGCATCGTCCGGTTATGATCCATCGTGTGGTTTATGGTTCTATAGAGCGTTTTATCGGTATCCTGATTGAGAACTATGCCGGTGCTTTTCCTGCCTGGCTTGCTCCCTGCCAGGTGCGTGTAATGCCGATTACCGACAAGCATTATGAGTATGCTAAAAAATTGAGTGATGAAATGTTTAAATTGGGGCTGCGCGTTTATCTTGACGATCGTAACGAAAAAATCGGTTATAAGATTCGTGAAGCACAGCTGCAGAAAGTTCCGTATATGCTTGTTATCGGTGATAAAGAAGTTGAAGACGGTACAGTTGCTGTGCGCCGCCGCGGCGAAGGAGATATCGGAGCTATGAAGCAGGAAGATTTTATTGCCATGCTGCAAGAAGAAATTGCCGATAAAAAATAATCAGATATGAATGTCGTGCTAGATAAGTGGTAACGGAAATAGATAATAATTATTGAAAAAACGAATAAAAAGTGTTATAATATATCCAGATAAAAACGGCATTTTAAGCTGTTAAGGAGGATGTTATCATGAATAAAAAAGTTTATAAGGTTTTTAATGAACAAGTCCAGGCTGAATTGTATTCTGCATATATGTATCTTGCGATGAGCCTGGATATGGAAGCTAAAAATTATAAAGGTATGGCTAAATGGCTTTATCTGCAATATGAAGAAGAACGTGAACACGCTTTGCGCTTTGTAAAATTTATGCAGGACTGCGGTGTGCAGCCTCAGCTTCTGCAGATTGATATGCCGGCGGCTGATTACGGTACCCCTCTGAATTTGTTCAAAAAAGTTTTAGAGCATGAAAAATATGTTACTTCCCGTATTTATGATATGTATGAAGTAGCTTTGAAAGAAAAAGATTACGCGGCTCAAAGTTGTCTTAAATGGTTTATCGATGAGCAGGTAGAAGAAGAAGCCAATGCTTCTGAGATTGTTGAAAAGCTGGAAATGATCGGCGATAATATTTCCGGATTGTTTTATCTTGACGGACAGCTGGGAGCAAGAAAAGATTAATAAATATGTTGACACAAAGTTAACATTATGATATTATATCCAAGTAACAAAGCAGAAGCCGCTCGCTTCTCACCTTGCAGCAAAAGCTCGACAGGGTCGGATATGATTTTCAGCGCGGGCAGTATTATCTGCTCGCGTTTTTTATTTAATTTTGGAGGTGAACGGTTATTAGCAAAGAAAGCTTGCGTATCAATGAAGAAATTCGGGCACGGGAAGTGCGCGTTATTGCCGGTGAAGGCGAACAGCTGGGTATTATGTCCGGTCGTGATGCTTTGCAGCTGGCGCAGGAAAGACATCTTGATTTAGTGGAGATCGCTCCTACAGCGAAACCTCCGGTGTGCCGGATTATGGATTACGGCAAGTATCGTTACGAGCAGCAAAAACGAGATAAAGAAGCTCGTAAAAAGCAAAAGACCTTTGATATCAAAGAAGTCAAATTGCGCCCCGGTATTGAGGATCATGACTTCGGCGTCAAATTCAAAAATGCAGTGCGATTCCTGGAAGACGGCGACAAAGTAAAAGTCACCATCATGTTCCGTGGCCGCGAATTATCGCATCCTGAGCTTGGCGAAGTGTTGCTCAAAAAAATGGCTGAACAGCTCAAAGACATGGCTGTCATTGAGCGTGCACCTAAATTAGAAGGCAGAAACATGATTATGATTGTTGCGCCTAAAGCTACCAAATAAGGAGGACTTAACAATGCCTAAAATGAAAACCCGCAGAGCTGCTGCTAAACGTTTTAAAAAGACTGGTACCGGTGAATTCAAACGTGCTAAAGCTTTTAAAAGCCATATTCTTGAACATAAATCTCCTTCCCGCAAGAGAAACTTGCGTAAGGCTGCACTTGTTCACAAAACTGATCATGAACGCGTAGCAAAAATGCTGCCGTACGCATAATAGATAAGGGAGGCTGACTATAATGGCAAGAATTAAAGTGGGCGTTACTGCTCATCGTCGTCATAAAAAAATCTTAAAACTGGCTAAAGGCTATCGCGGTTCTAAACATTTGCTGTTCAAAAAAGCTAATGAAACTGTTATGAAAGCTTTGAGCTATGCTCGTCGTGACCGTCGTGCTAAAAAACGCGAATTCCGTCGTTTGTGGATCGCTCGTATCAACGCTGCTACCCGTGCTAACGGCATGAGCTACAGCCGTTTCATGAATGGTCTGGCTAAAGCTGGTATCGAAATGAACCGTAAAGTTTTGGCTGATATGGCTATTTATGATGCAGCTGCTTTCACCAAACTGGTAGAAGCTGCTAAAGCTGCTCTGTAAGAATTACTGCTTACAGTACAAATGAATTGAATTGCTGCTGCTGCGGCAATAAAAAACAGTGTAAGTCTTAGGACTTACACTGTTTTATTTTAAGTTGTTATTTAATGTTATTAAGGATAGTAACTAATTCACCAGCGCTGATATCACCGGCAACAGGAGTAATAATACCTTTGCCTGCGATTTTTACAGTGCCGCCCTCAGCATAGGCATTTTGAGTATTCTGACCTGCATGATAGATCGCTGCAAGATTGCCTGCTACGAAGTAAGAACGCTGCATACCGCTCATATTGCCTGCAGCAGCCGGTGTCATAAAGGTCTTTCCGTTAATTTTCACTTCGCCGCTGTTAGCGTCAACAGTAACTTTGCCGTTACTGTATTCGGTAAGCTTTTTGGAATAATTATTGCGGCGGTCGCTGTCTTTCGGATGAGTAGACGGGTTGAGTATGTCGCTGAGAACATCTTTTTTAGAGCTGTCGCTGGAGCTTTCGATAACTGCCTGCCAAACAGCTGCAGGAGCGCCTACATTATAACCGGCATCAGCCATATAAGTGAAGGCGATATTGTCAGCTTCCCATTCGTTGGGTTTGGTAACGCCGGTGTTTTTGGCATGGACTGCTACTACTTGTGCTGCCAGACCGTTAGCACCGCCGATTTCAGAGCCTACAGTTTTCATCACGAAGTCAACGGACATCTTTTTCTTTGCGCCTTTGATTGGATGTTCTTTCTGACCGTGTACAAGCTCATGGGCGATAACGGCCGCCAGTTTATCTTCATTGTAGTCCAGGAACCAGAAAGCGCCGATATTTACGGACATATTGTGCCCTAATGCACAGTAAGCATTGAAAAATTCCTGATTATTAACGAAATAATTATATGGTTTACTATTGATGGTTGCGTCGCTTTTGGCGATGGCCGGGGTCATACGCTGCATAATGCGGCCAAGCATGGCATTGGCATTATAATCGCTGTTGACGCCGTCTTCCTGTTTCAGGGCTTCGAACAGCTCATGGCGGCCTTCGTTATCATAATAATTCAGTGCCTTGTTGATTTCCTGCTGTTCCTTGGCGGCGCCTACGGCTTTGCCGGCAATACTGCCAAGGTTGATGGCTTCAGCCTGCTGTGGCAGAGTAAAGCTCAGTACTGATACGGCTAAAAGAGCCGCACCTACTATTATTTTAGATTTTTTAAACATTGATATCCCCCTTTGTGTATATTCTGTGAACTATTATAGCAAACAAAATGGTAAAAGCAAAGTTTTGTTTAAGGAATATTTTTAAGATAAAAAGAATTTTGCTTAATTTTTACGTCAGCAGTATAATTTAAGGTGAGTTTTTTATGAAGCAGTAGATAAAGACAAGATTTCTTTTGATGAAAATGAGGGAACCATATGGAACAGGTTTTAACTAAGGCACTGGCGTTTGTAGCCGTTATTGCCTTAGGTTATTTCTTAAAGAAGCGCGGCTTTTTTAAACCGCATGACTATGAACTTATTGCCAAAATAGTCTTAAATATTACGCTGCCATGTGCCGTTATTACCAGCTTTGCAGCTTTTAAAATGGATTATACGCTGTTTATATTGACTCTGATCGGTTTTTGTGGAAATTTGCTGATGATTGCCTGGGGATTTATATTGACGCGTTATCAGACGAATGCGGCAAAGATTTTTTACGTATTTAATCTGGCCGGTTATAATATCGGCTGTTTTACTTTACCGTTTGCACAAAGCTTTTTGGGCCCTTTCGCTGTAGTAGCTACTTGTATGTTTGATGTGGGTAATTCGATTATGTGTACTGGCGGAACTTATGCTCTGACCAGTGGGCTGGTGCATACAGGTGAAAAATACGAGCCTGTGGATCTGCGCAGTATAGCTGCTAAACTTCTTGGATCTGTGCCTTTTGTTGTTTATATGCTGATGTTGGTCTGTGCGGTACTACAGCTGCATTTACCTCAGCCTGTTTATACTCTTACTGGTCTTATCGGCGGTGCCAATACTTTTTTATCGATGCTGATGATCGGAATGATGTTTGAAATGACGTTGGATTTAGATAAGCTGAAGCAAGTGAGAGAGGTAGTGCTGTACCGTTATGTTTTTGGAATTGCCCTGGCATGGCTGTGTTTTTATCATGTGCCGCTGAGTGCAGAGGTCAAGGAAGTACTGACGCTGGTTTTTTTGGCGCCTTCTACGGCTATCGGCCCGATCTTTATTGCCAGAATGGGCGGTAATGTGGAACTGGCCGGTTTTGCTAATTCCATAACTATTGTGCTCAGTATTATTTTGATGACGCTGTTTTTTACATTTCTGCACATTTGATTTGTAATTAAATAAAGCGGTCTTTTAGTAAGCAAGTAAAATTGACAAGCATAAAGTAATGAGAGTAAACTTGATTTATATTCAATAAGTAATATTTAGCGGCTTTTGTCGGGATGGTGAAAAATTTGTTGTTTTTGATCAATTTATTGCACAAATGGTTAAAGCTGCTTAATCGTAGTTTGAATGGCAGCCAGATGGTGGCGTTTTCTTTTGCCATGCTTATCTTATGCGGTTCACTGCTGTTGATGCTGCCAATGGCCAGTGCTGACGGCAGTAGTATGCGTTTTATCGACGCTTTGTTTACAGCGACCTCTACTTCATGCGTAACAGGACTTGTTGTTGTAGATACAGGGCATTATTTTTCCTGGTTTGGAAAATTAGTGATGATCGTTCTCATCCAGATCGGTGGGTTGGGCATTATGACTCTGACCACCTTACTGAGCGTGGCGGTTGGTAAAAGGATCAATCTGAGAGAAAGGCTGTTTATTCAGGAATCGCTTAATCTGAATGAACCTTCCGGGGTAGTACGGTTGTCGTTAAATGTTGTTAAATACGCTTTGACGATCGAATTTATTTTTGGGACTATTCTGGCCTGGCATTTTTATTCTGCTTTGGACATGGGGCTTACAGGTATTGCCTGGGGTTACTGGCATGCTATATCGGCTTTTTGCAATGCCGGGTTTGACTTGTTTGGAGATTATGCCAGTCTGACAGGGCATTATAACGATATAACTCTGAATTTGTGTATTATGGCGCTGATAACCATCGGTGGTATTGGTTTTACGGTTTTGGATGATATGCGTCGTAACCGGAAATGGAAGAAGCTGCGTTTGCACAGTAAAATAGTGCTGACGGCCAGCGCGATCCTGACTTTTGGCGGTACGCTGGTGATCTTGGCTTTGGAATATACGAATCCGGCTACTCTTGGCGGCATGCCCAACGAATTGGACAAATGGATGGCGGCTGCTTTTCAGGCGGTTACCTGCCGCACTGCCGGATTTAATACGATCGATTTGACTGATATGCGGGCCAGTTCTCTGTTTTTTATGGTTCTTTTAATGGGGATCGGTGCTTCGCCGACGTCTACTGGCGGTGGTATGAAAACGACAACTGTGCTCGTTCTGCTGGTATCGACGTGGGGACTTCTGCATGGCAGGCGTGATACGGTGCTGTTTGACAGGAGGATAGCTTCGGAAACAGTCGATAAAGCTTATAATGTTTTTACAGTTTGCCTGTTGTGGATGCTTGGAGCGTATTTTCTGCTCCTGATCTGCGATGGTGGGCTGCATCGGGCGGATTACGTTTTATTTGAAGTGGTTTCTGCATTTGCGACTGTTGGTCTGGGAGTTGGGATTACGCCAGACTGGAACGACTGGGGCAAACTGATTCTGGTTTTGACTATGTATGCCGGACGTATCGGCGTGCTGACCTTTGTTTTATCCTTCCTTCATTCTAAAGATGATAAGATCAGATATCCTTCGGAAAATATTATGATTGGTTAAAGGCGGTAACGATAATGATTAAAAAACAACGTGAAAAACAATATGCTGTTTTCGGGTTAGGACGTTTTGGTACGAGCGTAGCATTGACACTTAACGAACTTGGTTATCAGGTCATGGGTGTTGATACTGATGAAGATAATGTTCAGCGTCTGGCACATGAGCTGACTCATGTTGTAACGGCAGATTCTTCTGATGAACGTACGCTGCGTTCTTTGGGCGCTCAGAATTTTGATGTGGCAGTCGTGGCGATCGGGGATTTGGAAGCGAATATGCTTACGACCTTACTGCTTAAGGAAATTGGTGTTCCTGTGGTTGTCGTTAAAGCTATCAATCAGGTTCATGGAAAAATGCTCAAAAAAATCGGCGCTGATAAGATCGTTTATTCGGAACGTGATATGGGACAGCGTGTAGCGCATAACCTTATTTCCAACAGTATCGTCGATTATATCGAACTGTCTGATACCATCAGCTTGATGAGTATCACTGTGCCGCCAAGTCTGGCAGGGAAAAACCTGATCGAATCCAATCTGCGCAGCCGCTATAATGTCAATATCGTGGCGATTAAGCACGGCAGTGAAACTCTGGTCAATCCCGATCCCAAAATGGTACTTAACCTCGGCGATGAAATGATCATTATCGGTGAGCATAGTAATATTAAAGCACTGGAGGAAGTGGTCTGATGAAAGAACTGAGCAGCGTAAGTAATCCGATCGTTAAAGCTGCCGCAGAGCTGAAACAAAAAAAATATCGGACAGAACAGCAGGCTTTTTTAGTGGAGGGAATGCGATCGGTGGAGGAAGCTGTAAACTGTGGCATAGTGAAACAGCTTTTTGTGCTTAAAGGAACTAAAACTGCTTCGGCAAGGCAGACCGCTATTATAGCAGCGGCTGCGGCAGAAGGAGTTGAATTGTATGAGGTTACCGAACCTGTAATGAAAAAAATTGCCGATACAGAAACGCCGCAGGCTCTGACTGCCGTTGTTGCCAGACAAAGTGCGGCCTTAGAGGAACTGGCTGCTGCCGGTGGTATTGTGCTCGTATTAGACCGCATCGGCGATCCTGGTAATCTGGGAACGATGATTCGTACTGCTGATGCGGCAGGTATCAGCGGCGTAGTACTACTGGCTGGCTGTACTGATATTTTTGCACCGAAAGCAGTACGTTCTACAATGGGATCACTGCTGCATATACCGGTAGCTGAAGGTATATGCGAAGCAGACTTTATCAGCTGGGCACGTAAGAACGGTTATGAAATAACGGTAACTTGCCTGGAAAATGCAGACAGTTTATATCAAACAGATTTACAGGGCCCGGTAGCAGTTGTTGTCGGCAGCGAAGCAGAGGGTGTTTCAGACGGCTTGCTGGAAGCAGCCGTAAAAAAAGTTTTTATCCCGATGGAAGGGCAGGCCGAATCGTTGAATGCTGCTGTGGCAGCTGGAATCGTTATGTTTGAATGTCTGCGGCAACGGCTTGCAGGTAAAGGCAAGTTGTGATAAAATAAGTAACGTTAATTGAATACGCCCCATTTTTTCGACACTATGACCGAGAGAGTACGCCAGACGTGCGACACAGAGAGCGAGGCCACGGCTGCAAGCCTTGCGATACACTAAAGCGGAAGTTCACTCGTGAGTGTTTGCGCTGAAGGCTTTGGTTTGTAGGCGCAACGTCAGTCGCGTTAAGACAGCAGAGTACAAATTAGGGTGGTACCGCGGAAGCATAACTTTCGCCCCTTACCAGGGGCGGGAGTTTTATTTTTTTATAGGAGGAAGAATATGAGAGAAGAATTGCAGGCACTTAAGGAACAAGCGCTGGCAGAGCTGGGAGCAGTAACGACTCCAGACGAACTCAAAGATTTGCGCATCAAATATTTGGGTAAAAAAGGCCCGATGACAGAAATTCTGCGCGGTATGGGCGCACTGCCGGCAGAGGAAAGACCGAAAATCGGACAAATCGTCAACGAAGTAAAAAGCGCCTTGGAAACGGCTATCAATGCCAAAACCGAGGTTTTAGAAGCAGAGTCCTTAAAAGCAAGGCTGGCAAATGAAAAAGTGGACATTACTTTGCCTGGACGCACACAAAACTGCGGGCATCTGCATCCGGTGACACTGACACTGCGCGAGATCAAAAAGATTTTTATGCGGATGGGGTTTGATGTCATGGAAGGCCCTGAGATAGAAAGCGATTATTATAACTTTGAAGCTTTGAACCTGCCGCAGGATCATCCGGCACGGGATATGCAGGATACATTTTATATTACTGAAAAATTTTTGCTGCGTACCCAGACTTCACCAGTGCAGGCTCGTACAATGCAGGCCTGTGAACCTGACACACCGATCAGGATGATCGCCCCTGGAACAGTTTACCGCAACGATTATGATGCTACTCATTCTCCGATGTTTCATCAGGTAGAAGGTTTGGTACTTGGTGAAAATATCAGCCTTGCTGATTTAAAGGGGACGCTGGAAACCTTTTGTAAAGAGATGTTCGGCGGCAGTGTGGAGATACGCTTGCGTCCCAGTTATTTCCCCTTTACGGAACCAAGTGCCGAAGTAGATATTTCCTGCGTTATCTGTGGCGGCAAAGGCTGCCGCGTCTGCAAGAATTCAGGCTGGCTCGAGATTTTGGGTTCAGGTATGGTTCATCCCAATGTGCTGCGGATGAGCGGTTACGATCCGGATAAAATTAATGGTTATGCTTTTGGAATGGGTGTTGAACGCATCGCTATGCTTAAATACGGCATTGACGATCTGCGCTTATTCTTTGAAAATGATTTGCGGTTTATCCGCCAGTTCAAATAAGGAGGAAGATTATGTTAGCATCTATTGACTGGTTAAAAAAATATGTTGATATTAATGTCACTCCTGAAGAGTTGGCTGAAAAACTGACACGCGTAGGTTTGGAAGTTGAAAGTGTGAACTATCTGGGAGCGGGGTTGGAAGGCGTTGTTACCGGCAAAGTAACACAGATTGAGCGGCATCCTAATTCTGATCATTTGTGGATTTGTATGATGGATTACGGCAGCGGTGAGATCGTACAGATTCTGACTGGTGCGCAAAATGTCCATCAAGACGATATCGTACCGGTTGCAGTTGTTGGGTCGCAGCTTCCCAGTGGGATGAAGCTTAAAAAAGCAAAAATGCGCGGACTTGATTCTTTTGGAATGTTGTGCAGCGCTGAAGAGCTGGGCATTGATGCTAAGCTTTTGCTGCCGGAACAGCGCAATGGTATTTTCATCCTGCCGCCGGATACACCGATTGGCGTGGATATAAAAAAGATTTTGGGACTGGATGACGTGGTGTTGGATATTGACCTGACAGCCAACCGCGGTGATTGTACAAATATCATTGGTCTGGCACGTGAAGCTGCTGCTGTTTTGGGTACGGAATTCAGAATGCCAGATATGAGCGTACAGGAAACTGCCGGCGGCAATGCTGCCGAAATGGCGAAAGTAGATGTGCAGGCGGCAGATCTGTGCAGTCGTTTTGCTGTGCGGATATTGAAAAATATTAAAATCGGTCAGTCGCCGGAGTGGATGCAGAAACATCTGCGTGCCTGCGGTATGCGCCCCATCAGTAATGTTGTCGACGTGACTAACTATGTAATGCTTGAATTAGGGCAGCCGATGCATGCCTATGATTATGACAGGGTCAGTGGACATACGCTGATCGTTCGGCGTGCTGCTGAAGGTGAGAAGCTGGTGACGCTGGATAATCAGGAGCGGAGTCTTGATTCCAGCATGATCACTATTGCTGATACTGAACATGCGGTAGGCCTGGGCGGTGTTATGGGTGGTTTGGAAACAGAAGTTACTGCCGATACCGTAAATGTTATGTTAGAAGCCGCTACTTTTAACGGACCTTCGATTCGCCGTACTTCGAAAGCATTGGGATTACGCAGCGAAGCGTCAGGGCGCTTCGAGCGCGGTGTTGATACCGTGCTGACTCATAATGCGCTTAATCGTGCAGCACATTTGCTGGAACAGATGGGTGCCTGCGAGACTGTCTGCGGTATCGTAGAAGCTTATCCGACTGAGGCGCAGCCGGCTGTTGTTAAAGTTAATCCGTCTGCTATCAATACCCGCATTGGTGTAGAGATAGAGACAGGGGAAATGATTTCTATTCTGCAGAAGCTTCAGTTCGAAGTACATGAGGAAGGAGAAGATCTGGTCGTTACAGCGCCCAGCTGGCGTTATGATGTGACCTGTGATGCTGATATCAGTGAAGAGATCGCGCGTATGCATTCGTATGACAAGATTGCCTCACATATGCCTGCTCTGCCTTTGGTACAGGGGCGTCAGGATGTGATTGAGGACGTACGCGATAGTGTGGAGGATTATTTGGCTTCGGTCGGACTGAGTGAGGTTATGACTTACAGTTTTATCCATCCATGTTCTTTTGACAAGCTGGAATTACCTGCAGATGATGAACGCCGTCGGTTTATTGAAGTAATGAATCCTATCAGCGATGAATTCAAAGTTATGCGCACTACTTTAGTACCAAGTATTTTAAGTACAGTTGCTTATAATTTGGCACGTCAAAGTGAAAGTGTCAAAATTTTTGAAGTCGGGCGCACTTATCTGCCGAAAGCGCTGCCTTTGACAGAGTTCCCGGTTGAAAAGCGTGTATTGTGCGCTGCAATGAGCGGTAAACGTAATGTGTTAAACTGGACTGAGGGAAAAGATAATGTAGACTTTTATGATATGAAAGGTGTCGTAGAAGGGCTTTTGAGCAAATTACAGGTCACTGATTACAAGCTGATACTGGCAACACAGCCATATCTGCATCCGGGAAAGAGCTGCGCAATCGAATATCAGGGAGAGCTGATTGGTTATTTCGGTGAAGTGCATCCCACGGTTGCTGCTAACTTTGAACTGAGCAGTGAAACCTATGTTCTGGAGCTGGCAATCGAACCTTTGGTCGCTGCTGCTGTTAAGGTGCCTAAATATAAACATCTGCCTAAATTCCCCGGTACTTCGCGTGATATAGCTGTCGTTGTACCGTTGGAAGTAAGTATGCGCGAGCTTGAAGGCGTGATTCGCGCTAATGCAGGCGAGCTTTTGACTGATGCAAAGGTGTTTGATGTGTATACCGGTAAGCAGGTAGCAGACGGCTGTAAATCCATGGCCTTTAATCTTACTTTCCAGGCCGGTGATCGTACCTTGACTGATACGGAGATAGATACGGTAATTAAAAATGTAGTTGATAAAGTAGGAGAAGAATATAAAGCTAAATTAAGAGCCTGATAAATGATTTTTTAACAGCCCTTTATAAATAAGGGCTGTTTTTTCGTAAATAATAAAACTGCATCGGCTATCGTCAAAGGTGTTATAATGGAATTGTATGAAAGAAGGTGCATTTTATGAAAATCATTGACGCGCATATGCATTATTATGATATAGACAAGTTTTATGAGGTCGCAGAAAATGCAGGACATGAAAATACTGCGGCTTGTTGGCAGCAGATATGCCAAGAGAATAATATTGTTTTTGCTGTGGCGATGGGTAATTCTGAAGATGCGCCCAGTCGTTACGGCGGCAGTACACCGAGACTGATTAATCTAAGTGGTCCTTTTGATGAGAAAAATTATAACCAGCCTCTTTCAATGGGGTATTGTTTAGGCGTCAAAAGTGAAGATATTACACTGGCAAATGCTGAAAAAACAGCTCAGGAATTTGAGCACTATCTGAGTGATCCTCATTGTCTGGGCATAAAGTTTTATCCAGGTTACCGGCCTGTATTTATTTATGATGAACGTCATTATCCGCTGTTTGAATTGGCCCGGCATTATAATGTGCCTGTGGCAGTGCATACAGGCGATACAGCAACGCCTGCTGCTAAACTGCGTTATGCCCACCCGTTGACGGTGGATGAGGTAGCTGCTGATTTCCCGGACGTGCAGTTTGTTATCTGTCACTGCGGAAATCCATGGCTGCTTGACGCAACTGAGGTGGCTACGAAAAATGATAATGTAGCTGTAGATCTGTCCGGTTTACTGGAAGGAATACCGGGGCCGCATTTTTATAGGCAGAATCAGGGTTATTTTGATTATTTGGGTATGTGGCTGCGTTATATGAACCGCTGGGACAAATTGATGTATGGCAGTGATTGGCCGTTAATCAATATTCCTGATTATATAGCGATAATGCGTCAACTGATCCCGGAAGAACATCAGGAAGCATTTTTTTACAGCAATGCTTTGCGGGTTTATAGTCGTATACAGAAAATTTTATAAAATCTACAAAAATCCTATTTGCGTATGCAAATAGGATTTTTTTGTATTAACGTAGATTTTACAAGGGTTTGTTAATATTTATGAGTGCTAAATTATGAAGAATGTGGTATAATATATACGTTTTTTTATGAGCTTTTATGAGTTTTGAATGTGAGGTAGATGGGAATGGAACTTATATATATAACTCTTGCTGTGTATGGTATGGGTGCCGCTACGGCACTGTTTCCTAAAAAAATGGAGATGGCGGCACATTACTGTGCGGTTTTGGCAGCAGTATTTGGCAGCGGAGCTCTGCTATATCAGTCTGCGGCTTATCTGATGCAGGGAAGTGGGAGCCTGCTGAGCGGCAGCTGGGCATTTTTTACTTTCAATGCTGATCGGTGGAGCGCAGTTTTTTTATTGATTACGGGCTTGGCAGGAACAGTGACGAGCATTTATGCTTGGGGTTATGCTAAAAGCTATCTGGGTAAAAGGCTGAGACTTTTGGGCGGACTCTGGAATGCATTTTTGCTTTCTATGGTGCTGGTTTTACTGGCTGCTGATGTTTTCAGTTTTTTACTGGCTTGGGAGCTGATGGCCGTAGTAAGCTTTCTGCTGGTCAACCACGAAGCTGAAAAAAAAGCTGCACATAATGCAGCGTATCAATATTTGGTTATGACCCATATCGGAACAGCGGCAATCATGATTGCTTTTTTGATGATAGGCAGTCAGGCAGGGTCTTTAGATTTTGCTGTGCTCGGTCAGGGAGTGTTGAGTGATAATGTTCGTAATGCGGCGTTTATCACTGCTTTTGCCGGTTTTGCATTAAAAGCGGGGTTATTGCCGCTGCATGTGTGGCTGCCTAATGCGCATCCTGCTGCACCAAGTCATGTTTCGGCGCTGATGAGCGGCGTTATGCTGAAAATAGCCTTATATGGTTTCGGACGTTTTGTTTTTCAGTTTCTTGGCCCGATGGAATTCTGGTGGGGGGCTTTTGTGCTGGTGGTAGGTCTGCTATCAGCAGTTTTGGGTGCTTTATATGCACAGATGGAAAAAGACATCAAAAGGATCTTAGCATATTCATCTGTAGAAAATATGGGGATTATTTTCGGAGCTTTTGGTTGTGGGATGGTACTTATGACAACGCCACGGCATGACTATGCATTAATTGGTTTTTTGGCCGCTGTTGTACATTCCTTGAACCACTCGGTGATGAAATCACTGTTGTTTATGTCGGCAGGGGCTGTAATGCATGCTACCGATAGTAAGGATATTGAAAAAATGGGTGGCTTGGGTAAATTGATGCCATGGACTGCGGTTTTTACACTGGTAGGTTCGATGGGCTTGTCTGCCCTGCCTCTGACAGGTGGTTTTGTGGGGGAGTGGCTCGCACTGCAGAGTTTTGTTACTTTGGCCGGCAGCAGTGAAGGACAGGGGCTGCGGCTTTTAGGAGCACTGGCTTTTGTTCTGTTCGGTTTAGCAAGTGCTTTAGCAGTTGGTTGCTTTGTGCGTCTTTATGGAGTAGTTTTTTTGGGACGGAATCGAAGCAGGCTCGTAGAACGTGCTCACGAAAGCGATTGGTCGATGCGTTTGGGAATGGGGTTGGCGGCAATATTGGTATTGCTGCTTGGTATTGTCCCGGGGCCGGTAGTCGCTGTGCTGCAAACGGCAGTGCAGAACCAGCAAACTCTTTGGCGCAGTTTTGCAGATATGCAGAAGGTTTGGTGGTTTGGCAGCGGAAGTTATGCAGTTTATGCACCGTTACTGCTATTGACAGTACTGTCGGTTGTTTTACTGGCTGTGGCCCTTATGACCTGCGGCGATAAAAGCTTTGTTCATCGTGAAGTTACTTGGAACTGCGGTACTTATCCTACAGCGCGCCAGCAATATTCAGCTACTGGTTTTTCCAAGCCGCTCCGCCGGGCTTTTGATTTTTTGCTGAAGCCAAAGCGAACGGCAACCTATCTGAAAAAGGGCAATCCGTATTTTGGGCGGCAGCTGGAATATAAATTATCGATCCCGGATCAGTTTACAGAAAAGCTATATGTACCGATTCAGCACTATATGGTCTGGTCTGCTTCTTTTCTGCGTCGTATTCAGCAGGGTAGCGTACGTCTGTATATCAGTTATGTAATGGTGGCTATGCTTTTGGTTTTGATTTGGGGGGCGATGTAAATGGCTATGCATATTTATGATTTGGGCTGGATGCTGGCACAAGTGTTGCTGCTTTTGTGCAGCGCTCCTTTAGTTGCCGGTATCATAAAAAAAGTGAAATCCTTGCTGCAGAATCGTATCGGTTCCAGTATTTTCCAGGAATATTTCGATCTTTATAAATGGTGGCAGAAGCCTACAATACTTACGCCTTATACCAGTCTGGTTTTTATTATTGCGCCGCTGGTATATTTTGCCAGTGTAGTAGTGGCAGCGGCGATGCTGCCTAACTTTTTTGGAATTCAATTCAGTTTTGGAGATGTTTTTGTTTTTATTGGTGTTCTAACGCTGGGGCGCTTTTTTATGACTTTATCGTCTCTGGATACGGCTACGGCGTTTGGCGGCATGGGTGGATCCCGTGAAATTTATATTTCTGTTTTAGCAGAACCTGTAATTTTGCTGGCTGTACTGGTGAATGCGCTGCGCAGTGGCAGCACAACTTTAGCGGGAATGGCGCTTGATTTTCAGGCGGTTTATTTAAGCGTAGCCAGCGTGCTGACATGTATTGCTTTCTTTTGCCTGCTGCTGGCTGAGAATGGAAGAATTCCTGTCGATAATCCTGATACGCATTTGGAACTGACTATGATTCACGAGTGTATGCTCCTTGAATATTCCGGACGGTTGCTGGCAGTGATCCATTTGGCAAGCATGCTGAAAACATTAGTATTTTTGGTCTTGTTTGCGTTGTTGTATCTGCCGCTTTCACTGCCGTTGGCAGTGAAAGTGCTCTTGGCAGCGACAGCGGTAAGTGTTATGGAAACTCTGAAGAATAAAATGCGTCTGTTCAAAGTTCGCGTATATCTGGCCGCAGCCGGTATTTTACTGCTGCTGGCAATTGTAGCGCAGTAAGGAGGGGTATGATGAATTTTTTGGTAATCGTCTTATTGTTCGTTGTCTTTTTGCAGACCCGTATTATGGACCTGCGCCGGGCAATCATCTGCCTTAGTGTTCAATCGGCTGTTATTGCTCTTGCCTGCTTTATTTCCGGTATTGCGCATGGCGAGGGTATTCATATTTATGCTCCGGGATTGCTGACAATTATCGTAAAAGTCCTTTTAGTGCCTTATGCAATGCTGCGGCTTGTCAGTAAGCTGGCTGATGAGCGTGAGCTCATTTCAGAGATCAATGTTAATTATTCAACTTCCGCAAGTGCAGTTTTTCTGGTTCTGAGTTATCTTATTGTTGATAAAATGCTGCCCGGAGTGGAAGGTCGCGATATTCTGGCGCTTTCCATCGTAATGATTTTGACTGGTCTGACGTTGATCGTTATGCGCAGCCGAGCTATTATGCAGATGGTAGGCTTGATAACAATGGAAAATGGTATTTACCTTTTAGGGATGGCGATGACGGAAGGTCTGCCTCTGGTTATAGAAATGGGTATCTTTTTGGACGTGCTGATTGCTGTCATGGTACTGGTAATACTGACTAACCGGCTGCGTTTGTCGTTTATGACGACAGATACCAATGTGTTGAGAAAGCTGAAGGGGTGACGGGATGCTGGAGCTGATTTATATAATTTTTGCTTTGCCGGTGGTTTGTGCGGCTTTAGCTATCAGCGGCGTTTTAGGCAGCGGCAGTTTGCTGCACTGGCTTAATCGCTTGACTGCTGCTGCTGTAGGCGTTGCAGTTATTCTTTTAGCACAGAGTTTTACGCCAACACAGCCTTTTAACAGTGAATATGTTTATCTGGACGCGCTTAATGTCTGGGTAATACTGATCATTACAGCTTTATATGTAGCGGCAGCATGGGTTTCCAAGTCATATCTGCTGCGCGAGCACAGCCGTGGCTATCTTAGCCGTACGCCTGGTTTGATTGGCCGTTATTATGCTTTGTTCCAGATGTTTGTTTGGACTATGTTTCTGGTACTGATGGTAAAAAATCTGGGATTGATGTGGGTCGCTATCGAGGCGACAACGTTGGTGTCTGCTTTTCTGGTATCATTTAAATTTACCCGCAGTGCTCTGGAAGCGACCTGGAAATATGTGATGGTTTGTACTGTTGGTATTTGTCTGGCACTTTTGGGAACAATGATCCTGTATTATGCGCAGATTTCGGCACTTGGGGCTGAAAAGGCTTTGAGCTGGCTGTGGCTGACCGAACATGCAGAACTTCTTAACCCGTCGCTGACAAAGCTGGCTTTTTTATTTATTTTTATTGGTTATGGTACTAAAATCGGTATGGCTCCGATGCATACATGGCTGCCTGATGCTTATTCAGAAGCTCCGTCTCTGACCAGCGGCCTTTTATCCGGAGCTTTATGTACCTGCGCTATTTATGTATTGCTGCGTAACATAGTAGTTGTGATACCGACTGTAGGTGTAGAATTTATCAGTACGCTGTGCCTGGCATTTGCGGCACTGACCATTGCTGTAGCTGTACCGTTTGTAGTAGTGCAGCGCGACATCAAGCGTATGCTGGCTTATTCCTCAATGGAAAATATAGGTCTGATGATAGCGGGTATCGGTGTTTTCAGTCAGCTTTCTATTGGCGCGACCTTAGTGCATATGTTTAATCATGCACTGATCAAATTTGTATTGTTCTATATAGCTGGTACTATAGTGCAGGAATATCAGACTAAAAATATGATGCGTATTCATGGAATGATCGGTGATGTACCTCATACTGCGACGTTTTGGCTTCTGGGTATTATTGGAATTTTAGGTATGCCGCCGTTGGGTTTGTTTTTTAGTAAATTTTATATTTTATACAGTTTGTTTTTAAGCGGGCACTATCTGTTGGGTATAGTGATCATTGTTCTGCTTGCCGGGATACTGATCGGTATTTTGTACCATGCCTTACGAATGCTGTGTGATAAAGCTAAACGAAAGCCTGTCGGAGACTTGCTTGAGCATGCGGATACGCCGTTTCTGGCAGCGCTGCTTTTAGGCAGCGTCATCATAGGTGCCGGAATCGGTGAAATACCTTATTTGGAAAAACTGCTGGCTCAGGCGGTACGGATAGTAGGAGGCGGTCAATTTTGATGAAGGTTAAACCAGAAGGCCTGCGGGGGGCTGCTAATATTTGTTCACGCGGTGGCAGGCATCCGCTGACAGCAATGTTCGGGGCCGATGAAACCAGCTTCGGCGGCGGGTATGCTGTTTACTGTCTGTTTGAAAATAAAGAAAAGCATGATATAGATATCTTAAAGGCTGAATTTGATGCAGGCAGTGATCTTCATTATCCAGCATTAACACCTGTTTTACCGGCTGCTGCCTGGTATGAACGTGAACTGCATGATATGTTCGGGTTTATACCGGATGATCATCCGGATCTGCGGCCGTTGGTTTTGCATGAAACTTATCCTGAAGATTTTCATCCGCTGCGCAAATGTGTTGATATTGATGCTGATGTGCGTGGAGAGCGAAAGTATGAAATGGCTGTTTCGCACGGCGATGGGCTGTTCGAAGTACCTGTCGGTCCTATTCATGCAGGTATTATTGAACCGGGGCATTTTCGATTCAGCCAGGCCGGTGAAGCTATTCTGCAGTTAGATGCCAAGTTGTTTTTTACTCATCGGGGAATCGAAAAAGCAGTAGAAGGTAAAACTCCAGAGGAAGCACTGCTGATTGTAGAACGGATTTGCGGTGCCTGTTCTGTGGCCAATACCTTGTCGTATTGTCAGGCACTGGAAAAGCTGTCCGGTCAGAATGTACCCAGACGAGCCTGGCTTATCCGTACAATAGCTGCAGAGTTGGAACGTCTTTATAATCACATCGGCGATACAGGTAATATGTGTGCCGGAGTCGGATTTGCGCCTGTTATCAGTATGGGCAGCCGCTTGAAGGAAATACTGCTGCGCTGTAATGAGGCGATAGCCGGCAATCGTTTTCTGCGTGGCCTGATAGTTCCGGGCGGTGTAAAATATGATTTAACTGAGTCTTTATGCACTGAACTAACAGTTGCTTTAACTAAAGTTGAAAATGAATACAACGATATTGTGCAGATCATTGCCGAGCAGGACGGATTTTTGAATCGTGCTAAAACTACTGGTATTATCAGTAAAAATGTAGCGCTTGACCTGGCGCTGGTCGGAGTTGGAGCCAGAGCTTCGGGTGTGGACTGTGATTGCCGCAGGGATCTGCCATATGGTTTATATGCCGAATTGCCTTTTAATGTAATTACGAAAACCGACGGCGATGTCTATGCCAGGCTGCAGGTACGGATGGGTGAGGTTGCCGAATCGATCACTTTGATTAGAAAAGCATTGAAGCTGTTGCAGCAAGACGATTCGCAGCTGCATTGCGGTGAACTGGCGTATAAAACTCTGACTGGCAGCTGGGGGATCAGCGAATCAGCACGTGGCAGTAATCTGCATTGGCTGATGCTGGATGCAGACGGATGTATCGAAAGATTATTTATCCGTTCAGCTTCCTATCCTAACTGGCCGGCGCTTACCATAGCTGTGCAGGGAGATATTATTCCGGATTTTCCGCTGATCAATAAAAGCTTTGAATTATGCTATGCCTGTCTGGATCGTTAGGGAGGAACAATAATGCTTAAATTGTTACAGGGGATTTTGGCGAATAAGATAACAACAGAAGATGTAACGACCAGCGGTGCTCCAAGAATGCGGGGACAACTGACTTGTGGAACTGACTGTAATGGCTGTGCAAAATGTGCGGCTGTTTGCCCGACTGGTGCTGTTGCGCTGTGTGATGGCAAACCAGTATTGGATTATAAACGCTGCATTTTTTGCGGTAAATGTGTAGAAGCGTGTGCTGCAGGTGCGCTGCTGCATACTGATATTGATACTTTGCCGGAGATATTGACAGATGTACAGATGACCATAGAACGAGAGATCAGGGCCAAGCTGGGGCGTTCACTGCATGTACGGCATTTGGATGCCGGCAGCTGTAATGCCTGCGATTTTGAAATGGGTGCGTTGAGTAATCCGCTGTATGATCTGCATCGTTTTGGTATTGCTTTTGTGGCTTCACCGCGACATGCTGATATGATAATGGTTACAGGCGTGGTAACACGTAATTTGGCGCAGGCAGTGCAAATGACTTATGAAGCAATGGAAGAACCGAAGCTGGTAATGGCCTGTGGTGCCTGTGCTGCCAGCGGAGGAACGTATGGGTCTACCTATGCTATTGTCGGTGCATTGGATAAAGTATTGCCGGTAGACATAGCTGTGCCAGGCTGTCCGCCAAGACCGTCGGCTATGCTTATTGCTTTGACAGCGGCTGCCGACTTGCTAAAAAAACGTTTATAAAAATATATTGTGTTTACGGCTCAATAATGGTAATATTGAGAAAATACAAAATGAAAGGAGTGCGCCCATGGTTATTTATCGCTCTGCTACTTTTGATGATGTAGAGAAGCTTCATAAACTGCTCAATGATTATGCTGCCGAAGGCCTGATGCTGCCGCGTTCGCGTAATTCCATCTATGAAAATCTGCGCGATTACGTGGTGGCCGTTGAGAACAATCATGTGATTGGCTGCGGCGCACTGCACTTTGTTTGGGATCGTCTGGCTGAGATTCGTTCTTTAGCTGTTGATCCTGAACGTAAAACACAGGGGATTGGACGAAAAATGGTTGAACTGCTGGAAGCTGAAGGCATTGAACGCGGAGTGAAGATGTTCTTTACCCTTACTTATCAGCCGGGATTTTTTGCAAAATGTGATTATATCGAAACGGCGAAAGAAAAGCTCCCGCAGAAGGTTTGGAAAGAATGTGTATATTGCCCGCAATATCCGTATTGCAACGAATTGGCCTTTGTCAAAACGACCGTTGATTATGAACCCGGCGACATAATGTTCTAGATCAGGTATCGTTTGCTGCAAGCTGAAGGTGCTGCGGTGAACAGGAATGCAGAATTTTCCGGAGGAAGTCGACATAATTATAAAGGCTTTTTGGTGAATAAATACTGCTATTTGTGTTTGCATATTATAGGCTGCCGGAGCGGCAGAATTTGATATTGGTTAAATGATGAGAATGTCGTGATGGTAACTTCTGTCGCGGCATTTTTTATAATATTAACTGATGTGCAGGGAGGAAACTATGGAAAAAGCAAGGTTTAAGTGGGTGCTGCGTGAGCGCAACCGGAAAATTGCAGCGAAAACGGAAGCTTTTACTGAGCAGCAGGCACGTCGAGTGCGGAGTTTTCACAGCAGTTTCAAAGAGTATAGTCCAACACCGCTGATAGAACTTACCAGTCTGGCGCAGCATTTTGGTATCAAAAACCTTTTTGTCAAAGATGAATCCTATCGCTTTGGACTCAATGCTTTTAAAGTTCTGGGCGGCAGTTTTGCTATTGGTAGTTATATCGCTAATGAATTAGGTGAAGATATAGATGATTTACCTTATATGCGTCTGGTCTCAGATGAGGTGCGCAGTTTGTTGGGGAGCAAAACATTTATTACAACTACTGACGGTAATCATGGGCGTGGTGTTGCCTGGACAGCCAACAGATTGAAGCAGCAGGCTATAGTTTATATGCCTCAGGGCTCTGCGGCAGAACGTCTGTCCAATATTCGTGCCGAAGGTGCGCAGGCCGAAATCACAGATATGAACTATGACGATACAGTACGATATACCAGTGAGCTGGCACAGAAAAACGGCTGGATCATTGTACAGGATACAGCTTGGGATGGGTATACAAGGATACCTCTGTGGATCATGCAGGGCTATATGACAATGGCTTTGGAAGCGTATGAGCAGCTGCCGGTCAAGCCTACGCATATCTTTTTGCAGGCCGGGGTCGGCTCTTTGGCAGGTTCTGTACAGGGATTTTTTGCTGATATTTATGGCAGTTCCTGCCCGCTGACTTTTATAGTTGAACCCAAAGGGGCCGATTGCCTTTATCAGACAGCCGCGGCAAATGACGGCAGCTTGCATAGTGTAACAGGCCGTCTTGAGACGATTATGGCTGGACTGGCCTGTGGAGAGCCAAACAGTATTGCTTGGGAAATACTTGGAAATTTGAGCGATGGTTTTATCAGCTGTCCTGATTATACCGCTGCTCAGGGAATGCGTATTTTGGGAAATCCGCTGGCGGGTGATACGAAAGTCAGTGCAGGTGAAAGCGGTGCGGCGACCGTGGGACTGGTGGCAGAAGCCATGCGCGACGAGCGCTTAAGTGATCTGAAACAGGCCTTGCAGCTGGACGAAAACTCGGTGGTGTTGTGCTTCAATACCGAAGGCGATACTGATAAAGAAAATTATCGTCGTATCGTTTGGGACGGAGCATGGGGGAGAGAATAAATAAAACATAAAGTTTTTTCTTTCTAATTTTATCAGCCTTTAGTATAATAAAAGCAGCCAGATTACTAAGCAGATAATCATTAATTTTGCATATCAAAAACTATTGATATGACAGCGTTAAAATATTGTTCTTATTACATTGTTTTGCAGAACTTGAGGAGGTTTTATGGAACGAACTCATCGTATCATGTTTGTTTGTCACGGTAATATCTGTCGTTCGCCAATGGCAGAATTTTTGCTGAAGGACATGATCAAAAAAGAAGGGCTTGCGGACAGGTTTGTGATTGCATCGGCAGGTACAAGCAGGGAAGAAATAGGTAATCCTGTGCATCAGGGAACACGTAAAAAACTGGCGCAGGATCATATCAGTGCGGCGGGTAAATATGCTGTGCAGCTTACCAAAGAAGATTATGAAAAATATGATCTTATTTTGGGCATGGATCGTGCCAATATCAGTAATATTCTGCGGATCATAGGCAGTGACCCGCAGGAAAAGGTGCATCGTCTGCTGGATTTTACCGAGTTGCCGCGTGACATTGCTGATCCCTGGTATACTGGTGATTTTGAAATTACGTATGCGGAGATCAAAGCGGGATGCGCAGCATTGCTGAAGCACTTGCGCCGATTTTAAAAAGTTAAAGGCTCCCGAATTTTCGGGAGCCTTTTGTTTTTTTAGTTAAACATTCTGGGGCAGACAGTCTTTGATAAAATCACTGACTGTTTGATTGAATTTTTCTGCTTCTTCATAAAAGAGCATATGACCGCTTTCTGTAAAAGCTACAAATTTACCATTGGGGATTAGAGACGTCAGGTAAGTGCCCTGCTTGATTCCCCAGGCAAAAACAGGTCCGTCGGCGTTGACGACCAGCGTGGGAACAGTTATTGTTGGCAGAACGTTAGTGAAATCTGTTGCAATATAGTCGCTGTAGATGGCTGCTGAGAGCCAGGGCGGCAGCTTGCGGAATTCTTCAATTACCCAGTCTGTGCCGGCTGGTCGTTTGCCGTCTTTAAAAATTGCGTTTGCAAAAAATTCAAAATATTCTTCCCGTTCGTTGACCAATCGGTTGACCTGTGCATTGAACCCTTCCATATTGTAGTTGCGCAAACCCTGACTGTTCCATTCTTCAGGACTGAAAGGGAATGGCGTCATATCTATCAGCCCCAGTCCGATCAGATTGCTGTCGGTTTTATATTGCTGCCAATAGGAAAGCACTGTAGGTCCGCCTAAAGACCAGCCCATGAGGATAAAATTTTTCAGACCCAGAAATTCAGAAAGTTCGCGGATATCCTGTGCGTAACGGGCAACGATTTGGCCCTGCAGACCTTTGGAGGATTTGCCGTGCCCGCGGTTATCCATAACTATTACCTGAAAGTGCTTGGAAAGTTCTGGAATATTGTGCTGCCAAAATCTGGAAGAACACTGCCAGCCATGTACAAGAAAAAGTGGCTGACCTTTACCATGAACTTCATAATAAAGATGCGCCTGGTCTGAGGTAGTAAAAAAGCCGTTCGTCTGTGTCATAATATCACACTCCTTTTCTTTATTATAACTCTTTTCCTGCTTGATAGATGCTGTTTTATTTGTGAAATAAAAATGCGCAGTTAAAAAAACTGCGCATAAATTTGAAAATGGATTATTTAGTTTGTGCTGGAACCAGAAGTTTCCAAAGCAATCCTAATAAAGCGCCACAGACTGAAGGTACGATCCAGCCGAAGCCGTCGGCATAAAGGGGGATTGTGTTGCCAAGTATGGTTTCTAAGGCTGAAAGTTTGATACCTGCTGCCTTTAGTCCATCCAGCAGGGCAAAAATAGTTGTAAAGAACAGGCAGCAGCGATAAACTCGCTTATCGCCATGGAAAAGCTTAGAGGTTACTCCCAGCAGAACTAAAGCAATAATAATCGGATAAAGGGCGCAGAGAATAGGTATCGAAAAAGAGATGATATTAGTCAGACCAACGTTGGAAACAGCAAAGCTGAAAACACAGATTGCCACTACAAATCTCTGGTATTGGACCTGTTCGTGTGTTACTTTGGTAAAATAAGAGGCTGCAGAAGCTGTCAGGCCAATACTTGTGGTCAGACAGGCAAAAAAGATCATTAGACATAAAACAACATTGCCGGCCGCACCAAGATAATAGTTGGCGATATCAGCTAAAGCTACACCGCCGTTAGGAGAAATTCCCAGAATGCTGACGCTGGTAGCGCCGGTATAAGCCAATGCTACATAAATAAGAGCTAGGAAAAATGCTGCGATCAAACCGGAGTAGACACAGATTTTTGTCAGCAGACGGTCATCGGTGATACCCTTGAGTTTAATGGCATTGATGACGGTTGCGCCGAAGAGAAGCGTCGCCAGAAGATCCATTGTGTTATAACCATCCTGAAAGCCGCTGAGAAAAGGAAGGTTTATATAACTGCCTGTTGCCGGCTGCATAGGACCCATTGGAGCAAGCAGAACGTTGATGATAAGTACAGCCAGACTTAATAGCAGCATTGGCGTTAAAACTTTTCCAAGCCAGTCTACCAGTTTAGATGGATTTATAGATAAGACATAGGTTACGATGAAAAAGAAAAGCGAATAAATAGCCAAACCTGCGGTATAGTAGTCTTCAGGGACAAAAGGTCTGATACCGACGTCATAAGACACCGCACCTGTACGAGGAATCGCGAACAACGGGCCGATCGTCAGTACTGCCAGCATAACTATGATTTTGGCAAAGTTCGGATGAACAGGATCTGCCAGGGCATTGGGGTTATCGTTTTTAGTTAGTGCCATAGCAATAATACCCAAAAGCGGCATACCTACGCCGGTAACGCAGAAGCCAATCGCAGCTGACCAGAAATGGTCGCCTGCGGCTTGGCCTAATGCCGGTGGAAAGATTAGATTACCGGCACCGAAAAAGGACGAAAAGAGCATCAACCCTACTGGTAAGATTTCCCAAAACGTCAGGTTCTGTTTCATAAAAAGTCTCCCATCGTGAATAGATATAAAATTCTGATAATTCTACTATTAAGTAAAGGCTGCCCTCAGGCAGCCTTTAAATTACTGGATGATGAGGCGGAAATACTTCTTTTTACCCTTACGGATAAGCAGGCTTTTTTCTGCATCAAACATTGAAGGCGCAAAGCTTGCCTCAGGATCGGACACTGTATTTTCGCCAATATAAAGTCCGCCTTGCTGGATCATTTGCCGGGCTTCACGTTTACTGCTGAATATTTTACCTGCGGTCAAAACATCAATTATTTTACCTTCTGCATCAGCAGCAGTGATTTCAATAGTCGGGACATCGGTAAGTGCGCCGCCTCCTCCAAACAGTGCTTCAGCAGCCTGTTGTGCTTTTTCAGCTTCAGCTTCTCCGTGTACCAGCTTTGTTACCTCATAAGCCAGAACTTTTTTTGCTTCGTTGATTTCAGCATCCTGCAGGGAGCTTAAGCGGCGTACTTCTTCCATAGGCAGGAAGGTAAGCAGTGACAGGCAGTTTTCAACGTCGCTGTCGTCGATATTACGCCAGTATTGGTAGAAATCATATGGTGAAGTCTTTTCTGGATCGAGCCACAGGGCTCCTTTTTCTGTTTTGCCCATTTTGCGTCCATCGCTGGTTGTAAGTAATTTACAGGTCATGCAGTATGCTGGTTTCTGTTCTTTGCGGCGAATCAGTTCAACGCCGGCCAGCATATTGGACCATTGGTCATCACCGCCGAGCTGCATGATACAGCCGTGTTTTTTAAACAGCTGCAGGAAGTCATAAGACTGCATGATCATATAGTTGAATTCGAAGAAAGACAGGCCTTTTTCCAAACGTTTTTTAAAGCATTCCGCTGTCAGCATACGGTTTACTGAGAAATGTACACCGACATCGCGCAGCAGTTCGATATAATTCAGTTCAAGCAGCCAGTCGGCGTTGTTGACCATAATAGCCTGGCCTTCAGAAAAATCGATAAAGCGTGCCATCTGTTTTTTAAAGCAGGCTATGTTATGAGAGATAAATTCAGGAGTCAGCATTTTACGCATATCGTCTTTGCCGCTGGGGTCGCCAACCATACCGGTCCCGCCTCCTAAAAGACAGATTGGACGATGTCCGGCACGCTGCATATGGCTCATAACCATCAAAGCAATAAAATGACCTACATGCAGGCTGTCGGCTGTGGGGTCGAAACCAATATAAAAAGTGATTTTTTCCTTTTCCAGCAGCTCTTTGATCTCATCTTCGTGGGAGAGTTGCTTTAAAAAACCACGTTCCTTTAATACGTCATAAACGGACATGAAATAACCTCCTAATATTACTGGAAACTTCCTCGTGATAAAGTGAAGAAGCAAATCTTCTAAACATTATACAACGAATGGGCTGGTTTCGCAAATAAGAAAAGACGCTTCCTGAAAGAAGCGCCTTTGATGCACAAAAATGAATTGTTTTTATAATTGCGAAGTACAGTGCGGGCAACGGGTCGCATCGTCAGCGATTGCAGTTTTGCAGAAGGGGCATAAACGCGGTTCTGGAGCCGGAGCCGGCGGAGGCGTAAGCCTGTTGATTTGTTTGATCAGTACAAAAATAGCAAAAGCAATGATCAGGAAATTAACGATAGTATTTATAAAAAGACCGTAGGCTAAAATAGGGGCATGTGCATCCTGAGCAGCCTTTAAAGTATCGTAATGCTGTCCGTTCAGGCTGATGAATAGTCCGGAAAAATCCACTTTGCCAAATAAGAGACTCAAAGGGGGCATAATAATATTATCTACTAAAGACGATGTTATTTTGCCGAAGGCGCCGCCGATAACAACGCCGACTGCCAGATCGATAACATTTCCGCGCATAGCAAATTTTTTAAACTCTTCAAAAAAAGACATATTAACAACTCCCATTCATAAATTCAAAATATTTTATATATATTCGCTTTAAGTTATAATAATCCTGCCTGCTTGACTGCAAATCGTCAATAATTTATAATAATTCTGTAACAATTAGGCAGTGAAGGAGGGAAAACCATGAGAGATGACTTAGTAGTACCAGGCGAGCATGAGGAAAATTTTGTACTGGCTAAAGATGCGCGTGTAGTTACAGTGCCGTTTACTCCGCTGGAACAGCGTATGGCTAAAGAAAAGCCGTATCTGATGGAAGGCCTTGCCAAATTGAAAGAGAGCTTGGGAGAAGACAGTTTCAAACGCTTGATCAGTAATGTGCATAATATCAATTTGAGCGGACCGAGGATCATGCTGGTCGCCGATAATGAGCTGCACCGTACTAATATCGAACGCGAATGTCTGCCTGCTATCGCAGAAGCATTCAACGTTACTAATATTCGTGTAGTTACACAAGGCTGATGTCTGAAAAGCTTCTCTGGCAGCAGGGAAGCTTTTTATTTTAAAAATATAAAAAATATCATTGACAAACTATTTGTTATTTTATATAATATTCACGTTGCAGTAAGTGATGTAACTTAAGTCGGGGCGTGGCGCAGTTTGGTAGCGCGCTTGTTTCGGGTACAAGAGGCCGTGAGTTCGAATCTCGCCGCCCCGACCACTTAAAAAGTTAGCCGCAGAGCGTATCTGCGGCTTTTTTATTTTGTTTTAAAGGAAGTATTTAAAGTGATTTTTGCTGGAGCAGTGAAAAAATTTCCCATAGTGTTTCTTTTCAAATAGCTATCTGAATTTTACCAGATACGCCATATAACAAAACCATAATATAAAAACATAAATGATCAGTCTTGAAAGAGAAATCATAAAATAAACCCTTCTTTATTTCAAAAGTTAAGCTATATTGTTGTAGCTATTAATGGTGACTTCTTGTTTATCAATTATGATATCATGCTCTTGTCAAAGAAAAAAGCCGACATTCTGCTTTTATTTATTTACTAAATGTTGGCAAGCTGTTTCACTGCCTGTGGTTTTCTCCAAAGCTGCAGTTTGTATCAAGATTGATTTCGAAAATACGTGCCCAGGGCAGGTTTACATTGATGTCGATACCTGTTAAATAATAATTGCTGTCGTTATTGCGATAAAAAGGTGTACGGCCAAGGTCTCCATATAGAAGCTGAATCTTTTGACGCTGTAAAAAGCCACGAATAAGCGTTTCTGCAAAAAACTTGTTTTCTCCCAAATCAGTTGGCTTATAGCCTTTCAGTTTCAGTAATGTAGTTAACTGTGCATGCATTAATTTCTGATAGGCATAATCATCAAGTAAACGTTCAACTGTGAAGTTCAGATTTTGGGCATATAGTGACGGATGTTCTGATTGCGGTAATCGGTGCAGCTGGCCGGTAAATAATGTTGCTTGACTAAGCGCGGTTCCCAGTGAATTACTTAAAGTATTCCAGCCTGAAAAAGCTGCCAGCCTGCTGAGCGGTACTTTAGCCTCCAAAAGCTTAGGTATTAAAAGTTCGTTTTCAGTATAGTTGGCCGTAAGATCAACCAGCGCAATGTGGCGGTCTGATATAAGCAGGGTTTTAAGTTTTTGCAGCATAGCTTTATTAGGCTGATTGTCATCGTCGCCGCAGTGTACGAATAAAATAAAGTCGGCGACAGCAGCATCATCTGTAAGCTGACCGCCGATAAAATTTATTTTGTCCCGGATGCTTGCGTCAACAGAACAGGGCATATAGGGCATGATTTTAGCTGCGACTTTAGGCGAGGAATACTCTACAAAAATGCGCGGTTTGTAATTATACAGTTTATTATAATATCTGGTCAGCAGTAAAACTGATATTTCATCAGCTCCACTTGTAATAAGCCCGCTGGAACCTAAATCTGCATGTTTCATATATGCCAGCGCATGATTAGCATTACGATTAGGAAGCCCGAATGGCTGGGCGTCGTCCTGCCCTATAGCCAAAGTCAGACCGTCTGCGCGTGCCAGCTGGACCAGTTTTTTGTTAAAACTGTCGTTATCGGCATACAGACTGCTGTACTTCGTTTTAATATCATCCGGTATGCGTGCATCGATCGCCAGCAGCTGCCTGGTAAAGTAAGGATCGCCGAATGTTTCTGCCATATCCTTTAATGTTGCATAACGCATCAGATGCCATTGATACCAGCTGTCCGGTATAAGCTGATCGCTGACCAGCAATCTTGGAATGACGGAAAAAAACGCCATATCGATTTGTGGGTTGAGAGCATGCTGTTTGTTTACGAAAGTCAAAAACTTTTCTTCATCGTTAATTGTTCCTAAAGGTACGCGTGAGCCCAGCAGACTGCCGTGTACTAAAAGATCAGCTGATAAAATTGCGGCTGGATGCTGCGGCATTTCATTTTTCAGCCAGGCAAACAGTTTTTCTTTATCAGCAGGTGTGTTATAATTGTCAAGAAGTTCTTGCGGCGGTGTAATCACGTTGATAGAAGCCAGTGCTCCCAGTTTTCTGACCATAGCGCTGCAGGGAGGGCGGCTGTCTAACGGAGCCAGCAGCAGCGAAGTATCGGCTTTTACAGGCTGAGGCGCAAATGGGACAGTTGCAGGCATACCGCCGAATAATTCATAAAAATAGGCGCAGAGCAGCAGTAATGCGAGCAGAATAAATTTTTTCTTGTTCATAGGCTGTCTCCTTTGCCGTTCTTGTTATATTTATTATATTACAGATACGGAGTTTTTTGAATGCGGATAATTACGGGAAAGGCACGGGGGCTGAAATTGACTGTGCCAAAGAATATGGACGTACGTCCCACGGCTGACAGGGTCAAAGAATCTCTGTTTAATATTATTGGCACTAAAATTATTGGCGCACGTGTGTTGGATATGTTTGCCGGAACAGGTAATCTGGGGTTGGAGTCGTGGAGCCGCGGCGCTGCTGCGGTTACTTTTGTCGATGAAAGCCGGGAATCGCTGCGCCTGGTACAAAGCAACATCGTTAAATGCCGGGCGGAGGCTGATGTTCAGGTTCTCAAAGGCAGCGCGGTAAATATTATCGAACATCTGCATCATCAGGGATTAAAATTTGATTTTGCATTCTGCGATCCTCCCTATAATAAAGGCTGGGTTCAGAAAGTTCTGCAGAAAATGGAACACTTTCAAGTACTTGAAGACGGAGGCTATCTGATCATCGAACATTCGAAGCACGATGAAATAGGCGTGCTGGCAGCGTGCTTTGAGCTTGTGCGTCAGGAACCCTATGGTGAAACTTTACTTTCGTTTATAAGATTTGCCAAAGTATAATAAAATGTTGTAAAATAATAAAATAAATTTGTAAAAAAATAGCAGGAATACAGAAACGTACGTCGAATAAGGAACAAGATAATTGAATTTATGACCAGACTGCGTTGCAGCTTCTAGGAGGTTAAACAGTGCGTAGAGCGATCTGTCCGGGTAGTTTTGACCCGGTTACTAATGGCCACCTCGATATTTTTGAACGGGCGAGCCAAATGTTTGACGAGATCATTATCAGCGTTTTTCATAATCCGGGTAAAGATAAAGCAATGTTCACCATGGAGGAAAGGGTAGAAATGCTCAGGGATGCGACAAAACATATCCCTAATGCCAGAGTAACCTGTTTTTCCGGTCTTTTAAATGAATTCTGCAGGCAGGAAAAAGCTCCTTTTATTGTAAGGGGCTTACGTGCGTTTTCTGATTTTGAATATGAATTTCAGCGCGCTCTGCTCATAAAAAAAATAGACAATAACTTAGAAACAGTCTTTATTATGACTAATGCTAATTACTCTTTCCTAAGTTCCTCTGGAATAAGAGAATTGGCAACCTTTGGCGGTTGTATCCATGGTCTTGTTCCTGAATGTGTGGAAGATCGGATCAAAAGCCTTGTTATAAGCAAAGAATAATATTAGAAAGAGGTTGAGTTTGATGATGATTGATAGAAGTACAAGTGCGACTTTGGACAGAATTTTTGATGAAATGTATAACCTTATTTCTGAGGCTAACCGTATACCTCTTACTGATAAGATCATTATCGAAGAGAGCGATTTGGCGGGTATCCTGGATGATTTGAAGGAAGCGATTCCCAAAGAAGTCAAAAGCGCTACCAGACTGCTTGAAGAACAAAAAGCAATCGTCACCAAAGCTCATGAAGAAGCTGACAATATTGTTTTGCAGGCTAAAACCGAAGCTGACCGTATTTTAGAATTGGCAAAATCCGAATCTGAAAGACTAATGCGTCAGGAAGAAATTTCCAAACAGGCAGAAGCCTTTGCTGAAGATGTAAAGAGTACTGCTTTGCGTAATCAGCAGGAAATGAAAGACGAAGCTGATGCTTATGTTGAGCGTGTAAAACACGATGTGCTGCAATATGCCGATGATATGCTTGGCTATTTGAGCGGTAGTCTGCAGTCCGCTTTACAGGCTGTAAACGATAACCGCGCTTCCGTTAATGCTGAACGTGAAAGCGTTATGTCTTCACGCCCTCAGCGTGATATGGAACTTCTGGCGATGGAAGAGGAAGAAGACGAAGAATAAGCTTTTGAAAAAAAGTAAGCCTTCCGCTCAAGCGGAAGGCTTTTTGTTTTGTTGCTTTATTATTTTTGAATATAGATCGGAGAGACAGTATAATCGTTGTTATATTGTGGTTGGTGGTTCTTTTGCAAAAGTGTCAGCAGATTAGTTGCCGCAATATCAACGGAAAGCTGCTGCTCGACTTTCTCTCCGTATTTTTCCAAGACGTTGCGGCCCAGTTTGATAATTACAGGCAGCTGAGCAGAATCCTGCATTTCTTTCAACAGTTCGCGGCCGCGGTCGTTAAAGGCCAGAACACGGATGTAAGCTGGGTCTTTGGCATTATCGAACATAGCGCGATACTGCTGCAGTAAAAGCTGCATCAGCAGTCTTCTGACACGTGAAGCGGGATAACGTTTGGTAACTGTGGCGCTGACTACGTCTTGGAATGTAGTGCAGGAAGCAGCTTCTGCCAGACGGTTTTCCAATCCTTCGCTGCATTGGCAGGCTGCGGCTATTTGGGCCGGTGTCAAAGAACGCAGCTTGTATAAAAGCAGATGGTTCAGAATTTTATCACTGATATCCATTCGGTGCTGAAGATCTGCCTCACGCAGCAGCTGGGCTGTAGTTGCCGGAACTGTGCTGAGCAGCGCTTCATCGATGCCATAGCCGCGATAATGCTCACGAATGGCTGTTGCGCCGGCAATAGGCCCGTTGATGGTTTTATCTTTATAGCCGCTGCCGCGGCGTTTAACGACGACAGGTTCGATCTCGTAACCGCCGTGCAGAAGCTGGCGGCAATATTCTAAAGCCAGGATATTGTTAGGATGTTCAGCAATCGTCAGCATGGAAGGGTCTTCCGCCAGCGTAAGCTCTAAAGACTTGGCATAACTGTGCCCTTCATCCAGATAATGATGCAGTGCGTCCTGAAAAACAGGCTCGTTCAAAAATTCTGCGGTGAGCATCAGCTGCTGCGAATTGGCTGCTTCCGCACCAAAAGCAAGATGCGATACCATCCCGGTAGCAGCCAGTAATTTTACAGCTCCTGCAGCAAAAAATTCCGCACTGCGGCAGGTGAAAACTGTCGGCAGCTCTAAAACAAGGTCAACGCCGCCTAAAACGGCCATTCTGGCACGGGTCCATTTGTCAGTCAGGGCAGGCAAGCCGCGCTGTACAAGGCTGCCGCTCATAGCGGCAATGACAGGCCTGTTGCCGGCTATCCGCTTTGCTTCGCGCAGATGATGGGCGTGGCCGTTGTGGAAAGGATTATATTCTGCTACGATTCCTATTGCTTTGCTCATTCATATTCTCCCTCATTTATAATGTTTATACTAGCGATTATCATTTAAATAGTGTATACTATATGATATAATAAAACGTGCTATGAGCGCAAGCTAAATTTTGCACAAATGGAGGAAAACTGTGATTATTTTCGTTGTCAACTGCGGTAGCTCCTCAATTAAATATCAGCTTCTTAATATGAACGGCGAGCAGGTGCTGGCCAAAGGTCTGATCGAACGGATCGGTATGGAAGGTTCTGTTCTCAAACACACGCCTACGGGCAAATACACAGTAGATATCAGCGCCGAGATACCTGACCATTCTGTTGGCATCCAGATGGCGCTGGATGCTCTGACTAATGAAGAATATGGCGTTATTGACAGTATGGATGAAATCGATGCTGTTGGCCACCGTGTAGTGCACGGCGGCGAACGCTTTACCGATTCGGTACTGATCAGCGATGATGTTTTGAACGGGATCGAGGCCTGCGCTGAGATTGCGCCGCTGCACAATCCGCCGAACCTGTATGGTATCAAAGCCTGTATGCGCCTGATGTATAATACTCCTCAGGTAGCTGTTTTTGATACGGCGTTCCATCAGACTATGCCAAAGGTTGCCTATTTGTATGGCCTGCCTTACGAAATGTATGTCAAATACGGACTGCGCCGCTATGGCTTCCATGGAACTTCCCATAAATATGTAGCCCAGCAGGCGGCCGAAATGATGGGCGAGCATATGAGCGACCTGCGTTTTATTACCTGTCATTTGGGTAATGGCGCCAGCATTGCTGCGATCAAATATGGTAAATCCATCGATACCAGCATGGGGTACACACCGTTGGAAGGACTTGTCATGGGTACACGTTCCGGCGAGATCGACCCTGCTATCATTCCTTTTTTGATGGAAAAAGAAAATATGAATGCACAGCAGATCGACGATTATCTGAATCGTCGCAGCGGTATTTTAGGTATCTCAGGGCTATCCAGTGATTTCCGTGATCTGGAAAGTGCCGCTAACCGCGGTGATGAACGCAGTCAGCTTGCTATAGACATTTTTGCTTATAAGGTCAAAAAATATATTGGCGGTTATGTTGCTGCCATGGGTGGCGTTGATGCCATCATCTTTACAGCAGGTCTGGGTGAAAACTCTCCGTTTATGCGTGATAAGATCTGTAATGGTCTGGAATATCTTGGTACGCGTATTGATCCGGAACTTAACAAGCTGCGCGGTAAACAGATGGAAATCAGTATCAAAAGGGCGCGGGTCAAGATCTTTGTGATTCCCACGAATGAAGAACTGGTTATTGCCCGTGATACACTGAATATCTGCCGCCGCATCATTAAATTATAATAAAAGTTACGCTTTTTTCTTGACAAAGATTTAGAGCATAGCTATAATTGATACGATTGGTGAAATATGATAAAGATAAATGTCGCAGAAATCAAGAAAAGACTGGTCGGTAAAAAAGACTTTTCCTATGAACTGAAACCAGCAGAATTGAACATTACCGAAGCGGATCTTCCGCTGACAGGAACGGTGACCGTAAAAGGCACGATATCCAATGCCGGTGATGTTTTGCTTTTGGAAGCTATGGTTGAAGCCATGGTCAACAGGACCTGCGGACGCTGCCTTAAAGCCTTTACAGGTAAGAGTACGGCTGAAGTATTGGAAAAATTCTATCCGGCAAGTGCTGAGAATATCGAAAATGATGCTTTTATTTATGAATCTGATATCGTCGATCTGACGGAACCGATTCGTGAAAGTCTCCTGCTGGCAGAGCCCCTTCAAGCTTTGTGCAGGATCGATTGTCAGGGCTTGTGTCCGGTCTGCGGCGCCGATAGAAATAAAGGCGACTGCGGCTGTGATACTACCACAGTCGATCCCAGGTTGGCGGCATTAAAGCAATTCATCAAAAATTAAATTCACATTCATTAGCTTGAGGAGGTGTATCAAAGATGGCAGTACCAAAGAGAAAAATGTCCAAAGCTCGCCGCGATTCCCGTCGTGCGAACTGGAAACTTACAGTTCCTGGCTTAGTCGAATGTCCGCAATGTCATGAGATGAAAATGCCGCATCGCGTTTGTCCCGAATGTGGTTATTACAACGGCAAACAAGTTATCGTTAAAGAACAATAATCTTGCAGCTTTAAATCCCCGTACCTTAACGGTACGGGGATTTTTGCTTTTTATTGGCTGGTACTAAAGTGATACAGGCAGAGTAAAAAAAGCTGTTTGAAAACCGTCGGGCATTTGATTGTGACTAACTTGTGAATTATTAGGAAAATTAAGCATGGAATTAAAATTTTTACTTGCTTTTTTTATTGTGAGCTTTTATAATACCTCTAGATATTAATAGTTGGTACTAAAGTCGGGTGATAAAATGAATTCTTCCAAAAAAATAATACGGCAGGAAAATCTGTCCAAGATGTTGGAACGCAATCCATTTTTGACAGACGAGCAGCTTGCTAAAGCACTTGAAGTCAGTATCCAGACAATCCGTTTGGATCGCCTGCGAATGAATATTCCGGAAGTACGTGAACGTACACGTCAGATGGCCGAAAATGCGCAGACAAAATTGAAAGCCATCGACAAAAAAGATATTGTCGGCGATCTTATTGATCTGGAATTGAATAAGATCGGTATTTCGATGCTGAAAATAACGCCGGAAATGGTGCTGGAAAAAACAGGCGTCGCACGCGGTTACTATATGTTTGCGATGGCCAATACCCTGGCTCTGGCTGTAGTCGATGCAGATGCGGCCTTGACAGGGGTTGGTAATGTTAAGTATAAAGTACCGGTCTATGCCGGTGCAACCTTAGTCGCTAAGGCGGAGGTGATCCGCCGTGAGCATGATAAATATGTTATCTGGGTCAAAGTTCGCAACAATAACGAAGAAGTGTTTCGTGCTAAATTCATTATTGTATCACTGCCCAACGAAAGGATCGAGAAATAGTGAAAATTGCGGTTGATGTGATGGGAACTGACTATGGACCTCAAGAACTGGTTTTGGGAGCTGTCCAGGCTGTCAGAGCGTATGACTGCGAAGTCGTTCTCGTAGGCGACTCCGAAATTATAAAAAAACTGCTGGAGGAATATAATGCTGCTGATGAACGAAAAATCACAGTACATCATTCCAGCGAAGTTATTAATATGGATGAACATCCAGGTATAGCAGTAAAAACTAAAAAAGATGCGTCTATCGTCGTTGCTACGAAGCTGCTGCGTGATAAAGAGTGTGATGCGCTGGTATCATCCGGAAGCACAGGGGCGGCAGTAGCCGCAGCATTGTTTGGACTGGGACGCATCAGGGGCATCGAACGTCCGGCTATCGCGACTCCTATCCCAAGTCTTACCGGGACGACAGTAGTTTTAGACAGCGGTGCTAAAGTCGACGCCAAACCCGAACATATGGTGCAAAGTGCTATCATGGGCAGCGTTTATGCTGAGTTGATGCTGAAAATAAAAAATCCGCGCGTCGGGCTTTTGAATATCGGTGAAGAAGAAACAAAAGGTAACGAGCAGGCTCTTGCTACTTATCCTCTGCTCAAGGCTGAAGAACATATCAACTTTGTCGGTAATGTAGAAGGCCGTGACATTAACAAAGGCACTGTTGACGTAGTCGTCTGCGACGGGTTTGTCGGCAATGTAGTCCTGAAGTTTGCAGAAGGTCTTGCAAGTGCTATAATGAAGTTAATGAAAGAAGCTATTTTGAATGGCGGTTTTCTGGCCAAGCTGGGCGGACTTTTGATCAAACCGGCTATGAAGGGGCTTGCCAAGCGGCTTGATCCGGCTGAATACGGCGGTGCGCTGCTTTTGGGTGTCAAGGCACCTTTTATTATCTGCCATGGCAGCAGTAAAGCAAAGGCTATCAAAAATGCAATCGGCGTGGCTATAGATTTTGCTGAGCGTGATGTAGTTGAACATATTGCCGGCAATATCGTGAAATCAAGAAAAGGAAACGAGGAAATATAAATGGAAAAAGCAGTTGGTATTTTAGGTCTGGGCTGCTATGTGCCTGAAAAGGTGCTGACCAACCATGATCTTGAAAAAATAGTAGAAACCAGCGACGAGTGGATCGTTGAACGTACAGGCATTAAAAACAGGCATATTGCCGCTGAAGGCGAAGCTACATCCGATATGTCCGTTATTGCGGCAGAACGTGCTTTGGCTGACGCAGGCGTAAGCCCTGAAGAAATCGAACTGGTCATCGTAGCAACTGCTTCTGCTGACCATGCTTTTCCCTCTACTGCTTGTCTGGTACAGGACCGTATCGGCGCTAAAAACGCAGCTGCATTCGATCTGTCCGCAGGCTGCTCCGGCTTTGTTTACAGTCTGGGCGTAGCAAGCCAGATGGTAAAATCCGGTTTGTACAAAAAAGCGCTCATCATCGGTGCTGAAACTTTAAGCCGCATTATGAACTGGGAAGACCGCAATACCTGCGTTCTTTTTGGTGACGGTGCAGGAGCGGCGGTCATTGGTGAAGTCGAGGATGGTCTTGGTGTTTTGGGTATCGATCTCGGCAGCGACGGCAGCGGCGGTAAATATCTGTTCCAGCCGGCTGGAGGCAGCCGCAGACCGGCTTCTCACGAAACAGTAGATGCAAGAGAGCATTTTATCCATATGAACGGCAATGAAGTATTTAAATTTGCAATCCAGATCATGGGCAAAACGGCTAAACGAGCTTTAGCTAAAGCAGGTCTTGAACCGGCTGATGTCGATCTTCTGGTTCCGCATCAGGCTAATATCCGCATTATTAACAGTGCTGCTAAACGTTTGAAAATGCCAATGGAAAAAGTTTGGGTAAATGTCGATAAATACGGCAATACTTCCGCTGCTTCCATTCCCATTGCCCTGTGCGAGGCGCAGGAGCAGGGCGTACTTAAAAAAGGCGGTACAGTACTGTTGGTTGGTTTCGGTGCTGGCCTCACATGGTCTTCCATTGTGCTTAAATGGAGTAAATAAACCTGCAAGAACAATTGAGCAAAAGACGAAAGAGAGGTTTTCCCAATGAGCAAAATTGCATTTGTATTCCCGGGACAAGGTTCCCAAACTGTAGGTATGTGTAAAGATCTTTATGATAACTATACTTGCGCTCGCAAGGTTTTTGAAGCTGCTGACGAAGCTTTGGGTTTCTCCATCAGCGATATGTGTTTTAATGGTCCGGAAGATCAGCTGCGTCTGACCTTTAATACTCAACCGGCTATCCTGACTGCCAGCGTAGCCTGTGCTGAGGTGCTGAAAGAAAACGGACTGAGCTGCGAAGTTGCTGCTGGCCATAGCCTGGGTGAATATTCTGCTTTGGTTTTGGCAGGTGCTTTGGACTTTGCTGATGCTGTCCGTATCGTTCGTAAACGTGGCCAGTTCATGCAGGAAGCTGTTCCTGTTGGCGAAGGCAGCATGGCCGCTGTCTTAGGTCTTGAAAGCGATAAAATCATTGATATCTGCCGTACTGTTGAAGCTGAATGCGGTGAAGCTGTACAGGCAGTAAACTTCAACTGCCCTGGCCAGGTCGTTATTGCAGGCTCTGTAGGCGCAGTGGATAAAGCTTTGGCGGCGTTGAAAGAAGCCGGCGCCAAACGCGCTGTTCTTCTTCCCGTAAGCGCACCTTTCCACAGCACTCTTATGCAGCCGGCTTCCAAACGTCTGGCTGAAGTTTTTGAAACTATTACCTTCCACGACGCTAAGATTCCTGTTGTCGCTAATGTAACTGCAACTGAAGTTACCAAAGGAGAAGAAATCAAAGAATCTCTGATCCGTCAGGCTGCTATGCCTGTACTTTGGGAAACCTCTGTCAACCATATGATCGCAGGCGGCGTCGATACTTTTGTCGAAGTCGGCCCAGGCAAGGTTCTGTCCGGTTTTACTAAAAAAATTGCCAAGGGTATGGCTGCTTTGAACGTCGAAGATGAAGCAAGCCTTGAAAAAACACTTGCTTATTTTAAGGAGGTTCGTTAAAATGCAGTTAGAAGGTAAAATCGCACTGGTTACAGGTGCTTCCCGCGGTATCGGTAAAGCTATCGCAGTGGCGCTGGCTGCTGCAGGAGCTGATGTCGCTGTCAATTATGCCGGTAACAAAGCTGCTGCTGAAGCAGTGGCTGTTGAAATCGAAGCTATGGGACGCAAAGTTCTGCTGCTGCAGGGTGACGTTGCCCAGCTTGAAGTCTGCACTGAAATGATCGATGCCGTTATCAAAGAATTCGGCCGTATCGACATTTTAGTCAATAATGCAGGCATCACTCGTGACAATCTACTGATGCGTATGAAGGAAGAAGATTGGGACGCAGTGCTGAACACTAACCTCAAAGGTGTTTTCAACTGCACTAAAGCAGCTGTCAAATACATGATGAAACAAAGAGCGGGCCGTATCGTCAACATCACCTCTGTCGTAGGTGTAATGGGCAATGCCGGTCAGGCCAACTATGCTGCAGCAAAAGCAGGCTGCATCGGTTTCACCAAATCTGTAGCTAAAGAAGTTGCAGCCCGTGGCATCACTGTTAACGGTGTTGCACCTGGTTTTATCAAAACTGATATGACCAGCGTTTTACCAGAAAAAGTAGTAGCCGATATGGAAGCCGGCATCCCGCTGGCGCGTCTTGGCGAACCTGAAGATATTGCCAAGGCAGTATTGTTCCTTGTAAGTGACGATGCTGCTTACATAACCGGTCAGACTTTACATGTTGACGGTGGTATGGTAATGTAATTATGCAATTCTTAAAAAAAGACCTTTGGAAGGAGGTGAATCGTAAATGAGCACTTTCGAAAAAGTAAGAGACATTACTGTCGAGCAATTGAGCGTTGACGCTGATGAAGTAAAGATGGAATCATCCTTCATCGATGATCTGGGCGCTGACTCCCTCGACATCGTTGAATTAATCATGGCTTTCGAAGAGGAATTTGAAGTTGAAATCCCTGACGAAAAAGCTGAAAAAATCCGCACCGTGGCTGATGCAGTCAAAATGTTGGATGAAGAAAAATAATCTTTTAGCAGCTCAAGGGAAAGCTCTTAGGAGCTTTCCCTGACAGTTGCAGTAGTCCTGAAATGGGGGATATTTGTTGAAACTACCAGTACTTAAAATAGGTGATTTGACAGCCGAAGTACCGATCATACAAGGCGGAATGGCTATCAGACTGTCTACCGCGCGTTTGGCGGCAGCCGTTGCGCAGGAAGGCGGAATAGGACTCATCGCAGCGTCCGGCATGGCGTTTGACGAGCTGCGTAAAGAGATCCGGCTGGCCAGAAAGCTTACCGGCGGGAAAGGCATCATCGGCATTAATGCCATGGTTGCGGCCCGCGAATTTCTTGGGCTAATTACCACTGCTGCCGAAGAAAAAATTGACCTGATCGTTGCCGGTGCCGGTTTTTCAAGAGATATTTTCGCCGTGGGGCGTGAACATAACGTAGCCGTAGTGCCCATCGTTTCCTCTGTCAAACTAGCTAAAATATCTGAAAAGCTCGGTGCAGCCGCTATTGTAGTGGAAGGAACAGAGGCGGGAGGACATCTTGGGACTCAACAGTCCATCAAAGATATTCTGCCTGACATTGTCAAGGCGGTCAATATTCCGGTTATCGCCGCCGGCGGAGCTACTGACGGCGCAGCTGTAGCGGAGCTTCTTAAATTAGGTGCCAGCGGTGTGCAGATGGGCAGTCGTTTTGCCGCCAGCGAAGAATCCAACGGTGCTCCGGCGCTGAAAGAATTATATCTCAAAATGACCAAAGAGGACGTTGTACAGATCGATAGTCCCGTTGGCTATAAAGGCAGGGCGATCCTTAATCCTTTTGCCAAACAGGTTCTGGAAGGTACGCAGCCGCGTCCCCGCACCTGTGATAACTGCCTTAAACAATGCTCCCGCAGCTTCTGCATCATCCGCGCGCTCACCAGAGCTCAGCAGGGCGATGTTGAAACCGGCCTTGTTTTTACAGGTGCCAATATGTGGAAGATCAAAGAAATTTTACCCGTGAAAGAAATTTTCAGAAGACTGAAAGAAGAAATAGCAAAAATTTAATTTGAGGTGATTTATTTTGAAAAGACGAGTCGTTATTACCGGTGTTGGCCCGATTACTCCAATCGGCATCGGCAAAGATGAATTTTGGGGCAATCTGATCGCTGGTAAATCCGGTATCGGTCTCATTACCCAGTTTGATGCTTCTGATCCTGGCTTCACCACTAAAATTGCAGGCGAAGTTAAAGATTTTGATTTCGCTAACTATGGCGATAAAAAAGAAGGCAAACGTATGGATCGTGTGACCCAGTTTGCTGTAGCGGCTGCTAAACTGGCAGTGGAAGATGCTGAACTCGATCTGGAAAAAATTGATCCCGTTCGTGCCGGCGTTTGCGTTGGCAGCGGCATTGGCGGCATCCATACCTTCCTCGAGCAGTCTTTAAAATATGGCGAAAAAGGTCCAGGCAAAATCAGTCCGTTCTTCATTCCGATGGAGATCCCGAATATGCCTGCCGGCCAGATTTCTATTGCTTTAGGCTTTAAAGGACCTAATACCGCTATCATCACAGCTTGTGCTACCGGCACTAACTGTATCGGCGACGCTCTGCGTACTATTCAATATGGCGATGCCGATATTATGATCGCAGGCGGCACAGAAGCTGCTGTTTCTCCTGTTGCTATAGCAGGCTTCGGTAACATGAAAGCTCTTTCCACCAACAACGAACATCCTGAAAAGGCTTCCTGTCCGTTCGATAAAAAACGCGACGGTTTTGTTATGGGTGAAGGTGCCGGCGTAGTAGTTATGGAAGAGCTGGAACATGCTTTGGCACGTGGAGCTCATATCTATGCTGAAGTAGTAGGCTTTGGCATGAATGCCGACGCTTATCACATCACTGCTCCTGATCCGAGCGGTGAAATGCCTGCCCTGTGCATGCAGCAGGCTATCGACGATGCTGGTATGAAACCGGAAGACGTTGATTACATCAACGCTCATGGTACTTCTACCCATCGTAATGATTTGAATGAGACTTTAGCTGCTAAAAAGGTTTTTGGCGATCATGCTTATAAAATGACTATCAGCTCCAACAAATCCATGACAGGACATTTGCTGGGCGCTGCAGGCGGCGTAGAAGCAATTGCTACCGTCATGACCATTGAGAATGGTATTATCCCTCCGACGATCAACTATGAAGACCCTGATTTAGAAGAAGGTCTGGACCTCGACTATGTTCCTAACGTAGCCCGTAAAGCAGAAGTAAGAGCGGCTCTGTCCAATAACTTCGGCTTTGGCGGCCATAATGCCACCATTCTCTTCAAAAAATATCAAGCTTAATTGAGAATAGAGTGATTTAAATGCAAGACACGCGCAAAGAGCAGCTGCTGAAGTTCTGTCAAAGCCTTGGCATCGAAATGCACAAGCTGGAACTTCTGAACAGCGCTCTGACGCATACATCATACGCTCACGAATCTAAAGAATTACCGCGTCCGGAACATAACGAACGCGTAGAATTTTTAGGCGACTCCGTGCTCAGCGTTATCGTCAGTACATATATGTACTGCACTTTCCCCAACCTTAACGAAGGCGAACTTACCAAGCTCAGGGCCCATATCGTCTGCGAAGCATCGCTGGCTGAATATGCCCGTAAAATAAATCTTGGTGATTACCTGCTTTTAGGAAAGGGAGAAGGTTTGTCGGGAGGCCGCGAACGCGCTTCTATCCTGGCCGACGCTTTTGAATCTGTACTTGGGGCTTATTATTTAGACCAGGGTATGGAAGCAGCCCGTGTATTTTTACTGGGGTTAATGAAAGCCGAGCTGGATTTTATCTGTACGCACGGTATTTGCAGTGATTTTAAAACAAGGCTGCAGGAAGTTGCGCAGCAGGATGGCGATGTTGATATCGTCTACGAGCTGATCGGTTCCAAAGGTCCTGAACACAACAAACATTTTGCCACCATTGTTTCCGTTAACGGTAAACATATCGGTTCAGGCGAAGGCAGGACGAAAAAGGAAGCGGAACAGCAGGCTGCTAAAAGCGCTCTTGAAAAAATGGGCGCGCCTTTGACAGGCTTTCCTAAATAAAATAAACCCTTGCCGGTTTACCGGCAAGGGTTTTCTTTGTCTGCTGTTCAGCTCAGTGTGAAGGTCCATACAGGTTCAGCAGAACTACGCCGCTGACGACCAAAGCCATACCGACGGCGCCGATGGCGTTGATGCTTTCGTGAAAGACCAGCATTGAAATGATGGCTGCGGCAACGACACCGATACCTGCCCAGGTTGCATACGCAATGTTCAAATCAATAAACTGCAGTGAACGGGACAGAAAATAAAAAGCGCCTGTGTAAGCTGCAACTACTACCAGCGAAGGTGACAGCTTAGTAAAGCCCAGTGTGTATTTCAAAAATGTTGTGCCCAGTAATTCCAAAACAATAGCTAAACCTAAATATACAAATCCCATGATATCCTCCTAATCATCTATGGCGTCACGTAAAGCCTTCATCCAGGCAAAGCCACCTTCCAGCAGTGCGTTGCGCTGGGCGTCAGTCATATTACGCAGCGCCCGTTCTTCAAAATCATCCATTTTTTGTAAAAGCCCGTCGGCATAAGCAGCACCCTGACTGGTAAAAACCAACAGCTTGACGCGTTTATCAGTAGGGCTGATTATTTTTTCGACGAAGCCTTTGTCTTCCAATCCGGACAGAATACTGTTGACCGTCTGTTTGGGCAGCATCAGTTTTTCGCAGATCAGATGCTGGGTACAGTCATTTGGAAATTCCTTCAGCAAATACAGGGTCAGCAGTAAATTGTTATTGAGTCCGTGTGATTTGGCCCAGCGTTCATAGACGGCGTTTGTGCCGAACCAAAGGTCGTAGTAGCCGTGGCGTATCCGTTGCAGCTCTTTATGCATAAGCGCCCTCCTTTTTTAATAAAGTCCGAAATCGGACTAATTGAATTATAACAACATTTTCTAAAAAAGGCAAGTAAAATTTTGTGAATGACACCAGGGCGGATGGCTGGCATTGACCTGGAGCGGTGATACGGGTATAATGCAATTATCAAGCATGTTGATAAAAATGCAGGCGCACTAATAAGCCGCATTATAATAAACGTTTAATGCAAGGAGGCAGGGCAGTGGCAATCATACCTGTGTTTATACCGCATGCGGGCTGTCCGCACCAGTGCGTGTTCTGTAATCAAAAAACTATCAGCGGTCAGCAGACTGCGTCGTCGAGAGACGTAGAGCAGCAGCTCGAACGCTATCTGCAATGGATCAAACCGTGCCCTTCCAACGAAGTGGCTTTTTACGGCGGCTCGTTTACAGGTTTGCCGGCCGACTTGCAGACAGAACTTTTCCGACCTGTAGATAAACTTTTGGCGGAAGGTGTTATTGGCAGTGTTCGCTTATCTACCCGACCAGATTATATTGATGCCGCCCGGTTAGAGCTGCTGCAGGCACACGGCGTAAAAACGGTAGAACTGGGTGTGCAGTCGCTGGACGATAATGTTCTGGCAGCGGCAGAGCGGGGGCATCAGGCTACCGATGTTTATAAGGCTGTTTCTTTGCTGAAACAGTATGGCTTTGAGCTCGGTCTGCAGTTAATGGTAGGTATGCCTGGCCAAAGCTTTGACAGCGTCAAAGCTACGGTTGAGCAGGTGCTCAGGCTCGGTCCTTCTTTTGCCCGTATTTATCCCTTGCTGGTAATAAAAGGCACGCCGCTTGAGCATATTTACGAACGTGGTGAATTTGAGCCTCTGACAGTGGAAGCAGCAGTTGAGCAAAGTGCTTATGTATACAGCAAATTAACCCTGGCGGGGATCAAAGTCATTCGTGTTGGCTTGCAGGCCGATGAAGAGTTGTGCAGTGAAGGTAATATTGTTGCTGGACCGTTCCACCCATCTTTTGGTGAACTTGTGCAAAGCTTTTTGCTCTATGCCGAACTGACTCCGCAGCTGCAGAGGCTGTTTTGCCAAGGCGCGGGAAACATAGTAATAACCTGCCCGAGCAAGCTGGAATCAAAGCTGCGCGGGCTGAAAAACAATAATCTGCGGCGCTGGCAGCAGCTTGCAGGACCGGTTCCTGTAAATATCAAGGCCAGGCCTGATGCAGAACGTATTATGATAAGCTGGAGGTTGGACGATGAGTGAATGTCAGAGCTTTGACCCGGTCGCTGACACAGACAGCAGGCTGCTCATTCTCGGTTCCATGCCCGGTGTTCGTTCCTTGCAGATGCAGCAGTATTACGGACATCCGCAGAATCGTTTTTGGCCGTTGGTGACGATGCTTTTAGGCTATGCTGAGGTTCCTTTGGATTATGCGGATAAAAAGCAGATGCTTTTAGATAACCGTATAGCTCTTTGGGACGTACTGGGTTACTGCGAACGTGAAGGCAGTCTTGATTCAGATATTACCTGCGAGCAGCCTAACGATCTGGCCGGATTTTTGCAGAATCATCCGCAGATACATACTATCTGCTGTAATGGAGGCAAAGCTGCCGCCGCCTTTAAAAAATATACCAGACAGCTCGATCTGCAGAGGATTACTGTGCATTTCCTGCCTTCTACCAGCCCGGCCAATGCCCGCTGGAGCCTGACTAAGCTTTTGGAAGCGTGGCAGGTTATCAATACCGGCCGTTAAAAAATAAAAAAGCCTTGAATACTTTTTGTATTCAAGGCTTTTACTTTAGTTATCAGTTAGTTTTTCCTGGATATGCCTTCAGTGCTTCACCAAGGATATAAATTGCCTTTTTCAAATCATCACAATTGAGAACATAGGCCAGCCTAGCCTCATTAACCCCCAACTCAGGGTCGCTGTAGAAACCGTTGCCGGGAGCGAACATAACAGTTTCGTTATCAATAGCAAAATTTTCCAAAGTCCAGATAGCAAACTTTTCAGCATCGTCTACGGGCAGCTGCACCATAATATAAAAGGCTCCCTTCGGATCGGAAGCAACTACGCCAGGCAGCTCTTTAAGAGCGGCAACGATCGTATCGCGGCGTTTTTTGTACTCTTGATTCACTTCCTCCAGATAGCTGACTGGAGTAGTATATAAAGCGGCTGCGCCGACCTGTTCCAGAATCGGGCTGCACAGACGGCCCTGGCAGCATTTGATAATCTGCTTGGCAAGCTCTTTGTTTTTGCTGATTATGCAGCCGATACGGGCGCCGCAGGCACTGTAGCGTTTAGAAACCGAATCAATGATGATCAGGTTGTCGGCAAGCTCGGGCATTGTGCCAAAGCTTCGGTAAGCGCCGTCATAAACAAATTCACGGTATACCTCGTCAGCGATCAAAGCCAGGTCATATTTGCGGACGATTGCTGAAATCATATCCATTTCTTCCTGTGTATAAACAACACCGGTCGGATTACCGGGATTAGTCAGTAAAACAGCTTTTGTTCTGGGCGTGATCTGCGCTTCGATAGCAGCAGCGTCAGGCAGATGGTAACCGTCAGTCACATTTGTCTGTACAGCGTTGATTTTAGCGCCGAACTCTCTGGCAAAAGTAGTATAGTTAGCATAAAACGGCTCGAATACCATGATCTCGTCTCCTGGATCACATAAGGCCATGACAGCAAAAATCAAAGCTTCGCTGCCGCCGTTGGTAATAAAAATATCATCGGCAGCAAAATCCATACCTTTTTCGGCATAGTATTTGCGTATCGCTTCGATCAGAAAACCTTCGCCTTTGGAATTGCCATAAGCAATTACCTGCTCGTCATAAGTGCGGATGCTTTCCATAAACTGGTCAGGAGTTTTGATATCGGGCTGTCCGATATTCAGATGGTAGATTTTTTTACCCTTCGCTTTAGCTGCATCTGCATACGGCGACAGCTTTCTGATAGGTGAAGAAGTCAAACTTTGGATACGTGCTGAAAGTTTCATGTAAAATCCCCTCACTGCTGATAAATTTTGTCCGGGCGCCAGGACCCGGGGTTATTCTGGCACTTGGCAGCATTTCTGCTGTCTTGCCAAGTGTTCATATTATATCATAATTAAATCGTTATTTTTAGCATCAGGATAAAAAAATGTAAAAATATTTTACAAAACGGCCTGAAATACAGCAAAAGTGTTTCAAAAAATACTTTTTGCTTCTCAAGCATAACGGCAGCATTTGATTAAAAAAGTGCGTTGAGTCATATAATTGTATGAAACCTTCATCTATGGTAAAATATACTGATAGAATATTGCAGATTGGGTGATTTTGTGCATTTAAAGTCATTTTCGACTTATGGATTCAAATCCTTTGCAGATAAAATTGAATTAAGCTTCGGTTCGGGCATTACGGCAATCGTTGGACCCAACGGCAGCGGCAAGAGCAACATTTCTGATGCGATCCGCTGGGTACTGGGCGAGCAAAGCGCCAAATATCTGCGCGGCAGCAAAATGGAAGATGTTATTTTTTCCGGCAGCGGCAAGCGCAGGCCTTTGGGTGTTGCCGAAGTGACGCTGGTTTTTGACAACAGCGACCATCGCCTCAGCCTTGATTTTGATGAAGTAAGCATTACCCGCCGCGTTTTTCGCAGCGGTGACAGCGAATACTCCATCAATAAAAAGAACTGCCGTTTAAAAGACATTCTTGACCTTTTGGCAGATACTGGTCTGGGACGTGGTTCTATGTCCATTATCGGTCAGAATAAGATCGATGAAATACTGAACAGCCGTCCTGAAGAACGCCGCGCTTTGTTTGAAGAAGCCGCTGGTATTGCCAAGTTCAGGATGCGTAAAAAAGAAGCTATGCGGCGTCTGGACGATACCGCTGCCAACCTGACCCGCATCAACGACATCAAAGCCGAAGTCGAAGGTCAGGTCGAGCCTCTGCGTCTTGCTGCAGAACAAACACGCAAATTCAATCTGCTGGATAAAGAACTGCGTGCCTGCAAACTGACCCAATTTGTGCACAAGATAGAAAATATTGAAAATATTCGGCAGAAGCTGAACACACAGGATGCCGAACTTGAAAATAAAGTACTGGAACGCGCTACTGCCGTCAGCACACAGGAAGCTGAATGCAGTGCCTTACAAATGGAGCTGGATAAGCTCAGTGAAGCCTATAACCGTATTCAGGACGATATCAAAGAAAAAGAAACAGCTCTGGAAAAACTGCGTGGTCAGGAAGCTGTGTTGGCAGAGCGTGTTCGGCAAAGCGAAAAATCAGGACTGCGTTTGGAAGAGCAGGGCAAAAAGCTGCAGGAACAGATCGCAGCTTTGGATACTCAGCTCAAAACGATGGTCGTGGATTATGACCGTTTAGAAGCGCAGCAGGCTGCCGCACAGCTTTTGGTAAGCAGGCTTACCGGAGAACAGGCAGAAAAAGAAACACGTATCAGCGAAGCTGAAGCGGCAATGGAAGATATGAAAACAGCTGCTTTCGATAATATGCGTACAATGGTCAATCTGCGGAATGAGATCCGTGGACTGGAGCAGGAGCAGGAACAGCGGATGCGTAAGCGTGACGCCCTTAAAAAGAGCATCTCCGAAGCAGAAACCGCAGGCGAAGAACTGCAGACCCGTTACCGTAATATGAACGATGAGCAGAGCAATGTAGAAAACTCTTTGGAGCTTATTAAACGCGATGGCAGGGAAGTGAGTGCTAAAGCTGCCGAAGAGACCGAAGCGCTGAATAAAGTTCTGTCGCAGCATAAAGACTGTCAAAACAGGATCACAGCGCTGGAAAGCCGTTTGAACCTGCTGCAGAATATGCAGAAAAGCTATGAAGGCTTTGGCTATGGGATCAAAACAGTGCTGCAGTCGCAGGAACCCTGGCGCAGTGAAGTTATCGGTGTTGCCGCCGAACTGATCGAAGTGCAGCCTGAATATGTAGTTGCAATAGAAACTGCATTAGGAGGAGCGGCGCAGAACCTTGTTATGGGCAGTTCGGAAGCCGCCAAAAAGGCTATCGCCTATCTTAAACAGCGTCAGGCCGGCCGGGCGACCTTCCTGCCGCTTGATACTATCAAATATTATGAACGCCGCAGTGAAGAAGAGGCACTGGCAAAACTGCCGGGTATTCGGGGATTTGTTGCCGATCTGATCGGCTATGATATAAAACTGGCGCCGATCTTTAAATTTTTGCTGGGTCGGGTGCTGGTAGCGGACAATATGGATGCCGCTTTGGCAGCTGCCAAAAAAAGCAGCTTTCGTACCAGAGTCGTTACTTTGGCGGGAGATGTCGTCAATGCCGGCGGTTCGCTGACCGGCGGCAGCAGGCAGCAGAAGGAAGCCGGCTTTCTGTCGCGCGGCAAAGAGATCGACGAACAGGAACAAAAGGCAGGTGTCTTGCGCCGTGAGCTGTTGGGATATCAGGAGCTGCTTGAAGAACACGAAGGCACCTTAAAAGTTTATAACAACAAACTGGTGGAACTGCGCCAGGACCTGCAGCAGAAGGAAATCCGCAAAGCTGAGCTGGGCGTAGCTCTGGAGCGTTTAAGCGCAGAGCAGCGTCAGGCTGCGGAACGGCTGGAGCTTCTGCTGGATGACCGTAATCAGGTTTCTCAGGAATATATGGCAGCTCGCCAGCAGCTTACCGACCTGCGCCCGCAGCTAACGGCTCTGGAAGCCGAAGACGCACAGGGCAAACAGCTGCTGGATGATCTGCAGAAACAAACGGCCGCAGACCACAGCGCTCTGGCATCTATCCGCAATCGTCTGCAGGATGCCAGGGTCGAACTGGAATCGACTGCCGCACGGACTACGATGATGGCCGAGCGGATGCAGCAGCTTGATGCCGATATGGGGCGTATGCAGCAGGAACTCGCTGCTAATGAAGACGAGCAAAAGCATTTGCTTGACGTGATAACGGCCAGCAAAACCAGCACTGAACAGCTGGCTGCCAGCAGTACCGCATTACTGGCCGAATTACAGACCGTTGTCGGCGGTAAAGATGAATTCGGGGCCAAACGTATTGCCATTACTGAAAAGCAGGCAGTGGCAGGCGAGAGGCTGGATTCTTTGAAAAAAGAACTGACTGTTGCTGAAACCAAGCGCAATCAGGCAGCGATGGAAATGGTACGTCAAAACAGCGACTATGACCATGCTCTGGAACAGCTGGCGACTGAATACCGTATTACTCTGGACGAAGCACGTGCCAGCGGTGATCTGCTGGATGAAAGCGATGCGGCTTTACGTCGGCGTGAACTGCGTCTGGAGCGTGAAATTGAAACCTTAGGCCCGGTAAATCCTGCGGCAATCGAACAATATGAAGCTGTCAGCGAACGCTACGAATTTTTACAGCGTCAATACAGCGATCTTTCAGAGGCCAAAGCCAATCTGGAAGCAGTTATCAGCGAAATCAATTCCGGTATGGCCAAACGCTTCAAAGAGGCCTTCGGAAAAATAAACGAATATTTTTCCGAATGTTATGTGCGTTTATTCGGCGGCGGTACTGCTGCTTTAAAACTTACTGACCCTAATGATGTTTTAGGCAGCGGCATCGATATCGAAGTGCAGCCTCCCGGTAAAAAACTGCAGAGCCTCTTTCTGCTATCAGGCGGCGAGCGGGCCCTGACGGTTATCGCCCTGCTGTTCGCTCTGCTCAGCTATCAGCCTTCGCCCTTCTGTATCCTTGACGAAATAGATGCGGCGCTTGACGAAGCTAACGTTGACCGCTTTGCGAAATTCCTGGCAGCCTATGCCGAAAGCACGCAGTTTATTGTTATCACACACCGCAAAGGCACTATGGAAGCCGCGCATGTTCTGCACGGCGTTACCATGGAAGAATCCGGTGTTTCTAAATTACTATCTGTCAAATTGAGCGAAAAGGAGTGAGAACATGGGATTTTTAGAACGACTGAAAGACGGCCTCAGCAAGACCCGCCGCAACTTTACTGACCGTATCGAAGAACTTGTAGGTATGTCGGCCAAAGTCGATGAAGACTTTCTGGAAGAACTGGAAATGATCCTTCTAAGCGGTGATGTTGGTGTCAAAACCACAGAAAAGCTTATCGATGCTGTTCGTCAGGCTGCTAAAAAGAAAGAAATCGAGGGGACGGAGCAGGTTATGCCGTTCCTCAAAAAATATATTGCCGAAATGCTGCAGGACGAAGGACAGCGTACCCGTATCGGTGCCAAACCTACGGTTATTCTTGTCATTGGAGTCAATGGTGTTGGTAAAACCACTACTATCGGCAAGCTGGCCAACTATTTTCATCTGTTCAAATACAAAGTCATGCTGGCTGCCGGCGATACCTTCCGTGCCGCCGCTGCCGAACAGCTGCAGATTTGGGGCGAGCGTGCCGGCTGCGAAGTTATCCGTCACGAAGAAGGCGCTGACCCGGCTGCCGTGGTTTTTGACGCTGTCAAAGCCGCTATTGCCCGCAATGTCGACGTACTTTTTATTGACACTGCCGGACGGCTGCATAATAAAACCAATCTGATGAACGAGTTGGAGAAAGTACACCGCATCATCAAACGCGAGATACCAGAAGCTCCGCATGAAACCTTTCTCGTGCTGGATGCAACGACAGGGCAGAACGCTATCAATCAGGCCAAAGTCTTTATGGAAACCGCCAACGTCACCGGTGTTGTGCTGACCAAGCTCGACGGTACGGCTAAAGGCGGTGTCGTTATTGCTATCAAAGAAGAACTTGGCTTGCCTGTTAAGTGGATCGGTGTCGGCGAAGGCATTATGGATTTCCGGCCCTTTGAAGCCGATAAATTTGTCGACGCCTTGTTTGATGGTGACAAGTAAAAATGCTTGACAGCCTCTGCGATTTTCGATATAATACCAAAGTCGGATAAAATATGTAAAGATTTTGGTGATTGAAATGCAGGAAAACAGTTTGGAGCAAAGAGTACGGTTAGGACGTTTGTTCGATGCCTACGGCTGCCTGCTCACCGAAAAACAGCAAAAATGTCTGGAGCTGTATTTCTGCGACGACCTTTCGCTGGCTGAGATAGCCGATGAACTTGAAGTATCAAGACAAGCGATACATGACCTTATCAAACGGGTAGAGCATACTCTGGAACGCTATGAAAGCAAACTGGCGCTGCTGGCCCGCGATGATCACGATAAAAAGCTGCTGGAAGAAATGAGCCGGCTGCTGGCTGACCACCTTGCTCAAAGCGGTGGCTCGGCAGAACTTCAACAAGTACGCCGCATTTTAGACGAATTGAGCGGCGAAAGTAGGTAAAAATGGCTTTTGAAAATTTATCTGAAAGACTGCAAAATGCGATAAAAATGTTCCGCGGCAGCGGCAAAATAACAGAAGACGATCTTAAAGCGCCTCTGCGCGAAGTGCGGATGGCTCTGCTTGAAGCCGACGTCAACTTTAAAGTCGTTAAAGATTTTGTTGCCAATATCAAAGAACGCGCGCTGGGCGAAACAGTTCAGCAAAGCCTGACTCCCGGTCAGCAGATCATCAAGATCGTCAACGACGAACTGACCCAGCTTTTGGGCGGCACACAAAGCAAGCTCACCGTAGCGGACAAACCGCCTACAGTCATTATGCTGGTAGGTCTGCAGGGCGCTGGTAAAACTACTACTGCCGGCAAGCTTGGCAGCTTGCTGCGGAAAAAAGGCAAAAAGCCGTTGCTTGTAGCGGGCGACGTTTACCGTCCTGCGGCTATCAAACAATTACAGGTTCTGGGCGAACAGCTCTCACTGCCTGTCTTTGCTCTTGGCGATCAGGTATCTCCGGTCGAGATAGCGCGCAAGGCAATGGATAAAGCATTCTCACTGGCTTGCGACACGGTAATCATCGATACCGCGGGCCGCTTACATATCAACGAAGAACTGATGGACGAACTGCGCAATATCAAAGCTGCCGTCAATCCGCATGAAATATTGCTGGTTGTCGATGCGATGACAGGCCAGGATGCAGTCACTGTAGCCGAAAGCTTCAACGGCGAGCTGGGCATAGACGGACTTATCGTTACCAAGCTCGACGGCGACGCCAGAGGCGGTGCTGTATTGTCAGTAAAAGCAGTTACCGGACGCCCGGTCAAATTTGTCGGTATGGGTGAAAAGCTTGACGCTTTGGAACCTTTCCATCCCGACCGTATGGCATCCCGTATCCTGGGCATGGGCGATATTCTGTCTCTGATCGAAAAGATCCAGTCCACGACCGACCTTGCCAAAGCTTTGGAAATGGAAAAGAAGCTGCGCAAAGACGAATTCACGCTCGAGCAGTTCCTGGAACAAATGCAGCAGGTCAAAAAAATGGGCTCGCTGGAAACTATTTTGGGGCTTATCCCCGGTATGAGCGGCATCAGCCAAAAGCTGAAAGAAGCCAACGTTGACGAAAAAGAATTCGACCGCGTTGAAGCCATCATCCGTTCCATGACCCCGAAAGAACGCCGTCATCCCGATATCATCAACGGCAGCCGCCGTAAACGTATCGCCGCAGGCTGCGGTATGCGCGTGCAGGATGTCAACAAGCTTCTCAAAAACTTTGAAGAAAGCAAAAAGATGATGAAAAAGATGCAGGGTATGGCTAAGTTTGCTTCAAAAGGCGGTTTCAAAATGCCTTTTATGAACAAATAAATTTAAATCAACATCTGGTTTAAGGAGGTGAAATAGACATGGCAGTTAAAATCCGTTTAAAACGTATGGGCTCTAAAAAAGCTCCTTTTTACCGTATCGTTGTTGCTGACTCCCGCTCTCCGCGTGACGGCCGCATCATCGAAAGCATCGGTTTCTATGATTCCACTGTACAACCCGCTACCGTAAAGATCGACGAAGAGAAAGCTCTTTCCTGGATGGCTAAAGGTGCACAACCTACTGATACCGTTAAAAACCTTTTCAGCAAAGACGGCATCATGAAAAAATATGCTGAATCTAAAGCAAAATAAGAAATGAGGCGTGATTTGCATGAAAGAATTGGTAGAAGTCATGGCCAAGTCTCTAGTGAGTAATCCGTCTGCAGTAGTCGTGGAGGAGGAAACCACCGGAACATCAACGGTGCTTCGCCTCCATGTTGCTCCTGAAGATATGGGTAAAGTTATTGGAAAACAGGGCCGCATTGCTAAAGCAATCAGAACTGTCATGAAAGCTGTTGCAACCCGTGAGAATGTAAAAGTTGTCGTAGAGATTGTCTAAGACGTATAAGGATGGTAAACGATATGGATAAAATGTTTGTACGTGTTCCGGTTGCAATAAAAGCAAAAGTAACAGAAGATCTCAAGTTGAAAATTATTGGAGATGTCCAAAACACCATAAAAACGATTAATCTGGATATCGAGCACTTCGAATTCCAAGCCAAAAAAGCTCTTTCTCAGGCCGCCAGCGACCTGAGCGTACTTCCTTCACTGCGTGAGCAGATTGAAATGGAAAGAAACAAGATCAATGCCGCTAAAGCAGAAGCCGAAGATAAACTTAAACGCGCTGAAGCCTTGGAGATCGGTGCGGAGATCGGTCACGGTACACTTGAACGTACTGTCGAGATCACCATAGGCACTGATATCGACGCTCTGATGGGCGCCGAGATCCTCACTGAGGATGGCAAGATCATTGCTTTCCGCGAATGATATGGAAAAACAAGTAGTTATTGGCACTATTATCGCTCCGCACGGTGTGCGGGGCGATATTCGTATTCTGCCGCAGACAGATCATCCTGAACAATTTTTAGAGCTTTCCTCTTTGCTGCTCGAAGACGGCCGTTCGCTTCAGATCACCTCTGCCCGGTTCCATAAACGTATGGTACTGATGAAATGCAGGGGTGTGGAAACAATGAACGATGCCGAACTGCTGCGCGGCAAAAAGGTTTTAATCAACAGTGAAGATCTGCCTCAGCTTGAAGAAGGCGAATATTATGTAGCCGACCTGCTCGGACTGCCCGTATTCGATACGGCAGGAACACAGCTCGGCACATTGAAAGACGTGCTCAGCACCGGCAGCAACGACGTTTACGTTATTGCTGTACCGGAAGGCAAGGATATCCTCGTCCCGGCCCTCAAAAAGCACGTTAAGGAAATCAATATTACAGACCGTAAGATCGTGGTCGAATTACCTGAATGGACAGATGCACCGTGAGATTTCTCTTTATTACCTTATTTCCTGAACAAATTGAACAAGCGGCCGGTCACAGCATTATCAAACGCGCCGCCGATGCGGGACTTGTAGAAGTCAGCTGCATCAATCCGCGCGATTTTGCAACTGACAGGCACCGTACAGTGGACGATACGCCCTTTGGCGGCGGTGCCGGCATGGTTTTGAAGCCAGAGCCGATGGTAGCGGCTATCCGCATGGCCAAACAGCAGCTGCCTGCAGCGCGGGTTATTGCCATGTGCCCGGGCGGGCGCACATTAAAGCAGGATATCGTTGAAGAATATGCCCGCAGCGGCCAGGATCTCATTCTGGTCTGCGGTCATTATGAAGGCTTCGATGAACGGATCTTCAACTGGGTCGATGAAAAACTTTCCATTGGCGACTATGTACTTACCGGCGGCGAACTGCCGGCACTGATAGTTATGGACGCTGTAGCGCGCTTTATACCGGGCGTGCTTGGAAAAATGGCCAGTGCCGTTGAAGACTCTTTCAGTACGGGACTGCTGGAATATCCTCAGTACACCCGGCCGGTGGAATTTGAAGGACTGGAAGTACCGGAAGTGCTGCGTAACGGCAATCACGCTCTGATCAATCGCTGGCGCCGTAAAGAAGCCCTTAAAGCGACTTATCTGCACAGGCCTGATCTGCTTGCAGAGCTTGGCAAAGAGGATGTGTTGCTGCTTAACGAAATCAAACAGGAACTCGCAGGTGATAATAATGGCTAACCTTTATCTGGGGCTGGTGCATTATCCTATTTACAATAAAAATATGCAGGTCATTGCTACTGCCGTCACTAACTTCGATATCCACGATATTTCGCGTACCGCTCGCACCTATGATGTCAAAAAATATTTTTTGATCCATCCGCTGGAGGTACAGGCTGAAATCATCAAAAGGATAACTGACTATTGGCAGCATGGTTACGGCAAAACCTATAATCCTGACCGCAGCAACGCGCTGGAACGTGTAACCTATACGTCCAGCATTGAGTCGGCTATTGCCGCGGTTACTGAAATAGAGGGGCAGGCGCCGGTTACGATTACTACCGATGCCCGCACCTATCCTAATACAGTGACCTATGGCTTTGTACGAAAGTTGCTGTACAGCGGTGATAAACCTCTGCTGCTGCTTTTTGGCACCGGCTTTGGTATGGAACAGGAAACAATGAACAGTTTTGATTATGTACTTGAACCTGTTTATGGTCCCTGCGACTATAATCACCTGTGTGTGCGCTCTGCGGCTGCGATTATTTTAGACCGGCTGGCCGGTGAGGCCTGGTGGGAAAAATAACTGTCAAAATGCTCAAAAAATAATTGCAACTAATTGAACAGTATGATATAATGTCATTTGTGTAAAACGGACGGTCCGCTGTGGTGTGTTCGCACATGAACGTCTATGATTCGAGGAGGAAATTATGAATATTATTGAAGTATTGGAACAAGAACAGCTTCGTTCCGACATCCCTGACTTCCGTGCAGGCGACACCGTAAAAGTTTATGTAAAAGTAGTCGAAGGTACTCGTGAACGCGTACAGATGTACGAAGGTGTAGTAATTGCACGCAGCGGCGCCGGCGTTCGTGAAATGTTCACCGTTCGTCGTATTTCTTACGGCGTAGGCGTTGAAAGAACATTCCCGATCCACAGCCCACGTTTGGAGAAAATCGAAGTTTCCCGTCGTGGTATCGTTCGCAGAGCAAAACTCTACTATCTGCGCAGCCTTACCGGTAAAGCTGCTCGTATTCGCGAACGCAGATAATCGGTATCAAATTACAGATCGTAAATCAAGAGACCCTTTCAGTTCAGCTGAAAGGGTCTTTTTGTATTTTAATCAAGATAAATTCTACCATAATGGATAAAAACAGCATTACCATATAGGTAAGTAAAAATGCGCATCTTACTTAGTCGATATTGAAAAGGAGTGTTATTTATGCAGGCGATCGAAAAGAAATATTGCGGAGCATATAAAATAGGAGAATTTTATGAAGGTGCTGTCAAAACAAATAAAAAACCAATTCCTCTTACTGCGGCAATCTGTATCGTCAATGACAGAAAGAACAACGAACTTGTTTTAGGCAATTATCTGGTCTGCGAAGGCGGGGAAACAGAAAGCAGTTTATTTGATACAGAACAGTTCAGTGACAAATGCTTCTATATGGTTTCTGCCAGCCGCATCAAAAGCGGGGCTGCTGATGAACCCTTAAATGTAGGCTTGAAAGTCAAGCTGCATTTTAAAAGGAAAAATTATGCCGAGTTTCTGATCACTGAATTGAACGGCAAAAAATTGGAGTGTTAAGAAGGGGTGAGAGCAAATGAGTAAAGTTAATTTGGTTTTTACAGCTAATGGACAAGATCATGAGCATGCAGGTACTGTGTATGAAAAGCAGCAGGCTGTGAAAGCAGTTGTCGATTTTGAGATAGAGCGTAAAGCAGCAGGATTTTACACAATCAGTGGCCGTATGTCTCACAGTATATACCATAATGACAGGCCTCATTATCGGCCAGCTCCGAACTGGTTGTCAGTAGGTTATTATGCCACGAATATGCTGCTGGAATTTAGTATTGATAGTGCTAAAGGCGACTGGCATGCTGTCGGGCCGACAACGACAGTTGGCACACATAGTGAGACAGCAGGAGTTCTGGTTGCAGGTACAGGCAGCGCCAGCAGTAGCGGTATGGTAAACTTTAACGCCAGCACAGCTTTTTCGGCAGCAGATGTACAGGTGATCAGTAAAAATGCCTGTTATGATGTCAAAAATAAAGCCGTGTGGGAAGTGCAGCTGCCGCATGTCGGATTTCTAAGTCCTGCTAGGCCTGTCAACCCCAGACCGGCATCTTACGGTGGCTTTGAGTTTGAATTTGAGGTAGGATTAAGGACAAGAAGCGATGCCGGAGCAGTAAATATTTTATGCAAACCGAGCGTTATCTGGCTTTATGATTATACCAGGGGCATAACCCACCATACTATCGAAGCCAATAATTGGGTAAAAGATGGTACAGGTGACGGACGTAGTGAGTTTGAAATAGATTTACCTCAAGAATCAAACATAGTTGCACAACAATGAATAGAAAATGATTCGTTGTATCAATAAAAAAACAGACATTCACGAAACGTGAATGTCTGTTTTTTTATTTGCCTGATCCTTAATGCGCCAAAAGCTGCCGCATTTTATCAAGTGCTTTTAGCCGGTGCTTAGTGACGTTGCGTACAGTGCAGCCCAGACGTCCTGCCACCTCGGCCGGCTTCAGGTCATCTAAAAACAGCAGCGTCAGTATTTTCCTCTGTTCTGCACTTAACTGCCGCAGCGCTTCCTGCAGTTCCAGTGAAAGTAAAAAACGTGCCAGCTCGTCCAGACGCTCACCTGCTGCACAGCCTGTCTCCAGCAGGGCGATTCCGGCTTCGCTGTCCGTATCTGTCTGGGCTTCGTTTTCCCAAATTCTGCCCTGCTTCTGCATCGCGTCAAAAACAGCAAAATGCACCTTACAGCGTGCCAGTCCGGGCCAGTTTTCAAAATCAGCGCCCTTATACTGCAAAACCAGCTCGATAAAGGCCAGAACGGCTATACCTTCTGCGTCTTTTCCCAGCGACCTGTAAAACATCTCACGGCGGGCCTCGCTTTTTAAAAGCGGCTTAAAATCCGCGCATAACTGCAGCAGTGCTGCTTTATCACCAGCTTGGGCGGCGGTTATCAATGCTTTCAATCTCTCTGCCTGTTCAGGTAAATTTTTTATAACGATCAGTTCTCTCTATAATTTTATGATACCCGGCTATACTGTAAAACGTCGCGCGCAACAACAAACAGTCTAAACTTTTTCGACGAAAATTAACACCCTATACAATCAGGTGTTAATTTTATGCCTTTACTGCTTAAAATAATGGCGGGAGGGATAGCATGCAAAAATATATAGGCCGGCAGCTGAAAACAGCGCGGCTAAATAAAAAGCTGACCCAGGAACAGATCGCTGAAGCAGTAGGCTTATCGGCCAAGCACTATGGCTGTATCGAACGCGGCGAGGTCAGCACAACTGTGGCCGTACTGACACGGTTGCAGCAGGTGCTGGAATTTGAAGTGTCTATAATGATCAAAATTTAGTCTGCTTTGGCAGGCTATTTTTTTTTCGATGTTTTCGCCGGGCTGCTGGTGAAGTACGTACACGCACTTGCGCTGCAGCGCAAGTGCCGCGGAGCGTAATAACGCGGCGCAGAAAAAAATTTAAAAAAGAGCCTTCTCGTGTCTTGTCGGGGGGGACATCTGTGATAAAATAACTAAAGAATTATATAAAATAGTTAAAAAATACAATCTAAAACAAGTTAAATATGACTTTTGTTTTAAAATATTGATTTAAAAACAGCGTATTGAAGTCAGGCAAAAGCTTTGGTTCCTGCGGCGTCAGCCGAAGAAATATATTGTTCAACAAATTTTAAGGAGTTGATTTTGGTGTATTTGAAAACAAGTAATAAAAAACAGCTGGCAGCAGCAGTAACGCTGGCTGTAATGGGAATGGCATGGGTGGCTGTGCCGAGCCAGGTATGGGCGGCCGACGGCGGTTTTGGCGCCATAAATAATCCTATCAGTATGGAAATTTACGCAGACCACAATAAGAGTGGCGGTAAACTGGATGAAGCCCGTAAAGACTATGAAGGATCAAATGTTTATGTATCCCAATATCACTCTGCTTATACCGATAACGAAAAAATCTTCGCCAGCGGTGATATGACAGGTAAAACTATTTCTCTGAGCAATATGACAGTCCAGGCTGTTGTTGGGGAAGACGGTATAGGGCAAGCTGCCGATCTGGCACAGCATGCAACACAGGGTCAGGCCGGCGGTTTTGGTTATGGCGCAGGGCTTGTCAATCAAAACGGCATGTCTAATGCTGTTATCGCAGTTGGTTCTGCTGAGATAAATGTTATCGGCGGTGCCAGCGGTTTGAGAGTGGATGGAAAATATCAGCACGAAGGCGAACAGGGACTGACTGGCAATGCAGCTATTGGCGGTACCGGCGGTGCCGGGGCTGCAGGCGGTAATGGCGGCGGCGCTAAAGCTATCGGTGTCGCGGCAGGCATTACAGATACTGCTGAAAGTATTGCTGTAAACGGCAGTGCCAGCAAGAATATTCAGATTTCAGGTACTTCTTTAACTGTTAATGCTACAGGTGAAGCCGGAGGACATGGAGGTTACGGAGGCAAGGGCGGCAGCGGTGCCGATGGTGCGGAACTTACGACGAAAAAGGCCGATAAAGGTGCAGATGGCGCCAATGGCACTGATGAGAATACCACGCCGGGTAAAGCCGCTAATGGTTTAGATAAGACCGCGCATGCAGCTAATGGTAAGGTTGAAGCAACTTATGACTCTAGTGAGCCTCCTAATCAGACAGGCTGGGCATCTACTGCTGGCGAAGCTGGTGAGGCTGGCTACGCTGGCGAAGCTGGTGAGGCTGGCAAGGATGGCGGTAACGCTGATGCTGGCTCAGCAGGCAGTAATGGCTTAGCAGGCAATACTGGTCTGGCAGGGGGAACCGGCGGCGCTGGAGCTAATGGCGGTAATGGCGGCAGCGCCACTGCTTACGGCCTGCATTTGAATACTATCAGCGGCGGCTCTGTAACATTGCAGGATTTAAATGTCAATGCCACGGGAGGAAATGGAACTGCCGGCGGTGAAGGCGGCAAAGGCGGAACAGGCGGTGTTGGCGGGTTAGGTCAAACCGGCGGTGACGGCGGTAATGGCGGCGTAGGCGGTGATGGAGCTAAAGGCGGCGCCGGCGGCGACGGCGGTAAAGGCCAGACTGGCGGCATCGGCGTTGATTATGTTGAAAATTATAATAGTTTTGGTGTTGTTTCTGCTACTGTCGGTGGAGCAGGCGGTGCAGGTGGCGCTGGCGGCGTAGGCGGTGACGGTGGCAATGCTGGTAACGGCGGAACAGGCGGAGCAGGCGGCCAAGGTGGTAACGGCGGAACAGGCGGAGCAGGCGGAACAGGCGGAGCAGGTGGAACTGGCGGCCAAGGCGGACTTGCTGTTGCCCAGGGTCTGGTTGGCACTGCCAATACTGACCTGAATATTACGATAGGTACTATAACTGTAACTGCAACTGGCGGCGATGGCGCTAAAGCAGGCATCGGCGGAGCAGGCGGCGATGGCGGACAAGGCGGTATAGGCGGACAGGGCGGACAGGGCGGAACTGGTGGTGCGGCTGGTACTGCAGGTACTGCTGGTGAAGGCGGAGTTGGCGGAGCCGGCGGTGCTGGCGGTGCTGGCGGCAAGGACGCTAGCGGAGCCCATATAGCCAATGGTGCTGATGGTGCTACCGGTGCTGGCGGTGCTAAAGGTACAGACGGCACTGTAGGTATTGCAGGTGACGCGGGTAAAGGCGGTGACGCGGGTAAAGGCGGAACCGGCGGTGCAGGTGGTACAGCCGGTGCTGCAGGGACGAGCGGTGCTGGTAACAGCGCTTTTGCGACTGCTGTGAGCCTGACTGATACAGCAGGCGTCTTAAAAACAAGTTCTATTACCGCTGAAGCTACGGCCGGTAAAGGCGTAGGTAAATTTGATATTGCAGATGCTTATCTCAAAGGCGATTCTACCGGTGACCCGGGTGAACGTACGGCTGTATCTGATAATGCTGGTACTGACGGAACTGACGGGGCTATAGTAGATGAAGAGGATAAAACTAAAGCGGAATATCAAAACGGAGCGGCTAATACGGATTCTAACGGTGGTGCTGGCGGCCAAGGCATCACTCCTGTCGATGAAGTGCGTCAAAGTATAAACGGTGCTGAAGCTAAAGCCTGGGGACTTGTTACCAGCGGCGGTTCTTTGAACGTGCTTTCTGATAGTGGACTGACTATCAGCGCAGATGCGCAAGAAGGTTCTAGTGATGTTACTGCCAAAGCAGTTGTGTCTGCAAATTCAGTTAATGTGTACCAAGTTCAAAATGATTTAAAAATCACTGCAACAGCAGTTGGTGATCGAGACAGAACAGAAATATTTGATGAAGTTAACTATACGTATTTGGGCTCCAGTACAGGCACTACAGTTACGGCTGTTGGGCTGGAACTGACAGGCGGCAGTATGGTGGCTGAAGTTGGAGGCACCGTGACTATAGAGGCAAGTACCGACTGGGCAGGTTCTAATACTGCTACAGGCATCAAAGCTGCTGAAGGTGCGGTTATTGCTGTTCATAGTGCCGGGGCTATGGATATCAGTGCCGAGGTAGTTGGTACTAATGCTAAAGACGGTACGATCCTCAAAGGCGCCAATGGTATTTTGGCAAACGGCAGCACAATGTATTATGCTGCAGATAATGCTGCTATCACTGTCAGCGGTGGTAAGCATGCAGATGACCATGCGGCAGACATTGAAGGTGGGGTAACTACTTTTGATGCCGGTACGGGAACCGTTACCTTTAACGGCACTGCTGACTTCACAAACGGCACTTTGAATCTGAAATCTGATACAGACGTACAGACGAAGGAGAATAGTCTTGGTTCTCTCGATATCAGCGGTACTGCCATGAACCTAACAGATAATCTGGCAGCCTTGACTGTAGAGGATAAGACTACTCTTGCTGGCAGTACGGTCTACTTCTATGACGAAAATAATCAGGCAGAGAAATACAATACTGCTGATTACCGTACTATCACTACTAATGATCTGGATGCTTCCGATACTAACGAGCTCTTTATGCGTACCAATGCCAACGGCGTTTACGGTCAGTCGGCAGGCAACGACAAAATTACTTCCACTAATACTGTAACCGGCAGCGGTACCTATAATATCACTGTTTTTGACCAGGGGATGCGCAACGGCTATAACAATGCTGCCGGCGCTGATACTAAGGGACATTTGGACCAAGATGTCGTACTGATCGAAAATGCAGATAAAGACGGTACCTACAACATCAAAGAAATGAAATATGATAACGGCGTCTGGGCTTATGAATATGAGGGGAAAGCAGACATTTTCGATGATGGTTTGAACCTGACACAGGTCACTACCAAGGCTGCAACTCAATCCTCTGCCCAAATGGCGGCTCAGGATGCCAACAAGATCGCAGCCGGAGCGGCAGTGACTCTGTTCGGCGCTGATGAAACTTTGATGGAACGTCTGGGAGACGTCCGTAATTCTGCAGACGATAACGACGGCGTTTGGGCTAAATATGTCGGCGGCAAAATCAAAGTAGATGGACTGCAGGGCGATAACGATTATCAATATAACGGCTTTGCGGCAGGTTATGACCGTGAGATCGGCAGTAACTGGCGTATCGGCCTGGCAGGACAATATGCTAAAGGCGATACCAGCCTGACTAATGGCGACGGTGAAATCAAAACCGCGGCAGGCGCTTTATATGGCACATGGACTGGCGATAAAGGTCATCATGTAGACATCATTGCCAAAGTTGGTAAAGTTGACAGTGAAACCAGCGCTTACGGCGGCACTATTGCCCAAAAACTGGACGGTGATTTTGGCAGTACAGCTATAAGCTTTGCTGTTGAATACGGCTATCGTCAGGATTTGAATGACGGCTGGTTCGTTGAACCTATGGTGCGTGCAAGCTACGTACATCTGGGCGGCGATGATTATACCGTAACCACTCGTGACAATACTATGAGCGTTACTAACGACAGCATGAACAGCATTGTTCTGCGCGGCGGCTTCCTGCTGGGCAAAACCTTTGCGGCAGACAGCAGCGTTTATCTGAAAGCGGCAGTACTGCACGACTTCGACGGCGACATCAATACACATGTCAGTGCTGACGGCAGAAGCGCCAGCTACAGTGACAGCATCGGCGGTACCGCCATCGAATATGGTATCGGCGTCAACCACAAATTTAATAAGGATTCCAGTATGTATCTGGATGTAGAACGTATCAGCGGTGGCGACGTAACTAAAAACTGGGGCGTCAATGTTGGCTTCCGTTACAGCTTCTAAAATCAGGATGGCAGCTTGAAAAATCTATAAAGAATATCCCTCATCATCCAAGTGGGGGATTTCTTTATAGTATTTCGTGAAAAAGAGGAGATAGATGTATGCAGAAATGCCGGAAGAAAGTAAAAAGCTGTTTGAAGCAGGTCAACAGCAATAAAGCATTAGCTGGGAAAGTACTGCAATCGTTGTTTACAGCAGGAGTAGTGTGCGTTTGCACATTCGGGGGGGACAACGCGGCCTGGGCGCAAGACTATAATAGCCAATATGGTACTGATTTAGGCGGCGAGTACGAAAATGTCAGCGTGACCAATGAAAGTCTTGACGGAAACAGCAATGTAACGATCGGTGTTAGTAGATCTGCCGGTCTGACAGTAACTGATAAAGCCGTTGTGAAAATTGTTGAAACTGGTTTCAGCGCCAGGAGCAGCAGTATTTGCGGGATTGCTAATGATGGCAGCGGCACAGCATCATTGACGCTGAAAGACGCTGATATTGCTATCGTAGGCAGCAAAAGCAGTGTTATTGGCTTTGAAAGTACGGCCGGTCAGCATAAGAATACTGTTACTGGCGAGATGAATATCAGTGTCAGCAGTGCTGCGACATCCGGCACAAGTTCTGTACCCAAGGTCGTTGCCGGCATTGATGTGGAAGGTTATTACAGCAAAGCAAATAAAGCTGCCAATTCCCTTAAAGCCAAGAATGTCAAAATCAATCTGGGGCTTGCTGCAGGTGACAAAGCTACGGTAAATACAACAGGTGTTTTGACTAAGGGCAGTTATGGCAATTATATCGGTACAACCGAGATCGAAAATGCGGAGATCGTGATCAGCGGCAGCAACGGCCAGTCGAACGAAACTGTACGCGGCGTCTGGGCCACTCAGACTGATACCGGTAATAAACCTTCAGGAGCAGACATGTCTTCTAAGCAGTCTTACAACAACCTGACCGTTGTGACAGGAACTTATGCTTCCGATATGACAGCTTATACACCAAATGCTGTGCAGGGCGGCAGTGGGCTCTATGGCATCCAGGCCGATAATTACGCGGTTGTAAGCGTGAAGGAAGACCTGCTGATCGATATTGACCGTCAGGCCAGAAAATCGGGAGAAGAGAATAATGGTGTGACTGGTATTTATGGTTATGAGCACGGAAAGATAGATTTTAACAGAGCAGATATTACACTGCATAATGATTTGGATGCTTCTGTGACCGGTATTGAAGTAACGACAAATGCCGCTGTTACCGGCAAAGCCCTACAGTTGACAGTCAGTTCAGATACCGGCGCCGCTTTGGGTCTGCTGGCGCATAAATATATTGACGATACGGAAGGCAAAGGCCGGATAACGCTTGGTGAAACCGGCGGTGCAAATCTTATAAAAATTACTGCTGGCGGTGGGAATGCCAGGGCTGTTGTAGCTGATGCCGAGGGCGTTATTACTTTTAAAGAACAAACTGAACTGGCGGCTCAAAGTACTGACTACACAGAAACGGTTTCTGCTTTAAATGGCGGCAAGGTAGTTTTTGAAGATACTGCCGTAATAACTGCGACCGGTACAGGCTACGTTTACGGTGTCAGCACTTATTTTTATGATAGCTCGGTTACTGAAGACAGCTCGATCGATTTCCAAAAAGGAGTATACATCAATGCGGCAGGAGGTACGGCTATTTCTGCCGCGGGCAACAGCGATACCAGCGCTGAAGGTATCGTAACTATCAATCAGGGTTCAGCAGCCGGTGCTAATGAGGTTGTTATTTTCGGTGACATTGAAAGTGATATTAAAGGGGTGGTCAATGTTAACTTGAATACTGCCGGCTCTGTTTTTAACGGCAGCACAAGTTTGTATGATGACGGAGTTATTAAGCTTGCTGTTACGGACGGTGCAGCTTGGCGGCTTACAGGAACTTCGAGCGTTACCGATCTGAAAGCGGCTGCTGGCGGCAAAATCGATCTGAGCGGTGACCGGGGTGCGTTTAGTACTCTTGCTATTCAAAAGCTTACTGGTACAGGCGGCAGTTTTATTGTTGATAACGACGGGACTGACAGTGACAAAATAACTGTTGCCGCTTCTGATAAAGGCATTCATGGGATAACGATAAATAATATCAGTTCGCTGGTGGGGAAAGAGCTGAAGCCTGAAAATACTTTTATTACTGTTACCGGTGATGCTGACTTTGTGGGTGAAACTACTTATGGCGGCGGTATTTACGAATATACGCCGGTACTTGATTCTGCTGTGGCAGGCGGACAGAAGAACTGGTACGTCAGAGATTTGGACAGCAGGGTTGTTGGTGACGCACTGGCGGTAGCAGGGGCAAATGCACCTTTATATTATGCCTGGGTCAACGGCAATGGTAATCTGCACAGCCGCTTGGGTGCACTGCATCAGAACGCTGAGCAGGGAGCATGGGCACGCATCTTTGGGGGTAAGTTGGATGGAAACGGTTTCAGTGATAAATATCATACTTATCAGGTTGGTTATGATATAAAGGCGGGAAACTGGAAAGTCGGTGCGGCGTATGAATATACGCAGGGTAATGTTAAAGGCAGCGGCAGCATCGGTGAGAATAAAATCGGAGCATTGAGTCTGTATGGTACCTTACAGCAAAATGATGGTGCTGCCTGGGATATTGTATTGAAACACGGTCGTATCTATGGCGATATCAATACCTTCATTCAGTATCCTGACAGCGGCGATTATGAAACTGATGCAACTTCGTTGAGTGTTGAATATAACAAACGGATTGCGCAGAAAAACGGAATGTTTTTTGAGCCCCAGGCACAGTTCACTTATGGGCATATCAATGGCAACAGTTATGGTACATCTAAAAATATTGCTGTTGCTAATGAAGGTATTGATTCTTTAGTTGGACGATTAGGGATAGCTGTCGGCAAGCAACTGGAACAAGGCTGCATTTATACTAAAGTTTCTGTACTGCATGAATTTTATGGGGACGGCAGTGCAAGTATGCAAGATAGGAACGGTGCTGCTTTGAGTAATGATTTTGATTACGGCGATACCTGGCTCGAAGTAGGCATCGGAGGCAATATTACTTTAGGTAAAAACTGTGAGCTGTACGGTGATGTGGAACGCAGTTTTGGCGGTGACGTAACTAAAAACTGGGAAGCCAACGTAGGCTTCCGTTACAGCTTCTAAGGCAGTAAGTTGAGTAGTTGGCAGGCAGTATGGCAGCAGAAAAATAATTTGATGCTGACAATACTTCTTACAGCTGCTGAGAGCGGAGGAAGAATATGGAAAAAATAGATTACAGAAAAATGGGGATGGAAATCAAGATTCGCAGGCTACGTGCTGATATCAGCCAGTCTGATTTGGCAAAACAGATAGGTGTATCGCAGTCGCATTTATGTAATGTGGAAAATGGTCGCCTGTCGCCAAGTTTACGTTTGCTTTTGAGTTTGCGTAAGCTGCTTGGCTGTACGATTGATGAACTGCTGATAGGAACAGACACTGAGTCTAAGGGGAATGGATAAAGGTTGGTTGATTTGAAGTTCAGCTTTTAAAAGGAAGGCGTTTATTTCAGAAGCCTGTGCAGGATAAAACAAAACCCCGGCGCATTGCGCCGGGGTTTTTATGTTTGTCCAAATTGTCAAAGGGCAGTAATTATTTTTTGTCTACAAGTTTGAGCGGTACGCCTATTTTAGCTTCAACTTTTTCGCCTTTGGCTACTTTTACAGCAGCGTCCAGACCCTGCTGGCCCATCAGTTCGGGCTGTTGAGCGATAGTTGCGGCCATAGTGCCTGCTTCTACTGCTTTCAGGCCGTCTTGGGTGCCGTCAAAGCCAACGATAAAGATTTTTTTGTTAGCACTTTTGGCTGCTTCGATAGCGCCCAGTGCCATTTCGTCATTTTGAGCGAAAATAGCCTGGATATCAGGGTTGGCCTGCAGCATATTTTCAGCGACAGTCAGGCCTTTGCTGCGGTCAAAATCAGCAGATTGTTTGGCAACAACTGTAAGTTTTTGGTCGGCTACTTTATGGAAGCCTTCGCCGCGTTCGCGGGTCGCAGATGCGCCGGGGATGCCTTCGAGCTCGGCTACTTTTACTTTTTCACCAAGTTTTTGGATGATGTATTCGGCTGCCATTTCGCCGCCTTTGACGTTGTCAGAAGCGATGAAGGAGGCTACTGTGCCTTTATCGGCGCTGCGGTCGAGCGCCAGAACGGGGATGCTGGCTTTGTTGGCAGCTGCCACAGAAGTTGATACTGCTGCGGAGTCGACCGGGTTGATGAGCAGTACGTCTACTTTTTGCTGGATCAGGTCAGAAATATCATTGGCCTGTTTTGCGGGATCGTTTTGCGCATCGACGATTTTAACATTGACTCCGAGTTTTTTTGCTTCTTCTTCAACGCCTTTACGTACGGATACGAAGAAGGGGTTGTTGAGTGTGGAGATGGAGAAGCCGATGGTAGTTGTTTTTTTTCCGTCAGCGGGTTTTGCAGCTTTGTCACTGCTGCCGCAGCCGGAAGTGAGCACTGCCAGTACTGTGATGGCAGCTACTAAAAGAGTCCAGATTTTTTTCATTGGTGAGTGCCTCCTAAGCTTTTTTGCGGTCCATAAGTACCGCCAGTAAAATTACAATACCTTTGACAACTTGTTGATAGAAGCTGGATACGTCGAGAATATTGAGGCCGTTGTTGAGTGTGCCGATGATAAGCACGCCGACCAGTGTACCTGTGATATAACCTTTGCCGCCGGAAAGACTGGTTCCGCCTAAAACTACGGCGGCGATGGCGTCAAGTTCATAACCGGTGCCGGCAGTCGGCTGGGCCGAATTGAGACGTGAGGTGAGGACTGCGCCTGCCAGAGCGCAGAAGAAACCGGTGATTGCATAAACAAAGATTTTGACACGTTCTATTTTGATGCCGGCGATGAAGGAAACTTTTTCGTTGCCGCCGACTGCGTAGATTTTACGGCCCAAAGGGGTTTTCCTAAGGATGAACCAGGAAACGGCAAATGCCAGCAGCATGATGATTGCAGGTACTGGCAATCCCATGAAAAAGCCCTGGCCGAAGTCGTGGAACATAGTGTCGTCACTGAGACCGCTGATAGGGTTACCATTGGTATATACCAGTGTCAGACCGCGATAAATGGTCATGGTGGCGAGCGTAGCGATAAAGGGTGCTACTTTGCCGTAAGCAATGACTAAGCCGTTGACAGCGCCAAGGCCCATGCCTATGAAGCAGGCAGCAAGGATCGCCAGCATCGGGTTCATGCCGCTGACGATCAGGCTGCCCATCAGGGCGCTTGAAAGTGCCAGCAGGCTGCCGACAGACAGGTCGATGCCGCCTGTCAGGATGACAAAGGTCATACCGAAAGAAATAAGGGCGTTGATTGAAACCTGACGCAGCAGGTTTTTCAGGTTATTGGGATCGACAAAACTGTCGTTTAAGGCGGCTATGACGATAAAGGTTACGACAAGGGCAATAAAGGGGCCCATTTTACGGATACGTTCTTTAATATTCATTATTTACTGTCCTCCTGTGGCAAGGGTGATTATTTTTTCTTGTGTCGCTTCTTCGTGGTCCAGCTCTCCGGCGATCTTACCTTCGTGGATAACGAGGATGCGGTCGCTCATGCCGATAACTTCCGGCAGTTCGGAGGAGACCATGATGATGGCGACGCCCTGAGAGGTCAGTTCGTTCATTAGATCGTAGATGTCGCGCTTGGCGCCGACATCGATACCGCGTGTCGGTTCATCCATAATAATGATTGATGGATTCATACCGATCCATTTGGCAATGACGACCTTTTGCTGGTTGCCGCCTGATAGTGCGCCTGCTTCCAGGTCGATCGATGCGGTTTTGACACCCAGTTTTTTAGAAAGCGCTTCGGAGAAGGCTGTTTCGTTTTTGGCGTTGATCACGCTGCGTTTAGCAAAGGTATCGACACTGGGCAGCGCAATATTTCTGGAGATGGAGAAGTCGAGGATCAGGCCCTCACTTTTACGGTTTTCGGTGATGAAGCCGATGCCTGCTTTGATGGCATCTTCCGGTTTTTTGATACAGACTTTTTTCCCATGCAGGTAAACTTCACCGTGCTTGCAGGAATCAACGCCGAACAGGGCCCGCATGATCTCGGTCCTGCCTGCTCCCATCAGCCCTGCTACGCCGAGGATCTCGCCTTTACGCAGTTTGAAGGAGATATTGTTGAACAGTCCTTCTTGACAGAAGTTTTTGACTTCCAGGACTATTTCGCCGGGTTCGTTTGTGCGTCCGGGGTAATATTCGGTAATAGAACGGCCGACCATGTCGCGGACTACCTGTTCCATATTGGTTTCGCGGGTGGGTTTGCTGCTGATAGCGTAGCCGTCGCGCATTACGGTGATGGTATCGCAGTGGGCGAATACTTCTTCCATTCGATGCGAGATGTAGACGATGGCAACGCCTTTGTCTTTAAGCGCGTGCATTACGGCAAACAGTTTTTCTGTTTCACGTTCTGTCAGGGCGGCCGTAGGTTCATCCATGATGACGACTTTGGCATCAAGCATCAGGTTACGCATGATTTCTGTCATTTGCTGCTGACCAACGCTGCATTCGCCTGCTTCTGCGTCAAAAGGCAGTGTAATACCCATTTGACTGCATTTTTCTTCGGCCAGCCTGCGCATTTTTTTGAAGTCAAGCATTCCGAAACTGTTGGTTACGTTCTGCATCAAAAACAGATTTTCGAGAATAGAGAGATTGGGCCAGATATTAAGTTCCTGATGGATGAAAGCGATGCCGCATTTTTCGGCTTCGAGTGCGTTTTTGAAGCTTATTTCCCGTCCGTCTACGCAGATCGTGCCGCTGTCGGCTTTATGGATACCCGTAAGGATGTTCATAAGGGTGGATTTACCGGCGCCGTTTTCACCCATCAGAGCGTGGATCTCTCCTGATTTTAAGGTCAGGTCGACGCCTTTGAGTACTTCGTTGGAGCCGAAGGCTTTTGAAATACCCTTCATGGTGATTTCCATTAGTCGCAAAACTCCTTTGCTGTAAAATCGATTTTAGAAAATAACGCCTGCGTGCAGGATAATGTTGGCGTAGGGGGTGATCTCGCCGGTGCGGATCACTGCTTTAGCAGTTTTGGCAGCGGCTTTGAAGGCTTCGTGGTCGCTAAGGATCTGTTCCTTACCTTCAAAAAGCTCCTGTATTTTCTGCCTTGTAGCAGGATTTTTACTTTCCATTTCGGAAGCGATATGTATTTTTTCGACTTCCATATATTTCAGCACTTCTGTAAGGACATCTAAAAAGGAAGGAGTACCTGGTTTCAGAGCCAGATCGATTTTGGGGACACCGGCCGGAACCGGAAGGCCGCAGTCGCCGATAACGATAGTGTCAGTATGGCCTAAGTCAGCCAGGACTTTGGCGATGTCGCTGTTGAGGATTCCTATTTTTTGCATTCTCCAAGCATCCTTTCTACATCTTTAAGATAGGGCATACCGCCTTGTGCGCCCAGCTTCTGAACGGAGAGGGCCGCTGCGGCGTTGGCAAACCGGATACTGTCGTCTAGGCTGCGTCCTTCGCATCTTGCGACGGCAAAAGCACTGTTGAAGGTATCGCCTGCGCCTGTGGTATCCTGGGCATTAACGACGAATGCGGGAACAGTGTGTACTTTGCCGTTTTTAGCATAAGCAACGCCTGCTTTACCAAGTGTCATAAAGAAGCGTTCTTCCTGCATCAGCAGGATTTCTTCGCTGGTCTTACCGGGATAAAGGGCTTCGGCTTCGTGTTCATTGGGGGTCACATAGGTGACTTTATCCAGCCATTCAGAAGGAACGGGCTGTACGGGAGCCGGATTTAAAAGTACGCTGATTCCTGCCGCTGCACATTTGCCGATGATGTAATCGATGGTGGGCAGCGGTATTTCGTGCTGGAGCATGACCAGGTCTGCGGCGGCAATGACGTTCCAGGCAGTATCGATATGTTTGGGCATGACCAGATCATTGGCGCCTTTGATGACGATAATACTGTTGTCGCCTTCGGCAAGGGTGATATGGGCAGTACCGCTGTTCTGTCCGGGCAGGACGCTGACATAACCGGTATCGACGTTGTTGGTTTTCAGGTTGTTGATGATCATAGTGCCGTAAGCATCGTCGCCTACGCAGCCTATCATGTGTACCTGGGCTCCTAAACGTGCGGCGGCAACGGCCTGATTAGCGCCTTTGCCTCCTGGTGAAACTATGAGCCTGCTGCCGATTATTGTTTCGCCGGCTGCAGGCCGTTTGCCTGCTTCTACTGTGAGGTCGATGGAACAGCTGCCGATAACAGCGATTTTGACCATGGTGATCTCTCCTTACATCTTGGAAACTTGTAATTTTGTTATAATAGTAACATTATAATATTCTACACAGGCGGGTTATATCCTGCCTATTTAATGATGATTTTGGAAAAGCTAATACTTATGTATTTTACCGCAAGCGACTGTTTTGGGCAAGAAAAAACACTATATTAATGTAAAATTTTTTCGACAATTTGCCTTTGGCGATTGACAAATCCACTAATGTTTGTTAACGTAGAAACGGTGTTGCGAACGTTGTGAGTACGTTTGCAAAAATAAAAGAGACCGCACCGATTCAGTTGATGCGTTGGAATAAGAGGGAGTATATATGAGTACTAAAAAATCAGGAACATCTTGGCAGGATACTATCAGCGACTGGCTGGTTTCGATCATTGTAGCCGTAGCGCTGGCTTTTTGTATCCGTACGTTTGTGGTAGAGCCTTATATGGTCGAGGGTACGTCGATGTATCCGACGCTGGAAAGCCACGAGCGCCTGATCGTCAGCAAGTATAAATATTTCTTTACCGAGCCGAAAAAGGGTGAGATCGTCGTTTTCCGTTATCCGAAGGATGAAAGCCGCGATTTTATCAAACGCGTTATCGCGACCGGCGGTGATACTATTGAGATGCGTGACGGTAAGGTTCTGGTCAACGGCAGTGTGATCGAAGAAAATTATATTTACAAGGATGATCCGAAGGGCCCGAATAAGTCTAATTACAGAAAATCTGTTGTGCCTCAGGGGCATATCTTCGTTTTAGGAGATAACCGTAATAATTCTGAAGACAGCCGTTTTGCCGATGTTGATTTCGTGCCGCTGAAGCTTGTAAAAGGCGAAGCAGTTGTTGCTTTCTGGCCTGTTGAAAGATGGCGTATGCTGCCTTGATAGGCGGTCGAGGAGATAATTATGGATTTTAAGATACAATGGTTTCCCGGTCATATGACGAAGGCGAAACGGATGATGGAACAGCAGTTAAAGCTGGTTGATGTTGTGGTTGAAATGCTGGATGCGCGGATCCCACGTTCCAGCAGCAATCCGATGCTGATCCAGATGCTGGGGGATAAACCCAAGGTCGTTGCTTTGAATAAGATCGATATGGCTGATCCGGAAAAGACTGAAAAATGGCTGCAGACTTTTAAAAACAGCGGTTTGCCTGTCTGTAAGGTAGATTGCAGCACCGGTAAGGGCGTAAAACAGATGGTGGCTGCGATCCAGCAGGTGGCCAGGCCTGTCACGGATAAGTGGCTGAGAAAAGGTGTACGCAATCGTTCGATCCGTGTTATGATCGTGGGTGTGCCGAATGTAGGTAAGTCTACTTTGATCAATCGTTTGGTCGGTAAAAATAAAGTTGTGGCAGCGGACAGACCTGGTGTGACTCGAGGTCAGCAATGGGTGACTATCGCCAAAGGTCTGGAGCTTTTGGATACCCCAGGTGTTTTGTGGCCGAAATTTGAAGATCCGGAAGTAGGCTTTTGTCTGGCAGTAACGGGAGCGATCAAAGAGGATGTTTATGACAGGGAAACAGCAGTAGAGCTGTTGCTTGAACGTTTGATGCATATCTATCCGGAGGATCTGCGTGTAAAGTACGCTATTGATTTTTCAGAAGCTGAGCCTGTGCGTGAGGTAATGGCTAAAATAGCCGTCGCGCGCGGCTGCCTGAAGGCCGGCGGTGTGCTTGACATTGATAAGGTTATCCAGCTGGTATTGCGTGATTTTCGTACAGGACGCTTAGGGCGTTTTACTTTAGATGAACCGAGTGAAAATAATTAAGGCCGCTGCAACGCGGCCTTTTTAATTAGGGGTGGGAATAATGAAGATCAGCGAGGTAAAGGAGATTTTGGCGGGAGAGCCTGACCCGGATCAGGTGGCAGAACTTGCTTCCGATGAGCGCAGCGGTGTGCAGAAGCTGGTTGCCGCTTATCATAAAAGGCAGGAAAAGCTGCGTTTAGAGCAGCAGCGTTTTACGGAGATGCTGGCCTATGAACGTAAATATTACGATCAGGGGGCACAGTATATTGCCGGGATCGACGAAGCAGGACGGGGACCTTTGGCAGGGCCGTTGGTGATAGCGGCTGTTATTTTACCGCAGGAGGTATTTATCAGCGGACTTAATGATTCCAAGCAGCTTTCGGCAGTAAAGCGCGAGCAGCTTTATGACGAAGTACTTGCCAAAGCACTGTCTGTTTCTGTAAATGTAGTCAGTATCAGCAATATCGACGAGCTGAATATTTATCAGGCTACGAAGCAGGGAATGACTGAGGTTCTGGAACATCTTGCGATTAAGCCGCAGGTGGCGCTGGTAGATGCAATGCCGATCGTATCGGCCGGTATTGAAACAGTTTCCTTGATTCACGGTGACGCGCTGAGTGCTTCGATAGCTGCTGCTTCTATTATTGCCAAGGTCACTCGTGACCGGATGATGATAGAACTGGCTGAACAATATCCTCAGTATGGTTTTGCCGGTAACAAGGGTTATGGCAGCAGGGAGCATATGCAGGCAATTGCTGAGTTTGGAGCGACTAAGTGGCATCGCCGCAGTTATGAGCCCATTAAAAGTATGCATCTGCCTCCTGCCGAACATGAAGGTAACAGGCTGTTTTCGCCGGTGTCAGAGAAGTGACGGAAGCGCGGCAAAGGCTGGGGAAAAAAGGTGAGGACGCTGCCTGCACTTATTTAGAACGTAAAGGTTACGTTATCTGCCGTCGTAATTACCGCTGCCGTTATGGCGAGATCGATATTATTGCCGCTAAAGGCGGCGAGCTTAGTTTTGTAGAAGTAAAAACACGCCGCAACCTGAATTTTGGGCTGCCACGTCTGGCGGTTACATACGCCAAGCAGCAGAAAATCAGGAGTGCGGCGCTTTTTTATTTGCAGCAGGAAAACAGGCATCAGCAAATGCTCAGTTTTGATGTGATCGAAATTTTAGTTGAGGGCAATGTGGCAAGATTACACCATTTACCGCACTGTTTTTAAAATAAGAGGAGGCGTTTTTATGTACGCTAAAGTTTATGGAGAAACAACCTGCGGTATCAATGGTGAACAGATCATTGTCGAAGTGGATATTTCTAACGGGCTGCCGAGCTTTGATATTGTGGGTTTGCCTGATACGTCAGTCAAAGAATCTCGGGAACGGGTACGGGCTGCACTGAAAAATTCGGGTCTGATCTTTCCGATGACCAGGATTACTGTAAATCTGGCTCCGGCTGATTTGAAAAAGGATGGTTCCGGTCTTGATCTTCCTATTGCTGTTGGTATTTTAGTCAGCAGCGGTGTTTTACAGCAGGAGCAGGTTGATGATACTATTTTTGTGGGCGAACTGGCACTGGATGGGACAATCAGGCAGATTGCAGGCGTATTGCCAATGATTCTGCATGCACGTGACATTGGCAGGAAAAACATTGTGATCCCTGCAGGCAACTGCGCTGAAGGACGGCTTGTTGACGGTATTGATGTGCTGATACCTGCATCGCTGCTTGAATTGGTAGAGCATCTGCGGGGTGAAAAGGTTCTGGATGTACTGGATAAGGAAGCTATCTGCGCGGCAGCAACCAGTGTCTATGATGTGGATTTTGCGGAAGTGCGCGGGCAGCAGGTAGTAAAAAGAGCACTGGAAATTGCAGCGGCAGGTGGACATAATATTTTGATGGTAGGATCTCCCGGCAGCGGTAAAACTATGCTGGCACGTCGGCTGCCAACTATTTTACCGCCGCTGACAGAGGCTGAGGCGCTGGAGGTAACAAAAATCTACAGTATTGCAGGTTTGCTGCAGCGGCAGGAACGGGTGATGCTGGAACGTCCATTTCGCAGTCCGCATCATACGATTTCTTCAAGCGCGCTTATAGGTGGCGGCAGTGTGCCGCGGCCTGGAGAAGTGACATTGAGCCATCATGGTGTTTTATTTTTAGATGAGTTTCCTGAATTTTCGCGTACTGCTTTGGAGGTGCTGCGTCAGCCGCTGGAAGATGGTTATGTGACGATCAGCCGCGTACAGGCATCGCTTACTTTTCCTGCTAATTTTATTATGTGCACAGCGCAGAACCCGTGACCGTGCAGTCCTCAACATAGGCAATATGATTTGGAGTGGCAGCGAACCGGTATTCAATATCAACAGATATTTCAGGATAATATTTTTCAGGAGCCGATTCTGTGGTTACCGTAATTTTTTCGACAATAAGTTCTATAATGGCTCTCTTGGTTTCGAATGATAATTTTTCCGGATCAAGATTTTGACATTTGTCAGTGAATTTTTTTAAAAGAGAAATAGCTTTTTCCTTATTTTGTTTTGTGGCAGCAGATTTTCTGCTGTTTATTTTCATTTTTAGGTGTTCCTGTAGTGTTGCTTCCTCTGTGGAAAGCTTTTCAAGCTGACACGATAAATCTGTTTCGGAAATAATTTTCTTTCGATACAGCTCAATTATGGACGCACGTTCTTCTGATAATTTTTTCAAACTTGCTTTGATTTGATCATGCTCTTTTTTTACTTCGTCTGCAAGTGATTGCTGTTCTTTTTCCGGATCCATGTTAAGGATTTTGTTTGGAGACTTTAATATTTTTATGCAGTCCTCTAATACAAGATGCTCAAGCCAGTCTGCTCTAACATTTTTCGATATACATTTTTCGGTGTTATGAGCCAGATATGAATTTTTTGCATTACATACGTAGTATGGGATTTTTTCACGTCCGCTGCCTGAATAAGCGGTACCCATATAAGTACGGCCGCAGTTACCGCATTTGATAATGCCCCGTAATAAGTATTCCCGAACGGCGTTTCTCATAGCTGTAATTTGATTTGTTTTTAGAGCTTCGTTAGCTTTTTCCCAGAGCTCATCGCTTACTATAGCTGGGACCGGCCTAAGTATTATTTTGCTGTTTTTGTTTGTAGCTCGTTTGCCGTATTTGTGGGTACCTTTATAGGTTGTTGATTTTATTATCGATAATACTCGGCTCGGATACCAAATGGACGAAGCATTCTTTTTACGTTTTCCGTTAATGCCGTTTAAATCATAACGGGTAGGGATATTCAGTGCATTTAAATAATCGGATATTTTTATTGCGGACATTTTTTGATTCCCTGATAAGTCAAAAATTAACTGAATAACATCGGCTTCAGATAAATTGCATCCTGGCATTATATCATCTGAAATCTGCAGCTGTTTATCAACAACATGATAACCAAATGGTACGATTCCTCCGAGCCAGTTGCCGAGTCTGGCGGCACGTTGGGAGCCGGCCCACATTCTGGATAAAATCGTGTCACGTTCTAATTCCGAGATCCCTGCTAACGAAGTAAGCATAAATCTACCGGTCGGGGTTTCGGTTTCTAAAGGTTCTGTCATACTACGGATACTTACACCAAGTTCTTCAAGATCATGTACTGCGTTGAGAATTACACGTACTTTACGGCCAAGACGGTCGATTTTGTAAAAAAGGATTGTATCAAATTTTTTTTCTCTGGCATCTCTAAATAAACGGCTACCTTCCGGACGTGCTTCAACAGGTATTGTTCCGCTGATACCATCATCACAGTAATAGTCGAAAACTTCTAACTGATAGAGATCCACATATTTAGCTGCGAATTCTTTTTGGATTTCGATTGTTCCACGTTCAGCTTGTTCTTCAGAGCTGACACGACAATAAACAGCTACTGGCATTGGCAATCTCTCCTTAAACGTATGTTTGTATAGAGTAGGTTAAAATTTGCAGCCCATGTGGGCTGCTTTTTATTTGTCTGTTTCTTTTAGTTGTTTTCTAACGTCTTTTTCTTGAAGTTCTTTATAATTGGTTTTTGATATAACTGTACGCCCCGTTTTTTTCTCCAGCGCCTTACGTGCATCACCGGCAATTTTACCGCCAGCTTTAGCTGCAGAGGAATTTTCTTTCATACCGTAAGCATCATGTGTTTTCGCTATCTCAGTGGTGGAAGCTTCACCAAGAGCGGAGAAAAGTAGTTCCAGGTCAGTCATATGATCTCTTAAATTCTCTGTAGGACGGTCAAGAGATTTTAGCTTTTTATATTCTGCCGGTGTGATTCCGAAGGTTGCTTTGCTAATTTCTGCGGTAAGGATAGCGTATTCTTTTCCTTCTTTGATTCCACGCTTTTTCCATTCATCGGTTAACGTATCTCGTATTGCTATGCCACGAATACGTTGTTCTATCCATTCATCGCTGTACCCTTTAGCTCTATAGGTATCACGAATTCGTTTTTGAGCCAGCTCCGGGTTTTCAATTTCGGCGATTCGTTCGCTACCTACCTGGGCAAGCCATTGTTTAAATGGTTCTGCTTTTGGAGATGGAATGGATTGAATAATGCGCAGCATATCTTTTGTATTTGCAACGTCTGTAAGGCGCATTTTTCCGTCTGCAGCTTGCATTTTCAACCTGTGACAATTTGTCACGGTTTCATTTCCTTCCGAAATTAAGCGTTGTTTTAGCTTTCTCCAATAGGCAGAGGGATCAATACTGTCTGTTAAAGCACCAACTACGTCAATAACAGAAAAATACCATTGCTGTTCTTCTTCGTTCCATACAGAACGTATTTGCTTAGATTGAAACAACTTTATGTTACTCATACTTTGCTACTCCTTATGCAAAAATTGCAAATTGCTTTTTGAGGGCTATAACAGATTTAAGGTTTATGATCGCTGCTTATATATTTTTGGACTTCGGTGGCGATATTATCATCAACTGTTTCAAAAAATTTATCCAATGTTCCTGACAGTACCATTGCAATAGAGACTATTGTTTCAAGCTTGGGAACTGTTTTCCCTGAAATGATATTTTGGATGGTTGTTGTGGAAAGTTCACTTTTACGAGCTAGTTCAGGTATTGAAATCCCTTGTTTGATGGAAAGTTCTATTATTCTGCTTATGATCCAAGCGTTTAATTCCTGTTGTAGGTTCATAATTTATCCTTTTTTATTTTAGTTGTTTTTTATTATGCTATTACCACCAGTATAAAGAGCAATCATTATACCTATTACCAAAGCTGTAAGCAGTGCATATTCTTTGACTGATAAGGATTGTTTATATTTTATTGCTCGGTAAATACCTTTGGCACAAATAGCGCATAAAACACCAAAGAGAAAAATAGCAAATAAAATATTGATCATTGATTTTCAACTTTTTGCTTTTTTTGGAAATCATAGGCTGAATCCATAAATTTCATTATAGTTTCACCCCAGGTACCTGGTATTACTGATGTCCATAGACTTGATGTTTCTCTTGTGTATATAACATCACCGGAAGAATTATAGATAACCTCAGATAATATTCTAAGTTTTCTTTTGTCTAAATTGTATTCCCAAAGGCTTTTACTGGAATTATCGTCTTTTGTAGTATAAGTTAGAACCCACACTCTAGTTATTCTGCCAGATAATTCCTTTTCGAATTCCATTGTTTGACCATCTAACCAAAATCCAATTTTATCATCAGAGCCAATCCAAAACCATCTATCAGGATCAGGCTGTTCAAAAGCACTGCAGATGGAAGAAACTGATAACACTAGAATAAATACTAACGCCAGTATCTTTTTCATATGTCAGGACCTCCTGAATTTTTGATTATCTTACTTTATTGTTAATTTTACAAATTGAAATGTTGGCCATTAATGATTACATCGGTAACTGTTTTACCGTCTGGACTAAAAGTAAATTTGAAATTTGTTCTAATGATGGCTCCAAATTGATTTTGTGAATCTACAAAGGATGATACAATTATTTCTTTTGGAGTCTTATAATATTTCCAATCACTAAAGCCTGCAAAGTCAGCTGTTGCAGGTGATACTAAGAGTTGCTTCATTGTATCTTGGCAAAATAATTGATATTTAGTCATTTCTGATGATTTCATGTAAAAATCTGAAGTTTTATAATTTAATTTGTTATTTGCATACATATCAAAATCCGCATAACGAATTACTGTTACTTCATTACCAGTTATATATAAAATTATATTTGATAAATTATTTTCTTTTATGCGGTAGCCTTTTGTTTCAGGATTGTCTTTGTATTCATCCAACATTTCGTCATGTTTAATAGAAGGATTCTCGATTTCGCATTCATTAAAAAGTTTTTCTAAATTGTTTGCTGCTGCTGGTGACATACCTGTTATTTCACTTATTTTTTGCGACTCATAACTTTGCTTTATTTTAGTAACAGTGGTTGTTTGTTTATCAGATGTATTTATCGAATTTGTGCCAACTTTTTCTAATGGTGATATGAGAACACCAATTACAAAAAGGCATATACAAATAAAGCCTTTGCCTAAATAAGCAGAAAAAGGTTGTTTTTTCAAAAGTAGATATATTGACTTTATAGTGAAATAAGCACTTGCTGGTAATAAAATAAAAGTATTTATAATTGAAAATCCAACTCTTACATATGAAGAAAAAATAAAATATATAATTAAAAATGAATAAAAAAGTTTTTTGTTTTTGACATCTGACTTGTTTTGCAAGAACTTTTTCCCAAAGTATATTGCTATAAACATTATCAATATTACTAAACAGTCAATAACTCTTATATTGTCCATATAAAGTCATCTCCTATATCTTGTTATTGGCTAATTAATTCGTTTATTATTTGGTGAACTATCATTGGATCTGGCCTACGTTCTTTAATTATTGCATTAAGATGTTCAGCATCAAGATCGTGGCTGTATGATAGAAGATGTATCGCAAATTCGTTGGCTTCATTCTCCCGGCGGCAGGGGACATAGTAAGGTTTATTAGTGCTGAGATAGTAACCATATCCAGAGTGCAGCCGTGCATGACCGAGTTCGTGGCATAAAACTATACGCTTTTGAAGCTCTGATAAATTTGCATTTAAAACGATACATTTTCGTTTTAGTGGGCGAACTAGAAAACCTCTGATTTCTGACGGCAAATCTAATTCAAAAACGTCGAATTTTAAGCATTTGGCAAGCTGGTAAGGATTCGCTGTATCATACTTTAATATGAGGTTTTCTACCCGCAAGGGTATGTTAAACATGGCGCAAGAAGTTTATTGCTTCTTGCGCTTATTTTTTTCTTTAGCTTGCCAAAATACGAATTCAAGAGCATTTTTTAATTTCTGTTTATCTTCTTCGTCCAGGTGATGTACTTCACCATCAAACATAACTTCGGTGTTTTCGAGAAATTTTGCAAGGTCTTTAGGTCGTTCTGAGTGATCGTTCGTAGATATTTTAGTTTCTGTGGCACTAAAATAACCGATTGGGACATTAAAGAAATCCGCGATTTTTTGTAATTTGTCTAATTTTGGTGTGTATTTTCCCTTTTTCCACTCCGATAAAGTGGATGATGCAACACCTGTTTCTTTGCTTACTTGTGCTGCCGTTTTTCCATATTTATCTAGTAGCTCTTGAAATTTTTCATACATAAATCTCACTCCTAAACTAAGAAAGTCGAAAAATAAATATTGACATTTTCGATAAACCGAGTTAAGATTAACTAAACTAAGAAAACCGAATAATAAGTTCGGATAAACGAATCAAGGATGCATTGTTAATTAATGTTATTATATCGGTTTTCCGAGATAATAACAAGAATAATTTGAGTTTCTTAAAGGGGGTGTCAAAATGTACGAGAAGTTTGCTGCTCTTTTATCTAAAAATGATGTAACGGCCTATCAGGTAAGTAAAGAAACAGGTATATCTACTTCTACATTAACAGAATGGAAGCAGGGGAAATATACACCAAAATTAGATAAATTAGTGAAAATTGCAGCATATTTTAATGTTCCAATTGAGTATTTTTTAGATGAAAGCGCGTGAGGTGATTGTTATGGAATCAAAATTTAATCAGCTATGTGTTTGGACAGCAACTACGTTAGACGGATATAGCAAAGAAGACCTTGAACAGTTTTTTTGGGATGAATTTAGTTGCAGAATAAAATTTGCCGAAGAAGTTGTTACTTTACCATGTTTAGAAAAAAATGAAGAAGGTGGAAGGCATGACCTGTTTTTCTACGTTCATGATGATGATATTGGTAGATTTGCTGTCAAGCGGCTTCTATATGGAATACGTTGGTGGGAAGACGTTCTTGGCAATGGTAACGGATATCAATATTCAGAAGATACCCTAAAAAAGTATCAAAAAACTTGGTAAAGCAGGATGAAAAAAGAAAGGAGTTTTAATTTGAAAACATATCATAAAGACTTTTGTGGTGTTACTGCTAGTGTTACAGATAAGGTCGATGGAACAGCTCGGTTGGTTGTATGTGATCAGTATGGCAAAAAGGTTAAAGATTCTATCCATAAAAACAGGGCTGCTGCACTGGCAGCCTGGCGTAGATTTTGTGCATAGACGATGAAAGGTTTGTAATGAAATATGGTGAGAGTGTAATGGAAAAACACATTGTAAGTAGAAGCGAGATTTCTGTCGAAAGACATTTTGACCACAGTTGTTCGCTGTCGTTAAATGCAGTAATGAAACTACTTCAAATGCTTGATAGAGATATGGAGAAAGGAGATGAAGAAAAATGTCCTGCCCTGTCTGTGGCAAAGAATTCGGCGGCGAAGAATACATCTTTATATGGGATGATCTTGAAAAACAGAGCGTCAGGATCTGTGGAAGTTCAAAATGCATTCAAGCTTTTAAATGCGAATTGAGAAGACGTCACCGCCATAAAAACGTTTCATCTAAAGAAATTTTATCATGAAGGAGGTCTAAAAATGGCAATTAATACAGCTAATCCTTATTTACAAGCTAGATTATTTAGCCAAATTGGACGCATTCAGGCTGCTCAAGAATTAGCTTTGGCAGAGAGTACTCTGAAAAATTATGAATTAGGTTTATCGCCGGTACCTGATTCAACGGTTTTAAGGATGTCTTATCTTTATCGTACCCCGTGGTTAAGAGTTCAGCATTTGCAGAAAAATGTAGTTTTCTGCGATATTTTTGGACTGATTCCAGAAAGCCCAACATTAGCTTTTGGTGTACTGCAAATGCAAAAAGAAGTTAGCGATGTTGTTGGAGTTTTACCGGCAATAATTAGTGATGTTGTAAATCAATCAAGAGTAAGTTCGCATTTGATAAGTGAACTTAGAGAAGCAGCTGTTGCTTTGCTTAGTATTTTTGGGCGAGAAACAAAAAAAGAAACCGCCTGTGCTGGTACACAAACGGTTTCTAGGGGTTAGTAGACAATTATGTCTAAGGTCAAGTCAATTATAGCACATTATGCGATCTTTGCAAGAAGGAGGTTGAGTTGAAAAATTACTGTGATGTATGTTCTGCAGCTATTGAACCAGTTACCGAACTGAAAGTATGGAACGCAGAAGAGAAGAAGATTTACCGTTTATGCAGTTTTGAATGTTTAAAAAAGATGCAGAAAAAGAGCAAAAAACGTAGGAGGTAGTTGTATGGCCAGGGATATAAAACAACGATGTGCCAGATGCGGAAAGGCTATATCTGATTGGCATTATGTCAATAATAAGCCTGTATGTATCGATGATCGTTTGTGTTATCGCCGGCCAAATAGAAAATATAGAAAGCAAAAATCTAAAAATAAGGTTTTGGCAAGAGTTAAATCTAGATATGGAGGTGAACTGTAATGAAATACCTTATTGCTTTGATTGGTGTTATTTTGGTGGCTTTAAGCATTGCCAATTCTGTTGATGCTGTCCAGTCTGAAGCGCAGGTAGAAGTAGTTTCTTATACTGTGCATCATGGAGACACTCTCTGGTCTATTGCTAACCATTATGCGCCGGAACATATCAAGGATATAAGAGAATTTATGTGGCAAATTTGCCAAGATGATCGCAACCAGAATTTGTTTAAAGCTGGTCGTCTTTTACAACCAGGAGACCATCTTTTAATACCGTTAAGTATAAAAAAATAGACGCCGTGTTAGGGACGCAGCGCCTATAAAGTGAAAAAACATAGAAACGATATGTTTCTACCCAAGTTTTATTATAGCATATCGTTTCACTGTTTTCTATAATCATTATTTTAGAAAAAGGAGCAATGAAGTTTGACTTATAAGACTTGTCCTAAGTGTGGGGAGAATTTAGACGCAGGAGAACGATGCGACTGTGAAGATGTGGAGCTGACGTGTGAAGGGTGTTCTCATTGTTTACCGATCGGTGAGGGTGATCATGTTTGCGATAAAAATGGAGTGCTGGTTATTGTAATCGTGGAATATGCTCCGTCAGAAAATTATGTGTACTGCAGGAGGGAAAGATAATATGAAACTTATATCATTAATGCTCAAAAATTTTAAAGGTTTAAAAAACTTTACCTTTGAGCCAAAAGGATTATCAGCGACTATATATGGCGATAACGCTACCGGCAAGACTACAGTTATGGATGCCATGCTTTGGCTGCTATTTGGAAAAAACAGTGAGAATGCTGCAGATTTCGGAATCAAAACTCGCATTAACGGAGAAGAAATGTCACACGGTGAACATGAAGTTTGCGGAGTTTTTGAATTGGATGATGGCCGTGTAATTACATTACGAAAAGTATATCACGAAGTTTGGACAACTCCACGTAGCAAGGCCACAGCGGTTTTTAATGGTAACACAGTCGATTACTTTATCGGAGAAGGAAATAATCCTGTTGGTGTACCGACCAAAGCTGGAGAATATAAAAAATATATTGAGTCGTTAGCCAATGAAGATATTTTTAAGCTTTTGACGAATCCAATGTTTTTTAACACATCGTTATCATGGCAAAAGCGCCGAGATATTATATTGGAGGTCTGCGGCAATATTTCCGATCAGGAAGTTGTTGATGGATCTCCTGAGCTGAAAGGATTGGCTGAACTTATCGGTCACCAGACAGTTGAGCAGATAAAGAAAGAAACTGCTTTTAAGGCCAAACGTATTAAAGAAGAACTACTAAAGATACCACCAAGGATTGATGAATTGCAATTGGCTGAGATCCCGGAGCAGGTTGTATTTGAAGCAAAATCTTTTTCTAATGGTGGTGTTGTTGAGCTTCAGAAGGAAATTGATGCCATATCTCAAAAACTGGCTGAGGCAAAGGCTAATGATCCTAAAAATACTATCAAAAGCGATTTGGGCACCGTTGAACTGCAACTAAGCCAAATGACTGCAGATGCTACAGCTATTCAAGAAAAAGAACGAGCTCGGCTTCGTGAATTTATGGCGGCAGAAACGGAAATCGTTAATGGATTGGTGCGTGAGCTAACCGAACTTATGGGCCAAAAAACTCAATTGGAAATGAAAATTGCTTCCTGTGTTGATGAAAGAACTAGGTTGCTCAATCAGTTTCAAGATTTAGTGACAGAAACATTTGTTGTTCCGGAAATCACGACAATATGTCCAACTTGTGGGCAACATATTCCGGAAGAGGAAGTTATGGCAGCTCAAGCTAAAATAGCCCAAGATGCCGAAAAGTTTAATTTGCGCCAAGCTAACAAGAAAAGTGCCATTCAGGCAGAGGGAACCAAAAATAATGAGAATAAGGCTATCTATGAGAAGGCTTTGACGGAAGTCATGACGGCTATCAACCACAAGGATTTTGATTTGGCCGAAGCACGTAAACGTGAAAATCTTTTTGCTACGCAAATTAAAGAAGTTCCGCTTACGTATCCTGTCGATCGTGAAAAACTTTTGGCGAAAAAAGATGCATTGCTAGCCAAGTTAGAGGGCACGGATGATGCGGCTCGTGAAGACCTTATTGCTGAGTTAGAACAAACGAGAAAAAATCTGCAGGCTCGCATTGACGAAGGCCGCAGGAAAGTTGCGCTGGTGGAAGCTGATGAGAGGAACAAAAGCCGTATCAAGGAGCTTCTTGAAAAAGAAAAATCGTTGAATGGCGAATATGAAAAGCTTGAGAAAATCATTTTTCTTTGCGAAAGCTTTGTTCGTACAAAGGTTGACATGTTGACTGCTAAAATCAATAGCAAGTTTAGCATCGCAAGATTCAGACTTTTCAATGAGAATATCGTAAATGACGGCATTGCTGAATGCTGTGAAACTATGGTAGATGGAGTCCCGTTCACAGATTTAAATAATGCAATGCGGATTAATGTCGGTTTGGATATTATTCGAACACTATCTCAGCACTATAACTTTGTGGCACCTATATTTATAGACAATGCCGAGTCGGTGACTAACTTCATTGAAATGCCTAATCAACAAATGATTTCTTTAATTGTAAGTGAATCTGATAAAACTTTGAGGGTGGTGTTGTAAATGATACGAGTCACGCAACCAAGAAATTCAATGAGTCTATGCAAATGCGATTCATGTGGATCAAAAATAAAAATATTTGAATTTGAATTTAGTCATTCTGGGGATAAAAGAATTTTGCTTTGCCCGGACTGCATTGGCGATATGATCACGGAAATAATCACATTAAAACATTCTGGAGGTAATAATCATGACTAAAGAAATTAATCCGGCAGCTCAAAACATTACAGTAGGACAGGCTTTTGTTGATAAAGTAATGCGCGAGTTTTGCACTGAAGTTGGAGAAGTTAAGGTTACAGCAGAAATGAAACGATTAATACAAGGTTATTTCATGGGCTGCGATAATGCCTTGCGAGAGGCCGAGAAGAATAGACCTGATGGTAAAACTCCATACACATGGACCAATATAGACATAAATAGTTCACTTGCTCAAAACATAATGAATTACGCTCGACTTGGATTGGATATGAGTCTACCAAATCAATTGTTTGCGGTTCCATATTTTGATAATAAGAAGAAAAAATATAGCTTTTCTTTCATGCCTGGATACAAAGGAAGAGAAATTGTGGTAAGAAAATATTCTCTTGACACTATTGAAGAAGTAATTGTTGAACTGGTTTATGGAAATGACGAGTTTAAAGCATTAAAAAAAGATGCACATCATCCATCGGATACATATGAGTTCACGATTACCAATCCTTTCAATAGAGGAGTTGTTGTGGGTGGATTCGCATATATTCGATTTACAGACGAAAGAAAAAATCTTTTAGTGATAATGTCCAAAGCAGAGATTGATAAACGTATGAATAAAGCTTCAAGCAAAGTGTTTTGGGGCAATTGGTACGATGAGATGGCTCTGAAAACTATTCTTATTAAAGCGTCTAAAAAGATTACTATTGATCCACAAAAAATTGATGATTCTTACAAGATGCTAATTGCCAGTGAAGATAAAAGTTCTGAACAGCTTTTGGAAGCCGAAATTATGGACAAGGCAAACAGTATTCCTGTGAATATTGATACGGCAGATACAGGGGGTTGTGCTATTGCACAAATTCCGCAGCAACCAACTGTAACCCAAATCCCTGTGGTTAATACCATTGTAGAAGAAGCTATAGTTGCGACAGATGCAGCTGTCGTAGTAAAACCTACCGAAGCCACAGGGATGTTTGCAACTTCGGATGAGCCTGGATTCTAATGGAAATAAAAATTTTAGCATCTAGCAGTAGTGGCAATTGTTATTTCGTGAGAGATGGAATATCTTCGCTGCTGCTAGAATGCGGTATAAGCTTCAGTGTTATCAAGAAAGGTCTAGGTTTTTCTGTTAGCAAGCTTAGTGGATGTTTGGTGACACATGAACACCAAGATCATGCAAAAGCGTTTAAAGATGTTCTTTGCGCTGGCGTTGATGTTTATATGACTGCTGGTACTGGTAGGAATTTGAACATGGAAAGACATCACCGGCTGCATTTCATTAAATCGTTGCAGTGGTTTGAAGTTGGAACCTTTAGGATATTGCCTTTTTCGGTCAATCATGACGCTGCAGAACCAGTTGGTTATTTAATTTGTAGTATGGCGACAGGGGAACGGTTGTTATTTGTTATGGATACCTATTATGTAGAATATAGATTTCAGGGCGTTATTGACTACATTATGATCGAATGTAATTATGCGTTCGATATTGTTAATCGCAATGTAGAAAATGGATTGCTACCAGGTGCACATAAAGTACGATTAATGTACAGTCACTTTGAGTTGGGCAATGTTAAACGCTTCTTGCAAGCACAGAATTTGAGTATAACAAAAGAAATTTGGCTATTGCATCTATCTGATGGTAATAGTGATGAAGAACGGTTTAAACGTGAAATTATGGCGGCAACAGGTTGCGCAGTGTACGTTGCGCCGAAGGACAATGTTAATAAAGGTAAGTGATAAATATGCCAAGGAGTAAAGTAAGCGTGAATAAAATCATATGCGGTGATGCACTAACCGTATTGCGTACTTTGCCAGATAAATGTTGCCGCTGCTGTGTTACGTCGCCGCCTTACTTTAACCTACGTGACTACGGTGTATCCGGGCAGATAGGACTTGAACCAACACTGCGGGATTACATTGCCAGACTTGTTGAGGTCTTTGCAGAAGTTAAGCGGGTACTAACTGACGATGGTACTTTGTGGGTTAATATAGCCGATAGCTACTCTGGAAGCATGAAAGGTAGCGCAGGTTATCCGCAGCATGCTAAAGGCACCAAAGAGGCTGGGCGTAAAGGTTTATTGGGGCAAAAGGCTATTACGAATTGTAAGTATGATTTACCTGCTAAAAATCTAATGGGAATACCTTGGCGACTTGCGTTTGCCTTACAGGATAGTGGTTGGATACTACGTCAGGACATAATTTGGTCAAAGTCAAACTGTATGCCGGAGAGTGTACGGGATAGATGCACAAAAAGCCACGAGTATATTTTCTTGCTAGCCAAGCGGCAGCGGTATTACTTTAACTCCGAGGCGATATTAGAGCCAGCAGTTGGATTTAATAATGAGCCAATTGCTGGTAGTGTTGGAGCTTTTGGACAAGCGCAATCACGTAGACGCAAAGGCAATAGTAAGACTTTCCGAGGCGGCAAATACACAGAGCAAAATACATTTGATAATTCAAGAGAGTTGTCACGTAATAGTCATGGTAATTGCGAGAATAATACCGGTAAACGCAGAATGCGAAGTGTTTGGAATATGGCTACAACTGCGAGCGGTGGTGTTACGCATTACGCTAAGTTCCCAAATGAATTAGCTGAGCGGTGTATATTATGTGGTACTGCCGAAGGTGACATTGTACTTGATCCGTTTGTCGGCAGTGGTACAAGCTGCAGAGTTGCAAATAGATATGGCAGGCAGTATATCGGGATTGATCTTAATCCAGCATACTGCAAGGCAGCGGAAGCCGAGATACCGATAAATTTGTTTTAGGAGATTGATATAGATGGGCAAAATGAAACCGAGTAAGGAAAATCAAATAGAGTTTGTTGCGTCAGAAATAGTCAAAGAGTTAGAGCGATGGGAATATCTCAGGAAGTATGGTGGTTGTGATCCTTTTTGGCCGGATGGTGTGAATATGAATCTTATAAGAAATCACATAGTTTCTTATAAAAGGCAACTTGAGGAATTGTGTGAGACAGATGTTTTGCCGGATGAATATTATTTGTCGATACCGCCGGAAGTAGATAATCAATATCTTGCTAAAAATGGCCAATATTTTTCAGTCAGGAAAAAGCGAGTAGAAGAATATGGAGACAAAATTACAACAACTATGCCTAAGTTTACTAAACGCAGTCAGCAAGAGTTATTTAGTGGTGGATTATGCGAATAGGACTTGTTGATGTGGATAATCATAATTGGCCTAACCTTGCATTGATGAAAATAGCGTCATGGCATAAGGGCGCCGGTGATACAGTCGAATGGGCAGGTAGTCTTGAACATTATGACATTGTGTATATGGCTAAAGTTTTTACTTTTACGCCGGACGATATTCAATCATATCAGGCAGACGAAATAGTAAAAGGCGGGACTGGTTATGATCTTATAAGTAAGTTGCCAAATGAAATAGAAAGTTGTTACCCTGACTATAATTTGTACGGTATTGAGGATACAGCATATGGCTACTTGAGCAGAGGATGTCCACGTAAGTGCCAGTTTTGCATTGTGGCAGAAAAGGAAGGTATGCGAGCTCATAAGGTGGCAAATTTATCTCAGTTTTGGAGTGGGCAAAAACATATAAAATTGCTTGATCCTAATTTGTTAGCTTGTCCTGATTGGGAGAACTTACTTGGACAGTTGGCTGATAGCGGTGCATGGGTAGATTTTACCCAGGGTCTGGATATTCGCCTTATGACAGACGAAAAAGCCGCTGCCATTAATAAAGTCAAGTACAGTATGCTTCACTTTGCTTGGGATAATCCTGATGATATGGGAACGCTGGAAAAGTTAAAGGAATACAGATCTGTGTGGAAAGGCAGTCAGCGCAACCGTAGCGTTTACGTGCTAACAAACTTTAATAGTACACACGAAGAAGATTTGTATCGTGTATATACCTTGAGGGATATTGGCTATGATCCGTACATTATGATTTTTGATAAACCTAATGCGCTGGATAAAACAAGGTACCTGCAGCGTTGGGTTAACAATAAGCAGATATTTAGGACGATTAAGAAGTTCGAAGACTATGATCACACGAGAGGTTAATTGATATGAAGCATATCGTACAGTTTTCGGGTGGCAAGGACAGTACCGCTATGTTGCTAATGATGATTGAGCGAGAAATGCCTATAGATGAAATCATATATTGCGACACTGGCAAGGAGTTCCCGCAGATGTATGATCATATTTCAAAAGTAGAAAAACACATTGGCCGAAAAGTAACAGTCTTACGGGCTGATCATAGTTTTGATTATTACTTTGCAGAACATATAAGAACTAAAGGAAAATTCAAAGGTATAAAGGGCTACGGTTGGGCATCTATGATGAACCGTTGGTGTACCGGTCTTTTAAAAACGAGAGTATCAGAAAAGTATTTTCTTGGTAAAGGTGGATACATAAAGTACATAGGTATAGCCGCTGATGAACCCAAGCGACATAAAAATATAGCAAAAAACGTGATTCATCCGCTGTTCGACTGGGGTATCACCGAATCAAAGGCACTAGAATATTGTTACAATCGCGGTTTCGATTGGAACGGACTATATAAAGATTTTAGGCGTGTTAGCTGCTACTTATGCCCGCTCCAAAGGATCGAAGATTGGCGATTGTTGAGGAAAAAATACCCAGAGTTATATGCAGATGCATTGCGGCTTGACGCTATGAACTATTGGAAGTCAGTAGAAACAAAAGGATTATTTGATTTAAGCAAGTTGGAACGGCGCTTTCTGTTAGAAGATGCCCAACTGAATTTATTTTGAGGAAGTGAGATAATGGCGAATTTTAAAAATTACACTTCAATGGCTAATCCATTGAAGACTGCAGCTGAGATAGAAGCAACTTTAATTACCAACGGGGCTAAGTCAATTCAGAAAGATTGTGCCGGCGGCAAGATCATAGCATTGAAGTTTCTTGTTGATACCGCTATAGGCGAGATACCTATAGCGCTGCCGGTCAACGTGGAAGCAGTACAGAAAATTTTATCAGCTCAAAAAAACGTAATAGCAGTGTAAAAGCTACTGCTGAGCAAGCTGAGCGGACAGCATGGAAATGCTTGAAAGATTGGGTTGATGCGCAAATGGCTTTGATACAGATCGGTATGGCGAGTATGGATCAGATATTTCTGCCTTATGTAATAAACAAGGGCGGGAAGACACTTTATGACACAGTGCGTGAGCATGGTTATCTATTGGAGCGTGGTAATAATGGCTAAATTTAATCATACAGGACATAAAGCGCTTTGGGACTGGCTTTCAAAAAATCCTAACAAAACTAAAGATGATTGGGAAGGTTGGCAGTATAACGGTGGATATTACGAAATGGTAGAAAATGGTTGTTTTGCTTGCGAATACAATTACGAGGACATGGACTGTGATGATTGTGACTATTGTCCGCTTATTTGGCCGAATAATATAAAATGCAGCACAAAAAAAGCGATTACTTCTTCATTGTATGCAAAATGGATAAATGAAACTAACTTACAATTAAAATCTAAATTAGCAGATCAAATAAGAGATTTACCTGTTAGAGATGGAGTTGAATGCGAATGAGTAAAAAAGAAGCTGCTGTTACTTTAGCGTTTATCTTTGCCGCTGGATTTTTATGGCAACTCGGCTGTGCGTTGGCAGAGGTAGCTGTAGAGTGGCATATTTGGAGAGGTGTAATGTAATGAACAAAGTTATTTTAATGGGACGCTTAACAAAGGACCCGGAAGTAAAATACACGCAGACAGGGAAGGTAGTAACTCAATTTACGTTAGCGGTAGATCGACCGTTCAAGTCTGCCGACGGAAATAAGGAAGTTGACTTTGTGCCGGTAGTGGTTTGGGGTAAGATTGCTGAAATGATTGGTAATAGCTGTCATAAGGGGCATAGGTTGCTTGTAGACGGTCGGCTGCAGATACGCAGTTATGATGCCAAGGACGGTACAAAACGCTGGGTAACGGAGATCATCGCTAATAGCGTAGAATTTATTGAGCGTAGGTCGGATACAGCGAAACCAACAGGTGAAAAAAGTGAGATGGAAGCATTCGGGCAGGCCGTACCGTTTGATGAAGAAATACCGTTCTAGGAGGCGGAAATGCAATACGATTACGAAAGAGCAGCAGCGATAATCAATGCCTTTAGGGATTTGGTAATGGAAATAAAATCCATTGATAATGCTTGTCAGACAGAAATCAAAGAAGCTGATATGGCCTTTTGCGATATTCGTCATAAATGTGAGATTGATTATCCTAAAAACAGGAGCACACGGACCAAAATTTGCAGATTGATGAAGGAGTACAGCGTAAGGCGCCGGAACGCAAAAGAAACTCTTGAAGTTATAACGCCATTGGTACGATTTTTAGATAAAAATACTCATGCCAGTAATTTGATAGGTCAAATGGCAAACGAAACTCGCAAGGCCTTAGAAAACACCCGCAGAAGCAAAGTATATAAGGCGAGGGTGCTTCCTGAATTGTTTGAAGGAATGGAGCGATAAAAGTAATTATGCATATCAATATAAAAGCTATGCTAGCAATGATTAAAGATGAGCCAGAGGACAAATATATACCAGTTTTAAAACCAGTTCTTGAGGCTCTATTAAACGAGAATAAGATGCTACGTAGGAAAAATAGCCAGCTTGGTGGGAAAGTGGCGAGAATGAGGAGAGCGCTCAACGGAGGAGATTGAGAATGAGGATACCTATGATATCAAATATTAAAAGGATGATGAAAAAATGGAAACAAGAACAATTAAATTAATAGAGGCAAGATTTTTCCAGTTAACCCTTCAGCCAATGAATGATAGTGCAGATAGCTGCAGAATCATTGCTGTTTCTGATGATTATTGCAAGTTGGTTAAATGGTATCAAGCGCAGATCGCATCTGATGGAAAGGGTGTAATGCGGTTCAAGCCAGGATCTCCGTTAGAATGGTTTTATCCTGCGGCATCTTTGGAACTGAATCGTTTAGACGCTTATGATCGTGGGATTTCTGATGAGTGGGTAAAGCTAAGTGTCTACGAAGATATTTTCGAGAGTAAAGATTATTATGTTGTTCGCTAAGCATTGGGATTGAAGGTGGCCTTATGGGTAATCGGATAATAAAAGAAAGTATATGCAGCAGCCCTACAATTGATCAACTCAGTTGGTTCGAAGAAGCGTTCTTCTATCGGCTAATGGTTAATTGTGATGATTATGGACGTATGGATGGAAGAATTCCTATTATTAAATCTAGGCTGTTTCCTTTGAAGGATATAACAAAAGCGACTGTTGATGATGCGCTAAATAAGTTATCGAAGGTAGGCTTGGTGGTTCGCTATGAAGCAAATGGGCAACCGTACTTGCAATTGGTAACTTGGGGTAAACACCAGCAGATTAGAACTCGTAAAAGTAAATATCCTGATCCACCTGATACAGCAAAGACGATTTTATCCACAGGTGTTGAGAAGTCAAACACTAACACTTGTAATCAAATGAAATCAAATGAAATCATTTGCCCGCCTAATCCAATCCAATCCAATACGAATACGAATCCAATACAATCCAATACAGTACTATATGAGTTAGTACTTAATACTGTAGGGAAAACCAAAGAGCAGTTAGTATCTGACGCATTTGATGACTTTTGGGATTTATATCCAAAACAAACGGAAAAAGAAGTTGCTAAAGCTGCATTTCATTCTCTTGTTGATATTGGGATTTTTCCTGATGACATTGTTTCTGCTGTGCTGAAGTTAAAACGTGAAAAGGTAGGTACTCAGGTTCGTTATTATAAAAAGCCGGCAGATTTTTTGAATTTTGATGTTATATCTAGATATCTGCCTAAGTATCTAAATAAATGTCCTATTTGTCAGTCTGCTGGGTTTGTCCCTGAAGAGGCAGGAAATGGTATGCAACAGTGTGAGTGTGCAGATAGGTACAATCATTTGGGGTGGCATTTTAAAGAATCTTAGGAGGGAGTGATATTTTTTATGGATAAAAAATTGATATATATTGCTCATCCCTTTGGTGGTGATGATGTAAATGTAAAAGCGTGTGAGGATCTCGTTCGGAAGCTGACGACTAATTGCAATAACTCTTATGTATTCATTTCGCCAGTACTTAATTTTGGTCATATGTATGTGGATGTTGATTATATCGATGGTGTAAATGTTTGTTTAGATCTGTTGAACGCTTGTGATGGATTATTACTTGCTAACGCTTGGCAAACATCCCGAGGATGTATGGCTGAGTATGCTTTTGCAAGGGCTAAGGGAATAACAATTTTTAGTCTAAAGGACTTTAACTTATGATTGATTACATCGTTTTATATACTTCATGTTTTGTCTTTACTGGTATATGTGTTGCCTTTGTTTATAAAGTCTTAACCAATAACAGGCTTTAGGTATACGCAAGATTACTTCACATTGGAGATGAACAGATTGGTAAAAAATAAAAAATACTCAAGGACCAGTTTAAAATATTGCGGTATTCCAATGGAAAAAGCATTGGACCAACATGGTTGCGATATAGTTCGTGATTTCTTTGGTAAAGTTCTCAAAGCTGCTACATTAGCTGCAGAGAATAATATACATATGGATGGTCAGGCAATTTCTAATTTAATGACAATGTATCGAAATAGGGTGATTTGATGAAAAAAGAACGCTATATGTCAAAAAACGAAATGTTAGATGCTATGAAGGTTGGTACATTCTCGGGAGAATTAGAAGCTATTGCTAATAGAACACCTGAATCGGAGTGGAGAAAGCGCTTGCGATCTGCAGCAACTAATTGCCAAAAGGTGTTAGAAGAACGATTATTTTGCTTGGATAAGGATCAACTGCAGACTGTACAGCGCCGTCATAATCATAACAAAATGGTTTATGTGACCAGTGACGATAAGAGATATGTGCCAACTGATAAGGAGAATCCCCAGGAGCTTGTGACAGTATCTATTGATGATTTATATACGGTAATAGACCATGCGTTTGAATCGTGTCATCTATGTACACAAGGTATTAAAGTTGAAGAGTGTCGATATCGTAAGTTATACCATCGGTTAGGTGTTCCGGTCGCAAGAGATAATCCTGCAGATGGTCAATGTGAATTTATGTGGGAGGAAAAATAAAATGAATATTGATAAAAATAAGTTAGTATCAGCAAGAGAGAAAGCTCTGATGAATCAATTTGAACTGTCGCAAGCCAGCAAGGTAGATTTAAGTCTTATAAGACGTTTGGAAAGCATTGGAGGTGCAACGCCGAAATCCATTGCCGAAAAACTCGCTATTGCATTAAGCACCCGGCTGGACGATATAACGACCAGCGAAGATATAGGGCAAGAATCTACTGTCGAAGGCGGTAATTTATCCGATGGCGGTGTTGCCGTTTCAGAGCAGAAAGCTTTTTTGTTGGTTAATACAAGAAGAAGCTTAGACCAATCTCCGGCACCGAGGCTAATCAGAATTGATCAGATAACATCTATGAGTGTTGATTTTAAAGAGCCTAAAATTTGGGTGATTTATGAGACCGGCAGTAATGGAATGACCTCTACAGTAACAGAATATTTTAAATCATTTGATGATCGGGATACAGCATGGGCTTCTATTATGACCAAAATATCTGAAACTAATAATGTCATTAGGAGTGATTCAAATGGCTGTGATAACGAATAAGGAGAGATAGCAATGATCTACATAGGGGTAGATGTAGGTAAAAAAGGTGGATATGCAATCATAGATGATGATCTTGTAATTGCGTATCCCTATGATGATAAAGAATTTGTTGAATTTATGAATAGCATATGCGACCGAAAAGCTGTAGCTTGTATTGAACAGGTTGGCGCTATGCCAGGGCAAGGAGTAACGAGTATGTTTAACTTTGGCAAATCAGCTGGATTTATCGAAGGTGTATTACAGGCACTTGAAATTAGATATCAACTTGTTAGGCCGCAGGTTTGGAAAAAAGAATTTGGCCTTAATGGGAATAAACAGAAATCGATAGAGGTGTGTCGGAAGTTGTTCCCGGATGTTAGTTTATTACCAACATCTCGTTGCAAAAAATCACATGATGGCATGGCTGAGGCTTTGTTGATGGCAGAGTATGCCAGACGCAGGATGTAAAGGAGTGCGATTTGAAAATGATTGATGTAAAAATTAAATTGTTAGACGGCGGTATTATGCCAACTAAAGCTCATAATGACGATGCTGCATGGGACTGTTATGCGAGAGAATGTGTCGAAGTTGGCAAAGAACCGGTGTTAATTGGGTTAGGCTTTGCAATAGAGCCGCCTAAAGGCTATTATGTGGAAATTGCACCTAGAAGTAGTATCGGGTTTAAAACGCCGCTTCGCCAGCCGAACGGCATCGGGATTATAGACAATGGGTACAGAGGCGAAGTCAAAGTTATGTACGAAGCCAAAAGACTAGCAATGAAATTTAATAAAAATGGCAGCTCATGGGAAATCCCCTATAAAGTTGAAGCAGGTGATCGCATAGCACAGATGATCTTGCGTAAGCAGGAGGAAGCTGTGTTGATAGAAGTCAAGGAACTTGCGGAAACCGATAGAGGAATAGACGGCTTTGGCAGTACTGGGAGGTAAATGATGGCTGAAACGGAACTGACGAAAGAAATAAAAAAAGCGCTGTTGTATTATACCAAAGCTGATCAGGCCGGCGTGTATGGGTGCTATGAAGTTTGCCTGGGGGCTGGTTATGGTGATGAATATGTTGATTTTATGACAATGAATAGTACTAACGTCTTTCAGGCTTATGAAATAAAAATTAGTCTATCTGACTTAAAAAGCAAGGCAAAGCTATCATTTTGCGGAGATTATAATTACATCGTTTTGCCAACAGAACTTTATCGGAGAGAAGCGGTTAAAGAAGAATTGAAATACCATACAGCCAGGGGGATTGGAATTCTCTTGTATGGTGATTGTTTTGGACAGAAATACATAAGTCGGGAACGTATATCGAGGAAAAGGACGCTAAACATCGGCCGTAAAGTTGAGCTTATGCACTACATGATTCGGAGTTTGAGCCGATATCCAGTTAAATTAGCAAAGGCGGTGGAGTAGTGGACAAAATCACACAAAAAATTGTGCAAATTAAACCTATTGACAAAGTAAAAAAGGGCGTTAGATGTAAATGCTACAATAATTTTCGGTCAAGCAATAACAAGCCCCTAAAACTGGTGTTAGACAGCGAAAATAGACTGCTTTATTGCGACCATTGCGGTAACATAATAGACCCAATTATTGCGCTAGAGATGCTTGCTAAAACATGGGAAACTCTATATGAGGAAAGAGAATATGTTGTGAAGTGTATCCGTCGTGCATGGGAAATAGGGAGAAAGTACCGACCATGGAAACGGTCGTTAAAAGACTTAGAAAAGCAGATAGGCAGAAGAGGCGAAAACTTGCCATGTTGCCCCCATTGCGATAAGGCATTTCGCATTGAAGATATAACCAGCTTTGAATGTTCTCCAAACGGATACCGAAAATTCGGATACAAGCTAGGGAGTTTTAATAATATAGATTAGGCGGTGGAGTAGATGAAAGCGTATTGCTGTAAGGAGCGTGACGGTGATGGATACGCCGTTATTGTATACGGAAAAACAAGAGGTCAAGCAAAACGAGAAGGGGCTAGCGAATTGGATATTGATTTTTTAGATGCCAACGTTAGCCGATTACCGTGGGCGGACGAATACGGCAGTATCAATAATCTTCCGTTAAAGGTCTACTTTGAAAACGGGTGGTTTTGTGAGTGCTGCAAGTGCGGAAGGCGTATAGACGTTGATAGTGAGTATCCGGAAGGTACTTTGGGAAAGTTTGACTATTTGTGTGACGAATGTAGAAAGGCGATGTAAATTATGAAAAATCTTGAAATCAAGTACGTAGGCTGGTGCCATGAGTGCAAATGCTTAGGAAGTTTTATTTGTGGTAACTGTAAGCCTAATGAGAAATACAGTTTTGCTAGACCTTCTGAATTTATGCCTAAGGACAAAAACCGTTGGGTAAGAATGTAGGAGTAAAAAATGAAATACTTAGACTATTGTTATTTATGCATTAATAACAGAAAGACCAGTGAGTTGAGCGAAAACCCAGAATGTAGTAACTGTATTCAGCTTACTGTTATATCTATGCCAACTAAGTTTAAATCGCGTAGGATTACTTGGGCTGACAGAACGGAGCTAGAAAAACATGAAAATAATTAAATTGGCTAACGTAGTAGTACAGATACACGTTAGAGATGAATATTCAAAGCAGAGAGTACTATATTGTCCGTGGGTTAATTACAAGCATTATAGTAATGGGGAATGCACTTATAAAGATAGTTATGGCTATAATTGCTGTCGCTTTGTATTAATGAATGGACAAACTTATTGCCAAGGCTATGAGAGGGACGAAGAGCATGATAGCAATTAAAGAAATGGATATGCCTAAGAATTGCTTAAAGTGTCCTTTTATAGATGAAAGAGGGCAGTATTGTCAAGTTGATGGCAAAGCATTAGTGCCTAATATTCTTTGTATAGATATCGAGGGCGTACGAGAGAATTTTAAGGTTTTAGAAAGCTGTAGGCATACAGATTGCCCATTAATTGAGATAAAGGAGTGTAAAGAACAATGAAAAAACATGAACTTTGCGGCATTTATTTCAGAGTAGAGAGGGATTATAGGCATGAAGATATCTGCTTTACCGACATGACGGAAGAAGAACAGAAAGAAATACTTGATATTTTATCGTTTGAAGCTACTCAAAAACTGTGCCTGCGGTTAGCGCAAGTTGTCAGAAATTTAGGCGATATGTTTGATATTAGTGCTGAGAAAGGTGAAGAAAAATGACTAAATTAAAACCTTGTCCGTTCTGCGGTAGCAAAGCTAAGATGGAAAGAACGCCAATTAATCCTTATTATTATGTGATCTGTACAAATCTAGAATGTGACGCAACTGTTGGGAGATTTCAGCCAACAGAAGAAGAAGCTGCAGCAGCATGGAACAGACGGGACGGTGAATAAAAATGGAAGAAGAACAATGCCCTTGTGATGATTGTGACACTACCTGTGATTACTGGGACAGTAAATTCTGCTGTACATATTGTCGTTGGCAGTATGGAGACATTGAACCTGACTGTGAGAATTGTGACCCGATGGATATTTGAGAGGACGGTGAATAGATTATGAAAACAGTAATAGCAACAGTTATTGAAACAAATGAGTATGAGATCAAACTAGACGTAGAAAATGACGCTACAGAGGATGAAATTAAGGATGTTATAGAAGAAGCATACATGGATGATGATCATAATATGGACATAGTTAATAATACTTATGATATAAAAATAAAAAATAGTAGGTGAATAGATAATGAGATTAATAGATGCGGATGCGGCAAAAGTGGAATTATTAAGAATGGTTGGAGATATACACGGTTGGGGTGAGTTTTTCGACGGCATTAGAAGTGGTTATCAAAGTGCTGCTGATAGGCTTGATACAATGCCAGTTGTAGAAGAACGTAAGCGTGGGCATTGGATTGAACACCCTGAACACCCAATCGGTGATTGTAGCGTATGTGGTGAGCGTGTACCGATCTACAGCGGCAGTAAAAAATATAAAAGCTGCCCTTACTGCGGGGCTATTATGGACGGTGAACCCGAATGAACATACTAAAGTTAGAAAGATCAATAGCTTTATTAAAACCAATCATTTGGAAAATGCCTATGAATAAGAAAAGAGAGGCTTATATAACTTTATTGACAGCTGCTCAAAAGCAGATACCGCAAGAAGTAAATTTGGTAGTCGAAGAGCATTTTATACCAAACTGTCCTTTTCCACAACAAATACCTAAAGGCTGGGCATGTCCTGTATGCGGACGTGAGGTAGATGATGATGCTCATTATTGCAAATACTGCGGCCAAGCTATATGTAATGATTGAAAGGTGTTGAGGATATGAGTAGGAGCAGAGAATTATTTCATTTTTGTGCGGCTATGGATGTTGAAAGTATTAAGCGACAGGGGCTTACGCTTGGAATGTGTCCTGTAGATACAAAGCGTGGAATTAGAATGATTAAAAAATGCCAGTGGCTAACAGTAAATTCTGATCCATTAAAACAGACGTGGGCAACAAGCCATGGGCTTAATTATAGCCGAACAGCTTATAGGCTACGCATAATAATTCCAGGAAAACATTTACGTAATTTGGTTGCAGCGGGAGAATTCGTAAAAACACTGCCAGTAGAAGCACGTTATTTTGTGGAAGATTGGCCAGGGTCAGAAGATTGGTACATATATAGGGGAGAGATTCTTCCGCAGTGGATAAAAGAAATCGAAAAGATGGAGGAGCATACAAAGAATGATTGAAGTAGGAGAGAATTTAGCACTATTAATTTATTTCGCAATTTGGTCGGAGGTAGTGAAAGGAGAAATTTCATTATGTCGTTTTTGTCTGTTTTAGGATTAATATTCATAGTATTAAAGTTGCTTGGTGTTATAACGTGGTCTTGGTGGATTGTTTTAGCACCGCTTTATTTTGGATTGGTACTGACAATTTTATTGTTTTTGGGTGTTACTGGCTGGGTATTTTTAAAAGGTGACAAATAATGAATGACAAAGCCTACTGCATACGAAGTAACAAATTTATAGAGAAATACTGTACTAACACTAACTGCGATCGGCACGAAAAAAATGAGCCAGTCAATGGCGGTAATCACCGGCAGTGGGTTAATTTTGACGAATGTAATGATTACAGAACTAAGGACGTTGAAATTATTTGTCGTATTGGAAACTGTCTTGATTGTTCTCCAGCAATAGCGGAATCCATATATGAAAAGGCTGATGAGCTAAGCTTAGAAACAAAATATTCTATGGAAAGAGTAACAAACGATATATGTAAAATTTATAGGGTGTATGGGTATGAATTCTTGATTGATATGACAGGCGATGCATATTCATATTTAGGAGTCATATATGATTTAAGTAATAAATAATGGAGGTGCAGCATGGCTAAAATAGATGGACCTTGTAAAAATTGTAATGAACGTCGTGCTGCTTGTTGGGATAAATGTGATAAATATAAATCTTATAAGGCTGCTGCTGAAAAGATTAAATTTGAAAGGCGAAGGTACGAACAAAAAGAAAGGGACCTTGCTATAGATATTAGTAGAGCTATTGGGCGCACAAGAAAACATCGATGATTAATTAAAAGAAAGGAGCGTGAAGATGTGACTTTAGAGTATAAAGTTGTTTATCAATATTCTAATGATCCAGAGTTACGGCAACACTCTGAAACTGTTTATGCTGTTGATCCTATTGACGCTATGAATAAAGTTGAAACTATGATTAATTCTAAGACAAAAGAATCATTTGAAATTATGGCTGTTATTTTGGATGGAAGAGTAATTAAGTAAATTGATAGTTTGGGATGTAGAGATGGGAACATGTCTAAGGTCAATACATGTTTTCGGAGGGAAAATATATATGAGCATTATCAGCCGGAAGACCCTGAATATAATAAATAAAAAATATAGGCAAAGAAATTCTATCGAACAGGCTGTGTGGAGAACAAAACTAGAACGGCTGGACCGAGGTTCTTATACTGGTAATATCGGTTACTCGCAGCCTGATCCTACTGGTAATGCTGCTATTAGAAATGCAGAAGAAGTTTTGAAAGTAGAGATAACCAATGAACATGGATTTATAGTGACCATAGATTATCCTGAACGCTGGTTGAAGGTGATGGATACAATAATATATCATTACCAACAAAATGACGATGATCGGCATCAAAAGACACAGGAAATAGTTATCCGGCGGTATTTTAAAGGGGAGTCGCCAGATGTAACTGCTGGTCTGCTGGGTATCGGAAGGACAACGTATTTTGAACTATTAGACAAATTTTTGGCTGATACAGCAGCTGTTGCATTCCATGAAGGAGTATTGGAGCTCCCAATAAAATTGATTGACTTTAAATACGAGAAGTAAAGAAGTAAGTTCACAATAATTTCACAATTAGTCCCGGACTTTTTATCTTTTACACTGTGGTAAAATAATAGTGTAAAATTTTATAAAAAGTAAAAAAGCCGGGCGGACCACAAAAGAGTGAATCCGTTCCGGCTTTTTATATGTCATAATTGTCGATTTTTTAGGAGATAAGAAATGAAAGAGATTGCAATACATTGTGCCTATGACGAGCTTAAAAGTATAGCTGAAGTTGTAGCCAATCCCAGAAATCCGAATACGCATCCGGAAAAGCAATTGAAGCTTTTAGCAAAGATAATAGAAGCTCATGGGTGGCGGGTACCAATTACTGTTTCAAAGCGAAGTGGTTTTGTGATTCGTGGTCATGGCAGATTAGCTGCGGCTCAATTACTTGGTTGCGAAAATGTGCCGGTGGATCTGCAGGATTATAAAAATGATGCCGAGGAATGGGCGGACATGATTGCTGATAACCGCATTGCAGAGCTTTCGGAGATTGATCATGATGAGCTAATGCAATTGGTTGTTGACCTGGACAGTATGGATTATGACACAGGGCTGTTAGGTTATTCTGATAAATCAGTTGCAGAGATGCTGGCTGAATATGCTAAACAGGACATCAAGGAAGATGATTTTGATGTCGATTCTGCTTTAGATGAAATTGTTGCTACGCAGAGTAAGCTTGGCGACATTTACCAGCTTGGTCAGCATCGATTAATGTGCGGGGACAGTACAAGCGAAGTTGACGTGCTGAAGCTTATGGACGGCGGACTTGCTGACATGGTATTTACAGACCCGCCGTATAATGTAGATTACCAAGGCGGGACCGATGAAAAACTAAAAATCCAAAACGATAATATGCCGACAGAAGAATTCAACGAGTTCTTGCTGGCAGTCATGAAGAACTTATTGAAAGTCACAGCGCCTGGCGGTGCGATTTATGTTTGTCATGCCGATAGCGCCGGGAGTGATTTCCGAGGCGCAATGACAAAGGCTGGTTGGTCGTTAAGGCAATGCCTTATTTGGGCAAAAAATCAGTTCACACTGGGGCGCCAAGACTATCAATGGCAGCATGAACCTATTTTATACGGATGGAAGCCTGATGCTGGCCATAATTTTTACGGCGGACGGAGACAGAGCACCGTTATCCCTTCGCTGTTTCCGGTGACAGTTACTGAAGATGCCGATGGCAAGAAGCTGGTAACATTTAACTTTGGTATCGGTCAGGTAGTATTAAAGGTACCGGAATATATTGTTGTCGATACTGAGGATGCTGCTACCGTAGTCCATGTCGAGAAACCGGCCCGGAACGGAGAACATCCAACAATGAAGCCGTTAGCCTTGTGCGCTAAATTTATCGCCAATTCTAGCCTTGAAGGACAGTCGGTAATAGATTTGTTCGGCGGCAGCGGAAGCACGATGATGGCTGCTGAGCAGATCGGCAGAAAATGCTATACGATGGAGCTTGATCCAAGATACTGTGACGTGATTATTAGGCGTTACGAAGAAATGACCGGGAACAAAGCAGTAAAAGTAAATAAGTGATTTTCACTTATCCTCTCAATAAGCACATTTGCTAATTGGGGGGGTAAGTCAGCCAATGAAAAAAAGAGCCAGGCGTTGGAGCGCCTGACTCTTAGGCTGGAAAACCTCTCCCAGCGTAGGGAGATAGCACTAAGTCTGTGGCCACAGTTTCGCAGCTGCTATCTCAACTAATAATTATAATCTAACTGGGGTGAGAAAACAATGGAAAAAGAAACGAATGTTTGCAAAAATGATGCTTTACGGAGGGCTTTGTGGCGGCGTGCTACTGGTTATGAAGTAGAAGAAACAGAAATAATTGCTTCAAAGGATGGAAGACCGCCGAAAATAAAGAAACGTAAACGTCATATACCTCCAAGTTTGGAGGCTGCTCGAGAGTATCAATGACTTTATGGGAAGTTAGGGCCTATAGAGGAATAAAATTTAAGATTAATACAAAAGCACTCATAGTAAAATGAGTGCTTTTGTTATACATATAGAAAAAGGAAGGTGGCGGTTGATGCCTAAAGCGAGAAGTCCTGAACGTGATCGGGCATATGAAATATATAAAGAGAGTAATGGCCTTATTACATTGAGGGAAATCGCATCACGGCTGGGCGTACCTGAAAAGAGTGTTTCTGGGTGGAAATGCAAAGATAGTTGGGATAAAAAAATTAATGGAGTACTCCAATCGAATATTCGGAGTACTCCGAAGAGAAAAAATGTCGCTAAAAAAATCATTGAAGATGTTGAAAATAACGAAGAACTGAATGATAGAGAACGACTTTTTATTTTGGCATATTTGGAAACGCATAATGCTAAAATATCATGTTTACGAGCTGGCTATGACGTCCAAGAACGTTATGCACGTCAACTTGGATATAAGATATTAAACAGACATAGAGTGAAACTAGAAATTGAAAGATTAAAGAAAATTCGTAATGAAGCGATGTTTTTATCGTCAGAAGATGTGCTTGAAAAGTATATGCAAATTGCATTTGCTGATATTACTGATTTTATCGAATTATCTGGCTCTGGTGAATGCGTTAATATAAAAAGCCTTGATAAATTGGATGGTGGAGTTATTGAAAGTATAAAGAATGATAAATTTGGGATTTCACTTAAACTTTCAAACCGGAATAAGGCACTTGCTTTTTTGGCCAAGTATTTTGAAATGAATCCTATGGATAAACACCGTAAGGAATATGATAATAAGCGTTTAGAGTTAGAGCGTGTAAAACGTGATGATTCAAATGGACAGCAATCGAATGGAAGTGAAGGTCCTTCGGTTGTTTTTTATTTACCGGATAATGGTAGAGGCGATAATAATGGTGGTGTGAAAAATGATTAATGAAGCACCTAAAATTATTAGACCACAAGTAGGGCCACAAGAACTGTTTTTATCAACCCCAGCTGATATTGCTTTCTATGGAGGTGCTGCCGGTGGAGGGAAAACATATGCTTTGTTGTTAGAATCACTTAGACATACAAATAAAGGTGGATTTGGTGCAACTATATTTCGTAGAAATAGCAATCATATAAAAAATGAAGGCGGTTTATGGGATACAGCAAAAGGGTTATATGTTCCGATTGGCGGCATACCTGTAGAAAATCCACAACCTAGATTTAGATTTAAATCTGGATCAAAAATATCTTTCGCTCACTTGCAACTTGAACGGGATAAATTTGCATATCAAGGTGCTCAGATTCCTTTGATTGGGTTTGATGAAATTACACATTTTACATCAGGCCAATTTTGGTACATGTTATCACGGAATCGTTCTACATGTGGAGTGAAACCATACATCCGTGGAACGACCAATCCTGATGCTGATAGTTGGGTAGCTCCGTTTATTCAATGGTATTGGGATGCCGATACTGGTTATCCAATCCCAGAGAGAAGCGGAGTGATTCGCTATTTTACTAGGTTGGGCGATGAAATCATTTGGGGGGATACACCGGAGGCTGTTATGGCTCATTCCCCTGAGATTATCAGAGAACAGGTCAAGAGTTTCACTTTTATTGCAAGTAAACTGACAGACAATAAAATTTTGATGGAAAAAGATCCAGGCTATTTGGGTAATCTTAGAGCTCTTGGAGCCGTAGAGCGCGAAAGGCTAGAGCATGGAAATTGGAAGATACGGCCGGCGGCTGGCCTGTATTTCAAACGTTCTTCTGTTCAGATTGTTGATGCTATACCGAGCAATGTCATTGCTTGGGTGCGATCATGGGATTTAGCTGCTACGATTCCGTCACCAATTAATCCTGATCCTGATGCAACGGCGGGGGTATTAATGGGTAAAACAGATAATGGGCTTTATATTGTGGCCGATGTAAAACGTGTTCAGTTAGCAGCTGCCGGAGTACGCAATATAACAAGGAATACAGGGGTTATTGACCGTGCCAAATTAGGTTTTGTATATATTACGGTGCCACAAGATCCAGGGCAAGCTGGCAAAGAACAAGCCGAAAGTTATATTAAGCATTTTACAGGATTTGCTGTTGATACTGTTCGGCCAAGCGGCAATAAGATTACACGTTCAGAGCCATTTTCAGCTCAATGGCAGGCTGGTAACGTATTGGTTCTTGCAGCTGACTGGAACGAAATGTATTTTTCGGAACTGGAAGCGTTTCCGGAGTCCGCACATGATGACATGGTTGATGCATCTAGCGATGCTTTTAATAAATTGCAGAGCATTAGTCCGTGGGGAGGTTTAACAAGCTAATGGTCAAAAACAATAGTAAAAAGAAGTCTGTTGATAGAACAGATGGATTTTTTAATACTTTTATTAGCCGAGGTGCGCGGCAATATACTAGAGATAATAGTTTCTTTTTGGAAGAACCTTTAACCTACCAATTTTTAGAAGGTATTTGGTCAAACAGGTTGGCTCAGAGAATATCGAGTTTGCCAGCAGAAGCTGCCTTGAAAAATGGTTATAAAATTGAGGGAGACAAAGATAACCTTATCATTCAATATCTTGATGAAAGGCTTGCTGAATCTATTTTGGCAGAAGCTTTAACATGGGCTCGTCACTTTGGCCGTAGTTGTATTTTTATGATTATGGATGACGGCGGGACTGAAGAGGAACCAGTAAATTGGGCTCGTCTTAGATCAATAAAATCAATGGAAGTATATGATGCGCAAAGCATTATTGAGGATTTTAGTGGGTATTTGATTAATGATGATCCAACTGATAAGCAGTTTGGCAAACCAGAATGGTATCAGATAACGCCGCCATTGAGTGGTAGACCTCTTTATATCCATCACAGTCGATTGTTAATATTTGATGGTGACTTGTTGCCGAAAAATTTGCGGATTAGTCGTAATGGTTGCGGTATGAGTTGTCTTGAAGGTCTTATAAAAGGAATATATAGATGTGATACAGCTCAGGCGACAGCATTACATGCACTCGAACGCATGAGCACATCTCTTACAAAACTAAACGAATTAGGATCTAAATTAGCTACTCCGCATGGTGAAGAAGAGGTGCAGCGGCGTTTGGATTTAATTGATATGGCACGTAATATTTTAAATACTATTGCTTTATCTACGGATGATGAATATCAGGTTTTTAATGTACCGATGTCAGGAATTCCAGATGTCTTGGACAACTTTGGACAGTATATTTGTGCAATGACGGGTATTCCTTTTACAGTGTTGTTTGGACGTGCGCCAGCTGGGTTAAATAGTACAGGCCGTGGAGATTTAGAAAATTACTACAATGATGTCGTTGGTAAAGTTCAAAGGCGCCAGTTAAAACCTCAACTGGAAAAGTTAATAAAAACAGTTCAACTGTGTAAGGACGGACCAACTGGTGGAAGGGAACTTGAAAACTGGACTATTAAATTTAATCCACTATGGATACCAACTGAAAAAGAGATCGCAGAAACAAATAAATTAAATGCCGAGTGCGTAAAAGCTGAAATAGATACGATTAATTCTTTGATGGAAGCTCAGCTGCTCGATTCAAGCGAAGTACGGCCATATTTAGCAGAAAAATATGATTTGCCGATTAAGGGTAGTCTGTTGAATTTGAGTGATGATGATGATGAAACAAAATAATCAAATTAGATTTCTGCAACCGACAGTTAAAATTTTATATCCCGAAAGCTCAGAGCGTGAATATTATCGTTTGCTGAGAGCCATGGTCAGAATGTTGAATAAATTATCTTTAGAAAATATTGAAACATTGAAAGATGTATTAAGGTATGATTCTACTGATAGTGAACGTATATCAGGCAAAGTGTTAGAAGAACTTGAAGTTAGTGGCGTAAAGGACGAAGTTATATCTGGTATTAAACGGGTCATGAAAGGTGTAGATAATACTGCGAAAGATAATTTACGCCGCAGTTTTAGAAGCTGCCTGCAGGTAGATGTATTTATAAATGATACAGGATTACTTGAATCTGTAACATCTGAATGGTATTCTCAGCAATCTCAACATGTAAACAGTATTGTCAGCACTTATACAGATAAATTAGCGACTATAATCAGCAATGCTGTTCAACGAGGGTCTTTGTATAAGGATGTACAAAAAGAAGTAAAAAATCTTTATAATATAACGGATAATCGTGCAAAGTTCATTGCTCGTAACGAAATTGGAAATTTGAATGCTGTTACGACAAAAAGAAGGCAAGAAGAAGCTGGGATTTATTGTTATGAATGGCGTACTTCAGAAGATGAACGTGTACGTGTATCTCATGCAGAACTTAATGGGGATCTTTTTTTTTGGCATGATAGTAAAGTTGGAGAAATCAATGGTAGAAAAATTTATCCGGCTCCAAAGCTACATCCAGGAATGGATTATAGATGTCGGTGCATTGCCATTCCAATTATTGATTTAAATAATTGGAATGCTGCTGTTGTAACACCGATTGGAGAAGTTAAAGCGAATAAACGTCTTGAATTAAGTCCTTATGAAGTTAAGGAATTTAGGTTCTTTAATAAATTTGATGATGTTCCTGAAATAGATCGAGTAAGAAAATCTATAATTGATTTAGATGCTGATACAGGTATAAAATTTATCGTGCCAACGGATTTAGATAAAAATCTGCAAAATTTAACTAAGGATAAGTTATTACCGTATATTGTAAGTTTACCCGAAATTTTAAAAGAAAGAATAAAACAAGTCAGAATTTTGGATGTATATTGTCCTGCAGATAAAAAATGGGTTGAACTTTATCCGGATTTTACTCGAGCATATGCAACGGCAGAAGAATATGTTGTTACCTTTTGGCGTAATAATGGATTGGTTTTGTCTGATAGTAGAGTTCGAGAAATTTTGCTGCACGAAGGTGGACATCTATTAGATATTTTCTATGGTAATATTTCTTTGAAAGAAAAATGGTTAAAAGCTGTTAAAGCAGATACTAGTATACATGGATTGCCTGTTACTGAGTACGCTAGAAATGGACCGGCAGAAGATTTTGCTGAAAGTATAATGATATATTATACTTATGGTAATAAAGAGTTTGCTAAATATTATCCTAATCGGTATGGTATTTTGAAGGAGCTGCTGAAAGATGATTGAAGTTGGGAAGTTTGAAGAAAGGCGAATACATAAAACTCCGCATGGTGGTACATATAGCATTGCTCGTTTTTATGACGGTAAAACAAATATGCCATGTGATAAGGAATCTGCTGATGTAGTTACGATCACAGAATATAATGATAAGGATGAGGATATATATAATACCAGATTATATCGAGGTGATGGCGTTAAGCACGGTACGATACCAGGCTTTTTGTTAAAGGGAAAATAAAAATTATAGTTAATCTAAGCACTTACAATTGTAGGTGCTTTTTTTATATCCATTTTTTATGAGAGGGGGTGATAAAATGCGGAAAGTGCAGCGATATGACAGTATGCAATTTGTTGCCGGTGCTGTAACGACACCTGAAGGGTTTTTACTTGATTCTCCGATTGTGGCCAGGACAGGTATTTATACTTATCTACAACCTGACGGTTCTGTAAGGCGCGAATATAGACCACCGGATGAGGTGTTTGCTGAAGATGCTCTCGTTAGCTTTAAAGGGAAACCTATTACAGTATTACATCCTAAAGGTGGGAGGGTAACAGCAGACACTGCACATAAAGTAACCATAGGAACTATAATGTCACCAGCATATAGGAAAAATGATACCGATGTAGCTTGTGACATAATAATCCATTCGCCACAGGAAACTAAAGGGTTCAGAGAGTTGTCTGTTGGATATAGCGTAGAGTTAGAAGAAACTCCTGGTTTGACGCCAGATGGTGAACCTTATGATGCAGTGCAACATCTGATAAGGTGTAATCATTTGGCTGTAGTACCAAGTGCAAGAGCTGGAAGAAAGGCCCGGCTAAATTTGGATGGGAACGAAGTATTAGACGGTTTTGAAAGTGAGGAAAATAAAAACATGGTAAAAATCAGAATTGATTCAAACGAATTTGAAGTTGAGCAGGCGGTGGCTAATCACATTACTGCATTGACAAATAAATGTGACGCTGCGAATGTAAAAGCAGATGCTGCTGAAACAAAATTTACTCAGGTTATGACTGAGTTGGAAAAGGTAAAGACAGATGCTGCAGATCAAAAAGTAAAACTTGATGCAGCAGAAGCTGAAAGGGATGCTCTGAAAGGGAAACTTGATGCGGCTGCAGCTGAAAAAGAAGCTGCTATCGAAAAAGCTGTTGGAAAAGCTAAGGCAGAAGTTAAGGAACGTGCGGAGCTGGATGCTTGCGCTAAAAAAGCGCAGGTAGAAAAAACTGACGGTCTTGATAATAAAGCTTTAAAAATTGCTATTGTTAAGGCTTTGCGTGGAGATAGCGTTGATTTTGAAGGTAAGACGGATGATTACATCAATGCCTATTATGACAGTATCAAAAATGATTTAAATGATACTGACGAAGCAGTACGGCAACAACTTAACAAGGCTCGTCAAAAATTAGACGGACAGGAATCTCAAACCCCTGCTGCAAAACATCGTCAAGATATGATTGATCGTATGACCAACAAAAAGGAGGAAAAATAATATGCAACTGAAATATGGTGAAATGGATGTAGCCCTTGTTGGGCAGATTGCTGATTTGAGTAATAAAACAATTGATAGCTTTGCTGCAGAAGAAGCTCTTGATCCAGGGGTGCCGGTAATTCGTGGTTCGAATCCAGAAAAGCAGATAAAAAAAGCAGGAACAGGTACTCTAAAAGATGTAATTGGTATTACTGTTCATCAACACAAAGAACCCGATGATCCATACTATCCTGTTGGTTATTCCGTAGGAGTAATGACTCGTGGTCGTATTTGGGTACCGGTTACTAAAGCAGTAACTGCAGGTAAGGTTGCCAATTATAAAATTGCAGATAATGGTTTTACTGATGAGGCTGTTGCAAGTGGAATTGAAGCTGTTGGCGTATCTTGCGTTTTTTTGACTAGCAGTGCTGCTGCTGGTATTGCTGAAATTGAAATTGGACATGCAAATGTTACTGTTACCGCTGGTGCGTAACGAATAAAGGAGGATATGTATATGAGTAATGAAATGAGATATGATGAACAAGATTTAATGGCTTGTAAAACTTCTGGGCTGTTTCGTGAAGATGCAGGAGAAAGTGTATTTTTTGCTCAGGAGCTTCAGAAAGTAAAAGCCAAAACATATGATGTAAAAACACCTGCGAATAATGCAATGAGCATTTTCCCGGTTACCAGTGAAGCAGATCCTGGCGCTGATACTGTTGCTTTTGATAGCTACGATTCTGTTGGCATGGCTAAGATTATTACAAACTATGCTGATGATCTGCCACGTGCAGATGTTAAAGCCCAGCGCACAATTGTCAAAGTGTTTGATATTGCTACTTCCTATGGTTATTCTATAAAAGATATTCGCCGGGCGAAGATGACTGGGAAACCGTTGACAACACGCAAAGCAGAATCTGCTCGCAGAGCTAATGATGCTTTGGTTAATAAAATTGCATTTCAGGGCGATGCAGAACATGGCATTCTTGGTATTTTTAAACATCCAAATATTACAAAGTATGTTTTGCCTGCAGATGGTGAAGGTTCTGCTACTACTTGGGATAAGAAAACACCAGTACAGATCCTTCGTGATATGAATAATGCGGTTTCTATGATTGTTGATATAACTAAAGGCGTTGAAATTCCGGATACTATTTTGTTGCCGATTGATAAATATAACATCATTGCAACTACGCTTTTGCCGGATTCTGGCGGGCAGACTATTTTGAGTTTCTTCCAGGAGAAAAATCCTTATATTCAAACAATCAAGTCTATCCATGAAGCATCTGGTGCTGGGACTGGTGGTAAAGATATTATGTTCATCTACAGAAATGATGAAAACGCACTTTCCTTGGAAATTCCTCTGCCTTTTGAGCAGCTTGCCCCTCAAAGGAAAAATTTGGAAATGGTGATCCCTTGTGATTCTTCCACTGCCGGTGTTATGGTATATTATCCTTTGTCTATCTGCATGGCAGAAGGCATCTAAATTAAACAGCTCCCCAATTTTAAGGGGAGCTATTCTTATATCTGAAAGGAGTGTAAAAATATGTTGTTAAAAAATATTTCTAAACGTTTAATTGTTGTTGAGGATAAAAAAATTATTCCAGGATACTTTGCTGAGGTAAGTGATACTTATGCTGCTCATCCGGTTGTAATTGATATGATTGCTAATAAAGAATTAGAAAAAGTGGAAAATTGCAAAGATGCTGCGACTATTAGTGAAGAAACTGGTAATGACCAAGGCTCAGAAGAAGTTGATTTTAAAGATATGAAGGTATCTGAATTAGAGACTTATGCTTCTGAACATGGTATTGACTTAACTGGCGCAAAGACCAAAGAAGAAAAAATAGCGTTGATTAAAGCAAATGAAAGTAACTAATCATGAATGCAGAAGAACACAAATTTGTTGAATTATTTCGCTTGTTAGCACCTGATTTAGCAGATGCTAAAGAAGATATGATTATAGCAATGCGTAACCTCTGTGAACCGATGTTGAATAAAGAAAGATTTGGTGATCTATATGATCAGGCTTTAGCATATCTTGTTGCTCATCGGTTAGCGTACATCAATGTTATCGCAGAGAATGGGGCAGGATCTTCGGCTGCTACTGCAGGTAGTTTGGTTTCTGAAAAAGAGGGAGATTTGGCACGTTCTTATAGTTCTTCAGGAGTTGGCACTGGTTCATATATTGACAATTTAGATAAAACTGCCTATGGCATGGAATTTAAACGTATAAGAGATATGTGTATAGTTTCAATTGTTACGAGGTTTGGTTAATATGAGCGGCGTGTTGGATATTGACCTCGGATGGAAGGATCTACTCAAAGAATTGAGAGGATTGTCTAAAAAGGAGATTAAGGCTGGCATTCAGGGGGGTAAAACGAAAGATGGAACTGCAGATCTTGTTACTGTTGCTGCAGTTCAAGAATTCGGCGCAATGATATTTCAACATCCAGGAGAGGTTACCGTTTACCGAAAGGTAAAAAAAGATGGTAGTTTTGCAAATAATGGAAGATTTGCAAAAAAATCGAAAGCGAATTTTAGTAGTACTCATAGAAGTATGGGGCGGTTAATTATTATTCCAGAACGTAGTTTTATAAGGGCAACTTTTGACGAGAAATCTGATGAAATTGGTGAACGTGCTGAGTCAGCTGTTACGGCTATCATTAATGGCGCTGACGTTAGTAAGGCGCTTGCACGAACCGGACAATATATTGAAGGGGAGATTAAGCGCAAAATTGGTAGCGGACCGTTTACACCAAATAGCCCAGCAACTATTAGGAAAAAGAAAAGTAGCAAACCTCTTATTGATACTGGTCACATGAGACAGTCGGTTCGTTATGAGATTGGAGATAGATCAGATGAGTAGCTTTAGAAAGCCGTTAACGATTTATCGTTATGAAGGAAAACCGGTTTTACAGGGTAACGGTAAATTTATTCTTCCTGCTCAGGAGAGTTTTGTTATAAAGGCATCTGTGCAACCGTTAAAAGCTACGGAAATGGATGCGTTACCAGAAGGTAGGCGTGGGAGTCATGCTGTAAAAGTTTATTCTGATACGGAATTATATATGGCCGACCAGGGGACTGGCATACAGGCTGATCAATTCGAGTGGCTCGGACGGAAGTATGAAATTGTTGCTGCAGATGCATACCAGTGTGGTGTTATAAGTCATTGGAGAATGTATGCAGTGGAGGTGAGATCTCATTAGTGAAGTTAATGTCAGAGAAAGAGTCATAGATTTTTTTGCATATTGCTTACGTGATCTATATAAGGGATTACCGGTTATACAATCGAAGCAAGACATTGCAATTGAATACGAACGATACCTTCTTATTGATTTAATGGCCGAGAAGAATATCGGCAATAGTGAAAAATGGGTACCTGAAAAAGAAGAGGTACATATTTTGGGATTAGTAGAAACAACTTTAAACATAAGAGCCTTTGGCACTGGTAGTGTCGAGGTTCTTTCGCTTTTAAATGGGTACTTAACATTACCAACTATAGTCGATAAATTCCAAGAAGCTAACATTGCTGTAAATAGTATTGGTAGTGTCATGGATCTTACTGATTTAATTGATGGTAGTCGTTACGTTGAAGAAGCTGCAATTGATTTAACTGTTTCTTACGATCGAGATGCGATTTGTAATCCTGGCTGGTTTGAAACGGTGTTTATTGAGGGGCGGTTGACTGAAAAGGGAACCAATCATGTGATTGCTTCAGGGATTCATTTTGAAGCAAATATAAATATTGAAAAGGAGAATGAATAATATGGCTAATCTTGATAGAATCATCAATGCCCAAATATCTTTAAATACAACAGGCATTAGTAGTGCTGGATTCAGCACCTTGATGATTGTTGGTCCACATGCAAACAGTTTGAGCCGTGTGTTGACTATTACTGATGTAGATGAGTTGATGGATATGGGATTTACATCAACAGATGCTATTTATCAGGCGGCGAGTGATGCATTTGCGCAGACCCCTCGTCCAAGTGTAGTTAAAATAGGACGGTTCCAATGTGATACAGTAAAGGTAAAAATGCCGATGGCTGTTGTGGAAGGAGCAGAATATGGTGTTTCGGTACAACGTTTAGATGGCAATGGCAATTTGATTGAAATCAAAGCAATTTACATAGCTCAATCGTCTGATACTGTAGACAAGGTAATGACGGAATTATCTAATAAGATTGATGAATTGGATACTGCTCCTAAATTTTATGCGGTATCTGTAATGGAGGATGAACTTGTTGTTAAATCCACCGATCCCAAAACAAGCTTTGTAGTTGTTCCAAATGGAAAACTGGAAGTGAGTAGCCAGGAACCCGCTACAAATATTGATGTGAGCAGTAATATGGCAATGATTTGTGATGCTGATAATGACTTCTACGGTATTTGTTATGTGGATCGTACTGAAGATGCTGTTTTAGCTATGGCAGAATGGACAGAAGCTCATATTAAATTATATGGTGTTACGGTTACTGCTCCTGGAGCGAAAAATGCGGAAATAACCAATGATATTGGATCTAAATTACAGGCAGCTAATTATTATAGAACTCATTGGTGGTATCATGAAAAAGATAATGAGTATCCTGAAGCTGGAATTGCTGCACGTTGTTTTGCAATCGATCCTGGTGGCGAAACTTGGGCCAATAAAAAATTATCAAGTATTACTGTAGATAATTTGAATGAAACTGAATACAATGCCATCAAAGCTAAAAATGGCAATACATTTGAGAAATTCCGTAATGTTACAATCACTCAAAATGGCAAAGTTGCTGCAGGGGAGTGGATTGACGTTATTCGGTTTCGTGACTGGCTAGTAGAGACGATTCAGACGGAAGAATTTAGTATGTTGATCAACAGAGACAAGTTGCCGTTTTTAGACTCCGGCATTGGCCTTGTTGAAAGTACACTTAATGCGGTATTAGTTCTTGGGCAAAAACGTGGTGGTATTGCCGAAAACGAATTAGACGATGATAATAATGTTATTCTTGGCTTTAAGATATCTGTGCCTAAAGCGGCAAATATTTCTGCCAATGTAAAAGCTCAACGTGTGTTGCGTGATGTGCAGTTCACCGCTCGTTTGGCTGGTGCAATTCATGCGATGGAGATCAAAGGTTCTTTAACGTATGAAAATATTAAGAGTGCATAACGGAGGTGTAAGATATGCCGAATGTAAAAACATATGATCCCAAGAAGGTAATGGTAATTTTTGGGCCGGTTGTGTTGACTGGTTTTGCTGAAGATACGTTTATTAATATTGAAACAGATGGCGATGGCACAACGGCTGTTGTTGGATGTGATCAGGAAATCGTTAGAAGTATTGATCCTGGCAGCATCATCAAAAAGGTTACACTTTCTTTGTTGCAATCAAGTGATAGCAATGATGAATTAAGTGCTATCCATGACGTTGATAACCAAGCAGGTGCAGGCTTGATGCCTTTGGCAATCAAAGATCTGTCTGGAAGATTGTTGATGATGAGTGATCAAGCTTGGATTACGAAAAAGCCAAATGTCAATCGTGGCAAAAGTGCTAGTGAAGGGAAATGCCAATGGGTACTATTAGCGGCTGTACCTGATTCTGCTTTCCTTGTAGGAGGTCATAGTTAATGGAATTAGCAAATGTCGAAATAAAAGAAAAAGAGATTGGTGAAAATGTGTATTTTGTACGACCGTTTCCGCCGCAGAAATCTTTGGAACTTCTTGGTGATTTACAAGCTGTTGTGACATCTTCACTTGATACAGCAGTGGATAAGAAAGATGATATTGAGTCTAACACTGAAGAAGAATCTGTGTTAGATAGAAATATCAACATTGGTGCAATTATTTCTGGTGTTGGTAAAAATTTAAAGGGACCAGTCCTGGTAAACTTTGCCAATAGGATAATTAACAAAGACTTTATTTCTATCAAAAGGCCGTCAGATGAAACTCCTGTAAAATTAGAAAAAAATATTTCGGATAATATTTTTGCAGGACGATTAAAAGAAATGATTCAGTTGATGTACTTCGTCTTGGAGGTAAATTATGCTGATTTTTTCGAGAATCTTCCCGACCTTTCTGGAATCCTTCAGGAGCTTGGGATAAAGAAGAAATAACAATACCAGGTAAATTAAGACCTGATTTAAGTAGAGAGTCATTGATATGGCGTCCGGTATTAGCTGGGAAAGTAACAATGACGGAACTTAAATTAGGTCTTGTTAATTTGGTTGATTTATTGAAAATCAATGCGTTGCTCGACATGGAGGCTGATATACAACGTTATGCAGCAGAGCATCCCAAAAAGGATGGTGATGAACATTGAAGCTAAGAGAATTGTTAATAGGTATTGGTTTTAAAGTTAATGAACAAAATATAAATGCAGTTGAAAGTAAAATAGGAAAAATCAAAAAAAATCTTAGTGAAGTTGGGACAGCATCTACTAGAGCTGCTGACATGACTAGTAAAGGCATGGCCACAGTTGGTAATGCATCTGAGCGTGCGAAACAAAAAACAGAAAGCGCGTTTTCTGGTATTGAATCTAAAGCTCGTGGTGCCAATGAAGAACTGCACAAGATGGATAGTACTTTAACCGGCTTAAAGAATAAGTTTGTTGGTGCATTAGCTTTTTTGGGAGTTACTCTTTCTTTAGGGAACATTATCAGGATGGTTGATGAATGGAAAGTTGTTAATGGACAGGTTGCATTGACTACTAAAAATCAGCAAGAATCTTTGATGGTACAAAAAGAACTTTACCGCATGGCTATTGATACCAGACAGGCATATGCATCTACTGCTACATTATATGCATCAGTAGCGAGGAATTCTTCTGAATTAGGGAAAAGTGCCGAAGATGTTTTAGGTTTTACTGAAGATGTATCCAGAGCAATGATGATTGGTGGTGGCAGTGCTGCATCTCAACAGGCCGCACTTATACAGTTGGGGCAAGCTTTAGGTTCTGGCGTACTCCGTGGTGATGAGTTGAATTCTATTATGGAGCAAGCGCCACGTTTAGCTAAAGCTATTGCTGAAGGTATGGGAACAACGATTGGCCAGCTTAGGGTACTTGGTAAAGAAGGTAAACTAACGGCTATAGATGTTTTCGATGCAATTAGGAAGAGCTCTGAAAAGTTGAAACGTGAAATGGGAAAAATCCCTTGGACGGTTAATCAGGCAGGGGTAAGAGTATCAAATGCTCTTGGTAACTTATTCTCGAAGTTAGAAAAAAAGACCGGTATTGTTAGTTCTATAGCGAAAGGGTTCGCAAGCATTGGTGATTATATTGATAATATCGATATAGATAATTTTGTAGCTGGATTTCAATTATTAGTTATTTATGCATCTGCATTTTTTGTTGTTTCTAAATGGAATAGTTTACTGACTGGAATGAAATTGTTAAAAGATGTTATTTTAGGGATAAAGGATGCCTACCTTTTAGCAACAGGGGCACAAGTTGTTTTTAGATCAGGAAGTGCAAGAAGTATAGCAATGGCGATTGTTCCTTTTGCAAAATTTGCACTGATTGCTGCAGCTATTGCTATTGTAATTTTGGCTATTCAAGATCTTTATGTATGGATAGAAGGCGGCGACAGTGTTATCGGGCGGCATGTTGGCTCGTGGAAAGATTTTATAAAAGAATTGAGTCGCCGCTGGGAACAATGGAAAGACGAATTTTCTAAATCGATTGCTCCATTGGTAAGTGCAATTCAACCTTTCATTAATACCTTCAAAGATATTGTAAATTGGATAGATAGCTGCATTAGTAAATTTGAAAGTTTTCAAGCGAAAATAGCGGCATGGAATCCTCGTAAAAAGCTTTCTGAATTTGGAGATTGGGTTGGTAATATTTATCTTGGTGGAGCGAATAAAAACACTGGTAATGATTATATTGCTAAAAGTGTAGCCCGATCAAACACGAGAAATTATTCTGATCAAAGTACACATACTAATAATATAAATATATTTGCGAAAACAAATGCAACACCTGCTGAAATTGGAGTTGGTGTTGCTAATGCGATTGAGCCTGCTAATGGTTATGAATTCGATCTTTCTTCCGGGTTTGATTATGATTTCCCAATATTGGAGGATAACTAAATGTTAGCTGATATTTTAGGGATAAACCCCAAGAATCCAACTGAAATAGGGACTTTGAAGGTTGATATTGTAAGATCTTTTGAATATCAGATGGATCAAGAGGTAACTGAGCATCCGGTTGAAACTGGGTTTGAAATACATGACTCAATTATAAATAAAGCAATCAAGGTGGATATGACGATAGGAATTTCGTCACATCCAGTAACATGGTTTTATAAAAATAGCCATGGTCAACATAAGTTTGCTAGTGGGTTATCGGCGCTTGAGCAAATCCGCGATAATAAAGAGCCAGTTACCATAGTGAGGCCTGATAAAATTTGGTCAGATATGGTTTTAACAAGCGCAAGGCCAGTTCGCAATGATGAAAGTAAATCAATCATATGGGTAAATTGTTCGTTTGTTCATATAACGAAAGTTGCTACACAAACCACTGAGGTACCGGAAGATATTGTTGATGAGTCTGCAAGAGATAGTGCAGGAGAAACTGCAGCTGATGGTGGTACTGCAACGCAAACAGATATTGGGAGTATTAGCAGTGATTCTGAAGAAATTGAAGATACTGGAGAAGAAAAGCCGTTGAATAAATCTATAGCTGCTCAAGGAGTTGACTGGGGAGTAAAGAAAATACAGGACATAATGAACAGCATTGGGTTAGGATGGTGAACGTATGGAAGCAATAAAATTCAATGACGCCAATGATATTGTTACTAAAGTTGTCTTAGATAATGTCCAGTATAGGATTCGGTTAACTTGGAATGCAGTCGGTGAATTTTGGACGCTACATTTATGGGATAACGATAAAAAACCGTTATGCTGTAATCTTAAGATAGTGCCAAACTTTCCGCTTTTGATGAATCATCACAGGCCAGGTATTCCTTCAGGGGAATTAATTGTTCTAACAGACCTTGAAAAGATAACTCGTAGCAGTTTTTCGAACGGCGCTGCCAGTTTGATTTATGTGACGGAGGCAGAGTTTTATGGGAAAACAGTTTGACCGTGTTTATCGTTTACTGGTTGGGGTAGAGGGCAGTGATGGTATTGTTATTGAAGGTAAGCCTAAAGAGAATGCGTTAAATATAACATTTGATATTGACAAAGACCTGACAAAGCAGACTAACAAATGTCGCTTGCAGGTCTTTAATTTATCTGATAAAACAGCAAAGATATTTGAACGAGATGATAGCATTTGTATTCTTGAAGCTGGATATAGTGAAGATATCGGTCTTAGACGTATTTTTGTTGGCGCAGTTTTAAAAGCATGGACATCCCTTAAAGGAGCAAATATGGTTACTGAATTGGAGCTATCTGATGGGCAAATTGCAATCCGTGATTGTGTTGTGTCTTTATCATATGCTGCAAGTGTTTCTGGGCGAAAAGTTATTGAGGATGTTGCTGCTGCAATGGGATTAGTTGTTCAGTTCGCTGAGGATTTGAGCTACTGCAGCTATGATAATGGCTTTAGTTATATAGGTCCTGGGAGAACTTGCCTTGAAAAAGTATGTGCTGCATCGGGGCTGTCTTGGTCTATACAAAACAATGTGTTGCAAATCATAGAAGATGGCGGTAGTACTAAAGTTATAGCGATAAAGTTAAATGCAGATAGTGGACTTATTGGATCTCCAGAAAGGATCATTAAAGCTGCTAAAAAAATAAAAAAAACATCAAGTAAAAAGTCGAAAAAAAATAAAGGAAAAGAGAAAAAGGCCGGCTGGAGAGTTTGTTCTTTGCTGCAGCCGACACTGAATCCTGGAGATTTGATTTATCTTGAAAGCAAGCCAGTAACAGGTTGGTTTAAAATTGAATCTTTAAAACATACTGGAGAATACAGAGGGAAAAAATGGCACACTAATATGGAAGTATATGAGATTGGAGGTGAGGATAAAAAATGAATTCAATTTCAAGTGCTGGAAAAGCGAGTCCAAATCCTAGCGTTGAAGCCATTGATAAAGCTATGAAACAGCGTATTGGTGAAATCAGGACGGGAATGCCTGGGGAAATAATTTCGTTTGATGCTGGTACTTGTATGGCTACAGTAAAACCATCTTTGCAATATCATACTGCAGATGGAGATATTTTAGATTATCCTTTGATAATAGGCGTACCAGTTTTTATGCCACATGCAGGAAATGCTCAGATAACTTATCCTGTAAAAGTTGGAGATAGTTGCTGGATTGCATTTGCTGAACGCAGCTTGGATGAATGGCTTGGTAAAAGTGATAGCGATAATCATGATCCGAGGCAGTATGATTTAACTGATGCAGTATGTTTTGTCGGAATGAGAAAAGTACAATCAATATCTGCAGATAACGTTGAAATCATTAATGGTCCGACTTCGATTAGCTTAACGCCTGATCAAAACATTAATATTGTTGGTGATGTAAATATAAAAGGAAATATCACTTGCTCCGGAACATCGAAAATGTCAGGGAATATTACTTGTGATGGTGATGTTATAGCGAGTGGTATATCGTTAACGGATCATACTCATGGCGGTGTTGAAACAGGCGGTGGAAATACATCTGGACCGCAGTAAGGAGGCCGAGCTATGGTTGATATTGCATTACATGCAAATGATCATGATATCTTGATTAAAGATGGAGATTTTTTGCTGATTGATAACGCCGAACGAGTTGCTCAACAAATAAAAGTTAAGCTACTGACTTTTCTCGGAGAATGGTTTTTGGACACTACTTGGGGCGTGCCTTACCTCGAATATATTCTTGTTAAGCAACCTAATCAAGAGTTGATCAAACAAATTCTGAGTGAACAAATATTGTCGGTTGATGATGTGAAAAGTTTAAATGCGTTGGAATTGGATTATCAGGTCAAAGTCCGGACATTGATTATAAATTATGAAGTGTCAACAGAATACGGTTTGATTACCAGGAAGGAGGTGCTGGGGTATGGCGATAAATAGTAATACTAAGTATGGTGTTACACCACAAGGTTTTGTCAGAATGAGACTGCCTGAAATACAAAGTAATCTTTTTGATAGATTTGAGAGTAAAGTTGGTCAGGCAGTAAGCCGAAAGCCTAATAGTGTAATTGCTATTATATTGAGTCTAGTTGCAGAGGAGTCTGACCAGCAGTGGCAACTCGCTGAATATGATTATTATGCACGTTCACCGATGACTGCTGATGATGGAAGTATTGATAATACTGTTATGTATAGTAATGTTCTGCGGCGTGGAGAAGAATATACATATTTTTATGAAGTTTGTTATGGTCGCAATGGTTTTGTTTTACCTGCAAATTGCCAGGTAAAAGGTAGTGATGGAGAAAAGTATAATATTGCTGCTCCTGATATTATCACTCTTGACAATTGCGTAAGCGTTACTTTATTTATCCCGAACGTTACTGAAGGTGATTCGTTCGGATTTATATTAAATAAATCAGTGCGTGTTAGTTATACTGCAGTGACAGGAGATAATGTTGAGGCAGTTTATTCAAAACTTTTACAGCAAATATCTGGAGATGAGTGGTCTGGCAGCATTTTGGATGGAAACTTAGTGCTTAATCAGACTGATCGCAGATATGGTGGTACAGTAGTTCCTACGGAAACTTTTACTGTTATCGAAGTTGGGACACCAATCAAATTTGTGGCCGAGAATTATGGACCGTTAGATCCATTATTAAAAACAGTAACGTCTATTAATACCAACTACGATGGGTGGACTGCTGCTAGTAATGAATCAGCGGCTTATGTGGGTAGAAATCTTGAAACTACAACAGAATTACGTCAACGATATGCTGCAGCAGTATTCCGAACGAGTCGTGCTATGAAAGAAAGTATAAAGGCCGCATTGTTAGATCTTCCGGACGTAGATAGTGTAACTGTGTATGAAAATCGATCTGACGAAATTGTTGATGGAATGAAGCCGCATAGTTTTGAGGTTATTATTCATGGCGGTGATGATATTCAAATTGCACAGACTATTTTAGAAAAGGGACCTATTGGTATTGATAGCAATGGGTCCATAGAAATGACTGTAATTGATAGTGAAGGGACTCCAGAAAAAGTTTATTTTAATCGTCCTAAAGAAATTCCGATTTATATCAAAGTTACAGTTTGGGAATATAAGGAAGAAAATTTACCAGGAGATTTAGTTAATACAATAAAAGATATCATCATTGAGAGCGGTAGCAACCTTGGAATGGGCAAGGATGTTATCGCTCAACGTTTTTTAGGACCTATTTATTCTAAAGTTAATGGCATCGGTTATATGGAGATAGTTGTATCTGAAGATGATCAGGTTTATACAGAGAAAAGTATTCCTATAGATCGTGGGGAGATTGCTGTATTTGATGCCGAACATATCACTGTTGCAATGGAGATTAAATCATGCTGACATCAAAAGAAAGGATGCTTAATTTACTTTTATCTCAATTCTCTGACAGAAAAATTATTAAAGCATTGCTTGAAACAATTGGAGAAGAATTTGATTTTCATAACACACTGAAAAAACAAATCAGGACAGAGATATGGCCAGATGTTGCCGTTGGTAAACAACTTGATATGTGTGGAGAGGTTGCCGATATTAGCAGAAAAGTTGATGCATCAATGTCTGTGGACTTTTTCGGATTTCCTGACCATGGTAATAATAGCTTTGGTAAAGCCAGATTTAGAAGATACGGAGAACCTTATTTGAGCTCGTCTGAACTTCGAGATAACGAATATCGTTTGGCTATTTTTTCAAAAATTGCTAAAAATACCACAGATGGAAGTAGGCAAAGTACTATTGACAGTATTAAGCGAATGTTTGGTGTGAGTCGAGTAATTGCTATCAATGCTGGTAACGCAAAAATGAGAATTGGTATAGGTAGGGTCGTTACACCTAATGAACTTAAGCTGATAAACGCTTTGGATTTAATAATAAGAGGCGCCGGAATTGGGGTTATATACATTTATTGGTTTAATGGCGGAGATACTTTCGGATTTAGTAGGAATGGCAAAAATATTGGTAATTTTGTTGGGTTTGGAAAAGGTACGTTTGCGAGAATATTACAAATAGAAGGGAGTTTGATATAAATGTCTATTGTTCAACCAGATTTTTCAAAAATATTTGCATCTGGCGCTGCTATTGGAGAGTTGCTAAATTGGCCAGATGAAAACTATTTAAGAGGGTGGGGGTATTTGAAGGAGTCAGAACCACCGCCGATGGAATTTTTCAATGCTTTGGCCAATTTATCTGATACTAAAGATAATTATTTATTTCAAGCAATAAATATACGTAAGAATAAAACACAGTATCATATAGATGACATTGCAACAACACCTAATTTGACATCTAAATATCAACTTATTTGTATTCAGGAAGGTGTTACTGCGGAAGCAGAACCTACTTGGCCTGATACTGATGGAGAAGAGGTTTTGGACGGCGCTTGCAAATGGCGTGTTACATCTAAAGTTGCTAATGGGATTACTATAGCAGAAGATGAACCAATAAATGCACGTGACTATTCTGTATGGCTTGCATTAAATGCAAATAATGATATAGCTAAATTAAAATATAAAACAGCACAGAAAACGTGGAAACAGTTGCTCATAGAAAGCAAATTGTCGGCTATATTGGATAGCCCTGTTAGAAGTTTAGAAAGAAATACAATATATAAAAAGAATGATATTTTATCCGATGCCACCTTACCAGGTGGTTTTTTAGTTTGTGAAACTGCGGGTACCTCTGGTGCATCTATTCCAAGCGCTATTACTAATGCTGTTGAAGGTGAAAATATAACTGATGGTACAGCGATTTTTTCGGTACATTATTTCTATAATTTGGCATCGCTTATTAGCCCGGCTTTTTCGGGAACTCCTACAGCACCAACAGCTACTAAAGGGACTAATACTAAACAGATTGCTACAATGGCAGCAATTATTAATGCATTAGCAGATTATGCAAAAAAAGAAAGTCCTGTTTTAACCGGGGAGCCTAAAGCCCCTACAGCGGAAAAAGGAACAGGTGGAGATATAATTGCAACATGTGCATATGTTTTGGCAGCGTTAGAAGGAATTGATCTAAGTGATTATGCAAAAACGACAGATTTGGACGAATATGCAAAGAAAGTTAGCCCAGCTTTATCAGGAACTCCTACAGCACCAACAGCAGCCAAGACAGTAAATAATACTCAAATTGCTACAACTGCTTTTGTTCATTTGCTTGCTGGAGCCGCTAATAATGGTGGTATAGTCGATTCGTTGTTGGCTCAAAATGGCTATGTAAAATTCGCAAATGGTTTAATTCTACAGTGGGGATTTACTGTTTTTGATCCAGTCTATTATAAGAATGTTAATTTCACTTTGCCACTTTCAGTAAACGGTACATTCTGTGCTTTTTCTACAGGATATGATGCAAAAGGATCAACATTTTTATGGCATTCAATGAGCCACTTTAATAATGTCAATGTTGGGGTTACAGGGTTCGTTTTTGATTCTCGATATACTTTCACTGGCTTAGGATACCTTGCCGTTTGCTGGTAGAAACAGTGGGGATATCAAACAGTTCATGGTACAAATCCTGTAACTTATGATCTGCCAATCCCTTTTGAGGAAGCGCCTTTCACTGTAGCTATTTCTACTGGCAATAGTGGTAACCATGCATCCTGTGGTGGTTTTACAAAGACAACAATAGTTCTTAGGGCAGGTACTACTGCTGGTGTATGGGATACAGTTGGATTTTTCATTATTGGCTGTTAGCTACAGTGGGGA